>Ga0078972_1000042_pt1 | contig 471476 bp, 412 predicted proteins | sample YelNatPaOPGAMG01_FD_67568 | JGI IMG/M metagenome (GOLD analysis project Ga0078972, IMG submission 67568) | Hot spring thermophilic microbial communities from Obsidian Pool, Yellowstone National Park, USA - OP-RAMG-01 (SPADES assembly) (version 2) | ecosystem: Environmental > Aquatic > Thermal... | reverse complement strand
CAACGGCGTGCGGATGTTGCTGCTCCGTCCAAAGATCGGTTCACCCCCACGCACGTGGGGACAACACTGAGTAAATTCTAGATTTGTACGAGCGTCAACCCCTCGAAGTCTCGCAGAGACCGAGCGGTGTCACCATGCGTCTGTAGAGTGAACCCTTGCTCATTGTCCGTGCTGTACACCATGAGAGCGGCACCAGATCGCACCTTCTCACAGATCATAGACCACAGCTTCTCACGCACGAGAGCCGACGGCCTCCCCACAAAGACGCCCACGTGTGGCTCCAGCATCCAGCGCGAGAGTTCTCCTCGCAAACTCGCGGGCACGCGTTCGAGCACGAATACGGTCATCCCCCTGTCTCCCCTTCTGGCGGCTGTGAATAATCCACTCCTCCCGGTACAACACCCAGTTCCGGATCCCACAGGCCCGACGGCAACGTCTCGTCTTCCTCCTCTGTTGCGGTTTTCGTGCTTTGCGCGCTTTGCAGCACATGGTCGATGTCATCCACCACACGCGCGAGCAATCGCGTCTGGTGGAATCGGTCACGGCACGCGCGACGAACCCGGCTCTCAAGCCCTGGCTCGTCCGCCGCAATGGCTTCAAACGCCGCCGGTATCGTGATCTCGGTCTTGTAGAGATCCGCTATGTCATACACAAACGATAGTTGCTTGCCGATATGCACAAATCCCAATGCGGGTGAGTAGCCTGCCGACAGAATGGCTGCGTGGCATACGCCATACAGGCAGCTATTGGCTGCCGAGAGCGCCCGGTTCACCGGATCGGCAAACGACCACTCTGAACGCCGGTATTCCCGCCCACTCCAGGCTACACCGAATTCACGACTGGCCCGCGCATACGTCTCGCGCACGCGAACACCTTCCTTGCCACGGATTTGCTGTAGCGTCAGACTGGTGTCAAGTGGCTCAGGAAAGCGCATTTGGTACATCTCACGCACCACGGCCAGATGCGCCTGCGGATCACTCCAGAGTTGGGCCTGTCGCAGCAACCGTCGCGCCGAGCGAGTTTCCCCTATCCCTTGCGCATAGCAGCGAACCGCCTGTTCGCCCACCCACAGCACGGAGCATCCATTCTCCGCGAGCGTTCGAATCGCCGCATGGGTGACAGTCGTGCCCGGACCAAGCATCAGCAACGTGAGCGTGGCCACCGGTATCCGTGTCAGCCCATTCACGTCACGGTACGCGATAGCTTTGGCATCCTGGTCCACCTGGCAGCGCTCAACATAGACATAGCTCCAGCTGTCGCGTACCTTCGGCAGCATTTTGAGGTCTTTTAGTGGCATGCATGTACCCATTTTCTATTGCGAATGCGCCAGCTGACGCACTGCTCAGTGGGACACGTACGTTCGCCGGCGCGCACCATCACAAACGGCCCCAGCAATGAGTGGCCAGGACCGTCATTTCATCAGTGTGTTTCAGTGCGTTGTGAGATCACATCACGCTAGCAGGGCGCCACTGAAAGCAGTCCGAATCCAAAAGCCTTGGCCGAACCAATGCCCGCCTCAAGTGCCTGACGGAAGAGATCTGCGTCGGCAACGCGCAGCCTGCCATCGAACAGGACCGATGCAAAGGTGAGACGGCGGGCGCCGCTGATTCCCACGACCGTGCCGGCCACGTCGCGCAAACGCACATCAGCTACATTCGGATGCGTACGCACTGCCACCAGGCGGAAGCCCGCGGCCTCCCCCTTACGCTGCAGCCAGTCCAGTTGATCCTCCTCGCGCCTCAGCTCCACGCGCTTGCCACGCCACCGCTCATCCTGCGTTACATTGCGATCACTGATGCGCTTGACCGGATTAGCACGCAAGCGGAAGAGCAGTTCCATGCCGTTGCGAATGCTCTCATACGCTTCACGTACACTTTTCACAGCCACAGCGTGCGCGACATATCCCGCGGGCAGACGCGACCAATCAGGCACATGAAGCGACTGAACCAGGACGCGCACATTGTCGTTGCCCTGCTCCACACGGTATAGCACGCCGAATTGTTCCCGCGCGTGGATGGTGGCGCTCTGATCGGGGAACGCCGAAAGCACGCGACGGTGCATGTCATAACAATTGCCCAGATCGTGTTGCACGTCGCGCCGCCGCGGCTCCAGCCGAAGCAGTGACAGGTATACTTGAGGCATGGTCTATTCTCCTTCCATCGACGGCACTGAAGCAGCGGGCCTTCGGATGTGCTTGGTCATGACATACCGGGGGAGATAGCGCCGGCTAAGCGGCGAAAATGACACCGGGACATCCACGCGCGTCTGGTCCCCAGTCGAATCGTCCAGGACAAGCCGCAGCACCTCAGGCGAAGGAAGACTTGTTCCTCGGCCGCTGCTCGGCCAGGGATACTCCGTCAGCGCCTCCTCAAGTCCTTGCGGGCGCAATCCGGGTCCCCAAGGCGGGGTATCAGGGAGACGAACCGGGTAGCTTGGCACGAAGGCACGGCGGCCAAGATACAGGGGCCAGACCGGATGTGCGAGCGCCGCATCGAGATGGCGTAGCAGCGCTTCCTGAGTATCAGAGTTCGCCTCCAGCCCCACCAGAAAGCTGGCATCAGCAAGATACCGCCGCCAGGACTGAACAGGGCGTGGAGGGTCAGTCCCAAACTGGGCAACACCATATCCCGCTTCATCGCGACGGTGTGCTCCACCCGCTGTGTGGTAGTCCGTTTGCATCACGCCTTCGCAATCTACCCGCACGCCCATGCGCAAAGCAGCGAGGTCGTCCATAGCGGCGTCGCGTGGCCGACCTAGCGCGGCACACAGCAACCCTACGACGCCGCTTTTGGATGGCTCCAGGCCCGTATCACGGATGACGAACCGGCTCTGCACGCCCCAGGATTGCATGGGCCCAGCGAGCCGCAACAGCAGCGTGCTCATCATCGTCTCCCTGTCAGTTCGTGAAGCGGATGGCACCGACGGCACCATCAATTGCTGCCGAAAGAGACGGCTGCCTGAATCCCGCGAGTACCTTGAGATGTTCCGGCTCGGTGCACGCCAGCCATGCGTTGATTCCATTCGCGCCATACATGCCCATGAGCTTTCCCCAGTACGAGTCCAGCGCGACAATGGAGCCCTGAACCAGATCCAGTTCACCCTGAGGTCTGACGGGCTTCAGGAAGGCATTGGCCAGGTTCCACTGGCCGTCTTCACGCGCGACGAGAAGCACCAGTGACGGGGGATTGTGGGCCGCCATGCTGTTCTGCTTCCCAGTGGGGATCGCCTCCACGGACGCGCGCAGGAAGGCTTCGAGCGTACGGCGCATCAGATCGATATCATGTCCCAGATTGCCGGCCAGTTGCCGCGTATCAACGCTGGCATAGCGATAGAAACAGGCTGAGTTGAACTCGATGGTGCCCAGCATGTCAGCCCCAGCCGTGTCCTCCGGCCTCAGGTCGTCTACTGCGGTGAAGAAGTCGAACTCGATGTCGACCTTGTTGGTGGAAATAGCATGGGCCACCTGGCAAGCCGCCTCCACGTTCTTCTCAGGCAAGTTGGCAATCATGCGCCCGAAAAGGGCAAGATCCGCAGCCTGTCCGCCATCCAGGCGGCGTAGCAGCTCGGCCCTGATCTCCTTTGGAAGCGCTTCGCCTTTGCCCTTCGCGCCAGACTGCGCCTGCTGCGCGGCTGTGCTGAGCGCTTCCCAGTGTTCCAGGGCAACCTCAACGGCAGCCTGTAACTCCCTCTCGGCCAGGAAGAGCAGATATTCAGTCTTGTCTTCCTTGACCACTTTCAGCTCGATCTCATTCAGCATCGCGATTGTCGCTGCTCGCGCCTGTGCTTCCGGCTTGCCATGCTGAACCAGACGTTGCGCGATCTCATCGACAGCGCGCTTGGTGCGTTTGGAGAGAGTGTCAGCGTTCAGCAGTCCAGACGCATTGAACTCGGATCGAATCGCACGCTTGAAGCACTGGCTGGAAATTCTCGCCCGCCGGTACCCGCCAAAGACGCAGTCCTTGGGCGACCCGGTGTCATCGCGATTGAGATTGGCTGGAACGAAGTTCTGCAGTATATGGATCTCGATGATCATCGTGAATCCTTCTTTCTGAACCCATCAGTGCCGTGGAGGGTCATTCTGGCTCGCGGCAACTGATCACGAAAGCGCTCAGTGCGGGTCCGCCATCGGGTTGCCCGCACGATCTGCGCGTCAGGCTCCGGCTGGCGCTATTCCCGACAGGTCGCCCCAAAACGCAAGTGACCAGCTGCGCTGGACATGTCGACTTTCCCACTCCCAGCCAGCCAGGTCATGCAGCAACTGGGACCAGTCCACCGGAATGTCGTGCGCCTTCAGCAGAGAGATCGCATGCCGCAGATGGTCTGGGAGATCCGCACGCTCGGCATTGAGCAATGCCACAAAGCGTTTCTCGATGCTCTCGCTCTCCACGGCGGCACGCAGCCGGCGAAATGATGCGCCCAGACTGCTATTGCCACCCTCTTCGCTCGCAGCCGGCCAGCCTAACTGGTGCGTGGCAAAAAGGCTAGCCACGAGAAAGTAATCATCCTGGCGACGCTCGGGCAGACGATCGCTCAGGAATGGCATAACGTAAGGAAACATCTCCGCCGCCTGGCCAGGAGGCTTGCCGAGGCCGCGGCGCAGCGCGGCCAGCGCTGCGCGATTTTCGCTACTGACGAATCCTGCGAGGTAGTTGGCGAAGCCCCGTTCGGAGCTGGTTGCCGTGTTCATGCGCTCACCCCTTCTTCTGGCAATGTCGGTGAACTGGGTCGGTAAGACGCCGTGAGAGCAGCGAGGAGGTAATAGAAGCGTTGAGAGGCCTGTGCGGATGCGCGTAGCGCTCTACCGGACGTATCGAGTTCAGCGATGACCTGATTGAAGACGTCACGCGCTACCTCTCTAGCCGTGCTAACCCATGTGCGCAGCGCCCGCATGCCATACAACCGGGCACCATCCTCGATCGTGAGATCCTCTGGGTCCGCGAGTTGCTCCAGAAAGCGACGAAATGGCACATCAAGCTGCGACCAGTAGCGGGCGCCCGCGCTAAATCGGCGCACTGCGTCGGCGCACTCATCTCGCTTTGGCTCACGGCTGCTCAATCCAGTCAGCAGTTCCTGACCGAGCACCCACATGGGGCTTCGCAGTCTTCTCGCCTTATCCCTGCCAATTTCAATCAGCGTGGCGTCAAAGAGCTGGCCAATCTCTTCTGCCCGCTGCAATGCCTCTCGGAGTCGCTCGACCAGCTTCTGCGCCACCTCCTCGTCCGCTCTCAGCAAGCGCAGCGGAATCTGGATCGTTTCCCGTCGCCAGTCTCTGATGTTGGCCTGATCCGGAATCAAGCCGTAAATCTCAAGTGGCTGGATCGCCTGCTCAGGTAGATACCTCTCCCCCATTAAGGTGTCGAGCCAATCCATCGTTTTTGGGCGATTGAGAACGTTCGCAACCGACTGAAGCCAAGCATGACTATCTCGCCATACCATCCGATCGGGATTCAGGCGGATCGCGAACCAGGCTGGTCCAGCCTTTGAATTGGTATTTTTCCTGAACGCGAGCATGGTCTCGGCGCTCCATTGCTCAAAGCTTTCGGCAAATTGAAAGCCTTTCATCAAGATGACACGGTCGACACGCGCGACATCGCCGGATGAAATGCTGGGCAAGAGCAGAATGCGCCGGCTCTGCCACGTCAGCAGGTCAACATATCCATCAGGCAGCCGGGGCTCCGGCCGCGCGCCGCCGTCACGCTCCCATGCCGGGGCATCATCGCCGCCGAATGGAAACGGCATCTGGTTCTCGCGGCTGTACTGCACCCAGTTGAGCATCAGCGTCTGAAACAGCGTCTCGCCCCGAATCAGCACTACGGCCCCCCCGAGCAGCGGTGCCGCCACGGTGTATTTATTGGCGATCGGCTCACCCGAGCCAAGGCTGATGAGCCCCCCAACCGCGAACTGGTGCTGCGCGACAAGGTAGCGCGCAGCCGTACCCGCACTCACCTCGGTGCCAACCGGTGAATGGTCGAAAAGCAGCGAGCGATTGCGGTCCGAAGCCCGCTCGTGGGTGAGCGTCGTGATCGCGTTGGCTGGACGTTTCGGATCTGCGCTCGCATCGATCCCAGGGGTCTGAAAGAACGGATGCTGCGTATCAAACAGGTCGAACCGGCTATGCCACCTGCCTAGATAGCCATCAATCCTGTCAAGATCCCACGTGCCCGACCTCCAGATGGCATCCCATTCCCTGGCATTGCGCGGACCCTCCAGACACCGGTGCAAGATCGCGAGAAGCAACCGGTACAGTGAGATCGTGACAGCTGGCGATGGGTCCGCGATGGCCACAAGCTGCGGCGCTTGCCTGAACACGCCTCTCAGGCTGAGTAGGCGCGGCTCACCGCCCGCCCCATCCGCGCAAGGGATCCACGGAGCATCCACCAGGTTGAAGCTGGCCATGTGCAACCAATCCTCTCACGAGGGCCAATGGCCCTTGATCACGTTATTTGTGTTCTGTCGCTTTTTAGGGAAAACAACCTCCTCCCTGTGCGCGCTGATATACGCGCGCTTGCTTTCCTGTCTACTCCCTACTCGACGACTATCCCTAGCTCGGGATCTAGCCGAATGCGCCACCTGCCCAGGGTGACTGCCCCGTTGGCATCGAAATGCAGCGCGCGGTGGTTTCTCAGGAGCGTTGTCTCCGACCAGGCCGTGGGTGGCTGCTGTTCAAGCAGGTGCCACACTACTCGTTTGTCAGTGAGGTTGACCGAGCGCGATAGCAGCGCTTCGACTTCAGCTTGTGTGGGCTTGCGGTGCACCGCGGCCGGCGGACCTCCTGGCCGCAGGAGCGGTTGTTCCGCCGTCCCCGCCAGGCAGACGACCGTCACAGACGGTTCAGCGAGACGTGTAAGTGCCTGCAATGCCGGACTCAGTTCAGGCGCATCTTCCTCCCTTGGCTGCTTGACCAACTCGAAGAGCGGACCCTCCAGTGTTGGCAGCTTGATATACCGGTTCTTTGCTTGCTGCTCTTCATTCGCGCGTGCCCTAACCAGACCGGCCAGCGTTTGCTCCCAGCGAGTCTGAAACTCCGGCGGCGCATCTGCCGGGCACTCCCTGTCGCCATAGACCGCCTCCACCAGGCGCTCAATGTCGTCAGGAATAACGAGGGTCGAGAGCTGGCTGAGTTCACGATATGAACGCAGCAAGACGTGCGCGTCGTAGACAGCCTCATCACCAGGGTCAAAGCTGGGTATGTCCGCCTCGTGCAGTTCAGGCTGCGTGACAACGAGGAGAGGTGTAGCAAGCGTTGCCGGCCGCGGGCGCAGATGGCGGTGCAGTCGGCCGATCCGCTGAAGCACCAGATCCACCGGAGCAAGGTCGGTGAACATCACGTCGAAATCCAGGTCGAGACTCTGCTCGATGACCTGCGTCGCGACGACCACCGCACACTCAGGCCGCGTTCCTCCTTTGCCAAAGCGGCTGAGCACACGCGTTTCGCGCTCGGTGCGCATCTCATGTGGATAGCGCGCGTGCAGAAGATCGAGCATGATCTCGTTGTCACTGGCGAGGCCGGGGAAGTATGGCTTCAGGGCCGCGTAGACCCTCTGGGCGCGAGCCACCGTGTTGCAGATCACGGCCGCGCAGCCACCGTCAGCAAGGAGCGCGTGTAATCGCTCACCAAGCGGAAAGCTCGTTCTTTCGCCAGGTGCGGGCATCGTACTCGGCACCCACTCCAGTCGCGCTGTCCGGTGGTTGAGATTGGATACCGCTGTCTGTCGCTCGCCGTGCCCGCTTGCAGATGCCCACGTGATGCGCGGATACCGCGCGCCTTCGTTGAAACTCGGATCTGTCCATCCCGCACCCTGCGCGTAGGCCGCAACCAATGCATCACGGCGCCTCTTCGGCAGCGTTGCTGACAGCAGGACCACTGTGGCGCCCAACGCTCCCAGCCATGTCAGCAGGCGCTCTAGCAACGTAGACATGTACGTGTCATACGCGTGAACTTCATCCACTATCACCGTCTTCGTCGACAGGCCGAAGAGCCGCACAAAGACATGCATGATCTGAAGCGCACCCAGCAGAGCCTGATCTACGGTTCCCACACCAAATGGCGCGAGCATCGCGCGCTTGTTCGCCGAGAACCACTCAGCCGCGACGACCCCGCCCTTTGTCATGTCGGCTGTTGTGCGGCCACCATAGAGGCTCTCAGGCTCCAGCAACCCCTGCCACTGCTCTTGCAGTTCCCTAAGCGTCTGTGAGAGCGCCGCGTGTCCGTGCATTAACTGCAGATTGACGACGTCCCTGGGATAGCGACGCTCGAGAAAGTCGCGGACGCGCTCGAACATGCTGTTGCTCGTCGCCTGTGTCGGTAACGCGAAGTAGATGCCGCGCTGGCCGAGTGTCGCAGTCCAGTGATCGGCCAGATACATCGCTGCCTCGGTCTTCCCTTCTCCCATCGGCGACTCGATGACGACAACGGCTGGACCGTCCAGTTCACTGGCGATCTCCTGAGTCGTCTCCTGCAAAGGGCGCAGCGTTGTGATGCCGGGAAAGAGTTGACGAAATGACAGTGCGTCGCGAGAGGGCGTCCAGCCAGTCCAGCCAAGTGCCCGCAGGGCGCGTCCGGCCTGAACGCGCGCATGATCACGGTAGGCGCTAACGTCGATGACGGGAACGTCTCGCGCGTCAGGTGCCGCGTGCATGAAAAACGTTGTAGTAGATCCGATCCAGTCCGCGACGGATATCAGACCAGCGAGTGCCATAGCCGATGGGTGATCAAGCGCGGTGACGGCAGGCGCAGGCGGCAGGGAGATCGCTTCCGCCAGTTGCGCCATGCAGAAGGCGCGCGCATCGTGCCAGGCACCATCGCCTACTCCATCAGAGGGAAGCTGCTTGAGATCACTGTAGGACGGAAACAGCCCGTGATGCCCTCCAATGGCGATAGCCACGGCGTCGGCGAGCCCTTGGGATGCACCATATTGACGGCAGAGCAGCGTTCGCAGTGCTTTGGCTGAGACCGTGCCGTGCGGCACCCAGTCGACCTGCCTCCATGGCAATCCCTGTCTACGCAGGCGCTGCGTGACAAGCTCATGCGCGATGCGGTTCGACTGCTGCAACTGCAACTGAAAGCCCGGGCTGACTTTCCCGATGTCGTGGAGGCCCGCCCAAAACGCCACCCAGCGCTCGGCCGACGGTATATCTGTCTCCAGCGCGGCGGCCATGCGCTCCTTCCAGGGACTGGGCAAGACCTCCTGCCACATGGCCTCAGCGACCATCGCGACATCGACAAGATGGCAGAGTGCAGGATGATAGCTCCCCGCGGTTCTTGTCTCACGGGACCATTTGGCCCAGAAAATCCACGCGTCTAATGCTGGCAAAGCAGAGCCATGTGTCAGAGGGTGTGAACTGGACTCCATGCTGTTCCTCATTCCAATCTCGCCGCCGCACGGCCCATGCACTAGACCGCGCGTATCCCTGCGGTCTCTGGTTGACAAATGCCGCGCGTGGCCCGAGAGGAGCGCGACTAACCACAGTGCTAAGGCATGACAATTCGCGCCGGAGGCCCGTGGCGACTAAGAGTCACGGGGGCTGCGACAGGCCGTGCCACATCGCCCCCACGATGTGGGGAGGAATAAACAGTCAGGCGAACTATCGAAACGATAGACGGTTCACCTCCACGACGAGGTGGAGAAATCGGATAACGGAAGTATATAGTGTCTATACGCTTCACTCAACTCACAAGAACATCACTATCTCTCGACTCATACAGAGCAGCAAAGGCTCGCGCTTCAGCTCCGACCTCGTCCCGCAGCCAAGCAGGCGCCAGTACCTCGGCATCCGCACCCCACTGGCGTATCCACGGCTTCAGTTCCATGGTGCTCCCAACGCGCACAATGAAGATGCATGAGCCATCTGGCTGATCCTCAATGCGCTGGCTGCTGTGCCACGTGCTTTCGCGCACGCGTTCGGCAGCGCGCGGCGTAAAACGTAGCCGCACCTCCACCGTGTTTACGTCATTCCAGATAATCCCCCAAGCGGAGGTCAGCATCGTCGTCGGGTCGAAGGTGGCAGGGATTTCAAATTGGTCGTCTGTCAGTTCGGCCGAGACGATGCGCTCGACCTTCAGTGTGCGAACCTCGCCGCGCAGGTCGTCATGTCCAATCACATGTGTGGCGTAGCCAATCCCCGCCGGCTCGATGAAATAGGGGGCAAACAGGCGCTCGGTCGTCTCCCGCTTGCTGTACGAACGGTAGACAACGTGTACTTTCCGTCTCTCTGCCCATGCACGTGTGAGCGTCTCAAGCGATTGCACGTATCGCGTGCGCGGCACACGGCGGCTCACGCTCATGGCCGCCTCATCAATGTGTTTTGCCATCAGGGGAGCGCGCACGCGCAGCGCGTCAGCGAGTTTCTCAAGCGCCTTCACAACGTGAGGATTATGCTCGTCGGTATGCCGTGAGAGCAGGCGCGCCGCAAGGTACAGAGCCAGCGTCTCGTCAATAGTCAGCTTGATCTGATACAACTGTCTCCGACGATCCAGCACATAACGCCTACCCTGGCGCGTCACCGCGCTTCCCAGGGATTGCAGCATAAGCAAATCGCGAAAGATGGTGGATGGATCGACTCCATATTCGTTGGCGAGCTCCGTGGTGGTATACCCGTGCGTGTGCTGAGCCAGCTTGCGCTCGATATCCTCCACTCGCTCCATACGAGAATCGGTAGTGCCCATATACACCTCCTACTTTGCCGTACTGCTGCATCCTGTGCATATGACTGTAGCATAGTAACCTTGCAATGTGTGCAAGAATTTGCTTCACTTGCATCATTTCTGGAAAAGCCACCACTGCGAGTGTGGCGCGTTGAGATCATTCAGCGGCGGTGGACAGCACGATGATAGCGCCACCGTGATGATTAGGGGCCATCGCGTGGTTCACCCCCACGCACGTGGGGACGACGCCAGGGGCCTTGCCAGGGGCCATTGATGCCAACGGTTCACCCCCACGCACGTGGGGACGACCACAAAAGACTCCAGTTTGCGTCGTCGCACAACGGTTCACCCCCACGCACGTGGGGACGACCATGACGGCCATTGGTACGTCACTTACGGGGTTCGGTTCACCCCCACGCACGTGGGGACGACGTCCAGGCGTTGCTGTTCCTCGTCCGTCAGTTCGGTTCACCCCCACGCACGTGGGGACGACGGCAGGAGAGGCCAGCCCGACAGGTATAACCAGGGTTCACCCCCACGCACGTGGGGACGACGCCGAGTTCGTTGGGGCGCGGGGCGAAGACCAGCGGTTCACCCCCACGCACGTGGGGACGACTCGGCCGACATGACCGATGCCGCGAACGAGGTCGGTTCACCCCCACGCACGTGGGGACGACCGCCGGCGGACCCCCGACGGCAACGCCCATGAAGGTTCACCCCCACGCACGTGGGGACGACGGCACGGCGATGCTCGCGGCACGCGTCCACTCCGGTTCACCCCCACGCACGTGGGGACGACGCTTCCCGTCTCGTTAGGGAGCGACACGGGCATGGTTCACCCCCACGCACGTGGGGACGACCTCACCCGATCCGGCCGCAGCGCGCAATAGCACGGTTCACCCCCACGCACGTGGGGACGACTCGATCTCCGGATCTCCCCGCGCGGGCGCAAGCGGTTCACCCCCACGCACGTGGGGACGACATCCGGACAGTAGGGGGGGATAAGGTGCGTATCGGTTCACCCCCACGCACGTGGGGACGACGAAATCAACCTCCACGACCCCCTCTGCCGAGTCCGGTTCACCCCCACGCACGTGGGGACGACTCTGGGCGGACTCATGATGGGGACGCTGGCGTACGGTTCACCCCCACGCACGTGGGGACGACTCCATGCTCCTGCTCTATGCGCAGGATGCGCTCGGTTCACCCCCACGCACGTGGGGACGACGAGTCGGACTGGTTTTTCTGCATCGCGCCGAACGGTTCACCCCCACGCACGTGGGGACGACGGCTTCGGGGGAGCTGTCAAGCAACGCTGCTGCGGTTCACCCCCACGCACGTGGGGACGACGTGTCACCGAAACCGTCATGTCCTGCATGGCCAGGTTCACCCCCACGCACGTGGGGACGACATCTACGGCAACCTCCAGTGGTACGTCACCTACGGTTCACCCCCACGCACGTGGGGACGACCTATCGGCACCCTGTCAGGTGTTACGCCGCGTAGGTTCACCCCCACGCACGTGGGGACGACGCCATGATCGCCGGGTTTCTCGCACTGAACTTTCGGTTCACCCCCACGCACGTGGGGACGACGTCGTCGTCAGGGTCATAGCTCAGGATGGCGTCCGGTTCACCCCCACGCACGTGGGGACGACTCAAGGCGGGAAAGATAATCATCGCTTGCCATCGGTTCACCCCCACGCACGTGGGGACGACGAGAAATTGTTCTGGCCCGTGAGGGCTCCGCCAGGTTCACCCCCACGCACGTGGGGACGACGCCCTCGTCGCCGCCATCGGTGGCGGGGGTGTCCGGTTCACCCCCACGCACGTGGGGACGACGTCTTACGTGTCGTCGCCGGAGATTTCACGGACGGTTCACCCCCACGCACGTGGGGACGACGCAGTAATCCACCGCGCGCCAGCGCCGTGTGAAGGGTTCACCCCCACGCACGTGGGGACGACGCATGGCCTGGATCCTGGCGAATGTGCGCAGGCGGTTCACCCCCACGCACGTGGGGACGACGTAATGCCGCAGCAGCTGCGCGAATGGCGTGTCGGTTCACCCCCACGCACGTGGGGACGACGCAGCGCCTCAGCGACCGGGTCGTGACCGTTCCGGTTCACCCCCACGCACGTGGGGACGACGTAGCCACGGGCGTGGAACCGGTCCACCATCACGGTTCACCCCCACGCACGTGGGGACGACTTTTTTGGGCGCGGCTTCGGCCTGGGCAGCGTCGGTTCACCCCCACGCACGTGGGGACGACACTGAGTAAAATCTAGATTTGCGTCGGTGTCAACCCCCCGAAGTCTCACAGAGACCGAGCGGTATATTGGTATCGGCACGGGCGCGATGAATGATTGCCGAGCAGCCTGATGGCATGCACCATCAGTGTCTCCTCACCGGCATCGAGTCGTGCGCTCTAGTAGCGGTCTTCCTTGCCTGACATCCCGCTACTTCCCCACCTCCGCCAGCGCGGCCGCCAGTGCCCGTATCGCCGCCGCACTCGCCTCCGCTGCCGCATCAGCCGGAACGGGAGTTGGGACAGACGCCTTCGCCTCGGCATTCGCCGCATCCGTCCGGTACATCTGCACGATTTCCGCCGCGCGGTCGCGATGCACCTTGCCATCCGAGCGCGTCCAGACCCACACCTCGCCCGTGTTCCAGAGCAGGATCGCGGTGTCCGCGCCGTGGTAGAACTCCTGCTGTAGCGGCTCGCTGTTCGCGCTTGGCGCGCCGTGCTGCGTGATGTCGGCGCTGAACCCGCCGAGCACATGGATGCCGCTGGCGAATGTCACCGTGCCGTCGCCGTTGAGTGTGTAGCCCACCTGATTCCCCTCCATTCCGCCCATCTTCACCCGTGGATAGACCGCCATCGCTGCGCATGGCTGGCTCGCCGCCACTACCGTGTCCGGATAGAACTCCAGCACATCGCCGCTCGCGCAATTGTCGCCGTCCGCGCACCCCCAGCCCGTCGGCAGGTCCCGTCCCGCCCGCGCCGACCACCCGCCGGGATGCCAGACCGCCACCAGCACGAAGTGGTAGTGCAGGTTGACCGCGTTCTCGCCCTGACTTGAGAGCGCGTCGCGCAGCGCCTGCCCGCTGGCCGTTGACGACCGCTCGTGCACGACACGGAAGACCCTCGCGCGCGAGAGCCGCGTTCAGCCGGTCATTGGCCTCGGGGTCTTCGGCATCGGCGTACCAGATCGAGACGCCATGCTCGCGTGTCATGTGTGCGATACTGAAAATGATCACGTCCTCCAGCGAGGCGCGCCGCTGGTAGAACTCGTCCACCTGCCCGTCGCCCCGCGTGACTTCGCCTACTACACCAGCCTCTTCAGTGGCAAGGGCGTCGTGCTCGATGTCGCGCAACTCGCCGCCGATCCCGCCGCGCCCCTCGACCGCAAGGTGCGCATCTACAGCGCCGCCGCCCGCATGACCGCGACCGACCGCGCGCGCTTCACGGACATCATCGCCGCCGTCCAGCCGGAACAGGCAGGGCCAGCAACCCCTCGCGAACAGGGCGAAAACGCCCGTGAAAAACGGGAGGGTGAACGGGCGTACAACACGCCGCAGCCCCATGAGGGTCACGGTGCCGCGAGGCCGGTTCAGGTCATGGCTGAGGCCCGCCCGAAAAATGTGCGCGCGCTGAGCGTTTTGCCTTCCGCCGTGCAGGAGGGTGAGCGCCTCTCGCCGCCCGCCGGACGCAGCCGGATGGTCCCCGCCATCCTGCGACAACGACGCCTTGACGCCGCCCGCAAGGCACTGGCGCGCTACCCCGATGTCAGCGCGCGCGACCTCGCCCGCGCCATCGCCATCGCCACCCGCCACCCATGCAGCGAGTCCACCGCCTACAAGCTGCGCACCGAGCTTACCGCGCGCCCCCGACTGCAAGCGGTGGATGCCAGCGATATCAGTGACGGGACCAGCGACATCGAGGGCATGCCTGAGGCGTGAAGCAGTACCGGCTCCCACGGACAGCGTAGTCGGTGGGAGCCACCTGCTCCGGAGCACGACACCGCCTGTGCGGCCTCACAGGCATATGCTAGCGAGGAAAGAGCGCCATGCCGAGAAAGCTCCGCGAACTGCGGCGTGACGTGCGCCCTGCCGGATGGGAGCTGCACCGGCAGTCCGGCTCACATTAGCGCCGGGCGCACCCACTGGTGCCCTGGCAGATCACGCTCGCTGGACACGACGGCGCGGATGCGCAACACTATCAGGAACGAGACGTACAAGACGCACTACGCGCCGCCCGCGAGGCGAGGAGGAACCGGCCATGAGTCAGCAGCAACCGCACTATTCCATGGTCATCGAGTGGTCCGCCGTCGATGCGGTCTATGTGGTCAGCTTTCCCGAGTGGGAGGCAGCGGGCGTGCGTGGACATGTGCATGGCGCGACCTACGAGGAGGCCGTGCGCACCGGCAAGGAACATCTGGCGTTTCTCATTGAGAGCCAGCAGGTGGAAGGTTTGCCGCTTCCAGAACCGCGCGTCTACGCCAGCGCGACGTGACCATGCGCCTTCTGTCATGCGTTGCGACGAGTTGCGACGAGTTGTGAGGCGTGTCGAAGCAGGCATCGGGAAGCGGGCACCAAAAGGAGTGCGCAGTGTGCCCGTATCGACGTGGCTATACCCGCCAGATGATGCCGCGTCTGGATGAGGAGATGGACGCGGCCCGCGAAGCCGAGGCGCGTCGGCGCGAGTTCACACTGGCCCGCCAGTGGCTCAAGGAACGCCTGCGGCAGGAGCGGGAAGTCCGCGCGTCATGAGCAGGCAGACCTGATCGGGAGGTGATGCCCATGCACAGCGTACCGCGCTACTCGCTGGTGATCGAGTGGAGCCCGCAGGATCAGGCATACGTCGTCAGCCTGCCGGAATGGGAGGAGCACGGCGTGCGCGCCCACACCCGCGGCGTGACCCGTCAGGAAGCGGCGCGAGCCGGTGAGACACTGCTAGCGCTGCTCATCGAGAGACAGCTTGCCCGCGGCCTGCCGCTGCCCGAGCCACACGTCTACGCGCACACGTAACCGGTCCCTTCCCGGCTATACTTGATCTGATGTCCGGTATAGGGAAAGGGGAGATGCTCCATGTCAGATCAGGGTGATGGCACGCTCGACCTCTTTGATGACGAGCAGGCCGAGAGCGCGATCCGCCGTGTGTGGCACGATGGCCGCTGGTTCTTCAGCGTCGTGGACGTCATCGGACTGCTAACGGAAAGCGCGAGCCCCGGCGCGTACTGGCGCAAACTGAAGCAACGGTTGCGTGAGGATGAAGGTGCGCATGAAACCGTGACAAAGTGTCACGAGTTGAAAATGACTGCCGCGGATGGCAAGCAGCGCCTGACCGATGCCGCGGATGAGGAAACCCTGCTGCGCATCATCCAGTCAGTGCCCTCCCCCAAAGCCGAGCCGTTCAAGCAGTGGCTGGCGCGTGTGGGCACCGAACGCCTGCGCGAGATGGAAGATCCGGCCCTCGCCGCCGATCGCATGCGCCGGGAGTACCAGCGCCTCGGCTACAGCGACACCTGGATCAACGAGCGCCTCAAGAACGTGGTCATCCGCAACGAGCTGACCGAGGAGTGGCGCGAGCGTGGAGCGGACGAGCGCCGCGACTTCGCCCGGCTCACCGATACGCTGCACACCGGCACCTTCGACCTCACGACCGGTGAGCACCGGCAGATCAAGCACATCGCGTCCCGGCAGAACCTGCGCGACAGCATGACCCCAATGGAACTGGTGCTGACCTCGCTGGCCGAACTGACCTCCGCCGAGCTGCACCAGGCGCGTGACGCACAAGGAGTGAGCGCACTGCAGCGTGACGCGCGGGATGCCGGCGCAGTGGCAGGCAATGCCCGCCGCAACGTCGAGGCGGTCACCGGCCGACCCGTCGTCTCACCGGTGAACTACCGGCAGCTGCGTCAGGAACGGCAGCACGAGCTCCAGCCGCCGCTGCTGGATGAGGCTGAAGAAGAGTCGTAATGCCCACTCGCCCACATTGACTGGCCCCAGCGCGCCGACGCGCACAACGAAGACGAAGACCGCGGCCAGCCCTGCCGCCAGCGAACCGTACAGGTGCAGGTACTCGACCACCGCGATGAAGGCGGAGCCAAGCACCGCCGGGACGGCGTACAACTGGCTGCCTGGTCGCGCCCGACAGTCACATGCCCGCCATGGCGCGTTCCTCATCCCGCGACGAGGGCACCGCCGACCACCATCACCAGCGCGCCGAGGAGCCGCTGGCGGACATCCCCCTCCTTGAGGAAGAGCCAGCCCCACAGTATCGACAGGACCGCGCTAAGCTTGAAGAGGGCTGTGACATATCCAACCAGGCCCGCTGCGATGGCACTGAAGCCGAAAAGCGGCGCAATGCCCGCAAGCAGGGCCGCCGCCACCAACGTTTGGTGATAGCCGCGGCGCTGGACGCTGCCATCCTGGTATCCGCTTCCCGCCGGTGCGCCGTCCACACCTCGCGGCCAGATCGCTGCTGGCGTCAAGAACATGACGAGCAGGAGCGTGCTGGCGAACGCGACCAGCGCTGCGCTCGGCGGCGTCGCGTGCGCGATGGCAAGTTTCTCCAGCACAGGAGTGATGCCCCAGAGCGCGCTGGCAAGAATGGCAAACACCGTTCCGGGCCGGCGCAGCAACATCCGCAGCGGCTCCGCCAGCCCGCCAGGCAGCTCGTTCGCCTCCAGCAGGTACGCGCCCAGCAGGATGACGACGATCCCCACGGCCTGTCGCACGCCCGGTGTCTCGCCCAGCGCGAACCACGCCACGAACAGGGTGAAGGCCGGATTGAACGTCAGCAGCGGGCTGACGAGCGACGCATCAGCAGCGGCCAGCGCATAGGTGGAGAGCAGCGTCGCGCCCCAATTGAGCACCGCGGCAGCGAGCAAACCCAGGACGAAGGTGCGGTCTACCTGAGGCACCCGCCACGCGCAGGTGAGCGAACCCCCTGCCAGACGACACTGCGTCAACAGCAGCGTCCCGATGGCCAGAATGGGGAGCGATGCGGCATTCACTGCCCAGGCGACCCGCGCCGGTCGGGCGACGCGCAGCAGCCGCTTCGTCAGAATCGGCAACAGCGACGTCAGCGCGGTCGCCGTGAGCGCCAACACGGCGTACATGCCCGGTCTCCGTCATAGGTACACCTCGGTACAGCGCGTGCTGCACCTGTCGATGGTATCACTGTCCGCTGAGCACGTCACCAGCCGGCCAGTTGCGGGCCCGCGCAAGCCGTCTTCCCGGCTTACCTCGGCCACAGATAGAGCGGCGCGTACTGGACCTCGGCGTATAGACCGAGCACATCGCCGTTGCCGTTCGAGACGTACCCCGCCAGCTGGTTGACGCCCAGCGCGCCTCCCGGCACACCAACCGACGGATCGAGTGTCAGATAGGGGTCAGCGCCGAGATTGAGATTGAGGCTGCCGGTGTTCTGCGTGCCGGTGCCGCCCCCGCCTCGCGCCGGATTGGGCTGCGCACCCGCCTCGATGCTGAAGGTTGCCGACGGCCCGTCTGAGGCGCCCGCGCGGTTGACCAGCAGCCCGTCGATATACCACCAGAGCCACCGGTTGCTCACGTCAAAGGTGGCGTTGGCGGCGTTGTTCAGCACGCCGACCAGCACGGACCCATCCACCGGCAGCAGCATCTGCCAGTTGGCCAGACCCGTCGCGCCGCCAGCCGGAAGGTCTTGCGAGGGACATGAGTGTCTGCCCTCCCGCACGAATGAGGTGTCGCACCCGCTTTCCGGTCTGACAAGCATACTTGACGGCATCAGCACAAGGCACGCTCCTTCATGGAAATCCGGCAGGAGGCTTGAATACGGCGGTGGTGAGGCAGAGACGACCGCTGACGAGCAGGACAATTTAATAAAACGCTAACAAGCCTTTAACACACGCTTTAATCACCGTTAACGCCAGCGCGGTACTTTTCAACCAGGGTGTGCTGCGGGGCAACATATCCCTGTCACGCGAACGCATTCGTGTGCATCACGTTGGACGTTCGCCCGTACTGTACTTGAGGAGGACGTATGCTCGATCGCCTGTTTGCGATCCGCACAGTGGCCGGCAAAGTGGCGCTTGGTGGTGTTATCGGCTCCGTTTTGCTGCTGGCTGCCTGCACGCCGCCTTCAACCAGCACTGGTACCACGGGTACGAGCACTGGAACGGCAACCGCGAACTCTAGTTTGACGTCATGCACGGCAAGTGTCCAGGACTTGATTAATACCACCGGCAATCCAAACCAGACGCCGCCAGCAACGAAATACAATGTATCCGGCTCGATCACCGCTGACGGGTCTTCAGCACTCCAGCCGCTTGTGAAGGCTGCAGCCGCTGTCTTCGATACGGGCAATGGAACGCATAGCTCCATCAATGCTGGCGGCAGCGGCAAGGGCCTGACCGACGTTCAAAACGGCGCGGTACAGATCGGCATGTCTGACCTGTTCCAATCCGACAAAAATATCAGCGGCCTTACCGATCACCAGATAGCAGTCGTCGGCTTTACACTGGTCGTCAGTAATGACCTCAAGGGCAAGGTCGATAACCTGACCACTCAGCAGATTCAGGACATCTATTCCGGGAAGGTGACGAACTGGAGCCAGATTGGCGGCCCAAACGAGCTGATCACCGTCGTCAATCGGCCCGCGAATTCCGGCACACGTGGCACGTTCGAGAAGTACATCCTCAAGAGCACCAATGAAGTGCCGGGCAATACGCTAACTCAGGACAACACGGGAGCGGTCTTCCAGGCTGTAACCTCAACTCCCGGTTCTATCGGCTACGTCGCGACTGGATTCGTGACCACATCTGACGCCGCCAACGCGCCATCGCCCATCTGCATCGATGGCTACAAGGCTGACGCTCAGGATATCAACAGCGGCAAGTATCAGTTCTGGAACGTTGAGCATGCCTACACTAAGGGGCCGGCCACTGGCGCAGCGAAGGCACTGCTCCAGTATGTCGAAAGCAACGCGGTTCAGACAACGCTTGTCCCAAAGTTGAATTACTTCACGATCACGTCGATTGACCCTGCCGCGCTCAAGAGCCACGTTCCAGCCAACGCGCCGGCGCCGGAATCGTTCTATGCCAACAGCTAATCGCTGTGAAAGAGCACGTCAAGCGGGTATAGTGTAACCGGGGCGGCGTGGCACTCAAGCTTGTGCCACGCCTCTCGGCGTGCATAGCGACAGGATGAATGCGTAGATCCCTGGCGAGTCCCGAGGAGAGCCGATGAACAAAACACAAAAGGAACGACTCAGCATGAGCGTTTTCGCGCTCTGTGCCACGATCGTCGTATTGCTTGTGGCGGCGATTTTCGTGTTCGTGGGCTCCCAGGCATACCAGACGTTTACCGTATTCCACATCAACATCCTTGATTTCTTCTTTGGCACGTCCTGGAATCCAAGCAATAACCAGGTCGGATCGCTGGTGCTGATATCCGGCAGCATCCTGACGACTTTGCTTGCTGTGCTCATCAGCACTCCCGTCAGTGTCGGGGTCGCGATTTTCATCAGTGAGATCGCGCCGCCCTGGGCGAAACGCTTGATGCAGCCCGTGCTGGAACTCTTTACCGGTATCCCGTCCATTATCTATGGCTTTCTCGGTCTGGTTCTGCTTGTGCCACTCATCGCCCGCATTTACAACAGCATCGCTGGAGGATTCTTCTACGCGGGTTATGGCATCATCGCGGCAGCTATCGTGCTGGCCATCATGATCCTGCCGACCATCACGACTATCACGGTAGATGCCATGAGCGCGCTCCCGAATGGATTGCGTGAAGCCAGTCTAGCGCTGGGAGCCACGCGCTGGCAGACCATTCGCTCAACGCTGCTGCCGGCGGCATCGTCTGGCATTGTGACAGGAGTTATCCTTGGAACCGGCAGGGCCATCGGCGAGACGCTCGCGGTTTCGTATGTCATCGGCTCCAACGCGGGACATTTTCCGTTTGGCATAGACAACGTGTATCCTTACTTCCATTTGCTGCCGACAAGCACGATCACCGTGCAGCTTCTGCTGGACTTCCTGGAAGTGACGCCTCACACGCTCAACTTTTCGGCACTCTGGACGCTCGCCTTCGTATTGCTGGTCATCTCGCTGCTGCTCGTGCTTGCGAGCAGATGGGTGGCGTCGCATAGCGCGTATCGCGTGACAGATACGACCGCCACACCCACGCGAAAACGATTCTGGCAGCGTCGCCCATCTGCCCTTACTGAGTTCAGGAGTGTGGCCCGATGACCTCGATCGTTGAACGAACGGCAGTGCCGCCAGGAAAGGCAAACGATGCCCGTGCGACGCGGAGGGCGCGCGCTCGAGTGATGGACCGCGTGATGACGTGGCTGCTCTGGGGATTGACCGGCACTATCGTCTTGCTGCTCGCGTATTTCATTCTCTATACGCTGATTGGCGGACTGGGAGTCATTAGCTGGAAGTTCATCACAGGCTCGAACGTCACCGGCGACTATGTAGGTCCAGAGGTGTTCAATACCTTCTATATTCTCGTCCTTGCCTTGCTCATATGTGTGCCGCTCGGCATTGGTGGCGCCATCTATCTGGCTGAGTACGCGGTGCAAGGCCGATTTACCATGCTCGTCCGGCTGGCTACTGAGACGCTTGCCGGGGTGCCGTCACTGGTGCTCGGGTTCTTCGGATATCTGATATTCGTAACTGCCTATGGCGAAGGAACGCGCTTTGGCCTCTCGCGGCTGGCTGGCGCCCTGACGTTAGCTATCCTCAATTTGCCGCTCATTGTCCGCGTGAGCGAAGACGCCTTGCGCAGTGTCTCGACGGAGCTCCGCGAGGCAAGCTATGCCGTCGGCGCGAGCAAGTCGCAGACGGTGTTTCGCGTACTGCTGCCGACCGCTCTGCCACAATTTACGACAGGTATCATACTGACCTCTGGCAAGATGATAGGGGAGACCGCAGCGCTCATTTTCACCGCGGGAACGAGCAGCCCGGTGTCGGGCTGGTTTACGCTGAATCCGCTGTTCCCAGGTGATACATTGACCGTGCATCTGTTTGAATTGCAATCTGAAGGTATTACACCGAACGCGCATATGGTGGAAGCCGGCACGGCCACGCTATTGATCGCATTCCTGCTTCTATTCAATCTGGGATTCCGCTGGCTTTCCGCGGCAGTTTCCAGACGCATCGCGGGCCGAGGTTAACCGTATCGGAACTATGACAGAATAGCGGAGAGACATGCACGACATGACAACACATATGGCGAGCGACGCGCGGGAACAACAACTTCTCGAGAACACCCATGCGGATGGAGGTCACGTAGCGAAGTTATCCGTGCCGGTCAAGGTCGAGGCGATAGACCTCAATGTATCGTATGGCACAAACCACGCGATCAAGAACGTGAGCCTTCAGATACCGGAACGCCAGGTGACGGCGCTAATGGGGCCATCCGGTTGCGGCAAATCCACGTTTCTGCGGGCATTGAACCGAATGCACGACCTGACGCCTTCAGCCCGCGTTACGGGTGTCGTGACGCTGGATGGGGAGGATATCTTCAGCCCCAGCACGGACGTCGTACTGCTCCGCCAGCGTGTAGGCATGGTGTTCCAGCGGCCGAATCCATTTCCGAAGTCGATCTTCGAGAATGTCGCGTACGGCCTTCGCGTTCAGGGTGGCTATTCCAAAGCGGAAATCGCGGATATGGTGGAGCGCAGCCTGATGGGAGCGGCGCTCTGGACTGAAGTGAAAGACCGCCTGCACAGCAGTGCGCTCTCGCTCTCCGGCGGGCAGCAACAGCGCCTGTGCATCGCACGTGCGCTTGCGGTTGAGCCGGAGGTATTGCTCATGGATGAGCCAGCCTCCGCGCTAGATCCAATCGCGACGCTCAAAATCGAGGAACTGATCGATCAGCTCAAAGAGAACTACACCATCGCCATTGTCACGCACAATCTGCAGCAGGCTGGGCGCGTCTCGCAATATACGGCGTTCTTTCTCATGGGTGAGCTGGTGGAGTTCTCTGATACACAGCAAATCTTCTCACAGCCGCAAGACAAGCGCACAGAGGATTTCATTACTGGCCGCTTCGGCTGATCATTCGCCAAACCACGAAGGAGCTACAACTTCCATGACTCGTGAATCATTTCACCAGGAGCTGCGGCAGATCGAAGAAGCGGTCATCCAGATGGCTACGCTTGTTGAAAGCGAGATCGCGCGTGCCATGCAGGCGCTTGCCAGGCGCGACACCGCTCTCGCGCAGGACGTGATTGCCAGTGATGGCGCTGTGAATGACTACCAGCGCAGCATTCGCAATCGGTGCATCAGCGTCATGGCGCGCCAGGCGCCGGTCGCGCGCGATTTACGCGAGCTGACTACGGTTCAGCTCGTCATCAATGAACTGGAGCGCATGGGAGATCATGCCGTCGGAATAGCGAAGCAATCCGTGCGAATCAGGGATTTCGAGACGCTGCCAGCAGTCGAGGACCTTTCAGAGATGGCCCGACTCGTTCGAGAACAGGTGCGGGCGGGCATTCAGTCATTCGTCGAGGTAAATGTCGAAGCGGCACGCGACGTCTGCGAGCGGGATGATGAGATCGATCGCCGCTATAAGACGATATTCGCGGACCTCATCGACCGCATGACGCACGATCCCTCCAGCGTTACCCCCGCAACGGCGCTCCTTTTTGTCGCGCACGATCTGGAGCGGCTCGGTGACCGGGTCACGAACATCTGCGAAGATATCGTCTACATGGTTACCGGCGAGATCGAGGAGCTAAACTGATGAGCCCCAGCGGTACCCGCGCGGACTCCAAGCGCACCATCCTCGTGGTGGAGGATGATGACGCTCTGCGGGACACCATCGCGTACAATCTTCGCGCAGAGGGCTATCTCGTGCTCACCGCCGCGGACGGCGTGGCTGCGCTGGCCACCGCTCGTGAGCAGCCCGTTTCACTGGTATTGCTCGATCTCATGCTGCCGAAACTGGACGGTCTGGACGTATGCCGGCAGCTTCGCGCGCGACCGGAAACCGCTACAACTCCCATTCTCATGCTCACCGCTCGCGGCGAGGATACCGACAAGGTGGTCGGTCTGGAACTTGGCGCGGATGACTATGTGACCAAACCATTTAGCTGGAAGGAACTCCGCGCACGCATTCGGGCACTGCTCAGGCGCGGAGAGATCCAGACGGCGCCACCTGCAGCAGAGGCATCGCCCGATACACATGTGCTTACAGCGAAAGACTTGCGCATCGATGTAGATCGTCGTGAAGTATACAAGGGAGCCCTTGCAATCGACCTGCCAGTGCGCCTCTTCGATCTGCTCGTGTATATGGTGCGTAACAGGGGCGTGGTGCTTACACGTGATCGCCTGCTCCAGAACGTCTGGGGATACGATTATACGGGAGATACCCGTACGGTCGACGTCCATGTGCGCTGGCTTCGCGAGAAGATCGAAGATGACCCCGCCAACCCGGTTCTCATCCAGACCGTTCGCGGTGTAGGCTATCGCTTCAAGGGATAACGCGTCATTCCGGCAAGATCCCGCTTCATCGCGGCAACGTTCGCTTGCCTGCTAGTATGAGCGAGGTAGCTTCAGGACGTGCTCCGCGACGTAGCTCAGCACCAGGTTATTCGCAATCGGCGCGGTGCGGAACAGACGCGTTTCCCGCCACTTGCGCTCCACATGGTATTCACTAGCCAGCCCGTAGCCCCCGAACGTGGCCATTGCCGCCTCGCCCGCGGCCCAGGATGCTTCTGATGCGAGATACTTGGCCATATTGGCCTCGGGGCCGCACGGTTCACCGGCATCGAACCGCGATGCTGCCTTGAGCCGCATCAGATCAGCCGCCTCGACAGCCGTATAGGCACTGGCAATCGGGAACTGGACACCCTGATTTTTGCCTATGGGGCGGTCGAACACGATTCGGCTTTGCGCGTATCCCGTCGCGCGTTCGATGAACCAGCGGCCATCGCCGATGCACTCGCTCGCAATGAGAATCCGCTCGGCGTTCAATCCGTCAAGCAGGTACGAAAAACCGCGTCCCTCCTCACCGATGAGGGCAGAACGTGGAACTTCCAGCTCATTAATAAAGAGCTGATTGGTTTCGTGATTAATCATTGTGTCGATGGGAACCGCTTGTATGGCCTCGCCAGCTTCACGCGTATCGATGAGAAAAAGCGACATGCCTTCCGTCTTGCGGCTGACTTCTTCGAGTGGCGTGGTCCGGGCCAGCAGGACCATCAGATCTGAATGCTGGTAACGAGACGTAAAGACCTTCTGGCCAGTGATGACATAGCCGGAACCTGTGCGACGGGCAAACGTCTTGATGCGCGTGGTATCCGAGCCGGCGTCCGGTTCAGTAATGCCGAATGCCTGTAGTCGAATTGTTCCGGCGGCAATGCCAGGCAGGTACGCGTGCTTCTGCTCCTCGCTGCCATGCCTGAGCACTGATCCCATCGTGTACATCTGTGCATGACAGGCGGCACCCGATCCACCTGAGCGATTGATCTCTTCGAGCACGATAGCCGCCTCCACCATGCCCAGGCCACCGCCGCCATATTCCTCAGGGATGAGCACACCGAGCCAGCCCGCCTCGCTCATGGCGCGCACGAACGCTTCCGGGTAAGCCTTGTCCTGGTCGCAAGCGCGCCAGTAGTCAAGATCGTAGCGAGCGCACAGTTGCTGGACCGAGGTACGAATTTCTCGCTGCAGATCAGTATACCCAAACTCCATGCGGCCGTTCTCCTTCGAGCGCTGTGCTCTGGCCAGGCATGCTACGCGCATGCCACCATGCGGATGCGACGCCATGAGCTACTCTGTCTCTGGCAGCCGGCTTCCTCGCCTCAGCACATCAGCATCAGGCCGCCGGCCGCCAGTCTAGTGTCCAGCCGGTGGGCGAAGATATACTGGGCATCACAGGCTGGGTGAGACGGCACGGAGGCGCCTTAATCGTCATCCAGAGAGGTATGTATGTGCTGGTCGCCATTATAGCTTAGCCGAACAGCGTGACCATCGTTGACCGTCTCAAGATGTACCGGACGTGACCAGATATAGTAGAGATGCTCAAGCGTTTTCTGGGCGTACGGTATGTCCAGGTCCTGACCCTCAAAGTGATGCCTGAGCAGCAGTTCAGTGTTGCCGTGGTAGTCCGGGTCGTCCGCTGTTATGTACGGATAGCCGAAATTAGTCATGCTGGCAACGATGCCGTCGCGCACTTTTTCCCAATTCTTCTCGACGATGACCCACTCGTCGCCCTCTTTACGGTAGAGATATAGGTCCAGGTCATCGACGAGTTCCTTCGTGAGATAGTTGCGGATGAGCGAAACATCGCTTTCCAGCTCCCGTACCTCGAAGAGCTTCTCGCGTCCTTTGCCAGGCTGACATCCCTGCGCCCGCTGTTCTTCAGTGGGATTGTCCCATCGCCGCTCGATATCCTGAAGGACGTGGTAACCGAGGTGGTAGGGATTGATGCGCATGCGCTGAGGTGCCAGGACGCCCGAGTGCATCTGGGCAAACGCGGTATACTCATCATCTGAGAGATCAAGCTCGCGCATGATCCGCGAGTGCCAGAAGCTTGCCCACCCTTCGTTGATGATCTTCGTACGCATCTGTGGCATGAAATACTGCATCTCTTCGCGTACGATGAGCAGAATATCCCGCTGCCAGTCCTCCAGATTGGGCGCGTGCTCGGCGAGGAACAGCAAGAGATCTTTTTCCGGCGAAGGCTGGCGTCGACGTGCCCTACGACGCGCGAGCTCTTCCTCCTCCTGCTCTCGTTTGATCGCGCGCTCCTCTAGGCTCCAGAGATCTTCATAGTCCGAAGATGGCGTGGTCCGCCCCGTCTCGTCATCCTGGTCATCAGAGTGCTGGCGCAGGTGCATGTTCGGATCGATATGTTCCTCGATAGCAAGCACGGCATCCAGAAACCGTTCGACCTCTTCGCGCCCATGATCATATTCGTACTTGCGAATTCGGTCGGCGTTGACGCTTACCTTGTCGATCATATTAGGCGGCGTCAGCTTGAAATACGTGTTGTTCTTGAAGAAATCCGTATGTCCAAGTACGTGCGCGACGACAACCTTATTCTGGAGCAGATCATTCTGTTCCATCAGGAAGGCATACGACGGATTCGTATTGACGACCAACTCGTAAATCTTGCTCAATCCATAGTCGTAGTCCGTCTTCATCCGGTAGTAAGCCTTGCCGCGCGACCAGTGACTGAAGCGCCCCGGCAACCCATACGATCCAAACTCGTACATGATCGTCGCGGGCACCAGCTCGAAATGCGTCGGATAGGGGTCGAGGCCAAAGCTATGCGCAATATCCCAGATGCGCTCGATACTCCGCTCAAGCTCACTCACATACCGCTCATCAGGGGTCAGTTCACGCATGAGAATCCCCTCCAGGGAGGGCAAGCGCACCGATATGCAAGGCATCCTCCGCCGGATGCGCAGGTGCGTTCGCCAGAATCGAATCCGTGTTGACCGTCATGACCGGGCAGGCACGGGATCGCGCGTCGCGAAGAACCGCCGCAGGGCGGGATAAACCTCCGACTTATCGGAGATCGTTACAGAAATAAACTTCCTGTCCTGAATCTTGTTGAATGCGGACATGAGCGTGCTGGGCGAGCGGTAGTGCCCTTCACGAATCTCGCCGTAGCCGAAGATGTTGCAGACTTCCATGAGCTTGTGGACCAGCGCCACACAACGCTCGTTATCCCACGGCAGATTGTCGCCATCGGAAAAGTGGAACGGATAAATGTTCCAGTCATCGGGATTGAAACGTTCCTGGATGATTTGCAGCGCCAGATCATATGCGGAAGACACCTGTGTGCCGCCGCTTTCTCCGTGCGTAAAGAACTCCTCTTCGGTGACTTCCTTGGCTTCAGTATGGTGACTTATGAAGATGATCTTCACATTGTTGTACTTCGTCCTCAGAAAGCGCACCATCCAGAAGTAGAAGCTGCGTGCGATATACTTCTCGAACTCGCCCATAGAGCCCGAAACATCCATCATCGCGATGATGACCGCATTGGACTGATGCTTGATCGTGTGCTCCCACACTTTGTAGCGCAGGTCCTCGTTCTTCACATCCTTAAACCGCGCATCACCCTTTGCCGCGTTGCGCTTGATGTTTTCCAGGATAGTACGCTTCTTGTCGAGATTCGCCAGCGGGCCAACCTTGCGAATGTCCGTGAAGCGAACGGCATCACTTTCGATCTCAGTCAGCTTCTTTTCTTCAAGGAACGGAAGCCCGAGATCTTCAAAGATCATAGCGGCCAGTTCATCCAGCGTGACTTCCGCCTCGTAATAGTCGTTGCCTGGCTCTTCGCCCGCGTTGCCTTTCTTGCCTTTCCCTGGACGTGGCTCCGTGGCAACGACATCGCCCACCTTGCTCTTGCCATTACCCTGACCGGCATGCTGCTGGCGGCCGGGGTCGTAACGGAAGCGGTATTCTTCCAGCGAGCGGATTGGGACTTTGATGATCTTCTTGCCGTCAGACAAGATGATGCTTTCCTCGCTGACGATATCGGAGAGGTTCTTCTTGATCGCCTCGCGAATCTTCTCTTTGTGGCGTTCCTGATCGATCTGTCCCTTACGGTGCAACGACCAGTCCTGCTGGGAAATCGAGAAATTTGCCATGAGTTCTTCTCCCGCGGCAGCCGCGCTGTGGCCCGTCACTCATCCGGGCACAGCGCGAGGGATGCGGCTCCGGAAGAGGTGCGCTCCCCCGGCGCGGAGCCGCCATCACACTAGCGGTTGAGCAATGAGCCGACATATTTGAGCAACTCGTTCGCGCAGACAGGGCAATAGCCGTGGTCTGTGACAAGCCGGGTTACTACCTCGTTGGACTTCTTGAGCTGTTCCGGATCGGGCGTTCTCGCCGAGGTCGTGATTTTGACGACATCTCTCAGGTCAGCGAACAGCTTCTTCTCGATAGCTTCCTTCAGTCGCTCGTGGCTGGTGTATTCGAATCTCTGCCCGCGACGCGCGAGTGAGGAAATGCGAATGAGGATCTCCTCGCGGAATGTCTTCTTCGCGTTCTCGGTAATGCCGATCTGCTCCTCGATGCTGCGCATAAGTTGCTCATCGGGGTCAAGATCTTCGTCCGTAATCGGGTCGTGCACCTTCGTCTTGTTGCAGAAGGATTCGACGTTATCCAGGTAATTGTTGAGCAATGTGTGGGCGGATTCCTCAAATGAGTAGACGAATGCCCGCTGAACCTCCCGCTTGGCGATTTCGTCGTACTCTTTGCGGGCCTCGCTGATGAAGTTGAGATACATCTCGCGCTGGTCTCGATTGATGCCCGTATGCTGGTCCAGGCCATCACGCAAAGCCCGCAACGCATCGACTGGATTAATGCAGCTCACGTTCTCGCGCACAAGCGCACTCGACAGCCGGTTGATGACATACCGCGGCGAGATGCCATCCATGCCCTCGCGAACCGCTTCCTCCTGCAGTTCCCTGGCGTCCTTTGATTTGAAGTCCTCCAGATCCTCGCCATCATAGAGCTTGAGCTTCTTCATCAAGCTCATGCCAGCCTTCTTGGAAGGCTCAAGCCGTGTGAGGATGGCAAACATGCTGGCCGCCTGCAGCGTGTACGGCGCGATATGGACTCCTTTGAGCGCACTCTGGCCAAGCAGCTTCTCGTAAATGCGGACCTCATCGCTGATGCGCAGGTTATATGGCACCTTCACGAGAATGATGCGGTCCTGCAGAGCCTCGGATTTCTTGTTGCCGACGAACGCCTGATATTCATTCTCGTTCGTGTGGCTGACGACCACCTCGTCGGCATAGATCATTGAGAAGCGACCGGTCTTGATGTTCTGCTCCTGGGAGAGCGTCAGCAGGACGTAGAGGAACTTCTCGTCTACCTTCAGCATCTCGATGAATTCCATCATGCCCCGGTTGGCAATATTGAGCTCGCCGTCGAAGCGATACGCGCGCGGATCGCTTTCGACACCAACCTCGCCAATGGTGGAAAGGTCGATGCCACCAACCAGTTCAGAGATATCCTGGCTCTTGGGATCTGATGGAGTGAATGTGCCGATGCCCGAACGGTGCTTCTCGCTAAACGTCATACGTGTGACCGGCACAGTCTCAATTTTGCCGTCGTACTTGTGCTCGAGCTGCCAGCGACACTGCGGGCAGAGGTCGCCCTCAATATAAAGACCAAATTCCTGTTCGATATCCGCGCGCATTTCCTGCGGAATCAGATGGAGAGGCTCTTCATGCATCGGGCAATCTTTGATTGCATACGTCGCACCCGCTTCCGTACGAGAATATTCCTCCAACCCGCGCTTCAGCAATGTCACTATGGTGGACTTGCCGCCGCCGACGGGACCCATGAGTAACAAGATGCGCTTGCGAACTTCGAGCCGCTGGGCTGCGGAGTGAAAGTACTCGACGATCTGCTGGAGGGGCTTCTCCAGCCCGAAGATTTCGTTGCTGAAGAAGTTGTACCGTGGCTCTCCCAGCCGGGTCGTCTCGGTTCCAGCGGCCATAATCATGTTATAAATGCGCTCATGCGATAGCTGAGCAACAGATGGCTTCCGCGTCGCAATCTCGAAGTACTGAGCGAAGGTGCCTTCCCAGTTCAGTACGCGATCTCGATCTCGATACTCTTCAAGCCGCTTAACCAGGTCCATGCCACTCTCTCTTCCAGTCCAGCCGGTGGGGTGAGTTGATAAAGCCGTACGGGTTAGCACGTATACGAGTGAATACGACAGATTAGGCGATCTCTCACTCACAATGACCGGCTTGGCTATCCAGTTCAGGCACGCTACGAACGGGCCGCTAGGTGCGTGACGCCCTATAACCGGAACGCTGAATTGCAATCAGTCGGGTGTGCTGGCTGTTCTATCTGTCGCCAGATTGACGTCATCGTCTGTTGTTCGCCAGGTCAACAGGTAGCTCTCTGTCGACCACATCAATGGCGAATGCGCTGAGAGGAGTAAACAGATCAACCATCCATTTCCTGTGGCAGTGCAGGCGTGCCTCCGCGCCAGAGGTGCGCGACCAGGCCAGAACGCGTGATGCCAACGGTACGCTCGTCTGCGAGCGCGCGATGGTGCTGTGGCTCCCGTTTCGAAATCAGATTGTCCGGGCACTCGCGGGCAGCAATCTCCTCGCCAAGAGCGGGGCTATCTGTGTACGCGGCGCTCGCCGGAGGCTATCTGACGTGGGCTCGCTGGGGTTGACCGGGTCATCAGGACCACATACGAGCGGACGCTATCTTCCGCCGGCTCAGCGGATATGCGCTAGTACGACGAAAAAGCCGATTTCCTGCCCGACAGAAGCTACAATAACGTTTAACTTCTGCCCGGTGCCGCTGGTGAACTCAATACAGGGACTACTTTACGTTACGACGTACTGCTTCGACCAGACTTCGGGAGCGCCGGACTCGTCCGCACTCCCACAGGCAAACTGAGGTTCTGCAAGGCACCCAAGCAAAGTGCATGCCAGCAAAAAAGAACTCATCCGTCTTCCTGAGTAGCAACAAACTATCACACGAATTGCTCCGACGCAAGTGCAGCGCAATTCCTCAAAGCCCACATTTACACTGAGCAAATGAGCGCGGATAGTGCGCGATGGGCATCGCATGCCCGGATTGCGGTAGTATCAGTTCGTCTGCTCAATACGGGCTATCTGCGCGAAATGGTCGAGATCATGTACGATGGCCAAAAACACCCATCCTCGCAGGCTAAGGGGCCCGAAAAAGGTAGAGTCTCGCGTCGCGGCCATATTACTGCCCGCTGGTATCTCCGCGAGGAAGGCGAAAAACCGCTCCGTCTCAGCCTGCAGACGAGAGAGCAGATCCGCACGTGAGAGATTCTGCTCGGCAAGGTCACCCAGACCACGTGGCATGACGTCAAAATGCTCGCGCTTGCCAATCAGCCTGCCCATATTCATCATGTACCAGTTCTGCGTGCCAAGCAGATGGGTGATGATTTCCGTCGCCGACCAGTGATCATCTTCGTCGTCGCCCGTCCCACCGGCGGGCCGAATGTGTAACTGCTCCTCGTTCCATTCGCTGATGGCGGCGCGTTCACCCTCGCGCAGCGAACGCAAGGCAGCGACAAGCTCGTCGAACGTATAATGCGAACCGGCCTCTTCAATCGTCAGCTTCTGCTCAGTTATCTCCCGGCGCAACGCGCGTAAAGATGCGATATCTGGTGCCGCCATGCTGCTCTCCTTCAGGCGCGCCCGTACCCGCCGCTGGTCGCTAGTGCGTATCCGTTTGGGATGGTACACTTGCTGGTGTGCTCGTGCAAGCTCCCGGGCAGTCAACCCCAGCGGACGCGCACCAGAGTGCGAGGTAGGTATGCTTGATCAGTTGCGTGGACGCAATCTTGCTCATGTCGGCTGCACGATGGGGCTGACGCTTGGATTGTTCATTGGCCTCGTTGTCGCCTTGGTGATCATCGAAGTGGTGCGCGCGGCAGGAGCTGTGAACTGGGCTACCATCGCGTGGTTTGGATGCACAGCTATCCTCGGAGGACTCGGCTACTTTCTGGGCGATCGCTTCTCACGCCAACGCTGGGGAAGTCGTGACGTGCCAGGTGATGTCCGAAAATAGGCTGATTGTGCCAGTGAACGTGGTGCTTCTTCTTTCCGTGCAGCGCGCCTTGTCCCTGGCGCGGCGCATTACTCCGCGCTCCACTCAGGCAGGAGCACGCTGCGCTGCTCAGCATGCTCACGATCCTCTGAGGAACTCCGTCGGGCGCGCTGACCTCCCGCCAGCACGGTATTGACGAATGCCATACGATGCTCCACGCAAGGGCCGTGCTCGAATAGAGCCGCGATGTGCATGGGTGTGCCATAGCCAGCATTCTCGTTCCAGTGAAACGCAGGGTGCGCTTCGTGAGTCGCAGCCATGACGGCATCCCGATACACTTTCGCAATGATTGAGGCGGCAGAGACGGCCGGCACGTGGGCGTCGGCCTTTATCATGCATCGGACGCGTCCAGCTCGCTCCGCCGGCGCGTGAGGACGTACGCGCCCGTCAACGATGTACTCATCTGCCTCTATACGTTCGATCAGGCGAAAGAACGCTTCGCGATTTGCCCAGCCGATACCATGCTCGTTGATCGCGGCGACAGAGATTTCGGTGATCTCGACAAAGAGAGCGTGCGCATGGATGAGGTGAGCCAACTCCTGCCGGTGATGGCGCGGAACGGTCTTGGAATCGCGCAGGAACCGCATATGCAGACCAAGCCGCTGGTCGAAGTCATCCGGCAACACGACAGCCGCAGCCACTAGCGGACCCGCCAGTGCGCCCCGCCCGACCTCGTCCAACCCGCAGACCCGCGACGGCGGCATGCTGGCAACTTCCAGCAGGGGCGATTGTGATGGCTGGCTATTCATCTGCGCGCGACGACTCCTTCCCTGATCGGCATGGTCTTGCGTTCTCTGGTCCGTATGCATGGGTAACATAAAGGAGGCATGCCAACAACCGTCAGCAAGCCTCCCATATGCAGGTGGCACACGCCAGAACGCGATCACACACGACGATTAGTCGCGGCGCTCCTTCAGGCGAGCCGCCTTGCCACGGAGACCGCGCATGTAATAGAGGTTCTTGCGCCTGACGACGTTATGGCGCACGACCTCGATCCTGTCGATCTGCGGGGAGTGCAGCAAGAACGTGCGCTCGACGCCGATATTGTGCGCGATGCGCCGGACCGTGAACGCCTGGCGAATGCCTTCGCCGCGAAGGCGGATGATCATACCATCGAATATCTGGATGCGCTCGCGGTTGCCTTCACGCACCTTGACGTGAACGCGCACACTGTCGCCTGATTCGAGGCGCGGTCGATCTTCCTGATAGTTTTCTTCTTCAACGGCGCGAACAAGTGGTGCCACCGACATACTCATATCCTCCTAGTGAAACGCCATCGCCGAGTATAACACGCTGGGCGGCTTGCATGCAAGCCTTATGGCCGGTTGTTCAGGGTGTCGGCCATAGCGCGAAGCCCAACCGGGCTATCCCACAGCCGGGAGGCTATCATCTCGCTTCAAGCGAAGCGAGGATTTTATGGCCTCGTAGCGAGTAGCCGGCGAAATGCCAGCACGTGCAGACCTGGCCGCAGTGCCGTGGGGCATCCGGCCGAGTAGTGGCCGAGGCTTGGTGGATGATTGATATGCTTATACGTCCTCCACCTCGACCTCTATTCCGCCGGTCAATTTCGCGACGACATTGTACACGAGTGCCAGCACGCCGCCTCCGAGCGCTCCCGCGAAAAGACCGAGCAAGACAGGAGCAATTAGGGGAACCAGGCCAATACCGACAAACAGAATGGCATGTACAAATCCACGGAACGGACCGCCGTCGTTTGTGGTGGTGCTTGCAAGAATGAGCGCGATGATGCCGGCTATAAGGGCCACAGCCCCCATCAGAACTGCGCCATACACAATGGCTGATAGTACGCCCACGGACCGTATCGCGCGCTTGACGCCACGCGTATGGACGTGGGTATGCGGCGTAACGCTACCTCCGACGTGCGCCATGGCGGGCCTGCCTTTCCGGGAAGCAGCACCGGATGCGTGCTTCCTATCCATGCCACCAGATATGCCATCTCGCCGCCCTGCGGTGTCGAGACCGATTGGCGTGAGAGGGTAACGACCTCATGGTATGTCGGCCAACCGCTGCTCGCCCTATCCATGAGAAGAGGTTCAGGAGTGAGTGTCTTGCTCTCCGACGGGCGAGGATGTGTTGGAATTGCCCGCGGCCAATAATGTGGTGTACGAGTCCTGCTCCTGACGCACAGTCAGCCTGTGCTACAGATGACTCGCCACCTGCAGCACATACAAAAGCTATCGCGAGCGGCGCAGCGCGCAAAAGTTTGGCGTTTCTAGCCCTACGGTCAGGCGGATTTCCGCCCTCTCAAACTCACCTCAGGGTAAAGCGGTGATCGACGTTTCCTGTGCATGCTGAAATGCGTGACAGGCGGTGACCGCCCGCTACATATGGGCGAGAACGCGCACAGGGACGCGCAAACATCCCGCTTGCCAGTAAGCGCGGCAGCAGAAGGGGCGTGTACGTATGGCCACACAAGAGGAACTTCGGTTGCAGGAAGCCCGAGAACAAGGAATCCCCTGGAAGAAGTGGGGACCGTACCTGAGTGAGCGCCAGTGGGGCACAGTACGCGAGGACTACAGTCCGTATGGTTCCGCATGGGATTACTTCTCTCACGAGCAGGCGCGCTCAAGAGCATATCGTTGGGGTGAAGATGGTCTCGCGGGTATCTCGGATGATCAGCAGCAATTATGCTTCGCGCTCGCGCTGTGGAATGGAGTTGACCCCATTCTCAAGGAGCGGCTTTTCGGACTGACCAATTCCGAGGGCAATCACGGCGAAGACGTCAAGGATTACTACTTCTACCTCGACAGCACTCCCACGCATTCGTACATGAAGTATCTCTACAAGTATCCACAGGCGGCATTCCCCTACACCGACCTGGCCGAAACAAACCGCCGGCGCAGCCACCAGGAGCCGGAGTACGAGCTCATAGATACGGGCGTGTTCAACCAGGATCGCTATTTTGATGTGTTCGTTGAATACGCCAAACACTCGCCGGAAGATCTGCTGATCCAGATCACCATCGCCAATCGCGGGCCTGAGCAAGCGGACTTGCATATCCTGCCGACCATCTGGTTCCGCAATACGTGGTCCTGGGGCGACCCCGTGCCAGCAAGGCCAGAGTTGAAGGCTGTGCCCGATAGCAGCGGTGAGGGATTCGTCGTTGCCACCTCGCATCCAGTACTCGGGAAGCGCTATCTCTACGGTCACGGTGCTGAGGAACTGCTCTTCACCGAGAACGATACGAACATTCAGCGTCTCTATGGCGCTGCGAACCTGGTAGCTTATGTCAAAGACGGCATCAATGACTATGTCGTGGAGGGCGTGACCTCCGCGGTCAATCCCGAACGCGTGGGCACTAAAGCCGCCGCGCACTACCGCCTGACGTTTGGCCCGGGAGAGACGCGAACGATACGCTTGCGTCTCAGCGACACACCGCCGGGTGAGCTGAGGACGTGGAAGTTTAACGGTTCGGCGCCGGGCACGGATTTTGACCAGACGTTTCGGGAGCGGCAGGCCGAATCCGACGCGTTCTATGAAAGCATTATGGCGGGTGTGGAGGACCAGGAACAGCGCAACGTCATGCGACAGGCGCTGGCGGGCATGTTGTGGAGCAAGCAATACTACAACTACGACATCGAACGATGGCTCAGGGGTGACATGCCCTCCCAACCGGAGCCACCAACTGAACATCAGCACGGGCGCAATGCCGACTGGTATCACATGAACTGTTCGGACATTCTCTCGATGCCGGATAAGTGGGAGTACCCATGGTTTGCCTCGTGGGATCTGGCGTTCCACACCGTTCCCCTGACACTGGTTGACCTGGACTTCGCTAAAGATCAGTTGCTCCAGATGGTCCGCGCGCTCTACATGCACCCAAACGGTCAGATGCCGGCATACGAGTGGGCGTTCGGAGACGTCAACCCTCCCGTTCACGCCTGGGCTGCATGGCGGCTCTACCTGACTGAGGTCGAGCGGTACGGTCAGGGCGACCGGGTGTTCCTGCAACGCATCTTCAACAAGCTCATCATGAACTTCACGTGGTGGGTCAACCGCAAGGATTCGGAAGGCAACAACGTCTTCGAGGGCGGGTTCCTCGGGCTGGACAATATCGGCGTATTCGACCGCAGCGCGCCGCTGCCGACCGGAGGCGTACTCGAACAGTCGGATGGCACGAGTTGGATGGCGTTCTATTGCCTGATCATGATGCAAATCGCGCTCGAGCTTACGCGCGATGATCCCGCATATCGTGACATGGCCATCAAATTTCTGCAGCATTTTGTGTATATCTCCGTCGCCATGACCCATATAGGGCCTCAGGACGCGGGTCTGTGGGACGACGAAGATGGATTCTTCTATGATCTTCTGCGTCTGCCCGATGGGCATTCTGAGCGGCTGCGCGTGCGATCTCTGGTTGGTCTTCTGCCACTTGCCGCCGCCGTTCTGGTAACACCGGAAGCGTTGGAGCGTATTCCCGGCATTGGCGACACGCTCAGACAGCTCGCTCAGACACACCCCGAAATCCGCGACATCGGTTTCTTCGAGCGGCCAGGCCCGGGAGGTGTGCGTTTGGTCAGCATGCTCGATGAGAACAAGATTCGTCGCATCCTGGCGCGCATGCTGGATGAATCTGAGTTTCTCAGCCCCCACGGAATCCGGGCCATTTCGCGCTACCACAAGGACCATCCATATATCCTGTATGCCGGCGGGCAGGAGTATCGCGTGGATTACGAGCCAGCGGAATCCTCAACCGGCCTCTTTGGCGGCAATTCGAACTGGCGCGGCCCCGTATGGATGCCAGTTAATCTGCTGTTCATCGAAGCGTTGGTAAAACTCGGCATCTATTTCGGCGACGAGTTCAAGGTCGAATGCCCTACCGGGTCCGGAAACCTGATGCCTCTCAGCCAGGTCGCCAGGGAAATCGGAGAGCGCCTGATTAGCGCCTTTCTGCCGAGTGCGGGTGGCGGCGCAGACGGTGTGCCACAAGGGTACCGGCCTGTCTACGGCGGGACAGAGAAGTTTCAGACAGACCGCTACTGGCGCGACCTGATCCTGTTTTATGAGTATTTTCATGGCGACAATGGAGCTGGCATCGGCGCCAGCCACCAGACCGGCTGGACGGGCGGCGTCGCCTCTTTGATCTGGGCATCAGGCACACTTCCAGGGCGCTTCGCGAAGTGGGTCAAAGCGCAGGAAACGAAAGAAGGTGTGCCTGCGCAGGCCGTACACTGAGCTGGCCGGCGCCGCGTGCGCATAGGATGAGGCCGCTCGAAGCAAACATCTGTCGCAGGTGTCCATACGCAGCCGGCACAGTGCCAACGTGGTGCGATCATGAGAGATTGCCCGCGAGTGGACACACGTATGAAAGGCTCAGACGATGCATCCGTCATCTCTGTCAACGACCGTAGTCGATCGCCCTCTGATTCACTTTGGGCGGGAGATCTGTGGAGACCTGCCGTCTGCTCTGCGACGCGAGTGGCTTGTGACGAACGGCCTGGGCGGCTACGCATCTGGAACGCTCGCCGGCGTGAACACACGGAGTTACCATGGGCTGCTAGTCGCAGCTCTCAACCCTCCCGTTGATCGCACGGTGCTTGTGGGCGGCTTGCTGGAATGGGCAACGTATGAGGGAAAACGCTATCCCCTTTCGACGAATGCATATGTCGACGGCACGATGGACCCTCGAAGCTACGTGCATCTGGAGGCATTCTCACTGGAAGGCACGATTCCGGTCTGGACGTTCGCGTTCGCCGACGCCCTGCTGGAGCGGCGCATCTGGATGGAAGAAGGTGCGAATACGACGTATGTGTCCTACCGTCTGTTGCGCTGCTCCGACGAAGTCCACCTGACGGTTACGCCGCTAGTCACATACAGAAGTTTTCACGCTCTCTCGTCGGGCCAGGGATGGCAGATAGAGATAGACGCCAGACAGCGCGACATCACGATTCATGCCTTTGACGGCGCCGTGCCGTTTACAGTGGCGGCCAGCGCAGGCTCATTCGTTGCGGAAGGCTCGTGGTGGTGGAACTTCAAGTATCGTGCCGAGACGGAGCGCGGACTGAACGACCGGGGTGATCTCTATGCCCCTGGTTCGTTCTCGACCACTCTGCGCGTAGCGGAGCACTACGCTCTCACGCTCAGCAGCGAGCCAGGCGTCGAGCCGTTCGAGGAGAGCACATATCCCCGCGCCAGGGAACGCCAGAAGCGGTTGCTGCGTGCCGCCGGAATGGAGCAGGAAAACCCGGCCCTGCAACAACTAACTCTCGCAGCCGATCAGTTCATCGTGCGGCGCAGGCCCGCTCCGGGAGCGGCAGAGGAGGAAACAAGAAGCATCATCGCCGGTTACCACTGGTTCAACGACTGGGGACGAGACACGATGATCTCGCTGCCAGGTCTCACGCTCACGACCGCCCGCCATGAGGATGCCGCCAGTATCCTGCGAGGATTCTCACGGTACGTCTCCGACGGGCTGCTGCCCAACAACTTTCCTGATCAGGCGGGCATAATCCCAGGCTATAACACCGCTGACGCCACGCTGTGGTACATCATCGCCGTCCATGCTTACGCCCAAACGAGCGGTGACACGGCACTGGTGGATGCGCTGCTGCCTGTGCTGCGCGATATCGTCGACTGGCATACGCGCGGCACACGCTATTATATTGGTGTTGACCCGGCAGATGGTTTGCTGCAAGCCGGTGAGCCAGGCGTCCAGCTGACCTGGATGGATGCCAAGATTGGCGACCTGGTGGTGACGCCACGTATCGGCAAGCCAGTCGAAATCAATGCTCTCTGGTACAACGCCCTGCGCATCCTCGCGGCTTTCCTCGCCGCGCGCGGTGATAGTGATGCGGTGCGGTATGAAGCCCAGGCTGATCGTGCGCACGCCGCCTTCACGGTCCGCTTTCTACGTGCTGGCCAATCGTCCCTGGCCGATGTCATTGATGGCCCGAACGGTGATGACTGGACGGTGCGGCCAAATCAGATCTTCGCCGTCTCGCTCCCATTTCCGTTGCTCGAAGGCGCGGCTGCGGCAGGGGTTGTCCAGACGGTAGGACGCACGCTCCTGACCTCCTACGGGTTGCGCTCGCTCGGCCCCGATGATCCGGCGTATCGCGGCTCATACGGTGGAGACCAATACCAGCGCGATACGACCTATCATCAGGGACCGGTGTGGCCGTGGCTCATTGGCGCGTTCGTTGAAGCGCACCGGCGCGTCTACCACGACGATTCCGCGGCAGTCGCCTTGCTGCGCCCATTTGCGGATCACCTGCTCGACGCGGGGCTGGGAAGCATTTCGGAGATCATGGAAGGCGATGCGCCGCACTTGCCGCGCGGATGCGTCGCGCAGGCATGGAGTGTCGCAGAAGTTCTGCGCGTCTGGCACAACCTCGAACGAGACAGTCACATTGTCCCTGTCGAAGCGGCACAGGCTGAGTTGGTCTCGAGCGGGTCATCGCTAGAGTGACGGGCCACGCTTCCCGGCGGGGCAACACATGCATCCGCGTGCGACGACCGTCGGTGGAGTACCACACGCGGGTTGCCATTCGCGAGTACGAATTTGAGTTCGCGGAGGGGTTAAGCACGCTGGCGCAGTGCGATCTGGTGCGAGCAGTTGAGCAGATCAATCAGATGATCGAGTCGTGCGCAGGAGGCGAGCCGCACGCGGCGAAGGAGTCAAGCAGATGAAAGCGATAGCGGTCTTCCCCGCATCGCGCGCGTTGAAACTCATTGACCATGCGGAGCCACAGATTGCGCGGCCGACTGACGTCAAGCTCCGTATGCTTGAAGTAGGTATTTGCGGGACGGATAAGGAGATCTGCCACTTTGCATACGGTGCGCCTCCTGAGGGAGAGGACTATCTGATCATCGGGCACGAGTCACTTGGCCAGGTCGTCGAAGTTGGATCAGCGGTGAACAACGTGAAAGTGGGCGATCTCGTAGTGACGATGGTCCGCCGGCCCTGCCCGCATCCGCAGTGTTGGGCATGCCGTTCTGGCCATCAGGATTTTTGCACTACGGGTGACTTCACTGAACGCGGCATCAAGGGACAGCACGGCTTTATGGCAGAGTATGTGGTGGACGACGCGAAATACATGAGTATCGTTCCTCCGGACCTGCACGACATTGGTGTGCTTGTTGAGCCAATGTCCATAGCCGCCAAGGCGGCATTCCAAATTCGAGCCATCCTACAGCGCTTTCCCTGGTTTGATCCTCGGCAGATGCCTGATCCGCGAGACAAGATTTTCCACGCGCTCGTTCTGGGAGCGGGAACGGTGGGGTTGCTGGGGGCGATGGCGCTGCGAAACGCTGGCTTTGAGACCTACGTCTACGATCGTGCGCCGGCTCCCAACTCGAGGTCAAGGCTGGTGGAATCTTTTGGAGCGGCCTACGTCTCCGAGGAGAGCACCAGAGAGTTCGCGCATCTCGTGGGAGACGTCGAGCTTGTTTATGAGGCCACCGGAGCCTCGCAATTGGCGTTTCAGGCGATGCGAGTGCTTGCGCCCAATAGCATCTTCATTTTCACGGGAGTCCCTCCACTCAAAGAACCCAGCAGCGTCGATACCGACCTCATCATGCGAAACGCGGTCCTGAAGAATCAAGTCATCCTAGGAACGGTGAACGCCGGAAAAGAAGCCTTTGACGCGGCGGTAGGGATGCTGGCCGCGATACATAAGCGCTGGAATGCCGCACTGCCGACGCTGGTCACAGCGCGCTATCCACTCGACGCGTACCGCGATCTGCTGCTCGGGCAGCCTGGCGGCATCAAGAATGTACTCTCATTTGAATACGCGAGCACGAGCGAATCGAAACCCGATGAGGCGCATGCAGCGGCGGAACGCTAAGGAGAACATGGAGGGTTGGCGCGATACGCGCCGCGAATATCACGCGACTGGTAGCACACATGCGCGGTGGTGCCTGAGCCGAGCGAACACGCCCGAGCTTGGGATAGCCGAAAACATGGTAGAGACGATTACTCTTTAGCCAGCCGCGTGCGGCGCATGGCCACGCCTTAGTGAGGCCAGTGATACCGTGCCAGAGAATTAGGCGATGAACCACGCTGGACCGGCAAGCGATCAGGACCAGTCCAGACCATACGCCTTCACCCGCGAGAGTGCGCTACAGGGCGCACTTCAGCACGGCTGAAAGTCGTGTCGCGGCAGCAAGTCCTGTTGTAGCCTTTTCCTTTATGGTTGCGAGCTGAGGCAGCGCTTGCCCGAGCGTCTCGTCGGGTGGAACGTCTTTAAGCGTCTCACCCAGTTGCGCATTGGCGAACTGCAGATCGCTGAATCCAGGGCCCGGGGTTCCAGGTATTCTGGTCTCTAGCGAGTTAATCGCCGTCGTGAGCTTCTGCTGCATCGACTCAACCTCCGCGACGGTTGTGTTGTTACCGACAGCAGCGAGTGACGTGAGCACCTGACGTGCCGTGGTCAGCGCCTGGCATGCGGCGGTAGGTGTCGCGGTGGCGGCTGGCGTAGAAGGGACGGCAGTGGCTGCTGGACTCGTGGTGGTTGCCGGCGTCGTACAGCTTGCCAGTACCAGGAGCAATGCGAGCAGACTAGCGCTCGCGATCCAGGAACGCTTCAGCATGATACTGCCTCAGTTCTTCTTGACTGCTGCATCCTTGATGGCGTCGACTGTGGCGCATGCTACAAGCGCGTAGCCGACGCGCTCTCACTGAGGGGTCATCTGCCCCATCGGCGTCTGATAGCGCATGGATTCCTGCATGTCGTATCGCGAGCCAGGTCTGGCAGGCAGAATGGCACCGATCAGCCAGAGGAAGGGAATGAAGATCCCGAGTATCCCCAGTATGACGTGTCCCTTTTGGAATGTGAGCAGACATACCGTAAATAGTAGGAACACATACATGACGAACATCGTGCTCGCGAAAATCCACTCAAGAACGGTCATGTGGCGCCACCTTTCGGTATTCCAGCTTGCTCAGGCTTTCGCCTCGCTAGCTGCATCCAGTTCATCTCCATGCCAGCACTGTAGCGAACATTCCTTGCTGGCACACCGTGCCCAAAGCGAGTCTCGTCGGCTAATTACAGCCTCTCCGCAGAGGGTGGTATGGAGCTAGACGCGGGGTGAGAAGCTGTTGCGGATGTAACGCGTACTCACGCCCCTGTCTCACATGAAATCCAACTGTAGATCAGGCACTGGGTGATACATGGCGATGCTTCGCGACGTTCACGGTGGCAGTGTTGCTACGTACGTCTCGTGCGGGAGTGCGGTTCGATCAAGAGGCGCCTCGGGTGAGGCAGTTGTGCTATGGCGTAGAGGGCATGCCCTTGTACCGCGGAGACGGTCGCCCCGTTACTCCTGGACGACAACGGAAGATCGCGCCAGCCAGCGGCTGGGCGGCACGGGCGTCTGCGTCGAGGTCGAACCATGAAGAGGTAATGTAGAGGTCATTTCCGGCGGTACCACCGAAAGTCAGTGAGGTAGGGTTTGTTACTGGTATCTCGATGACTCCGTCCGGCGTGCCGTCAACACGATACCGATGGACAGCGCTCGCGCGCCCAAGCGCGACCCATAGCATACCCTCATCGTCGACAGTCATACCGTCCGGCCAGACCTGCGTGTCGTTGAAATCGAGGAAGCGCCGACGGCCAGAGAGCGCGCCCGTTTCGGGATCCAAGTCAAATACATCCACGATGTACAGGCCTGTGTCGGCGAGGTAGAGGCGACCGTGTGATTCGTCGAGCGCGGGCCCGTTGGAGATGGTGAGGCCATCCACCACACGCGTTACGTTACTGCCCTGCACTCGGTATAACGCCGCGTTTCGTGGCCGCTTGTCGTAGGCCATCATGCCGACCCAGACTCTTCCCCTGTGGTCAACTTTGATGTCATTCGCGCGGTTCTCGGCCCTGTCCTTCTCGACCGGAACACGCAGATCCATTTTGCCGGTGCTCCGGTCGAGAACGGCCAAGCCTGCGGGGCTAGCCACGACCGTCTCTCCCGCCTCATCCAGGATCACGCCACCCGGCTGCCCTGCGGTGCTCCAGGAACTGTCATTGCTCGATACAGGATCAAAGCAATGCACGCGCTCTCCAGCGATATCTACCCACCACAGGCGACCCGTCGCGGCATCCCAGAGCGGGCCTTCCGCGTGTTGCGCCCGGATGTTCAGCACGACTTCAACCGGAGCATCCCCCATGTCGCAGATCTCCGATTCGTTGGTAGACGTTCGTGGCTAACCGGTTCTTGCAGCGTATCATGTGGCAGCGCACGTGTGGCCGCAGTGCCGGCACATCCTCTCCGCAGTCTACCACCATGCTACCTTATTGGCGCAGCGAATGCACGCGGTCATAGCTGGCCCACGTGAGCCACTCCGCGCAATCGCAGGTGTGCTCCCCATGCGCGCCAGCCCGCTCCGGGTAGCACGCTAGGGAAGGTCCCACTGATGAGGCACGTAAGGAAGAAACCAGTTGGCACGCGCCAGGTACTCTTCTTCGTCGCCCTCGATCATGAGCTTGTGCATCGCGACTACGTCAGCGCTCGGAATTGGTTTCGCTGGCTGAATGCACAACTCCCACTTCGCTCTGCCGCCTTCAAGAACACTGACCCGCTCCGGGAACCGTGGGATGCGGTAGACACGCTGCGCATGGCTCGGACTGACGATATCGAGATATCCTCGTGTTCTCAGCTCGAGCAACTCTTGCTCATCAAGCATATCTCGCAGCAAGTCTTCAGCGCGATCGCTGGGCGTGTCGACCGCAGGGCTACTGGAGCGACCACCAGTCCGCCACCTTGGCGGAGTCGCGGCTATAAAGGCCATGAGACATGCCAGTAGGAAGATGATGCCGACGATGACCGCCGCCGTCACGACATCCCCGGTATTCACGGCTAGCCTCCAACCAGGCGGGGAATCATCACTATGCGTTCGGCAGTCGGATCAAACTGGCGAGTACGCGTGGGTGGGCGGTCTTTCTCTACGATGAAGGCGGTTGCTCCGCGTGAGCGCTGCTCGTTGAAGATGCGCTCCGCTTCTCGAACGGCCGCGACTGCTTCCGGGTCTCCGGCTGACACGCGGGCCGAGTCCCACCTCACATGGTCATCCCCGCGACGGGACATAACGCGTAACACACCCATATGTCACTTCCTTCGTGTTGCGGAGCGACGTGCTCGACTCCGCGAAGAACAGACTCCTGGCGAGGCTCTCTGGAGCCGTTAAATTACCTGGAAGACATCGATACAGACCCACTTGTGCTTGATGTGCAGGAGTATATAGATGTAGCTGCTGGTTCGCCCCCTGCGCGGGGAGAGTTTGCATGGGCAGTATCGTGCTGAACTACAGGGACGCGATCGACCTCACCAAAGGGAGAGCGCTGGCGCGAACACCATCTACGCCGCGCTCTGCGCGATCCAGTTAGGCGCGACAGCTGACAGCAGAAGACACAGTGATCCGATGCATGACTTCCGGCGCTCGCGTAGAGCGGACGGCAATGTCAGCCCGCAAATCGGCCGTGAGAGTCTTCGCTGTGAACTTGTGCTTCCGTCCCAGGCCTACAAGCTATTTCGTAGGCACAAGATGATGTTGCAGCGCGATGACAACTGTCTCTGTGCGGCTGGACGTGCCTAGCTTGGCGCGAATGCTGCGCGCGTGAAACTTCACTGTTGCCGGGGTGATGACCAGCCGCTCCGCTATTTGCAGATTGGAAAGGCCTTCTGTTAGCAACTCAAGCACTTGACTCTCGCGCTCACTCAGATCGTGTCCTAGTTTGGGGGGACGTGCTGTAACTGTCTGCACCAGCGCCTGCGCGGCGGTCGCTGCCAGGGTCGGCATTCCGCGCTGCGCCAGCCGAATCGCCCGGACCAATTCCTCGATCGCCGCATCCTTGAGGAGATAGCCCAGCGCCCCCGCCTGTAACGAGTCTTCGACCATCTGACCTTCCGGGAAGTTAGACAGGGCCAGCACGGCGATCTCGGGCCACTGTGCGTGTATGGAGGCGATAGCGGCTACACCTCCCATGCCAGGCATGAGCAAATCCATGAGCACGACATCGGGGTGCAACTCCGCGCACAACTCAAGCGCCTCCTCGCCGCAACTCGCTTGTCCGACGACTTCAATTTCAGGGTACGCCAGAAGCGAGAACTGGATGCCGTTACGGAGCATCACCTGGTCATCCACTACCAGCACCCGGAGTGCCACGTGGACTTGCGGAGTCGGTTCGGATGGCTTCTCGTGCAGAGTCACCGCATCAGAACGCTCAGGGATACCTGTCACTGGAGTGTAAGCCACAGCGGACGGCGCTGGCGGCGTGGGCGCGGCAGACTGCGGCGCTCGAGCCGAGATGGCTGCGACGCGCGCCACAGCCATCACCTGTGACATGCGGTGGTCGAATGCCGGCGCAGACGACGTATGTTTGCCATCTGGCGCTTCGGGCTCCGTGCGCCTTTGTCGCGGAGGAGCTGCGGATGTAGGCGTGGAATGATCCGCGTACATGGTGGTCGTCTCCTGTCCACAAGTATTTGGCTGAATATCCAGCCACTACGTTGGATCTAGCAGGCTATCATCAAGTCACCCGAAAGGTGCCCGGCTCGTTTAGGAGCAGACACCTGCCCTTCTGGGGTCTGCCAGACTGCCGCCGCTTGGGGTCGCGCATCATGGGTGGTGAGCAGCGTCCTAAATCAGATCCATGGCCTTCGTGCCATCCGTGCACCAGCACAACCTACACGAAACACATCTACAGGCACTATCATCATGACGCGGTGAGGTCATGCCTTACCGTGCAGTTAGCATCGACAGTACTGTATACATATCACAAACCAGTTACATCCGAAGAAGATAATCACTCCGGAGGGTCACAGGAGCGTACAGTGCCTGGCCGCCCATGGCGCGAGAAGAGCAATCCGTCGTCGGCGCACCTTCACATGCACAGGTTGTCCTCCATCATAGAGAAAGAGTATGTGTGCCCTATGCCCACTAACGTGTCGATTTCCATAGATCTCTACCGGGGTTGGCATCCGGATGGCGGGTGCAGCGCACCTAGTCGTGCATAGGCACCCGCGTGAGCGTGCAGATGTACGCTGGCAGTGTGCTCTGGATAGCTGGGGCTAGCAATTGCGTGTTCATGCGGATCGAGCGTGCTGGGGTCAGGCGCGGGTTGACGCTTGCTCACCGACTGCGGAGGCATCAGCGTGTACCCGAGGCGTCGCGGCGACGCATCCACACACACCGTTGTTATGCGCGTCTTCTCCGCGGAAGAGCAGCATGTCAAATTCCGCGCCGTCGATCGTTTCGACCTGTGCGAGATGATCCGCAATACGGATCAGTTCGCGCTCGTGTTCCTTCAGAATGGCTCTCGCGGTCTGGTAGGCGTCATCCACGAGCCCAGCCACCTCTTCATCGACGCGAGCCGCAAGCTGGGCACTTGTCCCGTCGTCGCCGATCATAATGTTGCCCAGCCGACTCATGCCAAATTCGCATACCATGCGACGAGCAATAGCTGTTGCCTGCTTGATGTCTTGAGCGGCTCCGGTTGTCACATCCCCCTGGATCAGTTCCTCTGCCACCCGGCCGCCCATCAGTCCGGCAAGCTTCGCGACAAGCTCCGTACGGTGGAGCAGATCTCGATCTTCTGCCGGTGCGGCCACAGTCATGCCGAGCGCCGCGCCACGAGAAACCGTAGAGATTTTGCGGACGATATCGCATCCCGGCACCATGCGCATCACGATGGCGTGGCCTGTTTCGTGGTATGCCACGATTGCTTTCTCCGCATCGCTGAGCAGGTGACTCCTGCGCTCGGGACCCGCCACGACGCGCAGTATGGATTCTTCCAGATCATGCTGCGTAATCATGCTGTGCTCATGGCGCACCGCAAGCAGCGCTCCCTCGTTCATGAGATTGGCGAGATCCGCACCAGAGAAGCCCGCCGTTTCCTGCGCGAGATGATTCAGGTTAACCGAAGGCGCAAGCAGCTTGCCAGCGGCATGCACATCAAGAATCGCTTTCCTTCCGGCTACATCAGGGCTATTCAGCATGACACGTCGGTCGAACCATCCAGGACGTAACAGAGCAGGATCAAGTATATCGGGACGGTTTGTCGCCGCCATCACGACGACATTGTCGTTCGTATCGAAGCCATCCATCTCAACGAGCAGTTGATTGAGCGTCTGATCCCGCTCATCATTGCCATTGATCGATGAAGCATTGCGCGCGACCGACGGCATCGATCTCGTCGATGAAGATGATGCAAGGCGTCTGCGCTTTCGCTTTGCTGAAAACGTCGCGAACGCGGCTGGCGCCAATTCCCACATACATTTCGATGAACTCTGAGCCGCACATGTTGAAGAACGCGACGCCGGCTTCACCTGCCACTGCACGGGCGATGAGTGTCTTGCCCGTGCCAGGTGGGCCGACCAGCAGCACACCCTTTGGGGTGCGGGCTCCCATACGAGTGAATCTGGCAGGATATCGCAGGAACTGGACGATCTCTCGCAGTTCCTCTTTCGCTTCCTCCACTCCTGCCACGTCGCTGAAACGTACCGTTGGACGGGAGGCATCAAAACGCGTGGCACGGCTATGCCCGAATGCCTTGGCCTGATCTGTTCCGTCTACGGGCATGCGGCGGCGCGCTATGAACAGAAACGCGATCAGCAAGGCTACGACGATCAGCAGCGGCAGCACATTCCGCACGAACTGCTCCCATAGCGGCGTTCCAGGAGGAAGCTGCACAGACACGTCCTTCACGCCGTTGTCGAGAAGGTACGCCGTGAGTGGCTGCCCTGCTTCTCGCGTCGCCGTGTAGACTGTGTCGTCCGCGGTCGTGACCGTTATCTGATTGCCCGCCAAAACGGCTGACGCGACTTTGTGTTCGTGTACGAGCGCAAGCACCGCGCTGATGCTGGTCTGATGCGCCACGGGCGTAGACCTCTGCCCAGCAGAGGAACCGGAAAGAGCGGGCACCACGATCAGAAGCGCAATGATTGATACTAACCCGATCAGTGCGATGATCTGGGCGCTGTGGCCCTTGCCAGAAGAGTCAGGATTGGGTTTCCACATACGAAACGCGCTCCTCTCCTGGCGTGTGCGGCCATATCCACGGGAAGCGCGTGGATAGGGGTCTCGCGCATCCGGCGTGAAGTTCCGTGGATTAGGATGCAGTACGCCTGCCCTGCAAGTCGTTCCACAGATCGGCGAAACTCAGATTTCTGGAGGATAGATTGCTTATCGCGGCACCGACCAGCCAGCCGACAACCCCGAGAACCGCGGTAAGCAACGCCGCGCCGAATCCGAGCCACATCCAGACAATGCCAAGCAGCAGTCCGATCACCAGGCCACGGGTCTGGGCCGAGTTCATACGTTACGCTCTCTTTCATTGTGCGTGAGCCTATTCGCGTCGATGGGACCACGCGGCGGCTTTATCACGTTATCTGACCAACGCGCGAGCCTGTGTCCTGTTTCACCATGGCGGACTACGCTACGCGCCGTCTCGTCTCTTTCACCACCGGAGCGGCCTGAGTAGTCACCGTTACTTCGGTTACTGGCAGGCCGATATGCGTCTGCACGGATTCCTTGATGCGTTCCTGCAAGAGTTGACCGACAGCCGGAGCTTCGGCATCCCAGGCCAGTGACGCCTTGGTATGCACGCGCAATCCGCCGTGGCCATCTCTCACCTCAGGCTCAGCATGCACGACGCCAGGCACAGCTTCCGCCTCGTGCTGTACAAAGTCTCGTACCATTGTGCGTCCCACGGTCACCTGGCCGAGGGTATCATCTCGCACAACGTATTGTTTGGCTTCGCTCCGCCGGAACAGCCGCCCGAGCGGCAGGAGCTCCAGAACTACCACCACAAGGCCGACGACCGCAAACACGAGCGCGATCAGCACGGCGATGTTGGTAGCCGTTCCACGAAGCAGGGCCACCGCACGCCACGCGTTGTATAGCGCGAGGACATCTCTCAAATAGGGATTGTTCGGTACGACAAGACCGGTAAGCAGCACGAAGATCGTCGCGCCAAACACGAAGAGAATGAAGCTCAGCAGGAACATGACAATGCGATTGAAGACGTTCATGGAGCCGTCTCATTTCTAGTTCGCGACGCGACGCGCGCCTCCTGCGTGTCGCACTACCTCAGGTCGTCTATGAATACATCAACTCCCGCGAGGGATGGCAGCCGCAGCGTCCTGGCAACGCGATGTACGGCGAGGCGAATTTCCTCGGCAACGGCAATCAACACCGGTTGTCCTCGCAAGGCGCCCGCAACATCTTCTGGATGGACATATAGCGCTCGAGTATAGCGCTCGCTCAGCACGGCATGGACCTCGATGCCGGTCGCGTCCGGCGTGGGGTGATGCACGACCACGCCAGTTACATGGCGCCCCGCTCCAAACGTGGCCGCGAGCACAAACCGTCCTGCGCTCAGATCGAGCACGCCGGGTACCTGGCGTATAGCCTCTTCCGTCGCTTGCGCGATGGTTACATCACTCAGGAAGACCCCCGCGCTTTCACTGCGCTCGGCAGCACTGGAGGTGGCCGCTGCGGCACGGTTAGCGGGCAGGTCCATACGAGCCTCCATTGGCAATTGGCCGTGACGTGGAAGGAGCTGGGTGGTCCGCTCGGATGACGAACAGATCCATTCGCGGCCTTGCAGTGTATCTCATATCGCCATCGCAAATGCCATCTTAGGATCTCCGTGCCGCCGGCGTATCAGCTCCCTCCCGCAACCTTTACTGAACGCGACTTTGAGTCGCTTCTTCTCCAGGAAAGTAGAGGTCGGTCGCGTTAATGTTGACTTCCTTGACAACCAAGCCCGTCATGGCATGGATGCGTTCCATGATGTTCTGGCGTACGGCTTCCGCGAGTTGCGGGATATTGACGCCATAATCCACCGTCATGTTCAGGTCAACAGCAGCCTCGCGCTGCCCCACCTCGACATTCACGCCAGAGGACCGCTGGTCGCTGCGCGCCAGGCGGCCCGCGAATCCCGCGATGGTGGCGCCAGCGCCCATCGGGACAAGCTCATGTACGCCCTCGATCTCGCGAGCGGCTTCACCCGCAATCTTCGCTACTACGCTGTCCGCGATTACGGTCTTGCCATGACCGGAATCAAGCTGCACCGCTTCAACGATCTGCGCATCAGCGAGCGCGGATGAACGCTGGGCACTCCCTGGGGCCGCATTTGGCCGTGCGGGCGTTGACTCAACTTGCATATCAGACATGACCGTCTCCTGTTCGGTGATTTCCCCACGGTATCCTTAATCTCCGCGGCCTTCTTTGCGACTACGCTCAGTAGCGGCAGCGGATCGCTACGGCCACTATAGGTGATGCGTGATGCCGTATCCCCGTGCCGAAGGTGGAATCGAAAGGTGGGTTTACGTCTCACCCTATGTGTCGGGGTGAGCTAGCCCTGGGGTGAGAGAGCATCACTGCCATTCGGTGGCTGCGATGGGGGCGCGGCTTGTTGCTGTCGTATTTGCTCGATGCGCGTCAATATACGGCGCCGGTCCTCTCCAGAGGGCAAGGCTGCTGCCGCGGCTTCCAGACGTCTGATCGAGGCATCGATGGGATCAAGCCCGCGCGGCAATGTTGCCTGCAACAAGTCGTATGCAGCGTCTCCTTGCGCCCTGAGACGATCGATCTGTGCCTCGATTCTGTTCACCTCCGGGTCTCGCGCTGGCGTGGTGAGCAGCGCCTCGAGCCGCCTGACGTCAGCCTCGAGGCCCACAATATGCGTGTCAAACTCATCGCGCAGCACAAGTAAGCGAGATTCCATCTGCACCTTCAAGGTCTTGATTTGCTCTCCGAGACGCGCCAGTTCATCGTGCCATCGCGTTTCCTGTTGCTCGTCGTTCGTGTCCATAACGTCTGGTCCCAACTCGATGATCAAGTAGATGCACGCGACTACTGAACCTGCCGGAGTAAGTGAGTATATGTAGCCAGGTTGCCAGGCCACACACTTCGGTGCGATTACGTCCTGCACGTGCCTTCCGCTGACAGATAGCCTGCAGACTGGTTCACGTTGATTCGATGCCACTGCCGTTTGTCGGAATGCGCTCCGACTACGAGTGACACGGGTTCGCGATGATCGCTGGGAACAGGCAGTCTCGATCGGCTGTACCAGAAGTGTAGACGGGGCCATCTCGCGCTTACATCCTGCACAGGGAATGTCCACAGGGAGAAATCCCACTTGCCATGAGGGTGTGATACTGACCTGACCTTCGGGCGAGTGGACGACACGCGTCGCCTCAATTGCCCAGGCGACGTGCACGTGGAATGACGTCGGCAATGTGTCCCACGCCCTGAATGACTTGGCACGTTCAGCCAGTCGCGCATAACCCATCGAGAGACCGGTCACTGACCGAGATTAATCGCGTGGAGATCCCATGGGAATGCTGAACCAGAACGTCGATCCTTTGCCAGGAGCACTGCGCATGCCGACTTCGCCCGCATGCTGCTCGATGATCACGCGACATACATACAGTCCCATCCCAAGCCCTGGCGGCCCTGAGTTCAAGCTGTGCGCGGTGCTCGACTGATAGAACTGGTCCCAAATGAACTGCTGCTCGGTAGCCGACACTCCATTTCCCCGATCATGCACGCTGACGCGGACAGTATGATCCTTTACGCGCACGCTCACATCAATTGGCTGTTCCACGGGAGAGTACTTGTCGGCATTGGACAGATAGTTCAGCAATACCTGCGTTATGCGCTCGGGGTCGGCAACGACAGGAATATGCTCACGCGAACCAAGATGCAGGCGTAGCCGTCGAGACGCGAGCGCGTGTCGTTGCTCCTTTACGACGCGTGAGACCATCTCGATCATATCAGCAGGTTGCACATGCATGCTGAGCTTGCCGGCTCGCGCGCTCGAAATTTGGGCAAGGTCATCCAGCAGACCGGTCGCTCGTCCGGTCGCTCGCTGAGCCTCTTCCAGTGCCTCCCGTGCTGACGCTACTGCCTGGGCGAGAGGAGCGGGATACTCGACATCTGATGGCAACGTGCTCAAGAGGTGTTCGGCTCGGCGGGTGTATCCCTTGATGATCGTCAATGGAGCCCGAATCTCATGGCTTGCCATAGCAATGAAAAGTTCCATCCGCCGCGCCACCTCATGTGAGGCCAGTTCATTCGCCCGTGCCGTTTCACGCTCGCGCAGGAGCCGTCTAAGCTCGAAGAGCAGCGCGCTCAGATGAGCAATAGTTCCCGCGAGCATGCGTTCATCCGAGCGATACTGGTGCGCGCGCACGCCGTAATCGAGCCCGATGAGGCCAAGCAGCCGTTCCCCGACGCGCATCGGCGCCACAAGCACGTGCTTAACGCCGGGAACCCACAGGCCCATGCTCGCCGCGGCTCTCACGTCGTTGATCACGACCTCACCGGCCTGCAGCCGGTCGATGAGGTCCGCTGACATGAAGTCGCGCAGATAGAACCGCGGCGCTTCGGCGTACCAGCGATACTCTTCCTCCAGCGGCCAGCCAACGCGCACCATGGGGCGGAGACGGAGCGTCTCTGGCTCAAGCTCTGTGATGCTGACGCGTTCGCAGCCTAGCAGATTGCGCGTCAGTTCAGCCAGCCGCCGGATGAGCTGGTTCGCGCCTGGCGTCGCTTCCTCGCGCTCAGCCCCCGCGCTCACCAGAAGGTCCGCCGTACTAATGAGAGTCTCCAGCGCCTTACGGGTCTGCAAATCGAGGTTACGGATTCTGGTTACGTTGCGTGTCACCAGCACACCGCCGGAGATGTGGCCGCTCTCATCGTGGATGGGACGCCCAGTCGCGCTGAGAGTAATTTCTTGCCCGGTAGCGCTCCGAGCGGTAAATTCCAGGGCATCATCACCCTGAAATACGTCGCCACACAGCACACGCTGCGATGGCCACTGCTCCTTTGGAAGTGGGTGCCCGTTCGTGTCGCGCAAGTCGAGGTGATGCCCACGCTCCTGGACCCCCCAGGGAACACCTGCCTCCGTGGCGTCATACCCTACCAATTCGCGGTCAGCAGAATTGGTTCGCTCGATACGTCCATCCTCGCGGAAGACCAAAACAGAATCCGGCATGGCATCAATGACAGCTTCCATCTCTCGCACCTGCTGCGCGAGATCGCGCTGTACCTCACGTATAGCGTCCTCCGAGAGCTTGCGCTCAGTAATATCAATGTGCGCGAGCATTGCCCCGCCATATGGTGCTGGCAAAGACCGCACATACAAGAGAAACCACCGCCGCTCAGTGGGAGCGTGGCATGGATACTCCAAGGTGAAGAGCGATCGCGCGCCATCCAGTACTGCGCGAATGCCGGCATATGCCGCGCTTGCTTCCTCTACGCCAGAGCTCGCCGCCTTCGCGCAGACAGTCAAGTAATTCATGCCGACGCTTGAGTCAGCCAGAAAGGGAGCGCCATTATCGCGCGCGAAACGATTCCATGCCGCATTGACGGCCACAATGGTTCCGTCAGGCGCGACTAACGCGATATGGGCAGGAAATGTATCCAGAAGAGCGCTCGCCAGGTCGCCTTCCGTGGTGCGCTGTAGCAACGCGGTAGTCAGCGGATGGTCGGTATCGACATCGATGCGCGGCTGGTTCTCCTCTGGCAGGTTCTGCATGGACGTGCCCTCCCTGCTCGCCAGCGTGTGGCAGTGCCCATGGGTGCGCAGATCACCGCCGGGTAAACATCAGTGATGTTTTCCTCGTCACAGCGCTCGATAGCTCACCACGCCCGAGAGCATCTATCACTCAGTTCGCGACCGAGCGCGGGCGGCATGACGGGGATATATACGCATTCGCATTACATGGCCGACAACGTCCGCTATCTTGCCATGCCGCCGCACTGGTTTCGCGGCATTCGTTCAGAATGCTACGCGGGCACCTATCCTCAGGGTGAGATCGGCGGGCATTTTCAACCCGTATATAACCGACGACATACGATCCTTCTACGGTTTGTCTCTAGTACAGAGTACTGATGTCACTGAGACAGGCAGAGTCTGGAGCCAGATCATATACAACCAACTGACGTGCCGCTGCGATGGCTAACTACTAGCACGTAACATAACTCCATGGGGATAGTCAAGTGGACGACGCCCGACATTAAGGACGTCATGCGTCACACCTTTGTGAGTTATTGGACGTCATACCTGCACTGTGGCGGGCATGGCGGTTTTCGCGCATTGCGAGGTCCCAATTTTCCACGGGGAACGCGCGGCTTCAACTCAACGATTGCCCACGAATCGAGCCAGATTGGGCACAGTTATGTCTCGCATCGGTGGTGCACCTGTACTATTGACGAGGCCGATACCTCACCGCAAGGGGAGTACGAGACTGACCGCACGGTCGCGCCCCATGCGAAGGCACATGGCTGGGGCGATGGGATACGCTGACAGTAGGACAGGCCTCGTCTTGTATGACCAGTATCGCTGAACCGCTGGGGCAGCATGTTGAAAGCTGGCCCAATAGCATAGGCCCGCTCGCGTCCGGCGTGAACAGATGCCATGGGATACCGGCACCTCGCCAGCGTGATGACGGACGAGACACCCACGCTACAGTCTGGCGCGGGACTATACGTGCCTGGGAGCAAAGCGATGGTCCCAGAAACGCCACTATCCAGGTCGGCGCTCAGGACGCCACGTGCGGCCGCTACCGCGGGGATCGCCTTCTCTCTATTGCTGAGTATAAGCATCGTCATTATTCGCCTCGCCCTACCTGGACGCCCCCAGGAAATCACCGCCTGGATAGTAGATCCCGTCACCGAGCGCGCGGTCGTTATCGCGCTCAATCTCGTGCCGTTCGCCGGCATCGCGTTCTTATGGTTCATTGGCGTCTTGCGCGACCGTATAGGCCAGCACGAGGATAGATTCTTCGCGTCAATATTTCTCGGTAGTGGACTGCTGTTCGTCGCCATGCTCTTCGTGTCCGCCGCACTGGCAGGCGGGCTCATCGCGGGTGCCGCGACAGCCTCGTCCAGTTTGATGTCATCGGAAGCGTGGGAGTTCGCGCGAACGGTAACGCAGACACTTGTGACGACATATGCCATGCGCATGGCGGCAGTGTTCACTATTTCAACAGCTACAATTGCGCTCCAGCTAGGCATCATGCCTCGCTGGCTAGCATTCCTGGGATATGTGTGCGCGGTAATTCTGCTGCTCGTGGTGGACGTCGTCGCATGGGTGGAACTTCTGTTCCCTTTCTGGGTTCTTCTCGTCAGCATCTATGTCCTCGTCGCCAGCTTGCGCCAGCGTGACCAGCCACACCCATCGAAGCCCATGCGGCACATGACTCAGTCCATATCGGGAGATTCGACATAGCGGGCCTGCCATTAGCTGCCGTGTCAGGAGCAAGTAGACACACACCTGCTGAAATACGGAGCAAGCTCATGGAATCGGGACAGATCATTCAACTGGTTGAAACGGGTTTCCAGCTGGCAGGTGTAGCCGCCCTAATCATTGGAACAGTGATTGCGGTGGCCCGGTTACTGAGCGTGGTAGTGCGTGGGCACACGCGCGAACAGACGTTCCCCGAATTGCGGCAAGGCGTCGGACGGGCCATAGTCCTTGGCCTTGAATTTCTGGTCGCGGCGGATATAGTCCGGTCTGTTGCCATCGAGCCGACGTTCCAGAGCGTAGGTGTGCTGGCATTGATCGTTCTGGTGCGAACGTTTCTGAGCTGGTCACTTTCGGTAGAGATAACCGGCGAGTGGCCCTGGCTCCACGCACAGCATATGAGCGGCAAGGATGCCCCGGGCAGCAAGGAAACGCTGTGATACCTCGTGTGGGCTGCCGATCCCGCCGGCAATATGCACTTTTCGGCCCGGCACAGTAAAACGTTCTCACGCCACGGCGCCCGATCAACTCATTACATCATGAGACGCACTCAACCTTTGGAGAGGTCTTCCGCACTGCCGCCGGGTAGCAGGGGACTCCACCTGTAGTCCCACCCTTTGCATGGCGTAAGCGCTCTGGCTCTCCCGTACGCTAGATGCGGGTTCTGAAGGATTTCCAGCAGCCAGCCTTGAGGTTCAGGCGTTCCTGCTGGTCGTCATGAGATTCAGACGGGAGGGACATGATGTCTCAGGTTTCACACGCACTGGCTCGGCGCCCGCCGCTCGTCACATTCGCCGCGATCATGCTCTTCGTGCTCGCAGGATTCCAGTTTACGTGGGCAATTCTGGAGTTCATGAATGCGACCTGGTTCGCCGCGAATGTGTACGGGTCGTTTGGGGGCTACCTGTGGATGTGGGCCATCCTGGACTCGCTGTTCGCGGTAGTGGCGTGCTACGCGGGCTTCGATGTGCTCCGGGGTGGTTCCTTTGGGCAGGTCTTTGGCATTGTCATCGCTGGCTTCAGCGCCGTTCGCTGGTTCTTCTATCTGCCTGCCGCCCCGTGGATTGGCATAGCGATGATCGCTGTGGATGTGCTGGTTATCTACGGCTTGGTTGCGCACAGTGACTACTTCGGGGCGCCAGCCGCGTGAGCGGCAACACCTGGGATGGTGGCAGTTCTTGCCGTACTAATTTCACAGGATAGGTATGGCAACTCCCTCTCAGGGAACCGCCAAGCACGCCGCAAAATCGGCTGACAGGAGTACGGCGGACCCATACGTAGCCAGCGTATGACCAGTGGTTTGCATGTCTGGCTTTGGTGCCCGCCGATTTCTCCCCGGTTCACGTATAGCGAGATCGGCGGTCAGGAAAGCACAGCCGGTACACGAAAGGACAACGAACATGGTTATGCGGCGACGCATGGTCGGACGAGCGATCGTGAGGACAGCCGCGGTGGGCGGTGTAGCCTATGTGGCAGGTAGCCACGCCGCACAAAAATCCGCAGCGGAGCAACAGGCGGAAGCAGCGCAGAACATGCAGATTGCTGACCTTCAGCAACAGCAGGCAGCTATGCAAGCTCAGGTACAACCGGCTTACGCGCCGCCCCCGCCTCCGACTGCGATTGCGGAAACGGGCGCTGCACCGGCTGAGGCGCGCGATCCGATCGCGCTGCTCAAGCAGTTGGGCGAACTCAAAGCGGCGGGCGTTCTGACAGATGAAGAGTTCGAAGCAAAGAAGGCGGAATTGCTCAGGCAGATCTAGCCTAACCATCCACTTTCATAGCGTGGGAGGCGCGATATGACGTCAGGGCCGCTGGAATACCTGGTCATCAAATTTGAGGGCAACCACTTCACGGGCGAGATTTTGCCGGAACTGCGCAACTTGCGCGACCGGAATCTCGTGCGGATCGTGGATCTGCTCTTCATCCAAAAGGACGCGAATGGAGCGGTTTCCATACGCGAGATTAGCGATCTCAACGAGGAGGAGGCAAAGCAATACGGACCCATCGCCGGAGAGATCGGCACCCTGCTCACCATGGAGGACATCGATGACGTCGCCGGCAAACTGCCCAACAACAGCACCGCCGCGATCGCTTTGCTGGAGCATGTATGGGCGATCCGACTTCGAGACACGATTCGGAACGCTCAGGGAGAGGTACTCGAAGGCGGGCTGGTTTCGGTTGCCGAAGTAGAAGCCTTGGGTACCGAGCTGGCAACCCAGCAGGCGGCGCAACACTAGGCGCTTGCGGCGAACGTGGCCTGCACTCACGCTGGCTTTACCAGATCCGTACGAGGGCTATGCGCTGGACAGGGCGATAACTGGAACTCGTGCACATACAAACGGAGGAGCACACGATGAGTAATCTGATCGTTGTCGCATACCCGGATGAATACCGGGCTGCGGAAGTCCTGGCGTCGCTTCGACGCCTCAACAGTGAGTATCTGATAGACCTGGACGATGCCTGTTATGTAACGAAGGATGCACGGGGCAAGCTCAAGCTGCATCAGAACACCAGCCTGACTGGTGCTGGCGCGGCGTGGGGCGGCATGTGGGGGCTGCTGATTGGGTTGCTCTTCTTCGTGCCGTTCCTGGGATTTGCGCTTGGCGCCGGTCTGGGCGCGCTTAGCGGCAAGCTCAGCGACTATGGCATCGATGATCGCTTCGCCAAACAGATCACGGCCAGCCTGCAGCCGAACAGCTCGGCGATCTTCATGCTGGTGCGCCGCGCGACGCCTGACAAGGTTGTGCCCGAAATCGCCAAGTTCGGCGGCACGATTCTGCAGACGTCGCTGCCCAAGGAGACCGAAGAGAAGCTCCAGGCCGCGCTCAAGGAGGGGGCAGGCGAGCAAATCGCACAGGCACAGCAGGCCGCGGAGGGTGCCACGGTACCGCCCGAAGCTGGTACGACGGGTACTGCCGGTCCGGCGCAATAGGCTCTCGTCCAGAGTCGCCCGCTGAACCAGACAGAACATAGGGGGTTACCGTGAGGCGGATTGCCCTCCTGACGGTAGCCTCGTTGCGTGCCCTCTGGATGCCGCGCAGTGGTAGAGGATTCGCGGAAGATGACAGATGTACCGCGTCCAGGTCTGGTGCGGACGTGCATCTGGATGAGGAGCATGGCCATGCCTGGGAGAGCGGATTATACGCCCGAGGAGTGGGAACTGCTGATGATGGCGCCGGAGATGGTCGGGATCGGCGCACTGTCCGTATCTCGAAGCGGGCCGGTGGGCAAACTGCGCGGGCTCATGGCGTTTCGCGCGTGCTTGAATGAACGCACCACGCCCGAGACATTCCGGCGCATTCACATCATTCAGGACATTCTGGAGGATATCCGCTTACGCGCGCGAGCCGCTTGCGCTTTTCACCACGCACGGCGCACCGAGTTTCCTGCTGACACGGATTATTGTCGGGTTCATGGCCTCGCAGGGCGTGATGCTCAAGTACAGCCAGACAGTAGCGGAGCTTCTGGCGAAGCGAGCACCTTTCGACGAGGCCTGGGTGTTCAAACGATGGCTCATGTGGATTGCCCGGCGTGTCGCGGGCGCGAGTGGTGACAGCTGGCTGGGATCTGGCGCGAAGATCAGCCCTGAGGAAAATGCCATGCTGAACCAGCTGGAAACGTCTCTTCAACTTGTTGTAGATATCGCCGCGTCGACCCCAGCCGAGTTCGTGATACCCGCTGACGAGCCGGTCATGCCTCCGGACGATTTCGCGGGGGCCGACGACGGCCACCAGTAGAGCATCGGGAAAGAGCGAGGCACGACGTGTCATGAAACCACGTCGCCACAGCAAAGTGATACGCGGCTGGCATGGGTGCATATCAGAGACGAGGCCCGCGTTGTCCCCGGCTCTCGACATTCGCATCAGCGTCAGACCTGATACCCCGGCATCCGGCTGCGATTGCTGTAGGCGCTGCTACCATATGCCCCAAGGTCCACGATGAGCCCCAGGATTACCCAGAACCAGCCCCATCCGGTTACGCCATATGCGGGGGTCCACACCAGCACGTATGCCAGCGTCGTGAATGGCAGGAAGATGAACCCGAGCAACGGCACGACAAACGTATCGAAAGGGCGAGTCACCAGAGTGGTGAACAGCCAGAGGAAGATCAGCGCTAACCTTGGACTGGCAAGCGCCAGTAACGCAAATAGGCACGGCATAGGAGACACCTCCAATCCTCGCGCGAGCCAGAAACACCCCACACTAACAGGAGACGGTATTTGGTTACCGTCTCCTGCCTGGTGGGAAACGAAACATGCACCCACCTCACCGGCTGGAATGGGACATCATGTCCACAGCGGCAGTTGCCGCCAGAATGAGCACATCATCCTCGCCGGGGGCGATCTCGACACCATATGTATCGGCAACGCGGAACCACTTCTTTGAAACCTCCGCTACCTGCTGGCGGTCGCGCTCGATCCGGTACTCATGATCGAGGAGATTTCCCTGGATCTCCATATCAGGCCCGCCGCGCATGCTGATGGTGTAGCGCTCCCGCAGAAGCGTGATCAACGCCTTCTTCACCGACGCCACTACCCGGCCCCCGCGCTCGATATCCATGGTGTCCTTGACGTGCAGCATCTTCTCTTGCATGGAGGCCAGCTCGTGGCCTTGCAGATCCTCAAAGAGAAGGGTGTCCCGAATGCGCAGCGCCTTGCCATCGACCTTGTAGACACGCTGCCCACGGCTGTTCTCGATAAAGTAGTCGTCGCCGATAGAGACCAGCTTCTGCCGCATCTGGTAGCGATTGCTCGTATCGGCTTGGCCACGGCTTTCTCCAACTTGTCTTCTGCGCAACATGTGGCTTTCTCCTTCCGCACCAGCCCACGTACGATTGAGCTACTCCGGGAAATACAATCATGACCTCCGCCCGCTTACTAACAACTTCGGCTGGCCGTCTCACCAATGCGTCTGTAGCAGATGCCGCCTGCCCGGTGTAGCCCTTCAGCATGATCGTGGGAGATCGGCCTGCCTGCCTGAATCCCGCCGATGCGACATAGCCTGGCTCACGTTCAGTGTCTATCCAGGGCGCCATATCTGAATGCTTGCACTGTAGTCGAGCGCGGACGCTGGCGCCCCATGCGCGGGGAGAGTCCTGATGGAGAGTATGTGGCTGTGCGCCAGGCGAAGCGCCGATCCGCCTGAGGGTCAGCGGGATAGTCACATTCGCGAGTGCGACAATGCAACAGTACCTCACGCCACTCTGGCAAGACGGACGACCATGCACGTGCCGGAGAGAGACTTTCAGCCGCATCCTCGCTTCTGGGTCAGGTTTTTCCTTTCCCTTGAGACAGCCGGGGACTATCCCCGAAAACCCCACCTCTGCGCGATGGCACGTGGTGTCGTGTTTTGCATGCTGCATGTGTGCCACGCGAAGGCGAGGCTGGTAAAACCGTGCCCGGATTACGGATGTCGCCAGATAGCGCTAGCGCGGGGATCGAACCTCGTGGCGCGCAACATTCGAAACGGAGGACAGCAATGTCGGAAACAGTGAATCCAGAAACGATGAATACATTGGATCAGGCAGTTCCGAGCCGACAGGCAACGACGCCACCCGCCGTGGCTCGTCGTCCTGCGATGGTCACGTTCGCCGCAATCATGCTGTTCGTGTTGGGCGGGTTTGAGCTGACCTGGGCGATTGTGCAGTTCGCGAACGCGTCATGGATCGCGAGCAACGTCTATGGCACGTTCGGAAACAATCTCTGGCTGTGGGGCATAGTCGACACGATTCTCGCGCTGATAGCGTTTTACGTCGGCTACGATATACTCCAGGGCGGCACGTTCGGGCAGGTCTTTGGCATCATCATCGCAGGCTTTGATGCCTTCAGGTGGTTCTTCTACATGCCAGCCATTCCGTGGATGGGAGCGGTGATGATTGCTGTCGACATACTCATCATCTATGGGCTCGTCGCGCACAGCGACTATTTCGACGCTACCGTCATCGACTAACGGAACGCTTGATGACGGCACGTTCCAGCTCGATGCAGTACTGCCGACACGCACATCACAGAGGCCGCTGGCACCTGGGATCATCTGGCTTCAGTGCCAGCGGCCAATACACAAATCGCCCGCGCTACGGTCATCAGTCGTCAACGCGTGTACCTCGCCCATCGCATAGCCCGACACTCGCCTCATAGTCTCGCCCGGCAGACGGGGTACGAGGAAGTCGTGCCGCATACGATGCAATTGGGCGCCACACACACATACCGCCGTCGTTACTGCGCCCGCACGCAACCACTCGCAGGCGATTGAGCTATGCGATTGCCATTCGACATGGCTGCGGCGGTACCAGACGCCTGAGATGAGAACCTTAGTCAATCTGCTAAACGGAGGAGAGCTATGACACTTGGTCCAGTTCATCTTGTCGTCATTGGCCTACAGAACGACAAGCTCAAAGGCGAAATCGCGCGGGAGCTTAGGCGAGCCAGCGAATCGGGAGCCATCCGGGTCCTCGATGCCCTCGCCATCCAAAAGACGAACGACGATGCCATCATTTCACTTGGCGCCAGCGATCTGACGCCAGAGCAGCGTGAAGAGTATGGCGGCATCATCGGTGGATTGATGGGATTCGGTGCCACTGGCACGGAGGAAGGTCTCGAAGCAGGAGTGGAGATGGGAGTCGAGGCTTTCGCCACCCGGAACTTCGGCTTCTCCACGGAGGATATCCATAACATCGCCGCGGATATGCCTCGCGGGACGACGGGTGTATTGGTCCTGTTTGAGCACCGCTGGGCCGTGCCATTGAAAGAAGCGGTGGAGAATGCTGGCGGCATCGTGCTGGCGCAGGGAATAGTGCGACCCGAAGACCTTATGGCGTTTGGCGCGCGTCTCGCCGCAGCCTCAGCCGCCGCGGATCGAATATCGACTCAACAGAGCGAGCAGTTGCATTAGGATGACGGCAGAAGGGATACAGGTAACTGGCGCTCCAAAGCGTCCTCAGCCTGGACTCCCTTCGTGCCCATCATCGCACCACATGGTCTTCCAGCACGCTGTCTCCAGCGAGAAGCGAGGGGAGCCGCGTCGCATGGTAGGAGCTTCGCGATGAGCGCATATAGAGAGGGAGAGGGATACGGCAACGTCCCGTTACCCACAACTCCACAACGTGATGTGATTCACGCCGGAGAACAGCCGAACGCTGGCGAGTTCGATTCACTCGCATCTGTGCTGCGCCTGATCATCGGATCGATGCTGATGGGTGGAGATGAACTGCGCTCACGATTACGCCAGTGGGAGGAATCGCCACCTCACGCATCCCCGCCCGCCCCGCAGGAGACATCGTCGGACACGCTCCGGTACGCGTTGATTGGTCTGCTCATGGAAGCACGCTGGCGCATGAGCCAGAGCATCACAGCCGCTGAGAATTTCTCCGGGAGGATGGCCCAGTGGTATGCGGGCAGTCTGGCCCCCTTACTCAAAGCGACCCCCGCGCGTCCTCTTCTCGTGCGGATTGATGCATTGCTCGACCAGGGGAGAAGCGCAATCGGCGGCTGGGTCAAATCGGGACAGAGCGAGGAATGGCGCAGCCGTCTTCTGGCACAGCAGGCGGTGGACAGCATCCTTACCGAAGCAATTGACCGTCTGGCGCACAGTCCAGAGATACGCGAGCTGCTCGCGCAGCAAGGGACCAGTATCGCTGAAAGCACGGTTGATGAGGTGCGCGAGCACACTGTTTCGGCTGATGACTGGGTCGAGCGCGTTGTTCGCGGCTTGCTTCGGCGCCCGGAGAGCTATCAGCCTTCCCGACCATTAAACGAGGTCAACGTCATACAGGGGCAGGAATGAAGCGGCTAATTCTGTGAAATCCAGTGTGGTCCAGACAAGCTATGCCGGCTTTGTGAGTAGAGGCATCGCCTTCATCACCGATCTGGCCATAATGTCCATCGCGGTGCTGATCGTGATTGCTCTCGCGAACTCTGTCACCGGATTTTTCACGCTCTATGGCCTGCTATCCCCCGGTTCAACAGGCAGCGCAATCGTCGCGGGCGCAATCTCTCTCCTCTCGGTTGGGTTCGTGATCACGTATCCGGTGGGTTTCTGGGTTCTGTTTGGGCAGACCCCAGGCAAGTACATCATGGGATTGCGGATTGTGTCGGTCGATGGCGCGCCGCTTACTGTCCGGCAGGCGATACGCCGCTACATCGGCTACTGGATCTCCGCGATTCCACTGTTTCTCGGGTATCTTTGGGTACTCGTGGATGACCGGCGGCAGGGTTGGCATGACAAATTCGCCCGCACATACGTACTGTACGAACGGGAAACCCGTCCGCACCACGCCCCAGCACGGTAATGCCATTCACAACCGCCCCCAGAGGGAGCCGTCACCCGGAAGCGGCGCGGAAACGACGGATCGCGAGCGCCGCATGCCGCAACTGGCGCGAACACTCCTGCACAGAGCGGAGAGGTGAACACATGGCCACACAGCAGGTAGCGCTGAACATGCAGCGCGTTCAGCTCGAGCAGAAATCCCTCACCGAGTATGCGCGTGTAGTGGGAGATGATGTCATAGATGAGATCGAGACTCTCGCAAGGCCACTCCATGGTGCACGCGTGCTCCACGTCTCAGCTACCGCACAAGGCGGAGGTGTGGCTGAAATGATTCAGGCGCTCGTGCCGCTCATGCGAAGCGCAGGCCTTGACGCTGACTGGCGAGTTGTCGCGGGCTCCGAGGCCTTCTTCAACATGACCAAGGCCATGCACAACGCCCTGCAGGGAATGCCGCTGGACCTCACCGCTGACATGAAGACGGTATATCTCAAAGTGAATGATGCCAATGCAACCTCGTTTACAGGGGGCTTTGACTTCGTTGTAGTTCACGACCCACAGCCCGCGCCACTGCGCGTAGCTCTTCCTCATGTGCGAGGAACCTGGATCTGGCGCTGCCACATTGACCTGACGGCTGCCAATCCAGAGTTCTGGGATTTTCTGCGCCCATTCATCCAAGCATACGAGGCGGCGATTTTCACCATGCCGGACTTTGTCATGCCCGATCTACATGTCGGCACCATTGGCATTATTCCTCCCGCCATTGATCCACTCAGCGCGAAGAACATGCGAATGACTGATGACGACATCATCCATGCGGTTGGACGCAGGCATGTGGATCCCTACCGACCGATGCTTGTCCAGGTCTCGCGGTTCGATCCCTGGAAAGATCCCATCGGTGTCATCGACGTATATCGTGCCGCTCGGCTAGATATTCCCCACCTCCAGCTTGTGCTCCTTGGGGCGATGGCTCATGATGACCCAGAAGGTGAGGAGTACTACCGCCGCGCGGTCAAGCATGCCGGCAATGACCCAGATATTCACATCCTGCTCAACGCGCATGGCAGTTCGGAAGTGAACGCGTTTCAGCGCCGGGCAGACGTCATCTTGCAGAAATCCCTGCGTGAAGGGTTCGGATTGACCGTCACAGAAGGACTGTGGAAGGCGCGGCCCGTGGTTGCCAGCAATGTAGGTGGCATTCCGATGCAAATCGAAGACGGCGTGTCAGGCTATCTCGTCGGAAGCGTCGATCAGTGCGTGGAGCGCGTGCTCAATGTGTTTCGTGCGCCGGAGGCAGCCGTTGAGATGGGCGCTAGAGGGCGCGAGCGTGTACGGCGACAGTTCCTCTCTACAGCTAACCTGGCCAACTATCTCAGGCTGTTCAACCAGTTCGCATTCGAGCTACCCGCATAACTCCATTCCGATTTCTGGTTTTATTCACCTGCCAACCAGTCGGCAACACGGCTGGAAGCTGGCACTCACTCCGCGGGTCAGGTCTGCTTTCACCTTCTCGATTACCCTGGAACTGACTCGCTGAACCAACCTCTTAGCCGGCGTGCCGGCAGTCACCCGCCGCTACACCTGGAGCAGCTGGTGTCTTCCGGCATACGCGAGCCATCCACAGCCCACTCTGCCATTTGTGAAAGTTCCTCTGCCCTATGCTCTCCGAGCGACGAGGAACTTTTCTCGCCTGGAAATGTGGAGCTCATTAACAAGGAGAACCAAGGTGCCGCTCAGGGGCCGCTCTCGACCGGAGCAAACGTGCCAGGCGCGGCATCTGTCGCTGTTCCGCGCAAACAGCGTCAACGATTTTAGGCACCCCGACGTTCCGGGCCCGTTGTATCAGCACCTTGCCTGACCCTAAGGCTAGGATAAATCTCCACCTGTAATCCCACCCCCGGCACGGGGATATGGCGCCGGCTGGGGTCTACCTTGAGTGTGGTGGCAATGGCTCATCTCATCGGAGGCGCCACCTTTCGCTCGCAGCCTGGACAACCGCACCCATCAAACCTGGCAGGCGGTGTGTTCGCGACGGGAATCAGGGCTGACAGCGCGAACAGCTGTTGGCATACGGAGACCCAGGAGGAGGTTCCAGCCAATGGATCGATATCCACCTATCGCGGATCATGGTCTGATCGGTGATCTGCAAACAGCGGCGCTTGTGACAACGGATGGCACAATCGACTGGTATTGCACTCCCCGCTTCGACTCCCCCAGCGTCTTTGCCTCGCTCCTCGATCTCAAGCGGGGCGGGCATTTCCGGATTGCGCCTGATGTGCATGATTACGTCACCAAACAGTTGTACTTCCCCGATTCGGCCGTCCTCATCACACGGTTCATGGCCACTGATGGCGTGGGGGAAGTGATTGACTTCATGCCCATAGACCAACCAGAAGTGGCAACGACACATCATGAGATCGTCCGTCTAGTCCGCGTGGTGCGCGGCACAATGCGGTTCAGTCTTGAGTGTCTGCCACGGTTCGACTATGGCCGAGAGTCACATGAACTCACTGTTCTCGAGCATGGCGCCGTATTCCACACACCTGCTGTATCTCTGACGCTTCACGTTGATACGACGCCTGGGGCAGATCCCATCAAGCTCTCGCGCCGTGAAAACGATGTCTACAGTGCATTCACCCTGCGGCAAGGGCAAATCGCTGGCACCGTTTTGGAGTCGGCAGCCGAACGCAGGCCCGGCACAATACCCGCCGGTGAGGTTCGCGAGATGCTTTTGAAGACTATCGGGTACTGGCGCAACTGGCTCAACCGCTCAACGTACGAAGGGCGCTGGCGCGAGATCGTCAGCCGCTCGGCGATGACCCTGAAGCTGATGACCTATGCGCCCACCGGAGCACTAGTCGCGGCTATAACGACAGGACTTCCGGAGCAGATCGGCGGAGAGCGTAACTGGGATTACCGCTTCACGTGGATTCGCGACGCTTCGTTCTCGGTCTATGCGCTGCTGGGCCTTGGGTATACCGACGAAGCAGTGGCTTTTATGAAATGGGCAAACGATCGCGCGATGGAGCACAGCGCCGAAACACCGCGCTCGCCGCTGAAGATTATGTATCGCGTTGATGGTTCGTCGGATCTGCATGAAGAGACCCTGGATCACTTCGAAGGATATCAGGGCTCACGTCCAGTGCGCATCGGCAACGGCGCCGCTGATCAGCTACAGCTCGATATTTACGGCGAACTCCTGGATAGCCTGTACGAGATGAGCACGCAGGGATTCCGCGCCGGATATCAGGGATGGGAGCATGTGCTGCAGCTGATGGACTGGCTCTGCGATCATTGGGATCAGCCAGAAGAAGGCATCTGGGAGACACGTGGCGGACAGCAGCCATTTGTCTACGGGCGGCTCATGTCATGGGTGGCAATGGACCGGACCATCCGTATGGCAAACACGTACGGATTGCCGGCGAATCTGGATAGATTGACGGCGGAGCGTGACCGGGTCTACCGGCAGATCATGGAGAAGGGCTGGAACGGCAAGCGTGGCGCGTTCGTCCAGCACTACAACACCGAGGTTCTGGACGCCTCCCTGCTGATGATGCCGCTCGTCAAGTTTGTTTCGCCCCAGGACCCCAGGTGGCTTTCGACATTGCGTGAGATGGATGAGGAACTCGTGTCAGATAGTCTGGTATACCGCTACAACCCTAGCGCGTCACCAGATGGCTTGCGAGGACACGAGGGCACCTTCTCGATTGCCACCTACTGGTACGTAGACGCGCTCGCTCGTTCGGGGAGGCTCGAAGAAGCACGCCTCACCTTCGAGAAGATGGACACCTATGGCAACCATCTGGGGCTGTTTGCCGAACAGATCGGCCTGACGGGTGAGCAGCTTGGTAACTTCCCGCAAGCCTTTACCCATCTGTCGCTGATCAACGCGGCGATCAATCTCGACTATCAGCTTGATCATGGTTGGGGCGCGGTAGACCTCTCCAAGCTAAGAATGCGCGTGGGAGACTCCTGACCTGTAGATCACGCGCGCTAGGTCCCTGGGTTGCCGTAGGGGTTTTCCCTTCTATGGCGGGAACGGGCCAGGAGGTAAGCTCGGAACACCTCAGGGTGGCAGCACCAATCGGACGGCCGCAGCGAAGTGAAGCGGCATCCCGCACGTGAGAGACAACGTGCGGGATGCCGCGCCATGCCCGCTCCACACGCGGATTATTGCAGTTGTGGCACGGGCTACCGGGCGGCACATTCGTCGATGCTCGACTTTGGCTGAGGCGCGCTACCGCGTCGGGACGATCCGCATCACCGGATTTGCGCGCGAGGATGACGCACGAGCCCCGTATGAACGCTCTCGACATGTGTCACGCTCGCCCAGGCGGCATGGCAGAAGGAGAGATCGGTATGCCAACCGGAACAACGACACCGGCGACCACGAAAAGCCCGCTGGAGGCGAACCGACTGGATGGACGTCGAGCCGTTCCCCATCTGACGCTGGAGGAGCGACGGGTGCGCGGCCGGGCGCTCCGCGAGAAGACGCCACGCAGTAACCACGCCTTCTGGGCCGACGCACCTGGCCGACTGGACCCCATCGCGCTGCTCGAACGCCAGGCAGCCACGCGCCTGCCGGATCTGGTTCCCATCCGCCATGCGCGCATGCGCGTCTCCCCGTTCGCGTTCCTGCGCGGTTCCGCGGTCGTGATGGCGCAGGACCTCGCGCAGACGCCCGGAACGGGCATCCAGACGCAGCTTTGTGGCGACTGTCATCTCGCGAACTTCGGAGCGTATGCTTCTCCGGAGCGCACGCTGATGTTCGACATCAACGATCTAGACGAGACCTATCCGGGACCGTGGGAATGGGACGTCAAGCGTCTCGCGGCGAGCGTCTTCGTCGCCGGCCGCGGTAATGGATTCGCCACCGCGGATTGCCAGAACGCGGTGCTCGCGACGGTTCGCTCGTACCGTGAGCGTATGGCCGAGTTCGCTGACATGAGGATACTCGATGTGTGGTACTCACGGGTCACGATCAAGGACCTGCTGGACCTGATTTCGAGCAAGTCGTTGCGGAAGCAAGCTGAGAAGCTGGTGGCCAAGGTCCGGCAAAATACTAGCCTGAAAGCGCTCTCCAAACTCACCGAAGTGGTAGACGGGCACCGTATCATCGCCAATGATCCGCCACTGGTGAGGCGCGTCACCGAGGAGGCTTTGGGCGCCGAAGCGCGCACGCTCTTCGACTTGTACGCCCGGACACTGCGCGGTGCGCAGCGCCACGTACTCGAGCGCTTTCAGATCGTTGATGTTGCGCTCAAGGTTGTTGGGGTGGGCAGTGTCGGCACCCGTTGCTTGATCGTGTTGTTGATCGGATGCGACGACGACGATCCACTCTTCCTCCAGGTAAAGGAGGCGGAGACTTCAGTGCTGGAAGCGCATCTGCCGAAAGCCGGCCACACGCATCAAGGGGAACGGGTGGTTGTTGGCCAGGAGCTGATGCAGGCGGCATCCGATCTCTTCCTTGGGTGGATGACGGGGCCAGCGGGGCGAGACTTCTACTGGAGACAGCTGCGCGACATGAAAGGCGCCGTGGAGATCGCGAACCTGTCACAGACCAATCTGGCGCGATATGGCGCCTTGTGCGGGTGGGCATTGGCACGGGCGCATGCCCGATCGTCTGGAAACGCCGTGGAGATCGCGGCTTACCTCGGAGCGAGTGATAGCTTTGACCGGGCCATCGCCAAATTTGCCGAGGCGTACGCGAACCAAACGGAGCGAGACTACCAGGCCCTTATCGCCGCCATCAAGTCGGGACGAATCGTGGCAGCGCTGGCGGATGGCGTGTGAGCCTGTAACTGCCCGCTCAGTACACATCCGCCCCTACACGCCGAACCTGACGGAGCGCCGTACGAGGCGGATGGTACTGAACGCAGGAGGCTCACTAGCCGTGCCAGCACCATGCGCTGTCTATTGTGCTGGTGCAGCAGACTGCTCCAAGGGCGGCGGCAGAGGCTGCGACGAGGCCCATGCACGCGAGGCAAGAGGCGCTGCTGGAAGTTCTTCTATGCCTGCACTGCGGGACCTGTACCCCCTTCCGCCGCGGGGCCCGCGCCCCCTTCCGCTGGCTTCACGCGAGCGCCGGGCTTCGCCGCTGGCTCGCCCGCGGGCAACAGCGCCGACGCGATGAAGCCGACGACGGCGAAGGCGGCCAACACGACTAACGACAGGGCGTAGTCCTTGTTACCTGCCAGGATTTCCGCGACCACGATCGAACCAGCTATGGATGTTCCCAGCGTCGAGCCGAGATTCGAGACGCTGCGCGACACACCTGAGATCTCGCCCTGGTCCTTCTCAGGAAACGCCGACTGCACGACGTTGACTGAGGCAGTCAGCATCATGCCCGCTCCCAACCCAAAGATGAACAGGGCGGGCAGATAGGTCAGTGCAATGCTCGAAGTGGCTCGGGCAAACAGGGCCAGCAACACAAGCCCTGTGGTGCATGCGAGAAAACCGACCTCGATAAGCGTCCGTTGCGAGCGCCGTTCCGCGAGCCGCTGGGCCATGCTCCCGGTGATCAGGATCCCGATGGTAGTGGGCGTAAGGATCAGACCGGTTTGAATCGCGTTGTACCCCCGTATCGACTGCAGAAACACGGAGACCGTGAAGGAGGATCCAAGCAGGAGCAGCCACTGCACCAGTTGGGTCCCCAATCCGAGATTGGAGGTCCGGCTTCGAAACAGCCGAGTCGCCACGAGCGGCTGCTTGTTTGCGCGCTCCATGGCCCGTAGATGGAGGAAGAACCAAACCAGAGTGAGCGCGCCGACGGCTACGAAGAGCCAGAACGGCGAGATCCCACCTTGTGGGATCACCTCTCTGCTGCCGATGTTCACTGGCTGTTTGGCGGTCACCCAGCCATACGTGCGAGTCGCAAGGATGCCCACGACGACGAAAAGCAATCCAGCGGCTGAAAGGACCGCGCCGAACAGATCAAATTGCGGCTTGGCTCCTTGGACACCAGGCTCAGCAATCCGCCTCCCCAGTACGATGACGCACACGACGACGAGGACCTGGAGCAGGAATGCGGCGCGCCAGCTGATTGCGGTAGTGAGGAACCCGCCAATGAGTGGCCCAGCCGAGGCGCCGATGCCACCAGCGGCGCTGACGACGCCAAACGATCTGGCGCGCTCCGCCACGTTCGAAGACGCCACAGTGAGCAAAATATAGATTGGCGGGATCATGAGCGCGGAGCCCATGCCCTCCAGCAAAGAGTAACCCAGTGTCAAGACGCCCAGATTGGGCGTGAGAGCCGCAAGCAGCGCGCCCAGCCCATAGATGATGAGGCCGAGCTGAAAACAGAACTTGCGTCCCCAGATGTCGGTCAATTTGCTCCCTGGGATCATGAGCGCGGCCATCGTGAGCAGAAACAGGGTGATAGCCGTTTGCACGCCACTGACATCAGTGTTCAGGTCTTGGGCGATGGCCGTGATGGAAACGTTCATGGCCGAGCCCGCGAAGCTCGCGATGAACTGGGCGAGCGCCAGCGGGATCAACATCGTGCTGGTAGCGGAGGCCGCTTTCTGGGTAGCCATAATGGCCACATCTCTCTCTCTGTAGTTCAGTACCCAACTCGCCGGAAGGCGCTGTCACTGGCACGACCTCACGAGCACGACCAGTCTCGTCAGCTTGTGCGCGCAACCACGCCTTGTCAGTGCCGACCGTAACATGGAATGGCCATCGCCCGCCTCATATGAAGGGCGGGATTATCGGGCGAGGGTGTGGCTGTACGTAAGGAGTACAGTGAACTCGACCAGGGTTGAGTGCTTGCCCACGCGCGTGAGATGGGCAAACGCTCTGTGACCCGTCCGTGGTGGAAGCCACAACACTGACAGCGGTACAGGGTCATATCCGCAGATTGTGAGCGACAGCAGGACACGTGGAAAGTTGACGACGAAGCGCGGACAAGCTCACACACGCGCGGTAGCCTGACGTCTGATATCGGATGAGAATGGCCTTGATCGCGTCAGGAGAGGCTCGCTCTAAAGAGTGGCATGCCGGAGCCACGAATTTCCGTTCCTTTGTCGGAGCAAGCGCTGGCCAGGCGGCATGCACAGCCTAGTCTGGGTCACTCCAGAGCTAGACGGACAGGCAATGAGGTACTGGTGTCACGTCCGTGGCTGTGCGTATTTCGCTTGCCTGGCAGCTCAATTGGTAGCGTGCCACCTTGATCCGGACAGCGTATTGGCGCGGTATTGCGAAACGTGCCTTGTGCTGTGCGACGTTTGCGACCCACGCCAGTCTTCCTTGCTCTCATCGTGGCAAGGCTACAGAATGTACCTGCTTAGATCTTCATCACTCAGCAACTTGCCGAGACGCGCATCGACGTATTCGGAATCGACGGTCACCTTCTGGCCACTTAGCGCATCGGCTTCGAACGAGACGTCCTCCAGCACACGCTCCATGATGGTATGCAGCCTGCGTGCGCCAATGTTCTCGACGCGCTCGTTCATACTGGAGGCAGCACGCGCAAGCGCATCGAGCCCATCTTCCGTAAACTCAAGAGTGACATCCTCAACGCCAAGGAGTGCCTCATATTGACGCGTGAGTGCGTTCTCAGGCTGCGTCAAGATGCGACGGTAGTCCTCCTCAGTGAGCGCGGCCAGCTCACATCGCAGTGGCAAGCGTCCCTGAAGCTCGGGCAGGAGATCACTCGGCCTTACCGTCTGGAACGCGCCCGCCGCGACCCAAAGGATATGGTCCGTCTTGACCGAGCCGAAGCGCGTCATCACTGTCGTTCCTTCGACGATGGGCAACAGATCACGCTGCACGCCCTCGCCAGAGACATCCGGACCGAATTCTCCCTTATTCCCGACAATCTTGTCGATCTCGTCGAGGAAGATGACGCCCGATTGCTCGACACGCTGCGTCGCTTCCTCAATAACCTGGTCGAAGTCGATCAGTTTGTTGGCTTCCTCTTGCGTCAGCAGGCGGCGGGCCTCCTTCACGGAAACCTGCCTGCTATGCTTCTTGCCACTTGGAAAGGACGTCAGAAACTCCTGAAAACCATCGCCAAGGTCGTCACTGGTCATTCCCGCTACGAACTCGAACATAGAGGAGAAACTATCCTCTGGCTCAAGCTCGATCTCGATGATCTGATCTTCGAGTTCCTTGCGCGCCAGCCTCTCGCTTACCAATTTGCGCATTTGCTGGCGCCGCCGCCGGGCAGTCGCGGAGACAGGCGCCACTGAAGCCGCCGCGGCTGGCGCAACAGCAGGCGCGCCCGCACCAGAAGCCGCGAGCGTTGCAACGCTCGGACTGGATTTCGAGCGCAAGCCGGTTTCCTGGCGCGTCCTGCGTTGCGGGGTCGCCTCTTCGACTGCTTTCTCGGTCAGGATGTCGAGGATGCGGTCCTCCGCCACCTTGCCCGCCTGCTCTCGCACGGCTGCTGCTCGCTGCTCATGCACCATGCTGACGGCGGTATCCATGAGGTCACGAATGATGGACTCGACATCGCGGCCAACATATCCTACCTGAGTGAATTTCGTTGCCTCAACTTTGATAAAAGGAGCATCAGCCAGCCGCGCGAGACGCCGGGCGATCTCCGTCTTGCCCACGCCCGTCGGCCCTATCATCAGAATATTCTTCGGTGTAATCTCAGCTTGCATAGATTCAGGCAGAGCTAGCCGGCGATAACGATTACGCATCGCAATTGCCACCATCCGCTTCGCTCCGGACTGCCCAACAATATAGCGGTCCAGCTCCCTGACAATCTGCTGGGGAGTCAGGTCCTTCATACGGGATATCTCCTCGCTGGCGTTATTGCCCGCCGACAAAGATGTTACTTGCCTACCGCCACAGCAGGCGTTCCGCTGGCAGCCGCTACTTCGTCGCGGGCTTCCTCACCAAGCGCAAATAGTAAAATACGATCATTGGTATAGATACACATGGACGCTGCGATTTCCATTGCTGACTGGGCGATGGCTGAGGCCGATAGATCGGTATGCTTGATGAGCGCGCGCGCCGCGGCCTGCGCATACGTTCCACCAGAGCCAATGGCGGCAACTCCATCATCAGGCTCAATCACATCGCCGTCGCCGGTAAGCAGCAGGAGTTCATCACGCCCCGCGACCAGCAATTGTGCCTCCAGACGCCGCAAGAACTTATCGGTCCGCCATTCTTTTGTAAGCTCCACAGCCGCGCGTCGCAGGTTGCCGTGATAGCGCTCTAGCGCTTTCTCGAACTTGTCGAAAAGTGTGAGCGCATCTGCCGTACTCCCGGCAAAGCCAGCAAGCACGTTGCCACCTTGCAGCCGCCGGATCTTGCGAGCGGAGTGTTTCATCACCACATCGCCCATCGTCACCTGGCCATCACCGGCCATCGCGACATCGCCGCCCCGCCGCACTGCCACGATTGTCGTCGCGTGCAAATCGCCTGTTACTCGCTGTGTCATTCTGCCTCTTGTATAAAACGTGCCCGGTTCCACGCGCATCACTCGCAGTACTAGCAGTATATACACATCTGTGAGCCGTCATCAGATTCTTCTTATGTACTCTTGTCATTTGCTCTTGCGCCGACTTGTGCCCGCGGCAGTGACTGTGCGCGATTCGACCGAGCCGTTGCGCCCAGTGCTTTCCGCCGCCTCCGTACGATGCGTGCTGGCTTTCCGTGTCGCTCCGCGCGTAAAGCGGCGACGCCCACCCGCACCATTCGCACTCTCAGTCGAACGATGCCCGACAACCTCCGGCTCGCCCTCCTGCGCGCCCCGGACGAGCGCGCCGCACTTCTGGCAGACAGCCTCTGCATGTCCTGTGCCGATTGTGAGCAATCCACCACATTCCGGGCATGGCACCGGCAACGGACGATCCCAGACGGCGAAATTGCAGGTTGGGTAATTCGCGCAACCGTAGAAGACCTTCGCTGACTTGCGTGATTTCCGCTCGACGAGATCGCCTCCGCACTGTGGACACGCCACACCTGTCTTGACCAGGTAGGGCTTCTTGTAGTTGCACTCCGGATAGCCAGAACATGCCACAAAGCGACCAAAGCGTCCACTGCGAATGACGAGTGGCTTGCCGCACTGAGGGCACATCTCGTCTGTCTCCTCGACAGGCTTTTGCACGCGGTCCATCTCGGTTTCAGCCTTTTCGAGCTGAGCGCGCAAGGCCGCGTAGAAATCCTTCAGGAACTCCGTCCATCCGGTCTCGCCGCCCTCCACGGCATCGAGCCGCCGCTCCATATCCGCTGTGAAGTTGCTATCGACGATTTCAGGGAAATGCTTGAGCATCAACTCATTGACCGTTTCACCAAGCCACGTGGGTACGAACCGGCGCTCCTGTTGCTCCACATAGCCGCGATCCTGAATCGTGCTAATGATCGGCACATAGGTGCTTGGTCGCCCAATGCCGCGCTCCTCAAGTTCCTTGATCAGGCTCGCCTCAGTGAAGCGTGGCGCAGGCTGGGTGAAGTGCTGGTCAGGTGTGAGCTTGTGTAGATCGAGACGCTCACCCTGAGCCAGAGTGGGTAGCGTATCGCCATCATCCTCACGCGGCCACACCGCGTAAAACCCTGAGAACTTGAGCGTCGAGCCATTCGCTCTGAACACATAGTCGCCCGCCGTGATATCCACGCGCACGGTATCGAAGACGGCTGGGGCCATGAACGCCGCGACGAAACGACGCCAGATGAGCTGGTAGAGCTTGAACTGGTCAGCGGAAAGGTACGGCTGTACCCGATCCGGCGTCAGCGTCACGTCCGTTGGCCGGATGGCCTCGTGCGCGTCCTGCACGTTCGCCTTCGCCTTTGCTGCGCGGCCCTCGCCAACGTGCTCACGGGAAAAGTGCTCACGGATATACTGCTTTACAGCGGTTTGCGCCTCTGATGAGATGCGCGTGGAGTCGGTACGCATATATGTGATGAGACCCTGGTGACCTGCATCACCAAGCTCCACGCCTTCATAGAGCACCTGCGCCACCGACATCGTCTTCTTTGGCTTGAAGCGAAGCCGGACGGAAGCATCCTGTTGCAGCGTGCTGGTCGTATACGGCAGGTATGGCTGCCGCCGTACGTCCTTCTGCTCAATCGAGCTAACCACGTATGTCGCGCCAGAAAGCGCGCTCAGGATAGCCTTTGCCTCTTCCTCCGAACTGATGCGTATGCGTCCCTTGCGCGCGCTGTCCTTCTCCTGCGCATCGGTATCCTTCGCGCGGTGCGATTGCGCTACCTCCGGTGAACCGGAGCGCCCGAGCAGCGTCGCCTCGAACTCCCGCTTGTGTCCCTCCTTGGCGAGCAGCGCCGTGATCGTCCAATATTCCTCGGGGACGAACGCGCGAATCTCGTTCTCGCGCTCGCAGATCAGCCGGAGCGCGACGGACTGCACACGGCCCGCGCTCGTTCCTGACTGCACACGCCGCCAGAGCAACGGACTGATCTTATATCCGACCAGCCGGTCGAGTACGCGTCGTGCCTGCTGCGCGTTGAACAGATTGTCGTCAATCTCACGCGGATGCTCGATAGCTTCTTGCACTGCCCGCTTGGTAATTTCGTTGAAAACCGCACGCTTTGGCTGCCTCAGGCCGAGCATGTGCTGCAAGGACCACGCGATGAATTCGCCTTCGCGATCAGGGTCTGGCGCCAGATAGACAGTCTCGGCGTGCCGGCTGGCCTCCTTCAGCTCTTTGACGAGATGATCCTTCTTCTCGATCACGACGTAGCGCGGCTGAAAGCCTCGACGGGTATCAACCCCAAGGCCGTTTTTGGGCAGGTCGATGATGTGCCCCATCGACGCGCGAACTTCAAAATCTCTGCCCAGGAATTTCTCTATGGTTTTCGCCTTTGCGGGCGATTCGACTATTACCAGATTTTTCGCCATGCGAATTCGTGCTCCATATAGAAGTATGATTCACACCACGGCCTGCCGTGACGCATCATTCCTCATATTCTGTCTACGTATGAAGCGGGTGGGGGTGACAATCCATCTTATGAGCCCAGTCCTTCCTCAACGTCGCAACAGCATACAACACAGCGTGCGCTTTCGTGCAGATCAGACGGGACTTTTCGCATGCGCCGCCAGGTAGTGACACCGCGAAAGTGTGCGCTGGCCCAACATCCGCCACTATGAACATAGCAAACCATGCCTGTCGAGCGAGACCCGGTGCGCTTGACACATAAGGAGGTTCGCGATACCGTTGAACTAAGACGTCAGCTTACTGAGCCCACGGTTCACACAGACCAATACGTGGTTCTGCACCTCATCCCAATTCGCCCGGCTGGAGCAACAGTGTGGGAAGGACATAGCGCATGCGCATTTCGCTCTTCATCACGTGCTTCAACGACACTCTGTTCCCGAGCGTTGGCAGGGCAACCGTCGCCGTGCTCGAACGGCTGGGGCACACGGTTGATTTCCCGATGGCCCAGACCTGCTGCGGCCAGATGCACTACAATACCGGCTACCAGGATGAGGCACTGCCCCTCATCCGCCACTTCGTCGATGTGTTCGAGTCGGCCGAGGTGATCGTGACGCCCTCAGCATCCTGCGCGGGCATGGTGCGCGAGATCTACCCGCGCGCCGCTCGAGAAGCGGGCGATGACGATCTCTTGCGGCGCATCCAAACGCTATCTCCGCGTGTCTTTGAGTTCTCCGAACTGCTGGTTCACCGTCTCGGGGTTGAGGATGTAGGCGCGTACTTCCCGCACCGCCTGACGTACCACCCAACATGTCATTCTTTGCGCGCTCTGAAAGTCGGGGATGCACCACTGCGCCTGCTGCGAGCCGTGCGCGGGGCGGAGCTGGTCGATTTGGAGGCTGCCAGCGAATGTTGCGGTTTCGGCGGCACATTTGCCATTAAGAACGCCGATGTATCGCTGGCCATGCTCTCAGATAAACTGCGGCACGTGCAGGATACGCGGGCAGAGGCGTGTGTCGCGGTGGATACGTCCTGCCTCATGCACATCGGCGGCGCGCTCTCGCGTACCCGCTCAGGCATGCGAACGCTGCATTTGGCGGAAGTGCTAGCGAGCACGGCACGGGATATGGCGCGCTAAAGCCGTGGCCAGCCGGCTCCCGGAATCATCCTGAGGAGAGCAGTTATGAGCACACCCAGCAGATCAAATATTCCACCCGCCGTGTCCCCAGCTTCAACCGCGGTGGAGACCATTCCGGTAGCCTTGCCACCCCACGGTCACGCACTGCCGCCCTTTCCGGTCAACGCGAGGCGCATGCTCGGCAATACGCAACTCCGCCGTAACCTGGGTAAAGCGACAACCACGATCCGTGCCAAGCGCGCAGCCGTCGTAAGCGAGCTGCCAGACTGGGAGGAGTTGCGTGAGGCGGGGCGCGCCATCAAGGAGCACACGCTCGCGCATCTCGACGAGTATCTTCTTCAGCTAGAACGATCAGTCCAGCGCGCTGGCGGTCAGGTACACTGGGCTCGCGACGCCGCGGAAGCCAACGAGATTGTTACTGGATTGGTGAAAGGCACTGGAGCAACCCGCGTCGTCAAAGTAAAGTCGCTCACGACAGACGAGATCGAGCTGAACGGAGCGCTGCAGGCCGCCGGTATAGAGGCTGTCGAGACCGATCTGGCGGAGTTGATTATTCAGCTCGCGCAGGAGAAATCATCACACATTCTCGTGCCAGCCATCCACAAGAATCGCGCGGAGATTCGCGAGCTGTTTGAGCGCACAATTGCCCAGGGCCAGCAGCTTTCCGACGTCCCCTCCGAGCTCACGGCGGTCGCGAGGGCGCATCTCCGGCGCACGTTCCTGTCGTCCACGGTCGCTATTTCCGGAGCGAACTTCGCTGTTGCAGAGTCCGGATCCATTGGCGTCGTGGAATCTGAGGGTAACGGTCGCATGTGCCTTACGTTGCCGCAAACGCTCATCACGGTCATGGGCATTGAGAAGGTCATTCCGCGGTTCGACGATCTCGCTGTATTCCTGCAGCTTCTGCCGCGCTCGTCGACAGGGGAGCGCATGAATCCATATACGTCCATCTGGACGGGCGTCACGCCGGGAGATGGTCCGCAGGCTTTCCATCTGGTATTGCTCGATAACGGACGCACGCACGTGCTCGCAGATGCAACCGGACGTCAGGCGCTCCAATGCATCCGCTGCAGTGCCTGCCTCAACATCTGCCCGGTATATGAACGCACGGGCGGCCACGCATACGCCTCTGTTTATCCGGGTCCGATCGGCGCCATCCTCACGCCACAACTCCTGGGAGTGGAGCAGGCAAGTACACTGCCATTTGCATCATCCCTGTGCGGCGCGTGCTACGAAGTGTGCCCCGTCAAGATCAACATACCAGAAGTGCTCCTGCACCTGCGCGGTCAGGTGGTGCGCGCGAAGCAGCATCATACAGGAGTGCGGGGAACGCTCGCGCAGGCCACGCCGGAAGCAGCCAGCATGCGAACGGCAGCCGCCATTCTGGAATCACCGTCGCGTTACGAGCAGGCACAGCGCCTTGCCCAGATCGGCCAGTGGCCGCTTGCGCGCGGCAAGGTGATTCCATCGCTTCCGCTCGGTATCCTCTCGGGCTGGACGGCCATGCGCGACCTACCCGCGCTGCCGTCCCAAACATTTCGGCAGTGGTGGCGCTCGCGCCCAGAACAACGGCAGGAGGCTCCACGTGACTGACCATCAGGATGCCGCACGCGATGAGATATTGCGGCGGATACGGGTTGCCCTTCACGCCGAGCAGGCGGGCATTACAGAACAGCATGCTGGTGCAACGTTTCCTGCGCAGTCGTTTCGCCGGAGCGATCAGCAACCGGCAAGCGTTCATATTGCGAACTTTATCGAACGGGTGAGCGAATACCGCGCGACCGTGCAGGAAGTCAATCAATCCGGACTGCCACATGCGCTTGCCGCAGCCTGCCAGCACCTTCGCCTTCATCGGGTGGTTGTGCCGAGTGATCTCCCTTCCGCGTGGCTCATGGACTTGCCCGCAATCAACGTCGAAGTGATCGCCGACGGCGGGCTGCTCACGACGGCCGAGCTGGATGCATGCGATGGGGTCATAACGGGCTGCGCGCTGGGCATCGCGCAAACGGGCACGATCGTGCTGGATTCCGGACTGGCACAGGGACGCCGAGCGCTCTCGCTTGTGCCAGATGTCCACTTCTGCGTCATCAATGAAGGCCAGATCGTTAGTCTTGTTCCCGAAGCCGTAGCGGCGCTTGCCCCTATCGCGCAAGAGGCGCGCCGTCCCATCACGTTCATCTCCGGGCCATCTGCCACATCAGATATCGAGCTGAACCGAGTGGAAGGCGTGCATGGTCCGCGGAATCTCGTCGTGTTTGTCGTCCGGCCAGATGAGCAGGACGTCATTACCGAGTATTTCTATGACGAGTAAGCAGGTGCACGGTAAACTGCTGCTGAAATCATCCGCTCGCCCGGCACGAGGGTCAGTGATGCCGGCGTAGCGTCGCGCGCAGTTCGGCTGGATACCGTATCGAGACAACGCATGCTACCAGAATCTGTACAACCAGCATCAGGAACCGGAATAGCAACATAGCGCTGACCGCGCCGCTCGCGCTCATACCCATCGCGACGAGAGCGCCCGTGCCAGATACCTCAGTCGGGCCAAGATCCATCGGCAGCGGAATAATCAGAGCAAATGCCAGGCTAAAGAAGCTTGCTGCCATCACCTGATACCACGTCACGCTGGTAAATCCGAGGCCAAGAACCGTCACATACAGTCCTAACCCGTTGAAGATGAGATAGACTGCCGCGCAAAGCGCTGCGAAGGCAACAACGTGTGAGCGCAGCAGGGTCGCTTCGCCTTCGGAAAACTGGCGCAGTTCGTCCAGACCTTTCCTGACCCAAGGCCAGGCAAGTGGTCTGGTCATCCAGGCTGGCGCGTGGCTGGGATGATGCGGGTGGCTTGCGCTCAAATTTCTGTCCGCGTGGTGCCAGCCGGAAAATGTCCAGACGAGCAGCGCGAAGATGAACGTGCCCACCAGGATGACCGGCCTCAGCCAGTCCCAGCCGTCAATCCCGATGATCACCACTCCTGCCAGTGAAATGCCCACTTCTATGAGCGTGCTGAGGAGCGTGGCAGACGATGCGCGCCCAAAATCCGCTTGATGCGCGCGCGTAAGCACATAATCTGGAATGAAGTTCCCAATCGGCAGATTCTTCGCCAATTCGCCGACACCATAGCTAAAGATCTGCGTCTTGCGAGGAAGACGAAAATCCAGCCGGTCGAGCAGAAAGCACCACTGAACGCACCGGGCGACTTCGTATATGGCAGCGGTCAACGCGAAGAAGACGAGGTAGCCCACCCTAAAGTGCGTGATCAGCTGAAGCGCCTGCTGAAAGCCACTCAGCTCCAACAGGAGCACGATCAAGCCGAATGCGAGGAGGATGGGTAATATCACGCCTGGTCGTAGGCTACGCCGGAAGCTCGAACGTGTCGGTTCGCGGTGAGTCTGTAGCATGGCAATCGCTCGTGATCCTCGTGTATGTCCAACGCTCTCGCGGGAGCGCGCATATATCCCCTTATAATCACTGTAGGAGTCGACACCGACCACGCGCAACCACACAAGATAGTGCGTCACTTACTATCACCGGCTATTTCGCATTCCCTGATGTGAGGTTTCGCTCCCCTACACTTTCTTACTTGGCGGTGTCGCACCGGTTGTACGGCAGTGGTGGCGCCTAACGCACTGACCCTGCAACCCAGAAAGGATGAGCGCATGGCTGAGCACGTTGATGTCGCAATCATTGGCACAGGAGTGGCTGCGCAGACAGTCGCATATCCTGTCCAGGTGGCTGGCCGAAAAGTCGCCATCGTCGACTGGCGCCCATACGGCGGGACCTGTGAGCTACGGGGATGCGATCCCAAGCGCGTGCTAGTCGGCGTCGAGACGGCGCTAGCTTCAGCGCGGCGACTTGAAGGGCACGGTATCATCGCGCCGAGCGCGCACATGAACTGGCACGATCTGATGCGTTTCAAGCGCTCATTTACCGACGGTGTGTCCAATTCCGTACACGCCGGTCTCGCGGGGTCTGGTATCAGGACGTTCACAGGACATGCGCGGTTCACGAGCGGGAATTCGCTCGCTATTTCTGGCGAGGATAATGTCGAACTGGAAGCCGAGCAAATAGTCATCGCTGCGGGCGCGGAGCCGGTGCCGTTGCGGATGCAGGGCAGCAACCTGGTGATAACGAGCGAGCAGTTCCTTAACCTCGAGGATTTGCCAGAGCGCATCGTGTTCATCGGCGGGGGATATATCTCGTTCGAGTTCGCACATCTGGCCGCCGAAGCTGGCGCGCACGTCACCATTCTGCACCACAGCGGGCGCGCCTTGAAGGCATTTGATTCCACGCTGGTCGATTCGCTGATCGCCAGTTCCCGCGAGCGCGACATCGATATACGGCTGAACACCAGCACTACCAGTATCGAACAGACAGGAGCGAGCCTTGCGCTGCATACATCTACAGCGGATGGTGAGGATACGCAGCTGGAGGCGGATCTCGTGGTTCACGGTGCTGGCCGCGCTCTGGACCTCCAACCGTTGGCGCTTGAGCGGGGTGGTATCGCCTATAGCCGCGGGGGAATCACCGTAGACGAAACGCTACGCAGCACGACGAATCCTGCTGTATTCGCCGCCGGTGATGCCGCCGATACACCGGCTCCCAGGCTAACCCCGGTCGCGCGCATGCAGGGGAACATCCTCGCGCGCAATCTGCTCGAAGGCGCGCGCGAGTCGCCAGACTATGCCGGCATTCCAACGGTGGTGTATACTGATCCACCGCTGGCAGCTGTTGGCCTGACGGAAGAGCAGGCGATAGCGAAAAGTCTTGCGTATGACGTACATGCGGCCGATACATCCAACTGGTATTCATCGCGTCGGTTGGCGCTAACCCATACGGGTTATAAAGTGCTCACCGAGCGAGGAAGTGGGCGCATTCTGGGAGCGCATCTGTTAGGTAATCATGCCGAGGAAGTCATCAATCTCTTTGCGCTTGCCATCCGCGCGCGTCTGCCAGCCTCTTTGCTGCAGTCGCTCCCGTGGTCATATCCAACCGCATCTTCCGATCTGACCTACCTGTTGTAGCAACAGGGAGCGGTCTGGAATTGTGCCATGCGGGAACCATGGTGAACGCACATGGTTCCCGTATCACGAGTAGACCCGATAGTGGTTACTTCGGCAGCAATCCCTCCTGCTGCAAGAAAGCCAGCGCGACATCATGCAGAGGTTTGTGGTCGACAGCCACCTGTTTGATGAGCGCGAGCTGCTTATCCGTCGTGAGCTTGTCCGCCAGCGGGTTGAGTGTTGCCGCGATAGCAGGCGACTTCTTAAGCGTGCTATCGCGAACAATCGGCGCGGGATTGTAGATCGGGAACACCTGTTTCGAATCCGTAAGCGTCACGAAGTGATTGACGACAATGGCTGGATCCGTCGTATAGCAGACGTTGACCTGAGCGCTGCCTTGCTGCACCGCCCCAAAGCCAAGTGGCTCCGAGAACTGAGCGATCTTCTTGAACTTGAAACCATAAGCGTTCTGCACAGGGTCAACCGCCGCGCTCACACCGTCCTGAGGTGAGGCTATCGTGAACTGGTTCGCAATCGGCGCCAAGTCGCTGATGGACTTCAAATGGTATTTCTGGGCGACCGATGGAGATGTGCAGATAGCATAGCTGTCGTTCAGATTGTATGCCGGATCGAGCCAGGTAATCTGATACCTTTGCTCATAGGCCGATTTGACTTCCTGATACGCCTGCTGGGGGTTCTGCGTTGCCGGGAGATTGAGCACCGTGATTGCCGTTCCAGTAAACTCCGGATATAGATCTACCGCACCGCTCTGGATCGCGCTTTGCAAGACAGGTGTCTGTCCAAGCGCGAGTTTTGGCGTTACGGTATACCCCGCATGTTGCAGCAGCAACACATACATCTCACCGAGAAGCTGGCCATCCGGATCGAGCTTGCTCCCGACTGTGAGGCTAACACCCTTTCCCGGCTGGCTGGACGATGTGCTACCGGAGCCACCTGACGACGAACTTGTGCCACACGCGGATAGAACAACCGCCAGCACCGTGGCAAACACGAAGGCAAGCTGCCACAGGCGGCGCCGGAATGAACTTCGCATCATGATTCTCCTAAACGTCGGAGCGTGCCCACGCCATCACGCTTGTCGCTGGGATTCGTTCCCATATCACCTATGCTACGGGTGCCATTATTTCCGCATGCGCGCTCTCCTCATCATTGGTCGCCTGCGCGTCTGTGCCCGCTCGCAAATAGCGCGGACCAGCAAACCTCTGTATGGCAGCCAGACCAAGTTCGACGCCAACCGCCAGTATGGCGATCCCCGCCGAGCCCACAATCAAGGGAGGCATACTCAAGAGGTTCACGCCCTGCAAGATGTAATCTCCGTAGCCACCGCCTCCAATCAGCGCGGCCAGTGGCACGGTCGCCACGATCTGAACGGCGGCGGTTCTCACACCTGCGGCCATGACGGGCAATATGAGCGGCAGGCGCACGCGCACAAGCAACTGCCACCCTGTCATGCCCATGCCACGCGCTGCGTCGATCACGGCCGGATCGATGCTCCGCGTGCCTGCTACGGTATTGAGCAGGATGGGTGGAATGCCCAGCACGGTGAGCGCAATGGCCGACGGCACAAATCCTGTGCCGAGATATGGGAGCGCTGCGGCCAGAATCGCAAGTGTCGGGATCGCGCGTACCAGTCCGCTCGTGTTCGCCGCGAGAAACGCGGGAAGTGGGCGCTGCGCCACCAGAATGCCCAGCGGACACGCGATGACGATGGCGGCGATGACCGGTATGAATGACAGCTCCAGCGTGGCAACCGTCTCGGAGCGGAAGCTATTTTGCGGGTCCGCGATGAACTGTAGAATCTGTTGTAGCATTCGCTCGCCCTGCTCTCTCCTGCTCGCGCGTTTACCTTACGCCACAGCCGCGATCTGCCTGCCTCGGCTGAGAATGCTCTGTACTCCCAGCAAAGTGAGGTCCGCGCCAATAGCGAGCAGGCTGACGAGTATAACTCCCGCCATCACCTGCTCGCCGTAACTGAAGTTAATGCCTTGAAAGATCAGATACCCAAGATTCTCAACGCCAAAGAGCGGCGCGATAGACGCGATACCGATTGTCGTGACGGTAGCCACGCGAACGCCCGCGACTATGACAGGCAATGCCAGCGGAAGCGTCACCCGAAGGAGGAGCTGGGTGCCACTCATACCCATTGCCCGACCAACTTCAAGCAACGCCGGATCGACGGCATGTATGGCGGCGACAATGTTGCGAATCAACACAACCTGCGTATAGAGCACGAGCGGAACGAGCACCGTGGCCGGGCTGAGGCCAGTAAACGGAATGAGCAGCGCCATGAAAGCCAAGCTGGGAAACGTATAGATGATGCCGGCAGCGGATGTCACGGGAAGATAGAAACGCTTGTAGCGCACAACGACGAGGGCAATCGGGAATGCAATCGCGAGCCCCAGCACTATGGCGACCACTGTCATGACGATATGCCCAATCAGAAGGTTGGGAATGCTGGTTGGATCGCTCATTTGCCAGTATTCGCCGTTGAGAATGTAGCTCATGTCGCGGTCACCTTGCCCTCTGTTCTGGAAGACGCCGCCGCACCGTGGTCGTATGTGGTTTCTGGCAATGCTGATTCAACCGTGCTTGATGCCTGCACCCTGCGCGCAATGCTGCGTAAGGTCACCTGTCCCTGACTCTTGCCAGATTGGGTATCTGTTACAACCAGAGCATCGGCGCCGGACCGGATAAGCTCCAGTAATGCGTTCAGGAGCGTGGCGTCTGCCGTGATGGTCGGGTGGCGGCCGTCCGTCACGGGTTCAAGCGCCAACGTGACCGGAAGGAATTCGAACTGGCGCAGAATATTTCGAGTGCCCACGAGTTCACTGACAAATTCATTCGCTGGCTGCGCCAGTAGTTCCACAGGGCTACCTTGCTGCATCACAGACCCATCACTCATCACGACAATCTGGTCACCGAGCTTGAATGCCTCGTCCACGTCATGCGTGACGAATAAAATCGTGCGCCGCATCTCACGCTGGATGCGCAGCAATTCATCCTGCAAGCGCCGGCGCGTGATGGCGTCCAGCGCGCCAAACGGCTCATCCATCAGCAGAATCGCCGGCTCGGCGGCAAGAGCGCGCGCAAGTCCTACCCGCTGCTGCTGTCCGCCGCTCAGCTGTCGCGGATAGCGCTTGCGATATTCAGCAGGCTCAAGTCCTACCAGCCACAATAGCTGATCGACACGTGAATCCACGTCATGCCCCGTATGCCCCAAAATGGACGGCACGACCCGCACGTTTTCCTCGATGGTCATATGCGGGAACAGCCCAACCTGCTGAATGACGTAGCCGATCCTCCGGCGAAGCGTGATCGCATCCTGTGCTACGGTCGGCGTGCCATCAATCAAGATTTCTCCTGAAGTCGGGTCCGCAAGCCGATTGACCATGCGCAACAAGGTCGTCTTGCCTGAGCCGGACGTACCCAACAGAACGCAGATCGACCCTTCCCCCACGCCAAAACTCGCATGGTCTACCGCATGGGATACCGCTCCGGGGTACTGCTTGGATACATCCCGAAATTCGATCTTGTACACATCTTGCTCCCCTCACTCCGGAGACGGCTGAACAGGCATTGCGGGTAGCGTGAGCCAGGTACGCATGGCGCATGCGCACCTCTTCTCCGATACCTTTTCACATAGCTTAACATCAGCCATTCAGGTGAAACGAGAATCCGGTTCTCGTCGCATTCCGGATGGTGGAAAGGCGGAGGTGAGAAAGCATGAAGGCCGATTCCCTTCTCCCCCGACCTCCGGCCAACACGCTCTTCTTCTTCTGCCGGCAAAAATCGGAAGGTCGGTTTTAATCGGCTTGTCAGGGCGCTACCGTACTCGTGCCTTGCGCGCCACCCATCAGTGATAGCGGCGCTCAAGGCACGCGCGCACGAACGTGTGGATAGGGCTCTCAAACGCGCCTATGCGCGGGAGAGGTTGCTCAGTTGCGCTCGGAGCGCATCGCCCATTTCACGCGTGGTCGCCTTGCCGCCAAGATCCGGCGTGCGGATCTCTTCCGCCTCCAGGACGGACTCTACCGCACGCATGAGCAGCCGGGCCGCGTCTTCCTCGCCGAAGAACTCCAGCATCATCTGAGCCGACCAGATCGAGGCGATGGGATTCGCGATGCCTTTACCGGCGATGTCAGGAGCCGACCCATGAATTGCCTGGAACAGGCTCGGATACGCCTTCTCCGGATTCAGATTAGCGCTCGGCGCCAGCCCCAGGCTGCCGGAAAGCGCGGCGCCGAGGTCAGTAAGGATATCGCCGAAGAGATTCGACGCAACAACGACGTCGAGGCTCTCCGGACGACCGACAAACCGTGCGGCAAGCGAATCAATAAGCTGTTGCTCATGCGCGAGATCAGGATACTCCGCGGCAACCTGCGCGAAGACATCATCCCAGAACACCATGCCGTATTGCATGCTATTGGATTTCGTCGCGCTGGTAACCTTCCGGCGACCATGTTGCCGCGCGTACTCGAACGCATACCGGATGATGCGCTCGGTGCCACTGCGAGTAAATACTGTTGTCTGCAGCGCCACTTCATCCGTTTTGCCCTGATGCACCCGGCCCCCGACACCCGCGTATTCGCCTTCGGTATTCTCCCGCACACACACCATGTCGATATCACCGGGACGCTTGTCCGCTAGCGGGCCACGCACTCCGGCCAGCAGACGCATTGGGCGCAGGTTGACGTATTGGTCGAACGCCTGGCGAATCGGCAAAATCAGCCCCCAGAGCGTGATGTGGTCGGGCACGCGCGGATCGCCCACCGGCCCCAGCAGAATGGCATCAAACCCTCCTCGCTCAAGCGTTGACAAGCCGTCATCTGGCATCAGTGCGCCTGCGCGTAAGTAGCGCTCGGTGCCCCAGTCAAACTCTTCCATCTCGAAGCGTATGCCACCATGAACCTGAGCAACATGCTGAAGCGATTTGACACTTTCCGCAATGACCTCTTGACCGATGCCGTCACCGGGAATGACCGCGAGATGATAGCTGTTCACGACGTGAAGCCTTTCGTGAAATGTGGGTGCCGTGACGTGATGTCTCACGGCCTGATCGTCTCCTATCCGTCAACCCCCGACCCATTTGGCGAGATTCCTGGCGGGCAGCAGGAGGCTGACCCACGGACTGACAACGTTACGGTACATGGCAGACGACACGCCGCTGACCGATGGCCTACGGTATGCGTGGATCTGCATGTGCGCACTCGCGCGGCGGAGGACACAACATGGCGAAACGCATACTTGTCATCAATGACGCGCAAGAAATTCTCGATCTATTTCGTGATCTGCTCGAAGACGAAGGATACGAGGTCATTCTCTATTCATTTGCCGTTATGGACGTGCATGAGATTACGCAGATTACGCCTGATTTGATCATTCTCGATTACATCTTCGGCGGCGAGAAACTTGGGTGGCAAATGCTGCAAAAGCTGAAGATGACGCGAGAAACCGCAAAGATCCCTATCATCGTCTGCACCGCGGCAACGCGCGACGTGCAGCAAATAGAAGGCTATCTGGCGGCCGAGGGGATTCGCCTGGTGCCGAAGCCGTTCAACATTGAGACCCTCCTGATCGCGGTCAAAGAGGGTTTCATTGACGTCGAGCGCGATCTTGGGCTCCGCAATCGCGGCGCAACTGAAGATAAACCCAAGCACGATTCGTAACGGTTCACGCATGCCCCCACGCCGTGTGGAAGAGGACCTTCGCATGCAGTATGCTCGTTTGCACTATGGAATTCATCTGCAGCCGGCATAAGGCCTCTTGTATTGTGCCTCTGACCGTGCTAATACTGGAGCCATCGCGGACATCCGGCGTAATGCGTACCCTTATCTCCCCGACTTCAGTGGTGTAGTGTGCGGTGTTGCACGAATTTGGGGGTACATCCCGATGATCCCACCTCCTTTTGAGTACCTCGTCCCACAGAGCCTCCCAGAAACCTTCGACATGCTGCGTGAGCGTGGCAGTGACGCGAAAATCTTGGCGGGCGGCCAAAGTCTGATTCCGCTCATGAAGCTCCGGCTCGCGGGGCCGGCGTACCTCATCGACATTCAGAAGTTGCCGGGACTCACCGCTCTCGAAGAGCGCGATGGTGCGCTCGTCATTGGCGCGATGGTGCGTGAATCCGCACTCGAGCATTCCCGTCTGGTTCAACAGCGCTATCCTGGACTCGCGCAGGCGAGCTCGGTGATCGCCGATCCGCTCGTGCGGAATTTCGCCACGGTCGGCGGCAATCTGGCTCATGCCGACCCGGCGAACGACCACCCCGCGATGATGCTGGCACTGGGGGCCGAAGTGATCGCTCAAGGCCCCGGCGGAACGCGCACGATCCCGATCGACGACTTTCTGGTGGATACCTTCGAAACCTCCCTTGCCACCGATGAACTGCTCACCGAGATTCATATTCCACAGCCACCCGCTCACACCGGCTCAGCCTATTTCAAGCTCGAGCGCAAAGTGGGCGATTACGCCATTGCCGCGGTGGCTGCGCAGATCACGCTCGATGGTGATGTCTGCACGCGTGCTGGACTCGGGCTGACCAATGTCGCTTCCAAAGCGGTTCGTCCCGGCCAGGCAGAGCAGTTCCTGGTTGGGAAGCGCCTGGACGAAGAAGTCCTGCGCGAAGCGGCGCGCCTGGCGGCGGATGCCGCTGAGCCTACCTCGGACTTGCGCGGACCGGCGGAATATAAGCGAAGCATCGTTCGCACGCTATCCATACGGGCACTACGCGCATCGACCGAACGCGCACGCCAGGAGGCCATTCAATGACGCACCACGTCTCCTTCAGGATCAATGGGCAAGCGTACGAGGCTGATGTCGAGCCACGACTTCTGCTCGTACACTTTATCCGCGAAGTGGCGGGCCTTACGGGAACGCACATCGGCTGCGATACCACGAGTTGCGGCGCATGTACGGTGCTGGTCAATGGTCTGCCGGCAAAATCATGCACCCTTCTAGCCGTGCAGGTAAATGGCGCGGAGATCAGCACGGTCGAAGGTCTGGAACAGAACAATCAACTGCACCCGATTCAAGAGGGCTTTTTTGAAGAGCATGGGCTTCAATGCGGCTATTGCACGCCTGGCATGATGATGACAGCAGTGGCCCTGCTAAAAGAGAATCCAGACCCGACGGAAACGGAGATTCGGCAGGCAATCTCCGGCAATTTATGCCGCTGCACCGGATACGTCAACATCGTCAAATCCATCCAGTATGCTGCGAAGAAAATGCGTGACGCAGAGCATGAGCCAGTGCCGGTGAGTGCTGGTGCAGAGGGAGGACAGGCATGACCACCTCGATCACGGGCATCGGCCACAGCGTCAAGCGCAAGGAAGACGCGCGCTTCCTGCGTGGCAAGGGCACATACGTCGATGACGTAAAGCTGCCCGGCATGCTCTTTATGGATATCGTTCGCAGCCCTTACGCGCATGCCAGGATTCTCAACATCGACGCAAGCGGGGCACTCGCGCTCCCTGGAGTGCTCGCTGTCATCACCGGCAAGGACCTGGATGCGGCAGGTTTAGCGTGGATGCCTACATTGATGGGCGACAAGCAGATGGTCTTGCCCGTCGATCGCGTCGTCTTCCAGGCGCAGGAGGTAGCGGCCGTCATTGCCACCGATCGCTATATCGCCGCTGACGCCGTGGCGCTGGTGGATGTCGAGTACGAGCCGCTCACGCCCGTCGTCGACCCGCAGAAAGCTCTGGAACCGGATGCGCCGCTGGTCCGTCCGGATCGCGAAAATAAAACCAACCACATCTGGCACTGGGAAGCGGGCGACCGTGCGCGCACCGATGAGCTGTTTGACCAGGCCGAAGTCGTCGTCAAGCAGGATCTGTACATTCCGCGCATCCACGTTTCTTCTATCGAGACCTGCGGCTGCGTGGCATCGTTTGATCGGATCAGCGGCAAACTCACGATTTACATGACCACGCAGGCGCCACATCCCATCCGCACGGTATTCTCGCTCGTCAGTGGCATTCCGGAGCACAAGATTCGCGTGATCTCACCGGATATTGGCGGCGGATTCGGAGGAAAAGTTCCGGTGTACCCGGGCTATGTCATCGCGACGGTGGCCTCCATCCAGACTGGCCACCCGATCAAGTGGATCGAGGACCGCTCGGAAAATCTCCAGGCCGATAGCTTCGCGCGCGACTACCACATCTCGGCGGAACTGGCAGCCAAGCGCGACGGAACCATGCTAGCGCTGCGAGCGACCACGATAGCCGATCACGGCGCGTTCGATGCCGCGGCCAATCCCTCTAAGTTCCCAGCCGGGCTATTCAGCGTCATCACTGGCTCCTATCAGCTGCAGGCCGCGCACGTGGCGGTCGATGGCGTCTACACGAACAAGCCATCCGGTGGCGTGGCCTATCGGTGTTCGTTCCGCGTCACCGAGGCTGTGCATACCGTGGAGCGACTGGTAGACACGCTCGCGGATGAGCTGGAGATCGACCCTGCCGAGTTGCGATTCAAGAATTTTATCCAGCCGGACCAATTCCCCTACAAGTCAGCAACGGGCTGGGAATACGACAGCGGCAACTATCCCGCTGCGCTCCAGAAGGCGATGGATAAGATCGGTTACGCTGACCTGCTCCGTGAGCAGGCCGAAAAGCGCGCCCGTGGCGAGTTGATGGGCATCGGCATCTCGACTTTTACCGAGATTGTCGGCGCGGGGCCTTCCCATACTTTCGACATTCTCGGCATCAAGATGTTCGATAGCTGTGAGATTCGCGTTCATCCCACCGGCTCTGCCATCGTGCGCATAGGCGTGCAGACCCAGGGCCAGGGACACGAGACCACATTCGCGCAGATCGTGGCGGAAGAGCTTGGCCTGCCCGTCGAAAACATCACCGTGGAGCATGGTGATACTGATACCGCGCCGTACGGGCTGGGCACCTATGCCAGCCGCAGCACGCCCACCGCGGGTGCGGCGACGGCAGTCGCGGCACTCAAGATCCGCGAGAAGGCGAAAAAGATCGCCGCGCATATACTCGAAGTCGATGCCGACGATCTGGAATGGACCAACTACCAGTTCCAGGTCAAGGGCGTACCGAGCCGAGCGGTGACGATGAAGGACGTGGCCTTCGCGGCTTACACCAACCACCCGCAGGGGATGGAAGCTGGTTTGGAAGCCGTTGATTACTACGATCCGCCTAATCTGACTTTCCCCTTTGGAGCCTATATCTGCGTGGTCGATATCGACCGTGGCACTGGAGAAGTCAAGATTCGCCGCTTTGTCGCTGTTGACGACTGCGGTAATATCATCAATCCCATGATCGTGGATGGGCAGATTCATGGCGGCCTGACGATGGGCATGGCGCCCTCACTGCTAGAGGCGATCACCTACGACGAAGATGGAAACATCCAGCAGGGCTCGTTCATGGACTATCTGCTGCCGACCGCGATGGAAACTCCTGTCTGGGAAACCGACAAGACCTGCACACCCTCGCCACACCATCCACTCGGCGCGAAAGGGGTGGGCGAGTCGGCTACTGTCGGCGCGCCGCCAGCGATTGCGAACGCTGTGGTGGATGCGCTCAGTCATCTTGGGGTAACACATATCGACATCCCCATTACGCCGTGGAAGGTCTACCAGATTCTCGAAGAGCATGGAGTGGCGGAGGCATAGGCGATGCATTTCGAAGGTCAGCAGACAATCAAGGCATCTCAGGATGCCGTGTGGGCGTTCTTCATGGATCCCAACAAGGTAGCGTCGTGCGCCCCTGGTTTCAAGTCCATGGAGATTCTCTCCCCGGAGCATTTCAAACCGACGCTTGCGGTCGGTATAGGCGCGGTAAGAGCGACCTTCACGCTCGATGTGCATCTTGTGGATATGCGGGAGCCCACGCATGCGGGCATGCAAGCGCATGGCGTTGCGGCAGGCAGCGCCGTGGACATGCATAGCGCGATGGATCTGACACCACAATCCGATACGCTCACCGAGATGCGGTGGACCGCTGATGTGAACGTGCGCGGTACCATAGCGAGCACGGGCGCGCGCCTGCTCGAAAGCACCGCGCGAAAGCTCACGGACCGGTTCTTTGATTGCCTGCGCCAGAAGCTGGAAACCGCTCCTACGGTTCCAGCCAGCCAAACCGAGTGAGGGTCTCCCGATGGAGCGCGACATCCTGGCAGAAGCGCAACGGCTGCGCGCAAACAACCATCCGTTCTCGTTGGCAACCGTGGTCATGGCTCGACAGCCCACTTCCGGGACTCCCGGAGCACGGGCGATTATCCATGCCGGCGGCGAAATCGAGGGCTGGGTTGGCGGGCACTGCGCGCAGCCCGCTGTAGTCCGTGAAGCACTGGCAGCGCTCGCGGATGGGTCTCCCCGGCTGGTCGTGCTCCGGCCTGGCTCGCAGCACGAAGGTTCAGTTCCTGGCGTTGTTGAGGTTCCTATGCTGTGCGCCAGTGAGGGAGAGTTGCACGTGTTCGTTGAACCGTTTCTTCCTCGCATCGCGCTCGTCGTCATCGGCGCTTCTCCCATCGCGAGAACACTAACGCGATTGGCAGGAGCGCTCGATTTCGATGTGTGGGCATGCGATCCCGTCGCGGATATGCACATGTTTCCCGACGCGACCCGGCTCATCCAGAGTCTCTCCGCGTTGCGGCCACAGCTCACCGAACGCAACTATGTCGTCGTGGCCACAATCAACGACTACGACGAGGAGGCAGTCGAGACGGCGCTGCGGAGTGACGCCAGCTATGTCGGCCTCATCGCAAGTCAGAAACGACTGGCCGCGATGCGGGAAACGCTGCGCCTGAAGGGTATCACGGAGGATCGGTTGAGCAGACTCGACCGACCGAAAGGCTTGCCCGGCACAGCGATCCGTCCTGGTGAAATCGCGCTCAGCGCGCTTGCCGCGGTCGTGGAAGTGCGGCGCGCCAAAGTGGGTCTTCACTTCGATTCGCCGCAGCCACGAGCGGAGGCCATCGATCCCATCTGTGGCATGACGGTCGATATCGCTACCGCGCAGCACACCCTCGAGCGCGGAGGGCAAACGTATTATTTCTGCTGCTCCGGTTGCCGGGAGCGATTCGAGAGCCAATAGGCGCCGCCATGACGCATAACCGTCTCGCGGCAGTATCACTGGCGACTGGTTGGCCGCTGGCACGCATAGATGCATCTCGTCGAGCTGGAACGTCTTCTGTCTGGGAACTTCGACACACGTGAGAGCACCATGCGTTTGCCTGTGAAGCGAAGCCATCCACACCAGCCAACACAAAGCGGGCTGTTCTCTCGCGAACCGCTCCAGCGAGCGGCGTAGCCGCATGGGATCGATCAACCCAGTGCCAGAATGCCGCTCCTCGCGGAGCAGGCTAACGGTTCACCCTGCCGCGCACTGTCATGAGGTCAAAACATCCTCTGTCGGGACGCGGGCGGCGAACTGGCTGTTATAGAGGTCCGCGTAGAAACCGCCATTCGCCAGGAGCGCTTCGTGTGTTCCCTGCTCGATGATCGCGCCATGGTTCATTACCAGAATCAGATCCGCATCGCGAATGGTTGAGAGACGATGCGCGATCACAAAGCTGGTCCGCCCCTTTAGAAGCTCCGTCATCGCGTGCTGGATCAGGATTTCTGTCCTGGTATCAACACTGCTGGTGGCTTCATCCAGAATAAGTATCTCCGGATCAGCGAGGAAGGCGCGCGCAATCGTCAAGAGTTGCTTTTGACCCTGCGAGATGTTTGTTGCCTCCTGATTCAGGACGGTATCGTAGCTCTCAGGCAACGTCCGGATGAAGTGATCGGCTTGCGCGGCCTTTGCCGCCTGAACGATCTCAGCTTCCTTGGCTTCCTCACGGCCATATGCGATGTTCTCGCGAATAGTCCCGTTAAAGAGCCACGTATCCTGAAGGACCATGCCAAACATCCGGCGCAGGTTACCCCGCCGCAGACGCGTGATGTCTATGCCATCTACCAGTATTCTGCCGGCATTGATTTCATAGAACCGCATCAGCAGGTTGACGAGCGTCGTCTTCCCCGCGCCAGTTGGGCCGACAATAGCGATCATCTGGCCCGGCTTCACGTCTATATTCATGTCGGTGATCAGTGGCGCTTGCGGATCGTAGCCGAACCGCACGTGATCGAATGCGACCGCTCCACGCGGCTGCTCGATGACCAGCGCATCCGCCGCCTCGGGCAACTCCTCGCTCTCGTCGAGGAACTCGAATATGCGCTCAGCGGACGCGATGGTGAGCTGAATGGTATTAGAGAGGCTGGCAAGCTGCGTGATCGGCTGCGTAAACTGGCGCGCGTACTGGATAAACGCCTGCACGTCACCAATTGCGATCGTGCGCTGCGTCACCATAATGCCTCCGATGACCGCGACGAACACATAGCCAAGATTTCCGATGCTCATCATGAGTGGCATGATCATTCCGGTCATGAACTGTGCGCGCCACCCAGCGTCATACAGCGTGTCATTCAGTTCGTTGAACCGGCTTACCGCATTGCTCTCGCGCCCAAATGCCTTGACGATCTTGTGACCGTTGTACATTTCTTCCACGTGACCGTTTAGCTCACCGAGCGCACGTTGCTGTTCAGCGAAGAACTTCTGTGAGCGCTTCGCGACGACTGTCGTCGCAATCAGACTCAGCGGCAACGTGATCGCCACGACCAGAGTGAGCAGCGGGCTGATCGTCAGCATCAGCACCACTACACCGACCAGGGTAACGACAGACGTGATGAGCTGAGTGAGATTCTGTTGCAGGGTATTGCTGATATTGTCCATGTCGTTGACGGCGCGGCTCAGAATCTCGCCGTGCGTCTGTGAATCATAGAATTTGAGCGGCAGCCGAGCCAGCTTCTCATCGACATCCCGGCGAATCCGGTATACCGTGCGTTGCGCTACGCCTGCCATCACGTACTGCTGCGCGTACATGAAAATGGAACTGGTGATATACAACCCAAGCAGAATCAGCAGAATATGTCCGATATAGGCGAAGTCGATTGACGCGCCTGGAACGTGCTCGAGCTTGAGCAAGAAGCCTTCGAAGAGCTTGGTTGTCGCAAGCCCGAGGATTTTGGGACCGACAACATTGAAGACCGTGCCGAGCACTGCCGCGACGAGCACAATGATGAGGCTCGCCCATTGCGGGCGGAAGTACACGAGCAGCCGGCGAAGCGTCCCTCTGAAATTCTTCGCTTTCTGGGTGGGCATGCCGAAGCCGCCGGCAGGTCCATGAAAGCCCATGCCTCCTGCTTGGCTGGGTCTGCGCCCGGATCCGCGCTGCATCATGCTACTTCCTCCGCCGAGAGCTGCGACAGCACGATCTCCCGATACACAGGGGAGGACTCCATCAATTCGCGGTGGTTGCCTACGCCCACCAGTCGACCTTCATCCAGAACCACTATCTGATCCGCGTCCATGATGGTGCTGACGCGCTGCGCTACGATCAACACGGTCGCGTCGCCGGTCTCTTGCCTGAGCGCGGCGCGTAGGTTAGCATCAGTGGTGTAGTCAAGTGCGGAAAAGCTATCGTCAAAGATATAGATTTCCGGCTTGCGAACGAGGGCGCGCGCGATAGATAACCGCTGCTTCTGTCCCCCCGAAACATTTGTGCCGCCCTGCGCGATCAAGGCATCGAATCCATCATCCATGTCCTTGATGAATTCAGCCGCCTGAGCCACCTCCGCAGCATGCCTGACCTCCTCTTCCGTCGCGGTCGGGTTGCCATAGCGAATATTCTCTGAGACGGTTCCGGAAAAGAGCACTGCCGTCTGGGGAACAAACCCGATTTTCTCACGCAGATCTTTCTGCGTGAGTTCGCGCACGTCGCTGCCATCCACCATCACGCGTCCGCTATCGACATCGTAGAAACGTGGAATCAGGTTCACAAGGGTCGTCTTGCCGGCCCCTGTGCCGCCGATTATCGCAGTGACCTGCCCCGGCATGGCGCGGAACGAGATATGGGAGAGCGCAGGTTCCTCAGCGCCTGGGTAGCTGAACGTAACATCCTCGAACTCCACATAGCCATGCTGATCACCTGCCGGCCCGGCGTCTGGCGCGTCTACGATTTCTGGGCTAATGTCGAGCACTTCGTTAATTCTGGTTGCCGAAGCGGCAGCGCGCGGCAGAAAGATGAACATCATCGAGAGCATCAGGAAGGCAAAGAGAATCTGCATCGCGTACTGCATGAACGCGATCATGGCGCCAACCTGAAGATCTCCGTTATTGACGCGGATGCTGCCAAACCAAACGATTGCAATCGTAGTGAGGTTCAGCACGAGCATCATGAATGGCATCAGAATGGCAACAAGGCGGTTGACCGTTATCGCGGTATCCGTGAGGTCGAGATTCGCCACGTCGAAGCGCTGTTCTTCATAGTCTGATCGATCAAATGCGCGGATCACACGGACACCCGTCAGGCTCTCGTCCAGAATCAAATTGAGTTTGTCGATCTTGATCTGTATCATCCGGAACAGAGGAACCGCGTTTCTCATGAGGAGAATGATCACAAGTATGAGAACGGGAACGGCCACAGCCAGCACCCAGGCAAGACCGGCATCTTGCGAAATTGCCAGGATGATGCCGCCCACAGCCATCATGGGCGCGCTCACAACGATGCTCAACATGAGCACAAGCACCATCTGAACCTGATTGGTGTCATTGGTGGTGCGCGTGATGAGGGACGCCGTGCTTACCTGGTCAAACTCATGCAACGAGAAGCCCTGCACGTGGGCAAACAGCCGCCCGCGAACGCTACGCCCGAATCCAACGGCAACTCTGGCTGAAAAGTAACTGCCGACGATCGCGCATATCGTGCCGCCGAGCGTAATCGCCAGCATCACTCCACCCACACGAATGATGTATCCAGTGTCGCCCTTCACAACGCCCGTATCAACGATGTCGGCCATAAGAGTCGGCAGGTACAGATTGGCGAGCGACTGCAGGAACACCAGCACGAGAATCAAGGCGATCTGTGGGCGGTATGGCCGCAGGAAGCGCATCAGGCGAAGCATCGCGCACAACTCCGATCACTGAGGTATGATGCGGAAGCACCGCGGATGTTGTGGGTATTCGTGGCGCGGCCCGCTTGAGCCACTTCTACCGGTTCTATGCGGGACCGTCGAAAGTGGCCACAACTACAGTTAGCGTTCAACTCATCGCCCGCGCACGCATGGCACACCCCTGGCGCGCCAGTCTGGAGGCGCGGGCGCGGCGTTCCCAATCCACATGGAAACCTGGACGGCACATCGTTTGCACTGCGTGACAACTTCGTCGCCAAGTGCCCGACGTATTATACCTGAGTTCTCAGGCCGCTGCATGCGTGAGTCATTATATCGCTAGCGATATGACAGAGGCGCCTCCACATCGCGTGCGGCACCCGCACCTCACGGGCATCAAGGGTGACTGTCATACTCGTGCCGAGTTGTGGGGGTGTGTTCGGCGCGCCGTCATCCTGTTATCCAGACGTGCGGGCATACGCACACGATGAGACGCAGGCCGGCGACGGCGCAGGAAGAGCGCCAAGCCGAGGAGTGCGATGATGAGGCCCAGACCAAGCAGCACTGCCGCAACCAGGCCCTTCCACACGGGGCGGTCTCCGCCAGACGCTGAGGCTGTAACCGCAGCAGGCCCGGCCGTCGCTTCGCCTGACTGACTCACGGCGCCCGCATTCACTACAAAGGTAGCCATCCCGTGCAGGTCCTGCCCCGAACCGTAGCGCAGGTCAATCGCGGCACGGTAACTTCCTGGCGCAAGGACAGGTACCGTCAGCGCCACGGGATACGAGATACGTGTTGCCGGAACAAACGTATCCATATGCAGCGGAACGGTATCGACGACGTTGCCATTGTGGCCAGTAATCACGAGTGTTCCCACTGGCTTGATGAACATTGTTCCCGCATTCGCCAGATCCAGAACGACCGCAGGACGCGCATCGATCACACTATAGTGAACTCCGCGCAGCTGCAGCGCGTACACCGGCGTTCCTGGCAGATTTACCTCTACGGCCATGATCGTCACGTCGCGGATGGTGACGCGAACAGAACCGGCGTCAGCCGCGGATTGCGGGCTGACATCGCGCGCGACGATGCCGCCAAGATGCTGGCCTGGCCGCGCGTTCGCGGGTACATGCAACGTGAAGTTGACGTCCTGGCTATGAGCCGGATCAATGGTTACTCGGTCGGTGGAGAGGGAGAGCCACGCGCCAACGTCCTGCCGCGGAGCGGATCCGCCTTCGTACACGGCGCCGCTCGTCTGGCCGGTCGTGCCGTCCACTGGATAGAGAAGTGCGGTGCCACGAACAGGACCCATGTTGGTCACGCGAAAGGTTTCAGTGAGCGTAGCGCCTGGCGCGACATTAAGAACGAAATATGAACTGGTCGCGGGCGAAGCTGGATCGAAGGTCACCGGTCGCAGGCTGAACTGAGCAACAGCGGGCGCACTGCCCATATGGGTCGCTGTAGCAGCATAAGCTGCGGACGCGCTGAGAAATGCCAGCGCCATGCTCATGACGATGACAGGGATGCCAAGCACTGATTTCAACGCGATGCCATGCCTGACCATGTGATGTCCTTCCATCCAACCATCCCCACATTGCGAGATAACCAGCGGCCGATCCCGTCCGCGTAAACGCGCTGCCCTCGAACCAGTGCTAGGGTCCACTCACAATAGCCAGCGTCACCGTGCTGGAATACTTCCCCGCGTAAGCGTTTGCCGGCACACTCACGCTGACCGTAGGCGTGACGGTAAAGCTGCCCATTCCCGTATTCGCCGCCGCATTGAAGAGTTTGACCGCGGTAGGTGCGGTAGCCCCTGCCGGAAGTGCCAGTGGGTATGTAACGGTGTTCGTGGGATCGGTGCATGTGGTATTGGCGACACAGACACTCGTCACACCCGTGATGGTCGATGCTGTCGTGGAGAGTGTGCTAGGCGTCGTGCCGCCCGTGGAAAACTGGGTCGAGGTGATCGTCAGGTTCCAACCGTTGCCCGTACCGGTAGCATCATCAACCGAAATCGCCATCGTGTAGGTCAGTAGTTGATCGGTGCCATTCAACGTCGCATTGATCGCTGGTGCGCTGCCGGTGGATTCCGTCAGGCTCCCGCCAGTAAGCGTAGCGGTTGCCGTTGCTGAATCGGCGAAGACCGTAGTAACTGAGAGCACGCTGAGCACTGTGACGAACAGACACACTCTTACAGCCAGTCGTAAATACCCTGATCGCCGTGAACGGCGAAGTTGCAACCTCATATCTGTTTTGCCCCCTTTCTCGCACTCGAGGCTCCTCGCAACACCTGCTTGCGCGTCCTGGCGGCAAGAGCGATGGCAGGCGGCATGCCAGCGGCGAAGAGAACAAACAAATCAGCCGAATGAGGTGGAGGTCGGGCGGCGTCTGCGCTCGTAGCGCTGGCTACCGGGGAGAGTATCCGATGCGGTACACGCCCGCACGCGCCACCATTGCCATGTTAGGGCAACCTAATAATTGACAACTTATTTTTTACATGTTATAAAATCCAAAACTCATGGGGAGGTAGGCACACAGTGAGCTCGCTTGATCGAACCATTTCCGCGCAAATCTACACGCGCTTAAAGGACCGCTTCCTGCAGGGCGAATTCCTTCCCGGCAGCAGGTTGTATGAGGACGAAATAGCCCGGCAGTATGGCGTCTCACAAACGCCGGTGCGCGAGGCGATGCACCGGTTTCAAGCGGAGGGGTTGCTAATCCGCAAAGAGCACAAAGCTCTGCATGTGCGCACTTTTACGCTTGAGGAGGCGCATAACGTGTACGAGATGCGCGGTCTTCTGGAACCATACGGGATCGAGCTCGCCACACGGCATTTTGATCCTGAATGGCTGGCAAAAGTGGAGGCACTTCAGGCGGAGCAGAATGCAGGCCTGGCCGCCAATGATTTTCATCGTGTCCAGCGCACGAACTACTTTCTGCACGTCGCCTTCGCGGAAGGCAGCCGCAATCCCATGCTGGTCGAAATGATCGAGCGGCTGTGGGTGTTCATTCCAGTGCTTCGTGCCGTCTCCTGGAAATATGCCGGGGAAGGCCCGCACTTCGTCGCGGAAGAGCACGCGGAAATCATTCAGCACCTGCGTATGCAGCGTGCGGAAGAAGCCATTGAGGCTTCTCGACGTCACGTGCAGAGCAGCTGGGAGCGCGTACGACAGACCCTTGAGTACGGACTTCCGCAGCTGGCACTCAATGAGGTTGTGGAAAGGAGGTAACAGCCTGACCGCTCTGTGCGAGGCGCGCCCGCCACAGAGCGTGAGAGGTCCCTAGCTCGCCGTATGCAAAGGGCAGGCATCGGCTCAGACACGCATGACCGAACCGCGAGGTCTTCGTAAACAGAGGGGTCTCGAGGAATCCATCGATCTGACAGTGGTGTAGATGATGGCAGCGAATTAGGGATGAACGGAGAAGTTCAGGCATGAGAAAGCGCTTCGCCCTGACAGGGACGTTGATAGGGCTCGTGATGGTCTTGTTTGTTTCCGCGTGCGGTAGCTCAAGTGGCGGCAGTGGCAGCGGCAGCAGCAATTCCGTACTCCCGCTCGGGCTGGAAGGGCCACTGACAGGCAACCGGGCCGACATTGGCAAAGCCATGGTGCAGGCGGCGCAGATGGCCGTAGACGTCATCAACAAGAACGGCGGCGTTGACGGCCATCAAGTAAAGCTCTACACGCAGGACGACGCTGGCGACCCAGTGGATGCTGTGCCTGCCGTGCACACACTCATCAACGTAGATAATGTGGTCGCTATCGTCGGCCCCATCTCGCTGACGGAAGCGGGCATCCTGCCTTCGGTGGATGCGGCCAATATCCCCAACCTCATGTGGGGCGGCGGCAGCCAGTTCGATGCCATTACCGATCCGCACTTCTTCCGCATGTCCCCTTCAGACACCGAGCAGGCAGAAGCAATGGTCTACTACGCATACAAGCAGGGATGGACGAAGATCGCACTCGCCTTCGGTGCTGGCTCAGGCTCGCAATCACTGGTCGCGCCGATTCAGGCGGCCGCCAAACATCTGGGCATGACCATTACCACAAATGTGGCCCTGACTCCTGGCCTTTCCAACTACAGCAGCCAGGTCACGGATGTCTATAACACACATCCGCAGGCTGTACTTGGTCAGTTCAATAACACGACCGCGGGCATCTTCTTTGGCGAGATCAAGCAGCAAGGCGATCTGTCCACGCCGTTCATTGGGGACAACATTTTCTACACGAATACCTGGTTCAACGCGGTTGGCAAAACGGTAGCGAGCGGTCCCGTGTACATGACCAATTCGAGCACAACCGGCGGCCAGGGCGCAGCCACCATGCTCTCCCTGATGAAGCAGTATTACGGCTATACCACACCACCCAACGGCTTCGAGTATACGTATGACGGCGTGATGGCCTGGGCCATTGGAGCGGACGAAGCTGGCACGTGGAAGTGGCCGGCAGTTGAGCAGGGTATTGTCAAGGCGACGACGCCAACATCACAGACCACTCTGTGCACGAGCTATCCCTCCTGTTACTCGCTGATCAAGCAACACAAGCCAGTTAAGTTCGAGGGTTCCGCGAGCTCGGTCACGTTCGACAAGTACCACAACGTATACGGACCGTTCTCTGTCCTCCGGTTTAACGCCGACGGCTCCACGCAGACCGTCGTCACATATACCGCGCAAGAGATCCAGGCGGCTTTCGCCGGATAACACATGGTTATACGACGGCGTGTAGTTGTTCATTAGCGCGCGTATCGCGCAGGATAGGTCAGCGATGTTAACCGCGCTCTTTGAAGGCATCGGATTCGGGCTGGTTGCGGCCGCGGTGATCGCGCTGGGAGCTGTAGGGTTATCCCTACAGCTGTCGGTCACCAACTACATCAACTTCGCTTATGGCGACCTGATGGCACTCGGCGCGTACTTCGTGTACGCGATCAATGGCGGCTTGCACGTGAACTTCTTTGTAGCTGGACTACTCGGCGCGATCGCGACCGCGATCGTCTTCGTCCTACTCAACATCTTCGTCCTTCGTCCGTTCGTACGGAGTGGAGCACGCGTCATTACGCTGCTGGTAGTGACGATTGGCATTTCGTTCATTGTGCAAAATCTGGTCATCCTGATCTGGGGCACCGGTGCCTACCAGTACTCCGTGCAGGTAGGCAACGCCTTCCACATTGGGCCCTTCGTCTTCACGCCGGGTGACCTTATCATCATTCTTATCTCAGGTGGCCTACTCTTTGGATTGCAGGCATTTCTGCAATACACCAAGCTCGGCAAGGCGCTGCGCGCAACGTCGAACAACCCAGACCTTGCCATGTCGTCTGGCATCAATACGGATCTGGTGGTCAACATCACGTGGGCCATCTCCGGCTTCTTCGCGGCAATCGCGGGTGTGGCGCTGGCAATCGAAGAAAATAACCTGCGGCCACTGGAAGGCTTCAATGAGCTGCTCATTATCTTCTCAGCCATCATTCTGGGGGGCATTGGGCGGCAAACGGGCGCGCTGCTTGGCGCGCTGGTGATAGGCATCGCGACATCGATCGCGGCGATGGTTCTTCCGCCAGCCTACAACGCGGTGATCGCGTTCGCCATTCTGATCCTCTTCCTCCTGGTGCGGCCGCAAGGCATCTTTGCCGGAAGGGAGGTTGCTGACTGATGGTGTACTTCCTGCTGGACCTCGCCGTCCTGGGCAGCATTACCGCCATTATGCTGGTCGGGCTCAACCTGCAGTATGGTGTCACCGGTTTGATCAACTTCACCTTCTACACCTTTGTGGCAGTTGGCGCGTACATGACGGCTGTCACCATGATGGGCAAACCAGCCGCCGTCTACGCGACAGGCCCACTGGCCGAGCAGTATATCCTGCAATGGAGCCTGCCGTGGCCGATAGCCCTCTTCATCGGCGGCATTTCAGCGGCCATTCTTGGCCTCTTTGTCGTGCTCGTGGCTGTGCGCCGTCTGCGCAGCGATTACCTCGCGATAGTGACAGTCGCGGTAGGCTTTATCGTCTACAACGTGATCAACAACGCTGTCCAGCTTTTTGACGGCGCGAACGGGCTTTTCGATATTCCTCAGATTGCCAACCTGGCAACCGAGCCCTACTCGCTCTATCTGATCCTGGTCAGCGTGATTCTGCTGGCGGTTTGTATGTGGGTATCGCACCGCATCTACCACTCGCCGGCAGGGCGCGTGCTGCGCGTCATCCGCGAAGACACCATTGTCGCGCGCACGTTTGGCAAGAACGTCCAGCTCTTCCAGATCATAGTGTTCGTGATCAGTTCATTCATGGCGGGCATCTCCGGCGGGTTACTCGTATTCTACGTCGGTGCGTGGAGCCCGGCGGCATTTCTGCCTACTGAGTCGTTCCTGTTGATCGCAGCATTGATCATCGGCGGCAATGGCAACCACTGGGGCGCGCTGATCGGGTCATTCGTGATCCTCGAGGGACTGGCCGAACTTACCCGCCTGCTGCCCAACTCGATCTCGGCATCCGCAGTAGGCCCTATCCGCGCCATCTTGATCGGCGTGGGTCTGATCCTCTTCCTGCGGTTCCGGCCTCAAGGCATTTTGCCTGAATCCCTACTGAAGCCATACAAGCCTCGACGGATCCCGCGGCAGGCTGCCGCGGTTCCCGTCCCGAACGCTAACGTGGCGGGCAACGTTCCCAACATCGCGGGCACCGCTGCGGTGGATCCCGCTGCCGAAGAGGCACAGTGACGCCATATCCGGACCTGAGACGTCACCGGTAGCTGTTGATCGCCCAGTATGGGCATGAGGGAAGCGGAACAGTGATATGACCGAGGGAGCCAACTCCATACCGGCACTACATGCGAAGGGCGCCCACGAAGTACATGATTTCGGTGCCCTCGGGTCGGTCGCACCCGTGCTTGATATCCAGAACGTCGCCTTTCACTATGGCGGCGTACAAGCGCTCGCGGGAGCAACCTTCAAGGTGCCGAAAGGCAAGGTGACCGGCTTGATCGGGCCAAATGGCGCCGGCAAATCCACGCTTGTAGAGGTTATCGCAGGCGGCCTGCGGCCGAGTGAAGGACAGATCTTGTACGATGGCACCAACATCGCCGGCCTGCCGCGCGAGCAGATCTTCAGGCTCGGCATCACGCGCACATTTCAGCAAACACGCCTGCTGCCACGGCTCTCTGTGCTCGAAAATGTGATGATGTCGGCGCAGAACCAGGTAGGCGAAAATATGGGACTTGCCATCTTCGGCGCCAGAAAATGGGAGCCACAGGAGCGAGAACTTATCGATCGAGCCGATTATCTGCTCGACTGGCTCCAGCTCGGTCGCTTGCGGGACCAGCCTGCCAGAGTGCTCTCGGGCGGTCAGCGCAGGCTTCTCGAGATCGCGCGGGCGCTCATGTCCGAGCCGCGGCTGCTCGTGCTGGATGAACCGGGTGCTGGAGTCTACCCCGCCCTGATGCGACTGATCGGTGAGCGCATCCGGGAGATCGTCTCCGACTCAGTGAGCGTACTCCTGGTGGCGCACAACATGTCATTTGTTTCGCTCGTCTGCGATTATGTCGTTGTGATGGATCAGGGCAGAGTTCTGACCGCTGGCCAGCTCGACGAGGTGCGGGCAAACAAGAGTGTAGTGGAAGCCTACCTGGGATTCTGACAGTGGGGACAGGGAACATGGGCAAAACACTCAGAGCGGTAGGAGTCAGCGGCGGCTACGATGGGCCGCCGATCATCCACGACATCTCCCTGGAAGCACGACCGGGAGAGATCACCATCATTCTCGGACCAAACGGCGCCGGTAAGTCAACACTCGCGAAGGCAATCGTCGGGCTGCTCCCGAATATCTCAGGGCACGTTATGGTCGAGGACGAAGAAGTTACGCGCCTCAAGCCATACCAGCTTGTCCACAAGGGCGTTGGCTACCTGCCCCAGCTCATGAATGTATTTGATGACATGACGGTGATGGACAACCTGCAGATGGGTGGCTTCACACTACGCGGCAGCCTGGATGAGCGAATCGGTGAAGTGCTGGAGCTGTTTCCGGACCTGAAGGACGTGCTTAGCCGCAAGGCCCGCGAGCTCTCCGGCGGGCAGCAGCGCATGGTGGCAATGGCACGCGCCCTCATGACGCGCCCAGAAGCGATGGTACTGGACGAGCCGACCGCCGGGCTTTCTCCACTCTACACAGGGAAAGTCTGGGACCGGATCTCTGAGATCCGAACAACCGGTATGGCACTGCTCGTCATCGAGCAGAACGCACGCACCGCGCTGGAACATGCGGATGTGGCACTCGTCATCACGGATGGCACGGTCACGCGAACAGGACGCGCATCGGAATTGATCGAAGAAGAGTCGGTAAAGGCCGCACTGGCCGGCCTGTAGGGATGAAGGGGGACACTGGCATGGACGGGGACCACGCCGTCTCAGTAACTGAGGAAGCCGCGGAATTTGGCGTATCACTCACGTGGGAACAGATCCCCGCCGAGGTTGTCCAGGTGGCCAAGGAGCACATTCTGGATAATTTCGGCGTCACGCTGGCAGGCAGCAGTGAAGCGTGCTCACGCATCACGCGGGAAACACTTGTCGTGGGCGAAGGTCCATCGAGCATCATTGGGACACGTGACAAGAGGCCCGCATATCTTGCCGCGCTTGCCAACGGCGTCGCCGGGCACGCACTCGATTATGATGACACGCAGCTCTCAACCTCACCGGAAGCAGTTTACGGATTGCTCACGCACCCATCCACACCTGTTCTGTCAGCGGCAGCGGCCGTAGCGGAAGAGGTCCATGCGAGCGGAAAACAGCTTATCGTCGCATATGTGGCGGGAGTTGAGGTAGCGTGCCGGGTAGCCGACGCGATCAATCCGCGGCATTACCAGGCAGGCTTTCACTCAACCGGTACGGTCGGCACAATTGGCGCGGCCATCGCCGCCGGTCACCTGCTTGGGCTGGATCGCGAGCGGATGGCAACAGCAATCGGCATCGCAGCCAGCATGGCATCGGGTCTACGCGAAAATTTTGGCACAATGACCAAACCCCTGCATGGAGGACGAGCAGGAAGCAACGGCGTCGCTGCGGCATACCTGGCACGCAACGGCTTCACCGCGAGCAACCATGTGCTGGAAGCGCGGCGCGGGTTTTTCAGTGCGGCCGGTGGCGGATTTGATGAGGAGAAGATCGCGGGTCGGCTGGGACGGCCATTCTTCCTTACGTCGCCGGGAGTATCCATCAAGCCTTACCCCTCTGGTTCTCTCTCTCATCCAGCACAAGACCTGATTCTCGATATCGTGCTGAACAACGACATCACGCCTGACTACGTAGAGCGCGTGGAGGTAGGCACGAACTCCAACGTTCTCAATGCGCTTATCTATCCCCGGCCAACGACCGACCTGGAAGGCAAATTCAGCATGGAGTACTGCATGGCGGCAGGCATCGTCTATCGCCGCGCTGGCCTGCATGAGTTCACTGATGAAGCGGTCAACGACGAGCGCATTCGCGACATGTTGCCCCGCATTAGTGTTCAGGTGGATCCTGAGCTAGAGAAAATGGGATACCAGCATGTGCGTACGCGCGTCAGAGTGGTAACTCGTGATGGCCACGAATACAGCGGCGAAGCCGAGTGGGCGAAGGGCTACCCGCAGAAGCCACTCCCACAAGCAGAGCTGGAAGGGAAGTTCCTGGAATGCGCTCAGACAGTACTTTCGGAAGGCCAGTCAGCCCAGGCTCTGGCGGCCATTCGCGACCTGGAGGCGCACGCGTCGGTTGATGCCGTCTTTGAAACAATGCGTCCTGTCGCTCGAGCTGGCGACTGAGCGCGGGGAGGATGCATAGCATCCTCCTTTCACCGGCCGGACCTTACTCGGCAAAGTCCCGCTGTATCGTCAGGAGCCGCGATTCGGCCCTCCATGCCCCCCTTGCCGTCATGCTAAGGACCAGTGTGTGACCGAACCTCTGAGGCGGAAACCCGCCAGACCACTCTCTACTTCAGCCCACAGGAGGCGCGTCGTATGTATCAATTCGCGCAGACCGCAAGTAAGATCGTGAATGGCGTGCTGGCCGTGCAGCCAGGTGAAACGGTAACGATTGCGTGCGATACGGAGGTACCACACAGTGTCACGGATGTTCTGGCGGCCATGATCGTCGAAGCCGGGGCCAGGCCCGTCGTGGTACGTGACATGGCGCGTGAAATTGGCGGCCAGGAGCCGTCAAAGACTCTGGCAGCGGCGTTGCTGCATTCGGACGCGGCCATTTTGCAGAATAAATACGCGCTGGTTCATACGAACGCCTTCCGAGCAGCGTTTGAGGCCGGCGTGCGCATGGTCGAGCTTTGGGGAGTCACCGAGGACATGATGATGCGAGGCGGTCTTGTCGGAGATTACGCCGAGATCGAACGGCTGACGAATGCCCTGGTGGAACTCCTGCGGCAAGCCAAGGTCGCTACGTTCACCACTCCAAGCGGCAGCTCGCTGACCGTGAATGTAGAGGGCCGCCCGGTTATCGGGCTTGGCGCTGGCGTCGTCACCAAGGGTACGTTCTGCTCACTGCCAGGCGGCGAAGTTGCCATCTCACCCGTTGAAGGAAGCGCGGAAGGTGTGCTTGTCGACCCGTTCGTCCTTGAGCGAGTGGAACTCGGCTACCGCAAAGACCCGCTGCGCATCGAGGTACGCAACGGAATCGCCACCCGCATCAGCGGCGGGCGTGAGGCGAGTGCCCTCGAAGCACTACTAGAACGTATGGGAGAGACGTCACGGAACATTGCCGAGTTTGCCATCGGCACCAATGCCTGGTGTCGACCATATGCGAGTCTGCGTGAGGCAAAGAAATCCCTCGGCACCGCACACGTAGCTCTGGGAGACAACATGTCTATCGGCGGACATGTGGACAGCCCGATGCACATGGATATGATCTTCGAACAGCCTACTGTGATGTTTGATGATGTCGTGGTCATGAGCGAAGGCAAGCTGATGGTCAAGTAGGCACCGCCGACACGCGTACGCGTACAGAGGGATATTCAGCATTCTTTACGCGTACGCGCACCACGTCCGTGATCCAGCGACTGGAATAACTCTTTATGCGACCGACATCCCAAGCGCATCAATTGCGCCAACTCCTTGAACGCCATACCCTGCTGATAACCCCAGGCGTATTCGATGGTTTTTCGGCGCGAATCGCAGAGCGGGCAGGCGCCGCGCTCGTGTACGCAAGCGGCGGAGCCATCGCGCGCTCGATGGGATACCCTGATCTGGGGCTGCTCTCGATGACCGAGATGCGCGACCGTATCGCGCAAATCTGCGCCGCGACCACTGTTCCCGTCATCGCTGATGCGGATACCGGATACGGGAACGTGCGAAATGTCATCCGTACGGTGCGTGAATTTGGGCAGGCGGGAGTAGCGGCGCTACACATTGAAGATCAGGTGACGCCCAAGAAGTGCGGGCAATATGCCGGCAAAGAGTTGATCTCGCCTGCCGAGATGTGCGGCAAGGTGCGCGCTGCCGTCGATAATCGTCCCGATCCAGAACTGGTGGTGATCGCGCGGACGGATGCCATCGCCGTCTCGGGACTGCCAGATGCTCTGCGGCGGGCAGAACGATATGCACATGCCGGGGCTGATGTCCTGTTCATCGAAGCGCCACAGTCACGCGAGCAGATCGAGGAAATCGCACAGGCTCTCAAGGGAATACCACTGCTGATCAACATGTCCACAGGCGGCACAGCGCCATTAATCAGGCCGAAGGAGCTGGAGCGAATGGGCTATCTCATCATGATCGCGCCATCCGATCTACAGCGGGCTTCCCAGCGCGCGATGACACACGCAGTGGAAACGTTGCTTCAAGAGGGATCGTGCGGGTCCATCGACAACCAGCTCACGCCGTTGAGCGAGCGTGACGAAATCGTCGATACGGCGCGGTGGGATGCCTTGGCCGCTCAGTACGACGAGGATGACGCTCAGCCTCGCTGGTAGAACGCATGCGCTGCCGCGATCACACAATGGCGCGGTCGGCATTGACGGCCCGAGAGTTCCTGTGCTCTCGAATGGTTGGTGTTCATGTCTCCGCGGCCGGCACATCAGCCACGCGCGAGCCACCCACCGCAAACGAGCCGGATATTACCAATCGCCCGCCGCGTTGACCGCCTCGACGCACAGGCACCGCCGGTCCACTTCCTCGAAAGCGGCTCAATCCAGCTCAACAGTGACTGTAAGAGGCGCGGCTACGACGGTCTTCTCCACGTGCGGATAACTCGCGCTGATATCGCTGCACACATTACGCGCTCGACTCAGCGCCACAATCCGATGCCGGTCACTGAATGCTTATCTGGCCGTCCGTCTCGATCAGCACCAACTGGCGATAGCGACAAAAGCGATCCAGCGACTCAAACTCGGCGTAGTATCCGCGCAGCGGTCTCGGCTCATCTTCCGCGAAGCGCTCGACCAAACCATTCGCCAGATTCACAACCTTCTCATTTGGCGCGATATTCGGCGCGAAATAGACATTCACGCCTTCGTTTTGCAACTGATGCGGCGATTGCGCATCAAGACTGTTCTCAGCCCACTCGAATCCTTCCACGGGATCCTCCAATCGAAGTATGCGCGACCCGTGCGGCAAGATCGTTGCTGCCTGGGCCGCACGAAGCGTACCCAAACCACGATGATGACGATGAAGAACCCGGCCCCACGTTCCCAGCCAAGGTGGTCCCAGGATAGACCGCTCGAGCGCATGCTGCCATGTGGCCAGTTCCGATGTCAGTCGGGTAATTCACGCACTCCACACGCTTACTTTGATAACCGCAGTGCGCAGATGCACCGCAGCACTAGCAGCAGCTCTGGCACAACAACGGCATAGGAACGGCATACTATTGCTGTCGGGTAGAGGAAGGCATACCTATGAGCTTGCTGTGGCTGATTTTCTGCTGCGCTGTCGCCTATCTCCTTAGCGCCATGCCGTGGTCTGTCTGGCTTGGAGCATGGTTTTTCGCACGAGACCCAAGAAGACAGCGAGATGGGAATCCCGGTGCTGCGAATGCGTTTCGTGCCGCCGGATGGCAGCTTGGCCTCCCCGTACTCACGCTTGACTTCTTCAAAGCGTTTCTGCCAGTGGCAGCAGGATGCTGGATTCTGGGCTTCACTGACCCACAGTTATTCTGGTTGGCCTGCATGTCATCGCTTGGGCATGCGTTTTCGGTGTTCCTCGGCTTCCGTGGAGGCAGAGGCATTGTCGTGATGTTTGGCGTCTGGGCGGGTCTGACCTTGTATCAGGTTCCGATCGTACTTGGCTGCGTGGCGCTAGGTGGTCTCGTCCTGCTGAACAATGACGAGTACCGCGCATTGGCCCTTCCGGTGGCGCTCATCGCGTATCTTCTGATCACGCGTGCCCCCGGCTGGATGGTGCTCCTCGCGGTCACTCAACTCGGGATACTCGCCCTCAAGATCGGTATTTTTCTCGCACAGTCGCAGAGACATGGCGGCGGGCGATCCTGTGAGCGACGGCAGATCGGAGCGCCATGATGAGAGAAGACTGCATGCACATGAGGAAGCGGTTCCGGAGGTTTCTGCCGGTGCCTCGACACGCCACTACGCTGGGGCTGCTCTCCTTCCTAACGATTCGTTTGGGCAGCAATCTTCGATTTCTACGCATGGCACGTATCATCGCACGAAACCAGGCGGTTCAGCTTTCAACCGAGCACTGGCCGCGTGTGAGTGTGCTCGTGCCGGCGCGCAACGAGGCAGAAACGATCAGCGCATGTCTCGCCTCGTTGCTCCAGCAGCGCTATCCCGATTTTGAGGTAATTGTCCTCGACGATGGCTCCTCTGACGATACAGGCAATTTGATCGACGCCGTGGCGGCTCACTATCCTCAGTTGGTTGTGCTCCACAGCACAGGCAACCCACCGGCAGGCTGGACAGGCAAGAGCTATGCGTGTGCGCGTCTGGCCGAACGGGCGACTGGTGAATGGCTGCTCTTCACCGATGCTGATACGGTTCACTCCGCCCAAAGTCTCGAGCAAGGCATCTCCCTGGCCAGCAGATTGCATGTCAGCTTGCTAAGCGCCATTCCATGCCAGCGCACCGAGACCTGGAGTGAACGGGTTCTCGTCTCCTTTCTCCTCGATTTTCTTCCGCTGGTCGCTGTCAGCCTGAGGGCCATGTGGCATAGACCATCAGGCGGCAGGCGGATGCCGCGCATCGTAGCGAACGGCCAATATGTGCTCGTGCGGGCGGAAAAATACCGTGCCGTCGGCGGCCATGCCAGTATTCGCAGTGCACTGGTGGATGACTTCGCCCTGGCGCGGCGCTTTCAGGACCACGGCTATACAGTCGCACTGGTAGATGGCACATCTCTGCTCGCCTGCCGCATGTATCGGTCTGCCGCGGAAGTATGGCAAGGATTCTCGAAGAATCTGCTGGACGCCTTGAAAATGCAGTCCGCACCAGCATCCATCTCAACGTCGCGTGGGTGCAAGCACCTTTTGCGGACGTATTGGACGGCACCGCTGTTCGCCTGGGGCTATGCCAGCCTTTTTGTGTCGCCATTTGCCAGTCTTATTCGTGGCAATCAAACGAGGCTTGCGCATGTGGAGGTTTGCTGGCTTCTCCTCCTGCGGGCGCTGGTCGTCTGGCGTCTCAGGCGACCACTCGATGAGATCTTCACGACGCCCCTAGCAGCCTGGAGCGTGCTATTGCTCGGCATGGCGGCACTCATGCGTCGCATACGCGGGCAACCAATCGTCTGGAAGGGCCGGATCTATTGATTGTTCGTGGAAACTACCGCGCGCCGTCAGCCGCAGCCACGGTCCGGCGAACTTGGCTGCCCTCTCGCCGGCGAACCGTGATCTGCACGCCAGGTGAAGGCTCAAGAGTGGCCCGCATGTGTGGACGGACGTTGCCGCCAGCGAAGCTGAACGTAAACCGCTGGAGGATGCGGGCAAGCACGACTTTCGCCTCGACCTGTGCGAAGGACGCACCGATGCAGTTGCGCGGCCCGCCGCCGAATGGAAGATACGTATAGGCGACCCGTTCGTTAGCCCGAGCCGGGGTGAAGCGCTCGGGATCGAATACACCAGGATCTGGCCAGTAGTGCTGATCTCGATGGGTCAGATAGATCGAGTAGAGAACACGCGTGCCTGCGGGTATCTGGAATCCCTGGAACGTCATGTCAACGGCGGCTATACGCGAGCCCAGATGTATAGGAGGATAAAGGCGCAGCGTTTCCTTCATAACGCGCTCCAGGTAGGGCAAGTGACGCGTGTGGATTTCCGCGGGAAACTGCTCGCCAAGTACCGCATCGATTTCGGCGTGCGCCCGAGCGAGCGCATCTGGGTGTGTGGCTAACAGATAGATGCTCCAGGCAAGCAACGCTGTACTCGTATCGTGCCCTGCAATCAGCATCGTAAGCAACTGGTCGCGGATAAGCGTGTCGCCCATGCCGGATGCGATGAGCCTGCCCAACAGGTCATCGCTGCTGCCAGGATGCATGCGGCGCTGCGCAATCAACCGATGCAGATACGCATCGAGGCGCTTCACGGCGCTTCCATAACCAGGACGAGGAGTGCCTGGCCAGAGCAGCCACGGTCCAGGAGAGATATAGCGAATGACCTTGAGGATATCATGCCAGAGCATGTCGAGATGTGGACTAACGTCTGCTCCGAATAGTGCCTCCGTTACGATGAGCAACGCAATGCGGCGAGCTTCCACAAGCATGTCGATGTTCGCATCGTCAAGCCACTGGTCAGCTACGCGGTCGGTGATTTGCCACATGGTCTGGACGAATCGGGGAAACAGACTTCGGTGCAGCGCGGGCGTCATGACCTCCCGCAAGTTGTCATGAAACGCGCCATCCACGACCAGCAGTCCCTGTCTGAGCAACCGCGTCACCGGGTCACCCTCAGAACGCCAGCAGAAGCGGTCGCGTGCCTCGGTAAGCAGCAATCTGTTCGCCTCCGGACCCACCACTACGACGCTGCGAAAACCAGGCAGCGGAAGAGCGAACACGTTCCCAAGCGCCTGATGAAGTCCCTCCAGTGCCGCAAGAATATGACCTTCACGCCTGAAGTTTCGCAGCGCCTGCCGAGCGGCGGCAAGATCAGGCGCGGGAACCTGCCGGTATTGTGAGATTTGGAATTCGCTGGTCATAGCGGCCTTGCTCTCCACGAGAGACGTGAGGATGATTGGGCAAGCAGGAGAAAACCCAGTAGGAACAATACCACGATATCCCGCTCTAACTTCCACGGTACTATATGCGCGCTCAAGCTATCCCAGCCACCTGCGCTCGGACCGGATGGCAACCACGAGCGGACAAAGACAGGATTGCGTCTCGCATCTTCGAAGAGCCATTACGAGTGCTGCGGGCTGCATTTGAACATAACGACAATCATCGCGCTGAGCCGCCATCACATACAGCAACTTGAGCAGCGCAGGGTGGCAAAAGCAACGTCGCAAGCTTGGACCCGGTACTGAGCGGCGACACTGGATGCACGCAACTACGCTGTGAAACGCCGGGTGGTATGGCTGCGCAAGAAGGGCAGCGGCTGGCCTGTTTACCTGCACGACCTCACCATACTATTTCGCTATTGCTAGCGCATCGAGGCACGCATATTACGCGCCTGCTTGGCCATATATCCACCAGCGTCACGCTCGATATCTATTCGCATGTCGTTCTCGACGCTGCGCGCGACGCGACAGCGACACCCGACCGCCCATTTGGTCCGACTGTGGTGTCCCGTCGAGTTGGGGGAGACGCGTGAATAGCGATTGCGGCATTCGCCTTCTCACGCAGGCGTCGTTTGCGCGTATTAACGCCAGTACGTTCGACAAGTTGCGACGGATTCCACGGAAAATGCGAGATGCCCTACCTCAAAGCTCACCGCCACACCTCGCGAACTCGGCCCGCGACGTCAGCGGCCTGTGCCCTGCCTGCCTGGGCCGCTAGCGCCCGGCGAGCGGGATCGAGGACATTGGGGCCAATCGCCGCACGGGACGCAGCATCGGGACGTACAATAACCGCCCGCACCTCCTTGCCGAGCGCCGCCACCTGAGCCGCAGGTCGATCTGCGCGTCGTAAGGCGGCCGTCGTGGGCGCGAGAACCACGACTCGGTCGCACCCCTTTGCCAGATCCACGTTAGCGACTGAGCGCACGCCACCATCGATATAGCGATGACCATTGATGGTCACCGGCGGCCACACCAGCGGCACCGCGCAGCTCGCCGCGACGGCGTCGACCAACGGTACGCCACTTTCGCGGTCGAACACCACGGCGGCTCCCGTCTCCGCGTTCACTGACGTGATGAGCAGCCGCTGCTGCGGCCAGTCGTGGTTGGGCAATCTGGCCGCGATCACGCCGCGTCGCTCCGCTTCAGGAACCGTCTTGGCCCGCAGCGCGGCGCGTCCAAGCCGCGCGCGAGCACGCTGCGAGTCACCGGGCCATGCCATAGCGAGCATGAACCTGACAAGCGTGATGCCACTCATACGCGCGGCGATTTCGCTGGAGGTCGAAGCCAACTGGGCAGCATAGAGCTGGTCAAGCGAAGCGCCGCTCGTCAGTTGTGCGGCAACCACCGAGCCGGCAGATGTGCCGACAAAGATATCGGCTATCGAGAGGTCCAGGCCAGCCTCCGCAAGCCCCAGCAGCAGTCCTGTCTCCCAGGCGACGCCCGTGACCCCGCCGCCGCCGAGTACCAAACCCCTTCCTCCGCCTGATATTGCCGGCGTCATGCCGCCCCTTCCTTCTTCTGCATGCTCGTGCTGACGATTGTGGCTCATCAGCTTCAGAATAGCGGTGGAGTCGCGCAACGCGCTGCGCTCACTTAACGTGCAGCAGCGCCGCCGCATAGCAAAGAAGATAGCATGTTTGCATAAAATGTGGCTTGGCCGGGATAGCCGAGCCGTAGAGGTAGCGCGCGGGATCTGCTTTGGCCCCTCCCATGTCGTTTACGAAAGTGCTTCAGAGCAGAAGAAATCAGGATTCGCCACATCACGTTATCCGCCATGATCGGCGGAAAATGCTCAGGTTGGCGTCACGTGTGATGGCCAGCAAGCTGGACTGGAGCGGATCCGATGGCATCACTCAGACGCGACTGCCCCCTGTGATTCTTCACTTCGAACCAAGTCTACACGTCGGGCGCAGGTGCAGACAGGTTGGATGCGCATTGGCCGGTTCCACTCATACAGATGCTTGTGTTGATATGAGTAGCCGCCACCCGCTCGTTTTCTACCTGTTTGTCTGAACGGCCATACCCCCTGTTTGTGGTGCGACGTTCACACAGCAGATTTCACGCAAGCAAGTGCCACCAGCGTTCCAGCCAGAACCTCCTGCCGCTCGTCACATGGTAGTCGGCCACCTCATATGACACATCTTCCGTCGCGGTCCCGCTGGAACGACCCCTCACCGGTGGAAGCGCCGGATGAGGGGTCAGCGCGAGGAACTCAGGTCAGAGACCACTGGCAAGCGTCTATATGCCAGCGCGCGGGCTTAGAGCCCCGTGCTCACAGCAAGCGACTTACTCCATTTTCTGGAGCTGCTCCACCGTCTCTGGATTGGCAAGCGTCGAGATATCTCCCACGTCGCTCCGGTTCGACAACGCGGCCAGTACACGCCGCATGATCTTGCCAGAGCGAGTCTTGGGCATATCCGGCACGACCCACACTTTGCGTGGTCGGGCAATCGGACCGATCTCGCTCACGATGGCCTGTTCCACCTTCGCAGCGACGCCCGACTCGGCGATGCCTGGCTTGAGCGACACATACACTTCTGGCAACACGCCCTTCACCGGGTCGCGCACTGCGACAACCGCCGCTTCTGCCACCTCGGGGACCGTGAGCGACGCTGATTCGATCTCCTTGGTGCCGAGCCGGTGGCCAGCCACGTTGATGACGTCGTCAATGCGTCCCATCAGGCGGAAGTAGCCGTCCGCCGCCTCCACCGCGGCATCCCAGCCGATGAACGGCCAGTCCCGCCAGTCTTTGCTGTCGGGCTTCTTGTTGTATTTCTGATAATAGGTGTTGACGTAGCGGTCGGGATCGCCCCACACCGAGAGCATCAGGCCCGGCCAGGGGTTCTGGATGCAGATATTGCCTGCACGCCCTTGGCCGGCCGGCACAGGATTACCGTCATCGTCCAGGATAATCGGATGGATGCCCGGCACACCCGGCCCCGCACTGCCGGGCTTCATCTGTTTAAGGGCTGGCACAGTACTGCACAGATGACCGCCGTTTTCCGTCTGCCACCAGGTGTCCACAACCACCGCTTCGCCCTTGCCCACCGTGTGGTAGTACCACTTCCAGACCTCCGGCTCAATCGGCTCGCCGACCGTGCACATCAGCTTGAAGTGATGCTGGTACCGCAACGGCAGGTCTGGATCGGCCTTGCGTAGACTGCGAATGGCCGTGGGCGATGTGTGGAAGATATTCACGCCCAGCTCTTCGGCGATCCGCCACGGACGACCGGCGTCAGGATAGGTCGGCACGCCCTCGTAGACTACGCTGGCCGTGCCAAGCGACAGCGGCCCGTAGACGATATACGACTGACCTGTGATCCAGCCGATGTCGGCCATACACCAGTATACGTCCTCGCGATGGATGTCGAGGATCCACTTCGAGGTCGCCGTGACATAGGCCAGATAGCCGCCAGTGCTGTGCTGCGCACCCTTCGGCTTGCCCGTCGTGCCGCTGCTATACATCAGTAGCAGCGTGTCATCAGCGTTCATCTGCGCCGGCTCAACGTGCCGCCCCCAGTACGTTTTCAGTCCGTCGTTGATGATATGGTCACGGCCCTCGACGAGCGGCGTTGGACTCGAGTACTTGCCCGGATAGCGTTCCCACACCAGCACTTTCTCAAGCGTTAGACCCTGACTGCGGGCATCGTCGTACGTCACGTCGGCCTTCTGCTTATGGTCGAGGAGTGCGCCACTGCGATAGTAGCTATCCATGGTGATCAACACCCGGCTGCCGGAGTCTACCGCGCGATCGGCTGCCGCTTTGCCGCTGAAGCCGCCAAAGACGACGGAGTGGATCACTCCCAGCCGCGCGCAGGCTAGCATCGTGATGGGCAGCTCGGCCACCATCGGCATATGTACCGTCACGCGATCGCCTCGCTGAAGGCCAGCGAAATCTTGCAGGTAGGCCGCGAACGCGTTGACGCGCACCCAGAGTTCCTGGTAGGTGATGTGCTGGATGGGCTCGTCCTCCGGCTCGGGGACGAAGTGCAGGGCCGTGCGGTTGCGATGCTGCGCGAGATGCCGGTCCACGCAGTTGTAGCAGGCATTCAGACGCCCGCCGACGAACCAGCGCCAAAACGGCGCATTGCTGGTGTCGAGCGTCTGTTCCCAGTACTTGTACCAGTCGAGCATCTCCCCCATCTCTTTGAAGCATTCGGGGAAGTTGTCCAGACTGAAGCGCTGATAGATGTTCTCGTCTGTCATGTTTGCCTGGGCGATGAACTTGACGGAGGGAGAGTAATACGGCTCCTCCTGCCAGTGGACCGCGATTTCTCGCTCGCTGATCGTTGCGACGTCTTCCTCAGCCATGGTACGACCTCACTAAGCAACTACGGCCACCGTTGTATGCTCGGGCACTGCCCCCATGTGCGCCCGACGCACACTGTCGGGTGGCGACCCCTTGTCTCCCGCGAACATTGCGGGAGCGCCACGCTGACATTGGAGCTCGCTTGAGCCCACACACGACACACACTTGAAGTCTGACTGACGCCCGACGAAACGCACCGCGCGAGTCAAATGCGTCTGACGCGTCAACCGCACGCTATGACACAGGCCTAAGTGATGCGGGAACCGGCCACGGCAACCCGCGCTATACCAATCATTTGGAGCTACCCCGAGCGCGTTCCAGTACGCCGAAAAGTTCATCCGCAGACCGCACCCTGGTCGAAGGCATTGGCCGTGGCTCGATCTCGCCGAGCGCTACCTCACCCGGCAAAGCGCCGCTCATACGGGCGTCTTCAAGCGCGACGAGCCTTGCCATGAGCCTGGCGAAGACGCGTTTACGGCCGGCGTACGCCTCGGCGGCAGGGCGTCCTATGCGGGCGACGAATTCCGCCGATGGTCGATCCGCGCCTTCTGGAATTTGGGTATAGGCCCGGTCAACGATATCCGTGAACTCCCAGACCTCTAGTTGCTGGGCGACGAGCCAGGCGGCAAGCTCGTGTATCGCGTCCTGCGAAAGACAGTGAAAGTAGTCAACCCAGTCGATGCCCACCACGTTGTCCATATGCAGCGCTCCTCTCGCGCAGCGAATGGATCTGATGGATCTTGTTGACACTACAGGGCCACTTCGCAAACGACCGCCGACCTGCTGACGGGGGCTCCGCGGCACCAAGCGAGAAACGAGGAAATCTCAGCCTGAGACCACGCTCACGTGTATCACGCGTCAGCGCATGTGGCGCGCAGACGTGGCGTACCGTGGCACACAGCGGGACGGCAAGTCGAGATCGCACGCGACGTAACGGCCCTAGCGCGCTGACAACACTGAGGGCGCGGAAGGATCCCGTCTGTCGCGCCACCTACAGGAACGCTGCTTACGAGCACGGCACCGGGGATATATGGGACTCAATCCGTCGGGGAAAAGTATACCACGCACCGCTTGGCATAACCAACTTGCGCGAGGTGCGCAATGTATCGCTCCTGAAATAGCTGTTCTGGCACCATTGGCTGTATTTGGACGATGTGAAATAGGTTCCCCGCCGGAGGAATGCGGCACAAACGCGGGAGTAATGCGGACTCATGAGGATGCGAGACACGGCAAAGCAGGGACTCGGTAGCGCATACGGGATTCGAACCCGTGATCTCCGCCTTGAGAGGGCGGCGTCCTAGGCCGCTAGACGAATGCGCCAGATGTGACAGGACTAGCTTCCCGTCAGCGCTGCGCATTATATCATGCCGAGCATTTCGCGTCAAACGACGGGCCGTCCATTGCCGCCGCATCGGGCTTGAGGCGACGGCGATGGACCCGCTCTCCTCCTTACTCCTTGACGTCGCGTGTTGCCGTCAGTGCGACGGCTACTGCCAGGAAGATGACGCAGTAGACAGCCGTTACGATTAGCGTGTGGCTGCTCGTGACCGGCACCAGCGGGACAAATGTGGTGATTACGTCTGCCCGCGCCGCAGCAGGAGAGAGCATCGTGGACTGCATGGCGTTCAAATTGGGTCCCAAAAATTCACCCGTCACCAACGTCCAGAAATTACTGCCCGTCAGCTTATAGCCAAGGATGAAGAAAATCGTGCCAATATTGTCCGCGGGAAACCAGCTCAGCGCCACGCTCAAGCCGATGGCCAGCGAGCGACCGACGACAGTGACTGCCGCCGACATAAGGATCGTTGCCAGCATGCTGATTGCCACCGTGGCGATATACAGCCGCGTGTCGGACCAGAAGGTGGCGTTCAGGCTCTTCAGCGCGTCCAGATTCCCGGTGAGGATCCCTACCACGAGCACAGTAAGCAGCGCATCCAGAAGCACTCCAACGACCAGAATCACTGCCGCGATTACCATGACTGTGAGCAATTTGGCCGCGTGCAGTTGCACACGCCCGACACCACGCGCCAGCACGATTCTGATCGTTCCCGCCGAATACTCCATGCCGATCAGGCGCGCCGTTAGCACGATGAGAAAGAATCCCGAGAACACACGCAACACGAAGAGATTGCTACCCATCTCGAAGTACATCATCGCGAGCGGCTGCTGCATCATGCGTGTCTTGAACGTCGGAGCGGCAAACGTGACCAGATAGGGGAACACGATAACCCCCATCAGGAGAAATCCCATAATCCAGGTCGATAGCTGCCGCGAGACCTTGAAGAATTCGCCCCGTACCGTCCCGGCAAAGCTGGCCCGGCTCGCGCACACGTCCAGCACCGGCGACGTCTCCGTGTAAACCGCCGTACTCACTCGTTCACCTCCCCATTTCCTGCTGTCAGGCGCAAAAACACTGATTCAAGGTCTTGCGACTCAGGAGCTACCGTGTCAGGAGCGAAACCAGCCTGCACCAGATAGAGGATCAGATTTCGCCCACGTCCATCCGGGGCCGCCGTGATGATACGCCCTTGCCCGTCGAGTCGCGCGCCCTGCCCCCAGGCAGTCTGCCGGAGTAAAGCGAGGGCTTCACTCGCGCGTTCGACCGTGACACAGAAACCACCCTGGCCCTTGAGAAGGTCGTCAACGGTTGATTCGGTGACCAGCCGGCCCTGACTGATGATGGCAACACGCGTGCAGATCTGCTGAACTTCGGTCAGCACATGGCTCGAAATGAAGACGGTCTTGCCTGCCGCAGAGAGCCGGCGCATGAGATCGCGCATCTCGACGATGCCGGCAGGATCCAGTCCATTCGCCGGCTCGTCCAGTATCAGAAGATCAGGGTCCTGCAGGAGGGCAATCGCAACGCCCAATCGCTGCTTCATGCCGAGCGAATACGTCTTGACCCGATCACGGCCCCGCCCGCGCAGTCCCACCAGCTCAAGTACGGCGTCGATGCGTTCCTCAGATACGCCGCCCAGCACCGCGCCAACAGCGCGCAGATTGTCCCGACCGGACATATAGAGATAGAGCGCCGGCTGCTCCACGAGCGCGCCTACGCGCGGCAGGATTTGCGCTCTATCGCGCGCAACGTCGCGCCCAAGAATCTCGACCCTACCGGAGGTTGGGCTGATCAGACCCAGCGCCATGCGGATGGTTGTGGTCTTCCCAGCGCCATTTGGCCCAAGAAATCCGAAGATCTCTCCACGGCGGACCTCCATATCCAGGTTGTTCACGGCCAGACGGCTACCGTATTGTTTCGTCAGATGCGCGATGCGCAGAACGACATCCGCAAACGTCTGTCCTTCCGCCAGAACCCTTGGGCTGGTGCTCACTTCCGCCATGCGTTGCTTTTCCTTTCTTGCCACTGAGATGCCGTGCCCACAGGCGCGCCTCACACGCTCAAACATAGCAACCCGATGTCACGGCCCAATCGCAGAGATGTCGCAATGTTGTCGCTAGACCGTGTATGTCAGGCCGAGCGCTGCTGATGCATAGCATGTGAACGATGGATAGCATCCAGCCAGGCGGAAGCTTCGGCACCGAGACGCTGGGTCGCTTCCGACACTTGAACCCACTCCAGCCGGTCTATCTCGATGCCATCAGGGCGCGGTGTAGCCGTTATCGTGACAGCGAAATACAGCGTGAGATGGTCGCCTGATGACGACATCTCTGTATACAGCACCGGTCCCGCGCTAGATGTGACACCAAGCTCCTCTCGTACCTCCCGTCTCAGCGCTTCTTCTACATTCTCCCCGCGACGAACGAGACCGCCAGGCAGTCCCCATGCGCGCTCGCGATAGGTATGGTGGGCAAGCAGGAGATGACCGTGCGCATCGTGGATAATCGCGCACGCCCCCACAGTTACCTTTTTCGCGTTCAGATACACCGCGGCGCGACGCGCACGCACGGGGAGCTTGGGCCACATCTGATACATCAGACGCCTCAGCAATATGCGCGGCCCACACGGTGCGAGCCGGCGGATCTGCCGTTCTCCTGCTCCTCCATCTCCGGCAGCACGTTCCGGAGACAGGTACGGCAACTGCTGTGGGGCCAAATGATTTCTTGACATTGTCGTTGCTTTCTCCACTTCAAGGTGACGGCGCCTCTGTCAGTCATGCTAAACGCCGCGTGTCGCCGGACTATCGTCACCTGATCGCACCAATGCCGCGTAACTGTCGCAACCGTGTCGCAAATTCATGATTCCACGCCGACTGCACCCGCTGGCGGGTGTACATCTTGCGCGGCGCGAAACATAATACCTGTGTTTGGCTCGGTACACACGGCGAGCGGAAGCGAGCTCCAAGCATGACTGGGAGAGAGTGCGACGTGGACACGATTCTGGTGGTAGAGGATGAAGAGGACCTGGCGCGGTTGATTGTGCGCGAGCTTGCCAGCTCTGGCTACCATGCCTTGCACGCGAGTGATGGCGAGATGGCGGTGGCGTTGCATGCCGCTGAACGTCCTCAGCTCGTGCTTCTCGACTGGATGCTCCCCCGCATGGATGGGCTGGAGGTGTTGCGCCGCATCCGACTGGCTGCACCGACGCCCGTGTTGATGTTGACCGCGCGAGGTGAAGAGACCGACCGCGTGATTGGGCTGGAGGTTGGCGCCGATGACTATCTCACCAAGCCATTCAGCATTCGTGAGCTCGTAGCTCGCGTCCACGCCCTGCTCCGTCGTGCCGAGCTATTGCGTCAGACGCTGATGGCGGATCGGGCGAGCGACGGCTCAACACTGGTACGAGGCAACCTCGTCCTTGATCCCGTCGCTCACGTCGTAACATGTGATGGCAGGCCGCTCGATCTGAGCCCCACTGAGTTCGCGTTGCTCCACCTGCTCATGCGTAGTCCTGGCCGGGCATTTAGTCGCTCATACCTGCTGGATACCATCTGGCAGGAAAACTACATCGGCGGCGACCGCTCGGTCGATAATGCCGTTTTGAGACTGCGCAAGAAACTAGGTTCCATTGGAGATGAGATCGAGACGGTCTGGGGCGTGGGCTATCGCATGCGGGCAGCGAGGTGACCAGCCATGACACTGAGTGACTGGCGCGGCACATGGCAACGTCACTGGTTCTCAGCCGATCTCGGCCGTACGCTACGCGAAGCGCTTCCAGCGCAGCTTGTGCTGCTAGCCTGGCTGGCGCTCTCGGCTCGTTCGCTCTCGATAGGTGATCTCGTTCAATATGGAGGCGCCGCGGCGGTAGTCGCCGGACCCGTCTGTATCCTCTATTGCGCGTTTCGCCTCAGGCAGCCCGCTGCGTCTCTCGGGGCGCGCATCGCGACCAATATCGGGCTCGGGCTTATTGTGGCGCTCACGCCAGCAGCCATCATAACGATCATGTCGCAGACGCATGCCGAGAAGATGAGGCAGTTTCTCTTTACACCGCCCATGTTGCTCGCCATGTTTCTCGGCTGGCTCGTGGCGTTCTCGGCGGCATATGTACTCTCACGTATCGGCGCATGCGTGCTCCTGCGCTGGAACTACATGCGCCGGACCCGCTTGGTCTGGTCGCTTACCAATGCCCATCTGCTCGTCGTTGTATTCGGTGCGGGATTGGTCAGCCTGATGTTCGTCACGCGTGAGATCTTCCGATCGACTCGGCCCCTGACGGCTCTGCCTGTAGTATTTGCCATATTCCTGCTCACCATCATCGTAATTCTGATCGTGCTGCCGCCGTCGGCGCTCTTCTCCTATGCCTTCGCACATCGAACCACCAAGCGTCTGGAAGATCTGGCACGGGCTACGTCAGCGCTGCGTGATGGCAATTACCAGGTGCGCGTACGTGTGGCGGGCGACGATGAGCTTGCGCAGGTGCAGCAAAACTTCAACGGCATGGCGGAGGAACTGGAGCAGGCAGTAACGGCGCTGAAGGCAGAGCGTGACACTGTGGAGCGACTGCTCCAGGCCCAGCGCGAGCTCGTTGCGAGCGTCTCGCATGAACTACGCACGCCTGTGGCGACGTTGCGCGGTTATCTTGAATCCGCTCAGGAGCACTGGGAGAGCGCACCTCCCCATACGCTACGTCATGATCTCGATGTAATGAAGCGGGAAACACTCCGCCTGGAGGAGCTAATAGCTGACCTCTTTACGCTTTCGCGCGCTGAGATTGGTCAGCTCGGGTTCCATCTCGCGCCTACGGATATCACGCTGTGCGCGCGTCATGCGGTGGACGCGATGGCACCCTTGGCATGGCAAACCGCCCACGTTGAAGTGGCGCTGCAAAGCGCAGGCGATATCCCAGTTTTCGTCACGCTGGACTCGAATCGGCTTGAGCAGGCCTTGCAGAATCTTCTGCACAATGCCGCGCGCCATACTCCACCCGGCGGCATCGTCATCGTGGAGACTGCGCAGGAGGGCGATGTAGCCACGATCCGCGTGCGCGACACCGGAGAAGGCATCGCGTCCGAGGATCTGCCACACATCTGGGAGCGCTTCTACCGTGCTGAGAAGTCTCGAGCCCGCGCTTCAGGAGGTGCAGGCATCGGCCTCGCCATCGTCAAGGAGCTCACGGAGGCGATGCACGGTGCAGTCACGGCAGAAAGCACTCCCGGCGAAGGCGCCTGTTTTACGCTGCGGTTCCCCTGTCTGCCCGTCGCGACTGAGGCGAGCGGCCCGGAGTTCACGGCCTGGGCGGAAACCGATGGCCGATCCGACGATAGCGCTGCAGCCGCCAGTATTGGCGCGCCGCCGGACTGGCACATCCAGCGTGAAAACCCACCGCGTGAGCGTGATCACACCACACGCTGACCGTAGGCTACATAGAATGGTAGCACGCCGGTCCCTGTTGGTTGCTCGAATTCCGCCTGCGCCATCGCATAGTAACGATCGTACATCTCCTCCGGGAGCACGCCCGTAGCTACGACACCCTGCCGCAGGGTACGGCCGACCGCGAGGCAATCCGTGGCGGACATCTTCCCGATCCGTCCCCCGTACGCGCCCATGGGGAAGCGCAGCGTGCGCTGCTCCACATTCGCCAGACCCCCGGCGCGCAAGAGGCCACCAAGCGTGTGTCCCATCGTGAAGTCGACCCCGCGTGTCGCGCAAAACCGAATCCATGAATCCCACAGATTCGTGTATCCCGGACCACCATCCTGGGGAACACCACATTCGGCAAGCTCAACCCAGCCACCGATACGCGTAACTCGCGTCAACTCCTGAATGACAAATGACCAGCGTTCTTTGGGTATGGCGGTGATCAGCAAGCGCTGATGCACAAAGTCAAAGCTCTTGTCTGGAAATGGCAGCCCTTCAAGGATATTGCCGGGAAGAAAACGGACGTTTTCCGGCCTGCGGTCGATTCCCTGACCCAAGGTCTGCTCTTCATTGCCGGTTGGCGGCACGAGATCGAGGCCAACAACGTTCGCCTGCGGAAAATACGTCGCAACTTCCATCGCCCAGCGTCCCGATCCACAGCCCACGTCAAGCACACTCTGGGCTGAGGTAATCGGCGCGGCAAAATTGCCTTGAAATCCATATCGCAGGATGTAGTGCTGAAAATCCAGCCGATTCACTTCCGCCAGGTCCTTAGGCAGCGGATACGGCATCGCGGCTAAATGTCGGCGGCCGCCAAACAGCCGGAACCGCCGGTCCGGCTCACGCTCAAGCACAATTGTTGAGGAACTCCGTCGACGAAAAAGTGGCACACGCACCCTCGCTTCTCAATTCCCGCATTCCGGACGCACCACACGTCAGTTGGGCGGCATCTTCCCTGTAACCTCTCGCCTGCTTCATCACATACGGTAACAATGGCGTCAAGCAGTAGTGAGCGCCAATGCTTACGTCAAAAAACAGCGCAATCTAAAAAGGGAAAAACGGCAACTCAGGAAAGAATTGCTCAGGACGGTACGCTTCGGGCAGCTCCAGGGTCACGATGGTAAGGCCCGGCGTATCAGTTGCCGTAATGCGAACACGTCCGCCTGATCGCTCGATCAAGCGAATGGAATCGCGTATGCGAGCGATGTTCTCTGGCCGCGTCAGCATCGCCTGATACAGCCGTCTGGCCATCCGGATAACATCCTTATCCGTTGGGATAACTCAGCGTCATCCCGCTATGGCACACCAGCGCAGCATGGGGCGCGGCCCAACCGCATCAGCCTGGCCCCCGATGAGCGACGCGCCCGCTCTGGCATACCTTGCGTCCTGGCAAAAGGAACCGAACATCCTTCACGTGTATACACGAGCAAGGCAAGAAATGCAAGAGTTCGCCAGGTACTGGCTTATTGACAGCAACCAGCATTTTGTTTATAATCAATACAGTTTAGCAACGCACACAAATATGGATTCGTTCCATATTGCGCGGCGGCAAGGATATGGCTTATGCAGAGTATTGAAGTACTGAGTGAGCGCGTGCGTTTGCGCGGCGGTAAAGTGACGTCGCAGCGTCTGCTCATCTGGCAGGCGTTGGAAAGCGACCGCACGCATCCCACAGCTGAGGAGCTCTATGCACGGCTGCGCCAGCAAGCGCCCACGCTCTCGCTGACAACCGTGTACAACATTCTCAACGAGTTGGTGGAGTGGGGTGAGGTTCGCAGATTTGACACCGGTGATGGTCATATTCACTTTGATCCGAACACGAATGCCCACGCCGAACTCATTTGCATGCGCTGCCATCGCGTGGTCGATATGCCAGCGGGCGCGCTCGTATCGCACCCAGTGGAACCCATTCCAGCTGAGGTGGCGGGGTTCCATATCATCACTCGGTCTGAGCAGTACTATGGCTTTTGCCCTGAATGCTATCAACCTGATGACGAACTGATTGCCGAATCCTGACGCACAGGCAATCGTCCATCCCCCACAATCGCTGTTCCTTCCACATTGAGAAGGATTACAGGGAGAGGAGTGCCCACCAAATGACTGACCCGCACGCTGCCGTCTCGAGCCAGCAATCGCCGGCGGTGCGTTCCCGTATCGCAATCATCGCAACGGTTTTGCGCATGTTTGGGTTGGGAGTTGTGGCGCGCAGGCTGGAGTTGCGCGCGCATATCATCTACGAGGTGGATGAGGAACAGACCCGAGATTTCGTGCTCAGGTTTGTTCAGCCGGGCCTCGCCGGTCTCATGGATGGATCAGTCTCCACGCTCGCGCCGATTTTCGCGACAGCGTTCGTCACTAACAGACCAATGGCTGTCTTCCTCGTTGGTCTGGCTTCCGCAACAGGCGCGGGAATCAGCATGGCATTCGCTGAAGCGCTTTCAGATACCGGCGAACTCACTGGCCGTGGGAATCCGTGGATACGCGGCGGGATTACGGGACTCATGACGTTTCTCGGTGGCGCGCTCCACACGCTTCCGTTCCTGATTTCAGATATTCACATCGCTCTCGCCGCGGCATACGTAGTGGTCGCAGTGGAGCTCGTTGTCATCGCTGCCATTCGTCACCGCTTTTTTGGCACGAACTGGGGCTTGTCGATTCTGCAGGTGGTGGGAGGTGGCGCGCTGGTGTTTGCCGCCGCGGTTCTCTTTGGCCATGCCTGATGCCAAGTCCCGTACTCCGCTGCCATCTGGATGCTCCGACGCCTGCCTCACGGGAGGCAGGCGCTTTGTTTTGGCGGCTATCCATTGCTGAAGTTGCCAGTACATGTGCCGATCTTGAGCTTGCCATTGATCACTATGCCGCAGGGCACCCGATCAATGTGCTGTGTGGATGGGGTCGCGCTCTGCTGGCTGCCATTCTGGAGTGTCACACGCGTGGCAGGCGCCATAGTCTGGCCGCCCATATCACTCATACGTCCGGCATTCATCTGTATAGAGCTCGGCGTTTCGCTCACGATAGTCGCATCGCGCGCGAAGAACCCATCTCCGCTCCACCACGTCTGGCCGCGAGCGAGCACTCGCGTGGTGCCGGCCGGAATACTCATCCAGTAGTCATCGCCACTGCCATCGCCATGTTTGTTTCCTTCATTAGCGATGGTGGCAGCTTTCCACGTTTTCCCACCATCCAACGATATCTGCACATTCGCTCCGTACGCGTAAAATTCCAGATAGCTATTGACCGGAGCCGGCCTGGGAAAGGTCATGACGTTGTGCGTATCGTCCCACATGGACTCGCTCGCCGGAATGTAGGTTATCGGTCGGGCTCGCGAGATCTTCAGCATGTGCCAGTGCCAGGTGTCCGGCGCGCATGACCAGTTGGTTGTCGGGGGCTGTGTGCCATCAGGACAGTCCTTGAGCTGATCGTATGAATACGACACCATCTGGAAAACTCCGCGAGTGAACGGCAATGATAGACCCGTATCAACCCAGGTGATGTTATCTGTCACGTCACGCACCGTCAGATGCGTGGTAGACAGGACAAACTGTAGTGTAATGGGCTTGCCGAATATCTGGCTCGCGCTCGGCACAGTCTCGAAAGAATTGCATGGCAGGTCCGCGCCGGGTTCATTATCTTGATGGTTTCGCACAACTGTCGCGCAAAACGTCACGTGAGGCGCATTGTTGACCATATCGATGCGCAGCGCGTCTTGCGGTTCACCGTTGACGCCAGCATCAAAGGACGACGCTGGCTCCTCCAGTTGCTGGTCGAACGGGGTGAGAAAGAAGCTGATCCAGTCACGCGAGGACATGCGCGCGACAGACACCATGCTGGTAATCGTGACCGGCCCCTGCGACCAGTCCGGCTCTACCGGCGGCTGCAGCGTGATCGCGCCAAACCCGTCATGTAACATGGCCGTCATGAGATGGTGATTGCAGTTCCAGACGGTTTGCTGCCATGTCGTGACGAGATGCATGGTGGCCAGAGTTAGCGGTGTCGTGGGCGCGGAACAGTTGGCCCCATGCTGTGCATAGAAAGGGTCGGTCTGTGGGTTCTTCAGGCCCTCCTCATCACGCGCATAGTGGAATATGGCAAGTTCAGGTGAACTCGCTATCGGTTGGGGCGATGTAACCGCGCCAAAATCAAAATTTGTGGAATACGGACCAATCGCGGAAGCAGTCGCTGACGGAGCGTCGCCCGGCTGGTATACAATACTCCCGACTATCGCTGCCACGACGATCACACTGCTCACACTCAGCCCAATGACACGCACGTACGCTGGTTTCATGCCGAGTCCTCCGCCGCTCTACCACATGTAATCAATCTCGCAATGCCTTCGCATGCGTGCGAAGGCGCCATGTCCCGCACTACGTAGACAGCCGGAAATAGCGAAGCACAGTGATGTGTACGATATGCGTGTGATAAAGACGGTCAAAACGACGCGGGTGCAGGGGTATCATCAGCCGAGTACCCGTTTTGGAGTGAATGCTCCCAAGGCGGCACAAGTGAGCAGGCACACGTAGACTCAATTCAGTATGTTCAGTGGTACGCCCCTGCGCGTGATCTCGTCAAGGCTGTATAGGATGTGCGTCGCGGCTGCATGCACACCGGAATGTACGATGCGCCTGCATGCGCATGCACGTATGGAACTGTGCTCTCACACACCAATGAGACGCCGTCGAGAGTAGGATCGCATTCTTGTGATGCAATCGAGAGCGCCAGAATCCAAGCTGAAGATGTCGGAATAGCCGCTCGATATGTGGAACTCGCCAGCGGAGAGGAGCAGACATGAGCGTCGCGAATGACATCAATCGCCTCCGGGCGAATTTGCGCGGTGAAGAGGAAAGCGCCTCACTCTACCGCACATTTGCCAAGAGTGAGGAAGACCCGAATCTCAAGCAGGTCTATCAGAAGTTGGCGGAGGTGGAGGAGCGGCACGCTGCCGTCTGGAAGCAGCAGCTACGCGAACAAGGCATCGAGCCAGAACCATATCGGGCGGGGCTTCGCGCCAGCGTGCTTGAGTGGATGACAAGGCGATTTGGGGTAAGCGCTGTTCTGCCCATGGTGACCAGCATGGAAAGCAAAGCGGTTCACGAGTACGATGACCAGGTCGTCGCGCGGGCCGCTGGTATGCCGCAGCAGGAACGCTCACATGCGCGGATCTTCTCAGTTATCCGCAGCACCCGAGGGGGCATGGCTGGTCCCGCACTAGCACAGCTCGAAGGCCGACACCGAAATATGGGCGGAGGCAATGCGCTGCGCGCGGCCGTTCTCGGCGCAAGCGACGGATTGACCTCTAACCTGAGCCTGGTAATGGGCGTCGCCGGCGCCAGCCCGACCGGTAAAGCCGTGCTCGTAGCAGGATTCGCTGGTATGCTGGCAGGCGCACTGTCAATGGCAATCGGAGAGTGGCTCTCTGTGCAGAGCGCCCGCGAGCTCTATTCCCATCAAATCAGCGTGGAGAGCGGGGAGTTGGCAAGCGCGCCCGAAGAAGAAGCCGAGGAGCTGGCGCTCATCTATCAAGCCAAAGGACTGGACGAGCAATCCGCACGCGAGCTCTCCCGGCGCATTGTGGCTGACCCCAAGAGCGCGCTCGACACGCTCGCGCGTGAAGAGCTAGGCATCGATCCGGAGGAGCTGGGCGGCTCAGCCTGGCAGGCAAGCATCACGTCGTTCTTCCTGTTCGCCGCGGGCGCGATCCTGCCGGTACTGCCGTTCATCTTCGCGACTGGCTATGGGGCAATCGTCGTGAGCGTGATTCTGAGCATTATCGGATTGTTTATCATTGGCGCGGGCATCACGCTGACGACTGGTGTCCCTCTGGTCAAGGCGGCGGGCCGACAGATCATTTTTGGCTTGCTGGCCGCAGCCATCACATTCGGACTCGGCAGCCTCGTTGGCGGCGCGATCAGATAGGCGCTGCTGCCAAGCCTCTCTGTACATCCAGCGGCGGCGCACGGAAAAACCTGCGCCGCCCTGAGTACATCCGCTGCGCCCCCTGTTTCGCATAACGGTACAATATGCATAGCGCAGGATTTGCTCTGGGCGAGCGGCTCGGTCTGATGTCCGGAGCCGTGTTAGTGACCGACTCCATGATGACGGATGCGCCATTCGCGCCGGCCAAACCCGCTGATCACTGCATGTTAGGTGAATAGAGAGAAGCAGAGGACTTCGTGAAACTCCCCCTCACTGGGATCACCGTCGTCTCGCTGGAACAGGCCGTTGCCGCCCCGTTCGCCACGCGACAGCTCGCGGATCTGGGCGCTCGCGTTATCAAGATCGAGCGCCCTGGAGGCGGCGATTTTGCCCGGCGCTATGACCGCACCGTCAGAGGGATGTCCAGTCACTTTGTCTGGTTGAATCGATCGAAGGAGAGCCTGACGCTCGACGTGAAGCATCCGCGTGCACTGACGGCTTTGCGTTCATTGATCGACCGGGCGGATATCTTTGTCCAAAACCTCGCTCCCGGCGCAGCTGATCGTCTCGGACTATCGGCCGTCGATTTGCGCGCCAGTCATCCCGCGCTCATCACTTGCGGCATATCGGGCTACGGAACGAGTGGGCCGTACCGTGATAAGAAAGCATACGATTTGCTTATCCAGGGCGAGGCCGGGCTGGTATCAATCACAGGAACAGACGAGACCCCCTCCAAATCCGGCATCTCGGTCGCGGATATCGCCGCTGGCATGTACGCGTTCAGTGGCATTATGACGGCGCTCTATCACCGCGAGCGCACCGGCGAAGGCACCGAGCTGGAGGTCTCGCTTTTCGAGTCGCTGGCCGAGTGGATGGGTTACCCGATGTATTTCGCTGCCTATGGTGGCACACCCCCACCACGCACGGGCGCTTCGCACGCGACTATCGCCCCGTATGGACCTTTTACGGCGGGCGATGGCCATAGTCTTCAGCTCGGTGTCCAGAATGAACGAGAATGGCAGCGATTCTGTAGCATGGTGCTCCGCCAGCCCGAACTGGCAGGGGATCCCCGCTTTCGTGATAATTCACTGCGCGTGGCCAACCGCGAGGCACTGCATAACGCCATACACGCGGTATTTAGCGCGCTTACAGCCGCCGAGATTATCTCGCGGCTCGACGAGGCGCAGATCGCTAACGCGCGCCTCAACGCCATGCAGGAGTTCTGGGAACATCCGCAGCTGGAGGCTCGCCGCCGCTGGCGTGAGGTGGATTCTCCCGTGGGCGCGCTCCGCGCGCTGATTCCACCAGTGACCTTCACCGATTTTGAGCCACGCATGGACGCAATTCCCGCGCCTGGTGAGCACACCGGGGCCATTTTGGCAGAGCTCGGGTTTACTGAGGACGACATCCGCGCGCTTCGAGCGGCAGGCGCCATCTAGCGGTGTGTAGAGCAGAAAGTGAGAACGCTGTTATGGCAGAAAAGACAGGCTGGACGGGGCGATTTTATGAGGACTTCGAGGTCGGTGACATATACCGGCATCCACTTGGACGAACCGTCACGACCACCGATAACATCTGGTTTACGCTGCTGACGCAGAATACTGCCCCCATCCACTTTGACCATCACTATGCCGCGCAAACCGAGTTCGGCAAGCCGCTGGTCGATTCTACCTTTACGCTGGCACTGGTGACCGGGCAAAGCGTTACCGATATTTCACAAAATGTCTTCGCGAACCTCGGCTGGGATGAAGTTCGCCTGCCAGCTCCAGTTTTTGAGGGTGACACAATCTACTCACAATCTGAGGTACTGGATAAGCGAGAATCCAAGTCCCGCCCGAATATTGGTATAGTTCGCGTTAGAACTACAGGCTATAACCAGGAAGGGACCACCGTCATTACATTCGAGCGCACGATGATGGTTTATAAGCGCGGCCAGGCCCCTCATATACCCCGGCTAGCCCCAAAGGATGAGCGCTAGCCGAGCTAGATCTGCCAGGAGCAACAGGATGCAAACCGAATCCAGCGTAGCCGCCGTGAGCGATGGGACAGCAATGCTCGCGGAGTATCTCAGCGAGCTACGATACGAACACCTGCCGCAGGCAGTTATCAACCGAACCGAAGATCTTTTTCTCGACTGGCTTGCTTCCGCTCTCGCTGGCCGGGGAGCACACCCGGTGAACATACTTGAACGCTTTGCCGCGTCGATGGGGCCACTCAGCGGCACGAGCCAGATGCTGACCAACCGACGCAAGACGTCTCCACTATTCGCAGCGCTCGTAAACGGGGCATCATCGCATGTCGTCGAGCAGGATGACGTCCACAACGGAGCGGTGTTCCATCCGGGAACCGTCGTATTCCCCGCGGCACTCGCCGCAGCACAGGAAACAGGCGCGAGCGGGAAGCGGTTCATTGCCGCGGTAGTCGCTGGCTATGAGGCTGGCATCCGCGTTGGCGAGTCACTTGGGCGCTCACACTATCGCGTATTTCATACCACTGGCACTGCCGGAACTCTCGCGGCAGCGGCGGCTGTGGCGCATCTACTCGATGCTGATGCCGAAATCATGCTCAATGCGCTCGGCTCCGCTGGCACACAGGCAGCCGGATTGTGGGAATTCTTGCGCGACGCCGCGGATTCCAAGCAGCTTCATACTGCCAAAGCTGCCTCAGATGGTCTGCTCTCAGCGTACATCGCGCGTGAAGGATTCACCGGCGCCCGGCGTGTGCTGGAGGGCGAACAGGGTATGGCGGCTGGCATGTCTACCGACGCGATGATTGAGCGGCTCACAGATAATCTAGGTGAGCGATGGGCGATACTGGAGACATCGTTCAAGTATCACGCTTCCTGCCGGCATACGCATCCCGCTGCGGACGCGCTTGCCCAGCTCATGCAGCAGCACGCCCTCGCGCCGGTTGAGATAACGCGGGTGCGCGCGCATGTCACGCAGGCAGCGGTGGATGTGCTCGGGCCAGCCGCGGAAGCACGCACAGTCCATCAGGCAAAATTCTCGATGGGCTTCGTGCTCGCGCTCATCGCCCTGCGAGGGCACGCGGGAGTGAGGGATTTCACTCTGGACTCCATCGAAGATCCAGAGATCCGCGCGTTTCTGCCGCGTGTGGAGATGGTGGTTGATCCCGAGGTGGATGCAGCGTATCCCTGGCGCTGGATCGGTCTGGTCGAAGTAGATACCCGCGATGGACGCAAGCTCGTCTCGCGCGTCAACGTGCCCAAAGGCGATCCAGGGAACAGCCTTTCACGCGCTGAACTGGAAGACAAGGCGCGCAGCCTCGCGGAATTCGCTGGCGGCGCGAATGGGCATGAAGTGAATGCGCTTATTCAGCGAGCATGGACCCTGCATGAGCAACCGCACGTGCGCGATCTTCTGCCCGAAGACTGACAGCACGCACTGAGAAACGCAACGGCCCAACTCTCACCGGCGCGGACGCCACCCGCAAGCTTATGAGATGCTGGGCACGAGCGTTGCCGCATCTGCGTGTCTGCGCTGGGGTGTCTTGAGCGCGACGACCGCCGCGCCAACCACTGCTACGGCGCATGGCATCAGGACGCCCACCCAGCCTAAATGCTCCCAGCCATATCCTGGAATGAATGCCCCAAGCCCGCCACCAACGTAAAAACCAAGGGTATAGAGAGAGAGAGCCGTGCCGCGCGCCCGCGCACCGAGCGGATTTGCGCCATCGCTAACCGTTGCATTCGCTACAACATGCGCCGAGAGGCTGCCCGCGCAAACTAACGCGAGCGCCACCAGCGCGGCTGGCAGATTATTCAGAAGGCTAAGAGCCATACCCACTGTACAAACCGCAAGTCCGATGTAGATCGTGGGCCGGCGCCCTATGCGATCGGATAGTTGTCCGGCGACGGGCGAAGCGAATGCGCCCAAGATGTAAACCAGATAAAAGAGGTTCGCAGTGCTCGGCGAGAGGTGGAACGGCGCACCCTCTAACCGGTAGGGCGTATACGTGAATACCGTCAGAAAGGGAAAGAATACCGTGCCGCCAATGAGTGGCGCCCACCACAGTCGACCTAGAATTACGCGCAGCCCCGGTCCATTGCCACTCTCGTGCCGCTCAGCAGGCTCAGACCGCATCGATTCACGCGGCATGCCAATAACCAGTACGAGCGTTCCCAGCCCCACCATCACTGCGACGAGCGCCAGGCCGCCACGCCAGGTGAGCGCATCCACCGACAGCCCAACAAGCAACCGCCCCACCAGGCCGCCGATCGTATTCGTGGCAATATAGAACCCGCTGACGCGGCCACGCCATCTCGCAGGCAATTCGTTGTGCAGAAAGGCTAATCCGGCCACTGTCATGCCTGGCACGACAAGCCCCTGTGCGGCGCGCGCGGCTACCAGTAGCGTAAACGTTGGCGCGAACGCAGCGCCCACACTCAACAAGGTCAGCGCAACGCCGCACGCGATCATCACACGTCGGCTGCCCAACCGGTCCGTGATCCTGCCAGCACCGAGGGATGCAAACGCCAGACCAAAGGTAACCGCAAGGAGCGTGAGCCCGGCTGTGGCGGCATCGACGTGAAACTCTTGTGAAATCTGGGGAAGGACGGGCTGTGTGGCATACATCGCGCCAAATGCGACGGATGCGCCGAGGTTTGTTGCGACGAACCCTTTGAGCTGGCGCAGCGTCAGTCGCTGCTGCGCTGGTGGCAGCCCAGGCGTCCCCAGTTCAGTAGCACGTTCCTCCGTATGGAGCGTACGCGCCTGCCCCGGCCATGTCGTCACGGAATGACCCTCTCTCGCCCGACTGGCTTTGCGCCGGTAGCCCCGGCGCATCGACACATATATATGTGGCAAGTGTAGCCAGCCGCATGTGATTATTCCAGACGCAGTTTCGTATCATACTGATAGGTACAGCCTATCGAAGACTGAGGGATGTGTGATGACAATCGCGCAACTGGTCAGCTTCGCGGCAGTCGCGCACAGGCTAAGCTTTCGTGGTGCCGCAGAGCATCTGAATATGGCCCAGCCGTCCGTGAGCGCACATATTCATTCGCTTGAACAGGAACTTGGGGTGGAGCTCTTTGAGCGGACTGGCAGACGCGTGCGCCTGACGGAAGCCGGGCTGGCGCTTGTTCCCTACGCTGAACACATTCTGACGAGCGTCGAGGATGCCCGCGCTGCCATTCTTTCCCTCAATGAGACCCCCCGTGGGACGCTAGCGCTCGCGACGACGCCATCGCTCGTCGGCACAGTCGTTCCGCCCATTGTGAGGCGCCTGCAAATTGACGCGCCGCACGTCCAGTTGCGGCTCACCGTCTCGGTAAGCGGCACGGTGCTCGAAAACGTCCGGCGGGGCGATGCGGACCTCGGCATCGCCTATCTGACGCACACCGATCCGGCCATACGTACCATGCCCGTCGTGAATGACGAATTCATCCTGATCGTCTCGCCAGATCACCCGCTCGTTAAACAGAGCGGAATTTCCATCCGCCGTTTGCATGGCATGCCGATCATCGGACTGGGCACTGGCACGGCAGGACGCGTTGCCGTGGACCGCGCGCTGAACGAGCGCGATATCCATCCAGAGATATTGATGGAAATCGAAAGTAGCGATGCCATCAAAGGGATGGTAGCGGCAGGTGTAGCGCCCGCGCTGGTCTCACGTCAGGCCGTTGCGGCAGAGCTACAGGCGGGTACGGTTCGCCCGATCCCATTTACTGACGCCACCATCCACCACCCCATCGTTGCCCACATGCGCGCGAGCCGCGCGATGCGTGGCTCACTCCTGGCGGGTCTGCGCGCGCTTCAAGCGGTGTACCCACAGGCGCTCGCATAGTCTCGGCCCATCACAGGCCGAGATACGCCATCCGCACAGCCGAGCTCTGAAGAAGCTCTGCACCTGTACCGCTAAGAACGATACGCCCGTTCTCGAGCACATAACCCCGGTTCGCCCGTTCGAGTGCGATCTGTACATCCTGCTCGACAAGCAGGAACGTCAGGCCCTCCTCACGGTGGATAGCATCGACCGCCGCCAGAATATCATCGACAATGGTAGGTGCCAACCCGAGCGACAGCTCATCGATCAGCAAGACATCTGGCCGGGTCATAAGTCCGCGACCCAGCGCCACCATCTGTTGCTCGCCGCCGGAAAGCAATCCAGCCAGCTGCAGCCTGCGCTCGCGCAGCTTGGGCAGCAACGTATAGATGCGCTCGAGATCCTGCCCGATGGCAATAGAAGACCCGGCGCGACGCGTATACGCCCCGAGCTTGAGATTTTCTTCCACCGAAAGCCCCTGGAACAGTCTGCGGCCCTGCGGCACATGCGCCATGCCCAGCCGGACAATTCGATCTGCGGGACGGTGTGTGATGTCCTGACCACCGTATGCCACAGTACCGCTCCACGTCCGCACGAGCCCAGTCAGCGCGCCCAGAAGAGTGGACTTGCCGGCGCCATTTGCCCCAACGAGCGCAACCACCTCGCCACGATACAGCTGCAGCGAGACATCCCATAAGACCTGCGTATCACCATAACCGGCGCATAACCGGTCGGCCTGCAGCAGCGGCTCGGCGCTCGTTGCCTGCGGCTCCTGATTCATGCGTCTTCTCCCTCTCCAGAGGCCATCGTGTCGCTCGGCGCAAGGCCGGTATCAGCCGCGCTCTCTCTACGCATGCGCGCATACCGCTCGCCAAGGTATGCTTCGATCACACGCTGATTCGAGAGCACATCCTGTGGAGAGCCCTCAGCGATCTTACGACCGAAGTGCATGACGAGCACGCGATCTGAAACGCCTTGAATCGCTTTCATGATGTGCTCGATCACCACAACGGTTACGCCGGAGTGATTGATTTCACGAATCAGCCGGACCGCGAGTTCAACTTCCGACGGCACGAGGCCCGCCATCACTTCATCCAGCAAAAGCAGCCTCGGCTGCATCGCAAGTGCGCGTGCCATTTCAAGCCGCTTGCAGTCCGCGACGGTAAGTTCATCGCCCTTCAGCCGCGCTTTTGCCGCTAGATGCGTGCGCTCCAACACCTCGTCAGCCACACGCATGGCCTCTGCGCGGCTCATCCCCTTGCCATTAAAGAGCGCACCGACGATCACGTTCTCGCGAACATCCAGACCCACGAATGGCTGGGTAATCTGGAAGGTGCGCGCGATTCCGAGATGCGCGCGCTGGTGAGGCGAGAGTCGTCCCACGTCGCGCCCGGCAAAGCGGACCGAGCCAGACGTCGGTGCTATCGCTCCGCCGATGAGTCCGATAACCGTTGACTTGCCTGCGCCATTCGGACCGATGATGCCCAGCACCTCGCCTTCACGCACTGCGAAGCTCAGGTCGTCTACGGCGGGTAACCCCCCAAATCGCTTGGTGACATGCTCAAGCTCAAGGAGCGCTGGAGTTGTGTCGGAGCTGGCGCTAGATTCCATTGGACGCGGTGAAGCGTGCGACACGGCGCACCCCCTCTCTGAAGCGAGTCTGATAGCTCTGTTTCACGCCAGCGGGAGAGCGCACGAGCTCCTTCACAACGCGAATAAGGCCCTGAGGCAGAAAGATCGTCACGAGAATGATCAGTGCGCCGAGCAGTGGCCCGTGAATGCCTGGATAAGCGATAGCGGTGTACTGGCTCAGGTACTCGATGATGATGGCGCCAAGGATCGGCCCCAGAATCGTGCCCGCCCCTCCCAGAAATGTCATCAACACCATCGCGACGGAGATATTGACGTCAAACGCCCCGCCTTCGCCTGTCGGATCGAAGGAAAGCTGCCAGTACGCGAAAAGGCCGCCAGCTATCGCGGTGGGAGCCGCGCTCAACACGAACGCACCCACTTTGTACCAGTATGTCGCGATGCCCAGCGACTCAGCGGCACGCTCGTTCTCACGAATGGCCACGAGCGCATAGCCAAAGCGCGAGCGCGACAGCCAGACCGTCGCGACGAGCGTCAGCAGGCTCAGCGCCAGAAAGCCGTAAAAGAAAAGCGTATTAGTCAGCTGGTAGCTCAGATTGGGCGGCGTAAGCGAAATCTCGCCTGCCGTGGCCCCGACATTCTTGGATTGAATGAACTGGCCGACAGCCTCGGCGACGCCGAGCGTGGCGATAGCGAAGTAGTGGCCGCGCAGCCGGAGCACAGGCAGCCCAAGCAAGAGCGCGAACAGCGCCGCGACCACCACACCAGCCAGCAGCCCCATCCAGAAGGAGCCATTCGCCTGCATGACGAGCGCGACTGCATACGCGCCAATGCCAAAGAAGACGACATTACCGAATGCCGCGTAGCCAGCGAAGCCGCCGATGAAGTTCCAGCTTTGCGCCAGCACGCAGTACATGACGATAAACGTCCACAGGCTCAGCGAGGCTTGGTCACCACTGAGTGGCACCAGTCCGATAACAGCCAGAATGACCACTCCGGCGATGAGCGACCACAACCATTCTCTGCTCTCGCGGCGAGCGCTCGTGGCAGTCTTGACCAGCGTCTCTTCCGAGGAAGACTTGGAAGCCATACGAGCCTCTTTCTCAGGAGTAGAACGGCTTGCCGAGCAGGCCATTAGGCCGGAGAATCAGCACAAGCACCAGCACGACAAAGGCGATGGCCGTATCCAGGCCAAACCCGATGGCGGGAACGAGCGGCGCGAATTCTTCCGCGAATGCGAACACCATGCCGCCTGCCAGCGCGGCCCATGGCGTTCCCAGGCCGCCCAGCGCGACGATCACGAACGCGAAGAGCGTGTACTGGCTCGAAAAGATCGGGCTAAATTGCAGCGTCATCGCCAGCATCGCGCCCGCGGCACCGGCCAGAGCCGCGCCAATGCCGAACGTCACGGCATACATGTTGGCAACACTGATGCCCATCAGGCGAGCAGCGTCCCGATCCATACCGACGGCAAGAATGGCGTTTCCAACGCGCGTACGCGAGAGAAAGAGGGCGAGCAGCGCCGTCAGCACGATGGCAATCACCGCGACGATCAGGTTCAGCATTGGCACACGTGCGCCAAAGACATGAAATCCGGCGCCCGCAAGCGAGGTGTTGATCGCGCGGTAATCGCCAGTGAAAAGCTGCTGGAGCGTATCTGTGATGAGAAGGTCAAGCCCAAACGTGAGCATAAACGTCACGAGGAACGGAGCACGAATGACCCGGTTGATGGCGAGGAACTGAATAACCCATCCGACGCAGAAAAGCACCACCATCGAGACAAGAATGCCCAGCAGGGGGTTGAGATGCAGCGAGTAGTACGACCAGTAGGCGACGTACGACCCCAGAATGAGCAACGAACCTTGCGCCAGGTTGACAATATTCATGATGCCCCAGATGAGCGAAAAGCCAAGGCCCACTGCCGCATAGAAGCATCCGAGCAGAAGCCAGTTGATGACGTACTGCGTCATGACGAGCGCTCCCAGGTATGACCAAGTATCAAGGTGGGGTCCGCGCAGGTATCGCATACCGTAAATGCCTGCGCGGGCCCCGTCAGCTGTCACGTTCAGCGCGATTAGCGGCTGCCGAACGGCGGCGTCGGATACTGCAGCGTGGCATTCGCCACGTTGCTCGGGTAGACCGTCACAACCTTGCCGTTCTGAATCTGGATCGTCACCATTGGCTTGGTAACGTTCTCGCCCGTGCTATTGAACTTGATCTGGCCGTAGAACGTGGTGATATCGAGGTTTGCCAGCGCATCACGCACCTTCTGTGGATCAATCGAGTTCGCCTTTTCGATGGCGGCTTGGAATGCCACACCACAGGCAGCCGATTCCGCCGCCTGATAGGAAGGCGCCTGATTGTACTTGGCCTGATACAACTGAGTGAACTTGTCAGCGGTACCGAAAATGTCGGTTCCCTGATATTTCACCTGTGGCGTCCACTGCGAGCTGCCAAGCACGTAGTTGGCGTCACCACCCATGGTCGTGATGAAGTCCGGAAGAGCCGGGCCAACCGTGAATGCCCACAGCTTGGGATTGAGACCAAGCTGCTTGGCCTGCTTCAATGTCGTGATGGCCTCATCTTCATGGCCTGAGCCAAGAATCATGTCTGGCGAGCCGTGCGCCGCGTTCTTGATCGCCGTCAGCACACCGGTGAGATTCGTGGTATCGGCAGGATACGACTGCGTGTAGACGACAGTCATCCCCTGGCTCTCAGCATAGGACTTCGCCGCCGTCGCCACCTCAGTCGAAAATGCATCATTAGCATTGATGATTGCGATGGTCTTTGGTGGGTTCGAAGCGGTAAGCGCGGCCCGGATGATCGTGCCGGCATATTCCGGCGTCGGACTCAATACGCCAAAGATGTACGGGTTGTGCTTCGCGAAGATTGCCTGCGCGGCGCCGTTGCCTTCAACCATCGGAATCCGGTACTGCTCGGCAATGACTTCGTCCGTCAGCGTGGCGCCAGAACCATACGGCCCAAGCAGGAAATTCACGTGGTCCGAGTTGATCAGCTGCTTTGTGAGCTGGGCGCTGTTCTGCGAACTGCTGCCGTCGTCGTAATACTTAATCTTGACGGTATACGATTTTCCACCGACCTTGAGGCCACCGGCGGCGTTGACTTGATCTGCCCACAGCTGGTAGCCATTGAGCGTATCCTGGCCCTCGTGCGAGAGCGAGCCAGTCAATGATACCGGCGCGCCAAACACGAGTGTTCCAGTGCCGCCACCGCTTGAGCCGCTCCCACTGGATGAGCTGCTGCCGCATGCCGCGAATGCCATCGCAAACAGCGCAAGCAAGCCCACAATCGGAATCAACACTCCACGAGTCCACCGCGAGTGTCGTCCTCCCCTGGCTCGTCCCTGAGCAACAGCGCTTGCAGCCGCCTGCCACTCCGCGCGGCGAGTCCTCTCTGAGCCCATGCGTGTCGTTCTCCTTCTACGGACGTAGCGCCCGTTCTCGGGTGCCTCTGCTCACCCCCGCGTGAGCCCGAAGCGCCGCCCCTGAACAACTGAGGTTCAGAATGCGATGGTGCCTTGTCTAGTCGTACGCTACTCGCGGCGTGCATCTCTCATGCGTGTCGCGATGCGCTACGGCTCCGAATCAAAATTGGGACGCAGGTCCGGCGTTGAACAACTGCGGTCGAGGTTAGCTTGCCGTGTCAATCGTCGCTATCAAGACCAGGCGTGATCTCGTCATAGAGATCGCGGCCATAACAGTCATTGATGACGACTACGGGAAAACGTTCCAAACGCAAGCGCATAATGGCTTCAGTTCCCAAATCCTCCCATGCGACGGTCTCTACCGAGCGGATGCAACGTGCCAGCAGCGCACCCGCCCCGCCCGTCGCGCCAAAGTGCACCGCGCCATAGCGCTCCATTGCTGCAATGACCGCGCGCGACCGCTTTCCCTTGCCAATCATGCCTCGCAGGCCAAGCGCCAGCAGGTCCGGCGTAAAGGGGTCCATGCGATAGCTACTGGTCGGGCCTGCGGAACCAATTACGTGTCCCGGCCTCGCTGGCGTTGGACCTACATAATAGATCACTTGGTCACGAACGGTAAAGGGGAGAGTCTGCCCCGCGGAAAGCATGTCATGCATCCGCTGATGCGCTGCGTCACGAGCAGTCAGCACATCCCCCGTCAAGAGAATGCGTTCACCGGCAGTAAAAGACCGAGCGGTCGCTTCGTCCAGTGGTAATTGAATCTCGCGGGCTTGCTGGATCATGTGGAACACCTCGATTCGCGGTACGCGGCAGAGAGGTCCATCCGATTTATCGTCGCTCGTGACGACCGGACCATCTCATAGCTCGAACGAGACGTGCCGGGTTGAGTGACAGCTCATGTTCACCGCGACTGGCAGTGCCGCGATATGCGTCGGGAAGACCTTGATGTGCAGACCGAGCATGGTGGTCTCGCCGCCGAATCCCTGTGGCCCAATGCCAAGCTCACGGATGCGGGCAGATAGCCGGTCCTCCATATCAGCGAGTATGGGATCTGGATTGCGCTCGCCGACTGGCACCAGCAACGCTTCTTTCGCCAGCTCCGCGACGCGCTCAAAATCACCGCCGATGCCGACACCAACGATGAATGGTGGGCACGCCTGCGGACCCGCCACCCGCACAGTCTCCAGGATAAACCGTTCGACACCTTCCTGCTTATCCGCTGGCTTCAGCATCGCGATCCGGCTGCGATTCTCCGCGCCGAATCCCTTCGGCAAAACATCCACATGGACGCCATCACCAGGAGTCAGCCGGTAATGAATGATAGCGGGGGTGTTGTCGCGGGTGTTCTGGCGGCGCAGAGGATGTTCCACTACTGACATCCTCAGGTAGCCATCACGATAGCCCTGGCGCACACCCTCATTGATCGCGTCCTCAACTGATCCGTCGACCCAGTGGACCTCCTGGCCGTAGGTGACGAATACGACCACCATGCCCGTATCCTGACACATGGGAATCCGCTCGGCCTGCGCGACGGCAGCATTCTCCAGCAGATCGCCAATGATGCTTCGCGCCATGAGAGACTGCTCGCGCTGCTGTCCAGATGCAAGAGCGTGCTGAATATCCGTAGTCATCACTGTATTCGCTTCGATGACCTTCTCTTTCACGCGCTCTGTCAAGAAGTGTACAGAGACTGATCTCACTGTTCAGGCTCCTCTCTGGGATGGAGTGCCAGCCGCGTGAAGCCAGTATACTGTACGAACAGCGCATTGTGCGCACAATTCATGAGCACGCCACGAAATCGTATCGAAATGAGGTCATAGAAGAAGCCATCCAGATCCTTTGGATGGCTTGCAGACATCTCGTTGCTTACCGGTCAGTCCCGGCGCACTATGTTCGACGTGAACTTACCGGCTGATACTCTGTGAAGATCGCCCGTCATAATGTCCATAGGCCGTGTCACAGTCAGTACAGACCGGAAGCAGCACCCACAGACCTGTGAACTGTTCCTGTCCTTGCTCTACGATGGCCCAGCTGGCGGGCTTGCCACAATCTCCCATGCCGCACGGCAAGCTTTGCTTCAGTTCCATACGGAGAATCGCGGTCTCATCCAACTCTTCCATGATCACCCCTCGATGTGTTCAACCCGACACTGCGCACCGCGCGAGACATCTACCCCGCAAGTTCGAACGGATCGCTCGCATCTATTTGCTCTCGCATGAGCGCGACGCGGCGCAAAGCACGTTTCTGTGCTGCGTATAGCGCCTTTGCTGCCGCCAGATTGCCGCGAGCGACGAAGACCACCTCACCATCCGGCAGCGTCACCCTGTCGAGGGGTGGATGCTTGTGCTCGTGCGTCTGATTTACCACCATCATCGTGCGTCTCCCCTCCTAATGAGATGCGACAAGAAGAAAGCTTCGCGGTTCGTCAGCCAGACCAGCGCGGCCGGTGCGAATACTCCGCGCGCTTTCGATATACTGAGGATAGTGAACCGATATGACAAAGACGTGAAGGCACTATGAGAAACCCTTCATGTTCAGGTGATACGATGCTGGCGTGCGGTCGTAGCGCGTCGTGGCAAGGTGCTTCCAAAGCCCGTGGTATTGTGCATCCACTCCCGGGGAAGGCATGGAGGAGAATGACCATATGCACATCTTGTTAGTGGAAGATGATGTGCGTCTGGCCAGAAGTTACCAGCGAAACCTGGAACGTGCTGGGCATGACGTAGACATTGCGCCTAACGCCGAAGATGCCTATGCGCGCCTACATGACGACGCGCGCCCCATCCATGTCGTCATTCTCGACGTCCTGCTGCCTGGGAAAAGCGGTATCGAACTGTGTCGCACGATCCGGTCGGAGGGCATCAGGACGCCTATCCTCTTGTTGACCGCGCTTGACCAGACTGAAGACAAAGTGGCTGGTCTGGATGCCGGCGCCGATGACTACCTCACGAAGCCATTCCCATTCGATGAGCTTCTGGCGCGTCTGCGCGCGCTTGCGCGGCGACCCGCGACGTTCGATGCAGTAGCGGGCACCACTGAGCTTCAGGTGGGCGATCTGGTCATCGACCTGTTGCGTCGAGAAGTCTTTCGTGGGAACCGCCTCATCACGCTCACACCTCGCGAATTTGCGCTGTTGGAATATCTCATGCGCAACGCGGACCGCGTGTTGACCCGCGACCAGTTAACCTCCCACGTCTGGCCGGAGGGAACCGAAGCGGGGAGCAACGTGCTGGACAGCTACATACACCATCTGCGCGAAAAGCTGGAGGCAGACGTACATGATCGCTTGATCCACACGGTGCGAGGAATCGGCTATGCTTTGCGCACGCCAGCGCGGGAGGCGCGCCCATGACGACCACAACCCCTTCGGTGCCGCCCACCCCTTCACGGCAGATGGATGAGCCGAACACAGCGCAAGGTTTCTTGCGGCGCGAGTATGCTCGCATGCAGGATCGCTTGCACAAGTGGCTAGGTGGCGGCCACGGCGGCCCATTCTCCGCTCTGAGAAAGCACCTGATACTGACAAACGTCTCACTAGCGATGGTCGTCATGGCCGTGCTGGGAGGAGCGCTCTACGTCTATCAGGAGTTTCAGGTCTCGAGCCAGATTGACCACCAGCTTGCTGCGGAAGCGGCGCATGAAATCGCAAAAGGGCCTGCGATCTTCGACAGCACGCCTGGCGCCGATACAACAGAGAGCTACAACCCGGAAAGTCCTAATCTTTTCTCCATCGTACTTGGCAAAGACCACAAAGTCCTTCAGGATGACGAAGGCATCGAGCAGCTGGGCCTCACTGATTGGACCCTTGCGGAGGATGTCATCAGCGGCGAAACGCCCAATACATATAGCACCATCGAACGTAACGGCATCCGCTACCGCATCTACGTGGAGCAGGTAGTTCAGAATGGCACGGTGGTAGGAGCCATCCAGACTGGCACGTCACTCCAGGGCAAAGAAACTCAAATCGCCGATTTTGTGCGAACGCTCCTCCTCCTCTGCGTCGGTGTCATCGTGCTGACGGCCGTCTCCAGCATTTATTTGACTGACCGGGCGCTAAAGCCAGCCAAAGAAGCGTTCGTACGCCAGCGGCAATTCGCTTTCGCCGCATCGCATGAGTTGCGCACGCCACTCGCGTTTATCCGTTCGCAGGCGGAGTTGCTCGCCGCTCATCGCTGCCCGCCGCCGGCCGTGCCAGAAGCGGCAACGTCAGATGATGCGCTTGAAAAGTGGAAAGAGGCCAGTGAGGAGATGGGCAGCGACGCTCAGGAGATCATCTCTGAAGTCGACTATATGACACGCCTGATACACCGGTTGCTCCTGCTCGCACGCGATGAGGCCGATTATCGTGCCTTGGCGTGGGAACGCCTCAATCTGGCTGCGCTCGCGCGCGATTGTGCCACGCGCATACGACCCCAGGCCGAGGCGAAGCACCTGGACCTGATCTTAACTGGCATCTCATCCGGCGATACCGCGACGGCAGAGAGCCTTGCCGTCACGTATGGTGATCCGGATATGCTGCGTGAGCTACTCATTATCTTGCTTGAGAACGCCACCCGCTATACGCCCGAAGGCGGTAAGATCTGGCTCGAAGTGCATGCCGAGCGCAAAGGACATCATCACGCGGGGCATGTGTGGGTGCGCGTGAGCGACACCGGCAAAGGTATCGAGCCGGAGCATCTTCCTCACATCTTCGAGGCGTTTTACCGGGGCGACCCGGCGCGCACGCACGATCCATCATCCACTGGCTCGGGCCTTGGCCTTGCGCTCGCGAGCTGGATCGTACACGCGCACAATGGTCACATAGACGTACACAGTGTTCCCGGCGCGGGCACGACCTTCACCATCCATCTTCCGCTCGCGGACTAAGCACCCCGGCACGTTCGGTGGACATGCGCGGGTACCTGCTCGCCAAGTCCACCGCACCAGCATCACCAGCATCACAAGCATCCACGTTGTTGCCGCCCCATATCACGATTTCGCCTTCACTTCGCGCGCCCCACGCTCCCCAAAGATAGCCAGCGGTCACAGCCACAGCACTCCAACTCACAGATCAGCTCGGCGCATTTTCGCTGTGATTGTCATGTGATAACTCAACAGCATTGCGTGACGGCCACGTGATGGCACACGGGCACTCTAGCTTAAGACAAATTGCTTAACCGCCTGCAGGGTGACTCCTGACCTGGCAAACACAGCGCGCAGTCCTGAAAGGAGGTTCACATGGCCTACAAGTTCCAGGTGAACGATGTGGCCTGCATTAACTGTGGCATCTGTATGGACCTCTGTCCGGTGCGTTGTCTGGATATGACACGATCATCGGCAGAGGGCGAGTTGGGCACCGAAACAGAACAGCACAGCCCGATTCCTCTCGATTTCACACAGCGCTCATGGATGATGCTGGCGCCCGTCCAGGTATCCACCTGCATTGGCTGCAACGTGTGCGCGCAGGAATGCCCGACGAACGCGATCACCATCGAAGGCAAAGTGCCAGAAGTGACGTATGCCAAGCGCGGGCCGGTCAGCTACATGCCGCCGGATACGGGCTGGCAGCCGCTGAACGCCTTCACTCGTGCGACCCCCGAAGAGCCGGGTGAAACGCCTTGGGGCGACGAGCACGGCTGGCATGTGGCTGGACGTGAAGCTACCTGGCAGACGTGGCGCAGCTGGCTGGGCGATCGCAAAGAGGATCTTCGCGCACCCTGCCAGGCCGCATGCCCTGTCGGGACGAACGCGGGACTCTATGTCAGCCTGGTCGCGCAAGGCAAATATGACGAAGCGATCCACGTCGCCTCGGAACCCAATCCGTTTCCCGTTATCTGCGGGCGCGTCTGCACGGCGCCATGCGAAGACGTCTGCCGCCGCGGTGAATTCGATGAGCCAATCGCCATTCGCGACCTCAAGCGATTTGCCGCTGACCATGCCTCCGTCCCATACAAGCGCATGCTCAAGCCGCCGAAACAGTCCTACAGCGAACATATCGGCATCGTCGGCGCTGGCCCAACCGGTCTCAGTGCCGCCTATTATCTCGCACGTCGCGGCTACAAGGTGACGGTCTACGATGCGATGCCCGTGGCAGGCGGCATGATGGCCATCGGCATCCCCGAATACCGGCTGCCGCGCGCCGAGCTGAATCGTGATATCGACGCCATGCGCGACCTTGGCGTTGAGCTCGTGCTGAATACGGCAGTCGGTCGTGATATCTCCCTGGACGACCTCCAGCGCAAGCACGACGCTGTGCTTCTCGCCGTTGGTGCGCAGCGCAGCCAGCGACTGGGTATCACAGGCGAACATCTCGATGGTGTGATCGCGGCCACCAGCTTCCTCAAGGACTATAATCTCGATCCCACCACGAAGATCACCGGTGATGTCGCTGTAGTCGGCGGCGGCAGCACGGCGATGGACGCTGCCCGCTCCGCTATCCGCGCCGGCGCGAGTGCCGTTCACATTCTGTACCGCCGAAGCCAGGCCGAAATGCCCGCACAGATCGAGGAAGTCCGAGCGGCCATTGAGGAAGGCATCCAGCTTCACGAGCTGGTCGCACCTGTACGCATCGAAGGCGAAAATGGCACGGTCACCAAGATCATCTGCCAGCGCATGCGTCTGGGCGATCCGGATGCGCGCAACCGCCGCCAGCCAGTGCCAATTCCTGGGTCGGAATATGAAATGCCCATCGACAAGGTGCTGGTAGCGATTGGCGAAGCGCCTGATCCTTCATTCCTGCCAGAAGGCACGAGCGTGGAAGTCGCAGCATGGGGCGGCTTGCTGGTCAATCCCGACACGCTAGCGACAGGAGCGAGCGGCGTGTTCGCCGCTGGCGACGTCACGTACGGTCCGAAAGATATCATCAACGCCGCCGCACACGGACGCAAGGCATCGCGCGCGATTCACGCGTATTTGCGCCATCTGGATCCGAGCTACATTCACGAACTGCCCGACGACGAGTTCGAGACGCGTTCCGAACTGCCCGCCGATGGGCATATTACGCTGGACCTGCGGCCCACGCCGCGCGCCATTATGCCCCTGCGCACAAGCGACGCCGCGCATAGCCGTGACGTTGAATTCGCGTCAGGGTTCACCGAAGAGCAGGCACGGCGAGAGGCCAGCCGCTGTCTGCGATGCGATCTGGCCTATCTGTGTCCATCAGTGAAAGTGACCGGCGCTGAACCCGTTGCCGCCGGCGCACCGGTTCAGTAGCCAACACACGAGAGTCGTGTTGCTACGAGGAGGACGTACCATGTCAGTCACTGACCTCACAAATGCCATTATTAGTGGGATCAATGGTGGTGGCGAGCAGTTTCTCGAGGGAACGCTGGCCGCGGTTCTGCCAGTCATCTGGCTGGTGATTCTCGGCCTGCACCTCGGCCGGCCATACATCCTGGATATGATCGATCGCTTCACGCTCCGCCTCGGGGCCGATCTGCTCTGGCTGATCTACGCGGCCCTGCGCGACATCCTGATCGTCTCCGGTGTAATCATGAGCTTCATGTTCTTCTTCCCTGATGTCGTCACCGCTGACCAGCTGCCACTTACCGGTGGACTGGCGGCAGTCTGCCTGTTCGCTGTCTTGCTCATCAAGCTGACTGGCGATCCCGACGTTGACCCGAAAGCCTACAAGACGGTCACCTACCTGCTCGGCCTTGGCGCGGCGTTCTATCTGATTCCGTACGTGCTCGGCGTCCAGGGAAATGTGGTAGCCGCCGGTCAGCTGGCGAACGCAGCCAACTTTCTGGTCACTTCAACGAATCCGAACTGGGCGGTTGCGATAGCGTACATCTCGATCGCGGCACTGGCCATCCTGGGCGCCCTGGCTGTCGCTTTCAATCTGAAGACTGGTGGTCAACCGGAGGTCGAGGCCACACCAACCTCCCGCTAAGGTTCCTGTCTAACTCACGAAACACAGACCCGGAGCGGCTGCCCTGGCTCCGCATCCGTCAACATCGAGGAGAATCAGAATGAAGCCCGATGATGTCGCAACAGCGATCACCAACGCCCTGGTTCAGGGTGGTTCTCAGTGGCTCATCGCAACTATCGTCGCTTTCCTGCCGGTCATGTGGACCTTTTCACTGGTATTGCACCTTGGTCGCCCGTACGTCCTGCGCACACTTCGCCGCTGTGGGCTGCGCCTTGGCGCTGACGTGTGGTGGATGTCCTACATTCTGATGCGAGACGCACTGCTGGTCGTGACGTTCGGCATGAGCTGGATCTTCTTCGAGCCGAACATCGTCGCCGCAAATGCCCTGCCGATTACCGGCCCGCTCGCGGCGCTCTTCCTGCTGCTGGCGCTTGCCGTTCGCATCGCGCACCGCATCGATGATGACGTACAGGCATTCCGCCTTACCACGATCTTCCTCGTCGTCGGCGCAACGCTCTACTACTTCCCGCAGGTGTTCGCCGTAGAGGCCGCCAGCCAGGACTACCTGAGCTGGATCGTGACAAACCTGACAAGCAATACCAATGTTTCTGTCGCGCTTGGGATCATGTGGGTCTCCCTGGCAGGCGTCGTCGCGGTGGGCGGCTGGCTCTTCTTCCGCGCGCTGTCCTCAGCCAATCGCATGATGGCGCAACGCCTCTCGCCGGTTCCGACGAAGGCGCGCGAGAAGATTCCGGCGTAGTTCTTCTACGCCCCATAACTCCTCTTCACCGAAAATGCCCGCGCCACATCCCTGTGACGCGGACATTTTCGTGCAATGGCCGCTGTGTACATGTCAGTGCCTCCGGCCGAAAGAGGCGCGCTATCCAAAGTGCTTACACGTCTTGAGGAAGCGGCGTATCGTGTGATACACTGTTCTGCAGGGCGGGAGGATGCCAGTGGGAACCGGCGCATCCCGCCTGAATCATTACTGGCCACCAGGGAGTCCAAACGCATGGAATTGACCTGGCTGGGGCATTCGTGCTTCCGCCTGCGTGGTAAAGATGCCACGCTCATTACTGATCCTCCGGCTCCAAGCACCGGGTATTCGCTCGGCCGCATCTCTGCCGACATCGTCACCATCAGCCACCACCATCCCGGGCATGACTATGTCAAAGGGATCTCGGGCGAGCCAACCATTGTGGATGGTCCCGGCGAGTATGAGATCCACCAGGCGCTCATCACTGGCGTGTGGACATATCACGATGCCGAGCATGGCAAGATTCACGGGCGTAATACCGCCTATCTCATCACCATCGATGATGTGCAGATATGTCACCTGGGTGATCTTGGCGATCTGCTGGATGACCGTGCACAGGAAGCGCTGAGTGGCGCTGATGTCTTGCTTGTGCCCGTTGGCGGCGGTGCCGCACTCAACGCGGAGCGGGCGGTTGAGGTCATCGGGCAGATCGACCCGCGTATCATCATTCCCATGCACTATGCGACACCGGCGTATAAGCCGACAGGTCCGGGTCTCGATCCGCTAGAGAAATTTCTGCGCGAGATGGGGGTGGAAGCGAGTGAACCGCTCCCGAAAGTCGCCGTCACCAAAACGGCTCTTCCGGTGGAACCGCAGGTGATAGTACTCAACTATAAAGGTTGACATGACCATGAGGGGCTAGACCCGGCAGACGGGGTCCTAGCCCCTCCTCTTTGAGGATATTTCGTGAGGATGCGCCGTGTGGGCATGTGTGTGTTCGCGGGTGAGCACAACTGCCACGCGGACAGAACAATCTGTGATGAGGTGGCACCGCAGCCCTTCTCACGACACGTGCGTCGCTATCTTTTCGCTTGTTCCAGGGAGTCTCAATCAACACGCGTGCATGCAGCGTCATGAAGCAGTTACGAGAGGTAATCGGTGGACGCGGCAGGGGGTAAACACATGTCCAAATTTCTCTTCGTGACGGGAGGTGTTGCGTCTTCCGTCGGCAAAGGCATCGCGGTGGCCTCGATTGGCCGTCTACTTAAGGCCCGGGGTCTCTCCGTCGCGATCATGAAGCTTGATCCATATATCAATGTCGATCCCGGCACAATGTCTCCCTACCAGCATGGTGAAGTATTCGTTACCGATGATGGCGCCGAGACCGATCTGGATCTAGGTCACTACGAGCGCTTCACCGATGAGGCAGCGACGCAGGCCAGCAATCTGACGACCGGCCAGGTTTATGCCTCGGTCATCGCCAAGGAGCGGCGCGGCGAATATCTCGGTGGCACCATCCAGGTCGTCCCGCACATCACCAATGAGATCAAAGCGCGCGTGCTGGAGCTGGCGCATTCCACGAGCGCGGATGTCGTAATCTGCGAGGTCGGCGGCACGGTCGGCGACATCGAGGGGGAGCCATTTCTCGAAAGCATCCGCCAGCTTCGCACTGAAGTTGGCCGTGATGACGTACTCTATATCCACGTTACGTTGCTTCCTTATATCGGCGCGACCCACGAACTGAAGACGAAACCGACACAGCACAGTGTAAAAGAATTGCTGCGCGCAGGTATCCAGCCCGATGTCATCCTCTGTCGTTCGGATTACCCCGTCAGCGACGATATTCGCTCCAAGATCGCGTTGTTCTGCAATATCCAGCAGCGAGCGGTCATTCCGCTCGTCACCGCCAGCAGCATTTATGAAGTGCCGTTGATGCTGGAATCTGCCGGGCTTGGCAACTACCTCATCGAGACACTCCGCCTTGAAAATGGGCAGGAACCTGACCTAGATGAATGGCGCAGACTCGTCGATACGATTCAGGCGAGCAAGCCAGAGGTGCGCATCGCAATCGTCGGCAAATACGTTTCGCTTCATGACGCATACCTTTCTGTAGTCGAGGCGCTTCACCACGCTGCATGGGCAAACGGCGTTGACGTGCGCATCGAATGGATTGACTCGGAGTCGCTGGAAACCTCGTGGGAAGAATATGAGCCAGTGCTTTCGTCCGTCGATGGCATCCTCGTCCCGGGAGGCTTTGGCAATCGGGGAATCGAGGGCAAGATTCGCGCAGCCGAGCTTGCCAGAACCCGCAATATCCCTTATCTGGGGCTGTGCCTCGGCATGCAGGTGGCGGTGATCGAGTTCGCACGAGACGTGCTCGGCCTGAAAGATGCCAACAGCTCGGAGTTCGATCCTGAATCACATGACAAGGTGATCGACCTGATGGTGAGCCAGCGCCGCATTGCGGATAAGGGCGGCACGATGCGACTGGGCCAGTGGGTCTGCTGCCTAACACCAGATAGCAAAGTCGAAGCCGCGTATCAGCAGCCAATCATCTTCGAGCGCCACCGCCACCGCTATGAGTTCAATAACAGCTACCGCAAACGCATGGAGGCGGCTGGAATGGTTCTCAGCGGTCGCTCGGCTGACGGTAGCCTGATCGAGATCATTGAGCTGCGCGACCATCCGTGGTTCGTTGCGACGCAGTTCCATCCAGAGTTCAAGAGCCGGCCCACGCGCCCGCATCCGCTGTTCCGCGAGTTTGTGGCGGCATCGATGCGACAGGGCGAGGTAGTGCCAGCGTCTCGGGACGTACAGGCCGCATCAAATGGACGTGGGCCCCATTCCGATGAAATGGTTGCTGGCCGACATTCCTCGTAGAGCATCGCGCACCGTGCCGATAGTGTGCGTGGCATACGTGAGCAGCGTATGGGCGGCTCCCTGTGGGGTCGCCCACCTTTGTGTCCATTGTTTGGGACATGCTCATAGGTATACTCTGTACCCGCCCTGTCACATTGCACTATTATAGCTGATGGATCGGCGAGTACCGGCATAAAACACCCGCACATTCGTCGTGACTCTCACGAATCATGATGTGTTTGTAGCATTTCTATTAATTTGCGCTGCGCACTTGACAAGCATCCTCCACATGTTACACAATTTGCTTAGTCATCCTCACCGTGCGTCCCCGTAGTGCCAGTAATCGCACATGGATGCCCCGCGTCACAGTCCTGTGTAGAGTTCAGCTTCGTTCCCCCAGTGAACCCGGACAGGAGGCACAGCCATGACCCAGAAGCCACCTCATCTCCACCCGTTGCTCTCCCGCATATCGCGCCTGCCTGGACGCTTTGCAGCCGCACGAAAATTCGGAACCAAGCGCATGCTAGACGTAGTAGACACGGATACCGGCACAGCACCCCGGCGCACTGCCGTGGCCAAAGACATGACTGGCCATCTTGCCGAAGCAGCCGCGCAGTGCAAATCCTGGAAAAATTGGCTTGAAAGCAAGGAGAGCGGCAGGTCTGCCATGCTGCTTTCACTGGCCGCCGTCGGCCTGTTTCGCAACGCTGACTTGCTGGCCGATGATGCAAGGCGATACGGGAGAGTATTGGATGAAACCGAAGACTGGGCGGAGGCCATGCAATATAGTGACAAGAGACGGTCGCTGCGCCAGCCGGTTCCGGCGCTTGCGAGCTATGGGGTGGAAGCTGGGCCAGAGACGCAGAGCGTGGCCCGCACCTCGTTCGACATTACTCATCTGTCTAAGCGACAGCGCAAGCGCCTGGCCCGTGATCTCGCTCGCCTGGCAGGGCAGTTCATACAAGCATCGAGCCGCTTGCGCACCGATCTGACTGTACAACGGCCACCCAGTTTGCACAGTTTGCACGTCGTACAAACCGAGATCGAAGAACTCGCCGGTTTCATCCGCAGGACGGAAACCGCGCTCCGGCAAACGTATGACGTCCGTGAGAGGAAAGCGAGCTGACCCGCCAGATCCCAAACGGTGGAGAATACGAGGGACAGGATGCGCTCCTGTCCCTCGCGCTACGACCGTCTAATTGCTACTTGTCGCGCTCAACGCTCGCCAGAGCTGACTGCGCCGCGGCCAGACGCGCCACCGGCACGCGGAATGGCGAGCAACTCACATAATCCAGCCCAACTTCGTTGCAGAAAGCGATGCTATCCGGATCGCCACCATGCTCACCGCAGATACCGACTTCCAGCTTCGGGTTGGTCGCGCGTCCCTCTTCTACACCGATGCGCACCAGACGACCGACACCATCCCGATCGAGCGTCTGGAACGGATTGGTCTTGAGGATTTTCACCGGCTCGCTCAAGCCCGGCTCCTCAAGGCCCTCGACGTAGCGCAGCAGGAACTTCCCTTCGGCGTCGTCACGGCTCATGCCGAAGGTAGTCTGCGTAAGATCATTCGTGCCGAAGCTGAAGAAGTCGGCGAATTCAGCGATCTGCCCGGCGGTCAGGGCGGCTCGCGGAAGCTCGATCATCGTGCCGAACTTATACTCGACCTTGCCGCCAACCTCGGCGGTAATCTCCTGTGCCACCTGCTCCAGCTGTCGCCGTACTTCGCGCAGTTCGTTCACGTGTCCCACCAGCGGGATCATGATCTTCGGCTGCAACTTGATGCCGTCCTTCGCGACATTAGCCGCCGCCTCCAGGATAGCGCGCGTCTGCATAACGTTGATTTCCGGGAAGAGCAAGCCCAGACGGCATCCACGCAATCCCAGCATCGGATTCGCCTCGCGCATGCTGGCAACGGCATTGAGCAGGTGCCGCTTCTCCTCCAGTTCCTTCGAGCCAGGTTTGGTGTCTTCGAGGCGAGTCACTTCGACGAGCAGCTCCTCATAGCTCGGGAGGAACTCATGCAGTGGCGGATCAATCAGGCGAATGACGACCGGATAGCCATCACCCGTCTTGGGATCACGCATCGCCCGGAAGATGCCCTCAAAGTCGGACCGCTGGAACGGCAGCAAACGCGCAAGCGCGGCCTCGCGTTCCTCACGTGTGGCAGATAGTATCATCTCCTGGACGATTGGCAGACGCTCCTGCTCCATGAACATGTGCTCTGTCCGGCAGAGGCCGATACCCTGAGCGCCAAACGTCACGGCGCGCTGCGCGTCGCGTGGGTAATCCGCGTTCGCCCACACGCCGAGCTTGCGGAACGAATCCGCCCAGTCCAGCAGCGTGCGCAGATCTTCTTCCTCTTCGAACTTCGGCTCGAGCGTCTTGATGGCGCCCTTGTAGACCTGCCCAGTCGTGCCGTCAATCGAAATCTCGTCGCCTTCATTGATCACGAGTCCCGTCTCGCGGACCTCAAATGACCTGTTCTCGTAATCAACGCGGATGCCCTCGCAGCCGACGACCGCGGGCAAGCCGAGTCCGCGCGCCACGACAGCCGCATGGCTTCCTGTACCACCACGGCTCGTCAGGATGCCCTTCGCGACGAGCATTCCGTGGACGTCATCGGGGCTGGTTTCCTGGCGCACGAGAATGACGCGCTCCCCGGCCTTGCCCGCCGCTTCCGCGCGATCAGCATCAAAGATCGCCTTGCCAACCGCCGCGCCAGGTGAAGCATTCACACCGCGGGCAAGTTCACGGCCCTCTGAACGAGCCTGCTCGATGTTTTGCTCGTCGAAGCGGGGGAGCAATAGCTGAACGACCTGCCACGGCTCGACGCGCTGAACGGCTTCCTGCTGAGTAATGAGACCCTCGCGCTCCATATCCACGGCAATCTTGACGGCAGCCTGGGCGGTACGTTTCGCGGAGCGCGTCTGCAACATGTACAGACGGCCCTTCTCGATCGTGAATTCCAGATCCTGCACGTCACGGTAGTGCGCTTCGAGCCGCTTGGCGATATCCTGGAATTGCTTCGCAACCTCGGGCATCTCATCGGCCAGCCGTTCAATTGACGAGGTGTTGCGAATACCGGCGACTACATCTTCGCCCTGCGCATTTACGAGATAGTCACCGTAGAGTTTCTTCTCGCCAGTAGATGGATTGCGCGTAAACGCGACGCCCGTGGCGCTGTTCTGGCCCATGTTGCCAAATACCATCGTCTGGACGTTTACCGCAGTGCCGAGATCATGGGGAATCTTGTTAAAATTGCGATAATCGATGGCGCGCTTGTTATTCCACGACGCGAAGACGGCCTCGATCGCGAGACGGAGCTGATCGTACGGATCCTCGGGGAACGGCTTGCCCGACGCGTCACGCGCGATCTGCTTGAATTCCTGCACCATCTGTTTGAGCGCGTCGGCGGGGATATCAGCGTCTGTCCTGGCGCCTGTCTTCTCTTTGTACTCTTCGATCTTCTTCTCGAACGCATCAGCCTTCGCGTCCAGCACGATCTTGGAGAACATCTGAACGAACCGGCGATAGGCGTCATACGCGAATCGCTCGTCGCCGCTGCCAGCAATGATGCCCTTCACGGTTTCATCCGTCAGGCCGAGGTTGAGTACCGTATCCATCATGCCTGGCATGGAAAACTTCGCGCCGGATCGTACGGATACGAGCAAGGGATTCTGGGGATCACCAAAGCGCTTGCCCGTCTGCTGCTCGACGACACGCAGAGCCGCTAGTACTTGATCCCACATGCCGGCGGGGAAATGCTTGTCAGCGGTATAGTATTCGTTACACGCCTCAGTTGTGATGGTAAAACCCGGCGGGACAGGCAGACCCGCATTGGTCATTTCCGAAACGCCTGCTCCCTTGCCGCCGAGCAGGTCGCGCATCTTGGCATTGCCTTCAGAGAAGAGATATACCCACTTCTTTGGAGATTTCGCGACCGCCTCATCAAGGGTCATTTCTGTCGTCTGTGCCACGTGTCTTCTCCTCGTTCGAGTTGTTCTGTTGCCGCCAGCCGGTTCGGCTGGCGCGCATGTGCCTGAAACCTGCGAATCCTCGCAGCCGCCGGTGTACTCACCGGCACGTTCAGGCAACCTCACGTGGAACGCGTCATCGGTAGGCTCGTACTCACGTGTCAAAAGCCGCAATCATTATACAGAACTCAACGCCCCGGCTGCTGCGGATGGCCATCTTTCGGCTCTGCGCGCGATTGGGGATCTCCCCATCCGCCTCCTCCTGGCGTCTCAATCCTTAATCGTGCGCCGGATGGCAGTGTCACCCGAAATTTACCCGGAAATTGCCTCTCCGTGCCATCAACATCGATCACAACGTTGTGACCGCTCGCTCCTGGCTCTCCCCCCGCGAGACCGTATGGATGGTGAGTCCGCCGCTCGCTAAGCACGCTCACCTCAACGTCATCGAGAAACGCATACAGGCGTATGATTCCGTCGCCGCCGCGAAAGCGCCCCGCGCCACCGGTTCCCCTCCGGATGGCATAGCGCTCAATGCGCACCGGAGCACTGCGTTCCAGCGCCTCGATGGGTGTGTTGAGCGTGTTTGTCATGTGAACTTGCACCGCCGATGCGCCATCCCAGCCCGGACCCGCTCCGGCACCACCACCAATGGTCTCGTAATACGTATACGCGCCGCCGTGTGTCGGGCCAAACGTGACATTATTCATGGTGCCCTGGCTCGCCGCCGGTATGCGATCCGGCAATACCTGCGCGAGCGCGGCCAGCACGACATCGACGATCCGCTGGCTCGTCTCGACGTTTCCACCCGCGACGGCGGCTGGCGGCAGCGCGTTCACCACCGTTCCGGCCGGAGCAATGAGCCGAATGGGCCGCAGACTGCCCGCATTGGTCGGGATATCCTCCTGAACGGCCAGACGCAGCGCGTACGTTACTGCGCTCAACGTAATCGCTTCAACCGCATTCAGGCTGCCGCGAAGCTGCGGAGCCGATCCGGTGAAATCAAATGTGGCCGCGTCTCCCTCAATGCGTAGCGACAGCACTATCGCCACATCGGCTGTCCCCATCCCGTCATCATCCAGATAATCCCGACTGCGCACTTCGGCATCGGGCAGCTCCGCAAGCAGAGCGCGTGTGACGCGCTCGGCGTAATCTTGCAACGCCCTCCCATACAGCGACACCTCGTCAAGCCCATAGCGCGCGATATACTCGCGGATACGCTGCTCACCGACGCGATTAGCCGCGATCTGGGCCAACAGGTCGCCCCGACGTTCGTTTGGCGTGCGCACGTTGTGAACAAAGATCGACAGGATGTCGTCTTCAATCTCACCGCCACGGCAGAGCTTCACTGGCGGCAAAATGATCCCTTCCTGATACAGCTCTTGCGAGAGCGTCAGGCTACCGGGCGCGATGCCGCCGACATCCGCATGATGGGCACGGTTTGCGACAAAAAACGCCGGGCGCTCGATATCACCCGCGAAGACGGGCATGACGAGCGTGAGATCGGGCAGATGCGTGCCGCCTGAATAAGGATCATTCAGCAGAACCATATCACCCGGTGAAAACGAGTGCGCGGCAATCGCGGATTTGACACTCATGGGCATAGAACCGAGATGGACGGGCAGGTGCTCTGCCTGAGCAATCGTTTCGCCCTCGGCATCGAAGACCGCGCAGGAGAAGTCGCGGCGCTCCTTGATATTCGGACTAAATCCCGTCCGCATCAAGACTTCGCCCATTTCCTCCGCAATGGCCTGATAGAGCTGCTTGAAGACCTCCAGCCGAACCGGATCGACTGCTGCTGCGTCGCTCATCATCGGCGCGCCTCCTTCTGGCCCGTAAGCGGCACATGCACGTTGCCATACTGATCCACCCGTGCCGCCACCCTGGGCGGCAGAAGCACCGTGCTGAAAGGTCCAGCAAGTATGGCCGGCCCATCCACCCACTGATCACGCGCCAGATCTTCCAGGGCATATACGTCCGTCTCATACCGTTCACTATCGAACCAGGCCTGGACCGTTCGCCGTGGAGGCGCCGGTTCAGCGGCCGGCAGTTCTGGCAGTTGCACGGCCAGGTTTGGCGCACGAACGACGACGCTGATATTCACCGCCTCGACAGGCGAGCGCCTGTCGCTGTAGCCAAAGCGCTGCTCGTGCTCATAATGAAACGCCTCAGCGGTCGCGTCTGGTGTTCCCTGCCAGGCGACAGAAAGCTCATAGGACTGGCCGCGGTATCGTACGTCAAGCGAAGGCTCCACGACCAGCTCGTCGCGCGCGAACCCCTCCGCCTGCACGTCAGCCGCGCAGCGCTGTGTAAGCGCGTCAAAACGCGCCTCTACCTCCTCAGCCGTCAACGTGGCGAGATCAGCCAGGATGCTCTCATGTGCTGTGGAGAGCGTATCCGCCAGCACCATACCAAGCGCGCTCAATACGCCCGCGTGCCGCGGCACCAGCACGCCCCGCATGCCGAGCGCGCGGGCAAGGCTCACGGCATGCAATCCTCCGGCGCCACCGAAACAGAATAGGACGAACCCCTCTGGATCATACCCACGCCGCGCGCTCACCGTTCTGACTGCGCGCTCCATCGCCGCATCAGCTACGGCGATTACACCATGTGCCAGCTGGACGGAGTCGCCATCGTATCCGTCAGCGAGTCGCTTCGCCACCCGCTCCGCCGCAGGGAAATCGAGCGCCATCCGTCCGCCAAGAAAGTAATCGGGCAGAATGTGGCCAAGTACGACGTGCGCATCAGTCACCGTCATCGACTCACCACCCCGCCCGTAGCATGCCGGTCCGGGTGTCGCTCCTGCCGACTCCGGCCCGACGAGCAGCGCACCACCGCGATCAAATCGCGCAATGGACCCGCCCCCCGCGCCGACGGTGTGGATATCGAGCATCGGCACCCGCAGAGGTAGCCCATCCATCTGCGCGTCGCGCGTCGTGAGAATCTTCCCCGGCAGCAGCGCCACATCCGTGCTTGTTCCCCCCATATCCAGCGTAATAATATCGCGCTCGCCGGCTGCCTGCGCTACGGCGTGCGCACCAATCACCCCTCCCGCCGGACCTGAGAGAATCATGGAAGCGGGGCGCGCCAGCTCGCTACTGGGCTGGCGGCCGCCATCTGAGCCAACCAGCCGGAGAGTGCCCTGAAGCCTGCCGCGCAACCGCTCCACATAGCTTGCGACGAGTGGCCCGACGTACGCGTTGAAGACCGTCGTACTGGTGCGCTCGTATTCGCGGTAGGTGGGATCGATCTCGCTCGAGACGTACACGAAAGGACAAACCTGCCGCAGCCGCGCCGCCAGCAGGTGTTCGTGGATCGGATTAACGTAGGCATGCAGCAGACTGATCGCTATGGCATCGGGCTTTTCTGTGGCCACGAGCTGCGCCACGCGCTCGATTTCCTCGCCGCTCAGGGAAAGAACGACCTGGCCCTCCGCATCGATCCGCTCGGCAACCTCGATACGGCGCGCTGCCGGTATAAGAGGAATGGGCTTCCGCGTGTGCGGATCGTAGATGCCGATGCGAGTCTGCCGCCCGATCTCCAGAACATCTCCAAAGCCGGCTGTGGTGACGAGCACGGCGCGCGCGCCTTTCCGCTCGAGGAAGGCATTGGTGGCAATCGTCGAGCCGTGTACGGTCAGCACGTCGGGCAGATTGGCATGCATCGCTTCGATGCCATCGAGCATTCCTACTTCCGGATTCGCCGGCGTCGTGGATATCTTATAGGTGCGCAGTTCGCTTCCCGTCCACCACACAAAATCGGTAAAAGTGCCCCCAATGTCCGCCCCAACCAGCATGCTTTGCTCCCCAGCCTGCATGAGCGTCGCGCATCACGCATGGATGCGTCGTGCGTACGATTCCGCGATAAGTATACCCGCTGCGACCGCCGGAGCGGTGGTCGTTCCAGAAGGCTCGACCTGCGCCAGCTGCTTGTATACCGTCAGCGTACTGTTTGCGTAATCAATCGTGATCGTGCCGAACTGACGCCAGATGTCTGAGCCGATCAGCCCCCGAAGGTCCGTGCCTGGCCGGATTTGGGCCAGGCCAGCGCTCGCGATTACCGTATCGGGGAAATTGATCTTGCCCGTGTGCCAGTTGCTGATATGCACGGGAACAGCGGTTTCGTTCCCGCCGACACCTGAAATCGGCTCTGCTGGCCCAGCCTGCTGCAAACCAAGCTGCCGTGCCAGCGGGCGATCAATCAGCGATTGGCTCGCTCCAGTATCGAGTGCGAATGTGTAAGGTCCCCTACCATTAATGGTAACCGCCAGCAGCACGAGAGTTGACCCGCCTTGCCCCCGCAGCACCTTGACCGGAACTGTAATACCAGAGCCGGAGCTGGTGCCGGACGTGGTGGGAAACGTGGAGGTGCGTATCTGAGGAGTCTCTATGCTCACGGTGCATCCAGCGAACACAATGGCGATGGAAACCGCTAACGTCACCGTCGCTAGCAATCCTTGAAGGCGCCGGACTGCCTGCTTTCTGGTCCGATCTATCATATTCTCTCCTTTGTGACTCGCGACATACTCAATGTTATCTAGTCCGGCCTTGAAATTTCAGCAGGCAACACGGCGCGCATAGCCGCGTTTTCGCCAGGTGCGCCAGGACAAGCCCGCGTAACGTATGATACAGAACACCGTCTGACGCTCGCACGTGCTGGTACACGAGACGGCATTTGCCAACCCGGATGCGCGTCAGCCTAGCACAGCAGGGAGAAGATCGCATTATGGCGGCAGATCCTTCAAGGAACCGTTTTTTGAATACTGGACCCGCCGGTCCAAACTGGGCACAACGGCGTGATGTTGCCCTCGCTATCATCGGCTGGTTTATCATCCTCGCGGTGGCGCTATGGGCTGCCTCCTACGTGGCGAACGTGCTGCTCATCATTACGGTCGCTTCGCTCCTCGCCTATGCCCTGTTTCCTGGGGTGCAGTTTCTCGCCCGCTTGATGCCGCGCGGCCTGGCGATCCTAATCGTGTATCTGGCTGCCTTAATAGTGATCGGCTCGGTGGGCTATTATATCGTCGGAACAGCCATCGCTCAGCTCACCTCGCTCGGCACGCATCTCGGCTCAATCATTCAGACACAATCGAAGGCCCAGAGTCCCCTGCTACAACTCCTGTCGCGATTTGGCATCAGTGGCTCGCAACTGCAAACACTCAGCACGACGGCACTCGGCGCAGCTCAATCCGTCGTGGGTCAGGTCATTCCGTTCTTGCAGGCCATTTTCGGCGTAGCGCTGGATACGATTCTGGTCATCGTGCTCAGCATCTATCTGGTTATCGATGGTCCACGAATCATCCTCTGGCTGCAGACAGGCGTTCCTATCCGCTACCGGCCACGCGTCCACTTCATGATTCATACGGTTGAGCGCGTTGTCGGTGGCTACATCCGTGGCCAGTTCACGCTCGCCGCACTGGTTGGAGTGCTTGTCGGCGCGGGCATGGCGGTGCTCGGATTGCCTTACGCAACCTTGCTGGGCATGCTTGCGTTCGTTCTCGAATTCATTCCGATCATTGGCGTCTTCGTCTCGGGGCTGGCTTGTGTGTTTGTCGCCCTGACGAAGGGGTTCGTGCTCGCGCTCATCGTCCTTGCGTACTTTGTCATTGTCCACATCATCGAGGGCGATGTGGTTGGCCCGCGCATTGTTGGCCACGCGGTCGGCGTGCATCCCATCATCTCGATCATGGCGCTGCTCGCGGGTGCTGAACTATTTGGGCTGTGGGGGGCGTTATTCGCTGCTCCGGTCGCTGGTGTAATTCAGGCGTTCCTGGCAGAATTCTGGAGCGAGTGGCGCGCGCTGAATCCGACGCAGTTTCCGGACAGCACTGCGGCCATGGGGCTGGATATGCCAGGCCCTGTGCCCGATGTCGAGAGAGGAAATGGCGCTCTCGCCATGGAGGATGACGAAGGGAAAACGCAGGCCCTGCCGTCCTGACTACCATACGGATATCACTTCTTGAGGCAAGCAGAAAGGCGCCGCCCCGTTGAATCGGAGTGACGCCTCTCGTTGTGGCTCCGGGACGTGGATTCGAACCACGGCTGGCTGATCCAGAGTCAGCTGTCCTACCGCTAGACGATCCCGGAACATGGATTGCGTTTCGCAACCGCAGGTAAAATGTTAGCACACTTGCCGCTCCAGCGCAACCCTTCGGAGCGCTGCGCGTCATGAGGGGAATTCTGCGGCGAAAGACGCCACGTGAATTTGCAGGACGTCTGGCTCTATGCTGTATGATGTGCCTATACGCGACAAAGCAGGCGGTTTCATTCGGAAGGGAAGTCACCAGGCGTCCCCGTCGCCATGTGCAAACAGATATATGCCTCTATGCGGCTCACGGCGCCGAGTGGTGAATCAGGGAAAACATGGACATTCAGGATATCGCTCGTAGAGTGCTAAAGCAGCGCCTCGAACGATACACAGATATTGGCCCACCATTGCAGCCAGCGGGAACCGCTCGGTTCCGGAATGATCCTCTGCGGCTGAGAGTCGCGTACGCCACAGCCGCTGCTGGCATGGCGACTGAGTTGGTGAGCCTGGTCCTGCGTTATGCGCGTGCACGTCGTTCACAGGTGCAGTGGACGGTCGTACCTGCGCGTCCAGGTGAGGGTGAGCTACCGGCCGCATTGCTGGCCGCGGATTTCGACTTGATCGAAAACCTCCTGCTCATGGCGCATGAAGGGCCACTTGTGGTGCAGCCGCACGCATCCATCAGCGTGGTGCCTCTCACGACATGGCAGCAGATGTGGCTCTACGAATATGGTAGCCGGCAATCATTCTATAATGACGTGCGCCCATCGGACGCGCTTGTCGGGCAGCGCGCGACGGATCGCTGGCACGAGCTTACGCGCGGTTGGTGCAGATACTACGTCGCGCTCCTCAACGGGCGGCAGGTGGGAGGCGGCTATATCAGCTGTTATGAGGATATCCCCACGATTATGGGCATCTACACGCTCAGCGATGCACGCCGCCACGGGGTAGCCACGGCTGTTCTCGCCCGCATCATTGCCGACACAGTCACCGAGCGGAATCCTGTGGTCTGCCTGTATGTCGAACACGGAAATCCAGCCGAGCATCTCTATCGGTCGCTGGGATTCGTTCCCATTCTTGATTCACAAACCTATATGCACAGCATGCCGTAGCCAGATAGAGCAGGGATAGCAGCCGTCATGTCTGAACGAGAATCGGTATCGCCATCTAGCAGGCATGCCTCAGCATCAGGAAGACTCGTCGCTCGTTTCCTGTCTCGCGACAAGCAAAACGCGTACGCCAAACACATCCAGCACGGGACATTGCGACAGGTTGCAAGTGTGGAGCTGCTCGCGCAGGAGCAACTGCAGCAACTGGCTACACGTGGTCTCTGGTTGTTCATCCTGTCAGCCGGTTTCTTTGTCGCGCTGGATGTCTTTGCGCGCGCAAAGTACTCTTCTCCGCCGTTTCCCGGTGGAGGAGGCGCTGGCACGGTGCTTCTGCTCATCGTCGTCAACGCGCTGGGATACGCGGTGATCATTCCGCTGCACGAAGCAGTGCATGCGCTGGTCATTGTGGCATTGGGTGGACGTCCGCGCTTCGGCCTGCGTCTGCCACTCGCAGCGTACTGCACGGCTCCCGGCCAACTCTTCACACGTGACGGCTATACCGCAGTGGCAGTCGCTCCGCTGGTGGTGCTGACCTTGATCGGCATCATCGTCACATGGCTGGCGCCCAACATCGGCGCGGCCATTATACTCGCTATGGCAGGCAATATTTCCGGTGCAATCGGGGATCTGGTCGCCGTCGCGCGTCTGCGCGAACTTCCTGGCACAGTTCTCATAGCGGATACCGAGACCGGCTTTGTCGCATATGCACCCGCAGCGTGAGCGCCCCGGCTCGCGGCATTCAAGCGCATCATCGCGCTCCTGGACATCTTGACGGCTGCCTCTGGCTAGTGGTTAGTGTATATTGTACACTCTACACTAACGAGTAGATACGGATACACGCCGCACGCCGTCCGTCTGGTGCATAAGCCGTGCTACGTCAAAGGATTTCGCATGACATCGCGCGCAAGAATAGCCTCTGGTATAGACCAAAATGGCGAGCCACGGGACGATATCCAGTGTGATGTCGCCATCATTGGTGGTGGTATTGCCGGTCTGGCCACAGCGCTTTCTCTCCCGACTGAATATGCCATCACGCTGATTACCAAGAGCACTCTGGGCGAGAGCAATACGCGCTACGCGCAGGGCGGATTAGCGGCGGCCATCGGCAGCGACGACAGCCCATCTCTGCATCTCGCCGATACGCTCACGGCTGGCGCCGGGCTTGTCGACGAAGAAGCCGCTCGCACGCTCGTCACCGGAGCGCCCGAAGCGGTGGCATGGCTTATCAAGCAGGGCGCTCAGTTCGACCGCCGACAGGCCCCTTCTGATGTAGCTGCAACAAGTCTTGCCGACCAGTACCTTCTCGGTCGCGAGGCGGCGCACAGCAGATGGCGCATCCTGCACGCGCATGGTGACGCAACCGGCGCTGAAATCGAACGCGCTCTCGTCGAAGCGGTCAGGCGCAGGGCCAACGTGCGCGTACTGCAGAATGCGCGCGCGCTTGATGTGCGACTGCACGCTGGTTATTGTGAGGGTGTCGCCATTCAGCAGGCTGGACGGCGGAAAGCCGTCCTTGCGCGCTATGGCGTGGTGCTTGCCAATGGCGGAGCAGGCAGGCTTTGGTCGCGGACATCCAATCCGCAGGGCGCGACAGCGGATGGTCTAGCGCTGGCCTGGCGCGCTGGTGCGACGTTGACTGACCTTGAGTTTGTCCAGTTTCACCCGACGGTGCTTGTCCCGCCAGATCCGGATGCGGAGCCATTTCTCATTTCCGAAGCCGTACGCGGCGAGGGTGCGTATCTGCGCAATAGCGCGGACGAACGCTTCATGCCGCGCTACCATGCTGATGCCGAACTCGCGCCACGTGATGTGGTCGCACGTGCGATTGCCGGTGAATTGGCACAAGGACAGGTTTATCTTGACCTGCGCCATCTGCCCGCGGACGCTATTGCAGCCCGATTTCCGACCATCTCGGCGGTTTGCCGTCACTACTCGCTCGATCTTGCGCGCGACTTGATTCCCGTCGCGCCCGCGGCCCATTATTTCATGGGTGGCGTTGCGGTCGATACGGAAGGGCGAACGACCGTGCCCGGTCTCTTTGCTTGCGGCGAAGTGAGTTGCACAGGCGTTCATGGCGCGAACCGGCTTGCCAGCAATTCTCTTCTGGAGGGGCTTGTCTTTGGCCGGCGCATTGCCCAGGCACTGACGGATCACCAGAACACCACCTGGCCCAGCGCGCCACGCCTGCCGGGGTTCGTCGTGCCAGCGAAGCCAGTGTTGAGCGATTCAGTACTGACGGATTCGCCTGACCTGAAGGAGCAATCCGCTATTCGCGCCATCATGTGGGACTATGTCGGCCTACAACGCACCCGCGCTGGCCTGGAAACCGCACGCGCACAGCTCGAACAGCTGGCCGCGCGGAGGCCATATGATCCGGAAACCTGTTCGATGCTGCTAGCCGCCCAGCTTATCGTCAGCGCGGCGCTGACCCGCGAGGAGAGCCGGGGCGGCCACTGGCGCGCTGACTTTCAAGAGGCCAACCCCGCTCTGGATGGGCAGCACTCGCATATCATGCATGCCACGGCGAAGGAAACTCCTACCGGTCTGGAGGCGACGCATGCCGCAGGATAGCAGAGTCCGCTTCGATCCCGTAGTGGACGACGAATTGATCCGGCACGCACTGGCGGAAGACGTCGGTCGCGGAGATATCACTACCGAGGCAACTATCCCAGCAGATGCGCGCGCGCGTGCAACTCTGGTCGCGCGCGCCGAAGGCGTGATCGCGGGCTTGCCCGTCTCGCTGAGGGTGTTTTACCTGCTCGATCCTCAAATTGCCATTGAGACGCTCGTACACGACGGCGAGCACGTTTCTCGCGGCACGGTACTGGCACGCCTCAGCGGCAATGCGCGAGCTATCCTTACTGCTGAGCGCACCGCGTTGAACTTTCTGGGCCGACTCTCCGGTACGGCCACGCTGGCGTCAGCATGCGCGCGCGCTGTCGCGGGAACAGGGGCAGTCATCGTCGATACGCGCAAGACGACTCCGGGCCTACGCGCGCTCGAAAAGTATGCCGTCCGCATGGGCGGCGCAAGCAACCACCGTGCGGGTCTGGACGATGGCATACTCATCAAAGATAACCACATCGCAATCGCGGGAAGCGTGCGGCTGGCCGTACAACGCGCGCGAGCACACGCGCCTCATCTGATCAAAATCGAGGTCGAGTGTGACACACCCGAGCAGGTTCGCGAGGCAGTCGAGGCAGAAGCTGATGCCATCCTGCTCGATAATATGTCCGCCGCGATGATGCGCGAGCAGGTAAACTGGATTCACGCGCGAGCGCCACGTACGCTGATCGAGGCATCAGGCGGCATAGGCCCGGATCCAGGGCGGCTGGCAGAGGTCGCGGCCACAGGTGTGGACATCATCTCTCTCGGCGCACTGACACACTCTGCGCCCAACTTCGATGTAGCGCTCGACTTCGAGGCAGGCGCATAAGACGCCGTACAGGAGAGGACCCAATGGCAAACGAGACAATTCGCCACCCATCACCGGCATCCGGCCCGGTCTGCGAAGAGAGCGTTGAGCAGCGAACTTTGCCTTCGCTCATGGCGTGGCGCACGCAAACGGCGATTGCTGGGCACGCGCTCACTGTGCGGCATCCCGGCGCTGAACGCGGCGACGCCATTCCACGTGAGTACGCGCTGATGGATGCGGAAGAACTGGATCGGCGTATCGCCGAAGCACGCGCGAAGCTCGGCGACCGTCTGGTAATTCTCGGTCACCACTACCAGCGCGACGAGATCATCAAGTACGCGGATGCGCGTGGCGACTCCTTCAAGCTGGCGCAATTTGCAGCGGCGCGACCGGAAGCGGATTACATCGTCTTTTGCGGCGTGCATTTCATGGCTGAAAGCGCGGATATTCTGAGCCAGCCGCACCAGCGCGTCGTCTTGCCGAATCCAGCGGCGGGCTGCTCGATGGCTGATATGGCGAATATCGCCGAGGTGGAGGAGTGCTGGGACGCGCTGGAGAGTCTGTATCGCGACGAGCCTGCGAGCGACGATATGCAGTCGGTCGTTCCCATCACGTACATGAACTCGGCGGCGAACCTCAAGGCGTTTTGTGGACGCAATGGCGGCATCGTCTGTACGTCATCAAATGCTGGCAAGGTGATGAAGTGGGCATTTGAGCGCGGTAGACGCGTGCTGTTCTTCCCCGATGAGCACCTTGGCCGCAACACCGCGCTCGCGATGGGCATTCCGGAGGACGAGATCGTCGTCTGGGACCAGCGGCGTGATTTTGGCGGGGTCGACGACGACGAGACGCTACGACACGCTCGCGTTATCCTCTGGAAGGGTTGGTGCTCAACGCATCAGCGCTTTACCGTGGAGCAAATCAGCGAGGCGCGCGCGCAGTATCCGGGGGTGCGCGTGGTGGTCCACCCTGAGTGCAGCCACGATGTCGTCGCCGCGGCGGATGAATACGGCTCGACGGAATACATCATCAAGGTGATTGAGGATTCCGCGCCCGGCACGGTCTGGGCGGTAGGTACCGAGATCAACCTCGTGAAACGCCTGGCAAACGAGCATCCTGACAAGACAATCTTCTGCCTTGACCCGATTGTCTGCCCTTGCTCGACCATGTACCGCATTCATCCGGCCTACCTCGCCTGGGCGCTTGAATCGCTAGTGGAGGGTCGCGTCATCAATCAGGTCACAGTGGATGACGAGACAGCGCGATGGGCGAAAGTGGCGCTTGATCGCATGCTGGCAAACAAAGGGTAGCGCGTGCTGGGGGAGCGGCCATCCACTCCCCCAGGCGACTCATCCCGTGATGCGCTGTGCCGCGTGCGTTCGCACAGGCTGATAGAGCGATTCGAACTGATCCCGGTAGCGCGCGTGGATGACGCGCCGGCGGATCTTGAGCGAAGGGGTCAGCATCTCGTTCTCCACCGTGAAATCCTCCGGCAGCACATCGTAATACTTGACGGTCTCGAAGCTGGCGAGCTGGCTGTTCGCTTCCGCGACACGCGCGCTGAGAAACGTTCGAAAGCGCGGATCGTCGCGAATGCCATCCGCGCTTGTCGCCGTGACGCCGTTCTCAGCGCCCCAGGCGATGACAGCTTCCTCATCGAGTGTCAGCAGTGCGACCAGATACGGCTTGCGGTCGCCATACACGGCAACCTGCGAGACGCATGGCACCTTCTTCAGGGTATTTTCCACGAGTTGGGGTGCGATGTTCTTTCCGGCTGCTGTGATGATCAGATCTTTCTTGCGATCAAGAATGCGCACGAAGCCATCGGCATCCACTGAACCAATGTCGCCCGTGCGGAACCAGCCGTCAGCATCAAGCGCCTCACCTGTCGCCGTCGGATTATTTCGGTACCCTTCGAAGACACATGGCCCGCGCACCAGAATCTCGCCATCTTCATCGATACGCAAGTCGTGTCCCGTGTATGGGATGCCTACCGTACCGAAGCGGTAGTTGTCCACGCGATTTAGCGTGAACCCGCCGCTCGTTTCCGTCAGCCCCCAACCTTCCAGCAGCAATACGCCAGCCGCATTGAAGAACTCCAGAATCGCGAGATCGAGCGGTGCGCCTGCCGTAACCGCATACTTCAGGTTACCGCCGAGCAACTCGCGTATCTTGTGGAATACAAGCCGGTCCGCCAGCCGGAATCGCAGCCGCAGCCCCGGCGGAATCCTCCGGTGATGCTGTTTGCGCTGACTCACCTCCCGCCCGGCGCGAACAGCCCAGGAGAAGATGCGCTGTTTCAGATGAGAACTTGCGGCGACGTTCGCCTGAACAGCAGCGTACGCCTTCTCGTAGATGCGCGGCACACTGAAAAACAGATCGGGCTTGACGGCCTGCATATCCGCGATCAGCTGGTTCAAGTCAGGGGAGATACAGGTCGTCAGCCCACGATCATAGGCGGAGAGGTGCTCTTCCCGACCAAAGACATGTGAGAGCGGCAGGAACAGCAGGTCCACCATTCCGGGATCAGACGGAATCGTTTCGCGCACGGCCCGCAGCTGCGCCATGAAGGTCGCGTGCGTATGGATCACCCCTTTCGGCATGCCGGTAGTGCCGGAGGTGTAGACCAGAGTCATCAGGTCAGAAGGCTGGATGTTCGCCGCGCGTTCAGCCGCCAGCGCGTCCGCTTCCTCATATGCTCGCGGGCTTGCATGCACCAGCGTATCGAAAGACATCACCCACGGGTCGTGTGGATAGTTTTCGGCATCGTCGAAAAGCACGACGCGCCGCACGCTTGGGATGCGTTCCCGGATAGATCGCAACTTCTCGTACTGCGCGGAATTCTCGGCAAAGATACAAGTCGCGCCGGAATCATTAACGATGAAGGCCACCGTATCGGGTACGTTGGAGGGATAGATTGTGACGCTGGCTGCGCCGAGGCCAATGATTGCCCAGTCAGCCGCCAGCCATTCCCAGCGGGTATTGCTGAGGATACCGATCACCTCGCCTGGCCGGAACCCGACGGCATCGAGGCCCGCGATAAGACTGTTGACAAGTCGCTGGTTTTCCCGCCAGGTTGCCTGCCTCCAGTCATTCTGGATGCGCTGCCGCCACCTGATTGCGTCGCCGTAGGTTGCCGCACGATTACGAAAGAGCTGCGCGAGATTGACTTCCGTCTCCATTACCGGCCCTCCCCTCGCGGCTGTCGCCGCTAGGACGGGGTATCCCCGTGCAGGTTCACATCCAGGATCGCACTACACAGTACGGACTACGCATCCTCCTCCACCGACCGGACGTCAAGCAGCACGGCCGACGCTGCCACCTGTTCGCCCACATGATAGCGTATTGCCTCGACAAACCCGTCATACGGCGCGCGAACGGTGTGTTCCATCTTCATCGCTTCGAGGATGAGCAGCGGGTCATCCGCATGGATCTCCTGCCCCTCCTCGACGAGCACGGAGACAACCACGCCGGGCATAGGCGCCACCAGCGAGCCAGACGCCCGCTCACGGTCCTCCGGTTCAGGCAGCGGCGAATGCCAGCGCAGGATATGTGTCGAGCCGCCTATGCGCACCCACCAGTCGTGAGTACTGGCCTGGCGCGCAAGCGCGGTGCTCACGCGACCGTCGATTTCCAGCACCAAATCGCCGTCACGCGCCTCGCGTACCAACACATTCACGGATCGCCGCTCCTCGCCATGCACCAGCACCGCACTGAATCGCTGGCCGCGCTCGGGCCAGAGGCGCACCTCAATGGACGCTACGCTTACCGAATGCGCATCGGCATGTCTCTGCTCGCTATAGCGTTCGATCACCGGAGCGGACGGATTGTTTCGCCATCGCGTCTCCTGCCCGGTGGCATGGAATCTCACGAGCGCGACCACGAGAGCGGCTAGTGTCACGGTATTGTCGGCGTCTCCAGGCGGGTCAAGCAGCGCGCTCGCGTACCGCTCGATGAATGTCGTGCTGATCGCACCAGCGACAAAAACATCATGTAGCAGGATGCGACGCAGGAAATGCAGATTATTGCGGACCCCGAATACGACCGCTTGGCCAAGCGCATACTCCAGCCTGCGAATCGCTTCGATGCGGTCCTCGCCCCATGCGCAGATTTTCGCCAGCATGGGATCGTAGAATGGCGCAACAACATCGCCCGCGCATACGCCGCCATCAACACGCACCCCATCGCCCGCAGGTTCGCGCCACTCGATGAGTCTGCCCGTGGAGGGCAGGAAGCCGTTCTGTGGATCTTCCGCATAGACGCGTGCTTCAATCGCATGGCCGTTTACGTGTATATCTTCCTGACGAAGCGGAAGCGGTTGCCCCTCCGCGACGAGTATCTGCCAGCGCACGAGATCAAGTCCGGTCACCAGCTCGGTGACCGGATGCTCCACCTGAAGGCGCGTATTGACTTCGAGAAACGCGAACTCTCCGCTGCTATCCAGGATGAATTCGACAGTTCCCGCGCCAGTATAGCTCAGCAGCCGTCCAACGGTAACGGCGGCCTCGCCCATGCGCTGCCGCAGGTCCGATGTAAGCGCAACGGATGGCGTCTCCTCGATCACTTTCTGATGGCGCCGCTGGATGGTGCATTCGCGCTCGCCAAGATGGATGATATTGCCCCACTGATCGCCGAAAATCTGAAACTCGATGTGGCGTGGCTCCTGCACTAGCCGCTCCAGCAGCAGCGTCTCGTCGCCAAATGCTGACCTCGCCTCCCTCCGTGCCCCCTCCAGCGCCGCGACTAGATCGCTCTCTTGCCAGACAGTTCGCATCCCCTTGCCGCCGCCGCCCGCCGATGCCTTCACCAGCACAGGGTAACCGATCTCACGCGCGGCCAGAACAAAGCGCTCGTTGGATTGATCCTCCCCCTCATATCCAGGCACCACCGGCACACCGTGCGCCGCCACAAGCAGACGTGCCTCGCGCTTGCTCCCCATGCGGGAGATAGCGTCTGGCCGCGGGCCAATGAACACCAGGCCGGCATTCCCGCAGGCAGTCGCGAAGTCGGCATTCTCCGCTAGAAAGCCGTAGCCGGGATGGATGGCATCCGCGCCGGTCCGTAGCGCTGCGTCAATGATCGCCGGAACATTCAGATAGGATTCGCCGGGCATGCTGCCGCCAATGCGCACCGCTTCGTCGGCTTCGAGCACGTGAGGCGCGCGCGCGTCGGCATCCGAAAAGACAGCGACGGTCGCGATTCCCATGGCGCGGCAGGTGCGGATGACACGGAGGGCGATCTCGCCCCGATTGGCGACGAGCACTCTGCGAAGCACGCGCCTCGCCGGCATCGTTCGCGGATCATCTTCGACTGGCGCCGTCTTATGCCGCGAGATCTGTCTGCTCATACTTTTGGTACCCACGGAGCGGGCTGTTTCGTCAAGAATGCCATCATGCCCTGTTGCGCCTCTTCGCTCGCTCGCAGCCGATTCAGCAGCGAGACACGATAGGCGGCGGTATCTTCCTGCGTGAGCACGGTAAAAAGCAACTCTTTGCATGCCCGCAGCGCGCCGGGGGCGCAGCGCAGCACGTCCGCGACTACGGCATCCACACGGGCATCCAACTCACTCCCGACGCACACTTCCTGCACCAGCCCGCAGGTTTGCGCCACTTCCGCGCCGAACCGCCTGCCCGTAAGCATAAGCTGCCGGGCATGAGTCAGGCCGATCCGCTGGACGACGTATGGCGAGATGATCGACGGGACCAATCCCAGGCGTACTTCCGGGAACGCGAAGCTGGCGTTCTCGCCCGCCACCGCATAATCGGTTACACACAACAAACCCAGGCCGCCGCCCATCGCCGCTCCCTGCACCCGCGCAACAACCACCTGCGGCGCCTGGTTGACCATGTGCAACAGATGATCCAGCTGTCGCACGGCCGCATCGCTCTCTGCCAGACTTGAGGCGGCGCTCATATCGCGGACGTCGCCGCCGGAGCAAAAGACAGTGCCTTCCGCACCAAGCACGACGACGCGCACAGTCGCATGCTCTGGATCATCGCGAAACGCGGTAAAGCAGCGCAGCAGTTCGGCCACCATCGCGTTGCTCATGGCGTTTCGGCTCTCTGGTCGATTCAGTGTGACGTGCGCGACGGGGCCATCTACCACACAGGTAATCGTCTCGAAGGTTTCCACTGGCGTGATTACTCCTCATCCAGCGGCATATAGAGCACCGCACCGGCAAGCGACTTGCCAAGTCCATCAATTCGCAGGGAACGTGTGGCACCGCCATCCAGCGCATCGTATAGCACGAAATTGAGCGCCTGCAGGTTATCCAGCGCGAATCGCTCTACACGACCGCGCACCAGTGGACCGAGATGCGTCCTCACACGCTCCGCTGTAATCTTCGTCTTGATCTCGTCATACGCACCCGGTGTGCGGGCGATGACGCTCACATTGGCGATATTGCCCTTGTCCCCCTCGCGGCCATACGCCAGATCATACAGTCGCCGTGGGCGTCTAGCTGACGTCTGCGACATATCCATTACGTCGTCTCGCATGGCCTCACACCTCCCTCACCGTCACGACCGGGCGCACAGCCTCACGCCGAAGAAGCGCGGGCCAGAGGCCGAGCAGGGGGCGTGGGTCGCCGCCGACCGTGCTGCCAGAGACAGACATGCCCGCCGGTCCGGAAAGCCCCAGCGCCATCGCTCGCCGCACAGCCGTCTTGAGCGTTTCCTGATCGCTGGCGGTGAACATGACGCGCACGATCAACTCGATGGGATCGTCCGGATATGGCGCCATCGGACCATACAAGCCGTCGAGTCCCAGATGCTGAAATTCCAGCCGGGTGATCGCCAAGCCCTGCCAGGCGGCGGTGAGCATACCGCGAAGCTGCGCCTCTTTGCGCCAGGCTTCCGGCCAGCCTATGGTGAAGATCAACTCCCGCGAAAACCCTTCGAGTCGCGCAAGGTTGACCTTCAACGTCTCCGTCCGGGGCTTGCCGCGCACCCCAGAGATGCGAACACGGTTGCGGCCCTCCGTCTCCAGATGCAGGGCGGTGATATCCGCCACGACATCAGGCGTAATGTATGCTGCCGGATCGTGCATCTCGTAGAGCAGTTGCTCCTTCACCGTCTCGATGCTCACGCGACCTGGCGTCTCCGGCACTTTCGTCACGACGAAGCTGCCATCCTCGTCTACCTCTGCGATGGGATAACCGGGGTGCGCGAGTGCCGCGCCATCAAGATCATTGATGCTCGCCAGGCTATTGCCGCCGACCACCTGACCGGTACACTCCAGCAGATGGCCGCAGATCGTGCCGCTGGCCAGCCGGTCCCAATCATCGTGCCGCCAGCCGTAATGATGCAGCAGCGGCGCGAGATAGAGCGATGGGTCCGCAACGCGCCCGGTTATGACGATATCCGCGCCTTCGGCGAGCGCTTCCGCCACCGGCTCCGCGCCGAGATACGCGTTTGCCGTCACGATGGGCGGTCCTGCCAAAGTCAGCGGCTCGTTCGTCTCCAGATTGATGAACGCCTCGCCCTCCCGCGTCAGATCCGGCAGCCGCGCCAGCAGATCGTCTCCGGTCACCGTGGCGATCCGCAGCCCCCGCAGCCCGTGTCGTTCCGCGGCAGCATGAACGGCCGCCGCCGCTCCATCCGGGTTCAATCCGCCGCCATTGGTGATGAGCGGTATCTTGCGGGCGAAGGCCAGCGGTAGGATGCGCTCCGCGATGACGGTGACATCGCGCGTGTAGCCCCGCTGCGGATCGCGCATCTGATCGCGCCTGAGGATCGCCAGTGTCAGCTCGGAAAGCGCCTCGAAGCAAACGACATCCACATGGCCGCCCTCGATCATCGGCAGCGCGCGTGTCACATCGTCGCCATAGAAGCCTTCCGCGGAGCCTATACGCAGCATCGCGCGCCTCCGTTCCTCTACGACAATTTCTTCTTGCCGGGAAGAATGTTCTCCATCTTGGCAATAATGCCCAGCATCACTTCATCGGCGCCGCCGCCGATGGAGAGCAAGCGCGAATCGCGGAACGCGCGCGAAATCGGCGTCTCCTCCATGTAGCCCATGCCGCCGTAAAATTGAAGGCAGCTATCTGTCACTTCGCGCGCCAGCCGTCCGGCTTTCAGCTTCGCCATCGAAGCGAGATACGTGACGTCCTCACCCTCGATCATCTTGTCTGCCGCGCGGTAGCAAAGCGACTTCAGCAACTCGATCTCCGTCAGCAGCTCAGCCAGCCTGAAGTGTATCCACTGGTTGTTAATAAGTGGCTGGCCAAAGGTCTGGCGCTCGCGAGTATAAGCAATGGTATCGCGCACGATGCGCTCGCAGGAGGCATATGCCTGGATGGAGCCGACCAGCCGCTCGCGCTGAAACTGCTGCATCTGGAGGATGAAGCCCATGCCCTCCGGCCCTACGGTATGCGACTTCGGCACGCGCACCTGATCGAGGACCAGCTCGGCCGTATCGCTGGAGCGGTTGCCTAGCTTGTGGAGCCTGCGGCTCACGCTGAAGCCCGGCGTATCGGTCGGCACGATGATCAGCGACATGCCCCGATAGCCACCCTCATCGCTCGTGCGGGCCAGCAAACACACCCAGTCGGCCTGCGTGCCGTTGGTAATGTAGAGCTTGCGCCCGGTAATCACCCAGTCGTCGCCATCGGAGACCGCTCGCGTGCGGATCGCGGCAACATCAGAACCGGCGTCCGGCTCGGTCACGCCGATGCAGCCGACGTACTCTCCGCGTATGCTCGGCTCCAGAAAACGCTTCTTCAGCTCATGCGAGCCGAAGTGCGCCAGCGCGGGCGTGCACATATCCGTGTGGACGGTGATGCCCATCGGCACACCGGAGCAGTTCGCGCGGGCCAGCTCCTCGCAGAACACAACCGTGTATGAAAAGTCCAGCGCGAGACCACCGTACTCCTCGGGATAGGTCAGGCCGAGGAAGCCAAGCTCCCCCATCTTGCGAAAGAGATCATGCGCGGGAAAAATACCCGCCTCCTCCCACTCATCTGCGTGCGGATTGATTTCTTCCTCTACGAAACGCCGCACTGACTGGCGGAACATATCGTGTTCCTGCGTGAACTGCATCGTTCCTGCTCCTCTCACGGCATAGTCAATGGCTATACGAAGGCCTACGCGCAGCCACCTCTCATCGCGATGGCGCCCAGCCCATCAGGCAGGCGCTCTGATGCGCTGACTACTCGGAGAAGCGGCTGAACTCCTCCGCGAGATTGTCGACATCCGGCATCTGCACCTCCTGTGTGTACCTGCTCAGGCGAATGTCCGTATTACTTGCGCCGCGACTATCTCTGGCACTTCGAGCTGCGGATAGTGACCGACATCGCGTAATTCCATGATGTCCGCTTGCGGCAGGCGCTGGCGCAGATGCGCGGCGACATGACTGCCAGATACCGGGTCCACCATCCCCCAGAGAAATCGCAGCGGCACAGCATCCGCTTCCAGCGCGCCCTCCCAGCGCGAGCAATAGCGATGCCGCTCGGTGATGTACTGGATCAGCCGGTGATAATTGCGCTGGCCGCCACGCCGCCGGATCGCGGCCCAGTGCTGGCGCAGGTCAACCGGCGAAATCGGGTGCGCGGGTGAGAAGATGGAAGCGAAACTGCGCGAGAACATCCGCTCGTTGAGCAAGAGCGAGAGCGCAGGCCCGATCCCCGGCTTCAGGAGCAGCCGCTGGATGCGCAGCGGGCGCGCTGCCGTAACGTAGATGCCGCCGTTCAGCATCAGCACCCGCGTGATCCGCGCAGAGAGTCGTCCCTCGCGCTCCCGCGCCAGCAACTCCAGCGCGACCGTATCGCCGAAGTCATGCGCGACAATGCCCGTCTCCGCAATGCCGGATTCCCGCCAGAGCGCCTCGACGATATCCGCCTGTTCCGCCACCGTATACAAGTGCCCACGCGGCTTGTCGGAATCCCCGTAGCCGAGGAAGTCCGGCATGAGCAGGCGGAACTGTGAGGAGAGCATGTCGCAGACGGGCGCCCAGTCCCACGAGCACGTCGGGAAGCCGTGCAGGAACGTGAGCCACCTTCCCTCGCCCTCGACGCGCCGGAAAATGCTGTATTGCCTGGCACTGCCATCCGGAGCAGCCGGGAGGGTCACAGGCACGCGTTCGCCACCCGCGAACCACTCTTCCAGCGTCTGCATCCGCGTTACTCTCATTCCCACCCGTGCCTACATCCGGAACACGCCATAGTGTGGCGCAGGCTCACGAACAAAGTCACGGTTGTGCGCCATCGAGAGGCCAACGGTCAGCGCCATGCGGGTATCGCGCGGATCGAGAATGCCATCATCCCAGAGGCGCGCAGTCGCGTAGTACGCCGACGACTCCTGATCGAACTTCTGCTGCACCATCATCCGCATCACTTCGAGTTGCTCGGGGTCAGCGTCCCGCCCACGTGTGCGGGCGGCATCTCGCTGCACGATAGCCAGCACCCCTGCCGCCTGTTCCGCCCCCATCACCGCGATGCGGCTATTGGGCCAGGTGAAGAGCAGGTTCGGATCGAACGTTCGACCGCACATGCCGTAGTTTCCCGCGCCGAAGCTGCCGCCGACGATCACAGTGAATTGCGGCACACTTGAATTCGCCACAGCGTTGATCATCTTCGCGCCGTGCTTGATAATGCCCTCTTCCTCGTATTTGCGTCCCACCATGAAGCCTGTGATGTTTTGCAGATAAATCAACGGTGTGCGTGACTGGTTGCAGAGTTGGATGAACTGGGCTGCCTTCATCGCGGAATCGGAGAACAGCACGCCGTTGTTGCCAAGAATACCGACAGGGTAGCCGTTGATGTGGGCATGGCCGGTTACAAGCGTTGCGCCAAACTCCGGCTTGAACTCAAAGAATCGCGAGCCATCCACGACGCGCGCGATCACCTCGCGAATCTCGAACGGCTTGCGCCAGTCAGAGGGGATGATTCCTAGCAATTCGTCAGCGTCGTACTTCGGTTCCTCGGGCGCGACGCGCCGGTCGGGAGCGGGTTTGCGCCAGTTGAGGCTCGCGACGATCTCCCGCCCGATACGAATCGCGTCCGCGTCATCCTCGGCGAGATAGTCGCCCAGGCCGGAGACGCGCGTATGCATTTCCGCGCCTCCCAGGGTTTCGTCGTCCACCTCCTCGCCCGTCGCCATCTTGACCAGCGGCGGACCGGCGAGAAAGACTTTCGCCTGCCGCCGGACCATCACCGTGTAATCGGAAAGGCCCGGCACGTATGCGCCGCCGGCCGTCGAATTACCGAAGACTAGCGCGATCTGCGGAATGCCCATCGCGGACATCCGTGTCTGGTTGGCGAAGGTACGCCCACCCAGATCGGCAAAGAACTCCGCCTGATAGAGCAGATTCGCCCCGCCAGACTCGACGAGATAGATGCAGGGCAGGCGGTTGGTGGCCGCGATCTCCTGCGCTCGCAGCGCCTTTCTGACGGACATCGGATAGCTGGCGCCGCCCTTGGCCGTCGCGTCGTTCGCGCTAATCATGCACTCGACGCCACTGACCACGCCGATGCCATTGATGCCCGACGCTCCAGGCGATTCGTTGCTGTACATGTCCCACGCCGCCAGCGTGCTCAACTCCAGGAACGGCGCGCCCGGGTCGAGCAGCAGTTCGACACGCTCACGCGGCAGCAGCTTCCCACGCTCGATATGTCGCTGACGGGCGCGCTCACTTCCGCCCTGCCGCACCCGCTCCTGCCGGGAGTGAAACTCCTCCAGCAGACGCCGCATAGCTGCCGCGTTCTCCTGATACTCCGCGCTCGTCGGATGGATATGAGTCGGCAGGACGCTCATACGCGCCTCCACACATCAGAAACAGCAACTATCCTTGAAGCCGCAAACCGGGCATATTGTCGCCTTGCCGCCCCTGAGATCAGGCATAAGATGCCCACAGACAGGACAGGTCATCTCACCTTCAGCCAGACCGGCATCCGGGAACTGCAGGTCATCGGGGTCTACTCCTGGCGACATGTCATCTCGCTCGCGCTGCCGCTCATCAGACCTATTCATTCGCTCTCCTCGTTGCCATATGCCCTCCACGGCTCGTGCTCCGGAATGACATACCCTTGCAGCCGGTAGAGCGAACCGGCGCCATCGACTTTCAGTGTCGCTCCAGAGATAAATGCCGCCGCAGGTGAAAGCAGGAACGTCACGGCAGACGCAATCTCGCGCTCAGTGCCCATCCGCCGCGCCGGCACGTCGCGTGCGATGCTGGAGAGCTGTGCCTGTACCGCGGCGGGGTATGTCTTGAGTCCACTGGAATTGATGATGCCTGGCGCGATGGCGTTAACCCGCACGCCATACTGTGCCCATTCCAGGGCCAGCGTCTGTGTAAGGTTCACGACGCCCGCGCGCGCCGCGCCACTGTGCGCCATGCCGGGGAACCCGCGCCACATCTCGGCGACGATATTCACGATCGCCCCACCGCGCTCGCGCATGCTGTGGCGTAGCGCCGCCTGGGCCATATAGAAGGTGCCCGTGAGATTTGTCTCGACTACGGCGTGCCACCCTTTCGGCGTAATCGCCTCCGCCGGACTCAGGAACTGTCCACCTGCGTTGTTTACCAATGCGTCTACGCGCCCGAATCGTTCCACCACCTGCGCGAAAAGCGCCTCGACGGATTCAGGCTCGCGGATATTGCACGGCAGCGCCAGGACGGTCGCCCCCGCGGCCACCAGTTCGTCGCGCAGAGATTCGAGATGCTCCATAGAACGCGAACAGATGGCGACCTTCGCGCCCAACTGCGCTAATTCCCGCGTGATCGCACGTCCGATACCCGTGCCGCCACCGCTCACGACAGCGACCGCGCCAGCGAACAAACCATCGCGGAAAATCGTCTCATCGCCCATCACGGTCTCCGTTCATAGGGGATGAGTTGGCACTGCCAGACGCGCCTTTGCTCCCCCCGAGCCGCGTATCCACCTGCTCCAGCGCGTCGAGCAGCTCCGTGCGAAGATCAGTGAGGTCTCGCATCTGTGCGTCTACCTGTGCCAGTCGGTCAACTATCATGGTACGCAGCTTTGCGCCCTGCTGACGCTCATCATGCGTGGCATCATAGATTTCGAACAGCTCGCGAATATCATCGAGATTAAAGCCGAGGCCCTTCGCACGCAGCAACAGACGGAGGCGCACGCGATCACGCGGGGTATAGAGGCGTTGCTGGGTGGTGTCACTGCGAATGGGCGTAAGCAGGCCGCGCTCTTCGTAATAGCGAATCGTGCGCGTGGAGATATCGAACTCGCGCGCAAGGTCGCCTATCGTATACACCTTGAGTGGAGCGGTAGCCAAGCGGGCATCCATCATAGGAAGAGCTCACCTTCAGGCGTGTCTGCGGATTGCTATGATGAGCCATATGATGAAAGAAGTTGACGTGGATGTCAAGCACTTTCCGTTCGCGTCAACCTCTCACCACCTTCCTCACGAAAGTAGCCATCCCCACACCCACCCCAACCCCGGCGAGAAATACGATGCCAACGACAGCTTGAAGCAGCCCGAGTTGCATGAGCATTCCGAGCTGGTCATCCAGCCCCCACTGCTCCGCGATCTTGCCATTTTCGAAGCGGGCGATAAGATACGACGAGATCGTCGCGCGCCGCCTGGTGGGCGGAATCAGTCCAAACGCGTATCGCTGGGTCCCCCGGCTCGTGAATCGAATGGCTACCCTGTCTCCTTCCGCGAGGATGTCATCAATCGTCACGTGGACATCAGGAAAGGCCCGCAGGTACATGGCGATAGCCTGTTTCGTTCCCTCCATGTTCGGCGGCAGGTTAGGCGGAAGCGTGTGATCAACCTCATCGGGGGCGAGGAGATCATCAATGACGGCCAGATTCTTCCGATTGAATACTTCCTCAGTGAAACGGAGCAGAACGGCCTTGTTCTCCTCGCTGGTCATCATAACCCATCCTTTCCGGACGACACACACGTGTCGAAGTTCATCACGTGCGATGCGATTGCCTCGACGGCGGTCGCCACTCACGATGGCACGCAGCGATCATTCTCCGAGAGAAAATGACATGTGGGGGCGAACCGTCGCACTGTCATTCTCGCGGCTCACGGTGACGGGCTGCGTTCCTAGCACCCGCCATCTGTCATCTGGCAGCAAAACCACTGCCGTCGCCGCTGGGATGCCGAGCACGATAGCATCATCCGGCAGACCTGCCCGCTGCTCCTGAGTTACCAGCCGTCCAGGTGTGAAGTGCGGCAGCACGCAGACGTGAGGGACCAAGCCCAGCGCAGCCCGCCAGTTACGCATGCCCATCCACTCGCCGAGAACCATCGCACCTGCACTCGATCCTGCGATCACCACTCCATGATCTGCGGCAGCACGAATCGTGTCCCATGCGGCCGATTCGCTCAGGACGTCCAGCAGATAGTTCGGGTCACCGCCAGTGAAGTACACCAGGTCGACCGATTGCATCGCATCCCCCAGCATCGCGCTTTCCGCGGCGGTGCGATCCACCAGCATCAGCGGCTCTGCTTCAGCGCCCAGCGAGCGAAAGTAGTTCGTGCCGTTTTTCGCGGCGAGATCGGGACGCTGGCGAGCCGCAGCTGTAGGGACAATCAATACGCGAGGTGGTGTATGCGAGCAGAACGTCAGCAGTTCACGATCCATTGGCTCACAGCCGGCGCGGAACTCGTCCCCACCGACGAGGGCAATAGTCGCCATGCGCACCTCCCACGCGGAACGCGACGGCCCGTGCGATCAGTTGGCGGCCTCGGTTTCCGCCGAAGGCTCCAGCTCCTTGAAGCGATATCCTACGCCACGCTCCGTAAGGATGTAGCGCGGATGCGCCGGATCACGTTCGAGCTTCTGGCGCAAATACGTGATGTAGAGTCGAAGATAGTGAGACTCATCGCGGTATTCCGGTCCCCAGACACGCGATAGCAGGGTTTCATGTGTCATGAGCCGGCCGGCGTTATTTACGAGATGGTAGAGCAGACGATATTCGGTCGGGCGCAAGGTGACTTTCTGTCCGCGCGCCCAGACCTCGCGCTTGCTAAAATCGATGGTAAGATCCTTATCCACCACAATTTTCGTTTTGCGCGCGGGCGAAGGCATAAATGTTCGCCGCAAGAGTGCCTTGATTCTGCTTTGCAGCTCCCGTGGGCTAAACGGCTTCGTCAGATAGTCATCCGCGCCGATTTCCAACCCGCGTATCCGGTCAGATTCTTCCTGACGGACGGTGAGCATGATCACCGGCACGTTGGATACGTCGCGGATGCGCCGGAGTGTCTCAAATCCGTCGATATCCGGCATCATGACATCCAGGATAACGAGGTCAGGCAGATCAGACTTTACGTGTTCCACCGCCTCATATCCATTGGCAGCGTCAAGCACGCGATAGCCCTCAACTTCGAGGTTCATGCGCACGACATCGACCAGCCGCGGCTCATCATCCACGACGAGCACCGTCATGTGTCGCGGATCAAATTGTTCGTGTTCCATGACCATCCTCGCGTGATTCGCTTGCAGTCGAGCGACTGCCGCTGCCAAAAATCACCATCGGTGCCTGTGGTTTCTCTTCACGTGGCAGGCTAAAGGAGAACGTGGAACCTCGACCTAGCGTACTCCGCACCCAGATGCGCCCCCCATGTGCCTCAACGATCGCCTTGCAGATATACAGGCCGAGGCCCGCACCCTGAGTCCGACGCGCCGCCGTATTATCCAGCCGCTGAAACCGCTCGAAGATGCGCTCCTGCTCACGCATCGGAATACCCTGGCCCGCGTCGGTTACGTTGATGACGACGTCATCATCGGTCAGTTCGCCGCGCACGCGAATACGCGCGTGTTGGCCGCGCTCCGTATATTTGACGGCGTTGTCGAGCAAGTTGAACAGAACTTCCTCGATCCGCTCACGATCCGCCAGCACGAGTGGCACCCGCGAAGGAAACCGGACCGAAACCTCAACGTCCGGACTGCGCCCCTTGAACCGGCGCACGACCGATTTCGTGACTTCCGGCAAATCCAGCTCAGAGCGTTCCATCTTGAGGCCGCCGGCATGAATGCGAGACGCGTAGAGCAGGTTGCCGAGCAGATGGTTGAGCCGGTCGGATTCCTCTTCGATGGCCTTCAGGCGGGCGCGTAGCGTCTCGGTGTCCCAGTGGGCGTCCTCGCGCGCGAGGGTTGAAGCGTATCCCTTGATGATCGCAATCGGCGTCTGCAATTCATGCGAGACAACCGAGACGAACGTGCTGCGCAATTCTTCGGACTCACGCGAGCGGGTAATATCACGCACGTTCACAACGCAGCTTATCGGCTGGCCGGCGGGGGACCGCACCGCCGCAGCCGTCACCGAAGCCGCCAGCGGCTCGCCATCTCGCGCCAGCAGAACAAGTTCGCGATTGACGATAGCCCTGCCGGTTTCCATGGCCTGCACCACGGGATCCAGCTCATAACCAAGCGGACTGCCGCTCTCGTCGCGTGGGAGCAGGACATCATGATAGAAACGCCCAAGAACTTCATGCTGGTGCCAGGCAGTCATGGCCTCCATAGCGGGATTGAAGCCTGTAATGCGTAAGGCCGCGTCCACGGTGATGATGCCGTCCCCACTGAAGTGCAGGATGGAGCTTAACTGGCGATTTTCCTGCCGCAAGCGCCTTGATTCCTGATACATCCGGACGGCGGCCGTCAGACCGGCGATCAACGCCTGACGCCTGCGCGGATCGGCAAGTGGGCGGTGCGTAGCGAACCCCGACGGCCCAAGCAGATATGCTTCGCCAGCCGTCCCTCGCAGGTCCCCGAGCGTTAGCGCGGCAATCTCGCCCGCCCAGAGGTCCGTGACGACAAACAGCCGCGGGCGACCATCGAGCGGCGCGGGAGTCGTGTCTTCAGCCAGCACAGAGACGAGTTGGTGCGCGGCTTCGCGCGAAATGCCCGAAAAGATGATGCGTGGGTCCTCGCCGTCAGCGTCAGCATGGCGATCTCCATCGCCATCATCGGGCAGGACCAGAACTCCGGCGCTTCCCTCGGCAAGACCCACGACAGAGCCAAGCGCCCGACGAAAGGCCTCATGCGTTTGCTCGCGCTCCATAGCGCCCGTCGGCCACAGTATTGCCATGTTTCATCCTCGAAGTGACCAAGTAATCGCCGGAATTGTATCATACGTCACGGGTATGCCGCTCTGGGTCTGCGGTGGGCAAAGAGATAGCCGACTGAGCTGCACAGGGCATGCATATCCCGGGGAGGGCGTGTGCGATTCGATATCTTCACGTTATTTCCAGAAATGTTTCGCGGACCGCTGGACGAAAGCATCCTTGGCCGCGCTCGCGCTCGCGGGCTGATTGACATCGCATTCTACAATCCACGGGACGTCACCACCGACCGCCACCATGTCGTAGATGACTACCCCTATGGCGGCGGCTCAGGAATGGTAATGAAGCCCGAACCGCTCTTTGCCGCCGTGGAGGCTGCGCATATAGAAGGGCCAATCATCCTGCTCTCGCCGCAGGGTCGCGTCTTCACGCAGGCCATCGCCCGTGAGCTGGCCCAGCAGCCACGCATAGCACTGATCTGCGGACACTACGAGGGTGTGGATGAGCGGGTGCGCGAGCATCTGGTCACTGACGAGCTCTCCATCGGAGACTTTGTGCTAACGGGCGGCGAACTGGCTGCAATGGTCATTGTGGATGCCGTGAGCCGCCTCATACCAGGTGTCCTAGCGCCAGGCTCCACGGAGGAAGAGTCGCACACGGCGGGTATCCTCGAATACCCGCACTACACGCGCCCACCAGAGTTTCGCGGCTGGCGTGTGCCCGATATCCTGCTCAGCGGCAACCACGCCGCAATCGCGCGCTGGCGGCGCAAGGAAGCGCTGCGAAGGACACGCGCGCGCCGACCAGACCTGCTTGATCGTGCCGAGCTTACCGTGCTAGACCGTTCGCTGCTCGTGGAAATAGAGCGCGAGGACGGCAACAACATGCCAAGGAATACAGTCCCTCATGACGAGGAGGAAAGCAACCAGAAGTGAGTAGAAATAGCCCAACGGAATGGCTATAATGGAGACGATATGCCTCTTGTGACCAGCGCGGCACCTCCCGCAGACGTGCGGAGCGTTTGGCAGCGCCAGTCAGAGTGGCGCCGCGCAGCATATATCCGGCGCAAGTTACAACACTAACAGCAAGGAGACCAGGTCCCCTATGACGTACGTCATCACTCAGCCCTGCATCGGCGAAAAAGACGGCTCCTGTGTGGACGTTTGCCCCGTCGACTGCATCCACCCAGCGGAAGGTGAAGAAGGCTACGACGAAGCTCCCATGCTCTACATCAATCCTGACGAGTGCATCGACTGCGGTGCGTGCGAGCCGGCTTGCCCGGTTACAGCGATTTTCGAGGAGAGTGCCGTACCGGAGCAGTGGAAGGAATTCATCCAGATCAACGCGGATTACTTCCGCAATAAGTAGTACTCACAATCTTGTGATCCGAACGATGCACTCAGGCCCGTCTGAAACATCAGCTTCAGGCGGGCCACGCCTATTGCCTGGTGTACCAATGGGGTTTAGCTTGAGCGCCCCTGATTCCCCTGTTCCAGACCTTCAGTGTCTTCTGAGCTACCCCCTTCGAGCGATGCGTGTTCAGTGTAAATGCCAGGCTGCGCCCCCCAAGCTGGTGGCCCGCCATTTTCCACCGAATCACGCGCTGGCAGATCGGGATTGCGGCCGAGAAACTCGCCTTCAGCCCGGCTCGGCGCGATGCCAGCTTGCGCCAGCACCTCCTCCGGCGAACGAAAGACCTTGCTCGCGGGCAGTCGCAGGTAGATATCCTCTGGCAGCTCGTGATAACGCCTTTTGATCCTGTCACGCGTCAGCCCGCGAGACCAATCTAACTGCTCAAGGCCTAGCAGCACCTCGAGCGCCTCATCTTCAGTTATGCGCGGCACAGAGCTATCACTCTCAGGTGTCGGCTCATCGATTTGCTGAGCAGCGTTACCCTGTTCGGGATCTATACCATCTGCCATGTTGCGGTCCATGCTCCCTCACCTCTCACATCGAAGCCCCTGACGTCACTGGGTCAGCGGTCGCCTACACATGGATACCTGGTCGCAGGAAACATGCCCGGCTGGTCGTGCTCACTCGCGCACGGCGAAATACACCGCGTCAGGGTGGGGCACGACTATCGCCGCCGTCGATTGCTCAGGCACAAGCTGATACGAATCGGTAAGTGTCACTCCAATCGCCTCTTGCACGCCCAGCAAGCGGAACACACGCTCGTGATCGGCCAGCTCAGGAATAGCGGCATAGCCCCAACTATAGCGGCGTCCTTGTTCGCCCGGAAGCCGGAGCTCCGCGCGCACACGCGCATTGACATAGTCAGCCATGGCCTCCGCCATCTGCACGCTCAGCCCATGCAGGAAATACGCCTCCGTGTACTCGCCCGCGCGCTGCATCTGTTCCGTCGCGCGAGATGCCGCATCGCCCACCGTGACGACCTGGAATGCCACCACTGCCGGGCCGCCATCTTCTCTGGCAAAATAATCCGCGAGACATAAGCCCGGTGCCATTTGCTGCCGCGGGAATGTGAAACGCTCCACCTCTCGGTCACTGTCGGCGGGGTCAAGGATTACCAGATCATCGCCTTCCGCGCGGCAGGGGAAATACCCATAGACAGCTTGGGGGTGCAAATACTGCCGCAGGCGAGCCTCCCGTAGCATGCGATCAAGCCGAGGCTCGAATTCGTCGCGTACGAGCCGGGCGTATTCCTCGCCATGCGCGACGCCGCCCCAGCGCCCACGGAAAAGCGCGTTGCGATCAAGATGCACTGCCACATCTTCCACAGCCACGCGGTCCACCAGACGAGCGCCCCAAAACGGCGGACGTATGGCCGGCGCGGGCGAGATCACAGCGCGCTCTCCAGTAGCCGCGTCCTTCGATTGCGCCATGGCACGGCGCTTCTCCGCTTCTTGCGCGGCCATTGCCTCGCGCACCGTCCGTTCGATCAGCCTGGCGCGCCGCTCAGGATCCACCAGCTGATCCATCAGCGAAAGCCCTTCGAAGGCATCGCGCGCGTAAAACACGCCCGGATCATAGGGCTGCGTTCCCATCTCATTCTCGATAAAGAGGATACGCCGGCCATACGCCCGATTGATTGCCGCGCCGCCAATGATGACCGGGATATGCAAGTCGCGCCGACCGAGTTCTTGTACGCACAGAGGCATCTGCTTGGACGTGCTGACGAGCAACGCCGAAAGCCCAATAGCGTCAGCCTCGACTTCGATTGCTTTATCCAGGATGGTGTTCAGCGGCACCTGTTTGCCGAGGTCGTAGACGGTGTAACCGTTGTTGGAGAGGATGGTATTGACGAGATTCTTGCCGATGTCGTGCACATCGCCAAATACTGTCGCCAGCACGACGCGCCCCTTGGTGTAACCTTCAGCCCGCTCCAGATACCGCTCCAGATGCGCGACCGCGCGCTTCATCACCTCGGCCGATTGCAGCACAAACGGCAGGATCAGCTCACCCGCACCGAACCGGTCGCCAACATCCTTCATCGCGGGCAACAGCACCCCATTGAGAACCTCCACTGCCGCGGCGGAAAGCTCAGGCGTCGTCTGCCAGCCATCCGCAGTCGATGTGTTCTCTGGAGGCGTGGCTCCCGGCACGCGGCTGGAGACAGCGGCATCCACCAGATCTTCGATGTGCTCCTTCTTGCGGTGTAGAATCTGATAGTGAAGACGCTCTTCAACGGACATGCCGTCAGTCGGATCAGCCTGCTCCTGTACGCGCTGCTGCGCGGCATGCTTCTCGTAATAGTCAATGAAGCGCGCCAGTGCATCCTCCCGTCGGTTAAGCAGCAGATCATCACAGAGCGCTCGCTCTTCGGCGTCGATTTCCGCGTATGGCGTGATGTGCGCGGGATTGACGATGGCCGCATCCAGCCCCGCCTGAACCGCATGATGCAGGAACACACTATTCAGAGCGGCTCGCGCATGTGGCGCGACACCGAACGATACGTTGCTGACTCCCAGCACGGTCAGAGCACCCGGCAATTCAGCCTTGATACGGCGAATACCTTCGAGCGTCTGGACGGCGCTATCGCGCAACTCTTCCTGACCCGTGGTGACGGGGAACGTCAGCGCGTCGAACAGCAGTGCCTGCGGCTTCAGGCCATACTCGCCAGTCACGATGTCAAAGATGCGATGCGCGATCTCGACTTTGCGCTCGGTGGTCTTTGCCATGCCTTCTTCATCGATGGTCAGCGCGACGACAGCCGCTCCATGCTCACGGGCATACGGCACGACGGCATCAATGCGCTGGCGTCCGTTTTCGAGGTTGATCGAATTGATAACAGCCCTTCCGGGATAGGTCTCCAGCGCGGCCTGAACAACACTGGCCTCGGTCGTGTCGATGATGAGCGGCGCTTCGATGCCCATTTCCAGTTTCTTCACGGCAAGCCGCATCTGTTCGGCTTCGTCCGGGCGCTCCGTCACGGCCACCTGCACGTCGAGCACATGCGCGCCGCCATCCACTTGCGCCCTCGCCACTTGCAACAGCGTATCGTAATCATCCTTGAGCAGCGCCTGCTTCACTTTCCGGCTGCCCTGCGCGTTCACCCGCTCACCGATGAGTAACGGCGCGGGATCCTGCGTGAGCGAGACGGCACGCACCGATGACGCGACAAGCAGATTGGTGCGCTGGTGCGTTTCTTGGCTGAAGTCTCGCAGTCGCTCCTGCGGACGCTGGCGCTGGTCATCGCTCAGGCCGGCGATGTGCGCGGCGAACCGCCGGATATGGTCTGGCGTCGTGCCGCAGCAGCCGCCGACAACGTTCACGCCAAACTCGCTGATGAACGCTCCCAGCGCCTCAGCCATCGGATCTGGCTCGAGCGGATAGACGGCCCTGCCGCCAACGTTCAACGGCAATCCTGCATTAGGAATCGTTGAAATGGGAACAGGCAGATTCTCCGTCAGCCAACGCACCGGCTCACGCATATGTTCTGGACCGGTGGAGCAGTTGAGACCGATGACGTCAGCTCCCAGGTGATAGAGAATCGTGCCCGCCGCCGCTACATCAGTTCCAAGTAACATGCGCCCGCTTGTATCCAGCGTGACCTGTGCCTGGATGGGAAGCGCTTTGCCCGTTTCCGCACATGCGCGGCGGATGCCCGTGATGGCAGCACGCACTTCGAGAATATCCTGGCTGGTTTCGATGAGCAGCAGATCTACGCCGCCGTCGATGAGCGCGTGAGCCTGCTCACGAAACAGCTCGGCTAGTTGCTGATAGGTGATGGCGCTGAGAGATGGATCGTCGGAAGAAGGCAGCATACCTGTCGGGCCAATCGAGCCCGCCACGAATCGCGGCCGTTCCGGCGTACTGAAGTCGTCTGCTGCCTGCCGCGCGAGCCGGGCGGCCGCCCGATTGATCTCGTAGGTTCGGTGACCCAGACCATAGTCATCCAGCTTGAGACGCGAGCCGGTGAACGTGTCCGTTTCAAGGATATCCGCGCCCGCTTCCAGATAGGCCCGATGGATCCGCGAGATGACGTCCGGCCGGGTGACGGCCAGCACTTCCGGGCATCCTTCCTGACCTTCTCCGCCGTAGTCCGCTGCCGTCAGCCCAAGCGCCTGCACCATCGTGCCCATAGCGCCATCGAAAAGGAGCACACGTTCACGAATCGCAGCGAGATACGGACTAGCAGTAGCCATGGACACCCCCTCAGACATGTGCGTGCCGGCCACGGCATCCATCGTGGAAAGACGCCACCCGTGCTGGCGTCGACCGGGTTACATCGCAGTATATCATTACACACGACTTTTCCCGGCAGAGAGCGGGTACAACCCGTCATACACGAGGCAATGCTATACTGCCAGCGGGCGGCTCAGAGCGACTTGATGCCCGTTCATTGATGACGCATCGCAATCAACACGAAGGAGTGTGTGATGAAGCTCATAACGTATGTAGCAGACGCACAGGCGGGCCGCGACGAAGGCAGGGCGGGCGTCTTCGCGGGCGAGCGGGTGATTGACCTTGCGGAACTGTGGCAGTGGGGCACGCGCAACGATATTCCCGTACCGGATGTGCAGTCTCCACCAGTGACAATGCTCGATTTGCTGCGGCTGGGAACTGACGGCATGCAAGGCACGGCTACCGCGCTGCGCGCGCTGCTGAGCGGCGGCGACATCGAGTTGCGCGCCGAATCAGATCTGCTACTGGCGCAGGGCACATATACAATTCGCACCCCGATACCCGCTCCCCCGACGATACGCGATTTCTACGTGTTCGAGCAGCATGTGCGGGCGGCGCGGGCGCGACGAAATGCCGACATGATCCCGGAATGGTACGAATTCCCGGTCTTCTACTTTTCCAACACGTCCGCACTCTACGGCACGGACGAGCGCATTCCCTATCCGCGCATGAGCAAGGAGCTTGATTTCGAGCTGGAAATGGCCGCCGTCATTGGGCGAGAAGGCAGCGACATTCCCGCTGAAGAGGCCAGCAGCTACATCGCAGGCTACATGGTGATGAACGACTGGAGCGCCCGCGATCTGCAGCGGCAAGAGATGAAGCTGAATCTCGGACCAGCCAAAGGCAAAGACTTCGCGACCTCTCTTGGTCCCTGGCTCGTCACGCCGGATGAGCTGGACGACCGGCGCATCGGCTCCGGCCAAGATGAGCGATTCGATCTGGCGATGACTGGCAGCATCAATGGCGACCAGCTCACCAGTGCGAACGCGAAAGAGATGTATTTCACGTTTCCGCAGATGATCGAGCGCGCCTCACAGCACGTGCGCCTGCGCCCCGGCGATATTATCGGCTCTGGCACCTGTGGCACCGGATGCATTCTTGAGCTGGGAACAGAGCGGCACCGCTGGCTTCAGCCCGGAGACCAGATCGAGATGTCGATCGAGCGATTGGGGACCCTGCGCAACACCATCTCTGAAAGCGAGGTACGCTAGCCATGCCGATGCCAACACCCCCTGGACCGGGTGAAGAGCCGACCAATGAAGCCGAGCTGTACGCTTACCATTTGCGCCGCCTCTGCACCTGGTACCTGGAGGCACTGGACCCGCTGCCGGACGAAACGTTCAACTGGCTACCACCCGCGGCTCACACCAATTCGCTCGCCACCATCTGCGCGCATGCCATTAGCTCGGCGGAGTGGTGGGTGCTTTCGTGCGTCGGAGATGGCCCCATCGAGCGCGACCGTGAGTCTGAGTTCGGGCAACAGCCTGCGTGGGCCGAGCTGCGTCCGCGCTTCGAGCGTTTCCTTCGCGAAAGCACACGGCTGCTCGATGGCATGTCGAGCGATAAGCTACAGGCGCTGAGCCGTCATCCCGCTGGTGACCGAATGAATCGCCGCTGTTTCACCCACACGATTGAGCATCTTGGTCTGCATCTCGGGCACATCGAAATCACCATCGACTGGTGGAAAACGGCAATCTCCATTCCGCACTCATAACCGGTGCGTCGCACGCTGCCCGCATGGCGAAACTCTGGTATACTCGTGGCACTTGAGCGGTAAACGTAGGGTTGCGCGGAGGCACGGTCATGCTGAGTATGGAGGGACATATCCTGGGTGGGTGCAAGCTCATCCGGAAGCTGGGCACCGGCGGGATGGGCGACGTGTACCTTGCCGAGCAGCAGCGTGTGGGAAACCGGCTCGTCGCCGTCAAGATCGTCCCTGCCGACGATGCCGGCAGCAGCCCGGAAAGCATCCGCGATACCCAGCATCGCTTCCAGCGTGAGGCAGCCCTGCTGGGCAGGCTACGGCATGACAATATCCTGCCAGTCTATGATAGCGGCACCGAGCAGGACCTGCTCTACCTGGTCACCGAATATGTCCCGGATGGATCGCTAGCTGACTCGATTCGCGGCACTGCCCGGCACAAGCTGACGCTTCCACTACCACTGCCGTTCGCGGTCGACGTCGTCAGCCAGATCGCGAGTGCGCTTGAATATACGCACGAAAATAACATCGTTCATCGCGACGTGAAGCCGGGTAACGTGCTCATCCGGGTGGAACCGAACGGACACTGGCACTGCATGCTGGCCGACTATGGCGTTGCGCGCACCATCAATACGACCTCACCACGCACTCAGGTGACGGGAACATTCGCCTACATGGCACCCGAACAGTTTCATGGCCAGTTCTTTCCCGCAACTGATCAGTACGCGCTCGCCATCATGACGTTCCAGCTGCTGGCCGGACGAACGCCGTTCGAAGGTGATATGGCGGCGCTCGCCAAAGCGCACATGTACGATACGCCCCCCTCACTGCACAAGATCAATCCCGCTGTCCCAGCCGCGGTTGATGCTGTTCTCGTGCGCGCGCTTGCCAAAGATCCGCAGCTGCGATACCCCTCAGTCGCTGAGTTCGCGCGGGAATTGCGCATTGCCGCCGGGCTGGACGCGACGACCCAGCGAGACATTTCAGTACCGCTGCCCCCGCCACCGGAGAGCGCACCACAGGGCAAGCCCGCCAGACCTCCCGCCAACACGCAAACATACGCAACACATGCCGTGCGACCGCTGCGATTGGGCCGAATACTGGTGACGAGCCTTCTGGCAGTCGTATTGCTGGCGAGCGTGGTTCTCGGATCCATGTGGGCGCAGGGCGCGGGCTTCTTCGCCAGGGGACAGCAGCAGGGAACCGCGACAGCCACCATTTCGGGCGAGCCGACGGCAACCGCAACCACAGGAACTTCAGCCTGCACCACACAGGGGAGCACCACCATCATTGGCTGTTTCTCGGCGCCACCTGTCTCGGGTAGCACAGTCGTGTTGCAGGACGCCTCTCCTCTGTGCGACGGCAAAGACTATGGCTGGCAGGCCGCCGTCATGACAACACATGATTGCCCCGCCGGCGGGGGTCTGACGATCAGCGCTGCGCCATCCTCGAACCTGCTCGCTTGCATCAATGCGCAAGCTCAAAGCGCTGTCACCCAGAACGGCTACGTAAGCGTGCAGGTGACACCGGCAAGCGGCGCTGTGGTGCTCGGATTCCGGGAGAACGTCAGCACAACGAGCCAGAAGAACAACATCGAGGGGTATAACTTCTGGGTGTATCCGCAGAATGGCGCTTACAGTGAGTATGCGCTCTATAAGATCACCAGCGCTGGTGACGCCATCACACTGCATCAGCCCTCGCTGCTCGCTACAAATCCAGGCCAGAGCTTCGAGCTAGGCGCAGCCTATCAAGGCGCGACGATCACCCTTTACGTCAATGGCAAGCAAATCGCCACATCCACGGACGCGACCTTCGCCAGCGGCTGGTTTGGCCTATGCACACAGGGCAGCGCCACATTCCAGAACGCGCAACTCTACTCACTGGCCGGCTAGCGCGATACGTTGAAGCGGAATTCAATGATATCGCCATCGCGCACGGTGTATTCCTTGCCTTCCAGTCGTATGTGGCCGTGCTCGCGCGCGGTTTTCATCGAGCCTCCATCGGCCATCAGGTCGTCGTAATATACGACCTCAGCGCGAATAAACCCGCGCTCGAAATCAGTGTGAATCTTGCCAGCGGCACCTGGTGCTTTCGTTCCGCGGGTGATCGTCCACGCGCGCACCTCGTCTTCGCCCGCCGTAAGGAACGAGATCAGATTGAGCGCCTCGTACCCCGTCTGGATTACGCGGTCGGCTCCTAGCGCTGGCAAGCCCAACGATGAAAGATACTCTTCAGCCTCTTCCGCCGACAGCTCGCCAAGCTCGGCCTCCAGTTTGGCCGAGACGGCAACGATGCGTGCGCCGTCATCTTTTGCCCAGTCACGTGCCGCCGCGACCTGCTCCAGCTCCTTTGAGTCCGGGGCAGCGCCTTCCAGTACGCCCGTCGCGCCAGCGAGCGCTTCCTCACTGACGTTGACCACGTAGAAACGCGGCTTTGCCGTCAAGAGGAACAGTTCGCGCAGAATTGGCTCCTCCAGAGAGGAGACGTCGAAACTCGATACCGGGTGACCCTCGCTCAGATGCTCGCGCAGTCGCCGCAGAAACTCAAGCTCTTCCACCAGCTTCTTGTCGCCGGACTTCGCCTTTCGTCCGGTGGAGTCGATGCGCTTCTCGACAGTAGCCAGATCGGTGAGCGCAAGCTCCGTAAGCAGTTCAGTAAGATCACGGCGGGCATCGATGCTACCAGCAGGATGCGGCGCCGCCGTGCTGCTGAACGTGCGGACTACAACAGCCAGCGCATCGGCATTTCGGATGTGCCCGAGAAATTCGGCGCTCAGTCCCTCGCGCCGCTGTGTCTCTGTCGCCTGGCCGAGGCCCGCGACATCGACGAATTCCACTGTTGTCGGCACAACCTTGCGTGGGTGGAATATCTCTGCCAGGCGCGTCAGCCGCTCATCCGGAACCTGCACAACAGCGCGATTCGCCTGGACGGTGCTGGTTGGATAGCCGGAGATTTCGGCGCCCGCCCGTGTCAAGGCGTTAAAGAGCGTTGTCTTGCCGGACTGCGGCAGCCCGATGATACCTACTGTGAGTCCCATGCTATCCGTCTAGCCTCCGAATGAATACACTGCGCGCACAATGCCCCGTGCGCGATGTCGCAACGCACGGGGCCATGCCAAGTATATCACGCGGATCTGGTTCGCTTCCGGAGACTGGAAAACCTTTCCACCCGGCACGATCAACTCGTAGAGCCAGGGCTCTCATGTCGTGATCCTGATACTTCCGGCACTGGTGTCGCATCTCCCGCCGCGGGCTGAACCTGTTGCTGAGCAGCAGTTGCAGTTCGTTCCTCAGAAGGTGGGTATGTAAGCGCGGCGGATGGCAACGCCGGTTCGGTTGGGCTGTGCTCCAGCCACTGGGTGTATCTTTCCGCTTTCCAGAATTGCTCCACATCTGGGTGTGCCTCATCAAGCATTGGAGCACTGCTATTTACTGGCTCCAGATGTGCGCTGGTGAGCTTGGTGCCTCCCGTCGCGCCCGGCGAAGGCATGCGCCACTGGCTTGCCGAAAGATCGTCATGCGATTCGGCATTCTCGGCTGGTTGCGCCTTCAGCCCAGGCAACGTCGTTGCTCCATCCGCGGGTGCGAATGGCTGACGCAACAGATCCGGCAGTTGATCGCTTGCCTCCGAAGCTGCCGCATGACGCACTTCTTCCAGCATTTCCTTGATCTCGGGTCGCTGTTTCAGATTTGCCTTGGGGATTGCGTCCCACAGGCGCAGCGCGTCGTCACTCTGCCCACTCCGGTAACAGTAAAAACCAAGTGCAGCACGCGCGTCGAAAACGCTCATTCTCTGCCACAGAGAAAGTCGCTCTGCTGGCGTGCGCAAGGTATCCTCATCCGCTCCAGTGATATCCACCTGGGAGAAAAGCGGCCGTCCGAAGAGACGGTAAGGGAACCCATAGAAGAGCGCAAGTCTGCGTGGCGCTTCGGGATCCGCTCCGCGCGCGCGTGCCAATCCAATGAAGTAGCTACGCGTCCAGGGTCCGCTCTGCCATACGGCCAGAATGATGACGAGCGCGACGAACCGGGCGAGATAGCGCTCCCAGGTGAAGGTGCCAATGACGCTTGCCACACCAAGCGCACCCAGGACCGCTCCCAGAAGCCATGCGCCATAGACCAGGCGCTGGCGATCCCAGCCGAGCAGGTCATAATGATGGTGCATTGGCGTGGCCAGGAACGGCAGCGGAAACTCCGTGTGAACAAATCCCTTACCGGCGCCATAGCGCTCTAGCACGAGAAAGTGCCGATAGAAGCGCACGAGGATGCGAGCAGAGATGAGAGCTGACACGCCCTCGAGAACGAAGACACCACCGATGAAGATCAGAACGAATTCCAGACGGCTAATCACCGCGACGAGCGCGAGTACACCGCCAAGTGCCAGCGAACCGCTATCGCCCATGATGAGCACAGCGCGACGTCGCCTTTGCCCCGGTGTGCGCGCGCGCCAGGATGAGGGCCAGTTAAACGGCAGATAGCCAGCGCTGGCGCCCGCGATTGCCAGCACAACGAGCGCAGCCGGCCAGAGGTCAGGGCGATTCTCACCCAGCAGAATGGCAGCAAACGCGAGCGCGGCGCTAAACATCAGCCCGCCACTAAGGCCATCCATGCCGTCGCTGAAATCTACAGCCAGCGAAGTGGCGCTTGCGACCGTGACCGTCATGAGCAAAAAGAACACAATCCAGGCGAAATGGGTGTGAACGAGAATCTGGCCGAGCACCGGCACGTCACTATACGGGGGATAGGCGAGCCGCGCCGAGAGATAGCGCGTGATGATCAGACGGTTCAGCGCAATGGCAGCGGCGAGAGACACGACGACGACACCAGCGAATTTCTGGATTTCGGAAATGCCCTCGCCCACATGCACCTTGCGCCAGTCGTCCACAAAGCCAACAGCAGCGAAGCCAACCATACCTATAAGGAGTATCGCCAGCAACAACCACTGATCACTAGTCAGGCCGATGAACACGCCAGTTCCAATCGCGGCGACCATTATGGCAATTACCATCGCGGGCCCACCAACGAGTGGGAGCTCACGAGAACTCACCCGAATCTTTTTGACCTGTTCTCCGCCTTTGTCCATCACAACGCGGAAGCTGCCAGTTGATTGATCCGGGCGGAAGTGTCCCTCTTTGCGCTCACCGCTACGAAACCAGGGAAACAGTTTGAGAGCGATCGCACTGAGCAACAGGCTAGCTACAAATGCCACTGCAATCGCTATGAGGAGTGTCGATACCATTGAAATCCACACCTGACGCCCAGGCGTGCGGATCCTCCGCAACACCCAACACTACCGACTACAACCGTTCCCGGTTCCAGCCCCCACAATGTATTCATCGTGACCCCGATTGCGACGCGTCGTCCCGCACTCTATCGTCGCAGAGATTCTTCAGCGTATCCCAGATTCGCAAGTTCCTCGCGCGCCACCTTGCGGTCATCCCAGGGTAGCTTCTCGCGACCAATGATAATGCTTTGCTCGTGACCCTTACCTGCCAGCAGGACCGTATCGTCCGGTCGGGCTAGCTGAAATGCGCGGGCAATTCCGGCACGTCTGCCGACGAGGCACTCAAAATCTCGGAACTCGACCGCGCCCGCGCGCTGTGCGCCCGCAGCGATTTCCCGCAGGATGGATGCCGCATCTTCTTCCCGCGGGTCTTCGTCGGTTATTATGGCAAAATCGGCGAGACGCGCAGCCACCTCACCCATTTCTGGCCGCTTTACCACATCACGCTCGCCTGCTGAGCCAAATACAACTATGAGCTTGCCACGTGTGACAGGCCGCAATACTTCCAAAACCTTCGCAAGACTATCCGCGGTATGCGCATAGTCCACCACAACCGTGAACGGCTGTCCAGAATCGATGCGCTCCATGCGACCAGCCACGCCTGAAAACCGCCCGAGCGTTTCGGCCATCGCGGAAAGCGGTATGCCATGCAGATAGCCAACAGCAATGGCCGCAAGGCAATTCAGCACATTGAAGCGCGCAACAAGGGAGGTACGCACCTCGCCCATTTCACCGTTAGGCAGCCTGACCGTAAACCGCGTGCCAGAGGCGGCAAGCTCCACATCGTCCGCGCGCACGTCGGCGGCTGCCTCTATCCCATACGTGAGGATAGGCGCGCGGCAGAAGTCACGTAGATAGCCAAACGAGCGATCATCCGCATTCAGCACGCATGCCCGCGGAACATTGAGAGAAATGGGCTTCTGCCGCCCGGGATCGACGGCTTCGAACAGCATGGCTTTGGCCCGCCAGTACGCTTCGAGCGTCCCGTGTACCTCGAGATGTTCGCTGGTAATATTCGTGATGACGGCGACGTCATACTCCACACCACGCACACGATGCAGCGCAAGACCGCTTGATGTCGTTTCAACAACCGCGCACTCAACATGCGCATCCGCCATCTGACCGAGCACACGTTGTACTTCGGGAGCCTCAAGAGTTGTGAAGCGACTGTTATTCGGGATGCGTTCAGAGCCGATCTTGAAGTCGACGGTGCTCATAAGTCCAGTGCGCCGACCAGCTGCAGTCAGAATGGCGTCCACGAGATTAGTCGTCGTCGTCTTGCCATCAGTTCCCGTGATGCCGATCACTTCCATGTGGTGCGAGGGATGGCCATACAGCGCTGCCGCGAGCGTCGCGAGATCACGCCGCGAATCAAGCACCTGGGCATAAGTGATGCCCGCCGGAAAATCCGCGGGGGCCGGCTGCTCGCCAACAATCAAGATGGCGCCACGCGAGATCGCATCTGGAATGAACGCATGACCGTCGGCGCGGCGGCCAGGAATTGCCACAAAGCAATCGCCAGGCGTGACGTCGGATGAGTTGAAGACCACGGCAGAAACACTGCCATGTAGCGATCCGACAACTGATACTGGCTCCAGTTCTGACAATAGCTGCGCGATCTCCAAGCGATCCACCCTTCGCCCTCATGCCCGTGCGGGCACGAACAACTCCCCTTCGGCCACAACCACCGATGCCCCGCCAACACGCACGTCGCTGATGCTCTCTTTGGAGCCGGTAATCGAAATGCTGAGCTCACTTGGACGCTTGATTTCGATGCCCTGTTCCACACGCACATCCGCTGCGTGACTCGCATCCGGACTGATAACGCCATGGCGCAACAGGTAGACCCCAAACGGTCCCGCTGCGGAGCCAGTGGCTGGATCTTCCGATATCCCCATACCCAGCGCGAACATCCGTACATGAGCGTTCACGCCTTCACTCATCGCCTCACGCGCGAACAGATACACGCCGATGTGCGGTGACGCGTCCGCTACCACATCAGCGAGATCGGCGCCTGGTCGCGCGCGCGTTACCGCTGCCATATCGCGCAGCGGCACGTAGAGGAAGGGCACACCAGCCGAGCCGCGCTCTACAGGCAACGACATGTCTATATCTTCGAGTTTCAGGCCCAACGCTCGAGTCAGGTGCGCCCGATCACCATTCCACGGCTCAAACGTAGGAACCGGCTGATGCATCCAGGCAAACGCAAGGCGCTGCTCTTCAAACAGCAGATCTATCGGCAACGTGCCTACGCGCAGCTCGAGGTATGTCGGTGAGCCAGAATCAGGATTGATCACTCCATCGTGCGCCAGCGCGAACGTTGTTCCGATGACGGGATGGCCTGCAAACGGCAACTCGGCTGCGGGCGTGAAAATACGGACACGACGCAGCGCCCGCGCGTCAGTCGCCGGAAGCACGAACGTCGTCTCGGAAAAGTTCATTTCCCGCGCGATGGCCTGCATTTCCGCCTCGCTCAAGCCTTCCGCTTCAGGAAAAACGGCCAGTTGATTGCCGGAAAACGCCTCCCGCGTGAAGACATCGAGTTGCAGAAACCTGTACCCCTTCATCTGACATCCTCAACTCATGTGGTACATGTCACGGATAGCTTATCGTATTTGTGTCATAACGCAAGCACTCACTACCGGATGGACTGGTAAGCAGACATATATTGTACCTGGCGGTGAGCTAAGGGCAACGCCTTTGAGTTGGTGCGTGCCCTACCTAAGCGAGTCCGCACCAAAGCGAGTCCGCTCCGCCTCAACCATCGATTCCGAGGCATACCACGCCAAGAGAGCGTGCACCTGACACATCCACAGAGACCCGGCGCGAATGCCGCGCATTCTCTACATGGCTGGTCACCTGGCCGCGCCAGCCGAACAAAGTCCCGATGAGCACACAATGTGAAGCATGAACACGGCCAATTACGCGGCGAGAGATCAAGTCAGAAGTTGCCGGCAACCATGTCACCACAACTTCTTATGAGTTCGCGTCACCATTCGACGTCTGGGGAATCGGCACTTACGATCCACGTGCGCGATGAGACGCCAAAAAACTCTTGCAGCCCGCGAGCAAACTCCTCGCGCACAGTCTCCGCCACACCTGGGCCAAGCGCCCCTAACGTCTCTGAGACGAGCATCACACGGCTGGTTCGCGTCGTAATGAGGCCGCACTCGGATTGTCGCCATACAATATGACGCGTAAGAATCGTGCTGTCGCTGGCATACGCGATCTCTCCCGCGCTGACGTCGATCTCGGATTCTTCTCCCAGGGCACGAAATCGATCTCCGGCGCGCGTCATGCGCAGCTCGATCAGCTCGGGCAGCGCATCAAGATCGAACCCGCCAGCCGGAACGATATGACGCAGCGAGATGGCATTGTAGAAATCCACAAGAGGATTGACGCGAACCGGCTCGCCACCCTTGAGCGCGCGTCGCAGCAATGCTTCAATTGAACTTGGAAACTGCCGACCTGAAACGCCGATCTGGCGGAAGGTTTCTCTCCACGGAGCCACTCGCGGATGCGACTGCGCGTTGCCGAACTCCGCGGCCGATACCCCAGCGGATTGCCATGCCTCAGTCAAGAGCTGCTCCACAGCGGCGTTGGTGCCGTCGTTCTTCGCTCCTTCGGCGATGACTAAAGCAATGCGCAAGCCAGGCACGGCGGCGAATACCTCATCTGCCACGGCGAACCGAACATGCCGCATACTCTCGCGCCGCGCTCCCATCAGCCCGTCACTTCGCGCACGATTTGCTGCACGCGCTTGCCATCAGCTCGCCCCTTGGTCAACTTCGCGGCCTGCGGCATGATCGTCCGGAACTCGCTTCCGTGCTGACTGGCAAGCTGCATAACCAGCGCCCGGATCTCGTCATCCGTCATCTGCGAGGGCAGATATGCTCTGAGAATCTCAGCCTCACGGATTTCCTTCCCCGCGAGGTCGTCTCGTCCGGCGGCACGATAGATTTGCGCCGCTTCATCACGTTGCTTGACCTGCTTATCCAGGATAGCCACACGATCTTCTTCTGTTAGTGGCTGGCGGGCATGCGGATGCTTGGAGTCTGTACGCGCGACCTCTTCATTATGAATGGCGCCGAGCGCCAGGCGAATCGTATCCATGCGTATCTGGTCTCTCGCGCGCGACGCGACCTTCAGATCTTCACGCAGCCGCTCTTCGAGATTCAAAGGCTCTTGTGATTGGGCCATACAAATCCTCCACAGTGAATCCTTGCCTCGCGGAGGCGCGGCTTATCTCCACCCTACGCTGGTATCCAGTTCACGTGACCCACTGCGGCATGTGGCGTGGTAGTCGATGCTGGCGTCTTGCTGGAAGGAGCGGCCGTAGATGACGCGGCGGCGGGTGCCGTGGATGATGGCGAGGCTGCTCCACCGGGGCTTGCCTTCGGCGCGGTAAGCTTGAACAGGCCAAAAGCCAATCCGCTGCCAAGAAGAAACATCACCACAATGATGAGCACCGCCCTGCCAAAAGACATCCCGCTCTTCGCGGGAACGGCATTTTCCTGCCCCGTTTCAGATATCAAACCGCGGCGCAAGGCGCGAGGATCGCCCTGCCCGCCAAGCCCTGGCTGCCAGACATCTCCATCACCCATCCGGCGGCGCGCGGGCGCCTCGTCATCCCAGAGGCCGCCACGCTCAGGGACGCGTCCACGCGCGGATGAAGCGTCGGCAGGTGCGCGGCGAGCGCGATTCGGGGGCGCCCAGTTGTCTTCTCGTGGAACTGGTCGTTGTCCGCGCGGCGAACGGTCGGGCGCACGCCGATCATAGCGCTCGGCATATGCATCCGCATCCTCCCAGTCGGCCGGTCGCCTCCGCGCGGCACTGCGCGAAGGAGGAGATTCGACGTCACGCGGCGCGTGCGAACGGCTGCGATCAAAGGAGCGACGCTCATCACCATACCCGTCGTCAGCTCGACGCGGCCGCCGTCCATCGCTGGAACTGCGCCAGTCATCGCGAACAGGGGGACGCCCACGCTCGCGCTCATCGGCGGAGCCGCGTGCAGGCCGTTCGTCGCGATACCGGGAAGAGCCTCCATCCGCGCGATCGTAGCGATCACCGCGAGAAGATGAGCCGCCGCGTGTTCCGCGATATTCGGCATCATCGAAACCGCGACGATCGCGCGGAGAGCGCCCCCGCCCTCGCTGCTCGTCATCCCATCCCGACGTGCCCATTGGTCTCCACCTCTCACGTTGTACGTCGCGCACGGCAACTCCCTTCTACCGCTTCGCTCCGTGCCAGATGCAGCCGCTCACTCCAACCCGCTGACAGCGCGAGTGTACCATACTTCCAGGCTCATGTGGACAGTGTGCCCCAAATAGTGCCACCCACCCCGCAAGCCACGGCTCATTGCGTGTCAGTATGCATGGTCTTGCGAGTGCCATACCCAGGCACATGCCGTTATTCGTGCTCAGGATCCCGCTCAGGTTTGGGCTGACCTGGAGTCGCCTGCACCGCGGTAGGCACGGTGCCACTGAGCGAGATACTTGCTCCCGACTCGCGCCGCGGCGGCGTTTTTTCGAGTTCCTCACGGAAGGCTTTTACCTGACCGGCCAATGCCTCGCCAGAGAGGCCCTGCCCTGCCAGCACGAGTGCGTCCGCACCTAGCCGGATGAGCAGACGCGCGTGTGCCGATGCAGCCCCCTGCAAGGTGATGAGCCTGGGGAAACGGATAGATTCGCATATCAGGCGTAGCCTAGCGAATTCCGCAACCGTCAGTCGCGCGAGATCCGATCCAGAAAAATTGAAACGTACGAGAGCAGCCTGCGCCGGAATCAAATTTTCAGCGCGCATCATGATCAGGCTAAGATCATCCTTCGGAGGATCAACAGTAATCACCACGTCGAACCGTTCGACCTCGTCCAGAAGCGCGGCAGCCGGCGTCTCGGGAGCCACGATCAGGAACGCAGCCCCGGTGTCCCGTGCCTGAGGTGCCACTCCAGCGGCGTCTTTGCCATCGGCAGCGAATTCAACACCCCAGATCCCCGCGTGTTTGTCCACTGCGGCAGCGATTCCCTTCGTGTCTGATGCTGGCGTCCAACTTGTGATGACGACACCATCGGCTCCCGCATCGAGAGCAGCCTCCGCGAGCGCCGTATCACCGGCGCCGACGGAGACGAGAATGGCCGCCGGGCGAGGAGGTCGCGAGGCGCCACGCGCCACACCCATGAAGCCAAAGCCTCCACCGCCTGATTGCCCCACCTGCTCCAGTTTCTCGATGAGTTTGCCCATGGTGTCCTTAACCTCCGTCCGCGCGTCGCGGATCTCGTATTTCAGGACGCATATCGCGTGCGCCCGTGCGTTGTGCCACCGACGACATATACACCGCATTATATCAGCAGCGGACACATCCGCACTACGAGCGGCGGCACGCCCTCACGCTACCCGCCAACTTTCACCGTGAAGATCACAAGCACCACGTGTTGTGGGCAGTCCTGTTGTGGTTCGCAGAACGGCGCACCAGTAAATGCGATTGTAGCAGTGCCAGCCTGCCTGGCGCGGAAGTCCCAAGCGCAAATGCCTGCCGAAGAGTCGAGCACACCGGCGGGCTGGAGCAACTCTAGCCCCTGATCACTATCAAGTCGCCAGCGGCTGGCGGATGAAAGGCGAACCTGCACGATACCTCCAACCGGCACTGTTCCAGTACGTGCCGGCGTGGTAGCGGTGAGCACAAGGTCCGCCTTTGCCATCGAATCGAGGCTGGCTTCCGGGCCAGGGCATGGTTTCATAGCTCGCCTACCGCTATCCCCACCCCCTGCGGGTGCCGTCGGTGTGGGCGTTGACACCAAGCCTCCAGAACCAGACTGACCTGCCGCACTGCTGGCCCCGCAGCCGGCCAGAATCAGACCACACACAGCGACCGTGAGCATACCGAGACGCCAGCTACGCTGTATCGGTTTCTGGCAAGCCAGTGCCGCATTCCGGCGAACGTGAAACGGGTCCATCATGCGTATCCTTGCTGATCGACGCATACTATGCAGTGCTCAGACGCCGGCGAACGCGTGAAGGTTCCCGATCCGCCGCGAAGTTCGCGTGCTATCGTTATCTCACACGCGGTTGTCCTGAGGAGAACGGCGTGAAATCCGCCTCAACCGCTTGCCGCTTGCCGCTTGCCCACACGATATGTCGCGGCTTTTCACCGGTTGCGCTGCCTGCGGGTACGTATGCCCCCGCATCCGTCTGATGCAATCGCCCACTTTTGCGGCTATCGATGCATCCCCCGAACACTTGCTGTCGTGGCGGCGCTGGGTGCTTCGGTATCAGGCGGTGGACGACTCGCGCCGGTATGTTCGGTCCACTATGCAAACCTGACCGCCTGTGGCAAGACGTTCCCCACAGAGACCCAGGAGCTTGGCAGCAGCAGGTTTATTGGGGGAAGCAGGCTGGACGCCGCCGATCCGGCTGTTCCTTCCATCCAGATCGGCCACTGGCCGCACGCTGGTGCGACTGGACGTGAGTATGCAACGGAGACCGTGCGCCTGCTCGCCGATATCGCACGTGAGGAGACGGGCGCGCCGTGTCCTTATTCGCCGAGATGCGCGCAACAAGCGCAACAAGCGCAGCACAGCCGTAGCCAAAGGTCTCGGTTTCCATCCGGATGGATGGTACCGCGGTGACCGCGTAGCCAACTACGGCGTATCTATGGATGCCCTCACGTCGTGCTTTACGCCCGAGGATGCGCGCTGGCTCAATTCAGGCCGAAAATGAGCGCGCACAGCCAGGCATCAGATCCGGTTGATCGTCTTGCCCATGAATTTGCCGAACAGCTTGTATGCCATTTTGCGCAGGAAATAGCGCTCAATGCGCTTGGGGTTACCACTGGCAAGCACTTCACCCATGTACACTGTGCTATCGACTTTCCGCGCGGTGCGGACTGCTTTGTGCTCTTCGACGGCCACATGCTTGAGCTCGTGGCCCACGCTGTTGCTGGTATGGGAGTTCTTCTTGCCGGAAGCCATGCATGCCACCCTTCTCGTTACACCCTGCTCACATCGCCGCGATACAGACCGGAAGCGGACTGAATCGTAGCCCGCCCGTCATGGTATGTCAATTCCGGTACTCTGGTACTAACCCGTCTGGATGCAGAGGGTCATAGCAGGGCGACCGGCGCTCGCCACAGCCGATTTGACGCATGTCACGGCGGCTGGCTATAATTCTGGAGTTAACGTGGTTATTCCCTACTTTGCCCACTCGTGTTACAGGATATATCGCTTTCATGCCAAAACTCTATGGATGGGTTCGGGAAGTCGTGCCCCAATCGCCCGCGGACCTCGCGGGTATACAGCCTGGCGATTTGATCAAGGCAGTCAATGGTCACCCCGTGCGTGACCTTGTCGACTTCCAGTTCCACGCATCGGAAGATGAGTTGCTGCTCGACATCGAACGAAACGGCCGAGCGCTCGAAATTATCCTTGCCAAAGAATTAGATGAAGAGACGGGCATTCATTTTGGCGAAGAACCCGCTCCCTTTATTCGCATTTGCGCCAATAAGTGCGTATTTTGCTTCGTCAAAGGGCTTCCCGAGCGCCACACCGCACAGCGGGGGCTGCCGCTGGGCATGCGTGAATCGCTGTATATCAAAGACGACGATTACCGGTATAGCTTCCTGTTCGGCAATTTCATCACGCTCACGAATCTCAAGGAGCAAGACTGGCAACGTCTCGAAGAGCAGCGCTTGGGGCCGCTCTACGTCTCGGTTCACACGACCAATCCGGAGCTACGGCGCAAGATGGTCGATGGGCCGCGTTCTGGCGAGATCATTGAGCAGATTCAACGTCTGCAGGCCCTGGGCATTCAATGCCACACTCAGTTAGTGCTCTGCCCGGGGATCAATGACGGCGACGAACTGGAGCGAAGCATCGCTGAGCTTGCGGAACTGCGGCCCGGTGTGCTTTCGATCTCTGCCGTACCAGTCGGCTTGACGCGCTATAACAACATGCTCAAGGTGGGCGATCTGCCACCAATGCGCCCTTTCACGCCGGCGGGGGCCCGCGACGTAATGGCGCGCGTACAGCGCTGGCAGAAGCGCTTCGCCGGGGAGTCGGGCGCGCACGGGAACCCGTTCGTTTACCTCTCGGATGAGTGGTATTACCTTACAAACGCCTCCTTCCCTCCAGCGCGGCACTACGGTGACTATGCTCAGATCGAGAACGGCGTTGGCATGACACGCAAGCTGCTGGACGAGTGGCGCGTGGCGCGGCACGATTTTCCCCACAAGAGCGATAGTCACCAGCCACGCATAGCGATTGCAACGGGCACCATGGCTGCGCCGATCATGGAGCAGCTAGCTGGCGACATGCGGCTCGCTGGCTGGGATGCGCGGGTTGTCTCTATTGTGAACCGGTTCTTTGGCCCGCTCGTTACAGTAGCTGGATTGCTTTGCGGGCAGGACGTGCTTGACGCAATCGGGCAAAATTGCGCGGATTTCACTGAGCGTGATCTCGTGCTATTGCCACGGGTCATGCTGGATAATGCCGGTAAGCGATTTCTCGACGATGTGACGGTTGAAGATTTCCAGAGCCGTGTGCCGGCACGAACTGTGTTCGCACGCACCGCGCATGAAATGGTCGCCGCCATGGCACTCGTTGAACGTGAACGTCCCGTCAGCACCGGCGCCTGAGGAGAAAGGCGATTTCTCACTGCGACCGGTGCCGTGAGAAAGTATTCCAGATATGCGGCATCCCGGAAAACTCATGGCAGCGCTCACCGGCATGGTGGCGTTTGTCACCTTACTGGCGGCATGCGGCTCACATGGCAGCGCCAGCCCGCTGGGCCAGGTATCGCAGGCCACACTTATAGCGGGCTCGACGGAGATAGGTAATGCCACGATTACCCCATTCCATGCCTTGCGAGTGGTCGCCTACTATCAAGGCAAGCCCATTCCGCTTGTCAACGCCCAGACGCCTGTGATCGTTCGTCAAGGCAGTTGCACCGGCACATTCGTTGGCGCGGTCACTGATGGTGTAACCGTCACGGCCGGAGAAGGGGCGCACGCCGTAGCCAGCGCGCCCGCTCCCGATGGAGGCACCTACCTTGCCGTGACACCAAGCGCGAATCTGTACGTCGTCATCCTTGCCCAACGTGGCGACACATCAGGGCATATACTGGCGTGTGGAAATCCTCTCTCCGGCCTACGACAATACTTTGGACTGTTCGCGCCCGGTCAGGCAGCGTCCGGAATCGCGCAGGGGACGGCACTCACCGACCCAGTGAATGCTACCCGACTCACCTTCTCGCTTCAGCATGCGCTAAGCGGCGAAGGCACTTGGGCGATTCATACCGCAAGCTGCTCAGGGCAGGTAGTCGCTTCGGGATCACTTCCGGCCGGCCAGACACACGTGACCACGGAAACGTTCAAGACGCTGAGCGCGGGCAAGTGGTGGCTCAGCGTTACCGATAGCGGCAAGACGACATGCAGTCAGTTTACGGCATAGCTCGCTCCGCATGCCTGCGAGCATGAAGGAGGAATCAATGGATACGCCTGGAGAGAATGCCCCGCGGCTGCTGCTGCTCGTGTCTCCGAACTCCTATCGCGGAGAGGCATTTGTATCAGCGGCAAAACGCCTTGGCGCGGAGGTTGTTCGCGGGATCGATGTGCCGGAAGGTATCTCGGAGCTCTGGAACGTACCTTTAGCCCTCGACTTCGCCCGTGTCGATGCCGCCGTCCAGTCGATTGTGGACTTTGCTTCCACCCATCCTTTGGATGCCATCGTCGCCGTCGACGACAGCGCGACGGTTCTGGCCGCACGCGCTGCCGAGGCGCTAGACCTGCCGCATAATCCCGTAAGAGCCGCCGAAGCCGCGCGCGACAAAGCAACGATGCGTGACCTATTTGTGAAGGGAGGCGTTCCCTCACCTGTCTTTCGGCGGTTTTCGCTGATGGAAGATCCCTCAAAGATCAACCGGATTGTGAACTATCCATGTGTTGTAAAGCCACGCGATCAATCGGGCAGTCGAGGGGTCATACGCGCGGACGATCCAGTGAGCTTTGTCGCCGCTTTCAACCGCCTCAAACGGATGCTCCTGCGCGACCAGTACCTTCCGGAGACGACCGAGATTCTGGTAGAAGATTTCATCCCCGGCGATGAAGTGGCGCTCGAAGGTCTGCTGACACATGGCTCACTGCATACGCTCGCGCTCTTCGACAAGCCAGATCCGCTCGACGGCCCATTCTTCGAGGAGACCATTTATGTGACACCGTCGCGCCTCTCACCGGACGTGCAGCGATCCATCGCGGATTGCGCCGCGGCTGCAGCACAATCCATCGGCCTGGCCGAAGGGCCGGTGCATGCTGAGATGCGTGTAAACGAGCGTGGGCCATGGATGCTTGAGATCGCGGGCCGCTCCATCGGTGGCATGTGCTCCACTATCCTGGAGTTCGGCACCGGCATGTCGCTGGAAGAGATTATCCTCCGTCATGCGCTGAGCGCTCCAATTCCCACGTTCGAGCGCGACGGCCACGCGGCAGGCGCGATGATGATACCTATCCCCAGGGGTGGCATCTTGCGCTGTGTGGAGGGCGTGGAGCGGGCGCAGAGCGTCCCGCACATCACGGGGGTCGAAATCAGCATCAAGCCTCACTCAGCAGTAGTTCCTCTACCGGAGGGCAATAGTTACCTGGGTTTCATCTTCGCGCGAGCGGATGATCCCGCGACGGTCGAGGCTGCTTTACGCGCAGCGCACAACGAACTGCGCTTCGATATCGCTCCCGCGCTTCCCATGCTAATGGGCTAATATCGGCTTGTCCTCGCCCCTGGCAGGGAGATCGCGCCTATGGTATTCCGGCTTCGGTCCAAACGCTAGAACAGCGTCATTTGCTGTGGGGGCACTTCACCAGGTGCGGGCCGGGTGCCGCGCCCAAGTTTACCGGCGTCGCGCAAACGGTGCGCTTCAGCGATGGCGGCTGGCAAAGCGTGGCGGAAGTCGTCTGTCACACTCTGGCGCAAGGCTTCCTGGTGGAGTGCGGCAGCGGGGTTATACATCGCCAGAACGAGGCGACCGTCCACGATCTTCGTATGGCCATGCAACTGTGTGATCTTTCCTCTTGGAAAGTAACGCGCCAGAGCGTAACGACCGAGCGTGACGATAATCAGCGGATCGACCAGTGCGATCTGCCGATCGAGGTAGACGGAGCACGCGGCAAGCTCCTCCCACTCAGGACTCCTTCCGTCTGGCACACGGTGTTTGAGCACGTTGGTGAGGTAGACGTCGGCGCGCGTCAGCCCCGCGAGCGCGAGCAACTCGTCCAGGAATGGCCCCGTCGGTCCGGAGAACGGGTAGCCCCGACGCACGTCGTAGTGGCTGGGCCCTTCCCCAATCAGCATGATTTCAGCGTGCGGATTGCCGCTCCCGGGCACTCCGTTTGCCGAAAACTGGTACAGATCGCAGCGCGTGCATGCAGACACATCCTCCGCAATGCGCTCAAGGGAATCCTCAGGGACGGACGAGTCCTCGGATCCTTGCATATGGTCCTCCTTTGATGCACTGTTTGACCTGCTAACGTTGCCAGCACTATGCCACGATGACGTGGCGCACACGAGCATGCGAATGAAAGCATTGCAGCATGGAGCACGCGTGTGGATCGCTTACGCGCAGAACAGGCAAGGAACGCCGCCGCCGACAGCGTTCGCCCTCGCAGCGCATACTCGGCTTGCTGGCCGTCGCGCTCACCCAGAGTACTGCTCCCAGCCAGCCGGATGACGATACAACTGGGATGCGGCCTCAGATGGGCCCGCGGGACTGATCTGCTCCAGCAGCCGGATCAGTTCATGCATCCAGACAATAAGCGTATCCAGGTTGGCATCCTGTACCGTCAAGTGTGTCCCTGCCATATGGGTGTAGCGAATGCCGAACGGCGTGGCGCGAGCGTAGTCACGCGCGCCAAAGTAGTGCGCTCCCCTGGCGACAATTCTACCAAGTTGTTCTATGAAGCCATCAGGCAGCGGATAAGCCGGGTTGGGCACAACATAGTAATACAATTTGCGCCCATGCTTAACCTGAATCATCGACCCGACCGCACGTGACCGGGCCTTCTTGGGAGCAGGTTCTCTGCTGATGCGGAACGAGACGATATCACGCGGTGACCCCATCCGGATGCTCAACGAGTAAGCCATGTTATTCGCTGTGCTAAGCCGAAAGTTCGCCCCACTTGTGACCGTCACCTGATGAGAGGAATCATACATTCCCTGCAGGCGTAACGCCACGTCAGACCCAACCGGGCCGTGAATCGTGCATCTGTGACGAATCCCCCATTCCCGCAGCGCGCGCAAGTGACGCAGCCTTCCCCAGTAGACAAGCGAGACACGTGCCAGAGGGGAATCCAGCGAGGGAATGTCATTCATGGCCAGCATTAACCCCAGCAGCGGCAACAGAATACCCGTAATACCAGAGGAAATCGCGGCAGCATTCAGAGCGTTGCTCCCACCACCCTGAAACGCCGCAAGCGCAGCCAGCACACATCCGCATGATGCCGCGCTTGCGGCTGCCGCGAGGGAAAACATGCCGCTACCTGGCAGCAGCACGAGCACAAGCGTCACAACAGCGAGGGCTGGCGCGGCGAGCAGCCAGCCAGGCCCGCCACGAACCACCAGCATCAGCAGGCCCTTGACGCCGGGATAGTGTTCGGACGTCCAGAGCCAGAGGCTGGCGATGGCGATCCACCCTGAGATAGCCGCGACCAGCATGACGCCCACTATCCGAAAATACGGGCGGGATCGCTGCTCTCCCGCAGCATCAATTGCCTCGCCCACAAGCCAGGAAACGAGATTTTGAGCCAGCGTTCCAAGCAAGTCCCCCATGCTACCCTCCCACACGGCCACGTCTAATACGCGGAAATAAGCTATCCGCGACATGCGGATGAGGATAGTAGAAGGAGAACGGCCACGCAAGGGGAGAGAGCGCACACGAAACACAATGCGTCGCAAGCGGACAGTCGCAAGCCCACTGGCCCATGCCGAGCGTGAAAGCGTCTCTTGAGCTGGCGGCGCGGACAGCAGCATCTGCACAGCGGGACAAGTCTTCCCGCTGTGCGCTTATAGCTTGGGGATGAGGGGACCTAACTGGTCCTTTGTCGGCTCCGCTCAGCAGAACCACGCCTCCGTAAGATGCGGTACCGGTCTGCGCCCGGCTGGAGTCACCGTCGAAGTGATGGGCTCTGCGCGCGCGCCGAGTCGGTTACGGGCGAGGGCGCGTATGGCGGCAAAGGCAGTGGCATGATCCAGATGATCGCGGGCGGTTCGCTCAACCAGCGCGGCAAGCTCGCGTTGCAGAGCGTCCATGCGCTCATCCGGGTGTTTCCAGCCATAGGTGAAGGCTTCCCGGTCAAGTGGACCAAGCCATTCAGGAGCACTCTCATCCGCGAGCAGAGCAGAGGAAGGAGGAATGAGCAGACGAATGGAATATTGCACGGGATCAACGTTTTCGATCAATCCCTGCTCCAGCACAAAATCGAGCAGTTCGAGGTAGTCTTCCGCGGTGGTCCACGGGGTAAATGCCACGAATGTCGGCCGCATCGGAATGCCCGCTTCATCCAGAACACGCAGGGCCTCGACGACATCCTGGCGAGAATGTCCTTTCTTGAGGTGTGACAGTACAGATGGACTGAGTGACTCAACGGCAGACACCACAAACGCGCACCCGAGCTCCGCAAGCTCAGCGAATACCTCGCGCCGCTCCAGAATGTGCTCAACCTTGATCGTCGCGTCAAACGTCAGCCAGGGCATGTCCGCATGCATGGCCCGCACGATCTCCAGTGAATGGCCCGGACCGTTGAGGAAATCGGGATCTCCGAACGTGATATGCCGCACACCTGCCCGCGCCTGCTCGCGGATATCTTCCAGCACGACTATTCGCGGCACGACAAAGAATCGCCCGTTGTAGACTGGGGTGATCGGGCAGTGCGCACACGTATGCAGGCAGCCCCGGCTCGCCTCGACATAGCCCGCCGGCACCACCTCATCGCCGCGAACGAGATGGGCGTAATGCCGTACGCCCGCAAGCGTATCACGGGCGGGCACTTCGAACGGAATACGTGCCAGCACTGGAGCAGACGCATGTTCGCGGGTGCGCACGCCCTCCACCTGTACCGGCTGGCCACTATCGAGCGCACGTGCCAGTGAGACCAACGCCTGCTCATACTCGCCGCCGATGACGGAATCGGCCAGACCGTCGAGGAGAAAATCAGCGTTGAGAGACGCGTAGAGTCCATAGAAGCAGATATGCGCAGCCGAATTCCGCGCCCGTACGCGTTTCGCGATGTGCGTGCCCAAACGCAAGGCGGTGTGCATCGGCACGGAGATAGCCACCAGTCGCGCCGCAGAGATGGCGGCATCGGTGAGATCATCGACGGATGTGTCAACAGTCACGGGCTCGAATCCCGCTTGCCGAAGGGTAGCAAGTGGTGAGGCGAGCGTGAGCGGCTGATGCCCCAGCTCGTAGCAGGATATGAGAAGAATCTCGCCAGCTGCCCTCATTTCTTACGCGCCGGTGCCCCGCCCTTGGTTGAAGGCGCCCCACCCTTGCTAGGGTCTTGCCCTTCCGGCACCCAGCCTTCGGGCATCTGGTTCTGCTGACCGAAAAGAAAGTCGATCATTTGCTCTCGCAGAATCTGTCGCGCATCCGGGTCAGCGAGATTAAGCCCATAATGATTGATAATCAGGCGCGACTGTTCCTGCCACATCTGCCACGCCTGCTCAGAGATATTGTCGTAGATGCGCTGACCCAATTCACCCGGCATAGGAGGCTTTTCCAAGCCGGGCAGCTCACGTCCAAGCTTCACACAGTGCACCATTCGTGGCATCGTCCATGCTCCCGTCGCTATCGACGCGGCTGTTTCCGCGCAACGCACTCACTGTATCATACCATCTCGATCTAATGAGAACTGCATCGGCCAGACACGCCGGCGCGCGGAACACGTGATACGATACAGATCTATGAGCATGCCACAAGCCCGCGCCTCCGTACTGTTTTTTGGCATGGTGGGCGAGCTTTCGAGCGTGCCGCTGGAAGCGCTACTGCGATCAGGCGTAACTGTACGCGCAATCGTCATGCCGGCTTTCCACGTCACCCGCGAGAGCGCACCATATCGGGTGCTGGCGCCGTCTCGCGCGCGCGCCCAGCGATCGATTCACATGCTTGGCGTAGAACCGCACCTGACAACGCCGGAGATTGCTTCGAAACATGCGATACCAGTACTGGAAGTCGCGCGCCTGAGGCACCACGAAACGCTCGATGCGCTTCGTGTTTTCGCCCCCGACCTCATATGCGTCTCCTGTTTTACGCGCCGGTTGCCGCCTGAAGTGCTCGATATTCCTCGGCTGGGGGCGGCCAACCTGCATCCTTCGCTGCTGCCAGATAACCGTGGGCCCGATCCCCTTTTCTGGACGTTCCGGCGTGGTGACGCACAGACGGGCGTCACCGTTCACCTGATGGATGGTGGTCTCGACACCGGTCCCATCCTCACGCAGGAGGTCATCCCACTTCACGACGGCATGAGCGAGGCAGAGTTGCTGCGCCTCTGCGCGCGAACGGGAGCGCGCGTTCTAACGGAGACCGTCGACGACATGATCCGAGGAGTTGCGGTGCCGCGACCACAAAATGAGGCCGCCGCCACTACATACAGCTGGCCGGGGACGGAAGACTACCAGCTACTTCCGGACCGTTCCGCACGCTGGGCATACAACTTTTGCAGCGGCATCATAGGGCGTGGACAGCCAGTGACCGTCGACACCGGAAACGCTCACCTGCGTATCATAGAGCCGCTCACATTCGATCCCGCAGACAGAAGCGCTACGTCCTGGGAGCCTGCGAGCGGCCTGCTCCATCTGCGCTGCAATCCGGGTGTCTTTGTCGCGCGCGCCGCCATCTTCGGCACGTGAGACGCCGGGTAGCATGCGAATCGCGGGCCCAAAGTACAACCGTAAGTGAAGCCATCACAAAGCACACAGCCGGGCGGTTCCCCACGTCCGGAGACCCGCCCGATAGAGGCCTGGCGCGCTCGTGGCGATCAACTCTGTGGCGCCACCGCTTCAGGTGCACTGGAGACGTCTCGCCGGGAGATAGCCGAGGGGGTGAGCAACGCGCGCGCGCTTCGCTGGCGAGGCAGCGTCTGGAAGACAAGATAGGACATAGCGGCAAAAAGCAGGACGATCGAGGCGGGATGAACCACTCGGCTCACCACTGACGATCCGGAAAACACGATAAATGCGCCATCCACTGCCTGCACGATGACGAGGATCACGGCGATGATGGAGCCAGTCAGCATGTCCGGCCGGGCGCGACGCAGACGATAGGCCCATAGGGCCAGCCACGCGATGCCCGCCACCAGAAGAGCGGCGGCTACGCGGTGAATGAAGATTACCTGTGAGGACATATTCTCACTCGGCAGCAGCGATCCATTCTGACAGAGGGGCCATTGCGTGCAACCAAGCGCCGCCCCCACGTGGCTGACGTACGCGCCGAGATACACAACCAGGTACGTGTATGCCGTCAATCCCCAGACAAGCCACTTGAAGCGAATGGGCAGCGGGCGGTCGCGCAGCCGGTCCCAGTGACCCAGCCCGTACAGGTGCGCGGCGACAAGCAGAATGCTCACGAATGAGATAAAGGAGACGCCATAATGCAACGCGGGAACAATCATGGATTGCGTCCACGAAGGGTAGATCACGACAAACGCGCCAAGCACTGCCTGCGCGACAACGGCAAGCACCATCGTCGGGGCGAGAATCTTGATCTCGAGCCGGTCCCGGTACAGCCAGAGCGTTCCCAGAAAAAGCAGGCCGATCAGCACCGTCTCAATCGGTACGCCAATGCGATGGCCAAACTCGATGGCAGTCTGCGGCGTGAGGGGTGATGGGAAGAACTGACCATGGCACAGCGGCCATGAGCGACCACAACCAAGTGCGGACCCGGTAATCGTATCGAGAAAGCCCATCACGAGGACGGGAAACATACCGATTGTGGTGAGCACGGCAAGCGGCTTAAGCGCCTTTGCCACGAAAGCGCGGGACAATACCGATGAAGCGAAGCCCGTCTCGGAGGAATGAGCCGACTGGTCTCGATGCATGATGATTCGCCTTCACTGGAAGGAAAAACTCCTGGGCCGCGGTCTACCGGCAAGCCCGAATCCACACGTCTATACAATAAGCCAGATGGTGTGCTCATGTAAACTACAAAGAGCCTCCACGTTCCCGCGAGCGAGCGACACACAAGTCACCTGCTGAGCGCGGTACAATGCACACAGAACATATCGAGCGGCGGATGTCGTATCTCTATAGCCGCGAAGGAGCACTAGCCAAGGACCTCTCCCATGAGCACAGTTGTACCCCTGGTCTGGGCACGCCGTATTCGCCGTGCCGCTGAGATCGCCGGACTGGTTACGGGTGGAACGCTACTGAGCGCATTCGGGCTTGCCTACTTTGTCGCGCGTGTACTCACGGGTCCGCGCCGGCCACGCCCGACGGATGAATACATCATGACGCCGTTCGAGACGGGTACGGATTTCGAAGAAGTCGTATTCGCGTCCGAAACCGGCGATCATAGCATCCAGGGTTGGTGGTTCCCGCGGCCTGAGAGCCGCGAAGTCATCGTCGGCTGCACGGGCTATCGCGGCACAAAAGCTGAGCTTGTGGGCATCGGTGCCGCTTTCTGGCGCGCGGGCTTCAATGTGCTCCTGTTCGACTACTACGGCCACGGCGCCGATCGTGGCGCGCCAGTGACGCTCGCTTACCGTGAAGTGCGCGATTTTTTCGGCGCGCTCGATTATGTGGAACAGCGTGTGCCGCAAGCGAAGATCGGCGTCATCGGGTATTCTATGGGCGCGGCGGTTGCCATCATGGGCAGCGCTCGGCGCCAGAACGTGCGCGCGGTTGTCGCGGATAGCGCGTTCGCGACACACATGGACGTCGTGAGTTACAACGTGGCGCGTGTCATCCGAGTTTCCGGACGCCCCATAGCCGCGCTTTCGGATATTTTTCTGGAGCGGCTCGCGGGCTATCGCGGCGCTGATGTCGCGCCAGAAAGGGATGTGGCGGCGATTGCCCCACGGCCACTTCTCATCATTCACGGCACTGCCGATGACATGATCCCGGTCAGCCATGCTACCCGCATCTATGCCGCCGCACGTGAACCCAAGGAGATCTGGCTGGCCGAGGGAGCCGGGCACTGCGGCACCTATTTCCTGGACAGGCAAGCCTACTGCGATCGCGTGGTCGCGTTCTTCCGCCGGGCCTTCGAACGGGATACTGCTGATTCACAGGCTGCTCTGGAACGCTCCGAGCAGCTTCCGTCGGAGCATTCCGCCTGACCCGTTCCCGCACTGGGACCAGCGAAGTCGAGTAAGATACGGCATCGAGCCAGACGGACAGGCACAGTCGTCGGCGTGCCCGCGTATCGAACGAGTGGAGAGATAGACACGAATGACGGGCAGGAGCCGCAGCCGATTCGCCCTCCTGACCGCGGCGCAGCGTAACGCGCTGGGACACGTCCGCTTACGAGCGCGGACTGCGCAGGAACACGATCATGCGCGAATGACAGCGACGCTAGCATCCTCTGGTACTGCTTTTGCTTCCGCTACCCTTATAGCGGCCTTACGTGATCGAGCGCTCAAGTACCTTTGGCATATTCTCGTCGTCTTGGGCAAGCCGCGGCAGGAACCGATATGGAAAGCATAGCGCACATACATAAGTACTTTTCCTGATGGCGGATATAGACTGAGCTATTGCGCATGGCGTTACAATACTTGATGGCATAGCTGATACGGGCAGTGTGCAGGTCACCGAGCCTTACGGCATAAAACCTGCGTGTAAGGCGCAATGCGAGATCTCGCACCGGTATCGGCAAAGCCAAGCGCGTAGGCGCACCTGGGATGTGGCGGCGCGGTCATGCGAGCGCAGCGAGGGATATCGCCGGAGCAATTGCCGGCGACAAGACAACCCTAGCAATAGGGGTTGAGGTGAGAGAGCGATGACCTCCGTGATGGATGAACGACTCCGGCGAGCACTTGCGTTGCTCGACAATCGCATCGATCCAGATATCGAGCAGTCGTTCCCCGAAATTGAGGAACGCATACTCGCGCAAGCTCTGGAAAACGTCGAGCTTGCCGAGCGGCGGCTTCGCGAAATCCAGGAACTAGTTGGTGATACCGCGCTCGCACTGAGCAAATAGTCACTCAGCGAGAGCCGGCGCCAGACGCGCGACAAGAACAGATAAGCGCCAGGAGATCACACATGCGATCCCTGGCGCCATGTTTGACATCCGGCTTGTTAGTGAGCATCATCATGCGTGCTGGAGTGCGTGTAAGCCGCGAGGTACGCAAGGATCTGCGGCCGCATTTTCTCCACGAGAGCGGACTCATTCACGTGTGTTAGCAGGCGAGGACCCATATCAAGGGGAAACCAGCAGGCATTTTCGTACTCATGGTCATGTAGCCTGACATCTCCACCCACCGCTTCCATGAGAAAATAGCGGACTTCCTTGTCGTAGCGCACACCCTGCCGGGTAAACCGGTACCGGATGCTGCCGGCGTTGCCGACGATCCGCCCGCGAATGCCTGTTTCTTCTTCGACTTCGCGAACCGCTACCTGGTCAGCAGCCTCGCCATCAAGGGGAGTACCCTTGGGTAGCACCCAGAAATGTTCGGCCGCGCTGCCTACGAGCACGACCTCGACATCATCATGCAGCGTGTCATGGTCAGCGGGGAAGTCGCGCGAGATACGACGGAAAAGCACCCCTCCCGCTGAGAATGCGCGGACCGACTGCCATTTTCCCATACGCGTGACCAGCGGCTATGCCGTCCTGAGTGCCGGTGCGCGCGGGTCAGCGGAGCCGCTCTCTCGTTTTCCCTCGCGCTCCGGGTTGGGTTTACTGCGCCCGGCGAGCCTAGACGGCGGCTACCCGATTCTTCTCGCGATTGACGCGCAAAATCTTCAGCAGGTACTGCTCGGAGTTTACGTAGTACGGATTGCGCTTGATGAATTTGCCGACAACCGCAATCGGATGCAACTTGAGCATCTCAACGACAAGCTGACCAGGCAACTTCGAGTAGTCATAATGCATGAGGGCAATGATTGGAGCGTTCTGAAAGGTGAACACGGCGTCGGAAGCCGCCTCATACTTCAGTATTTGCTGTAGTGCCTGCTGTTCGGAGTTCGCGGAATCCTGGGTCAGCCAGCTCATATCCATCGAGATGCGAACTGCTTTCCAGCCCTCGCGGAGTGCCTGCGCGATGAAGGTCTGGTGTGTTGAGAGAAGATGGTACGGATCAAAGCGTTGACTGACCAGCAACTCATCCCGCTCAGAGACAAAAACAAGCTGCCCCGCCTCCTGCGCCGCGCCGACATCCACACCATTCTTCGCTAAAGCGTCTTGCAACTCCTGCACCGATGCCTGGGATCCAGCAAAGAGACACTTTTCAGAGGCAGCGAGACCAGCGGCGAGAAGCCGTTCCGTTACCCCCGTTATCTCATTTACCTTGTTATAGAGCTGAAGTATATGTGATCCAGGCGGTATGCGTTCGGACTTCCCCTCGACGCTTAAATCCATTCTGCTACCTCCGCTCGCGAGGGCTATAGCCATACTTGCGCAGCGCCCAGGCTCCACATCATGAGCCGTGAGATGAACGCGCTCGCATCCTTAGCCGCACGAACCAATCTCATCCCAGAACCACGCACCGCGGCCCGCCATTACATGCGCAGCGCAGACGGCGCCCGTGAAAGCATCATCTGGGCTTCATGGTCTGCCTGACGGCGTCTTGGGTGAGTATAAACAAGACCCCCTTGTGTGTCAAGTGATACACAGCCTCGCTGTCATATGTGGAGCCGCATGACAAGCGGATTTTTGCCACCACACAAGATTATTGAAGATCCGCTTGCTCCCCTCCAGATGTTATGATCACGATGACACACGTGGAAGGAGCAAAGGGTGCGGATTGCCAATCTGCAAGACGATAATCTGCGCACGCAAGGCCCTGCGCGGCGGCACTGGTACCGAACACATAATCCACAGCATCTCGACATGATAGCCCGACTCCTGCAGCAGGCGTTGCGCCTTCAGCCAGCCGGTGCTCTTCCGCGAGCCGTCGTGCTGGGCGCGGGCGCATGCACGGAGTTGCCGTTCGACCTGCTCGCCTCCACCTGCGCGGAGATCTGCCTCGTCGATCTGGACCAGCGCGGCATGGAGCGTGCTCGCGGCGAGCTGCCAGCATATCTCCATGAGCGCATCCGTACCGTGCAAGCTGATATTACCGGTGGCGTGAGCGCGGCTCTGGCCGCGGAGTTGCGTGTGCAGCCGTGGACCGACCTTGCCGCGCTCGCAGGAGAAGGCGGAGCAGCGCCTCTCGACGCGGCGGCAGGATGCATTGAGCGCTGCATCGTACCTGACCCGCCAGTGCTTTCCGAGCTAGAAGCGCATGGTTACTCGCTCGTCATTAGCTCTCTTGTCCTGACCCAACTGTTCAATTTGCCGCTGCTTGATGTTGTCGATACGCTCTCGATGTACGTACCCTGGGCCGTCGACATGCGCGAGACACATGAGCGCTACAGATGGGCAACTGAATCATTCCGCAGGCGTGTCGCCCTGGCGCATCTACATCTCATCTCCAGCCTGCTCGCGCCCGGCGGCGCAGCCGTCTTCATAACCGATGTAATGGGATATCTGACGCCCGCGCAAGCTGGTCCGCATGCCGGCACAGTCCGCGAAGCCATAGACGTGTTGCCACCCTCCGCGCTTTCGCTCCCAGAAGACCTGTCCACGCGCTTCTCCATCGCGGGCAAGCGGCGTCACTGGACGTGGATCGTCCAGGAGCCGGCGGCGACACGGCCGGGACGCTCATATGACGTTTTTGGCGTGGTGCTCACACAGCGTAAGGCGGCACATGCCCTATCGGGGGCGTAATAGTTTCGAGCCGTTTGCCCATGCTCCCCGGCCTCTGCTATACTGCGGCGTTGTATACGGCCAGCGGGAGCACGCGCGAAAAGTGGCATAGAAGGTGCCGTGTGCCCGCGAAAAAAGAAATCGCTGGGCAGTGGGGGTTATGGAAGTACGGCACATTGAAGACCGGTTGATGTGGAACCGGTTCGTCGCGGAAACCGCTACCGGTCATCTCTGCCAGACCTACGAATGGCCAGAGCACTCAGATGAAGGCGCTCGCACGGGATCGCTGCATCTGGGTGTGCTCGAGAACGGCCAGCTCGTGGCGGCCATGGTGCTGGTAGCCAGCAAGGCATCCGTCATCAACGCGCCATTTTTCTACGTGCCGCGCGGACCAGTCTGCGCCGATCCGACATCGCCCGCGCTGGCGGAGCTCATCCGGGCGGGGCGCCGCGAGGCGCACAAGCGCAAAGCGTTCATGATACGCATCGAGCCGAACGTTCCCGAAAATGATACGGCCTGGCCCGCGGCACTTGAGGGATTGGGCTTCCGGGCGACACCTCACACGATCTACAAGCGTGGAGCCTGGGTGACCGACCTGCGCCCATCCGAGGATGAGATGCTCGCGGCCATGATGACCACCTGGCGGCAAAACATTCGCGCGGGCGCTCGCAAGGGCCTGACGGTACGGCGAGGAGAGGGCGAGCATGACCTTGAGTCGTTCTATCATCTGCTGCGCGAAACGGGTGAGCGCGACAAATTCTACGTGTATCCCAAAGAGCTGTTTCGTGACATGCTCGCGCACTACTCCGCCGAAGCGGCGGCGAGAGATGGAACAGCAGAGATGGCGCTCTTCATCGCCGAACATGAAGGCACGCCAGTAGCCGCCGCGACGGTCGCGACGCTTGGCGCGTGGTCGTGGAACCTGCACAGCGGATCATCAGGCAAACCGGAGCATCGCAAGCTCAGGCCGAATTACCTGCTGCAATGGGAATGCATGAAGTGGGCGAAAGCGCACGGCGCCCAATTCTATGACTGGCGCACCATTCCTGACGTGCTCAAGCCAGGCGAAGAGCTCTACGGCGTCTATGAATTCAAGCGCGGCTTTGGCGGCTTCGCGCGGCGCGTCGTGCCGACCTATGATCTCGTCGTACGGCCACAGGTCTACTGGCCTTATGCGGCGATGGTGAGCCTGCGACGTGATTTGCAGGAGCGCAGGCGCAAATCCTTTGAGCGCAAGCGCGAGCAACAGCGAACGAGCTAGCCCATCTTTGCCGCGAGAAGATGAATACACAGGACTGACCGCCTGGCGCGACGACAAATGACACTAGTCGGCAGATCGGAATGTACTACATGGAGATAGAGATTATCAGCGACCGTGATCGCTGGAACAGCTTTGTGGAATCTGCCGCGACGGGCAACATTACGCAGACGTTCGAGTGGGGCGAGCTCCAGCACCACGGAGGCGACGTCGTTCGTCTGGGCGCAGTGGAAGATGGCAAGCTTGTTGGCGCGATGCTGGTGCTCGTCAGTCCTGCGCCCGTGTTGCCACGCCCCTATCTGTACGTTCCACGCGGTCCCGTCGTAGATGATCCCGCGTCGCCAGCACTAGCGGCACTGGTCAGGGCTGCGGGCGAGATCGCGAGCAAGCGGGACGCGTTCATGCTCAAGGTCGAACCGAATGTGCCAGACGGCGACGCAGCATGGCTCGCGGCACTGCAGCAGCTTGGATTCCGGACGAACCGCTATGCCACACATCCGCGAAGATCCTGGCTTCTCGACATCCGGCCATCAGAAGAGGAGCTGCTGGCAGGCATGAAAGAGAAATGGCGGTACAACATCCGGCTCGCGGGCCGCAAGGGCGTCACGGTTCGTGAAGCCGCGAGCGCGGACGACATCGATACCTTCTACACGATTTATCAGGAAACGGCGCAACGCGATGGCTTCTTCATTCATCCGAAGCAGCACTACGCCGATATTCTCCGTCTCTACGGCGCGCGCGACGCCGCGGTACTGCTGCTGGCGGAATACGAGGGCACGGCCATAGCGGGTCTCTTCGCTGTACGCTGTGGTCCCACCACCACGTATATGTTTGGCGCATCCTCCAACCAGCACCGCAATCGCATGCCCAATCACCTGCTGCAATGGTCAGCGATCCGCTGGGCCAGGGCACATGGCTGCACGATCTATGATTTCCGCGCCATCGCCGAAGTGCTAGACCCCACCGAGGACCTCTACAGCCTCTACACCTACAAGCAGGGCTTCGGCGGATATTCGCTCTTGACGCTGGAGACGCATGATCTTCCCTACAATCTCCCACTGTACTGGGCCTATCGCCGTTCCCTCGACGTGAAGCGCGCGCTGGACCGGCGCAAGCATCTGCGCTCGTTGCAGGAGCGCGGCCGTGAGTCGCGTGGCGCAAAGCAACCGGCGCAGGCGTAAGATATACGCCCGGTACTTCTGGAGCAAGGCTGGGAACCAGTGTGACCGTCGCGACATGTCGCACGGTTGTATAGCATGAGCGGACGACCGGATGCCAGGTTACGCCATCAGGATCGCGAACTGGTACGTTTCATGCGGAGACCGGCTGAGCAGACTAAGGGCAGCTTCTCTATCCTGTGAGATCACCGTGCAGGGAAACACCCACCTCGGTGGGGGCGGCCCGGTCACGACCTTACGCCCGGACAGCAGAGGAATAACGTGTCAAAGCGCATACTGGTGGTTGATGACCGGCCAAATCTACTGGCATTACTGCGCATGATCCTGGAAGATGAACACTATCAGGTATCGGTGCTCCAGCAAGGGCGAGGCGCGGTAGAGCGCATGCGTGAGGATCCGCCTGATCTGGTGATCCTTGACCTGAAGCTTGCCGATGCTGATGGCATGGACATCCTGGAAACCATGCGCGCGAACAATGTGACGGCGGATATACCCGTCATCGTATATACGGCGGCTGTGATCGAAGCCGAAACCGTCTCTAACCTGGTTTCCGGGAATCCCGCACGGTATTCCAATGTGTCCGTGCTGCAGAAACCGTTTGATCTCGATACGCTTCTGGAACGGGTTCAGCAGGTGCTAGGCACAGCGGAATCGCATGGGTAAGCGCTAAGGGTTTTGTGGAAGGGCAGGCAGGGCAGTGGCAAAGCGTGAGAAATCAGGGTCGCGTTTCTTCTGGGGATTTGTGATCGGGCTGGCGGTGGGCGCGGCGCTGGCGATCCTCTTCGCACCGCAACCAGGTGAAGAGACACGCGAGCAGCTCGCCGAACAGAGCGAGGTATTGCGCAAGCGGGGACAGGAGCGCGCGCTGCATCTGCGTGAAGACTTGCGGGAGCGATATGCCGACGCGCTCGTGCAGGGTCGGGAGGCATACGACCGCGCCAAAGATGAGGTCATGGGCCGCTACACCAAGGCGAAGAACGTAGAGTAGCGGGCGGAATGCGGATCGGCACACCCCATTTTCAATCGCATAAGATGACTGAGGCACACCATGCGATGGTGTGCCTCGTCTGTGTCAGCGAACCCGGCCACGCGACTGCTTACCATGCGTGCGATGTCACATGCTGCGCGCGTGGTATGTGACTATCCGTTGCCGGTTGCAGGCAGTTTTACTGAGCCAGTATAATGCGTTGGATGCACTGCCGCGTCGCTCCCACGAATTGAGAGCCCGCATACTGTCGGATTGTGGAGGAAGGCCGAGATGACAACGAACGTCACCGCGCCGGCAACGGGCACTGGCGCCCAGGCGTTGGACCCTGTTGAGCTATACCGAACGATGGTGCTCGCGCGCACCATAAACGATGTGTTGAAGGCACGTAAGACGCAAGGAAAGTTCCCGTTCTATATCGGGTGCGCGGGCCACGAATCGAGCGCGGCCGCGGTCGCCGCGCTGAATGACGACGACTGGCTCTCGTTCTATTACCGCGACTTGGCGGGCTACCTGCAGCGAACCAAAGATATCCGCGCACCCCTGCGAGCGGCATACTCGCGCTCGACTGATCCAAACTGCGCCGGACGTAACATGCCGTCACACTATAGCAGCCGCGAATTTCACATCATGCCGACCTTCAGCGAAGTCTCTGGGCTGGCGCCGCTGGCCGGAGGTGTCGGCTGGGCATTCAAACGCGACGGCAGCCATCGTGTCGTCCTGTTCTCCACGGGAGATGGCGGCGCGGCCACGAACGACTTCAACGTATTGCTGCGTCAGGCCACTGTCCACAAGCTCCCCGTCCTGATCACCGTTTGGAACAACCATTGGGCCATCATGACGGAACAGCAAGCGCAGTGGGCGGGCGACCTTACGGCTCAGGTCCGCGATATGGGCGCAATCGCGGTGGATGTGGATGGTGTCAATCCGCTGGAGGTCTATGAGACGGCCCGTGAGCTGGCGCGCAGGCTACGCAATGGCGAAGGTCCCGCGTTTATGCACGCGCATATGGGATTGCTCGATCCACACTCCAGCAGCACGGATATCCGGCGCTATCGCACCCGTGAGGAGATCGAGGAAACCACGCGCACCAAAGATCCCGTGAAGCGCATGGGCGAGCTCCTCGTGGAGCGCGGCGTCTTGCAGGCAGCAGACGTCCAGCGTTTCCGCGATGAAGCGCGCGATGAGGTCGCCGCCGCCGAAGAAGAGGTGCTGCAGGAGCCTGAGGTATCGGGCGAGCGCGTCACCGAGCGTGTCTTTCAGATGCCTGTAAATCCGCCACAGGCGCCCACGGGTGAGCGCAAGCGGAAGCACATGCTCGAAGCCATCAACGATGCATTCGTTGAAATCGTGAAGCGCGACCCAGGCTTCTTCGTCTATGGGCAGGATTGCGGCAGCGCCACCGGTGGTGTCTTTGGCGCGACTGCCCGGCTCGTGAAGGAGTATCCGGGCACAGCCATAAGCAGCGCGCTCAACGAGCAGTTGATCGCGGGTATCGCGGCGGGCTGCAGCATGGCAGATGACCGCGCGCGCTGCGGCGAAATCCAGTTCGTGGATTATCACCAGTCCGCCACACAGACCATCCGACTGGTCGCGCGCATTTACTATCAGTCCTATGGAGACTGGAACAGCCCGATGCTGCTGCGAATGAAGTCTGGCTCAGGCGGCGGCGGCCCGATCTCGGATAGCGGCTCAGGTGGCGGCGGATTTGGTCACTCGAACGCGGGCGAGCAGTGGTTCACGAATATCCCTGGACTGATTACGGTCTGTCCGTCGACCCCATACGACGCCAAGGGACTGCTCATCCAGGCGTCGCTGACGCGCTCGCCAGTCGTGTTCCTGGAGCGCGGGCGTCTCTATCGCGCGGATATTCCGCATATTCACAAGGATGGCGCGCCAATCGCGCCGCTGGCCGAGCTCTGGGATGTGCCGGAGGGCTACTATACCGAGCCATTCGGCAAAGCGCGCACGATCAAGATCGGCGAAGGCGCACCACTTGCCACCATTGTCAGTTGGGGCACGATGCTGATTGAGTCAGCGATTGCCGCCGCCCGGTTCGCTGAGACCACGGGGCACGCGGTCGAAGTGATCGACCTGCGCACATTGATGCCCTTCGACGAAGAGACCATCCGCGAGTCCGTCCTGCGCACCAACCGCGCGATCGTCGTGACGGAGGAACCGGATCTGACCAGCTTTGGGCGACACATCCATTCGTGGATCACCCAGAACTTCTTCTGGAAGCTGGATAACGCGCCGGCATACATCTCCGCTATCGCCGCGCCTTCAGCCCCATACAACGGACCTGAAGAAGAGGCGTTCTATCCCACCGCGGAGAATGTCTTGCAGGCGCTCCAGCAGATGGCACGCGAATAGCGCGCATACCAGTACGAGCTAGAGGACGCCACTCTGACCAGCGGTGCCAGGGTGGCGATTCTTGCGTGAAGCGCTCAGGGTATTCCGTGCGATACAATCTGGCCTGGCACGCAATGGATTGGCCGCGCGCCAGCGCATGACGAGCAGAGGAGAGCCATACACCGTGAAGGTCGCGTATATCTTCGCTACCAGCGGTCACACCGCTTCGTACAAGCTTGGCAAGATGATCCTGCCCCAACTGGAAGAAGGGCGGCATGGCGTCGAGGTCGTCGGGATGTTCTTCTTTGACGACAACACCTATGTCTTGCGCAAAGGTGATCCTATCGGTGAGCGGATAGGCAAGATCGCGCGCGAGCAGGGCATGTTGCTGATGCTGTGCGATCAGTGCGCGAATGAGCGTGGGCTGGCCGTTGCCAACGAAGAGGGCGGCTATACACCGCGCGACGTCGTTGAAGGTGTGCGGGTGGGTTGCTTCCCCGATCTCTATGCCGCTCTGGCAGGCAACATGCCCGATCAGGTTATCACGCTCTAACATCGGATTGTGGTAAAGCGAACGCGCTACTCCCTGCAACGCAGTAGCACACTCGCCCGTACGTAGTGACATGAGCACAGCCGAAAACGACATCACACCAGAGATTGCCCTGGATCTCACCGTCATCGAGGGATTGACCGTCCCGCGTGGCGAAGCCCACGTGAGCGAGATGATTCTTGCCGCGCTTGGCTGTGAGCAGGGCGATATCATTCAGATCACCGGATCTCGCACTACAGCGGCACGGGTAGTCGCCTGGCGAACTGATCCACGCGCTCCCAATTCCGCGCAGCCGGGGCAGCGCACCATCGCAATGGAAAGCTTGGTGCGTCAGAACGCAGGCGCGCCACTGGGCGAGACCGTGAGCGTGCGCCGCCTGCCCGCCACACCAGCGGTGAGCGCGGCGCTTGTTCCCGTCGCGAATACGCCACCGCTGGATGAGGCCGAGCTGCGGCATGCCGCTCGCGCACTGCGCGGGCTCCCCGTGACGGCTGGCGATATCGTACGTGTTGGCGGGATCGGGCTGGCGGCGCGTGAGTTTCAGGTGCTTGCCACGAATCCAGCGAGTTCAGTTGTGCTGGATGTCGGCACGAGCCTGCGCATCCAGCCACGCGGCACGGGCGGAGCACCGAGAAGCAGCAGCATCACTTACGACGACATCGGCGGCCTGGGGCGCGAGTTGCAGCGCATACGCGAGCTGATCGAGGTGCCACTCAAGCATCCGGAGCTTTTTGACCGGCTGGGCATCGACGCGCCGAAAGGCGTCTTGCTCTATGGACCTCCGGGAACGGGTAAGACGCTGATCGCGCGTGCCGTTGCCGCGGAATCAAGCGCCCGCTTCTTCAGCATCAGCGGTCCAGAAGTCATCGACAAGTTCTATGGCGAGAGCGAGGCACAGTTGCGGCGTGTCTTCCAGGAGGCACAGCGCGCGGCGCCCAGCGTCATCTTCCTGGATGAGATCGATGCGGTCGCGCCGAACCGGTCAGAAGTCTGGGGCGAAGTAGAAAAGCGCGTCGTGGGCCAGTTGCTCACCCTCATGGATGGGTTGAGCGCCCGGGGCCAGGTCGTAGTTGTCGGTGCCACGAACCGCCCCAACGCGCTCGATCCCGCGCTGCGCCGTCCGGGGCGGTTCGACCGCGAGATCGCCCTGCATGCGCCCGATGCCGCTGGGCGCATCGAGATACTCGGCATCCACAGCCGCGACATGCCGCTCGCCGAGAATGTCGATCTGGCCGAGTTGGCACGCATCACCCCCGGATTCGTCGGCGCGGACCTGGCGGCACTCTGCCGTGAAGCCGCGATGTCCGCGCTGCGGCGCACCTTCCCGCATGCATCGGTGGTAAGCGGAAGCATCCCGACAACCGATCTGCTTAACCTCACGGTGACGATGGATGATTTTCGCGACGCCCTGCGCGGCATCGAGCCATCCGCCGCGCGTGATGTTGCCGTGGACCTCAACCGCACGACGTGGGATGATGTCGGCGGTCTGGATGACGTGAAGCGCACGCTCATCGAAACCATTGAGTGGCCATTGCACTATCCGGCCCTATATGAGTCGATGGATTTGGAAGCGACACATGGCGTGCTCATGAGTGGGCCGCCGGGAACTGGCAAAACCCTGCTCGCGCGCGCTCTGGCGACGGCCTGCCAGGCTAATTTCATCAGCGTCAAAGGGCCAGAGTTGCTCTCCAAGTGGGTGGGCGAATCGGAGCGCGGCATACGTGAGATGTTCCAGCGGGCACGCCAGGTCGCGCCGTGTGTGCTCTTTCTGGATGAGCTGGATGCGCTGGCTCCAGCGCGTGGAGCATCAATCGATGGCGGCGTCACTGATCGGGTGATCGGCCAGCTGCTCACGGAGCTGGATGGCATCGAGGGGCGGCGAGGGGTGATCGTGGTGGCCGCGACAAACCGGCCTGAGCTGATTGACCCGGCAGTATTGCGTTCCGGCAGGATCGATCTGGTGCTGGAGTTGCCGGTGCCCGACCGCGCAGCCCGGCGTGCGATCTTCGCGATCCATACCAGCCGCCGTCCTCTGGCAGCGAATGTCTCTCTCGACGCGCTGGCGCGCAAGACCGACAGCTTCAGCGGCGCTGATATCGAAGCCGTCTGCCGGCGAGCCGCCCAGCTGGCAACGGCGGAATGGTTGCGCCTCCAGGGTAGAGGGGGAGAAACACCCGATGCCAGCATGACGGCACCCACCGGCGCTATCCAGATCGAGGCACGTCATTTCGAGCGCGCGATTGCTGAGGCACGCGGGGGGTAGCTGACCGCTGCTCCCCACGCTGCCCCAGTTCTCCTCACGCGTCGCCACCTCCCCCCAGAGCACGACGCCAATCTCCTCTCAATGCGCTCAAAAGCGCTGTTTCCTCTTGACGGAGTCGCTCGCTATCTTTCTATATAGAACATATGTTCATGTAAACAGAGTGAGACTGGAACGTGGTGATGAGCGCACAATCCCATACGGGGCATGATGCCGCCGGACCGCACATTGTCTGTATTATGTTCGCGCCAGAGCGAATGGAGAGCCAGATATCAGCCACTCCTGATGATGACAGATGGCTTGCCGCATGCTATCGGGTCACTGGGCGTGTCGAGCGCATCGCCAGCCACAGCGCGCTGCTGGATCTAGGCATCTGCACGGACGCTGAAGCGCTGGCCGTTATGCACGGACTGGTGGACTATCTCGCGGGTAGCGGTCTGCGCATGAGGGCTGGCATCGCGCCGACACCCGCTCTGGCGCAACTGGCGATACTCGCCGCGCCCAAACCAGTGACGCTCGCGTCTCTTGCGCCGCAAGACGTCGTGGATTTCTTGCGCCGGACACCAGTGGAGTTGCTCGCGTCGCTCCATCCTCAGGGGATCATCACCATTGAAGTAGTCAATCGGCTGCGGCACTATGGGCTGTCCACGCTGGGGCATATTGCCCGGCTCGATGAGATGACGCTGCGCCGCCAGTTCGGAAAAGCGGGCGTTATGCTCTATGCCCTGGCGCACGGCACGACGGAAAGCAACCTGCATCCGGCGCCGCCTCCTGAAGAGCGCACCTTTCGCCTGCGCCTCGCAAGCCCGCTCTCGCCCGGCGCGATACAGCCCATGCTCATCCCCTGGACGAAAGCTATCGCGGCCCAGTTGCGACAAGAGAGGCGCCAGGCACGTGAGCTACGCCTGCTGCTACACTGGGAGAGCGGGAGCTGGAACAGCGCTCGCCTTGTGCTACGCCAGCATACCAGCGATCAGGATGTGCTGCGCTGGGAAATCTGGCGGCTGCTCCTGCCGCGGATCGCGCATGGCACGAGCCACCTCATCACCGACCTGCGGCTCACTCTGCGCGACTTTACCCCGGATGTGCCTGAACAGAGCGCGTTCTGGCGCATCCGGCGGCAGCGCCTGGCAGAGGCGAGAACAATTGGAGCAACGCTCGCCCGCCGGCATGGCCATCCCGTCGTCTATATGCTGCGCCAGTCAGCTCCAGACGCGATCTTCACTGAGGACCGGCATACCCTGACGCCTACTGGCACAGGTGAGCCTTCACCAGTCACACACGCTCATGGCACACGTGTCTTCCCACCAGATGCCTGGGCGGATGTGCCGCAGCGCATCCACTGGTGGTGAGCCATGACGCACCAGTATAGCCAGCCAGTGGATGTGCATGACGAAAGTGGAATCCCTACCCTGATTCACTGGCGTGGCAGACATTATCGTGTGCTCGAAGTGCTCTCGACCTGGCATCTGCGCGACCGCTGGTGGGAACAGGGATCCGAAGCCCGTTCCGCATGCGCGAGCGACCGGTTCTACTACCGCCTGCTCTGCTCGGGTGACTTCATCTGCGATGTCTACTACGACACGGTGGCGAGCCAGTGGGTGCTCGACCGTGTCCATGATTGATGTGCTCCTGTGAACGGCTACGTCGAATTACATTGCGCGAGCGCGTTCAGTTTTCTGCGTGGGGCCAGCAATCCGGAGATGCTGGCCGCGCGAGCGGCGGCGATCGGGCAGGCAGCACTCGCGCTCACCGACCATATGACACTGGCGGGCATGGTACGTCACCAGGCAGCGTGCGCCGAGCAGAACTTGCGCGCCATCGTAGGCGTCGAACTGGCAGTAGCCGATCCAGTCTTTGGCGATGCGGCCAGGCCGTCACAGCTCGTCGTGCTCGCTCGCGACCAGACCGGCTACGCACGGCTCTGCTCGCTGCTCACTGATGTCAATCTCACCACTCCACACGCCCCCATTATCCCGTTTAGCGCGCTGGCGGAGCAGCCAGAAGGGCTAATCGTGCTGACGGGCGGGCGTGATGGCACGCTCACGCGCCTTGTGCTCGCTGGCCGGCTGCGAGAGGCGGAAGATGTCGCCCGGCGCTATGCTGCGGCGTTTGGGCGGGAGCAGGTCTACGTCGAATTGCAGCACCATCGCCTGCCGGAGAGCATCAGCTTGATGCGCCAACTCGTCCGGCTGGCGGAAGACGCCGGGCTAGGCTTCGTCGCGACCAACGGCGTCTATCACGCAACGCGCGAGGAATATGCGCTGCATGATCTCATGACCTGCACGCGGCTCGGCATTAGTGTTGATACGCCACATATCGAGCGGCCACGAAATGATGAAGCCTATCTCAAGAGCAATGACGAGATGACGGGGCTGTTCGCATCGCTGCCGTGGGGCACAGCAGCCCTCGCGGCCAGCGCGGAAATCGCGGCGCAGTGTGATCTCTCGCTGCTGCGCGGCGTCTGCACGGCTCCACGTGTGCCACTGCCGGAAGGAGAGACGCCGTCCTCACGATTGCGCGCGCTCTGTCTGGCAGGTCTGGAGACGCGCTATGGCACTGCCACGCCTGAGACGCCGCAACGCCACCAGCTGGAGCACGAGCTGCATGTCATCGAGCAGCTAGAGCTGGAGGAGTTCTTCCTCTGTGTGCATGATATCGTCTCAGCCGCTCGCGCTACCGGCATTCGCTGCAGCGGGCGTGGCAGCGCGGCAAACAGCATCGCGGCCTACTGCCTTGGCATCACAGGCGTAGACCCCATCGCCCATGGATTGCTCTTCGAGCGGTTCCTCAATCCTGACCGGCGTGGTATGCCAGATATCGATATCGACGTGCAGAGCGACCGACGCGACGAGTTGATCCGCTATGTCGAGCGCACGTATAGCGAGCGCCATGCCGCGATGGTCGCGAACGTCATCACTTACCGCCCGCGCAGCGCCATGCGCGATGCCGCGAAAGCGCTCGGCTTTCCGCTCGTGCTCGTCAATCGCATGGCGAAAGTGCTGCATCATCATGCCTCGCGCAGCAGCATGCCTGACTACGCTGGCGAGCTGGCACAGGTTATCATGAGCCATCCGGATGAAGCCGTGCGCTCGCGCTGCCTGGCCCGCCTGCCGCTGCTACTCGATCTGACGCCGCGCCTCTGCGGCCTGCCACGCCACCTCTCGCTGCATAATGGCGGCATGGTGCTCACTCGTGAGCCATTGACCGATCTGCTGCCGGTGCGCATCTCGGCCAATGGCGTGCGCGCACTGGAAGTGGATAAGGATGACGTGGAACGACTGGGGCTGATCAAGTTTGATCTGCTCGGCCTGCGCACGCTGAGCGCCGTCGAAGAGGCACTAGCGCTGATTGACGAGACAACTGGCACTCGCCCGGATATTGATCATCTGCCGCTCAACGACCCCGCGACATTTCAGCTCATCCGCTCCGGGCAGACGCTGGCCGTCTTCCAGATCGAATCGCCGGGACAGTGGCATCTGCTTGCGCAGACACAGCCTCAGACGTTCGATGACCTCATCATCCAGACGGCGCTCTTCCGGCCCGGCCCGCTGCAGGCGAATATGGTTCATCCATACGTCGAGCGACGGCAGGAGAAGCAGCGTGATGCCGTGCTGACGCCGTGGCATGGCGCATCTGCGGATACCTTCTGGACGGCGCATCCCATCCTGAGCAAAGTGCTCGCAGATACGGAGGGTATCCTGCTCTTTCAGGAGCAGATTCTGGAAATCGCGCACCAGTTCGCCGGACTCTCCTATGCCGATGCGGATGGCTTCCGGCGGGCAATGTCACACGCGCGCACACCAGATGAGATGGAGGCGATGCGCGAGCGCTTCGTGAGCGGCGCCATACGGCAGGGTGAATCCAGCGAGGATGCGCTGCGGGTCTTTGAGGCTATTAGCGCCTATGTCGGCTACGGCTTCTGTAAGTCTCACGCTGCCGAATTCGCGCGCACCATCTATCAGACCGCGTGGCTCAAAGCGCGCTATCCAGCGCATTACCTGGCAGCATTCCTCTCCTGCCAGCCCGCGGGCTTCTTCCCGCCCCATGTCGTGCTGGAAGAGGCCAAGCGGCTGAGCATACCCGTGCTGGGCGTCGACATCAATCGCAGCGAAGACCGCTTCACGATTGAACCTGTGGGGCGTCTCACACGTCAATGGGCAATCCGCATAGGACTGCGGCAGGTCATACACGTTGGTGAAGATCTCGCGCGCGCGATTCTCTGGGAGCGCCGGGGCCAGCCGGATAAAGGGGAGAAGCCGTTTGCCTCGCTCGCTGATTTCTGTGCGCGCATGCACGCCGCCGGTCTGACATTCACCGCTGCTGAAACGCTCGTGCTGGCAGGCGCGTTCGACGGGCTGCATCCCGGCAGGGAACGGCGCCGCCTGCTCTGGCATCTGCGTGAGATCTGGCCGCTGGTCGCGTCGCCCCATGCCGGCAGGTCAACGCGCGCCCACCTACATGAGGAGAAGCACGCACCTGAGCAGCTTGTTTTCACCTGGGACGTCCCACCTGAGGCACTGGAAGGCATCCCGCCATTGCCGGCACTGGGCCGTGAAGAACGGAGCGCGCTGGATTATCGCCTGCTTGGGCTTTCCGCGAGTCCCCATCCCGTGCGACTGCTGCGGCGCGGATTGCGGCGTAGCGGCGTCTCAACGATTGCCGAGCTGGCAGGCATGAGCGACGGACGTATGGCACGCGTGGCTGGCTGGACCATCTCCGCTCAGCGACCGCCAACCGCGAAAGGCATGGGCTTTCTTGTGCTGGAGGATGAGACGGGGCATCTGCCTGTAGCCGTGCCGCCAAAGCTCGCTGCCGAGATGTATCGCGTCGTGCGCGATGCCCGTGTCATCATCGCGATTGGGCGCGTCGAGAGCGTTCGCTGGTATCGCTCACTACTCGCATTCGATCTCCGGGCAGTGGAGCCTGCATGACACGCATAACTCACGCCCTATCCGCACGTATATAGCAGCAACCGGAGCGTCCAGCCAGGAGTGGAGCAGGTGGAATGAACTACGATCTCACGACGGAAGTGACGGCAGTCAGTGTCTATCCAGACCGGGCACAGGTCACGCGCCAGGGCCAGCTACAGATTGGGGAGCCGGGGGAACATACGCTGCGGATTAGCGGGCTGCCGCTGAACCTCCAGCGCGAGAGCTTACGCGCGAACGGCACTGGCCCGGCAGGAACACTTATCCTCGGGGTGGAGCAGGAAACCGAGTTCCATGCCACCGCGCCAGATGAAGCGCGCGAACGGCTCCGGCTGGAAATCCAGCGCATCGAGCGTGAGATCGCCAGCCAGGAAGCACGGGAAGAACTCCTGCATGAACAGCACGGCTGGATTCGCACACTGGCGGAACATACCGTCAGGAGCACCGCTGGAGCTATCGCACGCGGCGAGCGCCAGCCAGAGGATGCCACCCGCGTGATCCAGTGGGCAGCAGAGCAGGCGCGCGCCATCGAAGACGCGCGGCTCGAGATCGAACATGTCCGCGAAGAAAACGGACGCCAGCTTGAGACCCTGCGCCGCGAATACGAGCAAGCAGCTGATCTGCGTGTACCTGATCGTATCGCCGCCACCGTGCGTCTGCGTGTGGCCGCGCCAGGCACAATCACGCTGCGCCTCTCCTACCTCATCGGCGGAGCCAGATGGCTGCCACGCTACGATACGCGCATCAGTCGGGAACGCGCCCAGGTGCATCTCACCCAGCAGGCACTGGTTATCCAGCAGACCGGCGAAGACTGGCCACAGGTCGCACTCACACTCTCCACAGCGCGCCCTGCCGCGGCACGCAACCTGCCCGATGACCCATCTCCCTGGTACATAGACATTCAGCCACCATTCCACCCACTCGCCGCGGACGCGACCATGCCGCGCGCATCCCGCATGATGATGCGCGCACCAGCGGCGACAGAAGCGCTCGCGCAACCCGCGGCGATGTCCGCATACGAAGCGATGCCCATGGAAAGCGCGCAGATTGAAGCGACCGGCTCGATCCGCACCTTCCGCATACCCGGAGGGGTTGACATCCCATCAGACGGCATGCCCCACGTCGTCGGCCTGGGCGAGTACGATATGGAATGCCGGTTCGAGTACGTAGCCATGCCAGCCGTAGCGGAGGGAGCGCATCTCTCCGCGCGCGTCCGCAACACGACAGGACAGGTGCTGCTGCCGGGCGAGATCCATATCTTTCGTGCCTCCGCTGCTGGCGATGAATTCACGGGCACAACACATCTGGACCTGGTCGCGGAGCAAGCCGAGATGACGCTCTTTCTCGGCCCGGATGACAACATCACCATCAAACGGGAGCTCATCGAGCGTGATACCGATAAAGGAAGCCTGCTCCAGCGCGGTATCCGGCGTGTAACCGCTGGCTATCGCGTTACTGTGGATAACCGCACGGGCGAAAGGCAGCATGTCGTGCTCAAAGACCGGCTGCCAGTATCTCGCAACGAGAAGATCAAGGTGAATCTACTTGAGGTGCGTCCCCAGCCTACGGCACGCACCAAGCTGGATCAGCTTACCTGGGAGCTGGATCTCACGGCAGGCGAGGAACGGCAAATTACGTGGCGGTTTACGGTCGAGTCGCCGGGCGATAGTGAAGTAGCCGGGATGCCGTAGAGACTGCAATCTGCTGGCATACACTCAGGCACAAGGTATACCGAGCCCCTCGCGACGAATGGATTGCCACCGCTGGCCGTTCTGGCTGCTGGCCGTCACACGCGCCGCTTTCGGCGATCTCGCGCACGATCTCATGGATCAGGCTGTTTTCGGGGATCAGGAGCGAGAGTCCGAGGTGCTCACAATGGCATGCCAGCCTCCAGATAGGCCAGGCTCTCGTCCATCAGCGCCAGCACGTCAGCCTGAGGATCGTTCGCGCCAGTCAAAAACGTGCTGAGCAGCGCGCCAACCAGCGCTCCGGCAAAGGTGCGTACATGGACATCATCCGCGCTACGCCCCATGCGCCTGGCCACCATATCCGCGACGATGGCTATCAGGTCCGCGAACTGGTCGAGCGTGCGCATGCGCAGCTCTGGGACCGAAATAATCAACCGCGAGCGTTCCCACTGGTCAGCCGTGTCGCTGGCGGGCAACTGGCTGAAGACGTCACGAATCGCTCTACGCAACGCCTGGATGGGCGGCAGGCTGGCTGGCTGCGCATCATATGCCGCGAAAAGCAGCGGATCGAGGTTGTCGTAGAGGACCACATCTTCCTTGGTCGGGAAGTAGCGGAAAAACGTACTCGGCGAGACTTCCGCTGCCGCCGCGATCTGCTCCACCGTCGTGGCCTCATACCCTTGCTCGCGAAAGAGTCGCAGGGCGTGCCGCTGAATCGCGGCACGCGTCTTGGCCTTTTTGCGCTCACGCAACCCTTGTGCTGGGAGACTACCGCTAGGTAACGCTGTCATGTCTTGATTCTCTCCATTCAGCGGCCACCTCACCGCTGGCGCTCGCGCGGCCCGAACTGGCACGAGTCACTGGCGCCGCTTCCACGGTTATGCTTGCACTCGCTTTGGATGTGGTGCGCCAAGGCAGAAATGCCAGCGTCAGCAGCACTCCAACCGCGGCGATGCCAGCAGCCATCACGAGCGACACATCCATCCCGTGGACGAAGGCGCTCTGTACCATGCTCAGGAGTGCAGGCGAATGTAGCTTCGCCGCCACTTCGATCCCGCCGAACAGACTCCCGCGCACGACGTCGACCACAGCCCCAGGAAGGCCGGTGAGATGCAACTGGCTGAGATAGGCCGTGCTCAGGACGCTCCCCAGAATTGCCGACCCAAACGGCCCACCCGTCTTCTGAAGCGCCTGCATGACTGCGGACCCTACTCCGCTCCGCTCCTCGGAAAGCTCTGAGATCGCCATAGACGCTGAGGTGGCAAAGGTGATCCCCAAGCCGAGGCCAACCATCGCCATCCACACCGCTATGAAGGTTCCGCTGGACGACACGTTGGTAGTGGCGCCGAGAAGCATACCAGCGGTGATAACCACAAACCCTAGCGCAACGGTGATCTTCGGCCCTACGAGCCGCGCAATGCGGTCCGCGGGCACGGCGCCAAGGATGAGTCCGCCCACCATCGGCAGGAGTCGTACGCCCGATCCCATCGCGTCTATGCCAACCACTCCCTGGAAATACTGAGGCAACGTAAACAGCACGCCCGTCATCGCGAGGACCAGAACGGCCATCAAGATCACGCCCCAGGTAAAGGAAGGTGACCGGAACAACGACAGATCAACCAGCGGCTCGCCGCCTGGGCGCAGCCCGAGCCAGTGCTCCCAGATGAAGAAACTGACCAGCAACGCCAGACCCGCGACAATTGGGATGACAGCGCTGGCACCCGTCCAGCCCTGGCTTCCTGCCTGGATTAAACCATATGTGACGGTAGCTAGGCCAGCGGTCGAGCAGACCATGCCGACCAGGTCCAGTCCCGGGCGCACAGATGCGCGAGATTCTGGCACGAGCGCCAGAGCCGCGATAAGCCCGATCAGGGCGACCGGGACGTTCATCAGGAACACCCAGCCCCACCAGTAATGCGTCAGCAACCACCCGCCCAGAATCGGGCCGATAGGAAACGCCACAAAGTTCGCGGCTGCCCAGACTCCAACCGCCCGTGGCCGCTCTTCCTCGACGAAGAGCACTGTCAGCGCGGAGAGCGCCATTACAATGATGCCAGCGCCAGCAAACCCAAGCACTGTCCGCGCGGCGATAAACCAGCCGACCGTTGGCGCATAGGCACAGACCGCTGAGCCTGCTCCAAACAGTAGTAGGGATACGAGCATAACTTTCTTCCGACCATAGCGGTCGCCGAACAGCCCGACTGGCAGCATTGCCGCCGCAAGCACCAGCAGATAGCCAGAGTAAAACCACTGGAGGTCCGATTCACTCGCGTGCAGGGCGCTTGCGAGCGTGGGCAGCGCCACACTGAGGACAGTACCATCCAGCCCGACCGCGAGAACTGCCAGCGTGAGCGCGCCTAAAGCCCACCATTTGCGCGTGCCGTTCCTGTTCATGAAGCTCACCATCTTTCAATAGATACCGTTTTATGATAGTCTATATCAATTTATATTAACTGTCAAATTATTTGAGGTGCGCGCGTCCGCAAGCGCAGCAGTACCGCTTCCGGTAGTCCTTACCCACGGCAGGAACCATCGCCGCGGCGGAGACAGCCGGAGGTGCGCCTCGCGGGTTGCCTCGCCAGCACACCTCCACTCTCTCGTCCCAAGCGCTAGGCGAATGGCTGACCAAAACGCTCGCTGTGCGCAACCTCGCTGAGCGGCTTTCGGTTCTTCCGGCTGCCGGTAACCGGTTGCTCGGAATACCCAAATGGCACGATTGCCAGCACTTCGACGGAGTCTGGAATGCCAAGAACCAGCCGCACAGCATCGAGATGATGAAAGCCGACCCAGTTCGAGCCTACGCCACGCGACCACGCGGCGAGAATCATGGACTGAATGGCGCGACTGGCATCCGATACTGCGAAGCGACTCTCAGTGATTCCGACCACCACGGCCAGGGGAGCCTGCGCGATATACCGGCCTGTAGGCGCACGATCCGCAAGCTTGCGCAATGTGTCTTGATCGCGCACGACGATAAAATGCCAGGGCTGGCCGTTCTGGCTGCTGGCCGTCAAATGTCCGGCCTCGATGATCTCGTGGACGATTTCATCCGGAACGGGCTCCTGACGAAATTTGCGGATAGCCAGTACCGTCCGGATGGCCTCAAACGTTTCCATGCCTACACCGTCTCCTCACGCGATGCGCCTCGACATGCTCTGGAAGACCTTGCGGCGTGCGCGCCGATCCCGACGCTTGCGGCAGCGTGGCGAACAGCAGCATGTGCGCCCAAATGAAGTGTCCGCTGATACATCCCACCTGCACAAGCCGCACCCGGACGCGCAGCCCCGCGGGTTACCATCAGCGCCCGACGCAACTTGAGCCAGATACCTGCGTCGCCTATACTGTCTACAATCTCCTTCAGCACAGGCATAGAAGAAGAGATGGCACATCAGACTAGAGAGAGAGCATACAATTGCGGTGGATCACGCGCGACCATGTGCGCGTCGGGCGAATGGGATGCGCATGGCTTATCAAGCGATTTATTGACGCCGACGCGGAGTTCTACTTCGCCTCGGGCGACCAGCTCAAGGCTGAAATCGAGCGACTCGACGCGACAGCCTTTCACGTGCCCGGATCAGAAACCGAGCGCCAGGGAGATCGGTCGTCGTTTGAGGTGATGCTCAGTCGTTATGAGTTGACGGGCGACCCCGCGCTAGTGCTCCTCGGCAAGATCGTTGGCACAGCGGACGTACACACGAGTCCATGGCAACGACCTGAAGGGCCGGGTCTGAAAGCTGCCACTGAGGGCATCCGCGCTCTCTATGACAATGATTCCGACCGTCTGGCCGCTGCCAGTGGCCTGTTCGACGCCTTCTACACCTATTGTCAGCAGACCGCGATGCGAGGCGCCAACGCATAGGTCGTGCAATGGTGGCCATACCGTGGCTCGCACGCGGCAGACGTAGCAACCCGGCAGCATCAGTTAGCATGGCGTCGTCACGCGCAGCGATCCGCGTTGGCGCGGAGAGCGTATGGAGGCGCGTCTCTCTGCTCGCTGCGTTCGTGCCCCTCAGGAATAGATGTAGACGAAATGCACGCCTGGTGATACATGGATGTAGCGGTAGTCAATCAAGCCAAAGCCGCCGCCTCGCCAGGCAAAGTTCATCTCACTGATGAGCACCCAGTAGTGGTCGGGGTCCACGCCGACCACTTTGGCCCAGTGTCCCTCACTAAGCGCGCCCTGTTCGTTGCCGTCAAAGAAAACCGCCGCGCCCGGCACAGGCGTGCTGCCGCGTGGATACGCCATATTTTCCGTGATGTCCGGGTGGTCGGGGTGTGTGACGCGTACCCACCAGTTGCAGTAGCCAAACCCAGGGCGCTGAACGTAGTTCGCGGGGTTCGGCTTGTAGATTTGGCTATAGCAGCCCGGCGGCACGCTCCACTGAGTGATGGTCGGCAAGAACATCGTGGCATCGTGGCATGGCTCAAGGGCATTGACTCCGCCTGGTGGAGCAGTGAAAGGCGCAGAAGTGGCTGAGCCTTGCCCTGAGATCACAGGCGTGGAAAGCGCGACACCGGGAGGTGGAGCGGGCACGATGGGCTTGCTTTCTGCCAGCGTGGTCCATGGCCCGCGGCCGGAGGGGCCGGGCGTTGTGCTACCAATAACTACCTGCTTGCCAGCGTATAAATGCTGAACGGTAAATCCAAGCACCACGACGGCAATAACGGCAACAGCAGCAAACCGGACGAATAGCTGCATCCGGTCGGGCTTCGCCCTGCGATGCGCGGATGGCGCCAGCGCTATCGGCAGACGGGCAGACGGACGGTCGGGCATGATAAGGAGCGGCTTTTCGGCACTTGCCTCTGGCCTCTTCGCGACCAACGCGTGCTGAGCATCCCGAGGACCCGGCGCGCTCGCTGGGAGCTGTGCCGTCTCTCGTTCTTCGTCCATGCCGTCCCTCCGCCCCGCTCCATGCGCCAGTACGGATACGTCCGCGCCATCTCGCATGCTTCGCGCATCGGAGCGATATCCACTCAACACTACACCCGCAGCGTACCATCACCTTGCGCCAAAACCGAACATAACCGTACAGAATTGCCATAGGCTTCATCCCTATGGCGCCCGTGAAACCAAAGCAGCGTGTGTTGGTCACCGCGAGAAACGACGACATATGCGATGGTCAGAGCACACGCGATACTGAGAGAAAGCATATCGGTTTGTGATGTGGTTGTGACATTGCACGGCACGAGCGATGCCGCCCAGTTAGAAGGCGCCCCGATGCGAATGAACGCATCGGAACGGTTCCAATGTTGTAACGCAAGGCAGTGAGCAAAGGGGCAATGGATGAAAACCTTTGTGATGAAATCGCTTGGCCAGGTAGGATTCGCGGAGAAGACAAAACCAGAGCCGGGACCAGACGACGCCATCATCAAGACGACTAAAGCGCTGATCTGCACATCGGACTCGCACACGGTGCACGGCGCCATAGGTGAGCGCCACGATCTCACGCTCGGGCATGAGGCCGTCGGCATTGTGGATTCGGTTGGCAGCAATGTGCATCTGTTCAAGCCGGGTGACCGTGTCGTTGTCGGCGCGATCACGCCGGACTGGGGCGACATCGCCTCACAGGCGGGCCACTCTTCGCAGTCGGGCGCTCCTCTCGGCGGGTGGAAATTCTCGAATACCAAGGACGGCGTTTTCGCCGAGTATTTCCACGTCAATGAGGCGGATGCCAATCTCGCCAGGATCCCCGATGCGGTCTCCGATGAAATGGCCGTCTACTGCTCCGACATGCTCTCCACGGGCTTCATGGGCGCTGAAAACGGCAACATCCCGCTCGGTGGGACCGTAGCCGTTTTCGCGCTTGGTCCGGTTGGGCAAATGGCTATTGTTGGCGCGAAGCTGCGCGGCGCTGGTTTGATCATTGGCGTCGAATCCGTGCCACGCCGTCAGGAGCTCGCGCGCACCTATGGTGCAGATGTGATCGTCGATTTCAGCAAAGAGGACGCAGTCGAGCGGATCATGGAGCTTACGGATGGGCAGGGCGTCGATACGGCTATCGAGGCGCTCGGCTCGGATGTAACGTTCCAGAACGCGGTTCGCGTGACCAAGGCTGGCGGCACGATCTCGAATATTGGCTATCACGGACAAGGCGAGTTCGTCCACATCCCGCGTGAGGCATGGGGCGTCGGCATGGCCGAAAAGACCATCACGACCGGTCTGTGCCCCGGCGGCCGGCTGCGCATGGAACGGCTGCTGCGCCTGCTGGAGATGAAACGCGTCGATCCGACACCGCTCACCACGCACACGTTCCGGTTTGAGGAGCTGGAGCGAGCCTTCGAGATCATGGATAAGAAGCTTGACGGCGTGCTCAAACCGCTCATCACTTTCCAGTAAAGGTTCACGCGCTCCGCAGTTGCTCCACCCAACCTGGAGCATAGCACGCGAATCCGGAGGGTAGGCTACCAGCGCTGTTATCCTGCCCTCCGTTTTACTCTACTCCCTGGGCTCCCCTATCCCTGCGCGCTGACTGGTCGCTCGCCCAGCGTGACGGTGATCGTCATCTGGCCGGAGCCGCGCACAATCGACAGGGTGACTTTGCTGCCAGGCTTGCTATTGAGCAGAATGCCGGAAAGGTCGCTACCACTGGAAACCGCGTGACCGTTGACGGCCGTGATGACATCACCCGCTTTGAGTCCAGCTTGTTGGGCCGGGCTAACACCGGCCGAATCATTCGCGAAGCCGCCCACGAGCACGCCGGACTGAACGGAAAGCCCATCAGCGGCGGCGATCTGCGGTGTCACATCCTGTGCCTCGATGCCCAGGAAGCCTTGCCCCGTACTGGTTACCTGGCCATTTTTCATCAGCTGCTGGGCGATGTACTGTACGCGGTTGGCGGCAATCGCGTATCCGACGCCGTTTGCCGCAGACCCGGTCTCAGGATCCGTCGCCTCAAGTGTAGGAATGCCGATTAGTTGACCTTCCAGGTTGACGAGCGCGCCACCACTATTGCCGGGATTGATCGGCGCCGTCGTCTGAATAAGACCCGTCAGTTCAGACGCCGGCCCATTGGGTGCCTCGCTCGCGCTCTGGTTTACCGCGCTTACTACGCCGAGTGTCTGTGATTGTGGAAGACCAAGCGCGTTGCCTACGGCAATGGCGAACTCTCCGACCTTAGCCTTCGATGAATCAGAAAATGTGATCGGGCGAAGATTCGTGGCGTTGATCTTGACCACCGCCAGATCATCCTGCGGATCCTGCCCCTTGATCTGCGCCTGATAGCTCGTGCCATTGGAAAGCGTTACAATAAAATTGCTGAAGCCCTGAACGACGTGGTCATTCGTGACGATATAGCCATTCGACGTCAGGATATCGCCAGAGCCGATGGCCTCCGACGCGCCGGCACCTGTGCTCGTAATCTTCACTACCGAGGGCGCCACCGCCTGAGCCACTTTCTCCAGATCTGCCTGCAGCGCCGTCGTGCTCGTCGAAACACTGATTGACGGCGACGAGGTTGAGCCAAGCGAGACATTTCCGATCTGCGCGGTGCCGCCATTCGCGCGCGCGCTCTCCAGTGCGACTCCGCCCCCGACGCCTATGCCGAGTGTCAGCAACAAAGCCAGCGCGAGCAGAAGGGCCTTGCCGCGCCGTGATTTGCGCGGCTCTGGCGTCGGCGCGAAGTAGCCTCCGCCCATAGGCGGCAAGGGTGGGTACGCCTGATACTGACCGGCCCACGGCGGGACTTGCGGCGCCGTCAGCTCCTCATGCGCAGGCATCATAGGGTTGCCGCCATACCCACCAGCATGGGGCGTCGTACCCTGTGCGGAGCCGGCGCTTTCGGTTGAATTCACATATGGATTCGGGCCTGGTTGCTCATCTGATTGCGTATTCGGTTGCATTGGCGTGTCTGACATGATGTTCTCCCTCTGGACAGATCATGCTGTCATTTCTGTCCCCACGGAAGTCTTTGCATTGATCCGTTGCACATATCTTCGCGTACATGGATAGGGAAAACATGGGAACAAGATGTGAATTCCATGTGAATCTGCGCGACCACATGCCCGGCTCCCTGATACTCGCCTGCACGGTCGCCAGTACGAGCAAGGTGTCCGGCTCCGCTCGTACATGGCACCGCACGCCGCTGCTCTATGCAGCGGCCAGAATCTGCCGGATCGCCTCAGCCAGCCGGTTGACATCATCCTCAGTATTGTAAAAGCCCGTCGAAACGCGATTGACCTCGGGATAGTGCGTGTCACGAATGAGGATATCGCGTTCCACGAGCTTGGCCGTGAGGTCATGCGGCGTGATGCCATCTACAGCGAAATGCACCAACCCCGCCATGCTGTCAGCAGGCGTGATAACACGGACACCATCGAGCGCGGAAAGCGTCTGGTGGCAATATCTGCCGAGCGCGGCGATGCGCGCATAGACTCGCTGCCAGCCAATCTCCTCGTCAATCCACCGGAGGCTGGTCGTCAGTGCCCGCAAGCTGCCTGGGTAGAGAGTGGCCACTTCATAGCGCCGCCCGCTATCAGCGGGAACGAAGTTGCCTTCGAAGTCGCTCATGCCCGACTGAATGCCCCAGTAGCCGATCATGGTCTGATGAATATCGGCCCACCGGTCCCGACGTATGAAGAGCGCGCCTGTGCCATCCGGTCCGCAGAGCCACTTCTGGCCGGAGCAGGCGTACGCATCAACACCCAGTTCATACACGTGTGAGGGGACCATGCCGCCGGACTGCGCGGCATCGCAGATGAAGAGCGCGCCAACACTATGTGCCAGGTCGACCATCTCTCTAATTGGCAACACCATCCCCGTGGCCCAGCTGACATGCGAGAGCACTACTGCTCTGGTTCGCGGCGTGAGTGCCCGACGCAGCTCCTCGACAGGATCGCGATCCGGCAGGGCGATCTCGGTCATACGAATGCGCACGCCGTACCGCTGGTGCAGAACGTACAGAGGATAGAGGCCACCAGGGTGTTCTGCTGTCGCGCTCACGACCTCATCGCCCGCATGCCAGTCCAGCCCCATGATAGCGATGTTCATCCCTTCGGTCGTATTGTGCGTCAGAGTGACTTCCGACGAGTCGCATCCGAGGAGCCCGGCGAAAGCAGCACGCGCACCGGTCAGATTCTCCAGCATGCGAGCAAACGCGGATGGGCCGATGCGGCCATCTTCCAGCTCCGCCTGTGAATTAGCCATAAGCGCTTCGTGGCTGCGACGCGGCAAGGGGCCATTTGTGCCCGTGTTCAGATAGGCATAGCGCTGCGTAACGGGCAATTCAGCCCGGATGGCAGCGATCTCACTCTCATCGATGGGAGTGGAAGCGAACGCGCGCGCATCGTTCTCCGTATTCAAGCATGTACCTCACTGAGCCTGCGCAAGATGGACAGCAATCGTATATCAGCACCATATCACCCGAATAGTAGCCTGTCACCTGTGAGCGGCAGAGCGGCGAGACAATTTCATTGGCTGCCGCTTCTTTTAGTGCGCCGGTTGATAGTGGGGTGGCAGGAAGCTGGCTGTGCCTCTCCGCTGCCGGAGAAACGTAACACGGCACAAAGCGAATCTCAGATGTTCGGAAGAGAGACTGCTCTCGTAGCAGTCAGAACGGAGACTCAGGACAGAGGCCAAGCGGAGCACGCTAGGAGCACCCATGAGTAGGGGAGGCGCCGTGGATATGGGCAGATAAGGGCGGCAGGCAGGCTATGCGCACGATAAGTTGCCGCCCCGAAATCGTGAAAGGATCCAAAGATAGCTACACGTAGAGAGGCGCGATTCCGTACCCCCGCGACTCGGATGCCAGGAGCAGGGCTACGGCGTCACTGAATGTCACGAGGTCGATGTGACCCATAACGTAATGCTCGCGCAACACCTCCATGCTGGAAGGCGGCAGTGGGTGGAACGCAGGTTCTGCCGTGCGTGTCGTGGCGAGCCGCAACGCGCTCCACGCTATTACGCCAAATACGATGATCCAAGGGAGCATCCAGAAGAGGGCGGTACCCACCACTGCCCAAAACGGAGACGGCCCTCCCCATTCATGCCCGTACCCACCATAACCCTCGTGAAATCCACCTGGCATACAGCATCATCCCTTTCTGCTTGCCATGCGACATACCCAGTGGAGCAGGTACCGGAGTCATACGCATAACACATGCCTCAGCTTGCCCTCCGCGCCTGCGCAACCACCATGGTGACGTGGACAAGACCGAAACGGATGGCTCCTTGATCGTTGCCGAATACGATAGCCTTCAAAGATGAAAAACACATTGAGAATACCACCCGGCTGCTGCAAACCGAACACATCTCTCACCTGAGTCTGCGGAAATCTGCCAACCGCAATCAAGTCCCTCGCACGGTCTCGCTCAGTACATGCGGCAATTGTTCCACGGGCCAGGGCATGTACGACGTGTAGCACGCAACGCGCCCCCCTAGATCAGTTGTGACGTGACAGTTGCTATACGGTTGGCGGAAATCGCAAATCCGATTCCATCGACGTCCGTGCCGTCGGATGCACGTGTGATGCCAAGAGTTGGCATCCCGACCAGCCTGCCTTGCAGATCAACCAATGCCCCACCGCTATTTCCCTGGTTGATGGCCGCGTTCGTCTGGATCAGGCCAGTCAACTCATCCGCAGGACCTCCGGGAGCCTCGCCTGCCGTTCGCCCACGTGCGCTCACAATTCCCGTCGTCACCGTATTTGCCAGACCGAGTGGCGCTCCGATCGCAACCACATACTGTCCTACGGCCACTTTGCTTGAGTCGACGAACACAATCGGCCTCAAATTCGCCGCCGCGATCTTGAGCGCCGCGATGTCTTCCTGCGGTGCTTCCCCAATGAGCGTCGCCGGAATGGCCCCGCCGCTGGAAAGGGTCACCGTTAAGCTGGCGTAGCCGCGCACCACATGGTCGTTCGTTGCGATATAGCCGTCGCTCGTCAGGATGATACCCGAGCCGGTCGCCTCCCCATTACTTCCCGTGCCGGTTATCACGACGACCGAGCGCTGAACGGTCTGGGGCACATTTTCGACGGCCTGTTGCAGATCAGTGACGCTTGAGGAGAGTTTCACCGATGCGCCTGTCGTTGTGATCAACGCGCCGGAGCTGATACGCGCACCAAACGCACCGCCCACCAAGCTCATGATGAGCAACAGCACGATGAGAAACACACGCTGAGCGAGGCGTCGAGAAGGAATCCAGAACCCTTTTCGCATGCCTGGCGGCTCGCCAAGGCACGCAACGTGGCGGCCCTATGTCTCCCACAGGCAATTCCTGCGCGGGAGCTAGCCCATCCGCTGGCGTGGCAGAGCTTGCGGCTGGTGAGCATACGTCGCCTACGGGAGTGGCTATCGGAGTATCCGAACCGGGCGCGATTGGATACCCACCTGCCGTGTCCCGCTCCATTACCTCGGATTGCATATGTGTCACCGCTCTCAAGCCTACTCGGAGGCATCTCGCATCTCATATTCTTCGTGTATATGCAGTGTGCACCGAGCGTATGTGAGATGCTTGGGAAAACCATCTCAAGACACTCACAACCTTGAGGGGCGGCAGGCCGCGGGGGATGTTCATCTGGCGGAAGGAGGAAAGCGACAAAACATGCAGAAACACCATGGCTGGCAGAGCGTGTCCGTGTACGCCCCACCAGCCAGTAAGTCGTGTTTGCCGAGCCAATTGCCTGCTATGGATGCAGATGAATGAATAGCGGAGCCATCACGAGCGTGATCGTGCTCAACAACTTGATGACCACGTGCAGCGATGGACCAGCGGTGTCCTTGAACGGGTCACCGACGGTATCGCCAACGACGCTCGCCTCATGCGCCGGAGTGCGCTTGCCGAGAACCTTGCCTTCGTCGTCCTTCAGGTAGCCCGCCTCGATAAACTTCTTGGCATTGTCCCAGGCGCCGCCGCCATTGTTCATGACGAGTGCCATCATGATGCCAGCGATCGTGCCCACCATGAGCAGACCCGCCGCTGGTTCTGGTCCAAGCACCACACCAATCAGAATTGGTGTGCCGACCACCAGAATGCCAGGAACTACCATCTGCCGAAGCGCTGCGCCTGTGCTGATATCGACGCAACTCGCGTAGTCTGGAGTGGACGTGCCTTCCATGATGCCGGGGTCAGCCCGGAACTGCCGCCGCACCTCCTGAATCATACTCTGGGCCGCAGAGCCGACAGCGCGAATGGCGAGCGAACTGAACAGGAAGATCAGCATGGCGCCCAGCAAAGCGGCGATGAAAACGGGAGGATTGGCCAGATTGACGCTATAGCCGCCGCCAGCCGGTGTCGTCGCGCCTTTGCTACTCTGGACGATATCGAGGTACGCGCTGAAAAGCAGGAACGCCGCGAGAGCTGCCGATCCGATGCCGTAGCCCTTGGTCAGAGCCTTGGTGGTATTGCCGACGCCATCGAGGGCATCCGTGATGTTGCGCACGGACTCTGGAGCGTTGCTCATCTCGACGATGCCGCCAGCATTATCCGTAATGGGGCCGAAGGTATCCATCGCGAGGATGTAGCCCGCGCTCATCAGCATGCCGAGCGTGGCGACAGCAGTGCCATAAATGCCGTAAATGTTGACACCCGTTCCGGCGGGATTGGCCTGTGAACCGAGAACATACGCCAGGATCAGCGCGACAGCGATCGAGATCGCCGGCAGAGCCGTGTTTTCGAAGCCAACCGCGAGACCAGCGATGATAGTCGTCGCTGGACCTGTCTTGCTGGCCTCGGCGATCTGACGCACTGGCCGGTACACGCCCGAGGTGTAATATTGCGTGATGAAAACGAAAGCCAGGCTGTTGGCGATGCCGATCAGACCGGCAATTCCGAATGCCCACCAGTGACTGTTGCTGCCCAGCATCAGATAGGACAGAACGAAGATCACAACAGCCGAGAGTCCCGCGGTCGTGAAGTACCCGACATTGAGCTGCCCCATCGCGATCTCACCCGGGTCGCGCCCGCCAGCTTCAGCAGGCTCTTTCACACGGGATTTGCGCACCACGAGCAGACCTACCATCGAGCACAGAATGCCGGCGCCAACGACCACCAGCGGGAAGAGCACCCACGTAGCGGATGCCGCCACGCTGCCGCCGATTGCCGCGCCAACAGCCGCCCCCAGGATCATCGCGCCAATATTTTCAGCCGCCGTCGACTCAAAGATGTCGGCACCGCGACCGGCGCAGTCACCGACGTTGTCTCCCACAAGGTCAGCGATGACAGCAGGGTTGCGTGGATCGTCTTCCGGGATACCGGCTTCGACTTTACCGACCAGGTCAGCGCCGACGTCCGCTGCCTTGGTGTAGATGCCGCCGCCAAGCTGCGCGAAGAGCGCGACAAAGCTCGCCCCAAAGCCAAAGCCCACGATCGCCGCGGGCGTCGACAGCGGATTGGAGAGCCCGCCGAAGATCATATACACAACGGTCACACCGAGCAGGCTCAGCGAGATAACGAGAAAGCCCGAGACCGCGCCACCACGCAGCGATACCATGAGGGCATCACCAAGACTCCGGCGGGCGGCACTCGCCACACGAATATTCGAGCGAACGGCCACCTGCATGCCAATGTAGCCAGCTACGCCCGAGCAGAATGCGCCGATGGCGAACGAAATTGCCGTTCGGAAGGCGATAGCGACCGGACCGCCGGATAGTCCCGAAGTTCCGGACGAGAGCAGCGCCAAAATAACGCCAATGACAACAGCCGCGACCACCGCGAGCATCGTAATGGTACGGTACTGGCGCTTGAGGTACGCTTGCGCGCCCGTATAAATTGCGTCAGATACCTTACGCATCTCCGGCGTTCCAGTATCCTGCGCAAGGACCCATCGCGCCAATCCGAAGGCGAACGCGATTGCAAGCAGACTGGCGCCTAAAGGTACGGCCAGCCACCACATCATAGCCACTGGTGCGAATGCCCTCCTTCACCTAGGCTTTGCGAGACAACGCTGCGTTGCGTTGAGGCAGAGACGGGCAAGTCTAGGGTACGCCCACCGCCGCTACGCTCATCGTAACAGGGAATGACTCATTCAGCGCCGGATTGTGAATACGAGAATCATGTTGGCGCACTAGACGGAACGCAGACCAGGGGCATTGAGCCACGCGGAAGCCGCCCACGTGCAGGTTGTCATCACTGAGCGACATGCAAGTGAGCATGTCGACACGAGTGTAGCATAGTCCAGAACATCTTGACAAGCATTGATTCGGCTCTACATAAACTCAACCATTGTTCGGCAGAGTACGATCCAGAATACCCGATTCGTTCACCATCGTGTGCCGTATGCCACTCAACCGAACCAGCAAACTACGCAGGTTACACCGGGCCACGCAGATTTGCCGCGATCATGCCTGCCGCCACGACGACGAGAAACGTCAGTGCGATGACATCGCGCCCCGACAGCGCCAGCACACGCCGCCGGGTTCTGCCGCGTCCGCCTCGATAGCAGCGCGCCTCCATGGCGATTGTCAGTGTCTCCGCGCGCTTCAACCCACTCAGCACAAGTGGTACCAGCAGTGGGCCAACTTTGAGCGCGCGACTCAGGAAACTGCCACTATCCAGCTTGACGCCTCTTGCTGCCTGCGCCTTCATCAGTCGCTCCAACTCAGCGATGAAGAGCGGAACAAACTTGAGGGCGATGACGAGTACGAGCACCAGCTCAGTCACCGGAACGCCAATCCGTTGCAAAGGCCGAAGCAGCGCCTCAGAGCCATCCGCGAGATCCATCAGTGGCGTCGTGAACGTCAGCAGGTTGACGAAATAGTAGAGCAGCAGCGCCCGGTAGCTCACCTTGGCGCTGGCCACCAGCCCCTCGACAGATATATGCAAGAATTGCCATTGCCAGAGCATCGACGTGTGCTGCGCGGCCGACTGATAAAAAAGCACCTGAAATACATAGACGAAGAGCAGGAAAATCACCGCTGGCCGTAAGCTGCCGAGCACGAACCGAAGAGAAAGCCGCGAAAGCGCAAGCAGGAAAAGCGCCAACACGGTACAGACCAGAAACGCGCTGAGCGACCACGCGAGCGAAACCAGCACGATGATCGCGAGCATCCCCACCAGCTTGACGCGTGGGTCCAGCCGGTGGAGCACCGACTTGCCCGCAACAAACTGGCCAATGGTGATGGCGCGGGTAAGTTCAATCATCGGTCTGCTCCTCCTCCAGCACGGTCGAAGGAGCGTACGCCGTCAATTCCGTCCGTCCCAGCGCCGCGAACACGGCCGTCTCGAGCTCCAGAGCAGTGAGACAATCCACACGCATATTCGGAAGCACATGATGCAGTTCCAGCGCCACTCGCGACACTTCCGGCAAACCAACGTGTAGTGCGTCAAGTCTGTCGAGATGTTCTAGGACCGCACGCGGCGAGCCACTGAATGCGACGCTGCCAGCATCGAGAATATAGACTTGACTCGCCAGTTCGAGCACGTCCTCTAGACTTGCCGAGAGATATACAATCGTCAACCCGCGTTCGCGATGAAGCCAGCGAATCAATGACAGAAACTCCGCTCGCCCGCGTGGATCGAGGCCGGCCACTGGCTCATCGAGCACGAGCACGGAAGGTTGCATGGCAAGTACGCCGGCAATCGCGACCCGGCGCTTCTCGCCGCCACTCAGCGCATAGGTGTATCGGTTGCGAAACTCTTCATATGGCAATCCGACTGCTTCCAGGCTCTCCTGCACGATGCGACGGCTTTCCGCGAGCGAAAGCTTCTTGCGAAGCGGAGCGAACGCGATATCCTTGCCAACAATGTCCTTGAGAATTTGCGACTCCGGGTTCTGATATACGACTCCCACAGCGTCGCGCAGCACGTCCAGATCGAAGCCAGGAGCAGCGATATCCTGCCCGTTAAAGTACACCATTCCGCGCCCCGGACGGATGATGCCGTTCAGGCAGTCCGCGACTGTCGACTTGCCTGAGCGCGTCGGGCCGACACAGGCAACAAATGCACCACGAGGCACGCTGAGTGAAAGCCCGTTTAGCCCGACCTGCTCGAATGGTGTGCCTCGCATGTAGACATGTCGCGCATCTCGCAGCTCCAGCACTGGCACGTCTTCACCCTCTGCGGAGAGCGATGGCGACGACTCGAAAGCGATGCCGGCCCGATTCGGGCGTGGTGCAGTCGCGCCGGTCGAGTTGGCGTAGCCGCCGGAGCGCAACGCTTGCGCGAGATCTACGGGCGTGAGTACATCGGGAAGCGGCAAGCCTCCACGCTCACGCAGATCAGTGGCTACGTGCATCGCGACGGGCGGTTCCAGCCCCAGCGCAGCCAGCTGTTCGCGGGCGCTGAACACATCTTCAGGCGAGCCATCCAGCGCGATCGTGCCGCGCTCTATCACTATGATCCGGTCGAAACCGGTGACTTCTTCGACGCGGTGAGTAATGTACAGTACGCCAATGCCATCCGCGCGAGCCAGCTCACGCAAGGTCGCGAGCAGATCCTCGGCAAGATGATGCGGCAACATCGTGGTTGGCTCGTCGAGAACGATATACCGTGGGCGCATGGCCAGCACACCGGCCACCGCCACACGCTGCCGCTGCCCGACCGACAGCTCATTGAGCGGCACATCCAGGTAGCGCTCAAGCCCTAGCAAACGGATGGACTCACCCACGCGATGCTCGATCTCCTCGCGGGGAAGGCCGAGATTTTCCGGCCCGAAGGCGATCTCGTCCAGCAAGGTATTCGTGACGAGCTGGTCATCCGGATGCTGGAATACCAGCCCGACACGTTCGCGCACTGCCCACACGCCCTCACGGTCGCACGTGTCGAATCCATCCGCGACCACGTGCCCTGCTTGTGGCTGCAACACGCCAGCCGCGAGCTTGGCGAGGGTGCTCTTGCCGGAGCCATTTTGGCCCAGCAACGCCACCAGCGTGCCTGGCTCAATGGCTAGCGTGATCTCACGTACAGCAGCGGGGCTATCGTGCTCAAGCCCGGAATAGCCGTATGAAACGCGATCAAGCTGCAGCATGCCATCCCCGCACTGCGCGGCAATCCCAAGCGACTGGAATCATGGGATTCGCCGGTCTTCTCTAGTAGGCCATCTTCGAGCGATCCTTTTTATCGCGCGCGTGTGTAATACGGTTGCGCGTGATATAGACTGCGCGGGTCACAATGATGGTGAGAATTATGGCGAGAATCGCCTCCCAAATGGATGACGTCACCAGAATGGCTGGAATAGCTGCCATAGGTAGATATCCGCGCCAGACCGCGAAGAAGAGCACGAAGAACGTATTCGTCGCTGCGCCCACGAGCCCCGCAGCTCCGGCGGCGAGATCAAGTTGCACACGCTTGAGCGCGGTAAAAACAAGCCACGGCGTCAGGCCGATAAGAATGCGAGGCACGATCGCGACCAGGGGGTCCTTGAAGAGTGGAATCGTCGCGCGGGTAAAGCTCAATAACCCAAATGTCAGACCGGTGACCATGCCCACTCCCGGGCCCTCCAGCACCGAGCCGAGAATAGTCGGAACGTGCTCAATCGTGGCGGCACCAGTAGGTGTCGGCACGGGAATGAAGCCCACGCCTGGCACCACGCCCATAATGATCGTAAGAGCGACAAGAACCGCAGCTGTCACGACACGCGACGTCGTGAGCGTCAGGAGACCGGGACGCTCAGCTGTGCTGACATTGCTACTCATAGGGAACGTCCTCCGATAAAGCCGCAAGAACGGAATCGCCAATAATGACACTACCCTGCCGCTGCAAAGCGTTCAGGACGCTGCGTTCTGGCGCCATTCGGCATTCAGCCGCAAGGTTTATGTTTCGTGCGAATATGTATCTGGTCCCTGGCATGAGCCGATGGGCGACGGGCACGACTGTCAGCCGCACCACAAGCGCCATCATATCGCGCTGAGTATATCATGGCAGCGCCCCGCGAGAACATCTTGCTATGCTCAGGATGCTCAATAATTGTACGCAGAGCACGTGAAAATGCTGAATCCAGCGTCGGCATATAATCTCACCAGTAGTCAGCGGCGCGTATCCCCGCAACCGCCGTTCGCGTATCAGAAGAAGCACGGTCTGGAGGCTGTCATGGGTGAGCACAACGACGATATCTGCGATGTGCGCGGCATACTCGTCGGGCACGATACGCTTGCGGAGGGAGGCACCGGCTGCACGGTTATTCGCATGGTAACGCCTGCTGTTGGCTCAGTCGATGTCCGCGGGGGCGCGCCAGCGACGCGCGAGACCGACTTACTCCACCCGCTCTGCATGATGCATGAAGTCCACGCCATTCTGCTGACTGGCGGCAGCGCCTTTGGCCTGGATGCCGCCGCTGGCGTGATGCAGGTTCTCGAAGCGAGCGATGTGGGCTTCCACGTCGGTGTCACCCGTGTTCCCATCGTGCCCGCAGCCGCGCTCTTCGACCTGCAACTAGGCAGCGCCGCCATCCGGCCAGATGCTGCCGCCGGCATGCGCGCAACCCTCGCCGCACGTCACGGTCCGGTGACGCAAGGGTCTGTTGGGGCGGGCACGGGCGCCACGGTGGGAAAGATGAACGGCCCCGCGTTCGCCACAAAGAGCGGCATTGGCAGCGCCAGCGCGCAACTTCCGGATGGGCATGCGATGGGCGCGCTTATCGTCGTGAATGCAGTCGGCAATATCTATGATGACCAGAGTGGCGAGTTGATCGCGGGTGCGCGCGATCCTTCCGGCAATGGCTGGTTCGCGCCTTCAACTACGGCAACGGGCACCTCAACTCCATTCACCGGCGCGAACACCAGCATCGGCGTCATCGCCACCGATGCGCCATTCAGCAAGGTTGAACTGGCGAAAATCGCGCAGATGGCACACGATGGTCTGGCGCGCGTGATCCGGCCAGTGCATACGCCATTCGACGGCGACGCCATCTTCGCGGTTTCCACCGCTCACGAGGTTGCTCCACAACCTTCTGCAATGGCAGTAGGGCTGGCAGGGGCCCTGGCAGCCGAGTGTATGGCCAGAGCCGTAGTGAAGGCGATACGATCTGCCACGGGACTGCACGGCGTGCCCGCGATCAGTGAGTTGCCGTTCGCAAAGCGCTGAGCACAACGCACAGCCGGCATGCGCGAATGAGGTTCACGACATGCCTGTTTTTCACGTTCATACAATCGCTGGCCGCTCAGAAGAACAGAATGCCGGCGTGATCACTGGCGCACGTGCGGCGGTTGTTGATGCAGAGTCGATGTGGCTGTAGCAGGTACTTCTGACTCTACATGAAATTTACGCGGAATGCCGGCCCGGCGATGTCAGAGAAAGACAAGGATCATGGAGGCATGCGGTGAGTAATTTCACATCACGCCCGCTCTATCATCTCGTGCGGCAGCCAGAGCGGAAGGAACCAGGTCGAAAGCCACCGCTTTTGCTCCTCCTTCATGGAATCGGCAGCAACGAGCGCGACCTCTTCGCGCTAGCTCCCTACCTCGATCCGCGGTTCCTCGTGCTCAGTCTACGCGCACCCAATACACTCGGACCGGACAGCTACGCATGGTTTGAGGTCGAGCCTTCCGCGGATCGTCGCAACATCAACGAACAACAGGCTGAGGCCAGCCGGCAAGCGCTGCTCAGATTCATCCCGCAGGCGGTTTCCGACTACGCCGCGAATGGCGAGCGCGTCTACCTGATGGGATTCAGTCAGGGCGCTATCATGAGTGCCAGCGTGCTGCTCACGGAACCCGATCTGGTGGCGGGAGCGGTGCTGATGAGCGGGCGCATCTTGCCCGAAATCAGGCCGCACATGGCTGAGCCAGAGCAGCTCGCGGGTCTTCCCGTCCTCGTGATCCACGGCACACGTGACCAGGTATTGCCGGTCACGCACGGGCGTGCTTCGCGCGATACACTCTCGGCGCTACCCATCTCGCTCACCTACCTGGAATATAACATGCGGCACGAGGTAACCGACCAAAGTCTGGCGACGGCCGCAGCCTGGCTCACGCGACAACTGAATTCTCCCAGGCGCGCAGCGAGCGAGTGAGGCAGATGCTCACCTATGTACCACGACGACAACTGACGACAATTCTGGCATTGTCCTCGCTGTCATGTCTGTGTGACAGGCCGCTCTCCAGGATTTACGCGCTGAGCGCGCTGATTGCTTTGACTGTGGTACGATATATGGTTGGTGGAAAGCAAGAGCCATAAGGACACGCCGGTATCAGTGTACCGACGTATGTCGGGGGCGAATGAAGGTTATCGATGACAACGTGGGATGCGTTCTACGGCCCGAATGCGGGCTATCTCCTTGAACAATACGAACGATATCAGCAGGATCCCGGATCTGTCGACGCGACCTTGCGCGCCTTCTTTGAACAGACACCGCCGCCAGCGACGCTCGATACGGCAGCCGCGATTACGCCAGCGCTGCCCCAGGCGGCAGGCAACGTTTCCCCGGCGGCACTCTCGCCCGCGGGCATCAACACGATCGTAGCTGCCGCCCGGCTCGCCCGCAGCATTCGCGAATACGGGCACCTCGCGGCGCACATCGATCCGCTCGACACTCCACCGCCGGGCGACCCCATGCTGGATCCGGCGACGCACAACCTTACAGAAGATGACTTGCGAGCACTGCCTGCGACCATCGTCTGGCCCGAAAGCGCTGTGGCGGGGCAAACGTGCCTCGATGCCATCGGCCACCTGCGGGCGATCTACTGCGGACATACCGGCTACGACTTTGACCACGTACAGGATTTCACCGAGCGCGCGTGGCTACGCGATGCCGTCGAATCGCAGGTATACGCGCAAACGCCTTCAGTGGAACAGCGCAGGGCGCTTCTTCAGCGTCTCACGGAGGTTGAAGAATTTGAGCATTTCCTGCATACGACCTTCCAGGGACAGAAGCGTTTCAGCATCGAAGGCACAGATATGCTCGTGCCAATGCTCGATGAGGTCATTCACGCCGCCGCCGAGGCGGGCGCGCGAGAAGTGTTGATTGGCATGGCGCATCGTGGCCGGCTCAATGTGCTGGCGCATGTCCTGGGCAAGCCGCTCAAGGCCATATTTTCCGAGTTTCACTCCGCGCCAAATAAGGAACTCGTCCCCTCTGAGGGATCTATGGGCATCAACTATGGCTGGACCGGCGATGTGAAATATCACCTTGGTGCGCGCAGAGTCGTGCATGAAGGGGAACTGGTTCCCATCCAACTCACGATGGCGCACAACCCCAGTCATCTTGAATTCGTCAATCCCGTCATCGAAGGGAACACGCGCGCAGCGCAAGATGATCGCACGCAGCCAGGTCAGCCGCGTCAGCATGCGGACCGCGCGCTTGCGATTGTCGTGCATGGCGACGCGGCATTCCCCGGCGAAGGTGTTGTCGCCGAGACGCTGAATCTGTCACGGCTGCCTGGATATGAGACGGGCGGCACAATACATATCATCGCCAACAACCAGATCGGCTTTACCACAGAGAGCAGCGCCGGACGCTCCACCCTGTACGCCAGCGACCTTGCGAAGGGTTTCGAGATCCCGATCATTCATGTAAATGCTGATGATGCGGAGGCCTGTCTGGCAGCTACGCAGCTCGCATTCGCTTACCGGGACCGCTTCCACAAGGACTTCCTGATTGATCTCGTTGGCTATCGCCGGTGGGGCCACAACGAAGGTGACGAACCATCTTTCACACAGCCCGTGGTCTATGCCGCTATCGCGTCACACCCAACCGTGCGCGCTCTCTACGCGCAAGAGCTGGTCGCGGACGGCGTTATCACGGAGCAGGAAGCCGAACAGATGCGTTCCAGCAGGCAGGCCACACTGAAAGCGGCTTATGATAGCCTGCTCGCGGGAGAAGACGCCGAACAGGAAACGCAACTCGACATAGCCCCCCCAATAACGAGCTACAGCACAGCCGTACCCGCGGAGCGGTTGCGCGAGCTGAATGAAGCACTGCTACAACGGCCGGATGGCTTTTCGCCGCACGGGCGGCTGGAACGTCTCCTGCAACGCAGGCGCGAGCGACTCGATCAGTCGGGGGGCATCGAATGGGCACACGCCGAGTCGCTCGCATTCGCGGCGATCCTTGCTGATGGCACACCTATCCGCATGAGCGGGCAGGATACCGAGCGGGGGACGTTTAGCCAGCGACACCTCGTTTTGCACGACACACAGACGGGTGAGACCTACACTCCGCACCAGGCGCTGCCTCAGGCCCGGGCGTCATTTGCCATCTACAACAGCCCGCTCTCGGAGGCCGCTGTGCTCGGATTCGAATACGGCTACAGTGTCCATGCGCGCGAGGCGCTCGTCCTCTGGGAAGCGCAGTTTGGCGACTTCGCCAACGCCGGACAGGTGCTGATCGATCAATTCATTGCCGCCGCGCGCGCAAAATGGCGGCAGTACCCATCGCTTACGCTACTCTTGCCGCACGGCTATGAGGGACAAGGGCCGGAACACTCCAGCGGGCGTCTGGAGCGCTATCTCCAGCTCGCCGCGGAAGATAACCTGCGCATCGCCAACTGCACGACGGCAGCGCAATACTTCCACCTCCTGCGCGCTCAGGCAAAGAGCCTCACTGACGCGCCACGTCCGCTCATCATTATGACGCCCAAGAGCCTTCTGCGCCAGCCACGCGCGTCATCGAGCCTGAAAGACCTGGCTGAAGACGGGTTCCACCCCATACTGGCGGAGCCACGCCCAAAGGAAGAGCGCAAGCTCGTCGAGCGGCTTATCTTCTGCACTGGCAAAGTCGCGATCGACCTGCAGCAGGCGCTCGAGAGCAAACCAGAGATGCAGCGGCGACTAGCCATCATACGCGTCGAACAGTTGTACCCGTTCCCGGATGAAGCCGCTCGCGCAATCGTCACATCATTTCCCGCCATCCAGCACGCGCTCTGGGTACAGGAAGAGCCGCGCAATATGGGCGCCTGGGCATATATCCAGCCGCTCATACAAGGCGTCTTGCCGCGCCATGTCACCCTCGAATACATCGGAAGGCCGGAGCGCGCCAGCACGGCGGAAGGGTTCGCGGGGGCGCATGCCATCGAGCAGGCGCGCATCATTGAGAGCGCTCTAGCCGACGGTAACAACAAAGACAGTCGGAATCACAAGAAGAGCGAGAAGCGCGAGGAACAGCATGTCAGTTGAGATCAGGGTGCCCCAACTGGGCGAATCGATCGTCGAAGCGACCATCGGCCAGTGGCTCAAGCACGAGGGCGACAGCGTGACCGAAGGGGAGCCTGTGGTCGAGCTGGAAACCGAAAAGGTAAACATGGAGGTGGTCGCGCCAGCCAATGGCGTCCTCCAGAGCATCGCCAAACAGCAAGGTGACACTGTTGCTATCGGGGAGACACTGGCGGTTCTCGCGGAAGCGACTCAACCCGCGCCACCTGCCGCACCAGCCGCGACCACGAAGATCGAGGCAAAAGCCGAATCAGGCTCCGCGGAAAGTGGCGAGACCGCGCAGGAAACCAGCCGCGCTACACCACTGGCTCGGCGCATCGCGAGCGAACATGGTCTTGATCTGGCGCTCATTCATGGGTCTGGCACGGGCGGCAGGATCACACAGGACGATGTGACGGGCTATTTGCGCACCCAGGAGAACGGTACGAACCGGCCCTCTGCACCCACTACCGCGCCCGCCGCGACGACCACGCCCGCCGCGACGACCACGCCCGCCGCGACTATCGCGCCACCCCGTGCAGCAGCGCCTTCGCCAGCTCCAGCGCCCAGCACGCCTGCCATGCCCGCTCCATCTGGCGCACCGGCATCCGGTCGCTGGGAAGAGCGCATCCGCATGACGCGCCGCCGCCAGACCATCGCCCGGCGCATGCTCGAAGCCAGGCAATCCACAGCGATGCTCACGACCTTCAACGAGGTGGATATGACTGCCATCCTCGAGATGCGCAAGCGGCATCGCGACACGTTCAAAGAGCGCTATGGCGTCAGCCTGGGCTTCATGTCATTCTTCACGCGGGCGGTCGTTGGCGCCTTGAAGGCATTTCCTCGCCTGAATGCGGAAATCCAGGGCACGGATATCCTGCTGAAGCACTATTACGACATTGGCGTCGCCGTCTCGACGGAAGAGGGACTGGTAGTCCCCGTCGTTCGCGATGCTGACCGGATGAGCTTTGCCCAGATTGAGCAGCGGATCGCCGACCTCGCGCGCAGAGCCCGCAATGGCGAGTTGACGATGGATGATCTGCAGGGCGGCACCTTTACCATCACCAATGGTGGCGTCTTCGGATCACTGCTTTCTACGCCCATCCTGAATACTCCACAGGTGGGCATTCTTGGCATGCATAAGATCGAGGAGCGCCCTATCGCGCTCAATGGACAGGTGGTCATCAGGCCGATGATGTATGTGGCGCTTTCATATGACCACCGTATTGTTGACGGGAGCGAGTCGGTGAGTTTCCTCGTGCGCGTGAAGCAGCTTCTGGAAGATCCAGAGGCTCTGCTGCTGGAGGCCTAGCGAACGGCAGCAGAGGGAAGCGAGCCGGAGAAGGGATGTGAACCATGCGAATCGGTGTGCTGACTGGCGGCGGCGATTGTGGTGGTCTCAACGCGGCGATTCGGGCGATTGTCGTCCGTGCCGCGCGGTCGGGCCATACAGTCATCGGCATCGAGGACGGCTGGAAGGGCATGCTCAGCGCCTCAGGCAAAGAACTGACCGAGAAGGATGTGGAAGGCATCGTCGGATTGGGTGGTACGATCCTTGGTAGCTCCCGAACAAACCCGGGCAAGATGCCGGATGGCATGGAGCGGGTCCGCAAGACATACGAGCAGTTCAAGCTCGATGCGCTGATCGCCATCGGCGGCGACGATACATTGAGTGTGGCGGCCAAGCTCACCGAAGCGGGCCTGCCGGTCGTGGGGGTGCCCAAGACGATGGACAACGACCTGAATGGCACCGACGCCTGCATCGGCTTCGAGACGGCAGTCGAGCGCGTGATGGTCGCCTGCGATGATCTGCGCACAACTGCGGATTCGCACCATCGCGTGCTGGTTATCGAGGTCATGGGCCGCGACGCAGGGTGGGTAGCGACCGAAGGCGGCCTGGCCGGCGGTGCGGATGTCATTCTCGTGCCTGAGGAGCAGTTGCGCCTGGATGATATTGTCGCCCGGCTTAAGCAGCGCAAAGAAGCAGGGTACCGTTCCAGTCTGGTGGTCGTCGCGGAAGGCGCCAGAGTGGAAGGGCTTGAGCTGGAGCAAGCTTCCGGCGCGGTAGATGCATTTGGACATGCCCAACTCGTGACACGCGCGGTCGGTGAACGGCTGGCAGAGGAGCTTGGCGAGCGGACTGGCATCGAGACGCGCGCGGTCGTGCTTGGCCATCTGCAGCGCGGCGGCTCGCCCACGGCATTTGATCGCATCCTTGGGTCACGGGTTGGCGCGGCGGCAGTCGATCTGGTGCTCGCGGGCAACTTCGGCAAGGTGCCCGTGCTTCGTGGCACACAGATCGTACCCATTCCGCTGGCGGAATCCGTCAAGCACAACCGCAAGGTTGATCTCGACCTCTACCATCTGGCCGAACAACTGACGTTCCCGGCCTAAGCGTGGGATCGTGGCACGCTCATCCCGTCCATATGATTGTGCGCCAGAAAACGACAACCGAGCATGCGGCGTTCGTTGCTGTTGCGCGCTCCATGGGGACCGGAGATGAGCGTGTCGCAATGACCAATCTGTCTTGTCGGCTATGGCTGCTTCGCGGCACTTTGAGCGGGTTGCGCTGTCTGCTGAGTCGAAGGCGTCGGCTGGGCAATGCCGTGATCGTATACGAGAGAGCCTCCCAGATAACCAGTGATACCCAGGAGAATGAGTCCGATCAGGCTGAACGTGAGATAGGTGGCAACGATCAGGCGCGAGAGCTTGTATTGATAGAGCAAGGGCAGTGATACGCGTAGAGTGTCTGCCATCTGGAGGAGTGATGATTTCGCGCGCGGAATCGTAAACCCAAGGCCCTGCAAGATCTGGGGCGCCAGCCACACCAGCCGCACGAAGAGCAGGGTGCCGAAGACGACTGTGGTCATCACGGCGGCGACCTTGTGCCAGTGCAAGATGCTGCCCGCCGCGGCCTGATTGATCCCATGCTCGCTGATCCAGCCGGTCAGTAAGGCGAATGCCGCCCCTGGCACGCCAAATACCAAGCACCACGTCGCGGCAATTGTCATCCCGGCGCGCCGGATAAAGATAGACAGGAAATCAAGCGCGACAGAGGTGATGAGTAGGGCGATGGGAAAGTGAACGATAATCGGATGCACTTCCGTAATGCGGAAGGAAATCATAGCGAGTCGATCCTCCAGGCACTTTTGCCAGTTAACTTGCGGTAATGGCACCCGTCGAGCTATTCACCGAAACGGAGACCGGCGTCAAAGGAGCCGGCGCTGGCCCCGCTACCACACTGGCTGAATGCGTCGGATCGAATTCGGCGCCGTGACATGGGCAAATCAGCATATGACTGCTGGGATCATACTGGACGGTGCATCCATTGTGAGTGCAGACGGCATCATATGCGACAAATTTGCCGTCGGGAAGGTGTACCAGGACCCCTGGGTCACCAGAGCCGGGAACGGTAAAGGAAGCTGCGCTATTGGCAGGCACCTGGCTAACCTCGGCGATTGTCGTTGGTCCACCTGAGCTGGCCGCGCTCGATCCGGCAGCGGTGGCGCCCCCAGTGGAAGTTGTGCCGGTGGAACCAGTTGTTCCAGTGCCCGAACCGCCGTTGTTGCCCTTGAACAGCGAGCCAACAAACATCACGACCAGCGTGCCGACGACGCCGCTCGCGGCGCCTCGTATAAACTCTCGCCGCGTAGTTCGCGCACTCGCGCGCGCGACACCGCGCCCAGGGCGATTGCGTCGTCCCGTTGTGGTGCCACGAACATGAACCGTTCGCGACACTGCCTGTTCGGCATCTCCTGCAGGTGCGAGGTCGAGCGCATTCACACCAAGCACAAACGCCAGCGCCCGCACGAACTGTTCGCGCCGCTGCAATGGGACATGCCGCATGAGCCATACCGCGATGGTCCGGTCATATTCGGGCCAGCCATTGCCTGTGGCCCCTGCCAGCACGAGCGGGATCCAAGCGAACAGAAACACGATATCGGAGCCGTAAAAATACGGATGGACGTTCCAGCTTGCCGTGAGGAAAAAGATGAGATTGATGAACGCGCCAAAGAACGCCGCGGGACGCAGCAATATACCTGTAAGAACGCCAATCCCTATCGCCAGCTCGCCGTACGCGACAAGGCCTCCAAACAGGACTGCATGTGGAACCGCCACTTGAACCAGAAAGCCTCGAATCGGTGAGCCCGTCGCAAAGCGCTGAATCTGCTTTCCGATAAAGTCTACTGCCTTCGGATCGAAGAATTGCGGATCGGTGAGCTTCTGTAGCCCAGCGTACACAAACGTGGCGCCAAGAAAAGCGCGCAGCGGAAGCAGCACCCACAGCGGCAGAGCAATGCGTCCCCAGGAGTTCTTTTCGTCAGCAATCTCGACATGCTCCTGTCGAGAAGAAGAAGGCACCAAAGGATGCAAGGTATTCGTTTGCTTCATGTGTGACCCGTGTATCTACCAGATCAGAAAGTCCACACCAGCTTCCCAACACCGAAGCTGGCAACCATCGTATTGCTTGATCGCAACTACACACGCACATGCGAAGCTAGCACTGCGATCTTAAATATCTCTGGGGAACAACTGAGAAGGCTCTCATGTTGCCGCCGTGCCAGGCCATCTAACGTCTCTAGCTCAAGTGATAGAATACGGGTAACATAGAGTGCTGTGCCCCAAGAGGTGTTGCCACAATGCATATACTCCTCGTCGAAGACGAAGTCAGGCTCGCACGCAGTTATCAGCGCAACCTCGAAGAGGAGGGTCATCGCGTGGAAGTCGCCTATGACGGCGATAAGGGCTATGCGCTCGCGATGGAACACGCCGACACACTCGACGTTGTGATCATGGATGTACTGCTGCCGGGCAGATCCGGCATCGCTGTCTGCAAGGCGCTCAGGCGCGATGGTTTCAATGCCCCCATCTTGCTGCTGACGGCGCTCGATCAGACTGAAGATAAGGTCAACGGACTGGATGCCGGCGCCGACGATTACCTCACCAAACCGTTTCCGTTCGAGGAGCTGCTAGCGCGAATCAGAGCGCTTGGCAGGCGCCCGCACAAGTTCGACCCGGTTTCGGCGGCGACGCAACTCAAAATTGGTGACCTGGTGGTGGACTTGCTGCGTCATGAAGTGTGGCGCAGCAATCAACTCATTCCGCTGACCGTACGTGAGTTCACTTTGCTGGAATATCTCGCGCGCAACGCGAATCGCGTGCTGACGCGCGCCCAGCTCACTGATCGCGTCTGGCCGGAAGGCACGGAAGCGGGCAGCAACGTCCTCGACACATACGTGCATTACCTGCGCGACAAGATAGATCGCGATTTCGACGTCAAGCTATTACACACTGTGCGTGGAGTTGGTTATACGCTCCGCTCACCTGACGAGAGGTCCTCACGGTGACCAGCCCGGCGCAGTCATCTGAGCGCCTGGGTCGCGCGCAGCGGATTCGCCTGCGGCTCGCAACTCTGGCACATGCTCTGAAACGGGACAACGGCTCGCAGGCCGGCACGACCATGCCATATACCGCGTCGCGCAGGCGGTTGGTGTTGATCAACCTGCTCGTGGTATCTGGCATCCTGCTGGCAATGGCCATATTTGTTTATGCCTGGGAAGCTCATGTCAGCGACCAGCAAGTGAATGAGCAACTGATTCACTGGGCCGCGAGAGGCGCGCCTGCCGATGCCGTACCCACAGACACCTCGGACGAAGGCGCTTCCTCGAACGCGCATAGCGATGTCGAAACGTATGAGCCGTCAAGTCCCAATGTGTTCTCAGTGATCATTAATCAGCAGGGCAAAGTCACCTTCGATCCTGGCAATGTCGGCTCGATCAGTGGATTGCCCGATCTAGCAGCCGCGCAGCCTGTGTTGCATGGTGAGCAGGCGAGCACGCTGGTAACGGTGGGATCGCACGACAGCACGTACCGGCTGTATACCGTCCCAATCGTCGATCACGGCAACATTGTGGGCGCGCTGCAAACGGGCACCTCACTTGCCGCGCGCGATCGCACGCTGCACGATCTCTTTTTCACCTTGCTTGGTGTCAGCATCGTCTGCCTGCTATTGACTGCCGGTGCCAGCCTATATCTGGCTGACCGTGCCCTCGTCCCGATGGTTACCGCGTACGAGCGACAGCATCGCTTCACCGCGGCCGCATCTCATGAGTTGCGCACCCCGCTGGCTATCGTGCGCTCACAAGCAGAGCTAGTGGAAAGGTCCCTGCAGCGGGTAACACAATCCATCAAGCGCGGTAGCGCGGTTCAGGCCGAAACGCTGGAGCAGACCCGAAGTGATGTGCGAGAGATCGTCGATGAGGTGGATTATATGACCCGCCTCGTACGCGACTTGCTGACGATTGCACGTGATGAGAGTGACAGCCGCGGTCTCTCGTGGTCATCCGTTGATGTGCGCGCGCTTGCCAGAGATCTCGTGGGACGGATGCAGCCGCAGGCTGAGCGGCAGCATCTTGCCTTGACGCTGAGCGACAGCGCTTCGGATCAGCCTGCGGCAATCGTCCGGGGCGATGCTGACCGGCTTCGTCAGCTGATTCTGGTGCTCGTGGAAAACGCCATTCGCTATACACCCGCGGGCGGAGCGATCACGGTTGGGGTGCGCACCAGTACAGGCCGGCGCATACTGCATGGGCACGGGGGCAATGTGCTCATAACCGTCAGCGATACGGGGCAGGGCATTGCTCCCGATGAATTGCCTCGTATATTCGAGCCTTTCTACCGGGCAAGGCATGAACGTACCTCACAAGATGACCACACAGGCGCGGGGCTCGGCCTGGCGCTCGCGCGCTGGATCGTCGCCGCTCATGGAGGAGAAATTACCGTCACAAGCACGCTTGGCAAAGGAACGACGTTCATCATTAGCATTCCTCAACAGCACGATGAGTAAACATGCGGATGAGGCAGCCGTATTCACCGGCGTGTGAAGCGCGAGGAGGAGAACGATACCATGTCCCACGAAGATAGCGCCAGCAACAGCGCGCAGAAGCACAACAGGCAAAATCCGCAGCCAGGTGAAAGGAGCAAGCTGCGCGCGTGGGCGGACCATGTGGAAGAGCTGATCGCCGAGGCGCGGGAGCGGGGTGACTTCGACCATCTGCGCGGGGCGGGCAAACCCCTCGATGTGTCGACAAACGTGTACGCTGGAGATATGGCGCTGGCATACAGCCTGCTCAAGAACAATGATCTACTTCCGCCAGAACTGGAGCGTGTGCGCGAGATCGATGCCGAGCTTGCCCGCGCCGATCAAATGCTGGATATGCTCCGGCATCATCGGGATGTGATCATGCGCAAATCCGGCGCTGGCTTTCGCAGCGATCGCCGCGCGTATAATCTCTTGCGAGATAAGACGGAATCGCGCTACACAGCGGCGCTCCGGGCGATCAACAGCCAGATACTGAGTCTGAACATCGTCGCGCCTGCTCCGCTGCACCGGCGCACTATCGACGTCGCGGCGAAGCTTTCCGCATTCGCGGAGGCGTTTCCGCGACTAGCGGAATAACGCTGTTATGAAAGTGCCTCACATCTTACGCCGCCTGCCTGGCGAGCATCCAGGGCTCTCCACGGATATGTATCACCCTGACGCCGCGTATGTCAGTTGGGTCAGCGGGCGGAACGGCCTGACGACATTCGATCTGTACGTGCGCTCGGCGCCCTTTGGCGGGTCATACCTTCTGCTGGCCGGACTCGAAGAAGCCCTCAATTTCGTTCAGGCATTTCACTATACGCCTGAGGAGTTGACCTTCCTGGCGCATATTCGCGACTATGACTCGGCGTTTCTGGATGAGTTGGCCCAGTTGCGCTTTACAGGTGAGATTCTCGCCATGCCGGAAGGAGCCATTGCCTTTCCCAATGAGCCGCTGCTCCGCGTGACTGCTCCATTCCGTGAAGCCGTGCTCATCGAATCCGCACTCTTGCAGGCCATCAATCTGGCGACACTGATCGCCACAAAGGCGTCGCGTGTCGTCTGGGCATCGCAGCAGAGGAGAGTCTCCGAATTCGCCTTCCGGCGCGCGCAGAATCCGATGGTCGTGGCACGCTCATCATACATCGGCGGATGTTCCAGCACGTCGCTACTAGCCGCGGCTTTCGATTATCGTCTGCTGGCCACGGGCACCGTGCCGCACGCGCTCATCCAGCTCTTCCCGACAGAGGAAGAGGCCTTCACCGCCATCGCGGAATCGTTCAATCGCTATACGCTGCTTCTGGATACCTATGATCCGCGCAAGGCGATTCACACAGCGATTGACGTGGCGCGAAACGTACAGGAGAGCCTCGGCCACACGCTCGCGGCAGTCCGACTGGATAGCGGCGATATCGTAGATGACAGCCGGTACGTGCGTGAGCAGTTGCACGCGGCAGGTATGGGCCAGGTTCGCATCCTCGCCAGTGGAGACCTGGACGAGTTCGAGATTGCGGACCTGCTGGCAGCAGGCGCGGAGGTGGACGCATTTGGTGTCGGCACCTCGCTTGGCACAGGTGCGGGAAATCTGGCGCACGGCGTGCCGGGCGGCTCACTCGGTGGCGTGTACAAGGAGGCGTGGTACGTAGACGAAAACGGCCGGGAGGTGCCCAAGATGAAAATCGCAGGGGCCAAGAGCACGTGGCCTGGTCGCAAGGAAGTCTATCGACATCCCGAGTGGGAAGAGGACATCATTCAGCTCGCACATGAGCCAGCGCCTCCGGGATATACCCGCCTGCTCCGGCCCGTCATGCGCCACGGCAGGATCATTCCCGGCAGTCTGCCGCCGCTTTCGGAAGTGTGGGAGCTGGCACAGGCCAATCTAAAAGCCTTGCCAGAAAAATATCGCGCGCTGACCACAGCGGAAGTTTACCCAGTGCGCTTTAGCGCGGCGCTTCAGGCGCTACGCGCGGACGTGATCGCGCAAGATGGCGCAGATCGCCAGCCTATGCCCTCGGCCCAAGACGCAGCCAACGGTCACATTCCACTCAACGCGCCTAGTGGCGACATCAGCGGCCTGGAAGACTAAGTTCTGCCGCCGTCCGACCGATGTGTTATGGTTCGTCGCTTTCTTCTGAGGAAGGCGGCGGGCCAAAGCGCGGCAACTGCGGTCGCTCCCAGCCTGCCTCCCGCCACGGTGCGAACGAATCGGCAAGCGTTTCTATAGCTGATGTCGGAGCATCTTCGTCGCCCACGAATTCGCTCCACTCATCCGGCACGCTGTCGTCTCCATCGGTGCCTTCATCAGGCCACGCATTTACCGCATACGCAGCTTGCTGTCCGCTTGGGACGCTTATGCCGGATGCTTCACTCTCGATTGGCCAGGCGTTTCCCCACTGCTCGGCAGGCACGTATGGAGGATCCTGATGCGCAGGGACGGATTCGGAGGAGGGCGCGGCGTCAGCGACAACCGGGAAGCGCGACGTCTCGGACTCAACACTATCCAGCTCCGTGGCACCGGGCACAGCGGTCGAATTGGCGGCGTCTCCCACAACAGGGGCATCTTGGGGCACGCGACCAACAAGCCAGGCAGGCGCGCTTTCGCTAGAGTTGGCGTCCACAGCTCCGGATTGCGGGATACCGTAGTCTGCGTCCGACGCGCTCACGTCTGTCTCCACCTCATCAGGTACACCTTCACGACCGCTGCCCCACGGATCGGCGGGACCAGACTTAGCGCCCAAATCAGGTATCTCGTCGGCCCGCGCAGGAGCGGGCAGCGCAGAAGTGAGCCGTCGCGACGTCGCAGCCGCTCGCCGTGGCTCCTGCTCGCTCAAACGCTTACCCACGCGCTCGTAAAACTCAACCCATGCGAGCATTTCATCGGGCCGCTCTAGCCGATGCAGATGGATGCGCACGTGCCGTCCGGCGCCACGCAGAGTGAGATATTCGGGAACGCGAGGGCTCCAATCGAAGCTTTCCACACGGGGATCGGTGCGTGCTACCAGATTCAGCAGGAAGCGGCCTATCGTGATGCCGACGCGTACCATGCCGCCAAACGGATGGCGCGACCGCTCGACCCGAATGACATCGCGCCAGGGCAGCCGGGCCACATGGCCAGGCTGACGCACCTCGATGGCGCGCGCATCCACCACGTAGACGCGCCGGCGCAATGCGCTGCGTACGCTCATGCATGCAGCGCAGATGCTGAGAAATACCAGCGCCAGTCCAAGCGGGCCAACCTCTGGCAGGAGCAAAGCGAAATACGCGCCCGGAAGCAGAAGGCAGACTGCGAGCACCGCCCACCAGAACGTCTGACTGGCGACACTCTCGTGCGCCGTATAGGGCCCTCCGCCGGTGGCGCCCCAGGTACCACCATGATCGCTCCACAAGCGATAGCGCTCATGCACGGTCAGCTTGAACTGAAGGTAATCCGTGACCATATCCTCGCGTACCTGGAGCCGCCGCCCGTCGCGCGCAAATGCGATTAGCCAGCGGTACCGCTGACCATTCACGCGCTGAACCCGTTCGAGGAGGCGCGCCACATCGCGCCAGGCAAGCTCGGTGCGCCACGGTCCACGCACCACGCTCATCCCGTGGGGTCCGATGCGTACACATACGGAAAGCTTGAGCATGTATACGAGCGCGGCCCAGAGCACGCTCATGAGCAACAGGCCGAAGAAAATCGCGCGCCCCGCATGACTCCCCAAACCCATCTGATGCCAGATGTAGAAGCCATTGCCCAGGAGAATGACGACGAGCAGGGCCAGCAACAGCCAGTCTCCCAGCTGCGGCCCATAAAATGCCTGCTCTCGGTCATTGAGCACCACATCGCGCAGAGGCACCGTTACCGATGGTCTGGCGCTGCGTCGCGGAGGTACGATTTCGCTCACGCTTCCAACCCACTCCTCACATGCGAGCGCCCCGGTGTGCGGAGCTTTTCTGCCCGTCGCACGGTGCAGTATACCAGCCTGCGTCAAACCGCATATACAAGTGGCCTATGGACAGGAGAAGGTATTCTGTGTCTCCGCAGAATGATTGAATGAGCCAGCAGACGACACCAGTTGTCACCAAGCGAGCACACTATGAGGAGGTGCGCGGCCCACTCGATCCGGGAGAAACCGCTTCGCGCTGTGAAGCAGATGTATCAGGCTCGTCAGGCAACGAGGGCATCGTCGAACGGCACGTGTTATCACGTTGCGGCTCACTGCCAGGCTCGCGCGGCCCCACGACGAACGCCGTCGCTTCGCCTCCGGTCGAGTCCGAGCCTTCACCACTCGCCGGCTGGAAGAGCGACGACGGGCGCACGAAGCGTTCAAAGAATACTTCGAACATCGCCCAGCCAACCCCTACAATGGGCACGGCGAAGAAGGCTCCCCACACTCCACCCTGCTTCGCGCCGAAGAGCATCGCGCCAAACGTGACCAGCGTCGGCACCCCGGTATGGTGACCAAAGACTTTTGGCGCGATCACATTGAGCACCACATGCTGCAGCGCTCCCAGTGCCAGTATCATGATCCCCGCCTGTACCAGCAGGTTCCCACCCGCAGGCTGCAGCGCCAGCAGGAGCATTGGAGGCACGATCGACAGGAATGCGCCGAGGAACGGGAGCAGCATCAATATAGCGGCAAGAATAGCCGCAAGCAAGCCGCCGGGAAGCCCCATCAGCGTGACGATCAGCCATGTGCCAAAGCCATACATGCCGGCGATAATGAGTTGCGCACGGAAGAAGCCGCTAAAGATATCCTGCACGTGCTGCTGGAACAGCAGGAAATACGGCGACCACGTTGGCGGCAGACGGCGGACCAGTGCGTCAACGAGCCGCGCTCCGTCAGCCATCATGTAAAATGAGATGATCGCCACCAGGGTCGCATCGAAAATAATCGTCAAGACGGATGTGGCAAAGCCAGTCGCAATTGAAACGGCTGAATTCGAGAGATTTTGCGCAGCAGCGGGAAGCTGCCGCAAAGCCTGTTCGACGACGTTGCGTGCATCGCTGGGCTTTAGCCCCAGGTGCTGAAGCAGCTCGGTCGCATTACGCGTCAGGGTAGGAAGATTCGACGGCGCCAGCACGACGCTTAACTGTGTCGCCATGCTTTTGATTTCGGTCGCGATGGTCGGTGCGATCAGCACCATCGCACCTGAGACCACCACGACGAGCGCCACATAGACGATCGTTATCGCCACGAGCCGGTGCAGTCGCCAGCGCTGGAGAAACGAGGCAAGCGGCTCGAGTATGAACGCAATGATCCACGAGAGCAGAAAGAGGAGGATGATATCGCCAAATATGACCAGCACCGACCATATCTGCCCAAAGACGTAAATCGTCAAGGTGATGATTGCCAGCCCTACGAGCACTCGGAGCGAGCGGTGTCGGTCAAAGAAGTCCTGATACATCAGATCCCGGCTCCTCTCGGGAGATTGGTCTCGCGCCTACGGCTATCTTATCTCACCATCGCATACTGAATGCCGCTATCCTATCACAACATCGTATCAGACTAAGAACGGCCTCTCGCTTGCACCCCGAAAGCCACGCGACACATCAAGCGTGAAGGGCCTTGGGCCGTAGCAGTCCGACCGCCCACGCCTTGAGGACAGCACTGCTCGTCATGTCTGCCTCAGTGGCGAGCGGAGCCAGAGATGCGACCGCCAGTTCAGCGTCTTTCCCGGGTTCGAGGGAACCCAGCACGTCATCAACTCCGAGAGCCCGCGCGCCATCAAGTGTTGCCAGTCGCAACAGGTCATCGGGAGCGAGCAGGTCTCCAGCGGATGTGTGCATGGCGTGAGCCGCGGCGGCTTCTTCCCAAATGGAAAGCGAAGGTGAGCTAGCCAGGCTATCCGTGCCGAGCGCCAGCGGCACGCCGGCAGAGCGGTATGCCGCCAGCGGAAGTCTCCCGCAGTGCAGCTGCGCATTGCTGCGCGGACAGTGCGCCACCGCGGCGCCCGTGCCACGCAATAGCTGAAGGTCACCCGGACCGACCTGAACACCATGGGCCAGCAGCGGTCTGGCGCGCAGAACGCCCAGCCTGTCGAGATACGTCAATGGCGAGCACGCAGGAATGGGCTCAGAGTCCTCTCGCCAGCCGGCAGCAGTATAGAGCACATCATGAATCGGCCCGTCATGGCGGGCAAGCCAGGCACTCTCGGCTGGCGACTCAGCCGCGTGAATGCAGAGCGGCACGCCTTCATTCGCGCACCAGTCGCTCGCCAGCATGAACAAGCGGGCCGAAACCGTATAGGTCGCGTGCAGTGAGAGACCAAAACGTATCTTCGCGCCTGAATATTCCCGCTGCCACTGGCGAATTTGTCGCTGCGCGCGCTCCAGCAATTCGGGTGCCTCGGCGGGGTTCACGCCGAGCACTTCGTAATAAAGTACGCCCCGCATGCCGCTCTCCACCATTGGCGCCACGCTTGCCCCATACGTGCAAATCTCGCCGACAGCCGCCGTGCCCGCGTCTCGAAGCATCCCGATGCCAATGGAAGCAAAGCGCTGGAAGTCAGCGAACGAAAACGCTCTGCGTGCCCGAACGAGCGCGACAACCCATTCCGCGAAGGAGAGATCGGGTGGAATGGCTGAACCGAGTCCAGTCAGCTCAAGATGTGTATGCGCGTTGACGGAAGCGGGGAACAGCGCGCTTTCACCCAGATCTACGACCCGCGCAGCGGGATACCGCGCGCGAACGTCATCCGAGAGCCCTACCCAGAGGATGCGACCGCCTTTCACCGCCACCGCGCCGTGCTCCAGCGGCTCCGAGCTGACCGTAAAAACAAAGCGCGCCTGATAGATAATCATTGTGTCCTGTGCGCCAACGACGCGCTCGTGTTCAGAAAGACCGCTAATCAAACAACTGCACGATATGATAGTCGCTGTCGCGCTTGGCGGGCCGGAAACCAGCACGGCGGATCTGTGCCTGTATCTGCTCAACCGTCATGGCCGTGCCAACGTTCGCGCCCGCCGCGCTCACGACATTTTCCTCCATCATCGTGCTGCCGAAGTCATTCGCGCCGCAAAGCAGCGCCTCACGCGCCAGATCGGCACCCTGCGATGGCCACGACGCGCTGACGTTCGCGAAGTTGTCAAGCATGAGCCGGCTGAAGGCGACCATGCGCAAATATTCGTTGGCGTCGGCGCGCGTCCCGCCGAGGCGCGTATTATCCGGCTGATAGCTCCATACGATGAAACTGGTGAACCCATTGCCATTGAAAGTAAGGCTTTCATCCTGAAGGTCGCGCAGTCGTGTCAGGTGCAAAATGCGCTCGTCGAGACCCTCGCCAAAGCCGAAGACCATTGTCGCGGAGGTGGTCATGCCAAGCCGCTGCGCCTGCCGCATTGCCTCAATCCACTTCTCCCAGGAGAGCTTGTGCGGCGCGATAACGGCGCGCGTGCGCTCATCCAGGATCTCCGCGCCACCGCCTGGAAGACCGTCCATACCCGCAGCCTGGAGTCGCTGCAACACCTCGACAAGTGGCATCTTCATGATGCGCGCGATATTCCAGACCTCCACGGGCGAGAAGGCGTCGCACTGGATCTGCGGAAAGTGCTGCTTGATATAGCGCAGCAGATTCTCATAGTAATCAAGCTTGAGATATGGGTGTACGCCACCTTGCAGGAGAATGCGCGAGCCGCCCCATTCAGCCAGTTCCGCGACCTTGCGTCCCACTTCTTCATTTGAGAGCAGATAGCCCTCGGGGCTGGCGGGCTTACGGTAGAACGCGCAAAAGCCACAGTCTATGATGCAGACGTTGGTGTAATTGATGTTGCGGTCCACCAGATAGGTAACAATACCCTCGGGATGCCGTCGCTGGCGAATCGCGTTGGCGGCTGCCCGCAGATCCTCGAACGATGCCTCTTGATAGACGCGCATGCCCTCGTCGAATGACAGGCGCTCTCCGGCCACAGCGCCATCCAGCAATTCCCTGACGGTCGTCAGCGTATGCATGTGTATAAATCCCCTATCCCAGTGTCGCGCACATCCTCACGATGCCAGCATGGCACACTATTCAGCAATATTTGCTTCCGCAATGATGCGAACCGGCGTAACATGGACCAGCAGCTCGCCTGGAACAGCGTTGCGTTTGCCATACTCCTCGGCCCGCTCGGCTCCCATATATCTGCCACCGATGACCGTTGCCCAGTGGAGCAAGTCATCCAGATTATCCGAAAGCGTTGCCGTACCCTCTATCGTGACGAAGGAAAACGGTGGACGCTCATCATCTACGCACAGGCTGACCCACGGATTCCAGCGGATATGGCGCGCCTTGGCTGTAGCACTGCCCGTCGTGAATACGATGGTATCGCCATCGAGCGCGAACCAAACGGGAGCGACATGCGGTCGTCCATTCTCGCTAACCGTAGCCACTTGCATCGTGTGGGGCGTCTGCGTGAGAAACGCCCTGTATTCCGCTTGATCCATCCTGTGCACAGCAAGTCCCTCCGCTACGCGCGCGACAGAATATACTGCGGTTCGAGCACATCCATAAACGGGCTGACCGAGAATACCGCTTTGCCAGGACCCGGCTCGCCGTATCCGGGCGGTGGCGCCAGCCGGAACGAGCTGAGCGTATCTCGGTACGTCTCCAGCAGGCGCAAGTGGTATTCGAGCGGCGCGCCATCCGGATTGGCATCTCCGAGCACCGTCATCGGCTCCGGGCACCACGTCGTAAACCGTGGAGTAATGCCCTTGGACATGAAGAAGCGCAGCCCTTCGGCTGTTGAGGCAATAGCAGCTTCGACGTTCTCGTAGCCGTACGGCTTTGCCATCTCGACGCCCCCGACGAAATTCGGAATGACATTCGCTGGACCAAATACGTCAGCGGCATCGACGATGCGTCTAATCCACTCATCCCGTCCCACATATCGCTCCTTGCCAGGGCAGACCTTCGGGAACAGGTTCGGGTCCCAGATTTCATAGTTGGGGTGATAGATCTGAGCGCCAGCGGCCTTCAGCCGCTTCACATCCTCCACGGGCCATGCCTGCGTCACCACCTTGCTGATCCACCGGCCGGGGAAGCGTGTCTCGATGGCTTCAACGTACCGCGCGTAGAACTCCACTTCGCTCATCCCATGCAGCGAAGACGTAATACTGCCGCCGGTGATGGTATACGCCCGGCTTTCGCTATCGACCGCGTCAATGCGCTCGAGCGCCATCAGGATGTCCTCAACCGACTTGACGCCAGTGTAGGGACGCTTCTGCTCGATCTGCTGGCGATAGTTGTTATTGATGTCGCAAAACTGGCACTCTTCTTTTGCGCCGTAATACTGGCAGACGCGGAAGACCGTCAGATAGACCAGGTACCCCCACTCGATGACCGGTGCGATCTCCGCCACGGGCCGCCCATCGGGCAGCTTCTCGCGATAATGCGCCGGCAGGTCATGCAGGCCAACCTGCGAAATGGGCTGATCATCCACGTGCAGCCAGAGCGCGCCATCTCGCGGAGCCACACGATACGGAGATGCCGGATTCAACCTAACCGAAACGACCGTCCGTCGCAGATCGTACGGCCCACCAAAAAGCGCGATCTCCTCGGGCGCGTGCCAGCGCTGTGTATCATCAAGCTGCTTCTGGCGCACCATGTCGAAAGAGAAGATGAAGTACGACTTGGGCTGATGTTCTTGTGTCTCCTCGACGCCATCATCGGCCACGCGCACGAGCGCGCCCTTATCAAACGTGACGCCCGTACGCAGCAGATCAGCCTTCAGCACAGCCTCGCGCGGGAGGGTGGAATGCCGTGAGAATTGCGCTTCCAGTTCATCTATTCGTCGCATGTACGCCTCACCGGAATCAATCATAGTCATTCAGTGTCATTACCCGATCCCATGTGAAACCGGGTAACGCCCGCTCGAGAAAAAACCGCAATCCACGCAAGTGCTCAGCGGTCAGTTGGTAATCCAGCAGATCGAGGTACGCGCGGCACACGCCCTGGGATAACCCGACACGCTCGGCAGCAGCGCGGGCGATGCGATCAAGATCCGCCACGCCATGCTCTCGTGAGACGCGCAGCAGATCTACCACGCCACTTGCCCGCAGAGCGGAGACACGAACCCGCCGCGCTGCCCAGACGGCAAAGACAAACGGCAAACCCGTCCAGTCCTTCCATTCACGCGCCAGATCAAAGACATACGGACGCCCCCGGCCAGCAATTTCGCGTCTGCGCGTACCTTCAACGAGCGCGGTGTCACCGATCAGCAGCGCCCCATCATGCCGCGCGAGCATGCTATCCAAATCCGGCGCCTCAGTGACGAGCCGTGGCCGGATACCCCATCGCTGCTCGCACAGGAGACGGACCAGCGCGACTGATGTGGCGGAATGGCTGGTAAGTGCGATACTTCCGCCATCAAGCTCACGCCAGTCTCTATGCCAGGAGAAGAGCAGCACACTATCTACCCGGCCATCAGCGGCTACTGAAAGCCGCGGCACGAGCAGCCAGTCGTCCACATGCGTGCCGAAGGCGAAGCTGGAGACGTTGGAAATATCGATCTCACCGGCAGCCAGCGCGCGATTCATTTCCGCCGGAACGCCCCGTACCGTGCGCACACCCGGCAGCGTGCCAAGCTCACGCTCCTGCCGCAGCAGCCAGTCATAGACCGGCACCACGTTGAGGTAATCTATGACGCCAAGGCGTACCGTGTCCGTGGCATCCCGAGAGGCATCGGTATCGGAGCGGCGCGACTGGGAAACGGTCACGGGCGCACGCTCCTCTCCCCAGGAACGGGGGCATCCGGTAGAGAGACGCCAACCGAGCGCAACAGCAACTGCCGAAGCTGTGGCAGAACGCTATCGAGCGAGGCCGGTTGAGCCGTTACCAGCCAGCGCACGACAATCTCATTGATTGCGCCGAGCCATGCCCACGCGGCCGTCTCCGTATCCAGCGGCTCAATCGCCCCAGCGGCGACCGCCCGATCCAGATGCACTTTAATCATGTCCGCGAAGTAACCCCGCGTGCGCAGGAGTTTTTCATCGAAACCGTGCCCAAGGCCCACCGCTTCTACCAGCAGAATCTTGCTCAAGCGCCGATGGCGCGAAAAGGTTTCTAGCACGGTGCGCAGCGCGGCGTCGAGTTGCGCGACAGGGTCGCTCTCACCTGAGATAGCGCGGTCGATGGCAGTGGCCAGCTTGGGGACGAGCGCGTCAATCAGCGAAAGAAAGATGGCTTCTTTGCTGGGAAAATGAAAATAGAAGCCGCCCTTGGAACTATCCGACGCGCGCACGATGTCATCCACCACGGTCCCGTGGTAGCCCTTCTCCGCAAAGACACGCTCGGCCGCATCAAGCAGACGCTGGCGCGTGGCATCCTTGTCTCGCACCGCAGCGCGTGCGACGTGCGGCCGCGTGTCCTCTGTGGCGGTCGCTGGCGATTGCGAATCCATCACTTACCTCCCTAGCCACGCCGCAGCGAACAAACCGACTCGACGGTCTGTAAAGGATTGTAGGCGGAGTGGTATGCTGCGTCAAGGCTAGCGGGAGCCAGGAGATCTGCTCGCCAGCGGGATGCGAACACCATTGATGGGATTGTGATGCGTGACGCGAGATGACCTGCGTAGCAGAACTGAGCAGGTCGGGTTTCCGGCTCGCGCACCTGCTCAGTCTGGAGAGGCACCACAATGTCACCCACGGCATTTCAGCCATATTTCTCAGCCAGCACAGGTGCCGGAGGCGCTCTGATCGGCCTGCTCTTCATCGCGATTTCTATCGCGCCTGAGCGCACGTTTGGCAAAGGAGCGACGTTTCAGCGCAAGCTCATCGCGTCATCGGCATTTACGGCTCTGGTGAACGCGTTCTTCATCTCGCTTGGCGCACTCATCCCGAATGCGACGTTTGCTCTGCTCGGCGGCATATCGGCGACGATGGGCACGATCGGACTGCTCAATACTCTCTATCTGGCGTGGGACGTAGTGGACCGGCGCCAGGAGAGCTCGCTGCGCCAGTCTGCGCTGCTCGTGATAGCATCCCTCGCCATCTATGGCGGCGAGTGCGGGGCGGGGTTGTCCCTGGTGCGCTCCGACCATAATGTGAATTCCGCGTTTATCATTACGAATCTGCTGCTTGCGGTGTACGGCATTGGCATCATGCGCGCCTGGCAGCTCCTCGGCGGCGAACGCGGCAGCCTCATCGGGCAGATCATCGCGCTAATCATCCCCGAGCGGCCAAAGCGCGGCGCCGCTGACGCGCATGAGGAAGACGCCGTACATGCCGTCAATCGAAGCGAACCACGAGATCGCTGATCGGTCTATGCGGCCTGCGCTTTGGCTCAGCCGCTTTATAGCCCACCGTGATGAGCGCGTGGGGTATAAGCGCGGCATCGAGGTGGAGCGCCTCGCGCACGGCGTCGGGGCAAAAGAGCGGCGCGCACATCCACCCAGTATCAAGTCCTATCGAATAGGCCGCTAGCAGCATGTTTTGCAGCGCAGCGCCCAGGCTCTGCACAGCCATCGTCGTCTCGGCCCGCTGGCGCGCTGGATCGGGATAGCGGTCCAGATCACTCAGATACAGGCAGGCCAGCACAAGCGCTGGCGCATTTCGGATACGCTGGCGCGATTTTTCCAGGCGGAGCGCGATGACCTGCGGCGGCTGTCCATCCATCTCCAGCGTAGCCTGCCATTCCGTACCCATCGCGCCGGCCAGTCGGTCCTTCGCCTCGCGGCGCGTCAATACGACGAAGCGCCATGGCTGCGTCCCGTGTGGAGAAGGCGCCCAGCGTGCCGCCTCCAGCATGTATTCCAGCGCTTCGCGCGGCACGGGACGATCCAGGAACGCGCGGACAGACTGCCGCCCACGTGCCAGCGCCAGTACGTCCAGCCCACGCCCTGGTTCGAGCCATGCGGCCGGCTCCTCTCGCGCAAGGGCAGGTCCCCAGGACGCAATATGCTCTGGCCGCAGCGCGATGACAGGGCGCAAGCCAATATTCATCGCACGATACTGTGGATAGCGTTGTTGAAGCAGCTCAATGGCACGCGCGTGTCCGGTTTCCCCCGGCTCGACGAGTGCCGCTGTGCCAGTAATCAGCACATAGCCAAGCTGCGACCAGTCGTCCTCATACTGATCAAATAGCAGCGACGCCTCGCCGCGCGCCAGGATGTTGCGCACGCGACGCAGCCTGCGGACGCTCGCGCGCTTGGGCTTTTCGTCGAGCGGTGAAAAGAAGCGTTCACCATCGAAGCTCCAGCAGATTGGTACGACATGCGGATGCCCGCTCGCATCGGCAGTGGCAAGCCGGGCTGAGCGCAGACGGCTGATGAACACTTCTTCGACTGGCGTGAGCTGGCTGCGGGCGCTCACCGTCTAGGCCTCTGGCCAGCGCAGCCGTGGCAGCACCTCGCGCCCGTACGCATGGATAAACGCTTCCTGATTGCGGCCGACATTATGCACGTACACCTCGTCAAATCCGAGATCAATGAAGTGCTGGATATGTGCGGTGTGTTCCCCGAGATCAGCGGACATGAAGACCCGTCCCTCGAAATGTTCCCGGCGGACGAGTTTCGCCATCGCCTCGAAATCCTCCGGATTGCGAATATCTGCCTTCGGGAAGGCCATGCCGCCATTCGGCCACTCGCGCACTGCCTGCTCAATGGCGGCTTCGTGACTCTCCGCCCACGAGACGTGGAGTTGAATGATGCGCTTCATTCGGGCGGGATCTTTCCCGCTCTCGCGCGCGCCCAGCTCGAACCGCCGCATCAGATTGCGAATCTTCTCGTCCGGCGCGCCCACAGTGATGATGCCATCCGCGAGACGGCCCGTGCGCTCGCTCATGATCGGGCCAGACGTCGCGATGTAAATCGGCGGGGGCGCATCCGGTCGCGTATAGAGCCGAGCGCTTTCAACGGTAAAATGCTCACCATGATGCTTGACCACCTTGCCACTGAAAAGCCGCTGAATAATATCAATGGATTCGACGAGGCGATCCAGCCGGACCGGCGCTTCGGGCCAGTAGCTGCCCACGACGTGCTCATTAAGAGCTTCGCCCGCGCCGACACCCAGCCAGAAGCGGCCAGGGAACATAGCAGCCAGCGTAGCTGACGCCTGCGCGAGAATCGCTGGATGATAGCGAAAGCCCGGCGCCGTGACGCCCGGTCCGAAGCGAACCCTGCTCGTGGAAGCGCCCAGCGCTCCCATCCATGCCCAGACAAAGCCACTCTGCCCTTGCTGCGGCGTCCATGGATGAAAGTGATCGGACGCCATGATCGAGCCAAAACCAGCGTCCTCAGCCTGCCGCGACCAGCCCAGCAAATCGGTCGGTGTGAACTGCTCGAACATGGCCGCATATCCCAAAACGCCCATTGCGTCTCTCCTTTGAGGTGATAGGTGTGCTGCAAGCGCGACACGCTTAACGGAACAGATCTGCCGCTGGGTCCATCACGAGATCCCGCGCGTGACCATCGCCGCGCCTATACGCATAGCCACGTATGACGACGAACGGACAGCGGCGTACCTTTCCGCTCGCAAGTTCAGCGGCGGCGGCCAGTTCGTCCGCCACAGCCAGCACACTCGCATGCATGATTCGCCCAAAATCGTCGGCTACACCCCGGTAGTCTTCCAGAGGCAGCATCCCCGCGACACCAATCGCGACATTCGTGATGCCGTTACGCCACGGACGGCCAAAAGAATCCGAAATGATGACCGCGATATCTACGCCCAGTGCGCTTGCCAGCGCAGCGCGCAATGCCGCGGCTGAGGCATCCACATCGCGCGGCAGCAAACACGCTGTGTCACCGGGTACATTTGACGCGTCGACGCCAGCGTTCGCGCAGATGAAGCCATGACGCGTCTCGGAGATGATGATGCCTCGCCCCATCCGCACGATGCGAACGCTCTCTCGCAGAACGACCTCGACATAGCGCGGATCTTTATTCCACCGTTGGGCGAAGTTCATGGCAAATTCAGACGGGTGAACGGTCTCCAGACTGACGAGCTGACCTTCGGCCTTCGAGACGACTTTCTGGGTGACGACAAGCACGTCTCCAGAGCACAACTCCACCCCCGATGCGTCAGCGGCTCGTGCGACGAGCCGCGCCAGATCATCGCCCGGGCGCACCTCAGGCACATCATGCAGCCCGATGATCTGGACTGGTGCTCCAGTTTCGGGCGCCGGATTGCTCACGGATGGCTCCCCTCTCTGGCATTCGCCCATCTATCGACGGCGCTTGGCGTCCACAGACCCAGGCCGCTCAACTGCTCCACATCGCGGACTGTATCGACATCAAAGGCGAGATGAGCATTGCGCATCACGGTGACACACGCCCCCCGCTCATGGGCGAGCGCCTGATGGTGCTCCAAACTGCGCTCCCCAAAGGCAAACGGCATTGCCATGCCGGGGTAAACGAGCAGGGCATTCGTGCCAACCTGGTGACGGTCAGGTGCGAGCACCACGGAGGATACCTCTCCCTGCCCGCAACACGCGTCCACAAGCATGCGAATATCCGCGCCCGTGACGAGAGGTACATCGGGCAACATCACCAGCGTGCCATCCGCGCCCTGCCGCTCGGCCCAGCGACGGCCTTCTTCCAGACCAGCATTCAGGCCATCGCTTGTCTGCTCGATTGCGAAGATAGTTCTGGAAGCCGCCCAACGAGCCAGCCGCGCATCCGGCGTCACCAGCGCGATTTCCGCAATGATACCGGACTCAGCGAGTGCCCGGAGCGCGCGACCCGCCATCCAGACCACCAGACGTTCGCGCTCCTGTGGTGTGAGCGTCGGCGCGAGGCGCGTCTTGACGCGAGAGAGCGCATTGACAGGCAAGAGTGCGACGATCTTCACCTGTTCTCACTTTCCGCTTGCGCATCGTGAGACCCATCACGCATGAACGCTAAAACGTCTCGGGCCAGCCGCAGGCGGTCCGCGGCTGCCTCCATGATGGTATCTGTTACTAGCACGCGCACTCCAAGCTCTTCGATCCTGCGCGCCTGGTCAGCGTCTGCCTGATCTATCACAAAGCCTGTCAGGATATCCCGATACAGCCAGGCCACGCCAAATGCCGATGCCTCACCACCCAGGCCGGTCAGCATGCGGTCAGCGGGACCGCGCAAGGCTTTGCCGCTGACAATCGGGCTGACAGCGACAACGGGCACCCGGCGGCGGCGCACGTAGTCACGCATGCCGGGCACGGCGAGTATCGGGCCGATACTGACAACCGGATTGGATGGGCACAGCACAATGCCATTGGCCGCATCGAGCGCCTCACGCACGGCAGTTGTCATGCCGGCGCGCTCGATGCCGTCGAAGCGCACACCAAGCACATCTTCACTGTGATGATGGCGTACAAAATACTCCTGGAAGGCCCGCTCACCCGCCGGGGTAGTCACGACGGTCGCTACCAGCTCATCGCACATCGGCAGCAACCGCGCACGCACGCCGAGCGCATGTGCCAGCGTCTGCGTTACACGTGACAGCGGCCATCCCATCCGAAGCCACTGCGTCCGCAGAATATGCGTCGCGAAATCGCGGTCTCCGACGCGAAACCACGTATCCTCGCCATAGCTGCCGAGCATATCCAGTGTCGCGAAGGTATCGTCTCGGATGCCCCAGCCCGTTTCCGGATTGGCAATGCCGGCCAGTGTGTACAGCACGGTGTCGCAATCCGGGCAGATGCGCAGCCCATACAGGTCGAAATCATCGCCAGTATTGTTGATGACCGTCAATGCATCGGGTCCAAGCTCGCGATACAGGCCATCCGCGAGCTTCGCGCCTCCCACGCCTCCGGCGAGTGCAACGATCATATCAGTCAAATCCCTGCAATACTGCCCGCGATGGTACGAGCCTGACGGTCACGCGGTGCTCCTTGCTGAACTGCTCGCGTGACTGACGGGTGGCAACCGCAGGGCCATTGTAGCGCACCGAGAGCTGGTAGATATCGCGCTGAGCGACCTCCTGGTCGTCAATCAGCTCCGCGTCACCAAGAAATGTCACGGCACGCGGGCCGCCCGTTACGCAAACTGAAATACGCGGGTCACGCCGGATATTTCGCTCTTTCACCCTCCCCGCAGCGGTGTTCATCACGATGACGCCATCCCGGAACTCGTACCAAAGTACCGTCTGCTGGGGCATGCCGTCGCGGCCAATCGTAGCCAGCACGGCATGGTGCGGCTGCGCGAGAAAATCAAGGACGTCGGCGCTCAAGTCAAGATTCATAATGGTGCGCGTACTCCCGATCACTATCGGCCAGCGGGACGGATCTTCTCAGCTTCAGGGATGACCTCCGCGCCGAGAAGGTCAAATACCGCCGGATCGCTTACGTTCGGCATGTTGAAGATCGCGTGCTCGATGCCCAACTCCGCGAGTCGACCAAGGTAATCGACTGCCGCAGATGGCGTCATCGTGCCATTTGCGCCATCACGGCTCAGGCGCAGCGTATCGAGCGTTGTCTTTTCGATCTCGCCATAGGGGCGACCCACCCGCTCGCAATGCTGCTGCAGCACTTCCAGCTTGTGGCGCAACTCGGCTTCGCCCAATCGGGCAAAGAGATTGCATGCATCAGCATACTGCGCCACGAGCCGCAGCGTCTTCTGCTCTCCGCCTCCACCGATCATGATGCGGGGATGCGGTCGCTGCACGCTCTGCGGATTATTGAGTGGACGCTCCAGCGTATAGTACTTCCCCTGAAACGGCCGCTCATCTCCGGACCACATCTGATTCGCGATTTTCAGCGTCTCTTCCAGCCGCTCGAAGCGTTCGGCTAGCGGCGGAAATGGAACGCCGAGCCCCTTGTGCTCTTCTTCATTCCAGGCTGCGCCTATGCCAAAATAGGCGCGCCCGTGCGAGAGCACATCAAGCGTGGTCGCCGTTTTCACCAAAATGCCAGGGTAGCGATACGTGACGCCCGTCACCAGCGTACCCAGCCGGACACGGTTCGTGATGCCCGCCGCGTATGCCAGCGCACTCCATCCTTCGAGCATCTCGTTTTCTGATGGCCCAACCGTCCGAATCTGAAAGAAGTGATCCATCACCCAGAGGCTATAGAAGCCGGCACGCTCGGCGCGCCGCGCGATCATGCCGAATGTATCACCAAGTGTGCTTTGGCCCTCAGGCCAGGTAAAATTCGGAACTTGTAGACCTACCCGCATGAATTGGCTTTCCTCCTGCCTCGATATGTCATCCACACGCTCGCTCATGGTCAGGCCACTATAAAAAGTATAGCAAAACCAGCGATCAGCGCATCACATTGCATCCGGTATACTCTCTGCGATACAGATCATAATTGATATCGGGGAGATCATGCGATGCACTGCAGACAATGTGGCGCGCCGGTCTATCTGGGCCAGGCGAACTGCCTGCATTGCGGAGCGCCACTGCGAATCGAGCGCTCCAGCCCGGAACTGGCGCATCCGGCACACGGGATTCCGACGGAGCCGTTCGAGCCATCGGTTTTCGGGCCGCCGCTCGCAACCGAGGTGCCTCCGGGCGCTCTGGACGATAGCCCGCCCGTTCGTCGCGTGGCAGGCTACCATCCCGTCGACCTGCCACCTCCTCCCGCCAGCCGCAGCGCGTGGCGCGGGTGCGTGAGGGTCATTCTGGTCGCGCTGCTTGTGGTTGCATGCGTCATCCTCGTGCTCTCACTCTGGCCACGGCTCCCCGTGCACCACGTGCCTCTGCCACGATTTGGCGATATTGCTTTCGCATGGTGCGCGGCATGCTAGTGCATGGTAAGCCGATAATCGCGAAAGGAGACACTGCGCGAGTGGATTCGCGCAGGCAGGCGCACAATGGATGAAGCAGCAAAAAAGGAGGCGTTACGCCTGTTCACCTATGGTCTGTATGCCATAACGACAGGCGACAGAACGCAATGGAACGCATTTACCGCGAACTGGCTCTCCCAGGTATCATTTGATCCTCCTCTGATCGCGCTCTCGGTAGAGAACGACTCCACATCTCTGCCGATCATCAGAAAGAGCGGGCACTTCGCCGTCAACGTCTTCAGTGCCGATCAGCGCGGTCTGGCTGGAAAACTCGGCAAACCGTTCGCGCGCACTCCCGAAAAACTAGAGGAACTGCACGTCGACTGGACTGAGGATGGGTGCCCGACACTACGCGAAACGCTCGCCTGGGTCGAAGTGCGCGTCACGAACGAGGCACCTGCCGGAGATTCGACGCTGGTCATCGGTGAGGTTGTTGGCGCAGGAGTGCTACGACGCGAGGAGCCGTTGACGATGCTGGCGGCCGGTTTCAAACACGCTGGCTAGCGCGAACCGGACAAGCCAAGGAATAAACCGAGAGCGGCCCCCATATGCGGAGGCCGCTCAGTACATGTTATGACGTCTGCTGGGCGGATGTCTCGGCAATCTCAGGCTGATCAAGAACTACCGGCTCCGTCGTTGCGGCGGTATCCTCGGTGCCAGCCTTACGCTGCCGGGTCTCCGGCACAGCCTTCTTTTGCGGTTCCCAGCCGGGCGCTCGCGATACGATCATGGAGATCATTTTGCCTTCCATGACCGGTGTGCGCTCAATGAGAGCGACGCCCTTCAATTCAGCGGAAACCCGCTCTAGCAGCGCGCGCCCAAGCTCCGGATGCGCCATCTCACGGCCACGGAAGATAACGCCAACCTTCACCTTGTCACCTTCGCTCAGGAACTCCTCGATCTTGCGCACCTTGACCGACAGATCGTGATCGTCTGTGCGGGGGCGCATGCGAATTTCCTTGAGTTCGATGGTCTTCTGGTGCTTGCGCGCTTCGTTCTCTTTCTTGGACTGCTCATACTTGTACCGGCCCCAGTCCATCATTCTGCAGACCGGCGGAACAGCCATAGGAGATACTTCTACGAGATCCACGCCACGCTCACGCGCCATAGCCAGCGCCTGCGGCGGCGTCATGATGCCAATCATCTGGCCATCTTCATCAATGACGCGAATCTCGCGGGCGCGAATCCGCTCATTGACACGTGTTTCCCGAGGGCGATTATCCCCTCGATAGTCCCTGTTGATAACTGCTACCTCCCCTTAATCGTAGCGACATTCTCTACTCTGAATTTTCGGCTGTCTCACGTAACAACGCCGCTCAGCGAGACGCGGTCCGGGAAATACCACGCTCAAGGCTAAACCTCTTCAGAATAGTACCTTCAGTTTAGCACACGGGTACCGCGAGGCTCAAGGGCACCAAGGAGACGATCACGATTCTGTGGCGATTCCCCGCAGCACCTCTTCAAGGATCCCGACGACGGCAAGTCCGGCGGCCACAAGAATGCCTACCTGAACCAAAGCTCTCGTACCTTCTGGAGTAGGATCCTGACGCGCAGGCGCAGGCGCAAGGGCTGTCGCGCCGTTAGTTCCCCTGGACGCGAACGGCATGATCACCCCTAGTTCACCTTGCCTGGGGTTGCCACCTGCAGCATGCGATCGCCTGCGCGCGGGCAGAGGGGTGGGTCGGGAGGGAGCGGTTTGTTCGGCGGGGCGAAACTTCTCTAGCAGAAGTTGAGGCGTTACCGTAGCGGGATCGTGTTCCCAGATAAACCCCCCTCGCTCTAGCGCTCGCGCGACAAATTCGCTTGAGAGGCAGGAGTAGCCCTCGCGTATCACAACCGCATGGCGCGTCAGCAGCGCGTGAAGCCATCCGAAACCGGGCACTTTGGCAGACCACGCGCGTGGCCCTGTGCTCACCACCAGATGTACCAGCGTGAGTATCTGGCCCGGAAATGACACGACAGGACGGGCGCGAACGAAGTGCTGGGCGTACGAAACGACTTCATCGCGCGTGCCCGCAGCAACCTCAACGTATCCGATCCAGCAAGGGGCGCCGGAACGCAGATAGTCACTCACTGACGAGATACGGAACGCTTGGCCTGGAATGCCAATGGTCGGATTCGTCTCAACAACCGTCCCCAGCGGATCGATGATAAGAGCCGCGTGGTTGACCTCGCAACCGGTGACCCAGCCAAGCGTGCGCGCGAGCAGTCCGCTGCTTTGCGTCAGAAGAAAATCCCCGGGACGAAACACTCGAACCGGCTCGTTTACCGTCAACCTGTGGAGAATGGCTCTCCCGCGCTGCGGTACCAGCATGTATCCACACTCCTCGCGTCCGGAGATTCGCGCCACGGTGCCCAGCTGGCGTTTCTGATTCGGCGCTACCTTGTGTGACGCACCGCACGGGAAGCGGTAACTGTAGAGCTTGAGCGCGCGTCCGCGGGTGGCAACTTCGGGCTAGGACGGCCGGCGGATCACCACGAGGGCCGCAGCGCGCCAGCCCTCGTGCAATCCGCAACGCGCTAGCTGCGCAGCGCGGCGCTGAAGCGTTCCTCCAGTGCGCGCACGATGGCCGCATGTGCGCGGTCTACTTCCTGATCCGTCAGCGTCCGTTCAGGCGACTGATAGCTCAGCGCATAGGCCATGCTCCGCATGCCGTCCGGAATGGATTCTCCAGTATAGACGTCAAAAAGACGCACATCACGGAGCAAAGGCGCGCCTGCCGACCGGATCGTCTCCTCAATCGCCACCGCAGCGACATCCTGCCGAACGATGATCGCGAGATCGCGCTGCGCGGCAGGATAGCGCGGCACCGGCTGATGCACGATATGCGCGGGAACAGCGCTGTAAAGTCGTTCCAGATCGAGCTCAGCGGCGTAGACGCGTCCGGCCAGCTCGAATCGTTCGCGCACGGCAGGATGGATCTCCCCAAGCACACCGACGGTGACTGAAGGCTTGTTGTCTATGCCTCCCGCCGGAACCACCGCAAGTGCCGCGCACCGGCCAGGCTGAAACGAGGGATGCGTCGCAGCGGTGAAGCTGTAGCCCGCAATTTTGAGTGACTCGAGCAATGTCTCGATGATGCCCTTCAGATCGAAGAAATCCGCGTCGCGATCCGGCTCGCTCCACCCGCGCGCTAGCGGTCCGGAAGCGGCGATACCCACTGTGCGCCGCTCATCCGCCAGAGAGCTGCCCGTCTCCAGCCCATCCATAGGTAAATACCGTCGTGCCAGCTCAAAGAACCATAACCCCGCATCTGAGTGCTTCGCATTCTCCCGCATGACGTCCAGTAAACCCGGCAGCAGCGTCAGCCGGAGGATTTCCAGCTCGGAGCTCAGCGGATTGACGAGCGTCACCGCTGACACAGATCCGTCAGTTGCCTGCGTTTCCGCGACATCCGACTCCAGCAGCGTTGGAGCCGCGAGCGCATGCAGCGATGTCTGGCCGTCACTGGCGAAGAGACGTGCCTGCGCGCTCACGCTGGTCAACGAATAGGTAAGCACCTCCGTCAGCCCGGCTCCGACAAGCACTTCGCGCAGCATTTCCTCTCGCGCAAACCAGCTATCCCTCGCCGGCTCAGGCACCGGGCCGGTCGGCATGATACTGGGTATACGGTCATAGCCGACGATACGTGCCACCTCCTCGACCACGTCGGCGCCTTCCTGCACGTCATGCCGCCACGTTGGGATTGTCACGCGCACAACATCGCTATTCTTTCGCCCGGAGACACCGAATCCCAGCGACTCCAGCGCGCGCACGGATTCCTCGCGGGTGACCCGCATACCTGTCAGCCATTCCGTCTGGCTCAACTTGAAATCAAGGGCGCGCGGTTGGACCGGTTCCGGATAGAAGTCCACGCGTCCCGGAGCAACCTCGCCGCCAGCAAGTTCAACGATTAGCTGCGCGGCACGGTCGATAGCCAGCGCTGTAAGCTCGATATCCGGATTTTTCTCGAAGCGGCCCGACGACTCGGTGCGCAATCCCAGTGCGACCGAGGTCCGCCGCACGTTCACTGGATTGAAGTGAGCGGCTTCGAGCAGGATACTGGTTGTCTCCGTCGAGACTTCCACACGCTCGCCACCAAACACACCGGCGATGACATTGGGACCAGCGGGATCCGTAATCAGAAGCATGTCGGAGGTCAGCTTGCGCTCCACACCGTCGAGCGTCGTAATAGTCTCGCCTGGCTCGGCCCGCCGCACGATGATCGTATGTTCCGCCACCTTGTCATAGTCGAAGGCATGCAGCGGCTCACCCAGCTCCAGCATGACGTAATTTGTGACATCAACCACCGCGTTGATCGGTCGCATGCCCGCCGCGACCAGACGGTCAACCATCCACTGTGGTGATGGTCCGATCTTCACGCCGCGAATGACCCGAGCGGTATACCGGGGACACAGGACCGCGTCGCGCACCTCCAAACGCATCAACTCGCTGGCAGGCGTGCCCTTTTCCGTGAGATGCACGTCCGGCATCTTGAGTTTCTCGCCGGAGAAGGCGGCCACTTCTCGTGCCACGCCCGTCATGCAGAACAAATCACCACGATGTGCCTTGATATCCAGCTCGATCACGGCGTCGGCCAGCACCTTGCCCAGCGGCACACCGAGCGGCGTATCCTGCGGCAGGATGAGGATGCCTGAGTGATCGTCGCTGATGCCCAGCTCACGAGGCGAACAGAGCATTCCCTCAGAGACGACCCCAAACGTCTTCTTTGGATTGATGACGATATCGCCGACTTTCGCGCCAAGCTGGGCCAATGGCACACGGTCGTGCAGCTTGATATTTGGTGCGCCACAGACCACGCTGAACTCCTCCGTGCCGGTCGTGACGCGCGTGGCTTGCAGGTGATCCGAGCCTTTTATGCGCTCCAGCCAGGTGATTTCGGCTGTGACGATTCCCGGCCACAGATAGTCCACCCGATCAACTTCAAGACCCACCATCGTAAGCCGATGGGCCAGCTTCTCGGGATCAAGCTCAACATGAACGTACTCTTTGAGCCATGAGTACGGTACTCGCATTGCCGAACTCCTGGTATCTACTGTGCTTGCGTATCACAGAATCCATACTGGCGAGCGATATGCACCAGATCAGCCAGCACGCCAAATGCGGTCTGGCCCGGCCCGCCTTCGCCTTCAACGATCGTGAGATCCTGCATCGTGTCAGTGTGAAGGACGAGCGCCGTCTCCATACCCGAAAGGTGCGCGAGCAGTGAGTCCTCTTCCAGCGCGACCGTACGCACTTCGATCTCGACAGACCCACCTGTGCGTCGCGCGCGCACGAGTTGCTTGATCGTCTGCCCAGGCTGCCGCCCCACATGGATGCGCAACATGGCGTCGCGGCCGGTTTGCTCGCGCCGCACATCCTGTGGCCGCGTATCCGCTCCCATCAGGACGTTTGCCAGTACGGTAGCTTTCACGGATGCGTCCCAGCCATCAAGGTCATAGGCAGGATTCGCCTCCGCGATGCCCAGATGCTGGGCGGCCTCGATAGCTGCCTCCAGGCCCTCTCCAGATGCCATGCGCGAAAGGACGAAGTTGCTGGTGCTGTTCAACACACCCTCAAAGCCACCAATGACGGTGACCGGCAGCGTCTCCTCGACAAGCCCAAAGACAGGTGTGCCGTCCATCACGGTCGATTCGAAGCAAAGCGCGACGCCAGCCTGAGCCGCAAGTGCTCGCAACTCACGATAGCCATGCGCGATCGGCCCCTTATTCGCCGTCACGACATGCCGGCCGGCATCTAGAGCGGCGCGCGCATGCGTGAGCGCGGGTTCTCCCGTGAGTGGCTGGAGGGTTGTGAGTTCCAGAATCACGTCCGCGGGCGCGCCGCGCGCGAAGTCTGTGCCATCCCCGACGAACGGCTCAACGCCTCGCGGCAGCGGACCTGCTGGCCAACCACTCGCGGCGAGGTCGTGCGGCGAGATGCCCTGTGGAGCGACCCATCCACCGGCTGAGCGCGTCAGCGCGCCAGTGAACACGATCTCAAGCTGATATGCTGCGCGCAACGCGTCCCGCTTTTCAGTCAACATCTCCGCCAGCGCTCTGCCGACCGCGCCGAAACCGACCGAAGCCACTCGCAGCGTCATATTCGCGCACCCCTTGTCATGCAAACTGTTTCAGGAAGCGTAGATCATTGCCCGTAAAGAGCCTGATCTCACCAATGCCGTAGCGCAGCATGGCAATGCGCTCGATGCCAAGCCCGAAGGCAAATCCTCGATAGACATCCGGATCGTAGCCAACGCCGCGTAGCACCTGAGGATGCACCTGCCCCGAGCCGCCCATTTCTATCCAGCCGGAGTATTTGCAGGCGCGGCATCCCGTGCCATCGCAGACGATGCAATCCATATCAAACTCGGCGCTCGGCTCGGTGAAAGGGAAATAGCTTGGCCGGAAACGAACCTTGCGCTGCGCGCCGAACATCTGCCGGGCAAATCGCTCTACAACACCGCGCAGGTTGGCCATTGTGCACGTTTCGTCGATGAGCAGGCCCTCCACCTGATGAAACATCGCCTCGTGGCTCGCGTCGATGGCTTCGTTGCGATAGACCTTCCCCGGCACAATGACCCGCACTGGCGGCTGACGCTGCTCCATCACGCGGATCTGATTGGGCGATGTCTGTGTGCGCAAAAGCACCTGACCCGGCACGACCCAAAACGTGTCCTGCATGTCACGCGCGGGATGGTCGGCGGGGATATTGAGCGCCTGAAAGTTGTAATAGTCAGTCTCGACCTCCGGCCCTTCGACGACTTCGAAGCCCATCTGCCCGAAGATACGAGCAAGATCACTGATTGTCCGTGTGATCGGATGCATGTGACCACGTGGATGCGGCCTGCCGGGCAACGTCACGTCAAGCCGCTCACGCTCAAGCGCCTGAGCCCGCTCTATCGCCACAAGCTCCCGCGAATGTTCTTCGAGACGCCGCTCGAGTTCCTGCTTGACGGCATTTGCCGCCTGCCCGACAATCTTCCGCTGTTCGCCCGGCAGTTTGCCAAGTGTCTTGAGGATAGCTGTCAATTCGCCGCGCTCGCGGCCAAGATATTTCGTACGCCACTCTCCAAGCGCCGCGCTCGCTGTTATAGCGCCGAGCTCGTGTATGGCCCGCTCACGCATAGTGGCGAGGGCGCGTTCCTCGGGGGAAGGTTCTCCGCTCATACCGCCTCCAGTAAGTGATGTTCACAACGCAAAACGGCAACCTCGTCCAGGGACGAAGCTGCCGTTAGACTCCGTGGTACCACCCACTTTGGGCGCGCCAGTTACGCGCCCCACTCTCGCCCGATACCGGCGGGCAATCCGTGGTCCCTACGCATCGCGCTGATTGCGCGACTTCAGGTGCCGGCTCAGGAGTGAACTTCAAAGGTATCCCGCGCGCTGTGGCTCTCAGTCGCTGACCACAACTCCCTGATCGCGCCCGCCTTCTACTCTCTCCATCGTTGCCAGTGTTATGCAGTTGTGGACGGTGCCTCATGTGCGCGCCGCTGACGCGCTGCTTCAAAGAGTATCACACTTCCAGCAATCGCTGCATTCAGCGATTCAACCTTGTTCCACATCGGAATGGCCAGCCGGTCCGTCGCGAGGCGAATGCTTTCCGCTGAGGGCCCGTGGGCTTCATTCGCAATGATAAGCGCCGTCCGCTGCGTCAGATCGAATGCGTCGTATGGCTGTCTGGCCGTCGCCTCCGCCAGCAACACCTGCCGGATAGCAGGTTGCCCCTCCAGCCGTGCGCGGATGGCATCCCACGATTGGTCCGCGAGAACCGGCAAATGAAAATGAGCGCCGCTGCCAGAGCGCACGACCTTTGGCGAATATGGATCGGCACAATCGCGCGAGAGCAACACCTCATCCACATCCGCGGCCAAAGCGCTTCTGAGCAGTGTCCCCACATTGCCAGGATCGCGAATCGCATCGAGCACGAGCAGCAGAGGTCTGAATCGTCCTCGCCGGTGCGTGCGTATGCGCTCCACGCTCACGTCCGCCAGCCGGATTTCGGCCACCACGCCCTGCGGCGTGCGCGTATCGGCGGCACGCTCGATAGCGGGAGATGCCGCCGGGAAAACCGCCGCGCCCTGGCTTTCCGCCGCCTGAATGGTGCCAATCGTGCGCCTTCCGGCTGCGGTCCGCTCCAGCAGTTCGGGCGCATAGACGATCAGCGCGGGGACGATATTTGCCGTGACAGCGGCATCCAGAAGATGAGGACCTTCAATGAGAAAGCTATCGCTCTGGGCGCGGCCCTTAGGCTGATGCAATGTGCGCAGGTGGGCAATGTGCTGGTTCGAAGGGCTTGTAATCATGATGCCACCTCGCGAGCGGCGGCTCTAAGCCAACAGACACGGAAACGCCGCGCGACCTTTCGGGCCAGCGCGGCGAAGCGATGAAAGCGGCCGCTACTTGCTCTCGGCGAGAGCGGCCTGCGCCTTCTTGACAATTTCGCCAAAAACGCGCAAGTCAGAGACGGCAAGGTCCGCCAGAACCTTCCGATCGACTTCAATGCCCGCCAGAGACATCCCGCGGATGAAGTCGCTGTAGCGCATGTTATACATGCGTGTCGCGGCGTTGATGCGAGTTATCCACAGCCGGCGCATATCGCGCTTGCGGTTGCGTCGGTCGCGGTACGAATACCGCAGCGCATGCATCATCGACTCATGCGCCGTCTTGATCAGCTTGTGGCGCGCACCATAGTGGCCTTTTGTCCGGTCGAGAACCTTCTTGTGCTTACTGTGGGCGGTTACGCCGCGTTTGACTCGTGGCATCGTATTCCTCCACCCCCGGCCGCAACATCACCTGCAACGCGCGGGGACATTCATACTTGATCTTGCGGCTGCTAGCCGTAGGGCAGAAGCACCTTCATCTTGTGCGAGTCGCCTTGCGCCATCACGGTTGGCTGGTTGATTGACCGATTCCGGTTCGGATCCTTCTTGCGGCGATACTTTGTGCGGGCAGACTTGAGGTGCATGTACTTGCCACTGCCCGTCGCATACACCCGCTTTGCGGTGGCTTTATGTGTCTTGAGCTTGTACTTTTTCATGACTCACTCCGGCCCCTAGTGAAACTCAACGCGGGCGACTGGGCCGCCGATATCTACAACTACCGCCCGCTGCGCCACGCACCGAACTAGTATAACATAGGCGATTTGCCACGCGCAAGCGGTATTTTGCGTGGCGGATCGGAAAGCACTGCCCGTTTCTCGCTCAGAGTCCCGATAGCAGATGCGCCGCCCCTGCGAAGATATTCAGGCACGGTATACATTCCCATAAGCAGCCGATTCTATCGGACCGGATGCGCTACCTCCCTATCACGCGAGCAAAGCCGGGCAGGCAGAGTGCGAACGCCAGCATCACGCCCAGCGTCGTGAGGCGGCCATATCTGACATGCTGGCCGGCGTGAGGAACTCGACACATTCGAGTAGCTCGTGCCAGCTCACAGACACACATCATGACGCGCAGTGTTCGCGGAAAAACAGCCATCAGGTACTCGCCAAGCATGGTACTATGAGCAGCACAGGTATTCGCCACCCCGGCGGCTCAGTGCAGCGTAAAAGCGAAAAAAAGGCTGGCAGCGATGATTCCGCATGAGATGATCTCACTCATGGAGCGCCGCAGACTCGTGGCGGAAGTGCGCACAGATACCGCTATCCAGGCGCTAGGCGTCGTAGACGCGCTGGCGGCAGCCGGCATCACGAGCATTGAGATTTCTCACGCGATACCCGGTGCGCTAGAGATTCTGACCCATCTCGCGACCCGCCAGGACGTTTTCGTTGGCATGGGAGCCGTACTCGAAGCCCAACAGGCAAAAGAGGCGATTTCCTGTGGAGCACGCTTTATCTCCGCGCCAATCGTCGAACCTGAGCTGGTTCCTGTCTGTCGCGATGCAAACGTGACGTGCATACTTGGTGCGCTCACACCGACCGAGATCATCACAGCACAACGTGCGGGCGCCGAGATGGTGAAGGTGTTCCCCATCGACGCCATGGGCGGAGCCGCTTACATCCGTTCGCTACTGCAGCAGCTCACCCATGTCAGCCTTCAGGTTTCCGGCACGTTCGGCGCCGACAAGCTCGGTGAATATCTGTCTCTGCCCGTGCGCACTATCGCGCTGGGACAGCTGCTCGTGCCCCGCGCGCTCGTTGATCGAGGTAACTGGCAGGCAATCACCGCCAGGGCGCGCGCTTTCATGGAGTACGTCGCCGCCCCACACGCCAACGCCGAGCGTTTCCTCGCGATGATGGGATTGGCCCCCGTGCCACGTCCGGCGGCCCCCGCGCCAAACCCAGCGCACGCCATTATCGCGCAGATTCCGACCGTTTCCGTTCCGCCCGAACTCAATCCGGCGCTTGCGCCTGTGGCCGCCCAGCGATCTGTGCCGCCGCAACCACCGGCGCCGCAGGCTCCACAGCCGCAGGCTCGGCCATCGGCACCCAACGGTGAATTCAAACCGTGGGATTCGCGGCCACTTGACCAGGGAGACGAAGAAGACTGGCTGCGCTAGGGACGAACACAGTATATCTATCTGCACATATACACAGCGATTGAGGCACAGGAGACACATGAGCGACCCAGTAGCGACGACTTGCGCTGACGAGCCTCCTATCCCGCGACGATCGCATCAGCGGCCGAGCCGCATCTTCCGTCGTACGACGATGCGACGGGCCATCATTGAAGGCACCGCAATCTTTGTCGTGGGCAGGATGCTAGCGATGGTTCCCGCGCACATTTGGCCGGCGCCAGTCTTCCCTCTGGTACTTGTCGTGCGCCTCATACTCTCATTTAGCCCGCCAGTGTGGGCAGCCATGCGCGTCATTTCGACTCGCCGCGAGAAGATGAGCAGGCGCTTCTGGCGTCTGGGTCCTCTTCTGGCAATCTTCTGCACGCTGGCGGATGCGGCGATCGCGCTCACCATCGGAGAGTTCACACTGTTTGGCGGGCCTGCCGGTGCACCCGATCTCCAGCGCCTCATGAATGGGGAATTGGCGATTGGTGGCTTTCTGACAGGCGAAGTGGTGACGCTGGCGATCCTGCTCATCTACTACACGATTGCCGTCGTCTGCACGCGGCTGGCCAATGGCGGCTTCCTGCGGTTTACGATGCCAGCCGGCGGCGGGCGCGTCACCTTGTAGCGCTGTGCGCCTAAAAATCAGTAATCGGCCTGCGCCCGGCAAATCCGTCGTCTATTTCGTGCCACCACGCCAGGGTGTCTTCATCAACGCGCCAGCACAAATAGACTTCCTGGCCGCTACGCAACGCGGGAAAATCCACTAGCCCCACGTCCGGGTCGCGCACAATCACCCCCATTGCCTCCGCCTCTGCCAGAAGCTCTGTGATTTCCGCGGTGGTACGGCTAATATCGACCTGCAGGTCAGAGAGTTCGGAGTGCATGGTGTGCCCATTGCTGCGCAGTTTGATACGCCAGGCGACTAGCTGGGTTTCAGCCTCGGCAAGATGCATGCGCAGGCGCTGTATATCCGTCACCAGCACACGCACTCGCGGCAGCATCGTGGTGGCTTCCTCGATCGTAAAATACCGGGCCACAAGCTGTCCTTTTCGTAACCTGCCGTGGCGGCCAGACCAGCTGCGCGAGCCCCGCGGCGGGCGGCTTACTGGCGCGTCAGCGCAACGATGGCGCCGGCGCCCGGTCCAGCATGGGTGCCGACAACCGGTCCGAGCGCGAAGTGTTCAATTGGTCCGTGCCAAAAGGTCTGCGCCACGGTTTCGAGCTGCTTGCCGACGGTTTCGTCGCTCTCAGCGATGGCGACGGCTTCCAGTTCACCACGCCGCGCGATAAGCTCACCGATGCGGTCGAGCGCCTTGCTGCGCGTCCGCACCTTCTCCAGCGGCACCACCGCTGAATCCCGAACTTCGATGAGCGGCTTCACGCTGAGCAGCGTCCCCAGCATGGCCTGCGCACGGCCAATACGGCCGCCGCGTTGGAGGAAGTCCAGCGTATCCAGCACAGCGATCAGATGGATACGCGAGAGCAAGTCGCGTGCATGCGCGGCCAGCTCTTCGAGGCTCCTGCCCTGCCGGGCTTCCGCCGCCACGATTTCCGCTGGCAAGCCAAACCCTGCACTGACGGTTCGCGAGTCAATGACCTCAATCGGCACGTGTGTATCCCGCATGACTACACTCGCCGCAGTAGTCGAGGTCGAGTAGGAGGCGCTCAGTTCGCTACCGATATGGATCGCCAAAATGCCGGTTGCGCCATCGGCTATCAGACTGCGAAACGCCTGCTCGAAGAGCGCCGGAGGCGGTGTCGCGGTTGTCGGCATGACGGGGCTGGTCGCGAGCCGCCGGTAGAACTCCTCGTTCGTGATATCGACTCCATCGCGGAATTCTTCATCCCCGAAGAGCACAAGCAGCGGCACGACAGTAATACCCAGTTCCCGCGCACGCGCGGGCGGAATATCCGCCGTGCTATCAACCACTACACGAACTGTCACAGCTGCACCACCTTATTTGAGCCTGTACAATCGGATGCCGCCGCAGGCATCACACATCATTCCGCGGAAATGACATAGCTGTAGTAAGGCTGGCCGCCCTCAACGACCTCGATCTCCTGGCTGGGGAACCATTCCTTAATCTTCTGAGCCATGCGCTCAGCTTCGTATCGGCTCGTGTCGCCGCCAAAATAGACGGTTATGATTTCGTGCTCATCGGTGTGCATCCGGCGCAGCGCCTCCTGAACGACCGATTCAATCTCTGTATCAGCGGTCACCAGGTGCCCGTTTACCAGCCCGATAATATCGCCTTCCGCAACGTTGATGCTGTCAATCTGCACTGATCGCACCGCGCGGGTAATTTCCGCCACCTGAACGTGACGAATCGCCGCTTCCATCGCGCGACAATTCTCGTCCAGACTGCCTTCAAAGTTGAATGCGAGCAGAGCGCTCACCCCCTGCGGCAGCGAATCCGTTGGTATCACACAGATCTGCTTGCTGGTAAGATCAGCGACCTGCCGCGCGCTCATGACGACATTGCCGTTGTTCGGCAGCAGAATGATCTTCGAGGCGGGGCAGTCCTCCGCCGCCTTAAGCAATTCCTCGGTGCTCGGATTCATCGTCTGGCCGCCGGGAACGATACTCGCGACGCCCAGACTCTCGAAGACTTTCACCCAGCCTTCGCCAGCGGCGACCGCGACCACGCCAATTTCGCCTACCTCTCGAACAGGTGCCTGGACGACGGGCGGTGTGGCAACGGCTGTGGCGCTGCCGCCCGATTCCACCGCGCTCACGTGCGCCTCGAAGACACGCCCGTGTTCGAGCGCGCTCTCGGCCGCGTAGCGCAGGCTCTGCTCCTGTAGGTTCTCGATATTGATATCTTGCAGGCTGCCCAGGCTGACGCCATAATCAAGCACCTTGCCCGGGGTAGGCGTATGCGTATGGACCTTGAGGAGGCGGCTATCTCCGGCGACGACAGTGGATACGCCACCCATCGCCGTGATCGTGTCCCGCACGCTGGCGACATCGAGGTTCTCCCCATGAACAAGGAAAACGACTTCGTAGCCAAAGTCTTCTTCGATGGCAACCGTGCCCTTGTGTACCTCGACCTGCTGTTCTGCTTCACCAACCGTCATGTGGATGGATTCACCACGGGTATAACGCCACATGCCTTCAAAGAGCATCAACAAGCCTTGCCCACCCGCATCCACGACCCCCGCCTGCTTGAGGGCTGGCAGGAGGTCCGGCGTGCGGGACACCGAAGCACGCGCGCTGGCGACGATATCCTCAAACAGAGTAGACATGTCGCTTCCCCGCGCGGCGCTGGCCTGAGCGGCCTCGGCGCTTTCGCGCACTACCGTTAGAATGGTGCCTTCGACGGGTTTGATGACAGCCTGGTAGGCGAGCTTTGCGGCCCCATCCAGCGCGACGGCAAATTCAGCGGCAGTGAACGTCGATTTGCCAGTGAGACCCTGACTCATTCCGCGCAAGATCTGCGAGAGGATGACACCTGAATTTCCGCGCGCCCCCATCAGCGCGCCGCGGGAAAGCCGCTCGGCAATGACGTATGCGGCCAGCTCGTTGGAGTCCGCGATATCTTTCGTTGCCGCGCGCATCGTAAGCGACATGTTGGTTCCAGTATCGCCATCTGGAACGGGGAAAACGTTGAGGGCATTGATCGTGTCGCGGTGCTGCTCCAGCCAGGCGTGGCCGGCCATCACCGCTCGTTTGAGGTCCTGCCCGTTGAACACGCTGATATGCTTCGAGCGCTGACGCGCGAAGCGCGAGAAGAAATTTCCAGCCATACGTGTTTCGGGGTGCTCCCCTGCTTGCCCTCCATTGAGCATATTGAGTCCGGCGGAAGCCTCTCAACTTCTCCGAAACAGAATATTCATTCACCACGTCTTCATCAGCGCTACAGGGCACCATCCACGCGCAGCGCCTGTACGCTCACGTTCACGCAAACCACATGCACACCGAGCGTTCGCTCCACGGCGAATTTGACTGATGCCATGACGTTGCGCGCAACTTCCGTAATTCGCAAGCCATGTTCGAGTACAACATGGACGTCAATACTGATCTGATCCGCGGTGAAGCGGACATCAACGCCCCGACGGTAGGCATCTGGAGAAAGGAGCTCCACCAGGCCAAATCTTGGATGACGTGCGGCCACGCCCACCACGCCGTAGCTCTCAGCGGCTACACGCCCGACGATGGTAGCCACTGCTCGAGATGACACGCGAATCCTTCCTGGCCATCGCGGCTCCGCTGGCCCAAGCTCGGTTGTCAGGGTCCGCAAGGCTCGCCCAGCAGCGCTAGTACGCTGTTCTGTTGTCGCTTTAGACATCTCGCCCTCGATCCCGGCCCCATTCTCTTGCCTGACAGGCAAACGATAGCGCATTTCCCGTATTTTAACACGCGGTGATCACGGGCGTGCGAGTCGATGCGTTCCATGCACAGACTCGCCAAAACGGCTTGCGCCATGCTCCAGCAAATGGTATACTCGTCTGGTGCCATCGAACCGGGCACTTTGCGCATCCCGCGTCAACTCCGGGATCGGGCCCGCCTCATCTGCACGCGCGGTGCGCGTTTTGGCGAGGTGGTGTGAAGATGGTAACATTGCCTGCCGTGCTGGTCAATCCGCAGGGACAGGCATGTGAGTGTGAGTCACCCCACGCGAGGCCGCCATGCTGCGTGTGGGTTGTGCGGTAGATAGGTGAAGGGGTAAGAAGCATATGGCCGCTCGCTGCGACGTATGCGCCCGGACGCCCCAATATGGGAGCAAGGTGAGCCACTCCAACCGGCACACCAACCGGCGCTTCGCGGTAAACGTTCAGCACAGGCGCGTAATGATTGACGGCGTTGTGCGGCACGTTCATATCTGCACGCGCTGCCTGCGCAACATGGTCAAGACCAGCAAGGCGTAGAGCAGCGACATTTCTTCTTTATGAGGAAGCTGAGTCAGGGGCAGGGAGTGTTCTCCCCGCCCCTTTCGCTGTGCCCTTGGTCAGCCTGCGCTCGCGATCTACACCATCGTGGCGGTTTTCGTCCGCCGGGCCTCACGTGTGCTCAACTGCCCACAAGCGGCGGCGATGTCATCTCCCCGCTCGGCGCGGACGCTGTTCGAAATGCCCTGCAAGCGCAGGGTTTCGCGAAACGAGCGGATAGCCTCGCCCGACGGCACATCATACGGCGCGGACGTCGCGTTGACGGGGATCAGGTTGACGTGCGAAAGCTGACGAAGAGGCGCCAGCAGGCCGCCCAATGCACGAGCATGTTCGGGCTGGTCATTAACGCCCGCCAGCAGCACATACTCGAAAGTCACCTGGCGATTCGTCCTGGCGATATACGTCCTGACAGCCTCCAGCACAGCCTCTATCGGATACTTCCGCGTGACGGGCATCGTCTGCAGGCGCATGGCATTGTTGGGCGCGTGCAGCGAGATTGCCAGATTCACCTGCAATGGCTCTTCGGCCAGCTTGAGAATCCCGGGCACGACGCCAACCGTCGAGATCGTCATATGACGCGCGCCGATATTCAGCCCTTCCGGCATATTGAGGATGCGCACCGCTTGTAGCGTATTCGCGTAATTGTGCAGCGGCTCACCCATGCCCATGAACACCAGATTCGAGACGTGATCAATAGCGCGCCCATCGGGCGCGATCCACGGCTGAAGTCGCAGCTCACGCGAGAAGTGGACCACCTGCGCCACAATCTCGCCCGCGCTCAGGTGGCGATCAAAACCCATCTGCCCCGTCGCACAGAAGGTGCAGCCAAATGCGCATCCCGCCTGCGTGGAAACACACACCGTTGCCCGCGCCTTGCTTTCCGGCGTCGCGGGATAGAGCATGAGCACCGACTCGATCAGCTTGCCGTCCGCCAGTTCGAAGAGCAGCTTGCGCGTCCGACCATCCTTCGCGATCTGCTCGGTCCGAACGCGCAAGGTATCGATACGCGCCCGCTCTCCCAGCTCCGCGCGCAGGCTCGCGGGCAGGGTGCTCATGGATGCGAAATTGCCCTCCAGCCGTTGATACATACCGTTCAGCAGCTGACGGGCGCGATATGCCGGTTGCCCGCGCTCAACGAGCCACCGCTCGACCTCCTCGCGCCTCAATCCAAAGAGGTCTACACGGGGATCACCGCCACGATCATGCTGTACAAGTGGTTGAGATATGCCGGACATGCAAGATCACGATCTGTCTATTGATACATAGTCACGCTGTTGGGCCAAGCCGTGCGGAAGCCAGCGACGGATGCCCGCGTAACAAGTCTGCCGAGGGCATCGCGCGCTTTCCCTGCAATTGTACCACTTCAAGGACTAGCGCCCCCGAACCACATGCGACCGCAAGCGAACGATTCTTGCCTTCGCCAGTAGTAAAGCAGTCGCCTGGCTGGCGTCCGCCGTTGTCGCTCACCGGATGCGCGCGTGCTATCTTCAGTATCCGGTCGCCCCACCTGGTAAACGCTCCGGGCCACGGAGTGTATGCGCGCACGTGAAGGTCGAGGTCCAACGCATCGCGCGTCCAGTCGAGCCATCCATCTTCTTTGCGCAGGGTGCGCGTCATGGTCGCCTTCGACTCGTCTTGTGCGATGGTCTCAATCCCTCCGGCCAGCCAGAGTGGCAGTGTAGCGACCAGGAGTCCGGCGCCAAGCTCCGCCAGCCGATCGCTCAACTGTCCGGCATTCTCATCCGCCATGATCGGCGTGGAAATCTGCGCGATGATCGGACCGGTATCCAGCCCTTCCTCCATTTCCATGATCGTCACACCGGTCTGCTTGTCTCCTGCCAGGATGGCAGCGGCGATGGGTGATGCGCCGCGATGGCGCGGCAATAGCGAGGCGTGAACATTGAGACAACCGTTAATAGGATACTCAAGTACAGGTGGAGGCAGAATCTGACCGAATGCCACGACAATTATGATATTCGGCCGCAAGGAGTGGATCAGGTCCAGCGCTTCCTTGCGTTTGAGCGAGCCGGGCTGATATACGGGCAGCCCCTTCGCGAGCGCGAACTGCTTCACCGGCGAAGGTCCAAGCGTGCGCCCGCGTCCTGCTGGCTTATCTGGCCGCGTGATCACACCTACAATATCGAGCCCGGATGCCCACAGGCGTCCGCGTGGTGCATGGTCGAGCAGGGCGCTCAGGCTGGGTACCGCAAATTGTGGCGTTCCCATGAACGCTACACGCTTCGGTTCCTGAATCATGAACTGCATCTGTGCACCTCCTCGCACGCATCGTGTCGCGTTCAACGGACCGGAACGTCTGCCCGCGCTGCGTCCATGTAGTATGTTATCGTGCGCGGGGTGGCGGGTTCATCCTATCTGGCGTGCATCCGTCCACCGTCACAAGGGGAGGAATGTGATGGATCGGGAAACACTACTCGACGCCGCCCGTGGGGCAGCACAGCACGCATACGCGCCATATTCCGGATTCCGGGTCGGCGCGGCGGTGTTTGCCACACGAGGGCTTGAAAATCGTGTCGTGCTCGGCGCTAACGTGGAGAACGCGTCCCTCGGCCTGACGCTCTGTGCCGAGCGCGCGGCGCTTTCCGCCACACGGATGCTTCCCGCGGAGGAGGACAAGAACGTGTGGCAGGTGACCCATATCGCCATTTCCTGCCTTGATGCCGCGCCGAGCGCCCCAGTATCCGCACGAATGCCTTGCGGCGCGTGCCGCCAGTGGATCGCCGAATTGGCACCTGACGCAATTGTCTATGTGGATGGGGTTGCGCGCGAGTTCCGGCTGGCCGACTTGCTCCCGGAAGCGTTCAGACTTGACAGTCAGCACGATTGAGGTGGAGTTACGCGCACCACGAGTCCCACAGTATGCGTACTATCCTGCCAGTCGCGAGGCGTGCCGCGGGAAGGTCATCTTGCTCAGCCGTCAGCACGCAGTAGGCGCACGCGCCACGAGTGCCTGTGACGATTCCCGCGTCATGAAAGAGTCCCTCCAGGCCGCCGGTCTTGTGTTCCAGATCGACGTCTGGAGGCAGCGCGTCACGAATGTCATCGCCGCACCGCTGCGCACGGAGCATGTCTCGCAGCTCACGCGCATGGGCCACCATTCCCCGCTGAACCTGAGCCAGTAGAGTCGCCATATCATTCGCGGATGTGAGATTCTCTCGCTTGGCGGCACGCGCTTGCATATCCATGAAATGCCGGGCGAGCCTGGTCTGGGCGAGGCCCATGCGGCTGATCGTTTCGTTGACCTCGCCCATTCCAACGAGATCAAACAGGAAATTGGAGGCAGTGTTGTCGCTGACAGCGATCATGAGCAGGCTGAGCTCACGCAGCGTCAGTTCCGTCGCAGGAGCTAGAAAATCCAGCAAGCCACCGCCGCCAACACGCGGTTCGCTGGAGGTGTCGAACCGCTCATCGAGCGCAAATTGCCCCAGCGACACGCGCCGGAGCACCTCAACGGCGATAGGCAGTTTGGCGAGGCTGGCAGCAGCGAAGACGTCTGACGCGCGTATCTCAAGATGTGCCCCGCGCGAGTCACCGGAAGTATTCTCGTCGTCCGCCGCTTCTCGTGCCATCGGCAACCGGCGGGGGGTATGAACGCTGGGGGCAGGCAGTCGATAGGCGCCGACAGCAGTGCGCCCTGGCAGAGTGCCGAGAACACGCTCGATAGTATCGACAAGCCGTTGTGTGCCTTCCGCCATGCTCTCTGGTTCCGGCATGTCCCTCATCTCCTTGGCGTACCACGCGCACCAGGCGCGCTACACAGCCTGGATATATGCCTGGGCGCCCATTCCCAGCATGCGGTCGTCTCCAACCCGGCGGGTGATGTGCCGCTCGTCAAGCTCTTCAAAAATCGCGAGCATGTATTTGCGCGATGTCCCCAGCAAGTCGCGTGCGTCAGCCACTGTGATCGTCTCGTGCGTTTGAAGGAACCCCACGATTCGCCGCACCGCTTCATCAAATGCTGATTGTTCCAGCATGATCGTATCGCTGACCTTCACGAACGTACCGCGAGCAATCAGAGCGGCCGTCACCTCTGCCCCAAGCTCCGCGTCAACCTCGATACGAGAGGGCGGGCTGAATGGCTGGGTGCGAAACAGGTTCAGCATGCGCTCGACATGCCGCTCTTGCTCGGGCGTCAGCGCGGGCACGTAGCCCGCCAACCGGACGACGGCGCCACGCCCAGTAGATTGCGCGCTGGCGGAAGCAACCTCTTCGACCAGGTTCCGCTCGCTCAACGCCTGGATGACTTCGGCCGCCTCACGTGCGCCGCATCCAAGACGGGAGCGCCACTCTTCGCGCGGCATTCCGGCGCGGAGCGGATAGGTGGCGTGGTATTCCGCGACAAGCGCCACCGCACGGTCACGCAGCTGCTCCCAGCGCTCAGCCGCATAGCGATACGTGCCCACGCAGATGACGGCACCGCGCTCGCTCAGGCGCACGATCGCGGCATCAACCTCCTCTGGGGTCAGCCCGGTCACCTTGACCAACTCAGCCACTTCGAGCGCGCCATACCCTTTCCCGCGCGACTGGCCACCAGATCGCTGCTCACCAAGCAGAGTCGCGAGGATGATCTGTTCAGGGTCACCGTGCGAGAGTTGCTCGAGACGCGCAAGCACAGAGGAATCGCGTCTCCGGTGGCGACGGGCGACCGGCTCAACTATCGAACCACCACCGACAGTCAGGCTGGGCGAAGGAATGCGCACGATAAAGCGATCGCCACGCGCCAGGACGAGTGGACGCGTGAGCCGCAACTGTGCCCAGCCCTGCTCCCCCGGCTGCAGCTCATCCTTTTCCAGCAGGATGACGCGCGCGGGCACTTCTGCGGCGCCGGCATACACATCGACCATCGCGTTATGCTGGATCGGGCGCGGTGCCGCGGCCAGCGCCTCCAGCCAGACGTCTACGGCGTGGGTAGGCTGGATAGACTGCGGCAGCACCAGCACATCGCCACGCGAGATGTCCTGCTTGGCGACACCTGCTAAGTTGATCGCCAGCCGGGTGCCGGGCCTGCCGTCCTCGATACTTTGCTTGTGCGTTTGCAAGCCGCGAATGCGTACCTTGCGCCCATCCGGCAACAACTGCACTTCCTGTCCGACATGTAAGCGGCCATCCTGCAGTGTTCCCGTTACCACCGTGCCAAAGCCGGTGATCGTGAAGACGCGGTCAATCGGCAACCGGGGACGGCCAAGATTATGCCGCTCGGGGCTGGCATCCAGCGCGACATCCAGCGCGGAGAGCAGTTCCGGTAGTCCCGCGCGCGTCGTAGCCGAGCAGGCAATAATCGGAGCGCCAGCAAGCGATGTCGTCTTGAGATGTTCGGCGACTTCCTCACGCACCAGGGCCAGCCACTCGTCATCCACCAGATCAGCTTTTGTCAGTGCCACCACTCCCGACTGAACGCGCAGCAGATCGAGAATTGCGAGGTGCTCCAGCGTTTGCGGCATGACGCCTTCATCAGCCGCCACCACAAGCAGGGCGACATCAATTCCACTGGCGCCCGCGAGCATGTTCTTAATGAACCCTTCGTGGCCAGGCACGTCTACGATACTCGCTTCGCGCCCGCTCGGCAAAGTCACCCATGCGAAACCGAGGTCAATGGTCATGCCGCGAGATTTTTCTTCCGCCAGGCGGTCGGGATCGATGCCAGTGAGAGCACGCACGAGCGTCGATTTGCCATGGTCTACATGTCCTGCTGTGCCAATGCAGCTCATAGGCTTGCTAGTCTCCGGTGGGGAATCTGATGCGCCATAGCGGTCAGTATAGCACGCTGTGACGCAACTTCACGATCACTCCGGAGGTGAAAAAGAACCTGTATTGCCCGCTTAGCGGAGCTGCGCTCGAACGGACTGGAGTTCCTGCAGCCGGACACGCGCCATCTGATTCGTGGGATCAACCTTGGCCAGATTCCGATAGACCCGCGCAGCCTGCTCATACTCGCCTACGGAGTAGTAGGTCTGTCCCAGCAGATCATAGGCCTCATAGTTGTGCGGGTCCATCCCGATCAACTGCTGCAGCGACGCCACAGCTTCCTTGGTCTGGCGGCTGGCAAAGTAGAAACGAGCGATGACTACCTGTTGATCGGCAGCCTCAGACTTGCGGCCGATCTCCAGGCAATACTGCACGAACTGCTGCCGGAGAGCCATATCCTCGGGAGCATACTGGATAGATTGCCGCAGGTATTCCAGCGCGTCGTTGTGGTTGTCCATGCCCCATGCAATATCGGACATACGCTCATATACCTGCGCCGATTCACGCAGCATCCCGCGCCGTATGTGGATCTCCGCAAGCTGGCGAAACTGCGCCAGCGCTTCATCAAGAAGCCCGCGCGAGAGTTGGATTTCCGCGAGCTCGGAGCGCACCGCTGGATCGTCTGGGGAGAGGCGCTCCATCTCAGAGAGGACAGAGATGGCATTCTCCACCTGTTTATTCGAGCGATACTGCCGCGCCAGCTGGCCGAACTCCTGCAGCAACGCGCTTTGATCCGTCTGGCGAGCACGAATCTCTGCCAGCGCCTGGTAGACCTGGTCGTTATATGGCCGCTGTGGAATGCCCGCGAAAGAGGCCGACGCAGCGGGCGCCACTTGTCCGGAAGCCTGATAGGCGCGTGCAAGCAGCATCGAGACTTCGCCCTCTGGAGACAGCGCCTCCTCCCCCTCGAGGCGTGGATGCGCAGACCAGACGGTCGGGTCCGGCGGCGCGTGCCGCAGCACGCTTGCTGCTTCGTTGAGCTCCTGTACCGCGGCACTCCCATTCACGGGATCGCCCGAGAGCAAGTATGCCTTGCCCGCGGAGAGATGCGCGAGCATCTCCAGTCCCGGTACGGTGCCGAGCTGCTGAAAAAGGGCCACGGCCTCCTGAAAGCGTCCACCAAACAGGTATACCTGCCCCAGCGCATATCGGACGTCCGGATTGCCGCCCGCGAATTCTAGCGCCTGCGTGTAGACGCGAACGACGTCCTCATATCCGCGCAGCCGGTCAGATCGCAAAGCATGCAGAAGCCTGCTGAGCACATCAATCGCTACCGAACGCCCCGAAATCATGCCCGGGACGCTACCCGATGGCGAAATACCGACGCTGAGATCGAGCGTAATCTGCCAGTTCGCGAGCGCGATCAGGTTTTGCGGGTCCACCTGCAAAACGCGCTGGTATTCGCCCGCTGCCTGCGCGATACGCCCGGCGCGCAACAGCGCCTCTGCATAGCTCAGCCGCACCAGTGTATTATTGGGGCTAGCCAGCAGTGCCTGTTCGTATTCCTGAATCGCCCGATCAGCATACCCGAGGCGCAGGTACGATTCAGCCGCAGTCATGCGCTCGGTCAGCACTTCATCAGTGCGCCCTTGCCGGTTCAGCAATTCGATGAGCTTGACGCGATACGGCAAATTATTCGGCTCTAGCTGGAGAATGCGGCGATACGTCGCGATAGCGTCATCAATCCGTCCGTTCACCATGAATGTATCGATCAGGATGGCATACTTCGCTATAGCCTGCTCGATCTTTCCCTGGCGCACGTAGATTTCCGCGAGCATCTGATGCACTTCAAGATACTGCGGCGCGATCTCCATGACCCGCATGCAGGCTTCGATGGCCGCTGTCAAGAGTCCATGCGCGACGTAATTGCTGATTTCCGCGACGGCTTGGGCCACACGCGAGCGCTGTGGCTCTGGCAGCGTGCCCAGCGCTGAGCGGGCTCCCGAAACCGCACCGCTGCCGAGACTGTGAATCAGCTGCACGAGCTGATCGCCAGGTGCCATCGGCGGCATCTGGTTCGAATAGAATGAGCCGCCCGGCATACCCGGCATACTGGGTACGGGAGAGGGGAAACTCCCCAGCATGCCTCCCATACCATCAAAGCTCACCCCAGCTCCGCCAAACGCGCCGGGTTCCGGCATAACCTGTGCCGGTGGGACAGACACTCCATACGCAGGCGCCGCAGGTGGGACAGATGCCCCATACGCAGGCGGAACTGGTGGCGCCGGGGGAACTGGCGGAACGCTCGCGGCTGGCGGGAGCGGCTCCTCGGCAACAGGCGGGACAGCTATCTCTTCGGCCATCGCTGGCGCGTCTGGCTCGGCCGATTCCTCTTGCGCTTGTTCGGCTGCTGAGCCGGCAAACCCATTCTTGTTGCGTTGAGGGATATTGCTGCCTGCTGGGCGAGAAGCATCGGCGGAGCGACGGCGGCGCACCGGCGGCGGCTCGGTGCCCAACGTTTCACGCATGAGCTGCTCAACCTCCTGCACCTGATCTTGCCAGCCCTGGCTACGCAAGAACCCTAGCAGCGCGGTATAGACTGTCTCCGCACCTTCGGCATCGCTCATTTCGCGGTGAGCTTCGGCGGCTTCCTGGCAGAGCTGGATGAGCTGGTCGGATTCATCTCGCGTAAGGGCATCGAGGTTAACACGATCTACCGCCTCATCAAAGTAGCGGGCAGCATCCTCGAAATCGCCCTGGGCACGCGAGCACTGCCCCAGCGCGTAATAGCAGGAAAGCGCATAGTCAGGGTCGTTGAGCAGTAGTTCAAAGCGGGATGCCGCTTCTGCCCAGCGGTCCGCCTCCTGATAGAGCCAGCCCAGAAAGTAGTGAACATCCGGACGATCTACGCCACCATCAATCAATTCTTCGCAGACCTGAATAGCTTCTTCGAGATCGCCTTCCTGCTGCATCTGCTGGGCTTCACGCAGAGCCGCTGCCACTTGTGAGTTGCTCAGGCGTGCGCGGCCACGGCGGTCACTATCGCTGGGACCGCTCCGATTGGAGCGCGAACCACTGATGTCTCTGGCATCGCCCCAGTCCGGTGACGAACCCCTTCTAGCCATGCGCAAAGCTCCCCGTGTGACCGACCATGATGGCAACTCAATGAGCGACGGCAACGACCTTGAGCAATGTTTGCCAGTATATCCACTCAACCATCGCACTGAGGATACGCGATGGCAGGCATGATGTGTCAAAAGAGCAGGAGTTTTGGGCGATTTATGCTATAGACAAATGGCAGCGAGCGCGCAGTACCACGTATAGCTCAGCCGCTGCTGAAGCGCAGTATAGCATGGCAGGCAACAGCGCGCGCCCGGATATGCCAAAGAGGGCTAACGATAGTTTACGAATTGCAGCGGAACAGGAAAGTCTTTGTCGCGCAGCAACGCGATGACGCCCTGCAGATCGTCGCGACTCTTGCCCATAACCCGCACCGACTCCCCTTGGATCTGCGCGCGCACTTTCGGAAAGCTATCGCGGATCAGCTTCGTGATGGTGCGTGCAAGGTCCTGGTCGATGCCCTGCTGCAAGTCGAACGTCTGGCGCACCGCTCCGCCAGAGGCCGACTCGACAGCCCCCGGCTTGAGGATCTTGAGCGATAGCCCGCGCCGAACCATTTTCGACTCTAGCACGTCGAGCACGCTCTTAAGCGTCATCTCGCTCGCGGAGGTGATGGTTAACTTCTTTTTTTCCTGTGAGATTGTCGTGTGGGAATCTTTGAGATCAAAGCGTGTGGTCACCTCGCGACGTGTCTGGTCTAGCGCATTAACCAGCTCCTGCTCGTCGTACTGAGACACAATGTCGAATGAGTTTTCGCTCGCCATAACGCTTGTATCTGCCTCCCCTGATAGTTGGTCTTGTTCACCTACGCCGCAACGCGCTGATATGGAGCGGGGTATAACGCGGGCCTTCGCGGGTGAGCTCGCTCTTCATCACACTGAGATGTTCGACGTGGACCGTGCCAACCGGCTCGAAATTCGCCTGCGATTGCTCTATGAGGCGCGCCCGCTCCTCCGGTGAGAGCGGATCACGCAAGCGCGCCAGCGTGAGATGCGGCGAAAACGGCCGGCCATCAAGAGCGAACCCCTCATGCTGAAGCAGGGCCGTGAGCGTGCCTTGCAAAGAAACGAGAATGTCCGTGCCGCCATGCACGCCAACCCAGATTACCCGTGGAGCGCGCGTGCCACCGAAAAAACCGATTCCACCCACAACTATGTCGAACGGGTCAACAGTACGGGCCGCCTCGTCTGTCGTGTCAATCGCGGCATCTACCTGATCAGCATCAATATTCCCCAGGAACGCGAGCGTCACGTGAATGCCAGCGGGATTGACCCAACGAACAGCAGGCAGAACCGCGGCAAGCTCCCGCTGCTTGTTGGCCAGGGCCACCTGCACGTTCTGATTGAGCTCAATTGCGATAAACGTTCTCGTCGCCATGGTCTGCCGGTTCACTCCGCATCGACACAACTGCGCTGCCACGTCTCCCGCTGCAGCGTATCACTTGATCTGGCATCGCGCTACTCCAGCGATGACGCGCCATTGAACTAACGCATATTGCCGTCCACGCGCTGATCGATGCGTGATGCGTCCTCCAGCCTGATATTGTGCGTCCGCTGGGAAGACACCCGCCTACTCTGTGAGCGATATGGGACGCGCGCGTGCAACGAGTTATTGAGGTAAAGGGATTCGTGGGAGGCGACAATGCGACGCGCGATCGCGATCTGCACGCTACTGCTCATGTTGCTCGTTGCGGGATGCGCCACTGGAGCGCCCGCGGGAAGATCTACGCCTGCTCTCCCAACCGCAACCGCGACACAAACTCCAGAGCCGACACCCACAGTAACGCCATTCCCGACCGCGACGCCGCTGCCTCCAACCCCGACTCCAGCGCCTACGGCCACACCTGCGCCAAAGCCCGCGCCCCCAACGGCGAGTATTCCGCCCGCGCCGCTCGCGACAGGGCAAGTTATCCTGGTGAGCTTAAGCCGGCAGTGGCTCTATGCGTATGAGAACGGCAGGTACGTATTTGATAATGCCGTGGAGACCGGCATGCCCGAATTGCCGACGCCCTCAGGGACGTTCTCAATTCTTTCCAAGGCGCGCAACATCACGTTCATCTCGCCCTGGCCGGAAGGCTCCCCCTACCACTACAACCCAACGCCGATCAACTATGCGATGGAGTTCAAATCCGGCGGATTCTACCTCCATGATGCCTGGTGGCATGTCGTATTCGGTCCTGGCGGCAATGTACCGCATCAACTGCCGGATGGCCGGTGGGAGACTGGCTCGCATGGCTGCGTCGGCATGACCATCGCCAATGCTGAGCGTCTCTACAACTGGGTACGCGTGGGAACGCCCGTCATCATCAGGTAAGGTTCCGACTGCATGCCCTTCAACGCTGCCCGCGCGACGCGCTCATTCTCGCGCACGACTAGACAAGCGACCTGACATGCCCTCGGAGCGCGCCACCCATTCGGGCTATGGATGTTACGCTACACAAGAGATCTCAGCAATTCCATGTTACCATCGCTCGTGCTTAAGGCAGAGTCGATGGCGTGGGGAGTAAAGGAAAGCGGAAGGAGTAAGGATACCGGATCTCGCCTCACCACGTCGCAAGAGCAGAAAGGATACGACGTCGTGAGACCATCACTCTGGAGGAAGTCGCTGCCAGCCCTTGGAACACTCGTCGTACTGGCAGCCGGGGGAACCGCGCTGTTTGGTTCCAACTACAACCTCCCTGTTTTTGCCGCGCATAACCCAGCACACATGGGAAATCAGTTTCATCACCAATCCAAAGCGCACCGGACGGAGCGACACGGTCAGCAATCGGCACAGGTGATGCGGACCAAGACGTCGATATCACAAGCCAGCGCCACACCGGCTTCACAACAGGTCGGAGTCGCGAGCATGTCAAATCAGAACGGAAAGCAGAACGCTGCCGGAACAACACAACCTGCCGCGTCAATGCCCGCCGTCAATTCACAGAAAGTCTGGATCACATTCTACGCGGCGCGCGATAACGATCCAGCCGGCTCGCGCAGCATCGCCTACCCCGGTCCGGCACCGCGGCATGCGCAGGCGGGCGGCACAGGCACGTACACGGATCCCCTGACGCTCGCCAGTGACACACGCTGGCTGCCCGCCGGCACCCGTGTATACGTCCCGTCGCTCCACAAGTACTACATCATGGAGGATGAGTGCGTCGCCGCGGTGCAGGAATATTCGGCAACGGGCCTGCATCATGTGGACCTTTACATGAGCAGCTCAGTGCAGCCCGGCGTGGTGGCCGCAGAGGACCAGGCCACCAAACCGCAGGGAGAAAACAGCCTGCTGATTGTCAATCCGCCCGCAGGGTACCCGGTTGATACCACACCGCTCTATAGCGATGCTACCGGCAGCGCCGTCGCGACCCATACCTATCCGGATGTCATTCCCTCCAACTAATGTCGCTCGGCGCACGAATGCGTCACATTCGGATCGTCTGTAAGCTCGAAATATTGCTCATCTGCTGCTGGCGTGCCTCGGATGCAGCGGGAATCTGTTCCGCTGAGGTGGCTCGCGGCGATCACAGCGACGAGCCGTCATCACCACACGGCTGTGCCCACTGCGGCCAGCGTCTCGAACGCGAGGGCGGCCCACGCCAGCAGCCTGCCTTGCCCAGAGCCGGCATAATCACAGGGACGACGCATTCCATAACCCGCCCTTGCCCTCTGCCTGGTGCATGGCGGCATCTGGGCCCTGCGTGGTACAATATGTCCATTCTGCGTGTGCCAGCGGGAGCATGATGGACCCGCGGCGGAAGCAGGGGTGGACCTTTAAACGAACGCTAGGCAGAAAGCCGCTACGAGAGCGGCACGCGGGCGGTTGCTGAAATCGGTAGACAGGACGGACTTAGGATCCGTTGGGGAAACCCGTGAGAGTTCGAGTCTCTCACCGCCCACCGGCTAATACCATATGTGACACGGTGTGTTAGAGCAGCGCGGCAGCGCGACGTTGTGGAGCCTGACTTCAGGGTGCGGGCGGCGTGTAGGTATGCGCCGGCCCGCACATCGTTTGCATGCGGGTACGCGGCCCATCGCGCTGACCGCTCTTTGACTGGAACAACACGTAGCGCCAGAACGGGTGGGGTGTGACGGAACGCCCGGCAGCGTCCGCGTCGTGTGGCGACTACTGGAGGCATGAGAATGAAAATCACGGTTGAGCGCAGTACCGATAGTGAAGCAGTCGTCAACGTGGAGCTGGAATGGACGGAACTGGAGAAGGCATCGAACAAGGCCTACCAGCGGCTCGCGCAGCGCTACACGGTTCCCGGTTTCCGCAAGGGGCACGCGCCTCGCTCCATGCTGGAGCGTATGCTCGGCAAGGAGACGATCTATCAGGAAGGTCTTGAGGACCTGATCGAGACAAGCTATCGTGACGCCATCCGTGAGCACGACCTGATTCCTCTGGCCCAGCCGTCTATCGACGCGCCGGAACTCGAAATCGGCAAACCCTATACGTATGTCGCGCACGTCGTCGTTCAACCGCCGGTCGAACTGGGCGACTACCGGTCTGTTACGGCTGAACCTATGGACCTAGCCGTTTCAGACGAAGAGATCGATGCCACACTGCAGCGCCTGCGCGAGAATCAGGCGATGTGGCTGCCCGTTGAGCGCCCCGCCGAGATCGGTGACCGCGTGACGGTCGACCTCAAGCTTACGGTCGGCGATCGAACTATCAGCGACCTGCACGATAATGAGTTCGAGCTAGCCGACGAGCGCGCCGGCATCTTCACAGGCATGGATGCGCATCTGGTGGGGATGACCGAAGGGCAGAACAAGCAGTTCACGACAACCATCCCCGAAGACTACACCAATACCGAAGTAGCGGGCAAAGAAGCTACCTATGACGTGACCATGAAGGGCGTCAAGTTCCGCGAGCTGCCCGAACTGGATGACGAGTTCGCCAAATCCATCGGCGACTTCCAGTCGATGGAGGAGGTGCGCGCGAACGTTGCGGAGCAACTCGCGGCTGAAAAGGAATACAACGCGCGCAACCAGCGCCGGGCGCAGGTCATCGGCGCCGTCGTTGATCAGGCTACAGTCGAAGTGCATCCGCTGCTCGTCGATGAAGAGATTGATACGATGATCCGCGAGACTCAGCGCATGCTGGAGCGCAGCCGTATCTCGATGGAGCAGTATCTCGCCATGCTGCAAAAAGACATGGACGAGTATCGCAACGAACTACGACCAGAAGCCGAGGGCCGCGTCAAGCGAAATCTGGTGCTCGATGCGGTGGCCGATGCGGAGCAGCTCACCGCCAGCGATGCCGATCTGCAGAGCTGGCTGGAAATGTACGCTCGTGCAGGCGGCCAGCGGCTGCGACTGCGCGACCTGAGCTCCGCCCAGCGGACGGCCATAACACGCGAAATCGTGCGTGACAAGGCGAGCGAACTGCTTGTCGAACTGGCCGTCGCCAATGCCGAGGCGAAGACCGCGCAGGCCGCCACGGAAGGCCAGAGTGAGCAGACGGAGGCGACCGCGCAAAGCAAAGAAGCAGGGGAGCACACTCCGGCTGTGGACGCGACACCGAAGGCTGAATAGCCGCTCAATAGAGCGGGATGGCACGGTATAAATGCCAGTCGTTCAGGACATTGGGTCACGCCATAGGAAGTTGCGTAACGCAGTTGACATCGCGCGCCGTATATGAAAGTCTAGAGGAAGACGGAGTCGCTTTACGCTTGCCGCGAACGCCGGGCGTTTTCGGACGAGTGGGGATGAGCCAGCGTGAGGCTGGTAGCGATTCGTGAGCGTGTTGGGCATGCCAGTTGCGGGAAAGTACCCCCGACCAATTTGGAGGCGCTCAGCACGCGCGGATGCTGGCAACGTGACGAGTCTTACGGCCCGAGTAGTGCCCAGTCAACATGCGCATGGGCGGCCGGTTCAGAGAATATCAGGCGAAGACAGGCGTGGCCACGCTAGAGAAAGTCTGGTGGCTTCCCTGCCGGCCAACGAGGGGATGGTATCAACGTGGCGACTACGAAGGGGACACGCATGACCTATCGCTGCTCCTTCTGCGGTAAGAGCCAGGATCAGGTGCAGCGTCTCATTGCTGGGCCTGGCGGTGTCTATATTTGCGACGAATGCGTGGACCTGTGCCGAGAGATCATTGAGGAAGAACAAACCTCCGCCAAGCCCCGCGTCGCTACGGGGAAGATGCCCACTCCCAAGAAGATTTATGATCAGCTCAATCAGTATGTGATCGGGCAGGACCGCGCGAAAAAGACGCTCGCAGTCGCAGTCTACAATCACTATAAGCGGATCAATTCCGGCATGCAGATCGACGACGTCGAAATGGGCAAGAGCAACATCCTGCTCATCGGGCCAACAGGCAGCGGCAAGACATTGCTCGCGCAGACGCTGGCGAAAGTGCTCGACGTTCCCTTCTGCATCGCTGATGCGACTGCCCTGACTGAAGCGGGCTACGTCGGTGAGGATGTCGAAAACATCCTACTGCGGCTCATTCAAATGGCCGATTTTGATGTCGCTCGCGCCGAACGCGGTATCGTATACATCGACGAGATCGACAAGATCGCGCGTAAAGCGGATAACCCATCCATCACGCGCGACGTCTCAGGCGAAGGTGTACAGCAGGCACTGCTGAAGATCATCGAGGGGACGATTGCCAACGTTCCGCCACAAGGCGGGCGCAAACATCCTCATCAGGATTTCATTCAGATCAATACGCAAAACATCCTCTTTATCTGCGGTGGCGCGTTCGAGGGACTACAGACAATCGTTGAGCAGCGCCTCGGAAGCCACAAGACGCTGGGGTTCCGCAGCACAGCCGCTGATGCCGAGTCGAATTCCTCCGGCCAGGCCGAAGAGAATGTCCTGACGCAACTCATCCCGGATGACCTGCTCAAGTTTGGCCTCATCCCTGAGTTTGTTGGCCGCTTGCCCGTGAGCGTGGCGCTTGATAGTCTCGACCGTGAAGCGCTGATCCGCATCCTGACCGAGCCGAAGAACGCCATCATCAAGCAGTATCAGAAACTTCTCCAGCTTGATCGCGCAGAGCTCTTCTTCTCCCACGATGCGCTCGAAGCCGCGGCCGATAATGCGCTAAAACAGAAAACCGGGGCGCGTGGCTTGCGTACAATTATCGAAGAAGTTCTGCTGGATGTGATGTTCGAGATTCCCGGTCGCGCCGATGTGAAAAAGGTCATCATCGACGCTGATACCATTAACCGGCGCAAGCCAGCGCAGCTCATGACACGGAGTGATACGCGCGGGGTTGAGCTGGAGGATGAGTCGGCATAGTACCTCTGTACGGGCCGGAAGTTGGACGACCGGAGGAGTTATACCGCAGCCCGCGCATCAGTCGGTGCAGCAGTGACTGGCGGCAGAACTCACCGGTCGTTTGTGTTTTCTGGACGTTTGGGGCCCGATAGGCATCAATCTGGCGGAAGTAGTCTGAGATGGCGCGCGATGCGGGTCTGCGTACAGGGTTTCAGGTGACCGTTGCCATGATGGAATACGATTTTTCCATTCGCTCAATGGGTGGTCACATATTCGAGGGTTCTGTCTTATGACAACATCTGCTGGAAGCGCCCGATCCGGTGAGACGCGACAGGAACAGCATCCTGATGCGCCACAAGGACCACAAGACGCTGAGCACGCATATGCGTTTGTTCCATTAAAGAGCATTGTTATCTTTCCGGGCGCGAAGCAATCGCTTACCATCGGGCGCGAGAAATCGTTGCTGGCCGTTCGTGCGGCCCTGCATGGCAACCATCAGATCGTGACCTCGACGCAGCGCATAGCGGACCAGGATCAGCCCGGTACCGATGATATTTTTGATGTCGGTACGCTTGGCCGCATCACTCATCATGAGGACTCTGGCGAAGGGACGCTGCAGATCGTCATCGAAGGCGTCGCGCGAGCGCGCATCACGAGCTGGATAACGCAGGATCCATTCCCTCAGGTGGAAATTGAGCAGATCGAGGAGCCTGTCCCGGAGAATACACAGTCCGCTGCGCTCATGCGACACGCGCATGGCCTGTTTGACCGCTTCGCGCACGTCAGTCGCCGGTTCGGCGCGGACGATATCGCCACAGTCGGGAAGACACAGCACGCCGGCGAACTGGCGGATTTGCTCGCGGGCATGTTGCTCACCGACTACGCTCAACTGCAGGATATGCTTGAAACGTTCGATCCATTGGCCCGTCTTGAAAAGGCTTGTGTCATACTGGGCAACGAGATTGAAATCGTCGAGCTTGAGAACAAGATTCGCCAGCGCGTGCGCCAGCAGGTGGACAAGAACCAGCGCGAATACTATCTGAAAGAACAGCTGCGCGCTATTCAGGAAGAGCTAGGACAAGACCAGGCGAGCGAACTCGCCGAGCTGCGCGAGAAAATCGCGAAGAAGGGCCTTCCGGCTGAAGTGGGGGTCAAGGTCAACAAGGAGTTGGACCGGCTGGAGCGCATGCCTTCCCACTCGGCTGAGATGGTCGTGTTGCGCAACTACATCGACTGGGTACTGGCGCTTCCCTGGCGGGAGCACACGGAAGACCGGCTCGACATGGTACATGCGCAACGCGTGCTCGACGAAGATCACTACGGTCTTGACCGCGTGAAAGACCGCATCATCGAGTTCCTCGCCGTGCGCCAGCTACGCATGATGCAGACGCAGCGCCAGACAACGGGCACCACACGGCGAGACGAGCCATCGCCAGCCGCGGCTGTCTCCAACAAAGGGCCAATCCTCTGCCTGATCGGCCCGCCTGGTGTCGGCAAGACATCGCTCGGGCAATCCGTCGCGCGGGCACTGGGACGCAAGCTCGTGCGCATCTCGCTCGGCGGCGTGCATGATGAGGCGGAGATACGCGGCCACCGGCGCACATACGTCGGCGCGCTTCCGGGTCGTATCATCCAGGCGATGAAGACCGCAGGCGTCTGCAATCCTGTATTTCTGCTGGATGAGATCGACAAGCTCACGTCCGACTACCGTGGTGATCCTTCGGCCGCGTTGCTGGAAGTGCTCGATCCCGCCCAGAACAATACGTTCGTAGATCACTATCTCGAAGTTCCGTACGACCTATCAGAGGTGTTCTTCATTTGTACTGGCAACAACCGGTATCAGATTCCACGGGCTCTCGCTGACCGCATGGATATCGTCGAGATACCCGGGTACACTGAGGAGGAGAAAGTCGCAATCGGGCGCACCTTCGTCCTGCCGAAGGTGCTCATGGAGCACGGGCTCAATCGCTCCCAGGTACAAATACCGGAGAGTGCGATGCGCTATCTCATCACGCATTACACGCGTGAGGCCGGCGTTCGCGGGCTCGAGCGCCAGATCGCGACAATTTGTCGCAAGGCGGCACGCAAGATCGTGCAAAAGCCGAACACACGCATCCGCATTACCGAGCGCAATATCGAGCAGTATCTCGGCGTGCCGCGCTACTCACCCGACAAGCTGCTCGATCGTGGTCAGGTCGGCGTGGCGACGGGCCTGGCGTGGACAGAACACGGCGGCACCCTGCTACCTGTGGAAGTCGTCACGATGCCAGGCAAGGGCGGCCTGATGATTACCGGCCAGCTCGGCGATGTGATGCAGGAGTCCGCGCGCGCGGCGATCTCGTTCATTCGCTCGCGTGCCGCGCAGCTCGGATTGCCGGAGAACTTCCCGGACAACCTCGACATCCACATCCATCTGCCAGAGGGTGCCATTCCGAAGGATGGACCTTCCGCGGGTATTACCATGGCGACTGCCGTCGTCTCAGCGTTGACCTCACGGCCAGTCCGCAGTGATCTCGCGATGACTGGCGAGATCACGCTGCGCGGGCGCGTGCTGCCAATCGGCGGTCTGAAGGAGAAGACGCTAGCCGCTCATCGCGTCGGGATTCGCGAGTTGCTTGTTCCGGCGGAAAATGAGAAAGACCTGGCGGATATTCCACTCAAAGTCCGGGCGGAAATGCACATCACCCTTGTGGAGACGATGGACCAGGTTATCGCCCACGCTCTGTTGCCCCAGTCCAAGAGTACGGAGCGCGAGCAAGAACTGATCGCGCCTGACGCTGAGCAAGCGCCGCCAGCGCCGGCACCCTTCCCTGTGCTGACGGAGGATGTCGCAACTGCTAATACCGGTGTCGTGCCACCCAATCCTCCCGGTCAGGTACACGACCAGCCACAGTCTGGAGGAACGCTCTAGCAAGCCCGAGCACACAAGCATATGGTGCGGCCGGTGGGAGTTCATGCCTGCCGGTCGCATCGCGTATGGTGTGCTGAGGAAGAACCATACTGCTTCCGCGATTGACTTGTCACCATGCATAATCCTAAGTTATACAAATATGTGACAAACGGTGCGCAGCACGTATGACTCGACTGCATGGCGAAGGATAGGAGCGGGCATGGACATTATCGTGATCGGTAGCGGCTTCGGCGGATTAGCCGCTGCGATTCGCCTGCAGGCACAAGGCCACCAGGTCACCGTCCTGGAGAAGTTGGATAAGCCTGGCGGGCGAGCTTACGTGTTCACACAGGACGGTTTCACCTTCGATGCAGGCCCGACGATTATCACCGCACCCTGGCTCTTTCGTGACCTTTTTGCCCTGGCGGGCAAGAAGATCGAAAACTACGTCGAACTGGTTCCCCTTGATCCGTTCTACTCCATTCGCTTCCAAGATGGCTCCGTATTCCGGTATAATGGCGACCACGACGCTCTGCTACAACAAATCCACGCCTTCAATCCGGCGGATGTAGCGGGCTATCAACGCTTCCGCGATCACGCTGAGCGCATCTATGCGACGGGACTCAACCTCATCGACAAGCCGTTCACGCATGCGAGCGATATGGTCCGTGTCGCGCCTGACCTCATTCGCCTGCGGGCCTATCGCTCGGTTGCGGATCTTGTCAACCACTACATCGCAGATGAGCGCTTGCGGCAGGTGTTCAGCTTCCATCCGCTATTGATCGGTGGGAACCCGTTCGACGCTTCAGCACTCTACACATTGATTCACCCGCTCGAACAGCATGGCGGCGTCTGGTTCGCCAGGGGTGGCACAGGGGCACTCGTCAATGCACTGGTCAAGCTGTTCCGTGATCTGGGCGGGCGGTTACTGCTAGAGCATGAAGTCACGGAGATCATTGTAGATGACACAACACGCCGCGCGACGGGCGTGCGCACGGCCAAGAACGGTATACTCGCTGCGGACGCAGTCGTGAGCAATAACGATGTCGCGAGCACTTACTTACGGCTGGTTCCCGCGCGATACCGGCGCAGGTGGAGTGACCGCCGGATCGAGCGGCTGCGATTTTCCATGTCTCTCTTTGTGCTCTATTTCGGCACTGATCGCCAGTATGAGAACATGGGACACCACGAAATCCTGATGGGTCCGCGATACAAGGGGCTGCTATCTGATATATTCACCCGAAAGCGACTGGCGAATGACTTTTCGCTCTATCTGCACCGTCCGACGGCCACCGATCCGTCGCTGGCCCCCACGGGACACGACTGCTGGTATGTTTTGTCACCCGTTCCCCATCTCGGCAGCGCTATCGACTGGTCGACAGCCGCGCGCCCCTATCGTGACGCACTCGTGAAATATCTGGAAGACCGCTACTTGCCCGATCTTTCACGCCATATCGTCACCGAGCGCACAGTCGATCCGCGCTACTTCCGCGATACCTTGAATAGTCACCTCGGCAGCGCGTTTTCCGTCGAGCCGGTATTGACGCAATCCGCCTGGTTCCGTCCACATAACCAGAGCGAAGATATTCCGAATCTGTACATCGCTGGCGCAGGCACGCACCCTGGTGCGGGACTACCCGGCGTGATAAGCTCGGGAAAGATTGTCGCAGACCTCATCGGACCGGCTTCAGTCAGTGGGCGGCCGGTGTTGTCGCCAGCGGTATCCAGCGAACCGTCAAACACCACATGCTGACGCATCCGGCGAGAGACAGAATAGCTGTCTGCTGCTATACTACGGGCGTGCGTAACGTTTCCTCACCCACGACATCAGGAGCGGCGAAGTGGCAGATGTGCGGCCATTACCGGGATTGCGCTATACGGACGAGAAGCGGGCGCCAGAGACCTATCTGCCAGCGCTAGTCACTCCACCATATGATGTCATTTCGGCAGAGGAACAGGCGGCATATTATGCGCGTGATCCTCATAACATTATCCGGCTGGAACTCGGGCGCGACGAGCCAGGTGACGACGAACTGGAGAACCGGTATACCCGCGCCGCCGCAACTTTCGCCGAATGGCGGCTGCAAGGCATCTTGCGTCAGGATCCCCCCTCCCATTACGTATACGATCAGCGATTCGTCGTGAACGGGCAGACACATACGCGGCGGAGCTTGATGGCACGGGTGCGTTTGGAACCCTGGGAGGCAAAAGTAATCCTGCCTCATGAGCGGACGCTAAGCAAGCCAAAGGATGACCGGCTAAAGCTCCTGCGCGCCTGCGCCGCGAACCTCAGCCCGATCATGGCGATGTTCGATGATCCGGCGCATGAGCTCAGCGATTTTCTCTCCACGAAGACAGCAAACCCTCCTGAAGCCAGCTTCACCGATGACGCGGGAGAAGAGCATCTGCTCTGGCGCATCGATGACGCGCCCGCTCTGGACCGCATCCATGCGTTTTTCGCCGGCCGCCAGCTCTATATCGCAGATGGCCACCACCGGTACGAGACGGCGCTTACCTATCGCGACGAAATGGCAGCCGCCCGTAAAGGATTGCCGCTGGATGATCCCGCGCAGTTCACGCTCATGGCCCTCACCGCCATCGAAGATCCCGGACTCGTCGTGCTTCCGACGCATCGTATACTCCACGACCTTTCGCCCGAGCAAACGGCCGCTCTGGATACCACTTTGTCGCGGTACTTCACCGTCGAGCCCGTGAGCGCCGAGCACGCTCTGACAGCGCTCGAGGCCACAGCCGCCACCTCTGCCGCATTCCTTGTGGTTCTGCCGGAGCGGATACTCCTTCTGCGCGAGACACCCAACGGAAAACAGGCAATGCGCGAACTGAGCGCGTCTCGCGAAGACGCGTCGGACGCGTGGCGCAGCCTTGACGTTGCGGTTTTGCATACACTGCTGCTGGACCACATGTTTGGCGTGAGTGAGGAAGCGATCCGCGCGGGCAGGTTTGTGCGCTATACGCGCGATGCGAAACAAGCCATAGATGACGTCCAGCACGGAGGAGACGGCAGCCAGATAGCGGTCCTGCTGCGACCGACGCCGCCAGCCGCAATCTGCGATGTAGCGCAGGCAGGCAGCCGCATGCCGCAAAAGTCTACGTACTTTTATCCAAAGCTCCTGACCGGACTGGTAATCAATCCCGTGTGGTGACACAACGCTGGGGAGGACTGGATGGACTCGCAGGAAGGCCACGCCACAAGGCGACTTTGCGCGACCTGTGGCCTCGCTCTGGCAGAAGACGCGACGATATGCTCCGGATGCGGCGAAGTGATTGTGCAGCCGGCACGCGAAGCAGCTTACGCAGAAACGCCCCGGATGACGTGCCAGTGGTGCGGCGCCGAGAATCCGGTAGGGAGCGACACATGCGCGGCGTGCGGAGCGCGCTTCCCGCGCCGGGAATATGACGCCGAGCTGGAACGTCAGGCGGCACAGCGCAAGGCGCAGGCGAAAAGCGCGCAAGCACCACGAAAGCGTGGCCTGCTGACCTGGCTTTTCGGATAATCCGAGGGGCCGTGCTGGCCAGAGCGTGCCACGTGGGAGCAAAAGCCAGGCGCTCATTCGGAGGGAGCCTATGATTCTGGTCGTGGGAGCGGGACTCGCGGGGCTTACCTGCGCCAAGGTGCTCGTGGAAGCGGGACACGACGTGCGTGTGCTCGAAGCGTCTGATCACGTCGGCGGACGTGTCTGGACTGATAACAGCGCGGATGGTTTTCTGCTGGACCGCGGCTTTCAGGTCCTGTTTACCGCGTATCCCAGCGTGCAACGCCACCTCGATCAGCAAGCACTCAAGCTCAAGCCATTCATGCCGGGAGCGGTGCTGATACGTGACGGCAAATGGCATGAGCTTGGCGACCCGCTTCAGGCTTTCGGCTCGCTCTTTCCGACGCTCTCCAATCCCTTGCTTTCCTTTGGCGATAAGGTGCGGACGCTTCGCCTGCGCCGCACCTCGCGCCGCCGTTCGCTAGAGGCCATTTTCAGTCGCCCGATGCGTGGCGGCGAGCTGACCATCCATGATGAGCTGCGCAGGCGACATTTCTCTGAGGATGGCTTTATCGCGAATTTTGCGCGACCGTTCTTTGGGGGCATCACGCTTGACCGTGAGCTGTCTTCGAGCGCGCGCGTGCTGTACTTCACCATCAAGATGCTGACCAGTGGCCAGACGGTCGTCCCAGAACAAGGCATGGGCGAGATTTCCAGACAGCTTGCCGCAAGAATACCTAAACACGCGATTCGCCTGCAAACCCGCGTGGAGGGCATTGTCGAAGCCGAGGGGCGCGCAGTAGGCGTGACGCTCACGGGCGGCGAGGAGATGCAGGGCGATGCCATCGTAATTGCGACGGATGCGCCAAACGCCGAGCGCCTGGTACAACGCGCGCTGCCGCACGAACCGGCCTCCGCGACGTGCGTCTACTTTGCAGCTACTGAAAGTCTCTACGACGGGCCGAAACTGCTACTGAACGCGAACCCGGACGCATTTGTCAATAACGCGGTGCAGATCACGAACGTTTCCCGCGCGTATGGACCGTCAAATCAACATCTGCTGTCCGCTACCATAGCAGGCATACCGGAGATGACTGACGATGCGCTCATTGAGCGGTGCAGGCAGGATATCGCGCCCTGGTTTCCCCGCAAAGACCTCTCACGGTTGCGCCATGTCGGTACCTATCGCATTCATTTTGCCCAGTTCAAGCAACCGCCTGGCATCTTTGCAACGCTTCCACCCAACACAACGCCTACAGCCGGCGTCTTCCTCGCTGGCGAATACACCGTCTCCAGCAGCATTCACGGCGCGATGCAAAGCGGAGCGGATGCCGCCCAGGCCGTGCTGGCTTCGCTGGCCGACGGCTGATCAGCTCACCGCGTCTGCGTCAGAGGATGTGGCTACTTCATCACAGACGCGAAGCAGCCAATCGTAGAGCATATCCGCCACGAGTGTCGCACCTTCCTGCGAGAGGTGAATGCCATCCCTGGTTAGCCGGTACCCCAGAAGCGGGGTCACGCCGGAAGGCTCACCACGTAGTGCACCGGCGATACCTCGCGCGATCCTCGTCACCGGTGCTGGCGCCGGAAGCTGCGCGATAGCACGCGAAAAGGCTGCGTGTACGTCGATCAGATGGCAATCGCGCTCGGCAGCAACCTGCCTCACGGTCTCAGCATACCCATCCAGCATGCGCCAGGCATGAGAGCGGACGGATTCGCCGATAGTGGCGGGCGTGCAAAGGGCAATACGTGCGGAGCTCCTGCGCGCGATCCCATCGACCAGCACACGCAGTCCGTCGAGGTAGCGTTGCGGTGTGACAGCACCATACAGCTGCTTCACATCGCGAAAATATGACCAGTGGCGGAGGGTGGAAGGCACAGGGAATGCGTGACGGCGCAGCGCGGTCGTGCAATCATTGATGCCGATAAAGATGACGACCCACTCTGGCGATTGCGCTAGCACATCGCGCTCCATACGGCGAGCGAGATTGATGACCGTATCGCCCCCTACCCCGGCATTGATGAGCTCCAGCCCTCGCATACGCGAATCAGCGGACACGCGATTGGCGAGTAGCGCGAGATAGGAAGCTTCCACAACCCCTTCGGTAATGCTATCGCCAAAGAACACCACCCGCACGTCGCGCCACACCAGCCTTTCGCGTCTATTGGACGCTAGCCGCCCAAATATGCCCGCCGAACGAGGTCGTTTGTCAGCAGGTTCCTTGCCGTATCGCTCAGGACGATGCGGCCCTGCTGCAATACATACCCGCGATCAGCGACATTCAGCGCCATAAAGGCATTCTGCTCCACCAGGAAAACGGTGACCCCCTGCTTACGAATCTCCTGTATGGTGCTAAACACCGTTTCCACAAGAATCGGCGAGAGTCCCATTGATGGCTCATCCATGCAGATCAAACGCGGGCGGGCCATCAGGGCGCGTCCCATCGCCAGCATCTGCTGCTCACCACCAGACATTGTACCGGCCAGTTGCTTTTCGCGTTCTTTCAGGCGCGGAAAAAGCGTAAATACCTGCTCCATGCCCTCATTGATGGCAGCACGGTCGGTGAGCATATAGGCGCCCATCTCGAGATTCTCGCGCACGCTCATACGCGAGAAGACGCGCCGCGCCTCCGGTACGAGCACGAGTCCCCGGCTGATGATCCGGTCCGTAGAGGTCTGGTCGATACGCTCACCTTCATACGTCACTGTGCCAGCGCGCGTTTTGACGAGACCAAAGATCGTCTTCATCGTCGTCGTTTTGCCAGCGGCATTCGCCCCCAGCAGGCAGACAATCTCGCCTTGGTTCACGTCCACCGAAACATGGTGCAGCACCTGGCTCGGGCCATAATACGTATCTACGCCCTCAAGCTTCAACATGCTATTCTACCGTTGCCTTTCGCCCGAGATACGCTTCGATGACCTGTTCGTTCTGCTGAATCTCGGCAGCGCTGCCTTCCGCGATCTTTCGCCCGTAATCCAGCACAGCGATCCGATCTGAAATGCCCATCGTCACCTGCAACTTGTGCTCGATCAGCAAGATCGTCAGGTTGAATGCCGTGCGCAGCTGCTGGATATACTGAACCGCTTCGGCGGTTTCGGCGTCATTCATGCCAGCGGTTGGCTCATCGAGAAGCAGCAGCTTTGGACCAGCGCCGAGTGCGCGCGCGATCTCTACCCGGCGCCGCTCCGCATAGGAGAGATTCGCCGCATATTCGTCTCGCCGATCAACCAGCGATGGCCCGAAGAACGAGAGCAACTCGATCGCACGCTCATGCGCAGCACGCTCTGCCCGTGTGTAATTAGGAAGGTGCAGCACGATCGAAAAGAGATTGCCCGGCAGAGTAGTATGCAAGCCAACCAGCACGTTTTCCAGCACGGTCATATTGTTGAACAGCCGGATATTCTGGAAGGTGCGCGTGATGCCGCGCTTGACGACACGATCGGGCGTCAGCGTGGAGAGCGACAGCCCATCCAGCAGGATATCGCCGGCCGTCGGCTTGTAGATACCGGTGATCAGGTTAAAGACGGTGGTTTTGCCCGCGCCATTTGGCCCGATAATGCTGAATATCTGGCCCCTCTTGACGTCGAGATCCACGGAATCCACAGCGGTGAGGCCGCCAAATGACTTGCTCACACCGCGCAGCTCAAGCATGTTTTCCGGTGTGCTCATTCTCCGCCTTCCTCCTGCCGCTGCGCGTCGGAACCAGCGCCCTCATACAACGTCTCGTCTTCGGAGCCGGCACCGCCCATGCTCAGCCCCTGCTCTTCGCGCTCAACGATACCAACCGCTGAGAAACTCTCCGGCGCCGCGCCCTCGCCTTTCAGTTCCATCTTGCGGCGGATGTTCGGGATGAGCCCCTGTGGACGCAAGAGGATCATCGCGACGAGAATGACCCCATAGATCAGGTACTTGCTGGCGTTGAAATCTACCGCCGCGAGGAAGTGAAGCGGTGTGCCAGCGTTGGCCACCAACGGGAACTTGTGTACCCAGTCGTTGATCTGCCCCAGCAGATATACGTCAAAGAACCGCAGCAGGATTGCGCCAACAATGACGCCGGGCACACTGCCGAGGCCACCCAGCACGATCATGATCAGGATGGTGATCGAGATGATGAAGTTAAAGTCCAGCGGCGTAATCGACGTCGTAAACGCGGCATTGAGCGCGCCGCCGACGCCGCCAATCGTGGCGCCGAGGCCAAATGCCAGCAACTTCGTCCGCACGAGATTCACACCACTTGCCGCAGCCGCCGTTTCATCTTCGCGTATCGCCACCCATGCGCGCCCCACGCTTGAATCGCGCAACAGGATCACCACGACCGTGATCAGTACCACCAGCGCAAGCGTCAGGTAGTAGAACGGCGAGTAATCCAGCGGATTGGAGAATGAAATCGTGCCCGTAGGGAGGTTGATATCGCCAGGAGGCAGCGCGCTGATACCGAGTTGACCGTAGAAGTACGGCAGGTTCTGAAATACCGTCGGCACGATCTCCCCAAAACCAAGGGTCACAATGGCGAGGTAATCGCCGCGCAGACGAAGCGTGGGAGCGCCCAGCAGCGCGCCGAACAAGCCCGCGAGCACCGCCCCGAGCGCGAGGAGCAGCCAGAACGGAAAAATCGGAATATGAACAATCTGGTTGTTGCTCAACTGAATCGCGCCGAAAGACCCCACGGCTGCCGTATACGAGCCAATCACATAGAACGCGACGTATCCCAGATCAAGCAGGCCGGCAAAGCCAACGACGATATTCAGTCCAAGCGCGAGCATGACATAAATGCCAATCGTGATCGCCGTGACGATCAGGCTCTGGCTCCCAGCGACTTGCGGGAAAATCAGCGCACCAATGACAGCGATCAGTCCGAGCCGCCAGCCCGTTATATACCAGCGAAGAGGGTTTTTGCCAACCATCGTGCCATCGAGATACGCATCCACGCGTGACCGGACGCTGGCGGAAGTCGTGCGCTTGTCTTTGGCCTGCTGCACGCGTACAGACATGTCGTGCGCTCCTCTCTATACCTTGTCCGGCACTTGCTGACCCAGCAGGCCGGAAGGTCTCACGACCAGGATCAGCACGAGGATGGCAAAGACAATCGCGGTGCTCCAGTTGAATCCGTCAGGCAGGTACTGAACGGCCAGCGCCTGAACGAGGCCGATGAGAAAGCCGCCAAGCACGGCTCCATAAATGTTTCCGATGCCACCAAGCACCGCCGCGGTAAACGCGATCAGGCCAAGCTGGAACCCTGTCAGATACCACACCTGGCCAAAGTACATGTTATAAAACAGCGCTGCCGCGCCAGCGAGCGCGCCGCCAATGAGGAACGTAATCGAGATTGTCCGGTCAACATTGACGCCCATGAGGGCCGCGGCCTCAGGATCCTGAGCAGTCGCCCGCATCGCCTTGCCCATTCTGGTGCCGCGGATGAAGCGATCCAGCCCATACATGAGCACAACGGCAAAGACGACAATGAAAATGTCAAGCGCGTTGACACGAACAGAACCTATTGTGATGCCCACGACAGGAAAGATCGTTGGGAAGGCCACCTGAACGCTGCCGCGCCAGAGCTGGGCGACGTTTTCGAGGATGAAGGAAACGCCAATCGCGGCGATGAGCGGCGCCAGGCGCGGAGCACGCCGCAACGGCTTGTATGCCAGGCGCTCAATCGACACGTTGATCACACCTGAAACCACCATGCCGATGATGAGTAACCCGAAAAGCAGTGCTACCAGACCGACGCCGCTTGGTGGCGATGACACACCAAGCCGTTGCACCACGACGAACGTGACGAGTGTCCCCCACATGAACACGTCGCCGTGGGCGAAATTAATCAACTCAATGATCCCATAAACGAGCGTATACCCAAGGGCCACCAGGGCGTACATCGCTCCCAGCGTAACGCCGTTCTCGATCTGCTGGAAAAAGACGCCCGCTCCTGAAGAAGCCGCCGCTAGTACGAGCATAGCCGCTGCCTTTCGTGCCGTGTTGAGGTGGAGGGAAAAGCAGAACGCGGAGCAGGCACCACATGGAAGCCTGCTCCGCAACGGGTCTACAAGAACCGGCTAGTCAGCATGCCGCTGAAGTTAGCCGTTTACCTGCTGCTTGAAGACCCAGTTACCGCTTGAATCGACGCCATAGACGCTGTACACCTTGTTACCCGCGTTATCACCGTTCGGGTCAAAGTAGATAGAGCCAGTGACACCGGTATAGTGCAACGACGCTACCTGATCGCGCACATTGGCGCGTGTAACGGGCTTGCCAGCGGCAATCAGATTCTTGATGGCGGTGATCTCGATCATCGCGGCATCATAGGCCATCGCGCTATAGGGCAACAGGTTGGCATTCGGGAACTGCTGCTTGTAGCTAGCGATGAAGGACTGCGCCGCGCTGCCGGTCAGGCCGGAAATGTCGGGTGCCGCCACTGTGCCATAGGTATTCACGGCAGCAGAACCGGCGGTCTTGAGCCATGCGGGGTCATCCGCAATGCCATCGCCGCCCACCATCGGCATGTTGCCATTCTGGCTAACGAGGTCCTTCTTGAGCGCGCCGCCGCCGCCTGAGGTGACGCCGCCATAGAACACGACATCCGGATTCTTGCCAACTATAGTCGTCGCGAGAGATGTCAGGTTACTGATCTGCTGAGGTGTGATGGACGTGCTGCCGACAATCTTGCCGCCCTGAGCCTGGAATTCTTTCGTGAACTGCGCGGCCAGGCCCTTGCCATAGACGGTGTTGTCGTCAACGACGAACGCGGTCTTGGCGTTGATCGGGGCACCAAGAGCAACGTCCGCGTCAACCTTACCCTGTATGTCATCCGTGCCTGGAATGCGGAAGTATGATTCCGGCTTGCCGGCGGGATGCAGCTGCGCGAAGTTGATGCCGTTCGCGTCGGCAAATTCCTTCTTCGTCAGGCCAGGATTCGTGTTGCTCGGGCTGATCTCAACAATGCCAGCACTATTGACGACCGGGATTTCCTGCTTGGCGACGCCACTATTGAACGGACCCACGATCGCGACCACGCTCGGATCAGCGATCAACTGCTGAACGTTCGACGCACCAATAGACGGATCAGGACCGCTGGTGCCCTCATCATTCTTGTGCACCACGTCGGCCAGATTACATCCGCCCCCGATCGAGTTCTTGTTCAGCGCTACAGCCAGATCTACACCGTACTGGGTGGGAAGTCCCACAGCGGCATCCGTACCCGAAACCGGCAACTCAGTGCCGATCTTGATGTCCTTGCACAGCCCACTGGCTGTGCCGCCGTTCCCTCCGGTGCTGCTTGAGCCGCAACCGGCCAGGATCGACACTCCAAGCGCCGTCCCGATGACAATCGCGCTTGCTCGATACCATTTGCCCATAACGAGATGACACCTCCTCGCGTCCACGATTACTCGCGGCCACTACGTCCGGTACTACGGTAGATACGCCCAGCCGTAGCGAAATCTCACGGGGTAGAATTCCGCAGCTTGCATCGTCCGGATTGGCGCGCATTGTATGCGGCGGTGCGTTGCGCAGTCAAGAGGCAAATGCGGAGAATACAGAGCGGCAATTCATCATAGATGACGCCAGACGCTCGCATTGGTAGCAGCGGACTCTCTACTTAGACCGGATGTAATCGCTTGAGCCGGCTGTGCTACAATCGGGACGTATGCTATTTTTCGTCAAAGCCCTTGTGGCACTCTTCACTGTTATCGATCCGGTCGGCCTCGTGCCGGTCGTGCTGACACTTACTGCTGGCATGGCGGCGGCCGAGCGCACCACGGTTATCATCCGCGCCACGGTTATTGCTGCTGGCGTCATTGTGGTCTTCGGCGTTCTGGGCAACGCCATCTTTTCGTCGCTGGGCGTTACGCCAGAGGCATTCAGCATCGCAGGCGGCGCGCTGCTCTTCCTCGTCGCCATCGACATGCTTTTCGGGCGTCAATCCGGCGCGCGTGAGACGCCCCGCGAGGCACGGGAAGCACGTATGCGCGAAGATATCAGCGTCTTTCCGCTCGCCATCCCGATGATTTCCGGCCCAGGCACAATTACCACCATCATTCTGCTGGTGGATTCCTCTGGCGGCGCGCCACTGTACCTCGCTGCTATCGCCATCGCCGCCGCCATTACACTTCTGGCGGCAGCCGCGGCCATGCTGATCAGCCTGCAAATTCAGAAGCGGGTTGGCACGACGGGCATTCTCGTGCTGTCACGCGTACTGGGCATGTTGCTGGCTGCCGTGGCGACACAGTTCATCCTTAACGGCATCGCCACCTTCATCCAGAGCCATCCCTGAGCAACTACGTCAAGGCGTAAGAGTGAGGATCTCCTGCGCCGCCTGCCCCTCGCTCGCGGCGGAATACTCCATCCGCTGATAGCGATGGTTTGCCCAAAGCGCGACGAGATCGCTATAGTGCGCGGAAAACGGCTCGCCCGATTCGCCTGTTGTCGTCACCCAAAGAGACGCATCCCAATTGGAAAGATCGATAATCTGGCGCATGGATGAGACCGTACGTTGCGCGTAATCCGGCGGATCCTGACTGAAGCGCCCATCCCCTCCGACGCTTACCGTAACGGTATCACCTCCCGTTGCGACCGGCGCGACTCCGAAGATTGGCTGGAGCAGAGGCACAGACGCCAGGGGGTGCTCGAAATCAGCTTTATGGAGCGCGCCCCAGGTCCACGTGGCCGGATCATTGCCAAGCGTGGAGCGCAGCTGCGCCATCGCCCCTGCAAGTGCGCGCGACAGCGCCTGGTTGCGCAGCGCACCCGCGTTGGTCTCGTCAGTCGACTTGATGCCGAAAAATGGCGCACCGGGCGTGGCGATGAGATCGTCAAGCAAGGCATAGAGCCCGCTCGCTGAAAAATTGCTCCGGTAAACTTGATACAGTTGCTTGCCCAGCACCGGCTCCAGCGTATCTCGCAAGAGGGTGCCGGACGTCACTTCAAAGAGCGTCGCCGCCGCGCTGCCCGTCGTCATCTGATCATTCCATCCGGCGAGTATGTGCGCCGCCTGGGCAGCATCGCCCCCGCTTGCCTTACCGGCACTCACGAGTGCGGGTACGATCTGCGTTGCCGGCACATTGAGTGTATCCGCCTGAATCTGCTGATAATCGGCGATGCTGAGCTTTTGTTTCGCCGTGAGCAGATCGACGATGCGCCGGGCACGGTAACCGTAATCCCAGTTCGAGGTGACGTAGAGGCTGCTGAATTCTGGCACAATCTGGTTATTGGCAGTCGCGATCACGTGCGTCGGCGGGTTGAAGAGAACAGGCATCTTGTTTTGCGGAACATATCCCTGCCATTCATTGGCGGATGTGCTGCCATCCACCGGCACGAGATCATTGGCAGCGGGCCGGATGGGCAACAGACCGGACATACGGTAACCAATGTTTCCGGACGTATCGGCATACACAAAATTCTGGCTGATCGAGATGTGTGAGATAGCGGTCAGGAATTGCTGCCAGTCCGTGGCGAAATCCAGCTGGAAGAAGCCCGCGAAGGTGTAGTTGGGCTGGAGCGCAGTCCACTTGAGCGAGACCGGAGCGTAGTTTTTGAGGTCCGAAACGACATTGTTCAGAATGGGGCCGTCCCGCGTCTCCTGAATAGTCAACGACACGGGCGCGCCGCCGCGCACCTTGATCGTTACCTTGCGCGAGGAGAGCGGCAGCCACTGCCCATCATACTCGTACTCTCCCGGATGAGCGGAAGGGTCCAGCTTTTCGAGGTACAGATCGGTGTCATCCGCGCCGACGTTCGTCACGCCCCACGCGATCTGCTCGTTGTGGCCGATGACAACGCCAGGCACGCCGGGAAACGAAAACCCGATCACATCCAGCCCGCCTCCACGCAGCGCCACCTCATACCAGATGGACGGCATGCTGATGCCTAAATGCGGATCATTCGCCAGTAGTGGCAAGCCCGTTGTCGTCTTCGTGCCGTCGACGACCCAGTCGTTGCTGCCAAGCGCGTCGGTGATATTGCCGAGCAGTTGATGCAAAGGCGCCACGGCAGCGAGCACCTCGGGAGAAAGGCGCGCGTAGGCGGCTCGCTGCTGTGGTGTGACGGTTGCCGTGGGCGATTGCTCAGCAGTGGCGGCAGCGCTTACACTATCAGAATTCCCCGTGAGCGGCGCCGCGCCGCCTGTCGCGGACATCAGCGTTGGGTTCGTCGCTGGATACGCGGGGAAGAGCTGATTCACCGTTGCCGCCGGAAGCTTCGAGAGTAGCAGTGCGCGCGTATATTTCACATACCACTGGTTATCCAGCGAGAGCGCGACAACTCGCCCGTACGCCAGGCTATCGACGGGCTGCCATGGCTGTGGCGAGATGCCGAGAATGGTAAACTCCAGCGGCAGGCTGTCGCGATGCGTCGAAATGAATGCGTTTACGCCGTCAGCATATGCTTGTAACTCGGCGACGGTCTGCGGATCAGCATGGGCCAGTTCCGTCCGAGCCGAACGATACAGATCGAGGGTGCGCAGCAGTTCGTCATCCTTGATCAGGCTGTCATCTGTCCCCGCGCCAAACATTTCGGAGAGCCGCCCCTGCGCGACGCGGCGATTGAACTCCATCTGAAAGAGCCGGTCCTGCGCGGTCACGTAGCCTTGGGCGAACACGACATCATGGACGGAGTCCCCAGTGATGTGCGGCACGCCCCACTGATCGCGCGTGACAGAGACCGGCTGTTCGAGGCCAGCCACCTTTAACGTGCCAGCCACTTGCGGGAGCGTGCGCTGCACGAAAATGTATCCGCCTCCCGCCGCGAGCGCGCTGACGATCACCAGCATAACGAGCGCAACAATCAGCGCGCGTCCAATGCGTGTACGTAGACGGCGCGTTTTGGCGCCCATGGAAGACCGTGGAGCCGGAGAAGATGTAGCCATGTCAGTAACCGTATCTCCATCGTGGAGGAACACTTCATCGGCGAAGGAGGTTCGTCTTTGAGTGCTCTCACATGCTGCAAGGCGATGGGATGTGGCATCGTCCAGACCAGTCTAGCAGGTGACGAGAGCAGAAACAAGCGGATACTGATATCACATCCGCCCGCGGCACCTATGTGCGCGTGCAGCTTCCGCCAGTGGGCAGGCTATGTGTACCTCCCGCCACCTCCAAATCGATAGCGCGACCACAACCGCGAGCGAGGCAACAGCGTATAGCACATATGTGGAGCTGAACGTATTGCAGGCAACGGATACGGCGTTGATCAATCAGCCACGCGGGGGTGATTAGCGTGTCACAGCAGGTACCGCCTCAAGACCCGGAGGATGCACGCAAGGATCTGCTGGCAACGCTCGCGGCTAGTCGTGAGCTTGGGCCGGAGATGGATCATGCGCTCGTCGATTCATTCCTGGATAAGCATTCCAGCGGACCTGGTTCATCCGCCAGCGATCTCGTACCCCAGAGCACCCAAAAGCCGGAGGTTATGCCTTTCAGCCTAATGGTCGTTACCGGCCTCGCGTTTGCCGCCTATATCGTGCTGTTGATCGTAAGCAGCGGAAGGTATTGGTGGATGTTCTGGCTGCCAATGGCAGTTGGCGGCTGGTGGGCATCCACATGGCAGGGCACCAACAGCCGGCACGCCGCGCGAGACGAATACCGGCGAGCACGGTATGAATACCGCAGGCAAGCCCTCGAAGCTCGCATGCAGCGACGCGCGCAGCGACACGGGTATACGCCGCAGCCGCCAGCTACGCCGCCAACAGTTGAACCGCCGCAGCGGCCCGACGCGCTGCTGTAGAGTAACGTGAAACGCACGACAAACTCGCGCAGAGAACAGCAACCGCTCGTGTTGCGGCCTATGCGGGTCGATGCATCGTGTTCATCGTGGTCACGTCGTGAGGGCACGTAGTTCTTTGTCAAGCACCTGCTGCGTGAGTTGCCCCCGGTCGATGTACTTCACCGTGCCGTCCGCGCCAATAAAGACCGTCACCGGAATGCCAGAGGAAATCCCGTAGGCGCTCTGAATCTTCTGGCTGGCTACTCCGGTCGAGTAAGTAATGCCGTGCTGCTGGAGAAACGCAAGCCCATCCTGCTTGGCAGTATTCACGGCAAGGCCGAGAAAGACCACGCCGCGCGGCTGGTACGTTTGAGCCGCTTGGACCAGCAGAGGAGCTTCTTGCTGGCAGGGATAACACCACGTCGCCCAGAAGTTGAGCACGACAGGAGAGCCATGCAGCGCTGCCAGATGTACTTGCTGGCCAGTGGCTCCGTTCCAGACCGAGACTGTGAAATCCGGAGCTGGCGCGCCAACGCGTGCGCCACTACTCGCCAGACTGGCAGCCGAAACGATTCGGATGAGGAGCACGACAAGCAGCACCGCCGGAACCAGAGCCGTGATGAGAAAGCCGCCAAGCGTGGGGCGCAGAAACCACGGAGCCTGGCGCACCGGGACGACGGACGACTGGCCCGCGCGCTGCTCAGGCACTGAATCTGTTAGCATAGGCATTACCGCTTACACGAACGCGACCTGCCATACACACAACTGGAAGGGTGCCTGATATGGGCACCCTTCACAGACGACGCGATGCCATTAGCGCAGGACGCGATCGATCACCATCATGGCAAAGATGAGTGCCAGATAATAGTTCGAGAACCAGAACACCGTGCGTGCAGCCTTCAAGGTGCGCTCCTTCGCGAGCCAGATGGTCAGGCCGAGCAGACCGCCACCGAGCAAAAGCGCGGAGACCAGGTAGACAGTGCCCATCGCGCCGATGACGTAGAGCGCGAGCGAGCCAAGTAGCAGGATGACCGTATACAGGACGATCTGCTTCTGCGTCTCGCGATCACCGCGCACCACCGGCAGCATCGGCACGCCAGCACGCTCGTAGTCTTTCTTCAGAACGAGCGAAAGCGCCCAGAAGTGGGGCGGAGTCCAGAGAAAGATGATGGCGAACATGAGCACGGCAGTCATGCTGACCGAATTCGTCACCGCAGCCCAGCCCACAAGCACGGGGACTGCGCCTGCCGCTCCACCGATAACGATGTTCTGCGGAGTCGTGCGCTTGAGCCACATCGTGTAGATCAGCACATAGAAGAGAATTGCTGAAACAGCGAGCGCGGCCGCGAGCAAATTAACGAAGATGCCAAGAATCAGGAACGAGATCACGCCGAGCGACACGCCAAATGCCAGCGCGTTCGTCTCCGGAACGAGGCCGGCCGGCAACGTCCGGCGCCGCGTGCGTGTCATCACTACGTCGATGTCGCGATCCCAGTAGCAGTTGATGGAATTGGCGCTGCCAGCGGCAAGCGCACCGCCGAGCATCGTCGCGAGGGTGATTCCCAATGGGGGCCAGCCCTTCGCCGCAACAGCCATGGCGGCGAGCGTGGTTCCCAGAAGGAGCACCGTGACGTGCGGCTTCATGAGGTTTATATAGGCGGAAAGGCTAACCCTACGGGTGGCGCTTGCCGTCGTTACATGTTGCATTGAAGCACTTTCCCTTTCGAGCCGAGTGGCCGACAATGGCACTCGCTCACTCGGTCACGATCTTACTGGACGCGCGCCAATCGGCGCGAAGCGCGCTGGCGGTGTTGCGCCACAGGTAGCGGGCGCCTACCAGAAGGCTTCGGCTCGGACGTGTTCTCGTCCGCCCGCAGCCACAGCCCGATCAGGACAATAGTTACCGAGAAGAAAATGAACGTCTCTGTAAGGTCCATCACCCCACTCGCGGAAGCCTGATCGACCATTGCCGATATCATTCCCGCAGGACGCACAGCGTTCGCATAGAACGGGTAAATCGGCTTCGCGGCGAATGAGAGCGCGGCGCCCAGCGGCATGAACGCGAGTCGCGTCGAATAGAAGTACAGGACCCGCCGAAATGGACCTAACCGGAGATGGAACGTCACGGATGGCAGGACATGCACCCAGAAGACGATACTGGTACCCAGCATCAGAAGATGCTCGCTGTTGTGGACCATCTCGTGCTTCAGCGCGAAGTCATACATCGCCGGCACATGCCAAAGGTAGAAATTGCCCACAAAGATGAGCCAGGCCGCAACAGGGTTACCGAGGAAGCGCAGGACGCCTCCGCCAGCGCGTCGCGGCCAGCGCTCACGCATAGCCCATCGCAGCACACTCCGGCGAATCCCCAACGGGACGCCGCGCCACATTGGCCACCAGGGCTCGCTCAGAACGGCCAGCGGCGCCACGCCCACGATCAGCAGTTCGTGCTGCAGCATATGTACCCAGAGGAACTGGTCACTCCAGTAGTCTATAGGCGACTGGAGCGCGATGACCAGGATGACCATGCTGCTCACGAACATCACACCGCGCCAGGGGCGAAGTGACCGCGCGCCAATACCGCGCTGGCGTGAATACTCCCAACCGCGGAAGTAGAGCGCCGCCGAGATGATCATGCCGAGCCAGACGGGCCAGTCAAATGACCAATGCGTTTCGGCGCCGAGAAGAATGCTGCGAAGGTCCATGAGTATAACCCTCTAGGCGGGCGGGAACACGATGAGCAGCAGCCAGATGAACAGCGCCAGCAGGCACGTCCAGTACCAGAAGTACCCGATTGCGGCTACACCATCGGTATTTTGTGACGTATACCGGCCCCGAAGAGCGCGATTCATAAGACCGAGGCCAATCAACGAGGCCAGGATCAGATGGAACGCATGGTAACCATTGATCAGGATATAGCTGCTGGCGAACGAGCCATCCGCTGTCGTGAAGGGCAGATGCCCCATAAAGTTGAACTGCCAGAACATGGTAACGATCACCAGCACGACCGCCACCACAATGCCGGCGCGATACATCGCCTGATTATCACGCTTGAGCGAGGTGTACGCAAGGAAGTAGCTCGCGCCACTCACCAGCAGTAACACCACCATGATAGCTGGCTGCGTCAGATCTGGTGTATGAACTCCCTTGGGCAGGAAGAATCCCAGAATATTGTATGAGCGCAAGAACACGTAAGCCGCGAACAGCAGGGCAACAAACACGACATCTGTCAGCACATACAGCAGTATGCCCAGACGCAGACGCCGACCTGCGTCCATCGCGTGCTCCTGGCTGTGCTCGTGAGATGTGATCGCTGCGTCCATCTCTCAACCTTTCAGACACGGTAGTTCCGGATAGGCTACCGGCGAGGTACCCGGCGAGGATTCACCGGATACCTCGAACCGTCAGCAAACTCGGAGTCGCGGGCTAACCAACAACCGGAGCGGGTTCCTCGCGACCGATTCCACCTGGAGGCGGCTCCTGACGCGGCTCACCATAGTTGTACGGGCCACTCGTGATGACTGGAATCTCTTCGAAGTTCTCCAGCGGCACAGGAGTCGGCACCTGCCACTCCAACGTCTTGGAATCCCACGGATTGGCTTCCGCCACCTCACCGGCGACCCAAGAAGCAACCATGTTGTAGAAGAACACGGCCACTGATGCGCCGATGATGAACGCGCCAATGCTGGCGACAAAGTTGCCACCCGCGAAAACGGGCGCGTAGTCAGCGACACGGCGCGGCATGCCCTGCAGACCAACGTAGAACATGGCCAGGAAGGTCAGGTTAAAGCCGATCTGCACACCCCAGAAGTGGATCCAGCCGAGCTTCTCGTTCAGATACCGGCCAGAGATCTTCGGGAACCAGTAGTAGATCGCCCCGAAGAAGGCCATCAGAGCTCCCCCGAACAGGGTGTAGTGGAAGTGCGCCGTGACGAACATGGAACCGTGCAGCTGAATGTCCGCTGGAACGTCCGAAAGATACACGCCCGTCAGGCCGCCGATCATGAACGCCCAGATGAACGCGAATGACCATGCCAGCGGCAGCTTCATCCACAGGCGACCACGCCACAGGGTGCCAATCAGCACCAGGAACACGAGACCAGTCGGAACCGAGATGATCTCCGTGGTCGTCATGTAGTAGCCGCGCAGCGCGGGTACCCAGCCAGAGACGAACTCATGGTGCGCCCACACCAGGAAGCTCACTACCGTGACGCCCATCATGCCCAGCACAGCCGTCTTGTACCCAAACAGCGGCTTGCGGACGAAAACAGGCACCATCTCCATGACCGCGGCAAATCCCGGCAGAACGATCAGGTACACCTCGGGGTGACCGAAGAACCAGAAGAGGTTCTGAGACAACCAGGCGATGCCACCACCAGAATTCGTCGTTCCTCCAGGAGACGTTGCCAGGTAGAAGGTTGTGCCATACAGGCGGTCCAGGAGGATCAGCAGCAGGTCAGCGGCGAATGACGATGTGCCGGCTGCTGAGAGAATCGCCGAGGCCATGATGCCCCAGACGAAGATCGGCAGGCGCGTATAGCGCATACCCGGAGCACGCATCGTCACGATCGTCGCAATGACGTTCACCGCGCCGAGCATCGACGAGTAACCTGCGAGAATCATCGAGAACGCGAATGCGTCCGCGCCCATGCCGGTCTGGTCTGCCAGCGGGGCATAAATCGTCCAGCCGGTCTCCACACCACCAAGGAACGGGATGAAGAGGAAGATCACCACGGCTGGCGTCAGGAGCGCGAAGCTCAGGCCGTTGAGCCGGGGGAATGCCATGTCGCGTGCGCCGACCATGATCGGGACGATGAAGTTGCCGAACGGTCCGACGAAGATCGAGATCATCGTCGCGATCATCAGCATGCCGTGCATCGTCACGATGGTGTTGTATGCCGACGTATCGAACAGGTTGGCGCCTGGAAACATCAGCTGCGCGCGAATGAGCATCGCGCCAATGCCGCCAAGGCCCAGCATAATCATGGTCAAAACGAGGTACTGAATGCCTACGACCTTATGGTCGGTCGTGAAGCGGAAGTACCGGCCAATGCCACCGCCGGCGCCTGCCAGCCGCAGCTCTTCGTGATGATCTGGCTCTTTCATGGCCAACGCCCAGGTAAAAGGATACTTGAGCGCGCCAATACAGATGAGCCATCCGAGCAACAGCCCGATCCAGCCGATAACGAAGGCCTGTTCCTGGAAGTCTTGTCCCACGAAATTCAGGACTCCGTAGTACCCAATGAGGTACCCGACCACGGCGCCGATCAGGCCTGTGAAATAGTTCAGGCGGTACGTATACCGGGCAGTCATGCTAGCCTCACCTTCTCACCAAGCGATCGAACACCATTAGGAGGCTGATCCATTTGGCGGTGGGAACAATGTCGGCGCTTCCGTCGGCAGGCTATCCACCGTGGACTGGAACTGGTCGCTGCTGATCACCTTGACATTGCTGTCCATGTACGCGTGATAGGGACCACACAGCTCCATGCAGCGCACTTGGAATGTGCCCATTTTGTTGGGTGTCACATAGATGTGATTGATCACACCAGGCACGGCATCTTCCTTGACGCCCATTGAGGGAATCCAGAAAGAGTGCTGCACATCGATCGAGCCAATGCGGAACTCCACCGGCCGGTTAACCGGCAGATAGAGGACGTTGGTTGTCGCGTTGCCGTATTGCGGATAGGTGTAGTTCCAGTTCCACTGCTCGCCGGTCACGTCGACGACCAAGACGTTCCCCTGGGGCACCAGATCAACCTGATACAGGTAATACAGGCCCCATCCGAGCAGGAAGGCGACCAGCACAACCGAGACGACCACCCAGCCGGCCTGGAGCTTGCTATTGCCATGCACAGCTGGCCCATCTTCGGTCGGACGCCCATCGGACCGGAAGTTGATGAGCGAATAAGCAGCGAAAACGACAACAAACATGAACACGGGCACCGACACCAGCGTAAAGACCATGAGCGTCAGATTGACGTCACCTTCTCTGGCCGACGCTGTTGTCGGGAATGGGAACAACGGTCCCAGGAAAAAGACCACTGCCAGGCCAATTACGGTCGCAATCGCCCAAAAGGTGATCACGCGCGTTATGTGGCGAGGCTCGGCGGCCACGTTCTGCATAGTGTTCTCCGTCTTACACTCATCCGGAGCGAGGTAATAACGTGCTAACCATCACATGCCGGACGGCTGACAGTTCTTACCCCTGAACCGTCATGACTCCAGACATGTACCCTCGCGTCGACATCGGGCCACCGAAGTTGTTGAATCCTGTGCCACAAGGATCAATGCACTGCCAGACGTATGTGCCAGGTCCGCCCGTAACAAAGGAGAACGTGGTTACGACCGGCTGCAGTGGCCATCCGGCGGCGTCGGTCTTGGCACTGTCGGCCACACCCGTAATCGGCACGCTGACATACAGATAATCCTGATTCTTGTCAGGGATGCCGCGGATGGTGAATGTGTGGGAGGCATCGTCATTCTTGATCTTGGTCATCTGCTGACCATCGACCGTGATCGAGCCACCCTCGACGCCCTGAGGGATCGTGTAGAACGAATTGAACAGCGGGGTCTTCGAGTCCCAGTTATCAATCGTAACTGTGACTAACGCGTGAGCGGGGACAACAATGTCTGTCGTTGGCCAGTACATCACCCAGTCCTCATGGGGTGCCGGGCCAGGATAAGGGCCTGTGTCTCCGCCATGTGCATTGAGCCAAGCAGGATCCGTATACGGGCTGGCTGGAAGCGTCTGAAGATGTACGGTGGCATGCTTCAGAGTACCCACTGACGTGTTAGCGGTTCCAGCGGCAGCCGCATGGACTGCTGGTGGCATCTGGGTGGTCTGGCCGAGCGTCACGATGAGTGCGACCACGACCAGTACACCCGCTACCACCGTCAAAAAAGCACCCAGGTATTTGCCCATAATTCCTCTCTCCGAGTTCGCAACGTCGGTCGTCGGAACGCTGTGCAGGGAGGACGATCGGCTATGGGGACCCGTAAAACAGCACGGGAAGAGCGCCGATCCATGCACGCACTGGAGACAGTGGTATCACTATTTGCTGGGCTACGCATGGTGCAAATGAACCATTCTACGAGTGTGCTCAGTGAAATTGCGTAGTCTCTCACTAGAAAAGTCAGCAGGCGCGCATGCTGAGCGCCGCATGCCCGGTATGCTTACGGTCTTCCGCGATCTCTTGCGCATGGGGTTACAGTGCATGATAGGATACTCAATGCCGCTTACATCACAGTGACGCTAGAAGTACATCCCGTCCCATGACGTCGTTCGAGATGCCAGAGCCCTCGTCACACAAAGGTACACACAACATGCGCCGACCACAGATCCTCATGTTCGTCCTGATCGTATGCCTGGTCCCGCTTGTCGCCGCTTGCAGCCCGGCCGTGCATGCGACAGCCAAGCCAACGCCAACCACACCTGAGGAAGTTGCGGCAACGAAGGTTGCCCAGAGCGTCATTGCCCAGCTCAGGGCCAATGACATTCCCATCGAGCAGACGGCAACCTATGGACCCAATACAGATCCGGATCATCTCCTTGGCCGGACCTCGCAATATATCGGCAAGATCGCCTTTCATGACGCGCGCGTCCCCAGCCCCACGAAATTGAACGCTCTTGACGTGGTGGACGGTGGATGCGTGGAGGTGTTCGCTAATATGGCCGATGCGATAGGCGCGGAGAACTACATCAACCAGATGAACCAGACGGGGGCACTGTTCTTCACGGAGTACGACTACTTCAATGGAGTGATACTCTTGCGTCTGTCGTCGCAGCTCCCGCCGAGCGACGCGCAAGCGTACAAGGCAGTGTTCATGGGCATGCCCAAAATCACCAAGGTTACGACGACTCCAACGCCGCAACCTTGAGATGGGCTAGAGCGCCATTGATCCGCTTCATCCGCCTTAATGGATGATCGCTATCAAAAAGAACACGACGATGTGGATGAACACGACCGCCGTGATCGTAACCGGCAGCAGATACGCGAACAGTCGCTCGTTCAGTTCCTCGCGCCGGAACGAGGGACCACGATTGGTCGCCACGACACCCATTGCGATGCGCACGCGATACGCCGACCGCGGCGAATGCACCAGAAGCTGCTGGCTAACTGCGGTGAAGCAGGCGTTGCACAGCAACCATGATTGCCGAGAGGCCCCCATGTCGGACGGGTCTTCTATCAGGCGCCCACTGTTTCCGCGGAGCCTACACTCACAGACGGCACAATAACCCGGTCGGGCGTTGCCGATGGACCGGCTCTCGTTCGTCTGATGAGCTTGCGGGGCTGGTCCTGAGAGCATGTGGTCCATGTACGTGATCCCTTCCACCGATGAGGCACAGGTTCCAATGAACATGCCGCATGACGCGGGCCGCAAATGCGGACAATGTGCCGTGAACGCAATTTTTACATGGCGATCAGCGCGAGCTAGCATGGGAGCGGTTGCCGTCCCTACAGCATGCCAAAACGAGCGGCCTTCACAACTGCCTGTAGGCGATTCTTGACGGAGAGCTTCTCAATCACTTTCGTCACATGGTTGCGTGCGGTAATCCGGCTGATGCCGAGCACAGCCGCGATGTCATTTGTAGAGAACCCGCGAGCGACCAGGCGCAGCACTTCCACTTCGCGTGGTGTAAGCCGCGACGGCGGAACATCCCGATGCGTGCTGTGGTAATCCTTCTCAACCACCGGATCCTCGTTGTGCTCATCAGGCGCGGCGCTCCTGTCCGCTTTTGACTGGTTCATCAGCGGCCACTCGGCCTGAGCGGGATCCTGTACGATGTGCATAACCTGCGGCTTGCCATCTTCTGAGTGCGCGAACAGTGTGCAGATACCGAGCTTCCGGCGATGCGCGCCGCGGCCATAGGCTACAGTCTGGAATGGCGGCACAGGGAATCCCTGCCGTGCCCGGGTAACGGCAAGGCAGCGCGGCTGGCTATGCTCTCCGCCGGCAGTGCCAGAACACCCCAGAACATCGAAGCACCTGCGCCCAAGAACCTGGTCCGCGCGCATGCCAAGCACGCGCTCGGCGCCAGCATTCCACGAGACGATACGGTAGTCCATATCCACGCTGAATGCGCCGTCCGGCACGCTTGCGATATCAACTATAAGGGGAGACTCTGGACAGGAATCGCGATCAGTCATTGCCCTCTACTCCAAACAGCGAGCCGGCACAAGCCCAACCACACATCGCGCCCAGCAAAGGCACCAGTGTGCGCGGATAGTGCCACAGGTGATGAGATCGCCACCGCGAACCACTGTTGAGAAGTTCGACACCACGAGAACGCCTTAGCCTAGACCACTAGAACGCGGTATCATCCGACATGCATACTGATTGTACAGCCTCGCACGAGAACGAACAACGGTTCACACAATTGCCGCGACTCCTCCGCATGACACGCGCATCACTGCATTGTTATAAGCGAACTATGCTTATATTGTCTAGTTCCATCCATTGCGAGTCTGCCGGAACCGTCCCGAATCTGATCGAGCCACGGGGTGAAACGGTGGCAAACTGATTGTCTATCCATGCCAGGAACAGCAGAGGCCCTTGCGGTGGGTGTCGCGCCTCCTGATAGAGCACATCATCTACTACGTGTCGTACGACATCAACATGCCACTCGATCACATAGGTATGCCAATCTGCTGCGTTGAGCGAGACCAGCGACTCCTGAGCGCCAGTCAAGCGCTGAATCGCCCGGCTTGCTTCGTCTTCTTTGCCACCGATCCACGTGCTAGCGATGGCACGTGCCGCTTCGATGCCTGCGCCAACGGCTCCCCACCGATGGGAATGGATGAGCTGCGCCTTCCACCCGCGGCCGGGCATGCCCGGAACGAGACGCATATCAGATGGCGCGGATGCTCCAAAGAACCAGATAGCATCGGGCAGTCGCGGCCAGCCGCCCGCCAGCGTCAGCGGCTCATTCCAGAATCCAAAACCAACAGTGCCCGCCAGGTATGCGCCGGGCAGAGCATCAACAGCATGCGCGGGTTGCACGGGGCGCGACATGCGAGCACGTACCTGAAGCCGAAGTGGTGGCCGCCACACGTTCCGGTGTCCATCAGGTGAGAGGCGCTCAATCTGCGCGTTGTGGTAGGTGCCACGCTCGGCGCGCGGGATCTCCAGGTGCGCGAACGAGCGCTCCACGCGCACCAGCCCGCTACCGGATGGTACGAAACGCCATGCTGAATCGAGCGATTCGTTGAAATCGTCCTCGAACCAGGCATCCCGCATCGCCCTCGCTCCTGTTTCGCCAACGCCTGCCGCTCCGTAACGTTGCGGCAGTTCGGCAGGCATTGTACAATAGTCACGCCCATGGCGGCCTTTCCGGACGTGCGCGCGCAACGTGTGCGTGGCATCCCCAGGCGCTCATCACGATAAAAGAGGAGCACAGCGACGTGGCTGAGTTCACAGAGTACATGACTCGCGATCTTCCCGCTGGCCTGAGACTCGTCGAAGGTGGCGTCACGGCAGCGCCAGGATTTCGCGCCGGCAGCACCTATAGCGGCATCAAGTCTGACGTTGGCACGCCAGACCTCGCAATACTCGTCGCCGATGTACCGTGCGTCGCCGCGGGTACATTCACAACCAGCAAAACGGCTTCGCATACCGTACACCTGTGCAAAGAGCATTTGGCGGCGGCCAACCTGCACGCGCAGGCGGTAGTCGTCAACAGTGGAAATGCCAATTGCTCGAATGGGCGGCAGGGCTATCAAGACGCGAAGCGCATGACCGAGCTGACGGCTCAGAAGTTTGGCATTCCCGCAGAGCTGGTGCTCGTATCCTCGACTGGCATCATAGGGCGCCTGTTGCCAATGGAAAAGGTAGAGCAGGGAATCGCAGCCGTCGTGCCGAACGAACAAGGCGGCACCGACTTCGCGCAGGGCATTCTCACAACGGATACACGCCAGAAGACAGTTGCTGTTGAATTCGAGATCGGTGACAAGACGGTACGTCTTGGTGGCTCTACCAAGGGCGCGGGCATGATCTACCCTAATATGGCTACCATGCTCTGCTACATTACCACGAATATCGCCGTCAATCCTCAGTTTCTACAGCGTGAACTGCGCGCGGCCGTCGCGGATTCCTTTAACATGGTCTGCATTGATGGCGATATGTCCACCAATGACACCGTTCTGCTGCTGGCCAACGGACTGGCAGGCAACGAGCCGCTGCGCGATGGCGTGACGGGCGCGGATACCTTCAGCACGGCGCTGCGGTATGTCACGCGCTACCTCGCTCGGGAGATCGCCCGGGACGGCGAGGGGGCAACACGCCTTATGACGGTGCAGGTGCGTGGCGCAGCCACCGAGGCTGACGCCAAGGCTGCGGCACGCGCGATTACCGCGTCTCCACTCTGGCAATGCGCCGTGGCCGGTGGTGACCCTAACTGGGGCCGCATCGTGGCGGCTCTGGGAGCATCTGGCGCAGACCTCCGGCACGACGTACTTGAGCTGTGGCTGGGGGATGTCCAGATCATGCACGGGGGTGTTGGAACAGACTACGATCAAGAAGCCGCGAAAGAGGCAATGGCAGGCAAAGAAGTGCGCGTCACCGTCGATCTGCACATCGGCAATGCTGAGGCAACCGCGTGGGGCTGTGACCTGACGCACGGCTATATCGACGAGAACACCCTTTACACACGCTAGGAGAGCAGCATGACGACCACCACGCCCGCGAACAATCAGGCCGGCACAGGCTCAGAGCAACGCGATTGGGTCGCGCTGGAGCGCAAATACTATCAACACACCTTCACCCGCACCCTCGTGATGGATCACGGCGAAGGCGTGCGCGTATGGGACGCTTCCGGGAAATCGTACCTCGATCTCGTCGCTGGTATCGCGACGAACGTTCTTGGGCACGCCCATCCACGAGTGGTGCGCGCCATCCAGGAGCAGGCACCCAAGCTCATCCACGTCTCGAACCTCTACATCAATGAGCGCCAGGTTGAGCTAGCCGAGCAACTCTACAACATCAGCGGCGGAATGAAATCCTTCTTCTCCAACAGCGGAGCGGAAGCAAACGAGGGCGCCATCAAGCTGGCGCGCAAGTTTGGCCGGACGAACCGCAGCGGGGCGTACGAGATTATCAGCATGGAGCGCTCATTCCACGGGCGCACGCTAGCCACCACCGCCGCCACCGGTCAGAAGAAGTATCAGGATACCTGGCAGCCTCTTCCGGACGGCTTCAGGCAGGTCCCATTCAATGACATCGAGGCAGTCAAGACGGCTACCAGCGATAAGACTGCCGCCGTACTGGTAGAGGCGGTGCAGGGCGAAGGTGGCATTTATCCCGCGTCGCCCGAATATATGCAGGCACTACGGGCATGGTGCGATGAGCAGAATCTGGTGCTCATTTGCGATGAAGTGCAGGCAGGCATGGGCCGCACCGGCAAGTTCTTTAGCTGGGAGCACACTGGCATCCGACCAGATATTGTGACGATGGCGAAGGGTTTGGGCGGCGGCGTACCGATTGGCGCCATGCTGGCCGCACCGCGAGCCGACATTTTCGAGCCGGGCGATCACGGCACGACATTTGGCGGCAACCCTATCGCCTGCGCTGCCGGAGTCGCGACGGTGCAGACGATCACAGGAGAGAACCTGCTGGCGCATGCGACGCAGATGGGCGAATATCTGGCGGGCAAAATCGAAACGCTGCGGGAAAAGTACAGCAACCTCATCACGAGCACGCGCGGTCTGGGCCTAATGCGCGCCTTTGACCTTGCGGAGCCGCGCGCGCAGGAGATCATGGACCGCGCGATGGAGCGGGGGTTGCTCATCACGAATGCGGGCCCCTCCACGATCCGCATTATTCCGCCGCTGATTCTCCAGGCGAGCGATATCGATGAAGCCATGACAACGCTAGACCAGTCGATCGCCGCACTCTGATGACACGGCGGCACGAGCGTGCGCCAGCGCCGCGATTCGTGTCGCGCGATCTCGGTGCGCCGGCGGACCGGACAAATTGAGAGGCGCTGATTTCGGGCCGGAGACGCCATCTGGTCATTGCATAGCAATACGTGCGATGATCTCTGTTGTCGCCGGCCCGACGTATGTGTCCAGCTGGACGCCGTACTGACTATACCTTCCGTAAGGAGTACCACGATGCCAGATGATGCGCGCGATACTGCGCAGCCCGGCATGAATACGCACTCACCGAATGGCGCGAGCGGACCCAGTGCCGCTCAGGCGTACATCGACCAGGGAAACCGCGCTGCAAATGCGGGCGATTATGAGCTTGCCGAGGAAGCCTTCGAACGGGCTGTCGCGGCGGACCCACAGGATGCGCGCGCCCGCTACAATCTGGCGCTGGCACGGCAACATCTGGATGATCCAGAGGGAGCCATCGCATCATATATGCGGGCCATCCAACTCGATCCTCAGCTCATCGAGGCTTATATCAATCTGGGCAATCTTTACGGTGAGCTACAGCTAGAAGAATTGGCGCTAGAGGTATTTCAGCGCGCGCTCGAGCTGGATACTGGCAACGACGAGCTGTTCATGAGCGTTGGAGACGCGTATCGTGATCTGGGCTTTTACGATGACGCGGTGCTCGCCTATCGGCAAGCGCAGATCCTAAATCCTGATAATACGCTCGCCGCGGATAACCTGCGCGATGTGCGGGAGCGGCTGAACGAGCAGGCGGAACGGATTGCAGATCTGGAGCGTCACCTCGATGATGATCCCCGGGACCTCAACCGCTACGCCACCCTCGTGGAAGCGTATCTTGAAGCCCACCGAGACCAGGACGCGCTCAACACTGCCAATCAGATGGTGGCACTCGATCCAGAGAATCCGCAGGTCTACGAGATCCTCGCATCAGTATACGAGGCTGAAAACCGGCCATCCGAATCTGCGGAGGCTTGGCAGCGCGTCGTACAGTATGCGCCAGATCACGCCGAAGCCTGGGAGCACCTGGGCACCTGGCGCGAAGCCGAGGGGCGCCTGGAGGATGCGATAGCTGCATACCGCAAAGCTTCGGAGCTTGATCCCAGCACCGTCGGGTCGCGCTTCAGCCTGGCGGAGGTGCTTCGCGACGCGGAGCATTTTGACGAGGCGGTTGACGTCTATCAGAGCCTTATTTCCGATTATCAGAACGCTAGCGGAGAGGAAAGCGAGCAAACGCTCGCGGATGCCTACGCCGGACTATCGGCCACGCTCAACATGGCAGCACGGTACACCGACGCGCTCGCGACCACCAAAGAATTTCTTGAGCGCTTCCCTGATAACCCTGAGGGCCTCTATGAGCAGGCATCCGCATATGATGCGCTTGGGCGGCATGAAGACGCGATCGAGGCATACCTGGCCGCGCTCGATAGCGACCCGCTCAACGCGGTCATCTGTAATGACCTCGCCGATACGTATCTCGAAGTCGGCCGGTTGGATGACGCCATTGAAATGGCGGAGCAGGCAGTCGCGCTCGATGCGGATCTCGCGATTGGCTATGAGACGCTCGCGCAGGCCCTGCAACGTGCCGGACGCAGTGAGGAAGCAGAGGAAGCGCTCCTGCGGGCAGATGCCATTCGGGCGGCGGAACAGGAAGGCAGCGAAGACGACAGCGTGTAGCTCCATCACGCTTCACACTACGCTCGCGTTCCAACTAGAGTCCCGGTGCTCATATCCGCCGGGACTCTATCTATGCCCGCAGCCCTGTTTCTCATCGCGATACCTGGTGCCTATGAAATCGCTGGCGTGTCCGTCTCACCCCGATCTCTCACGCGTCACATATGGCCGACATTCGCTGCCAGGAGTACGACATTCGCCTTCCCTGTGCATGCTCCTTGCGTGAGAGATCAAGAACACAGTGCAAGTCGAAGCAGGTAAGTCCCATGAAGACGAGCCTACTTGAACACGCCTGTGTGGCCATATACGATGCACGCGGCTCATTCAGCATGTCCTGCCGGCAGCCAGCTAAGCCCCAGATGCGCGAACAGCAAGCCGTGCTCATGCGTGTGCTGCTCTTCTCCGCGCTCGCCTGTACGCAAAACCATTTCGGGAGCGCTCCACCCGTCTGCCAATCTCGTCTCCATCGAGGCGCAATCGATACGTGTCGCGGGCGAGTTCGTCCGTGTCTCGCTCCATGTGTCTGGTCGGGCGCGCTCGACTATCGGTACGCGCATCAGCTTCAGTCAGCTCAGTCTCTCGTCGGTCATCCTTGGGTTAACCGTTCGTAACCATGGGCCGGACTTCAACCACTCCGTTTCTTCGATCTGCTTCTCCTCGAGGTGCTCCTTTCTGGCATGGTCGTGGATCCCTGAGTGCCGCTGTTCGTCGCTGGAAGCTCGTCAGTATTCACGCAGGCCCTGATAATTCTCAGGCCGAAACGGGGAAATAGGAGCAATATATTCGCGACGTTCCGCCACATTCATTCAGATCAGCTAGCGACTTGGCTCACCAGGGTCAGATAGGTTACGACGAAGACCAATTCGTCGTCACGTACGTCGGTGGGGTCGGGGCTGCGAGTGCTTGACCTCCTCGCAGTCTACATATTCATGGGCATCAAGGCTTTAACAGGCTCTAAAGCGTACGCTGTAGCCGAGCCACGAGGGTCCGACATGCTGGCTCACCCGCAGTTCGCACATGAGCCAGCGACTCGATCTCTTGTCTGTGGGCATGCATTTGCGTCAGAAGATTTGACGATGAGCTGAGACAATCGGCTCCGGCTTATACAGGACTGGGCCATTCGCTGCGCGTATGGCGCTTCGTGAACGCGCCGCAGCCGCTCTACTTGCTGTCGGCCGGGGATGCGCTGGCAAACGCAGTGACCCAGGTACGGGACACGGCAATACTCGCCACCTTCCGACTGGACAATGCCACTCCGTGGAACTGCTAAAAACCGAGCTGCTAACCAAGGACCGACACAGACGATGGATAGTGGTCCACTAGGCTTACGGTTCGTTCGCCGAAGTACAGCGGTGCGAAGCCACGCTTTATCACATTGATGCGGATGGGGCATCCGCCGCCGCAACGGGAACGGACGCGACCTGCCCCGGCGAATATTGGGCTACGAGCTGGATGACGGCATCAATCGTGAAGGGCTTTCGCAGCAAGGATACCGCCGGCTCAGGACATGACGTTTCAGGACCGTAGGCGGCCGTCATCACCACCACAACGTGACGGCTCAGCAGATCACTGCGATCACGCATTCCAGCGCACACCTGCCATCCGGAGACGTGCGGCATCATCAAATCCATGAGGACCATCAGCGGCTCGTGAGATGCTTCCAGTGTCTCGATCACTGTCGAGCCATCTGGCAGCACAAGAACGCGGTGTCCCTCGCCTTCCAGGACAATACGCAACAACTCGCGGATCGACCGGTCATCATCCACAACCAGCACGCATGCCATAGCCGTCACCTCATTCCTGCATGCCGTCACCCAATTAATAGAACATTTGTTCTAATTATAGAGGCAGTCAGCGAGAAATACAAGTCACAACCGCACGCAATTAAGAGGATGGTACAAATGTGTTGTTCTAGGCGGAAAACAGTGCTGGCTGCTCAGAGCGGCAGGCGGCGCAAGCTGTAAAGCCAGCTGCTTCCGCAGCGGACGGGGACGCGAAGAGCCTGGGGGGTACATCCAGATATTTTCGCCACCTGCCGCAGCCGCTCCGGCAATACTGGCGCGTTGGCCTGACACCGATCATCAGTTCAGGCGTTCCTAGCCTTCGAGCCACCTCCGCTCGCCAGACGTCGACGCTCTCAGCGTCTACAGGGATGGCACGCTCCATCGCCAGCAAGTGACGCTTCAATGGCAAGCCTGGACCGTAGCCTGTCAACCCGCCATTTGAGCCAACAATGCGGTGGCAAGGCACGAATGGAGCCACGGGATTCGACCCATTCGCCGCACCAACCGCGCGCGTCGCGTTGGGCACTCCTAGCTCGCGCGCAATGTCCGCGTATGTTCTTGTCTCTCCATACAGCACCGACGCCACCGCGTGCCAAACACGCTGAAAGAAGGCGGGACCGCGCAGATCGAGCGGCACAGCAAACTGTTCACGCGTCCCGTCAAAGTACTCTCCAAGTTCACGCAGCCCCTGGCACAGGTACGCTTCCGCCGAATTGTCCCCCGCTTGCTCTACGTGAGTTTCGCTCTGCCGCAGTTGGGGCTTCCGGGTAGCGTCGTTCCAGAGCGGTAGTCGCACGATGCAGATTCCCCGTGGGGATGCGCCGATGTACGTCACGCCAGTCCAGCTCGTAACGGCTCCGTATGCGCGCATGTCATATTTGATTGCGTCGCGCAGGAACGTCTCCGGCGCACTTATGCTCGTACTACTCCGCATCCCGCTGTTCACTCTTCTCCGCAGGCGCCAGCCCGGGCGGCGCGAATCGTGCCCGTTCATCACGAGAGGACGGCGCCTGCCGTTGAAAGAAGACCATCTCCTCTTCCACTTCACGTTTCTCCGCGCGCACGTCTTCCTCCGCGCCTGCCTCATACGTGATGGCAACCGTAGGGGGTGCGGGAGCGCGTTCAGGCCGCGGCACAGACTCACACGCCACGGTCACTTCGCCGAGCGTCAACACATCGCCCGTCAGTAGATTCGCTGGGGTATCCAGTCGCTGACGATTGAGCAGCGTTCCGTTGCGACTCTGCATATCCGTGACGAAATATCCCGCGGGCTGCCGCACGATCTGCGCGTGGAGACGCGAAACGGATTCATGCGGAAGGCAAATCTGGCGCGATTCATCCCGTCCGATACTCACGACGGCATCAAAAAGCTCCCACCGTTTGCCGTCCACTGGAGCGGATCTTCCTACCAAAATAAGTGGCTCGTTCACTGGTGAACGCTCTGGAGCCTCCAGCCGAGCCACCTTGCGTGTCTCCACATCAGTCAGTGCCTTTGGCTCCTGTTCCCTCTCGATGAGTTCGAAACGGAAACTCTGCGCGCCTAGATCGAGTGTATCGCCGTGCTGAAGCGGAGTTCTTCTGCGAACGGATTGATGATTGATGCGCGTTCCATTCATGCTCGCGCGATCTATCAGCTCAACGTGCCCGCGGTCCCAGTGAATCTCGGCATGATGGCGCGAGGTCCGTTCGTCATTGATGACGACATCATTGTCAATTTCCCGTCCGAGCAGCGTCAGCTGGTGGGTCAGCAAGACGGGCTGGTGCGTGAGTGGGCCATCTAATGGTATCAGGCGACCCCACGCTTGCCCGGGACCAAGCGGCTCGATATGCCGGCCAGAATCGTCCAGGGATGCAAACGTTGTGCCGGCCGACTGGCCCGGGATAGACTGCCCTTGAGTTGGCTGCGCGGCGGCGAGGAATGTGTAACTGGCGAAAACGCCGATGGGAAGACTCCAGCCACACAGAGCTATCCACACAAGCCAGAAGGTGACGGAAAGTGGGCTGACTGCGGGACCGTAGAAATCAAGCTGCGTCTGCTTCCACCAGATCGGCAGAAGCGACAGGCTCGCGCTCAGCAGGCAGATGAGCACCGCGTTCGCGAGCTGGCGAGACGAACCACGGTGCCGCGCGAGTGCGAATATGGCTACGCCGCAGGCAGCCAGCAGACTGCACGCCAGCCCACCGTAACTGCCCACGCCAGCCCACGACTGGAATGCATCTGGCCCCATCATGCTTAGCCTATACGCTATTCGATCGGCTCTATGCCCTGTTGCCGCTCGTACTGCACATCTACGATACCCAGCAGCTTGCCATCGGCACGCGCTGAGGCATACTCGTTTTGCCCGTGAATGTTGGCTTGAGCGCCGTTGGCGCCCGTATCGAGATCGGACGTTTCCCAGTATGCGATGGGAGCGCTCGCATCCGCGCCCAGCGCGACGCCGAGAAAGGCGTGCCCCGGCACGATAATGATATACGGACGCATTCCCAGATATTCGACCGCAGACGCCATCAATACGGTCGTTTCGAGGCACATGCCCGACGGCGCCTTTTCGCTCAGGATATCTTGTGGCAGCTGGATGCGCTCGTCGCGATCATATGGCACATTGTCCACCACATAGCGCAAGCCATAGACATTCTGCAACGTGTCGTAGATGGCATCTACCTGATTCACCACGTCCTGCTGCGTCGCCTGGCCAGCATCATACCCGTTCAACACACTTGTGCCCACGTAACTCTCAGGATGCGCCTGCAGCCACTGCGCCGTACGGCCCATCAACGTCTGGATCGCAGGTGCGTAAGGCGTGACCCAGCCAGCGAGATACCGGTTGTTGACGTCGCTACTGGCATTGTACCAGTGCATCCAGTCGCGAGACTTGATGATGACGGGCGTAGAGGTATCGCAAACGACCCCTGAGGAGCTTTGCACTTTGAGATGAATTTCTGACGCGATCTGATCCTGACTGGCGAATGAATCAAGAATTCCGGCACTGATGAGCGGCGGTTTGAACACTTGCTGCTGCATGCCGGGCACAGCCCGCACCTGAATGCTCTGCTCCACGGTAAAGTGTGGAATCGAGACCGTCAGGCGCAGAGTCTGAGGATCGGGACTTCTATAACTGAGAGAGACAAGCGATGGTTGATTGACATAGAAAGCGGAATAGATAACGGCTGGGGGACTCCAGGCAATCAATGCGTCGCAGGGTCCGGTCGGCGCGAACTGATAAGCGGCAAAGGCAGTGCGGTACTCGCCATAGAGGTGTTCGCCAACACCAACGTATCCAAGAGAGCCCGCGAACAGGATTACCGCGACGAGGATGAGCCCCACATACTGTCTGCGCATCCCGACTAGTGCCTCCGCCTGCCCTTGGCATCATTACCCACCCGCTCAACGTGGACTTCAGACTAACATGAGGCCCACCAGTGGGCAAATCTCGCGGGACCTTTATGTCGTACAGCTCCCTGGGCGCGAAGAGTGCCCCTTCAACGCGCGGGGGCACTCTTCCGACATGCTTAGGCAGACGACTATCGCTGTGGAGTTACGCTCGGGACCGTCGTTTGCTGAGTTACAGCGCTCTCGTGGTGTCCGGGCAGATGTTCGCCAACGCCATGTTCGATCGCGCGGGCGTCATGCTCTACATCGGAAACCACTCCACCGACGGCACGCGCCGCCCCACGCCCAAACGCCGCCGCATCTCCGGCGGCTACGTGACCAAACGCACCTACATCAGTGAGCGCCGACTTGCCGAGCCGCATTAGCTCTTCTTCGCCACGCTGGCTCAGCTGCCCAAGCGCATGCTGAGCTTCCTGTTCAAGCTTTTCAGCTTCATGCACAACAAACTCAACCGCTCTAATCGTCGCCCGCAGGATCTGCTCGACGGCTACTGTCATCGCCGCGGCATAGCCAAACGCGACCGCAAGGGCGGCAGCGGCGAGATGCGTAGGCCCAGTGGGAAACGCATGCGTCAGAAATGCCCCAACCACCTCTGTAGCCACTGCCACCACCAGCGCCACGATAATAAACGTGAGCGCCACCGCCCTGAGCGCATGGAGCAGTCCATCAAGAATATGCGTCGCGGCCTGCCCGAGAACTCTGGCCAACTGTTTTTCCATGCTACACTCCTCTTGACCTCACAGATTATGCCAGGGCCGAGCATTCATGCTCAGTGACACGCGCCTAGTGTGGCAGATTCAAGCCTGCCTGGCAAGTATCATGGACCACACCGCACCGGAAGTACTCGCCAGCTTTCCCACACTATACGGTTGGCTGGCAAGAATGGTTGATAGATCGAGGCCAAAAGAAAAACGTCCCCGGGAATCGCATTCCCAGGGACGTTTCGGAGCAAACAGCCACTAGCCACGCCACAGAATGTAGCCAAGACCATCGACTTCATACGGAAGCGAGGTCACGCCCGCGGCTTTCAGTGCATTTCGCAGTGCGCTCATTCGCTGGTCCACCATCTCTGGCAAGAGAAGCAAGCTTGCTGCTAGGCGCTCCCGACTCATGATTTGCCCTGCCCGCCGCATCAGCACTGCCAGCAACTCACGCTCCTCGACAGGTAAAGCGATGAGCTTGCCCCGCCAGCTGGTGACGCCCGTCCGCGTGTCCATCATCAGTCCGCCGAAGCGCAAGTGTCGCTCTTGATGGCGCGACGCGTCCACACTGCGCGCTGGCATGGCATGATTTTCGACAATCACGTCCTGTGCTTCAAGTTCACCAAAGCCGGGTGTATGTCCCATCGTGTTCCTCTCAGTCGCCGGATATAGGTGCGCAATTTGCGCTCGCTGCCACAGCGATGTGGTCGTATGCGACGTTCGGTGTCCACTCGAGTCTAAACCTGCCACCTAAGCCTGGAGTGAAAACTTCCTGAGATGCACATAAGAAACAGTAGACCTCACACATCACACGGGAGGGCGTGAGAGTGCTCGGACATAACCAGTTGCTATCTGCTCTGGCGATCTCGCGGAACGGGATGTTCACCATCCGCGACAGAGGTAGCGCCTTGCGAGAAGGACCCCGAAGGCGTCCTTCCGACAAGGGTATCGGAAATTCGCGACCACATCGAGCGAGCCACAGGTGAGGTGGAGGTTTTCCCATTGCCGGCTTGCGCGCTGCTTGATACTGCCGGGGTGGCGGGCATGGGTTGTGTGCTACCAGCAAAATCATCAGCCGATGAAATTCGCTGGTTGTGAGGAGCCGGTAACGGCGGAATCGTCAGTTCAGGCGCATCAGCTGCCCGGCCGCTACCTGAGAGTGACTGGAGCGGAGGCATCGGCCCGAGAGCAGCTGCGGGCGGATGATCCTCACCAAACGCGGGGATGCGAGGCAGTCTATCGGCAGGTACAGGAGTGGCGGAATCATCGGTAGCCGGCAGCCTGCGGGCAAACGCATCGGTAGCGGCGAGCGCGTCCACGTCTTCATCAGCCACATCTGCGGCAGATGCATCGGCCACGTGCGATACCGAGGAGGCTGTCGCAGACGCAGGGCCTCCACCGCGCTCCGTTCGCAGCGTGCTGCCTACCACGGCTTCAAGGTGAGAGGATTCCGTTTGGGCAATCCGGGCAATGGCGCGCATGCCAGTGACGCCTTCGCCCTCCACCAGACCAAGCGCTTCGCGCACGCCGCGCAGCAGTTCGTCGATAATGACAGTCAACGCCGCGCAATACCCCAGAACCAAACCAAATATGAGGGCAACCGCGTGTGCCATCAGCGGCGGCGGGAAGCGCCTCGTCGCCAGAATGGAAACAACCTCCGCACAGAAGAAGCCGATCACGCCAAGAGCAAACCCCAAACGCACCATGCGCCTCCACGTCAGCAGCATGACGTGAGACACGTGCTCGATGAGCCTGCTGGCTTTTCCGACTGCGCCATCTACCTGCACTGGGTGTCCTCAATTGCTGCGTTTACATTGCCTGGTAGCACGTGCATCATTTTACCATAGTCGCACGTGCTCTCATACCATCCCCTGAAGAAGGGTTGAAAGTAGGAGAATAGTCCAGGGTCGCGCTTTCGTCTGAGCTGCCCAGAATACGGCGTCCATTGAAGCGGCATTCCCTGACCACCTGGCAGAAACCCCGCCACGCATCTGACCCGCAATGCCCGATTACTTCGTACCTGGGGCACCATCGCGAATCACTGGATATGTTGACGTGTCGTCCGTGCGGCGCGCCGTCTTCCCTTGCGCCGCGGCCCTGTTCCGCCGCATCAGCGCGGCGAGCCACCCCGGCATCCAGCGACGCTCCTCCATTGCTCCCCAGAACGCGACAAATCCCTGCACCACCATAGCAGACGTGAGGAAATAGAACAGCACCTCTTCAAGCGGAACCGGACCCAGCCAGATACCAACGAGCCGGGAGGCATCGAATTGCCAGATTCCGCTGCTGATCGCAACGGCATCAGCAAGTGAAAAATAAATACCAAGCCCGGCAATGACAAGCAGCCATGTGCCTGGACGCCTGACAAGATACCTGCCCCCGAACAGCCACTCAATCAAGACAACCGGCAGTGCCCATATAAGCAGAAACGGCAGGTAATCCAGAGGAGCCATCACATGACCTCCTCGTCCTCACTGGCGCGAGATGAATGCGGTTCGCGCCTCTTGCGCGCCAACACGGCGTACGCGACGAGCACTGCCAGCAAACTTTCGAGCAGGCAAAAGAGATACTCTTCCGGAGGGACATTCCACCAGCGCAATCCCCACGTTCTGCCCGGCGCCCAGGTCCAGAGCGTCCACACAGCGGCAGTATGGTCCCACGGAGCCATATAGGCGAGTGCGATAAGGAGCAGCGCACTGGCTATCAGAAAGAGCCGGCGCGAGCGCAAGCGACGACGCAGCGCCACGAGGAGCGCGACTATCGGCAGCGCCAGAAATAGCGCGAGAAACTCACTGTATGTCATGCGGACTGGCGCTCCAGATCAGTACGGCGCTCTACCGATAACCTAGCAGCGCGCGAGGAGCCAGCCACGGACCCGGCGCACTGATCACTTCTGAGCGAGCGTTCATACCTGGCTAGCAGCTAGAATCGCCCCGCACATAGTGAGATTGTAGTGATCTGAGGAGGGCCTACGCCAGTGACAGACAGAGCAAGTACAGTCCGCTCTGCAAAGAGGGGGGGCAGCCCCACCACATCCGTGTGGCAAAGCCGCCCCGCACAATTCCTCGATATATCGCAGGACGCGTGTCCTTGCGTCCCCAGTCTGGTCCGGCGTCCTTACGAGGACAAGTATACGGGGTGGCTCAGGTGTTATGCCCCACGGTTTTCCGTAGTTTTTTACACGAAATCGTGTAATCTTATCGACATAAAGTCAATATAGAACGAGAGTTCAGACCGCAGTGGAGGCAGAAACTATGCCGTGATACCGGCGAACGGCCCGCTCATGCCGTCGGTCATGTAAGCATGCGCCATAGTGGCGGTATTATGCGCCGCACCGATACGCCCTTGACGGTCAATCATAATCAATCCGCCATGCCCGCCCACGCGCTCACCGAGCAGGCCGATAGCCGCGGAAGCAGCCTGCTGCGCGGTAAGGCCAAGGCCGACGAAATCGAGCGCGCGCCGCGCCAGTAGCAAGCGGATGAAGTCCTCTCCATGCCCCGTGCAGGAAACACCCCCCAGTGCGTTCTCAGCGTAATAGCCGCATCCGGGGAGTGGGGTGTCACCTACGCGCCCGGGGTGCTTCGCGCCGATCCCACCTGTGGAAGCACCAGCGACGAGCAATCCGCTCGCATCCATTGCCACCGCGCCCACCGTTCCGTGCCGGTCGCCATCGGAGTGGATCGGCTGCGTGAAGTCTTCACTTTCCGACGGCTCAATGTTGACGTCATCGCCATCCTGATAGCCACGCTGCCAGCGAGCATATTGCGCGGGCGTAATGAGATCGCGCGGATCACAGAACGCGATGCCGCATTCAGTAGCAAACGTTTCGGCGCCGTCACCCACCAGCAAGACGTGCGGACTGGTCAACACAGCCCGCGCGAGCACGATCGGATTGTGAATGCGCTGGACACTGGCGACTGCACCAACGGTAAGATCACGTCCTTCCATGACGCCCGCATCAAGCTCAGGCCGGCCATCCGCCGTCAGCACGGCGCCAGTGCCCGCGTTAAAGCCCGGATTATTCTCCAGCGCTATGATAGCTGCCTGCACGGCCTCGAGTGCGCTCCCGCCGCTGCGCAACACGCGCCATCCAGATTCCGCCGCCTCAGCACAGCCAGACTGCGCTGCATCATATCGATCAGGATCAATCGAACCAGCACCGCCATGAACGACAATCGCCAGCCCCATATGATGAACAACCTCCAGCGAATTCACGTCAGATGCGCCAATGCACCGCCACGCCATTGTATCACGGGCATCTTACTCGTGAGACACACCTGGAAACACAAAAGCGCCCCGGCACCACCACGGATAGAGAGGAGGCTCCATCGCAGTGCAAGGGCGCATGATATGCGGTTGTTCTGCCATTCAGGCAGTCGCTTACGCGGACTGTTCGATGCCCGCCTCACTCGATCCGGCTATGACTTCGACGGCATGCAGCTCGCGCTCACCGAAGAGCATCTGATCCAGCTCGGTGCCATCAATCGTCTCAACGCGGATGAGATATTCGGAGATCGAGGTGAGTTGCTCTCGATGCTCTTCCAGAATTCGCTTGGCGTTTTGATAGGCCTCATCGACCAGCCGGCGCACTTCCGCATCGGCCCGCGTGGCGAGCTCCGGGCTTGTGCCTTCCTCACCAATGAGGATGTTGCCCAGTGGACTCATGCCAAACTCACCGACCATCTTGCGAGCGATACTCGTCGCCTGCCGGATGTCCTGCGCAGCGCCCGTCGTGATATCGCCAAAGACGATCTCTTCCGCGGCGCGCCCGCCCATCAGACCCGCCAGGCGCGCGTGCAGCTCGGACTGGCGCATGAGAGACCGGTCCTCCGCCGGGCTGGACACCGTGATGCCCAGCGCCATGCCACGCGAGATAGTCGAAATCTTCTGCACTGGATCGCATCCCGGAGACATCCGCATCACGATAGCATGGCCGACCTCGTGGTACGCGACGATGGCCTTTTCGGCCTCGGAAAGCACGTGGCTCTTGCGCTCAGGACCTGCCATTACGCGCAGGATTGACTCCTCGAGGTCCTGCTGCTGAATGACCTCGTGATCACGTCGCGCTGCCAGCAGCGCCGCCTCGTTCATCAGGTTCGCCAGGTCCGCGCCAGAAAAGCCTGACGTCTGCCGGGCCAGGCGGTCCAGACTGACATGCTGGCTCAGCGGCTTGCCAGCGGCATGGACATCCAGGATGGCCAGCCGCCCACGCACATCGGGTTTATCGAGCATGACCTGCCTGTCGAACCGCCCCGGGCGCAGCAGCGCGGGGTCCAGCACGTCTGCCCGGTTGGTCGCGGCAATCACGATCACATTATCCTGCTTGTCGAAGCCATCCATTTCGACGAGCAGCTGATTGAGGGTCTGCTCGCGCTCGTCATTACCCGTCGTCGGCATAGAGCCGCGCTGCCGACCAACCGCGTCGATCTCGTCAATAAAGACGATGCAAGGTGAACTCTCCTTGGCGGTCTTGAACAGATCGCGCACGCGGCTCGCGCCAACACCGACGAACATTTCGACGAACTCGGACCCGCTAATGCTGAAGAACGACACCCCCGCCTCGCCGGCTACCGCACGAGAAATCAGCGTTTTGCCCGTTCCTGGCGGTCCAACCAGCAAGACACCCTTCGGAATGCGCGCGCCCATGCGACGAAACTTCTCCGGGAACTTCAGGAAGTGAACGATTTCCTGTAGCTCGTCCTTCGCCTCTTCGACGCCCGCGACATCCTTGAAGAGCACTTGCGGCTGTGCTTCAGCAAACCGGACAGCGCGGCTCCTGCCAAACGGAACAGCCTGGCCGCTGCCACCGCTGGTTCGGCGGACCAGCATGATCAGTAGAAAAGCGAGAAAGCCGAACAGCATGACTTCAGTGAGGAGCTGTAGCCAAGCCGGAGTCCCGCCAGATACAGGGGCAACACTGACGTTGGCGCCGCGATCGCGCAAATACGGAGTAAGTGTCTGCCCAGATTCCTTGACGGCCTGATATGTCTGCCCGGAAACCGTCTGTACCGTAATGGTATTGCCAGAGATGGTGGCAGTCTTCACTTGATGCTTGTCAGCGAGAGAGAGCACCGTACTGATGTCCGTCTTGTGAATATTCGCGCTTGCCGTTGTGCTCCTGTTGATGACGATGCCGACGCCAATGACAATGGCGGCGAGCAGCGCGACACTGATGAGCACAATGGCAAGCTTACGATATTCCTGAGGCTGACGAGGGGGGCGGTTACTGGGTTGCTTAGGCTTGCGGGGAATTGGGTCCATAGCCAGACAAGTTCCTCTCACTCTTGGGTAGCCAGCAGATCAGGTTCGTGAACTGCGACGATGCGCGAGCTGGCAGCGTACTTCTCAGACACACTAGTAGATAACTTGGTAGGCTCGCTCAAGTACGAGTGATTGGGGCGTCAGTTGCCCAGACTGCTGTGGCGGCACTGCACATAACGCACCCATTATAGCCACGAGCAATAGAAGAGGTAAAGTAAGCAGCGGCGCAAATGCCATGAAATGCCGCGCGAACATAGTCATCCGCTGCACATCGCGCCAGTCGCACGCATACATGAGATAGCATGCCATGCGGATGCACACTGGTCGCGCGCGAAGCCGTACACATGGGCCGCTGAGGCAGATCGCTCACCCGTATGAGTGGGTCCGTCAGACCCTAAAGTACTACCGCGGTGCCGCTGCCCTATACCGCACTTTCGGCGTTGCGTGCAGTCTCATCCGAGGACCCGCCCGAGGGCGCGGTCTGAGCCTCGCTCTTATGCGCCTCGATCGGATTGAAACGTGGCAGGCGCAATTCCGCACGAATGCGGCGAATGGCACGATACACTGCCAGAGAATCGAGTCCGAGCTGCTCGGCAATTTGCCGGTGAACGCCGATGGGCGGAACGGGCAGATACGGCACGTAGAGGTCCCGTACCCGATCCAGTTCGCGATCGGTGCCGCGATACGACTGGAGTTCCCACCAGCTGGGGAGTTGCAGCCGAACGCGAAGATCGCGCACAGCCTGCTTGATCAGCACTTTCGGCACATTCAGCTCGGCGCTGATCTGCGTGCGGATGCCATCATATTCCACTGGATTGGCCAGCTCAAGGTAACGCTCCTCGATGCGTGCGCGCATTTCCTCGGTCAATTCCGGCAGCGATGGAGCGCGCTTGGGTGACTTCGCTGGACGTGCGCCTTCCGCACCGTGCGCGCGAAGTGCGCGCGAAGCAGTAGGGGCTGGCTCACGGTGAGTTGGGGTCATCGCCAAGCGCGCGGGTCGCGCCGGCTGTGGCTCGCGATGGTCAGCTGAAGCGGGGGCAGCCGGGACGGCGTGTGCCAGTTCAGGCACGAGGATGGAGGCACCCGGGCCAATGATCTTCGGTGAAGTCGATATGGTGGAGGTCGACGCATGCACGTTTGCCTGCTTTTGGGCGGAGCGCTCCAACTTCACCTTAGCCGCGCATGCGTCACAGTAGATCTGCTTCGCGTTTGCGGATTTGTACGGCTTGCCGCATCGCGCACAACGCATTTTTGCTTTAGCGGCCATAATCCCTCTCCTCGCTCCATCGCAAAAAGTATGTCTCTCAATACAGACATACGCTCTGAGTATAAATTCCGCGGCGAAACGGCGTCAACGCATGGTGCCAACGCCCGTGCAACCATCCGATCAAAGAGCTACGGCAAATTTGTCGCGCCCCTAGCTTGACAAGCGCAGCGCGACGTGACTAGTCTGCCGCAAACACTACGCAATTATACCTGGTTATTTTTCATTACTGCTGAGAGGTGAGGCTACGCAAAGTGTACGCCTCTTCATACTGGCTACCCTGGATGCGGGCCCATCATTCCCGGCAGGCCGTGGCCAGTTTGCGTATTCAAAGCACAGAACAGGAGCCAGCCGATCACCTACTTCCTCGCTGATCACGAACACACTGCGTTCTGCGGGTCATGACTAGCGGACTCTGAGTTGATTAGGAGTACACAGGAGGCCCTTCAATGGCTGCTGAACACGAAGCCGCTGACAGACACCTACGTAAGACGCTCTCATTGCTCGACCTGTTCTTTCTCTCGATGGGCGGCATCATTGGTTCTGGCTGGCTGCTCGCTGTCCTGGGAGCGGATTCGGTTGCCGGACCCGCGGTTGTCCTGTCGTGGATCATCGGCGGCATACTCGTTCTGATCATTGCTCTTACGTACGCTGAAGTCGCGGGCATGCTTCCTCGCACAGGTGCCATCGTCCGCTATCCCCACCTGACACATGGTGGTTTCACTGGCTATATGCTCGGGTGGGCGTATTTCCTGACCGCTGTGACCGTCCCAACGATCGAGGCCGAGGCGGTCGTGACCTACGCGGCCAAGTACATCCACGGGCTCACCTTTGTGGATAAAGCCACCAGTACCACCCTGCTCTCGGCGCCGGGCATCGCGTTTGCCCTCGTGCTGATGGTCATATTCTTCCTGCTCAACTACTTCGGCGTGCGGTTCCTCGGCAGGGTAAACACGTTTATCACCGGATGGAAGTTCGTCATTCCTACGCTCACTTTCATCCTGCTGCTCTTCACGTTCAACGCGACGAACTTTACGGCTGGCGGCGGCTTCTTCGCGCGTGGCGTTCCATCCATATTCGAGGCTATCGCCACCTCCGGCATTGTGTTTTCGTACCTGGGCTTCCGGCAGGCGCTCGACTTTGGTGGTGAAGCGCGCAACCCGCAGCGTGATGTCCCTCGCGCGACCATATTGTCCGTTCTCGCGGCTACCCTGCTCTACACGCTTTTGCAGGTCGCATTTACTGGCGCCATCAATTGGAAGGCAGCGAAAGTGCCAGTCGGTGGATGGGCGCAGTTGGGCGGCTCTTCTTGGGCCAACGCGCCATTCGCCAGCGCATTGCAGAATAGCGGTCTGGCGTTGCTCGTCGCTTTCGCCGTGCTTCTGTATATCGATGCCTACGTGTCGCCGGGCGGCACAGGCATGGTCTACACTGGCACTAGCACGCGCACGGTCTACGGCCTTTCGATTGACGGCTATCTCCCGCGCATATTCACGCGGACATCGCGCTACGGCGTCCCGGTCGGCGCGTTGATCGCCAGTATCCTCATTGGCATGATCTTCCTGGCGCCACTGCCGAGCTGGTATCTGCTGGTCGGCTTCATCTCCTCCGCGACTGTGCTCACATATGTCATGGGCGGTGTCGGGCTGACGGTTTTCCGGCGAACTGCAAGTGAGCTGCACCGGCCCTTCCGGCTGGGTGGCTCCTCGCTGCTCGCGCCGCTTGCGTTTGTCGCAGCCGGATTGATCGTGTACTGGTCCGGCACGAGCACACTGAACTACGTCGTCGCGGCGGTGTTCATCGGCTTACCTCTATACGCGTGGTTCTACGCTCCATCCCGGCTTGGCGTGAACTCGGCTGTTTCAGTCATCACAGGCATCGTTTTCCTCGCGGCCGTGCTCGTGACGGGTTACTTTGGCCCGTTCTATAAGGCAGGTGGCGCATTCACTGGCGCGGGCGGCCTGAGCTTCGGCGTCTATGTGCTGTTGCTCGCCGTTGAAGTCTGCCTTTTCGCTCTGGTCATGTGGGCGGCGGCTGCGCCCGAAAACAAACGGGAGATCGGCGCCGGACTGTGGTTCATCGCGTTCCTCTTCGGCATCTACGTGATTTCGTACTTTGGAGCGTTTGGACCCCTGGCCGCGGCGCAACAAATACCATTCCCGGCTGACACCGTCATCGCCGGCATCTTCTCTCTGGCTTGCTACAACTGGGCGGCATCGTCCGGATACAAGACAGACGAAATTGCCGCGATCGTCGAAGCTGAGCGCACGGGTGCGCAAGTTGAAGAGCCAGCCGTAGGCACATCAGCCGACTTGGCGGACTAGGCCGCAGCGTCTCGCCATAGCATGAACCCGCACAACCGACTCCCCGCGCTATCCAAAAGACAGCGCGGGGAGTCTCCTTGCATACCACGAATCGCGCGAGGCAATAAGCAGAGCAGACTGCCAGCTCATCTGCGGGGCGGGCGATAGCGTGCGCAACCTCGCTCCACGCTCGCTGGCGAGATCATGCGAATTCTCGGCAAAGCGACGGTATTGGTCGCAACTTGCCCCATGCTAAAGCGATGATCCAGAGGCATGCAAATGGATTGATCGACATACATGCTCCGTCACTCGAGGAATTTGTGTTTGTCTTGCGACAGCAATTGGTGCTACCGTGCACACCAGAACGTGTATGTAGCGCGCTCACATACCCTGGCGAGCAGAGATGAAGTACCCACATCCAGGCCAGAATGCTGCCGATGCGGACTGTGCCGCGAGCGATTTCGAACTGGTGGCGGGCAAGATCACGTCTGAGCGAACATTGACACGCGGCGCCAAAATCGCACGGGTGCTGGTAGGTACAGTGAGCGTCGCGCTAGCCATGTGTCTCGTTCTTAACGTACCAGCCCAGCTAGCCGGCCTGTTCACAGCCCGGCAGCCGACGTCTTCGAAGTATACCGTACCCACTCAGCCGCCGATGATAGCGCCCCTCAATGTTCAGGCCATCGACGTACCAGCCGGCGGGGCCAACAGCACGTTCCGCGTTACTCCCATGGTTGCTCCCGGCAACGCTGCGCTTGCCTGCTGGATCGCAGCGCCAGATGGCGGGCAAGGCTCACTCCACATCGCCAGCTATGCGAGCCAGGCACAGGGGTGGCACTCGCTTACGCCACCGGTGGAGCAGGGACGGGCATGTGATGTCGCTAGAGATGCCGCTGGCTCAGATAGCGCGCTTCTCTCGGTCTATGAGCAACCGTCAGATACGTGCGCCCTGCCGCGCGTCTTTGCCACGCCAAACGGCGGCAAAAGCTGGCGCCCGCTGCCCTGGCCCGATCCCGCCGCACGGGCCGGCCAGCTAACGCTGACGCTCTACGCTCACCGCATCTACGCGCAAGCCAACGCGCGTCTCCTGCCCGCGGCACGCCTTCCTTCGAATACAGCGGGCAACATCATCACGACGTTTAATGAGGGCCGCACGTGGCAGCCAGCCGATGTCGGTCTGGCCGCGTATCCAGATCTTCAGCTCATCGCGTTTCGGCCGGATCAGTTGCTGGCACAGAGCAGAGGCAGCCAGCGCATGGGTCAAGATGTTCTGTGGGAAGCCTCAGCCGCGGGCACAGACTGGCGATCCCTTGGGAACCTGCCCGGAACCGACCCGCAGGTGCTCGTCTCAAACGACCCGTCCGCTACACAGCACGACGGCTGGGGAAGTCTCTATGTGATCGCGGAAAGGCCGCTCACCACGGAAACCGTACAGTATGGAAGCGTATTCGCCGCGGTGGCGCGTGCAGGCAACAGATGGCAGCCTCTTGCGCTTCCTCCACCCTCCGTCGTCTTTCATGGCCAGCCGACCAGCGCAATCGCCGAAGCTGGAGTCGGGCCGGGCGACAGCCTGATCGTCACACGGTTTATCGCTGGCGCAACGGGCGCGGGAATATCATCCGCGCGCAGGATGTGGCTCTTTGATCCCGCTACCCACCAATGGTACCAGTCCACCTTCATTCTCGCGCCAAACGCCACGATCATAGGAGCGAACTGGCAGGGAGGAAACATGCGCCTGTGGATGCTACTGACAACCGGCAACATACCGCGCGGGCTGGAAGTGGTAACGATCACCAGCGAGAACAGGTTCACCCACTCAACGACGATGACGTCCAAATGAGCGATATGATAGACTTGCGTGGATTCGCGCGGCGGTTCAACGCACTAGACAACTGAGGTACATACAGACGAGGTAGGCTGAATGGCAGCGCCAGCGAGTGAAACAGCTGAGAATGAGCGCAGCACGCGCCAGTATGACGTGCTCATCGTCGGAGGCGGTCCAGCCGGGCTGAGCGCGGCGGAAGCCGCTGCCAGCCGCGGATTGCGTGTCGCGGTCCTGGAGCGACAGAAGGAAATCGGCTATCCCGTCCATACCAGCGGCGGAAGCTGGATCAGCGATATGCGCGCGCTCGGCATTCCCGAAGATCTCTATTATCCCATCCATAACGTGACGTTCCTTTCGCCGCAGCGAAGCGCCGTGTTCAACTACGATGACCCCGTCTGTTGCGTGCTGGATGTTCGCGGCGTATACCAGCATCTCGCTGGGCGCGCGATCGCGGCGGGCGCCACAATTCATCCCAATTCCCCCGTCGAGGCGCCCTTGGTGGAGGATGGCGCGGTGGTGGGCGTTGTCGCTAAGGATCACCGCAATCGAAGCGGCGAATGGCATGGACGCGTCGTGATCGACGCAAGTGGGTTCTCCTGCACCCTCGCGACACGCACAAAGCTGCACGCGGGCTACCGACGCTATGGATTCGGCGCCGAATACGATCTGTATGCGCCAAATTATGACCCAGACGCGCTTTACCTTATCATGGGTACGCAGGTCGCGCCCTCCGGTTACGCGTGGGCGTTTCCTCATGGCCATGGGCGCGTGCGCCTGGGCGTGGGGGTCATCAGGCCAGATGTTGATGTGGACGTGCGCGAGTATCTGGATTCCTTCGTGCAGCGGCTCCCATCACTTGCGCCCGCATTTGCTGGCGCGAGCCCCATCGAGTATCACACCGGCCTGTTCCCATCGGAAGGTGTCGTGGAGCGGTTCGTAACTGATGGATTGATTGCCACCGGCGACGCCGCGGGCCACGGCTCGACGCTCGTTGGCGAGGGCATCCGCTTCGCTATTTACAGTGGCCGCATGGCAGGCGCTGGAGCAGCCGATGCCGTGCTCGCGGGTGACACCTCCGCCGCGTATTTATCCCGCTATGAACGCGCCTGGCGCGAGCGCTTCGGTCGCGAGATGGAACTCTCGTATATGATTAACCAGCGCATCGCCGCATGGAGCGATGCGAGCTGGGATGAAGGCGTAGATCTGTTGAAGCGCGTAACGCCAGCCCAGGCGGCACAACTGCTACGTGGGGACTACAGCGCGCAGCTCTTCCTCGGCATCATCCGTCGCAATCCAGGTCTGCTACGTACCGGCGCGCGCAAGTTCCTGGAAATCGCGATGCGCCGCCTGGGCAGCGCGCTGCCCGCCGAGAACACTGCCGGAGCCTGAGTCGTCGCACGCCATAGACCCTGATGCATGCGTTGCCTCTCGCTTGACGTCGCTGCCCCCGCGGACTACACTAGCCATATCAAAGCAGATGTTTCGCGATGAGCGGGACCAGTACGCGGCACCAGTCGCTCGCAGCGAGCCGGAAGAGTGCAAGCCGGCAGTGACAGCCCGTGGAAACCGACCCGTGAGCAGCAACCGAGCCATCCAGCGAAGGTTGCCGGCAGTCCGCCGTTACCATCGGACGCCGCGTCAGCGCGCAAGGCACCGGCTGGCGCGGACTAAGCGGGATGCGCACGCAAACGCATCCAGGTGAGGTGGTACCGCGGGACGTTCCCGCCCTCGGAGTGGATACTCTGGGGGCGGTTTTTTATGCGCGCGGAAGCGCGACGGGAGACTTATATGAGCGATCAGACAAAATTCGTCGAGGCAGTGGGCGACAAAGAGGACGACTTCTCACAGTGGTATCTGGATCTGGTATACAAGACCGGCATGGCCGATGAGTCGCCCATACGCGGCTGCATGGTGGTGCGCCCGTATGGCTATGCGCTCTGGGAGAATATGCAGCGTGCGATGGATGACCGCATCAAGGCTACCGGGCATGAAAACGCCTACTTTCCCCTCTTCATTCCCTCAAGCTTTCTCGAAAAGGAGGCCGAGCACGTCGAGGGATTCGCTCCTGAAGTAGCCGTTGTGACATACGCTGGCGGTGAGCAGCTGACCGAGCCCCTCGTCGTGCGTCCGACCTCCGAAACCGTGATCGGCCATATGTACGCGCAGTGGGTGCAGAGCTACCGCGATCTGCCCCTGCTCTACAACCAGTGGTGCAACGTCGTCAGATGGGAGAAGCGGACACGGCCATTTCTGCGTACCACCGAATTTCTGTGGCAAGAGGGACACACAGCGCATCGCACGGCTGATGAAGCGCAGGAAGAAACAATGCGCATCCTGAACGATGTCTACCTGGATTTCTTCATCAAGGAACTGGCGATTCCTGGCATTCCTGGCATCAAGAGCGCCAGCCAGACCTTTCCCGGCGCGGTGCGCACCTACGCCATCGAGGCAATGATGGGTGATGGCAAGGCGCTGCAATCGGCTACCTCACACAACCTGGGGCAGAACTTCGCTCGCGGTTTCGACATCAAGTTTCAGGATGCGGATGGGCAACTGAAGCTCGCATGGACCACGAGCTGGGGCTCCAGCACACGCATGATTGGTGGCATCATCATGGTGCACGGTGATTCCTCCGGCTTGCGGATGCCCCCACGTGTCGCGCCCATCCAGGCCGTTATCGTGCCCATCTGGCGAAAAGATGCCGAGCGCGAAGCAGTCGAACAGGCGGTAAACGAGGTGCAGAACACCTTGCGCGCGGCTGGCGTGCGCGTTCGCGCGGACTGGCGCGAGGAGCGCCCCGGGTTCAAATACAGTGACTGGGAGATGCGCGGAGTGCCCATCCGGATCGAAATCGGGCCTCGCGACGCACAGAACCGGCAGGTCGTACTCGTGCCACGCACCGACCGTGCGGCAAAGGAAACCATCAGCAGCGACGGCGTAGCAGTCCGCGTAGCCACCATGCTCGAGGAGATCCACCAGGCGCTCTACGATCAGGCGCTTGCATTTCGCACGAAGCGCACATACCAGGCAAGCGATTATGAGGAATTCAAGGCATTGATGGCCGACCGCGAACGTCTCGGCTTCATCGAGGCATGGTGGTGCGGCGATGCGGCTTGCGAAGAGCAGATCAAGCAGGATACGCAGGCAACGATTCGCGTGCTGCCACTCGACCAGCCAGAGGGAAGCGGCAAATGCATACACTGCGGCGAACCTGCCCAGAGTTGGGCCGTCTTCGCCAAGGCCTACTAGGGTGAGGATGCCCGCGCCCAAGTGTGAGGCGGGCACCCCCGTGCTATAATTCGCCATACGCGCTGCCTGCGCGGGTGCAACAATCCAAGCAATCAGCTGAGTAGGTACTCGTTTCCGGCGCGGGCAGGCTGAGGGGACGTTATGAAAGTAGTCATCCTGGGCTGCGGCCGTGTGGGCGCGGCGCTGGCAAAACTACTGACCGTTGAAGGTCACGATGTGACCATCATTGATCAGAGCAGTGACGCATTCAATCGTCTTGGCCAGGATTTTCCGCATGAGAAACTGGTCCTTGGCGATGGCACAGACGAAGAAGTGCTCCGGCGCGCGGGCATCGAAACCGCCGACGCGTTTGTCGCTGTGACGAACGGAGATAACCGCAATATCATGGCGGCGCAGATCGTACGCGAGCAGTTCAACGTGCCGAAAGTCGTCTCGCGAATCTACGATCCCATTCGTCAGGAGACGTATAATGGCATGGGGTTGGAGAGCATCTGCCCCACCATCGTCGGGGCCAAGCTCTTCCACGATGCGTTGCTCCATCCGTCACGCGCCACTACCTCGCCGACGCAATCCATCGCGCACGGCAGAAGCGTGCCGCTCACACATTTCGATCAGAAGCGCACAGAATCGTAGTCGCAGAGGACGTGTATGTATATCGTGATCGGCGGTGGCGGTCAGGTCGGCTACTATCTCGCCAGAGAATCACTGCGCAACGGCCACGAAGTACTCCTGCTGGAAAAGTCACCCGCGCGGGCCGACCAGCTAATTGAGGAACTTGGACCGGCGGCCATGCGCGGCGACGCGTGCGAAGCGCGCGTGATGGCGGAAGTGGGCGTCGATCGGGCAGACGTGGTAATCGCCGTGACTGGCGACGACGAAGACAACCTGGTCATCTGTCAGATGGCCAAGGCCCGTTTTCACGTGCCGCGCACCATCGCGCGGGTAAACAATCCACGCAACGACAAGCTCTTCATCTCACTGGGCATTGATGTCACGATCAGCCCGACGCGCACCATTCTGCATATGATCGAGGCAGAGATTCCTCATCACACCCTCGTGCCATTGATGACGCTCTCGCGCGCGGGTCTGAGCCTGGTGGAGCTTACCGTCCCACCCGATTCGCCCGCATCTGGCCACATCCTGCGTCAGCTGGAATTGCCTTCGTCGGTGAATCTTGTGCTCATCGTGCGGGGCGCGGAGAACATCACGCCGACAGGAGATACGGTGATCCGGCCTGAAGACCATCTCTTTGCCCTGGTGACGGAAGATGGCGGCGCCATTCTTCGGCGTACGATCCTCGGCGAGGAAGCAGAGGAGGAAATCCTGCCCCAGGCCTAGCGCGCGCTGGTGTTGTGGAGGAGCCACGTCTCTGGCGGATCAGCGGCTCCTCCGGGCACATCCCCTACAGGAGCCGGAGACGGGCAAACGCCGTATCCACATGTTCAAGATAGGCGCGTGGATCAGCCAGCGCATCGAGTTCCTCTGGAGTGATGTGGACCATTACGTCACTGTCGCGTTTGAGCATTTCCAGCAGGCCCTCGCCCGCATCCTCATTGCGCCAGACTTTCTGCGCATTACGCTGCACCAGCTTGTACGCCTGCTGGCGATCCATGCCCTTGTCAACGAGTGCGAGCAGGATGCGCGAGGAATAAATCAATCCACGCGTAAGGTCGAGATTCGCGCGCATGCGCTCTTCATCCACCTCCAGTCCGCTCATGATCTCATTGAACAGCCAGAGCATGTAGTGCAGAGTCGCCGTCCCGTCCGGCAGGATCATCCGCTCCGCCGATGAGTGGCTGATGTCGCGCTCATGCCAGAGGGCAACGTCTTCCATCGCCGTGACGGCATATCCGCGCAGCACGCGCGCCAGACCGCAGACGCGCTCGGCCTTTTCAGGATTGCGCTTGTGAGGCATAGCGGAAGATCCCTGCTGTTGCGCGCCAAATGGCTCATACGCCTCGCTCAGTTCGGTGCGCTGCAAGTGACGAATTTCGAGCGCCATCTTCTCCAGCGAAGCGCCGATGAGCGCAAGTGTCGTGACGAACTGCGCGTGCCGGTCCCGCTGAATGATCTGCGTGGAGACCGGCGCGACGCGCAGGCCAAGCCGCTGACAGACATACTCTTCCACGCTGGGAGGAACCGTAGCATGTGTGCCAACCGCTCCCGAAATCGCCCCCACCGCGATGTCGTCCTCGGCAGCTTGCAGACGCGCCCTCGCGCGCCGCAACTCGTCCACCCACATCGCTAGCTTGAAGCCAAACGTCGTTGGTTCGGCGTGGATGCCATGCGTGCGTCCCGTCATGAGCGTATGGCGGTACCGGATGGCGGCCTGCGCCACGGTTTCGTGCAGGCGGTCCAGTTCTTCGCGCAGCAGCGCACTCGCCTGCAGCAGTTGAACGGCCAGCGCGGTGTCGAGCACGTCAGATGAGGTTAGCCCCAGATGGAGAAAGCGGCCCTCAGGGCCGAGCTTCTCCTGCACAGACCGAAGGAACGAGATGACATCGTGATGGGTCTCGCGCTCGATCTCACGGGCACGCGCCAGATCATACGTCGCGCCGCGAATTTTCTCCATATCGTCCGCCGAGATAGCGCCCTCGCGCGCCCAGCCTTCGCACACCAGGATTTCGACTCGTAGCCACGTATCCAGCTTGTTTTCGTCAGACCAGACGCGAGCCATCTCCGACCGCGTATATCGCTCGATCATGCACACTCTCCGGCTTCAGGCGCTTTGTGAACCTCATTCATGAGAACGCGTCAGCCGCATGGCATGCGTCAGGCGGGTACGCGATCTCAGGGTGACACTCCTGCGTATCGTACCCCATTACGGAAGACACTGGTGGCAAACCGAGTCGCGAAACCCCGCCAGCGGCTCAAGCGGTCCTGATACGCCGGGCGCGTGGCTGCGCCTGCGCCTGAGTCGCGTCGTCCATCTGCTGGCGTGGCGCGGATTTTCGCGAGCGTCTGGCTGTAGCGCGATCATCTGGCAGTTCAGCCTCTGCGTGGCCAATTCGCGGCGCTTCGTTCTTGCGCGCCGCCCGTGCCGTCCGGGCGACACGCACCGCGCGGGGAGTTTCGCCTTCCTCGATGCCAACCAGGTAGTAGTGTCGACCAAGATATTCGTCGCCTATCACCTTCACGGGAAGCCGGGGTGTGCCCGATTCGCGCCCCGCCACGCTCCGGCCGGAGCGCGATTTTGCGGGAGCAAGCGCGGTTGCCACGATCGGGTTGACATGCACCGACGTGGCGCGAAGCCCGGTTCGTTCTTCGAAGCGCGTCACCGCATCAGTGATCTTGGTGGCGGGAGAGCGTCTGTTGTCATCGTCAAACCAGAGAAGTCCCAGTGAGAGCATGTGGATCCTGCCTATATGTGGTGGTGAGCGACAAATTAGAACACATGTTTCATTCCATTTCTATCATGTCAGATCGGTATAGTCAATCGAAATACCCATAAAATCAGCGTTTCGCGGACGAAGAAAAACAGCGGCGAACCATCACCCTGGCTCGCCGCTGTTGAACGCTATGATTGGACCACTACTTGATGGCGCGAATGACGTATTTCTGCGGTCCGCCAGGCGTGGTGACTTCTACCGCATCGCCTTCGGCGTGACCCATGAGCGCCCGACCGACGGGCGACTGATCGGATACCTTGCTCTGCGCCGAATTCGCCTCTACCGTGCTCACCAGCGTCATCGTCTTGAGGCCTCGCGGCGTCTCCACCTCGATTGTCGAACCGAGCCGGACCACGCGCTTCCCATCGACCTCTTCCATTGTGTCGATGATGACCGCGTTCTCCACGATCTGACGCAGCTCCTGAATCTCTCCTTCGATCATTGCCTGCAGGTTCTTCGCATCCTCGTACGCGCTGCTCTCGCTGATATCACCAGCTTCCTTGGCCTCGTGGATATAGTCCGCTACCTGCTGACGACGCTCGGTGACGAGGTAGTGAAGCCGCGCTTTCTTTTCCTCGTAGCCCTCGCGTGTAAGGGGGATCTTTTCCTTTTCCCCCGCGCGGGCAGCACTCTGTCCACTGGCCCCATTCGTCGCCATGCACGACACTCCTCACTAAATGAACACGACCGGTAGCGTAGTGCTGCCGGTCGTTCCGGTCTGGCGATCCCATGCCAGCCATCGCAAGCAGTACAGTCATCTTCGCCCGCGCCACTCTTCGGGATGCGATTCGCGCCACGGAAGCGAAGATGTATAAGAAAACAGCGGGCCATGACGGCACGCTGTCTTTATACCTCGTTCTCAAGCCCATATACTATACCCATCTCAGCAATCCCGTGTCAAGTGGCGATGAGCTTGTAGTGTTGAGCGTTTCCGTCTTATTCCTTCCCATCGCCGGCCGGTAGCTTGAGCACACAAGCGCCATCACTCGCATGGCAGATATGGAGCGTGCCTTTCCGCCCGCTCTCGGCGGGATAGCGATCTTCTAGCGCCTGAGCAAGCTGTTGCACGGATTCTTCCCGCACGAGCACCAGCGCGCTCCCGCCAAAGCCAGCGCCCATCATCCGCGCGCCTAGAACTCCCTCCACGCTGCGTGCGATATCGACGACCAGATCAAGCTCCGCGCAACTGACCTGATAGTCGTCGCGCAAGCTTGCGTGCGATGCATAGAGCAAGCTGCCCAAGCGCTCAAGGTCACCCTGCTCCAGCGCCTCAGCAGCGGCGAGCACGCGCACATTCTCGCTTACGACATGGCGCGCGCGGCGCAGCAGTTCCAGTGGCATTTGCCAGCCCAGACGATCAAGATCAACAGGCGTGATGTCGCGCAGGGAACGAATATCACGTTCCGCGTCTTCCGCATGAACCAGCGACGCCAGCAGCGATACACTCGCTTCGCACTGATGCCGCCGTTCATTGTAGGCTGACCCTGCGAGCGTATGTGGCACTCCAGTATCGAACACCGCAATCGAGAGATCCACCGCGTTTAGTGGAATCTGTCTGTACTCCAGCGACCGGCAATCCAGCAGCAGGGCATGACCCGCTTCACCGAGGCACGATATCGCGGGGTCCATGAGGCCTACCTGTACCCCCGCGCCCTCGTCTTCGGCGCGCTGGCAGAGCCGTGCCACCCGCAGAGGATCAAAGGTCGTGCCTGCCAATGCCATCGCCAGATGCGCAACGGCAACAGACAGCGCCGCGGAGGAGCTCATGCCCCCGCCCACGGGAACGTCGCCTGCGATCACCCCCGCCCAGGCGCACGATGGTGTCTGGCTCTCTCGCTCGACACCGGCCATGACCGCTCGCACGTATCTTGCCCAAAGGGGCAGATCAGCCGCCAGGAAAGGGAGGGTGGCAAGATCGATCTGAACCGATTGCCGCTGGTGCAGCGCAAAGACTTGCATCACGTTGCCTTCGACAGCAGATCCCGCGACGCCGACATATCTATCTACCGCGAGCGGCAAGACATACCCGTCGTTATAGTCCGTATGTTCGCCAATCAGGTTTACCCGTCCCGGCGCCCAGGCAACGATGACCGGCTCTCTCGTGTGAGTATGTGCGAAGCGCTTGGCGTATTCTTCCAGTGCATTTCGGGCCGGTTCCGGGAGCGCGGCCCCTGCCAGTTCATCGTTGCCTGCTCCAGCCCAGTCCGTCACAATCGCACCTGTTCTAGCGCAGATCGCAACTCCGCCGCTTTGACTTCGGGAAGCGAGTCATTGATCCACAGCCCCCAGCTCATCTCGCTGCTCGCGGGGAACTTGAGCTTTCCCGGCGCGCGACCCACAGGCAGCAACTCGAAATGCATGTGAAAACCATGATGCGCGAGTTGATGAAGCGTCAGCATGTAGGGCATCGGCTCACCGTAGACAATGGCGTAGGCACGCACCATGCGCAGCAGATGTTCAGCGATTTCCTCGCTGGCCGGGCCGGTTTCCAGACCAGAAATCGCTGAGATGTGCTGCCGCGGTGTCAGGCGCAACTGGTATGGATAGCGCGCGTACGCCGGTACAAAGCCGACCCAGTGTTCGCCAGCAATTACCCGTCGCGCCCCCTCCAGTTCACTGCGCGCCTCCGCGCAAAACGGGCATTCCTCGCCAGCAGTCTGTGCCTCCTCGACGGCGCGCAGCTCCCGCGCCAGATAATCCGGTACGACGGATACACCGAACGTCTGACCGTGGGGGTGACGCTGCGTCTGTCCAATGGACTCCCCGCTCGTTTCCCACGTCATGACGCAAGGGTATCGCTGCGAAAGGTCCGCGAAAAGCTGCTTCCACAGATCGAAGATACGTAGAACTTCAGGCACTGAGAGATCAGCGAACGTCCGGTCATGTTCGTTGCTATACATCACAATGTAGCATTCGCCAGCCGGTGGTGTGAGCGCCGGAAAGTCGTTCGGGCGTATCCACGCCTGTGTGCCCTGCGCGACGCGCCCCTCCGTCACGTCCGCGCAAAACGGGCACTGCGACGTGAGTTCGCGTCGCTGCATGCGTGACGGCGCGAACCCAACATATTCCCCAAGAAAGGGATTCCAGACGAGACGTGTCTCATTCCCGCTGGGCACTTTTGCCTTGCCGGGTGGGCTTCGTCTTGCCGATTGATCGGGACCGGCCCCGGGTTTCCTGATCATGCTGTGGTCTTTCCAATCCAGATGACAGCTTCAGCCATCATTCAGTATAGCCAGTATAGCGCGTTTTCTTAGCAGCCATACGGTACCAACCGTGTTGTCTTGCGCACACGCATCTGTACTGTTACCATTAGCCCGTAGGCAGCCAATTGCGAAGATACTGACAGGGAGTCTTTCATGGCCACAGGGGGTCCCCCGCTGGTCACTATCGCACTCCGCGATGGGAACCAACTAGCCGTCACGAACTCCGGCATTGTAGTGGGCGATCGCTCATTTGAGCTGGCGCGCATTCAGGATGCCCGGCAAGTATCGCCCAATCCGGAGACGTACGCTTTGCGCGTATCTGGCGTTGGTCTGGTGGAGTTTCAGCCCGTCGAGCAGGGCGCAGGGACCGTCGCACTCGAAGCGCTCTTCCGGTTGCGTCCAGACCTGCGACCAGCCGGCTTCAACCCTCCGGCCAACGTGCCGCCCGGATTTCCGCCCGCGCAACAGATGCCACCCGCGCCAGTCGCTGTGCCCTACGCGGGCGCGTCTCACGGATACCCTCCGCCTCCCTATCCGCCATATGGAGCCGCTCCCGGCGCATCGCCAATGGCGCCACGCTGGATGAATCCGAATGCCAGCCAGGGTGAAATCACCCCGTATCCACGCACATTTGGGGAGATTCTCAGCGCCGCGTTTCAGCTCTATGGCAAGCATTTCCGCAGCTGGGCGCTTATGGGAATAGCCGTAGCATTCATTCCCAACATGTTTGTTGGGCTTGCGCAGGTGGTGCCATATCTGCTGCTGCGTGAGAATCCATGGGGAAGTGCCGCAAACCTGCCAGCAACAAACACGTCACTCGCCAATGCCCTCCTCGGCACCGCAAGCGCGAGTGCGTTGACCAATCAGCAGATGTTAATCGTAGGCGGATTTGCCGCTGCCGCCGTCCTGCTGGTGCTGCTATTTCAGGCGTGGCAGATAGCTTCGTTCGCCCAGGCTGGACGCGAGGCGCTGTTCGGGCGGCCCGTGCGCGCGGGTGCCAGCCTTGCCGGAGGGTTGCGGCGTTTCTTGCCCGTACTCGGCGCCCAGATCCTGCTCGTGCTTGCGGTCATCGTCATTTTCGCTCCAGCTATTGCGCTTTTGGTGGCGGGGCTAGCTACTATTGGCCCGGTACCGACCACCGCAACCGCGACCACACAGCTAACGCCCGCCCAGACAACCGGGGCTTTGCTGAGTTGCGCCGGTTTCATCGCGGGTCTTATTGGCGCTATCGCCGACCTTTTCATCTACTTTCGCCTCGTCATGGGCCCATTCATGGTATCAACCGACCGCACCGGCATCTTCGCGAGCTTCCGGCGTGGCTGGCGCATCTCCCGTGGTCACTGGTGGCGCATCGTCGGCGCCGTGGTAATCGTCACGCTGGTCATCGGACTCGGTGGTGTCGCGGTCTCGGAACTCGAGCTTGTCTCGCTGGGCATCACTCTCCTGGTGATCACCCCCCTCTATCAGGCCATTGTCACGCCTCTGCTCATGCTGACCTATTTGACCCTGCTCTACGATCTGCGACTGCGCAGCGAGGGCTACACAGCACTTCAGCAGGAGTATAGCCAGCAGGCAGTGTCTCAGCGGGCATTCCCCAAAGAGGGCTAGTCCGGCTGTCGAACCGGTGATCCTGATGATTACTCAGAGTGAGAGTAATCGTTACACGTCATGAAGGGCAGAAGGCGTGAGCAGAGACCAGACACGCCTCTAGCTGCCAGCCGAATGCCGCGCTACCCAGCGCGAAATGGTGTCATAACGTAGGTCCGGTATCGCTGGGAGGAGGAAGGCGCCCGCGGGATGCGGTTCGCCGGGATGGATATGAAGCGACAATCGCAGCGCGCGCTCACTGTGAATCCACCGCAGGCTGACGAGCTTCCACTGATCAATGCAAGTGAAAGTGTCGCTCGCTGGCTTACACACTACTGGCGCAAGCTGAAGTTGCCCGAGGGCGAAGCTACCAGGCTTGCGGTCACGGATGATCGCCAGGAATTCGCCCGCTGGACGGGGAGACGGCTAAACCCCCTCGCTCTCGGCTGCTATTGCTTCCTCCCGAATGCCAAACCGTCACGCATGGCGGCATCCGCTACTGCCGCCAATCATGCCGCCCCAGCCATCACCAAGCCACGCATTCAACTTGCGCTTCCCGGGTTTGAGACGCCTAACGATACGACGACCTGCCTGTCTTGTGACGACGAACAGGTGGATGATGTAATCGAAACGACGCTTGGCGGGAACTATCGGCACCTCATCTTCATTGAGCCGGATTTGCTGCCACTAAGCACTGAAGTTACTGTCGCTCACGAGTTGATTCACCTCTCCGACCGCGTACGGGGAAATCCGCGCAAGCATCGTTGTCATGGGCATGACTCCATATCTGTCGATGAAGCAGCGATCACCGGTCAAGACCCCGAACTGCTGCGGGAGCAACTGCGTACCGAGACAGAACGTCGAGAGACAGCACTGCGCAAGGTGCGCCCTTACCGCTACGTCTTCGCGTGCCCGGAGTGCGGCAAGGAGTACATGCGTGTGCGGCGCTATGCTCGCCCGGTCTCGTGCGGGCGCTGTGACCGGCAGTACAATCCCGCGTTTCTGCTTCAGCTGGTGGCCAGGCTGGATGCCAGCGGGGTGCGGCATTCCGTTCCACCAGAGCCAGCGGTTCTTCCCTCGAAATCCCATCGCCAAAGCTAGCTGGCGCGCGGAATATCCAGGATATCGAGCAATCCAAAGAGATCACGAACGACCAGGCAATCGAGAATAGCGGCGTCCACGGCTCCTGCCCGATCCAGCAGAATCGGCGTGATGCCCGCGGCTCGAGCGCCCAGCACATCCAGAACGTATGAGTCACCGATGTGGACGGCGTAATCCGGCACGACATTCGCCCGCCGCAATGCCGTCTCGAACAGCGCGGGGTCAGGCTTGGCCAGCCGCACAGCCGCGGAAACGACGGCAAAGTCAAAGTATTGCACCAGGTCGTGATGGCGCAGAATGAGGCTCAAACCAATGCCCCAATCTGAAATCACCCCCATCACCGGCGAGCGGCGCGTTAGCGCATCCAGTACGGGGCGGACATCGGGAAACAGCGCATAGCTCGTGGCGTCGTCAAAGACGCGCGCCAGGCTGCCCGCGTGCTCACGCAGATCGTCAGCGGAGAGCGCATCCAGACAGCGACGCAACAGCACGGTAAAGTAGTTATGCCAGATGCGCTCTATCGCGCTGTTATCGCTCCAGGTGTAAGGATTGGCTTTGACCATCGAGCGCAAGAGCAGCTCGGCATCAGGTACGGCCCGCTCCAGACAGGCGGGGTCCACTTGCAGGCCGCGCTCCGCACAATACAGACGCGCGATCTCGGCCACGGATGGGTGGGGTGAGAGAAGTGTATATCCAACATCGAAAAACACCGCTTGAACGGCCTGTGGTCGCTGTACCAGCGCCGGAACCTCGATTCCCATCCCTCAATCCGATCCAATGTGCTCCCTACAGCCGCCGGGGTACCGCGTCGAAGGTCAGATAAGCAACGGACCATTCGCCGACGACGCTGAATCCGTCTTTGACATACACGCGGGCGGCGGCGGCGTTATCGCGCAGATAAAACAGGTACGAGCGCATTCCTTCTGCGGCAAGCTCACGGACTAGCGCGCCCACCACTGCCGTAGCGAACCCGCGATTGCGCGCGCCGGGCGCCGTCCACACCGCACCGATCATCGCGGCGGTTGGCGTCTCCGCGCTCGTACTCGCGCCCGCAACAACGCGCCCATCGTGCTCCACGATGTACGTGCGCAGCTCCGTCGTTCTCATCGTGAGCGTCCGGCGCAGCAGATCATCACTTGTCTGCTCAAAACCATCGGTTCCCCGATAGAGATCAACAAGCGCATCCAGATCGTAGATCGTAGCGCGCCGAATCGTTGCAGCATCGCGCAACACGATGGGCGCTACTGGATTCGCACAGAGAGCGAGATAATGGTCATCGCGTCGCTCAATCGCTTGCGCATCATACAGGGAGAGCAGCGTATCGACAAGGTCTGGCCGCCCCATCGTAAATGTTACGCGCTCGCGCGCGGCACGTTTCGCGAGTGGCAAGATGTCCACACCAACAGGCGCATAGATGGCGGCTCTGCTTCCCGCGAGCTTGAGCGCTCCTTCGAGTTCGCCCGCCTGAAATTGCCCCCAGTAGCGCATGATGCCGCTGGTGAGAGGCACCTGCTCCAGATGCGCGCGAAGAAAAAGCGCATAGCCCTCATCCTGATTGAGCAGTTCATAGAGTCGTGCACGATCTCGCTCATACAGACGCCTGACGAGCGGGCGTTCCGGCACACGCGCTCGTCGGGCCTCACCACTATCTACCCTGCTCATAGTGCGCATCCTTCGCATGGCGGAGAGAGCACCCACGCGCTCTCTTCGCCGCATCCTCCCGCCCGCGTGCGAGTCAGGCTATCGCGCCGCGTGCTCGCTATAATACGCCTCGGCAGCCGCCACGCCAGCACCCGCGTTCACACGCGCCCCAAAACGTGGCAAAACACGCTCGAAAGCAGCCAGAACGCGCAGCATGTTGCGCCGCTCAGCGTTGTAGCCCATGATCCCTATACGCCAGACCGACTTCGCGTACTCTCCCAGGCCACCGCTGATTTCGATCCCGTCTTCCTCCAGCAGCGCCTTGCGCAGTGGCGCGCCATCGCTCACGCCTTCCGGCACACGCAGCGCGGCGACCATCGGCAGGCGAAAATCTGGAGCGGCCATCGGCACCATCCCCAGAGCGCTGGCGCCTGCCCGAAGTGCTCCGCCGTGCAGATTATGGCGAGCGTAGCGGTTCTCCAGTCCCTCTTCAAGCGCGATCCGCAGAGCTGTGTGAAGCGCATACATGAGCGACACATTGGACGTATGATGGTAAGCGTGCGGCTCGAACCAATAGCGCTGCAGCGCCAGCAGATCCAGATACCAGCTTTGCACGGGCTGCTTTCGCTGCTGGATGGCGTGTGCCGCGCGCTCACTCACCGTGATGGGCGAGAGACCAGGCAGCGCCCCCAGGCACTTTTGCGTGCAACTGTAGACAAGATCGAGTTCCTGTTCATCGACGCGCACAGGCAGACCACCCAGCGCCGTCACAGCGTCCACGATGACGAGCGCGCCCAGTTCACGCGCGAGTGAGACGATGCCATCAAGCGGCTGTTGCATGCCGGTTGACGTTTCGGCCAGCACCACCGCAATCGCCTTCACATGACCAAGCCGGTCAGCCGCTTCGCGAACCGCGCCTGCCGAAAGTGGCTGCCCCCACTCAGCATGCGCCACTTCCACGCGCGCGCCGCAGCGGCGGCCAATCTCGGCCATTTTCGCGCCGAAGAAGCCCGCTTGCCCGACAACCAGGCCATCCCCCGGCTCCAGCACGTTCACGAGCGACGCTTCCATACCTGAAAAGCCAGTTCCCGGCAGCGCGAGCGTCAGCGCGTTCGACGTGCCAAAGACGCCACGGAGCATCTCAGCCGTCTCGCCCAGGATGTTGAGGTATGCCGGGTCAAGATGCCCCAGAACTGGTGAAGACGCCGCCCGCAACACGGCGGGATGAGGATTGCTCGGGCCAGGACCAAGCAGCAAGCGCTCAGGCGGATCAACGGGCGCTATGCGCGCAGCTTCAGGCATTGCCTGCTCGACATCGCGAGACATTACCGACATTCCATGCTCCTCTCCGGCAGCACACTCATCGACGAGAACCGCTTGCGGTGGCTGGAGGTTCATCGCCACCATCCTCATCCTCGAACATGTGCCCCAGCTTGTCTGCCTGATCAGCAGCGATCAAGGCATCAATAATTGGATCAAGGTCGCCACCCAGAATCTTGGGGATGTTGTGCACCGTCAGGTTGATACGATGATCGGTCACACGATCCTGCGGGAAATTATACGTCCTGATCTTTTCGCTGCGATCCCCCGTCTGCACCTGCGAGCGCCGCGCGGCGCCTAGCTCAGCCGCGCGCTTCTGCTGCTCCATATCCCACAGGCGTGCTCTGAGCACCCCCATCGCCTTCGCCTTGTTCTTGATCTGCGACTTCTCATCCTGGCACGTCACAACAAGCCCGGTCGGCAAATGGGTAAGCCGCACGGCGGAGTCGGTCGTATTCACGCTCTGGCCGCCATGCCCCGTGGAGCGATAGACATCCACCCGCACATCCTCTGGCCGGATTTCAACGTCGATTTCTTCCGCCTCCGGCAGCACGATCACCTTCGCGGTCGAGGTATGGATGCGCCCCTGCGACTCAGTTGCCGGAACGCGCTGCACACGATGCGTGCCACCCTCATACTTAAGCCGCGCATACGCGCCGCGACCGCGCACCTCGAATACGGCTTCCTTCAATCCGCCAATGCCGATCTCGTTCGTGTCCAGCACTTCCACGGACCAGCGGTGCTGATCGGCGTAACGCAGGTACATGCGGAAGAGATCGGCAGCGAAGAGCGCCGCTTCGTCCCCGCCAGCGCCGCCTTGAACCGTGACGATGGCGTTGCGATCATCCATGATGTCTTTTGGCAGCAGCGCGATCTTGACATTCTCCAGCAATTGCTGCTCGCGCTCGCGCAATTGCGTCAGTTCATCCTGAGCAAGCTCGCGCATCTCATCGTCCAGGCCATCATTCAGCATGGCTTCCGTTTCGACGAGCCCGCGGCGGACATCCTTGAGATCTTTATACGCCGACACGACGTCCGTCAAACTCGCATATTCACGTCCGTAACGCTCAACGAGAGATGGATCGGCGGCGGTTTCCGGCAACGCCATCAGACGGTTCAGCTCTTCATAGCGCTGTTCGAGCTTCTGCAAGCGCTGCTCTAATTTATCCTGTCTCATATGCTTCCTTCAGTTTCAGACGAGATGCAGTACAGTGGGGCAGGCCGTCGCTTTGTCGACGCCAGCCCGCCTGGGCAGACAAAGGCCCCACTGTTCCCCGTGAACAGGGATGTGGGGCGCAAACCTACCCTGCTACTGATGCTCGTCGAGAGCCTGAAGGCGCTGGGATAGCCGCTCCTGTTGCCGGGCCTGCCAGAGACCCAGCGCAAGCGACCCCAACAATGTGCCTATCAGCACGATTTCCACCGTGCTCAAGCGGATACGTCCGCGTCGATCCATTACCATCACCTCAAGATGGCACCGGGAATTTCATGGCCCCGGCGCGTCTGCAACTACCACATTATACCCGATTTCGCAGACTGGCTGCGCGTTCCAAGCCGAGATGCGCGTACATCATCTTCCGCATCTCGACTACAATTCTGTGATAGGCTGGTACAGCTATCAGGGAGCGCTGCAGCGCACTGATCGTTATAAGGAGTACTACATGCAATATCGCAGGCTAGGTTCCGCCGGGATGAAAGTCAGCGTCATCGGGCTGGGCGGGTGGATCAACTTCGGCGAAAGCAAAATGTCTTCAGATGCGGCTGCCCAGGTGGTGGAGAGCGCATACGAACAGGGCATCAACTATTTTGACCTGGCAGATGTCTACGCCCGTGGCGAGGCCGAGAAGCAGATGGGCAGCATTCTCAGCCGCTTCGCGCGAAACACCCTCGTTGTCGCCAGCAAGGTCTTCTGGCCAATGAGCGATGACATTAATGATCGCGGGCTGTCACGCAAGCACATCATGGAGAGCATCGACAAGACACTCAGCCGTCTCGGCATGGACTATGTCGACGTCTACTTCTGTCACCGTCCAGATTCAGAGGTGCCGATGTTTGAAACGGTGCGTGCGATGAACGATCTCATCCGGCAGGGGAAAGTCATGTACTGGGGCACCTCGGAGTGGCCCGCGGACCGGCTAGCGGAAGCCTATGCCGTCTGCGAGCGCTATGGCTTCGACAAGCCGCAAGCCGAGCAGCCGCAGTATTCCATGCTCTACCGCGAGCCGGTCGAATCGAGTGTTTTGCCGATGGCATGGGCGCACGGCACGGGGCTCGTCTGCTGGTCACCGCTAGCGCAGGGCATGTTGACTGGGAAGTATGATGACGGTATCCCCGAGGATAGCCGCTTCGCGCGCGAGAAGTGGGCCGCGGACCAGTTCGTGAACGACGAGAACGTCCGTCGAGTGCGTGCGCTTAAACCCATCGCCGACGAACTTGGGCTTTCCCGCGCGCAGCTCGCGCTAGCATGGGTGCTCCGCCAGCAGGGCGTCAGCAGCGTCATCACTGGCGCCACGAAGGCTGCGCAGGTGCGCGAAAACGCCAGTGCCGCGGACGTCACGCTCTCACCAGAAGTCGTGGCGCGTATCGAGATGGTGCTCGCGGGCGCGCAGTAGCCCCTGCCAACGCCAGAGACGCCAGTCTGACCTGAAGCGGTTGATGCCGTTCCGCCGCTTCAGTCAGCCAGCGTCCAGACCTCCTCGCTTGCGAGATTTGTCGCGCGCACGCGTCCCTCGCGTTCGAGCTTGAGCAGATGCGCGGTCAGAGAGCGCGCGGCCATGCCATGCAAGGCGGGATCAACATCCGTGTACACACGCTTGACCAGCACAGAAAGCGTCGCGGGGCCGGTGGCCAGCGCGCTCAGGAGTTGCAGTTCACGTTCACGTCTGTGCGCAATGTAATGATCTACGGCGACGGCAGGCTCGTGAATCGCAGGCCCATGCGCAGGCAAGATCACCCCAGGCTCCAGCGCCTTTACCCGCTCCAGCGAGGCCATATACGCGGTTAGATCGCCTTCTGGCGGGGCGATCACTACGGTTCCCTCGCCCGCCATGAGATCACCCGCGAAGAGCGCGACGCGCTGCTGCATGAGAAAGCAAAGGTGATCGAACCGGTGACCAGGCGTATAGACAGCGCGCAGGACTATCCCCCCAGCATCCACCGTATCGCCATCGAGAAGCGTGCCATCCGCCACTGGCGAGCCTTGCCTGCTATAGGCAAGAATAGGGGCCTGCGCTATGTCTCGCAGGTGCGATGCTCCCTCGACATGATCGGGGTGCCCGTGCGTGATGAGGATAGCACGCATGCCTCCCAGAGCATCGGCGCGCTGTGCTATCGCGCTCAAATGGCTGTCATCATCCGGTCCCGGATCGATGACAACGCAGCCGCCGGCGTGACCGCTGACGAGATAGGTATTGGTGCCTTTGCCCGTCATCATCGATGGATTCGGCGCGAGAATGCGTTCAACGCCTTCCGGTAGCTCCATGTGACCCTCATTCCTCGTCCGGTAGCAGAATGACGTCACGTCCGTTGCGGGCCACGACGCGCGGCATGATCGTAGGCGGCGGCGCGACAAAATGCGTTGCGACGGACATAAGATCATTCATCTCAGCGAGTGCGCGCAGCTGATGCAACGTGGCAAACACGATTGGAAAGTTGTCGCGCTCATGCTCTGCCAGCGCATCCGCCGGGCGGATCCACATGCTCTCGGTTGTCTCGATCCGGTCGTGCGTAGGTTCCTGCGCCTCCGGCATGTGAGCAAGGAAGAAGTGTGTGTCGAAGCGCTTCGGCAGAGCTTCCGGCGTGATCCAGTGCGCCCAATGAACTAATGAATCCGTTGCCAGAGTCAGTTGCTCTCGCCGCATGATGTCCGCAAGAGTAAGCTCATGCTGGTAGAGCGCGGTGCGGTAGGCTAGATACCGATCAGCGACATCTTCCGAAACGCCAAGCATCTCGTTGCCGCGCCTGGCGAGCAGAACTCCGGCCTCCTCGAAGCACTCCCGAATAGCAGCGGCACGAAAGCCCATGCCCAACCGCGTCGGGCCATCTACGCCCGGACCACACAGATCCGCCAGTTGCTCGACAGCACGGTCATCGTCTGTGACAGATCCACCAGGAAATACAAAGACATCCGGCACAAAGTCGCTCTTGATGTGCCGGCGCACCATGAACACCTCGAAGCCGCCCGCCATACTTTCCCGTGCCAGCACAACGGCAGACGCCGGCCGCGCGGGTACTATCGCATCCGTTGACATCGCGCACTCCTGATCGCCAGTCCCAGTCACCTTCGCCGCTCGCATCGTACAAATCGTACCATACGCAGCTACGTCAAACGGCCGACGCGTCGAGCGAATCCACCGTGGCTTTGCCAGAGCACGAGCATCGATCCGCGGCGTTAGGCGCGGCGCGGATGTCGCTCGGAACGCAGATTGGCGTCGCGAGTGCGCTCCTCGGATACGAATTGAATTTCACTCTGTGGCCGCTGTGCCGGCATGGGCTGTCGCTGCTTGCGAAGCCGCCACGCCGATCTGCCGCGCCGAACGGCGAACCAGCCACCGAGCATCACGACTGCAAGCAGAATCAGCAATATCGCGATCGAGACATCGTCGAGGTCAAGAATGCCTACGATGAGTCCCGCAAGTGTAGCCCAGGCATGCCGGATCAGCAACCCGGCAAAGAAATAAAAGACGGACCAGAAAATGGCTGCCACTGCCGCCGTCGGGGCATACGTGCTGTAGGGAATGCCTGAGAGTCCGGCCATCACTGTCGTGGGAACCCGCAGTCCCGGAATCAGCCGCCCGAAAATGATGACGACGCTGCCACGCCGCCGGAACCAGCGTTCAAGCGCTTCCAGCCGGTTCTGCTTGAAGTGGATATACCGGCCATAGCGATCGAGCAGCGGCCTGCCTTTACTGCGTACCAGAAAATACAACAGAGAAGAGCCAAGGAAGACCGCAGCACTGGCGGTAAGTATCATGCCAACGTCATACGGGATGGAACGGTGAGGACGCGCGCCGGCGATCATGACCAGGGTATCGCCAGGAATGGGTATGGGAACACCTGCTTCTTCGATGAGAACAAGCAGAAAGATCGCTGCGAAATTATGGGCGTAAAAGAATCGCAGCAGAAGTTTCGCGAGATGAGTGAAAATACTCATTCCGGCACGCCTGGGCGTCTACTTGCTGGCATAAACCTCGGATTGCACTCTGGCCATTCTCGCACATGTCATCCCAGTATGCCCGCGCGAATTCTTGTCTAGCCCATATGGCAGGCGATGGTCATACGCTGGCAAGCGGCAGGTAGAGCCGAAATTCACTGCCTGAAGGCGGCTCCATGCTGGTCGCGTACAGCGCGAGATTGCCGCCCATGAGTCTCGCCAGTTCCCTGCATACATACAGCCCCAAGCCAAGACCGGAGAGGTTGCGTTCGTGCATGCGCGGCGCACGATACAGATACTCGAAGATATGGCCCTTCTCGTCCTCCGCGATCCCACTTCCTTCATCGCGGACGCTCAGCACAGCACGCTCATCTTCGCGCCACACCGAAACTGTGATAACACCTCCCTCTGGACTATAGCGAGCAGCGTTATCGATGAGGTCGCGGATGATTTGCTCAACGCGTCCCATATCCCATATGCCGGACAAGTTCTCGTCTGATATCTCCAGCCTGATGTCATGTTGGGCATGGTATGCCCTGCGTCGCTCAACGACTCTGGAAACCACTGCCGTCAGGTCGGTCGGAGAGGGCATGATTTCAAGCTTGCCTCGTTGCGCGCGTGAGGCATCGAGAAGTTCACCGACCATTTCGGAGATGCGCACGCTCTGCATCTCGATCGCCTGAACAGATCGCATCATCGCATCTGGCAGTGGCGTCTTGCGCGCCAGACGGGTTAATAGCTGTGCGTAGCCCTTCACGGAGGTGAGCGGACTGCGCAGTTCGTGGGCTGTCAATGAGATGAAATTATCGCGTTCCTGGCTTTCTCGTGCCAGATCTTCCCGCAGCTGATGTATCTCGGTTTCCTGCTGCCATCGCGCCAGCAGCGCGGCCAGATGCGCCAGAACGATGCCAAGCTGCGGGTTCTTCTCGCGCATGCCGGGCTGCAACTGCTTGCCCACCAGCAGGCCAAGCGGCATGCCCGAGGAGCCTACAAGCGCGATCCAGGAGGTGTCCTCCCTGGTCGCTACCTCGCCATGCCGCGCGGATGAGAGAAATTCGCGCGCGCCTGCTGGAAGATGAAAGTCATCGTCACGAGTGGAATAATCCCGGCCGCTTTCCAGGATCATCTCCTCGCCCGCGACATTGGGGGCCACATAGAGGCGCGCGTCCCGAAGAGCAGGAACGAGCTGGCCAGCGAGCGAGAGCGCACGCGTCAGTGCGTCACGCGCAGGTATTGGATCAATGAGCAGTGTGGAGAATGCAAGCTGAGTGAAGTCATTTGACAAGGTTGAACTACTCGACATCACCCGGCGATGCTGCAACGACCCCTTCGTCGTGAATGCTTCTTCGTCTCGAGGTGGAGACGCGTGCGAAAATGCGCTTGATTCGCTTTCTGGCTCTTCGTGACGTCCATCCACAAGTACAGTCCTCCGCACGTATATGATCCTTATACGCGCCCGAGCAGGAAACGTGCCACCTCGGCGCCCGCGCGACGGAATGGGGAACACGCCAGCACCAACCTCTGACGGGTCGTTGGTCAGCGCGACGCGGGCATTTTGCCTCGCCTGTAGCGTATCAACGGCCTAGTCGCTATAATCGGTTCGATGTGGCCACTATGGGTGTTCACAGGAGCAGGAGGAGGAAGGGGAGCGACGATGCAATGCCCATCCTGTGCCGCATGGAACGCGCCTGGCGTGGCCTTTTGCGCAAATTGTGGCATGACACTGACTCCACAGCGTTCGCCACGCAACTCATCCGCGCGTGGCGACAGCCGATCCGCATCCGCGTCTCGCCGCAAGGTGGGCACGCTTGCCGACCTCTTTCGCACAGGCGGACCAGCGAGACAAAAGCCTGCACTGCGGCAGCAGGCACCCCTTCATGCGGACTCTCCTCGCGCGCCGCGTCAAAATGAAGCGCCGCCTCAGCGCGCTCGACAATCGCGAGTGCCACCACCGCCACAAACACCCTCATGGAGCCAGCAAGCGACTCCGCCCGCGCCGCCAGAGCCGGCGGAGTGGGACTTCGATCCGGGCCCAGCGGCGAGGGTTGGCATTGACCTGCCTCCGGAGGCAGAACACGGCTGGAACGTCATGCCAGACCCGGAAGGGCGCCCTCCCGCTGCCGTTTCGGGGCCCACCTCGGGATGGCGTCATCCATATCGTGATCGTGATCGTCAGCTGAACAAGCGTGCGATGTCGGCGTTTTCCGGTGAGCCAGTGCTGACGCCATTTGCCGTTAATGGCTCGGCGGCGGCGCGCAAGGTCTCGCGTCTGGCCACAAATATGGTGATCTTCGGCCTCGTGCTTGCCGTTCTCGGTATCCCGATCTACATCGGATTGCATCACCTTCCCCAAACGACATACCGGCAGACATCCGGTGGGTCGCCAACGAGCGTCGCAACAGCAGTTGTGACGGCCGGCTACCAGGGATACACATCACAGGACTTCAACATCGCCTATCCAGCCGCGTGGCAGTCATCCGCGGCCCCTGCCCTCACACCACTGAACTACTCGCTCTCAGGGCAATCGTTCAGCCATGACGCTAACACGAGGATGACCGTCTATTCGTCCACGGCGTTTCCTGCCGATGAGCTTCAGCAATTGCAGGATGCCACTGCCTCAGCGCTCGCTCCTACCCAGACCCCCCAGGGCATTTCATCTGGAGCCGTCAGCACCATCGCAGGCCTGAAATGGTATCACAGCGACTATATCGTGACGCGCGTGGAAGGTAATAGCGCGGTCACGTTACGTGTGCGAGTGCTGGTCGCGAACGCTGGCGCACGTGGCTACGTCGTCATCATGATGGCACCACAGGCTGAGTACAGCCATGACGACTCCACATGGTTTGAGAAGATGCTGACGTCACTGCGTGTCAGGACGAGCTAGCGTCATTTTCTTCGAGCAAGGCGCGTGCCTTCTCAAAGTCAGCGTTAAACTGGCGCACCGCTGCCGCGGAGAGAGGATCCTCCATCATGCTCCAGATCACCGCCGGAGGAGCGGTCACATCATCCGCTCCGGCAAGCACCGACTCAACGACATCCGCTGGAGTCTTCACGCTGGCGGCTAGCAGGCGCGCGCTACTGCCTTCGCTCGCGATCAGGCGCGCCATATCGCTCACCTGCTGGCAGGCATCCAGACCCGCTCGACGCATCCTGCCGAAATAGGGAATGACCCACTCGGCGCCAGCCAGCACGGCAGTATAGGCCTGAGCCAGGGATGTCACCGCTGTGAAGGCGATTCGCGTTCCCTCACGCCGGTGTGTGAGGCCGGCTTCCACCCCCACTGCCGTCATGGGCAGCTTCAGTACGATACGCCTACTGTCAAACGCGCGGTAGCGGCGCCCTTCTTCAATAAGCGCCTGTGCCGTCTCACCGACGGGCTGTGCGAAGACGGGTCCGCTGGTGATCGCGAGTAGCCGGCGCAATGTCTCCGCGGTATCCAGCCGCTGCCCGCGCTCGACGGCCGCCAGCACGATGGAGGGGTTCGTCGTCACGCCTGCAATGGGAAACGCTGAGCACGCCTGGCTCACGTCATCCACATATGCGGAGTCGATATACACGCTCACGTTAACCTCCGGGCGGCAGCTATCGGGCGCTGTGTAGCTCGCGACTTTCCGGCGGCACTACACGCGGCCAGGCATTCATTCCGCCATCAGCGCGCGTGCGATAACCATTCGCTGTATCTGATTTGTGCCCTCGTAGATTTGCGTGATCTTGGCGTCACGCATCATCCGCTCTACCGGGAACTCCTGCATATACCCATATCCGCCGAGCACTTGAATCGCGTCGTTAGTGACCTCAATGGCCGCATCCGAAGCGAACGTCTTGGCGATAGCGGATTCACGAGAGAAGCGGGCAACACCGCGATCGATCAGCTCCCCAGCGTGGTAGACAAGGCGGCGCGCCGCTTCGACCTTGATATCCATATCGGCCAGCATGAAATTCAGCGCCTGGTTCTCGATGATGGGCTTGCCGAACTGTACGCGCTGCTTGGCGTAGTTCACTGCGAAATCCAGCGCGCCCTGGGCGATGCCAAGCGCCTGCGCGCCGATGCCGGGGCGTGTCCGGTCGAGCGTGGTCAGGGCGATCTTGAAGCCGTCGCCTTCCTTGCCAAGCAGATTTGCAGCGGGGATGACACAATCCTCCATCACCACCTCGCCCGTCTGTGAGCCGCGGATACCCATCTTATGCTCCACCTTGCCTAGATGGAAGCCGGGCCGGTCGCCCTCGACCACGAATGCGCTGATACCCCGTGTCCCCTTTTCCGGGTCGGTGACGGCGAAGATGGTGTTGACGTGGGCAAGGCCCGCATTGGTGATGAAGTGCTTCAGCCCATTGAGCACATAGGTATCGCCCCGGCGCTCCGCTCGTGTGCGCATGGCGCCGGCGTCCGAGCCTGAACCAGGCTCCGTGAGGCCAAAGGACGCGAGCCATTCACCCGACGCGAGCTTTGGCAGGAATCGCTGCTTCTGCTCCTCATTGCCAGCCAGCAGAATGGGAAGCGAGCCGAGCTGCTGTACACAGAGAATCAGGGCCGTAGTCGCGCACGCCTTGGAAAGCTCCTCGATGACCATCAGGATACTCAACTCAGAGGACCCTAGGCCGCCATATTCTTCGGGGAAAGGCATCGCGAGGATATCCTGGCGGGCCAGCAGGTCTTTCATATCCCAGGGAAATTCGCCGCTGGCATCTATCTGCGCGGCACGCGGCGCGACTTTTTCTCGCGCCAGGTCACGTACCATATCGAGCAGCATTTTCTCTTCGGAAGCTAGCTCTACAGCCATCATGACGCTCCTTTGCGTACGGGCATATGCGGGCGAAGTTACAGAATCATGTGCCCCAGAGATTATACGAGGAGCCAAAAATCACCGTCAAACCACAGCTTCATCACAGATCTCACAGGGCCGTCCGGCAACGCGCATAGATGCCAGCGGTAGACAGATCCAGATGCAACAGAACCGACACACAAACGCTTTGATACACAGGCGTACCGGATGGTATACTGAAGCAGAATTGAGTGAATGGAGCGAGAGAAAAGTGGGAGTTGCAGCCCACTTTTCTGTTTCCTGACGGTTCGCGGTAGTGTGGTCGTGCCCGGCACTAGATGTGCCGGGTCTCATTATGCGCGAACCACGAGAGGCGTGGGGCATCCTCACGCCTTATTATATGGCGTGGCCTCATTATGGCGCGGTGAAGCCTGCCAGCGTGCGCTGGGAGGGAGTAGCACAATGCTTACGGAATTTCAAACGGCGATTGCGCAGCTGATTCACGAGAAGGGCTTGCCGCAGAATGTCGTCATGGAAGCAGTTGCCAATGCCCTCCTCGCCGCCTATCGTAAGAGCACCGGTGGCGGAGGGGAGAATATTCGCATTGAAGTTGATGCGAGCGGCGACGTTCATATCTGGGTAAACAAACGGGTCGTAACGCAAGTGCACAATTCCGCCGAAGAAATCTCGCTCGGAGAGGCCCAGCAGATTGAGCCGCATGCCGCGCTCGGCCAACACATCGAGGTGGAGTCACCGCAGATCTTCAACAGGATTCCGGCGCAGACTGCAAAGCAGATCGTTTTGCAGCGCATCCGTGAAGCAGAGCAGGATTTCCTGTACGAATCTTTTAAGGATCAGCTCGACGATATGGTCATTGGCACGCTCATCCGCAAGGACGAGCGCAGTCGTGATGCGTGGGTAGTCGATCTGGGCAAAGTCGAAGGTCTGCTAGAGCACAGTGAGCAACTGCCAGGTGAGCGTTTGCGGGCAGGGCAGCGTCTACGGGTCTATGTGTATGACCTGCGACGGGGTAGCGGGCGCGGCGTGCAGGCGCTGGTGTCTCGCACGCACCGCAATATCATCAAGCGCCTGTTCGAGCTGGAGGTGCCGGAAATCTTCAACGGACAGGTAGAAATCAAAGCAATCGCGCGCGAGCCGGGAAGCCGATCTAAAGTCGCCGTGTACGCGCGACAGGAAGGGATCGATCCGATTGGCGCGTGCGTCGGTGTTCGCGGCACACGCATCAATAATGTTGTCAATGAACTCAATGGCGAAAAGGTCGATATCATCCTGTGGAGCTCGGACCCAGCGCAATTCGTTGCCAATGCGCTGAGTCCCGTCAAGCCTATCAAGGTGGAGTTGCGCGAATCGGACCATACGGCGCTCGTCACCGTTCCTGAGAAGCAGCTTTCGCTCGCGATCGGCAAGGATGGGCAAAACGCTCGCCTGGCAGCCCGCCTGACGGGCTGGCGTGTCGACGTGGCGCGGCCCGCGGAAGGCCCCAGCGATAGCGGCACGCGTCAGGAGGCGGCGGCGCGCTCTCGACAGGCGCAGATGGAGGGATGACGTGCCAGCAGCACAAAAGCCATCGAAGTGCAAACAGCCGCCCCGGCAGAAGCATGTGCCGCTGCGCACGTGCATCGTCTGCCGGGAGGAACGGCCGAAGCGTGAGCTTATTCGCATCGTCCGGACCCCAGAGGGACGGGTGCTCATCGACCCGACCGGCAAGAAATCCGGCAGGGGAGCCTATCTCTGTGCCCGGCGCTCATGCTGGGAGCCGGCCGTACGCAAAGGCAAGCTGGAGCACGAATTCAGTGTGACGCTTCAGCCAGAGGATCGTGAGGCGCTGGAAGCGTATATCGAGACGCTGCCGCTGGAAGCGGCCACGCCACCGGCAGCGTCAAAATCCTCATCACGCGGGCCTGTAGGACCAACTGGCATCCAGTAGTCCGTAACCGCAATGCCAGGCGGCGAATCCGCTGCCGCCTGGCGGCTCCCTAGCTCCGGGCGCTGCAAGAGTCGCGGCCTGCTCCACGCGAGCCATCCCAGATTCCAGCGCTATCTCGCGCCTCACCGATGCGCTGCGCGGCATCCGACGTCCTCATGTGGCCAGTGCCGTGCAGCCCAACAACCGGAGTGGCTTCCTTTCGTGGTTCGCCCTTGCTTGTGCTGGAACCAGGAGCATTCCTATCGGCCAGGCGCATCCACATGCATACGATTCGCACAGGTGACTTCGGATTGAAAGGCATGCGCCTGGCGCGTGTGGTGCATGCACTAATCTGTGCCGGAAGGCGCTGTATCCGCTGTATTCGCGGAGCCGCCAGCACCAGCATAATAGCCTTGCCGTAATGCCTCTAGCATCTCCTCGCGCATGCGATACAACTCTCTGCGCTGGCGAGGAGCCGCGCGGGATATGGCATACGCTGCCAGCAAGGGAAACGCGAGAGTCGTATCAGCGTACACGACGACGGTGTCGTTGAGCATGTCTGGCTTGATCTTTCCCCAGGAAACCGCCTCTGATGGCGTGGCTCCGGAAAGTCCGCCCCACTGTGGCGCATCCTGCGTGATCTGGATAAAGAAGTCATGCCCTCCCTTGTTGATGCCCAGCACTTCCCAGAGTTGCGGCTGCGTCTGCAGATAGAAGTTCTTCGGCGAGCCGCCGCCGAGTATGATGACGCCATTTCGCGTAGCCGCCTGGACGATCGCTGTCGTCTCGTGAACATCGAAGAGGGGGTCGATGGTCAGCGCATAGCCGTCGAGTTGGTGACGCGCCAGATTCATGCCGATAGATGAGTCGCCCGGCGACGACGTATAGACCGGCACGTTCCACTGGGCGGCCATCGCAAGAACCGAGTGCTCTGGCTGCACTCCCACCTGTAGCAGGCGCTCGCCGATCAGGTGATGAAGCTCCGCGGTGGACATAGCACGCTGTGGGAACGTCTTGAAGCATTCACGCAGGAATCGGTCCGTATCGAGCAGCACCTCATCGCGGAAGAGTACGTCATAAATGCGGATGACGCCCGCCTCGTGCAGCTCTGTGTCGCTCAGCTTGTAGGAGCCGCGATGGAGGGCAAAGTTGAGCGCGTGGTGAATGTCGTGATACAGATTGGCGCCGGTGCTGACCATGAAATCTATCGCGCCGCGCTCCATAAGGCTGATGATCGCGCCACCAACTCCGGCGGGCGTCATGGCGCCGGCAATTGTCAAACAAATCGTGACATCCTGCTCAGGATCGAGCATTCGCCGCGCGTAGAGTTGCGCGGCTTCGTTCAGCCTGCCAGCGTTATATGCTTGAAAAGCTGTGTCGATAAGATCAGCCGCCGTAATATCCGGCGTGATGCGCCTTGGCACGATGCGTTCGCCGCTAAGATAATCGGTGTCGCTCAGGTTTTCCAGGTCCTCGGAAGGTCTGGAGGGACCTTCATGCGGGCGATGAGGCACTGCTTTCGCTCCTCACTTCGTCTGAGACCAGCCCCCGACCTCACGGATGCGCGGTGGTGGGCCTCACGATGTGGCTATTTCAGATTCGAGAGGTGCCTAGAGCGGCGCTGATCGATAACTCCTGGCACCAGTGCAGGAGTATACCACCCGCGCAGGATGTTTTCTGAGGGGTCGAGTGCGCTACGCGGGAGAAATGCCTCCGGTGGAGCGGATAGTCGATGTGATGTCCTCTTCGTACCGTTCCTGTGTGATGCGCAGGTGTTCCGTGGTGTCGAATGCGTCGTCCTCATCGCTCTCATTGGCCGACGGATGGCTATCGTGAGGCCCTGGGTAGAGGCCGTCATAAGCAAGCAGATCGAGCACATAGGACGGCGGCTCGTCATTCAGCGCCTCATAGAGGTCGCCCGTATCGTCAGCGTGTGCTGCATCGGCATCATCCACGATGGTCAGGGGCGGCAGCGGGTCTTGCGTAACATAGAATGATGGCACGTCGGCCGGATGAGCCCCCTCGTCACCAGCCGAATCAGCCAGGCTGGTGGCAACGACGAAACCAGCAGCGACTGCAGTGGCGCGAAACAGGTCATTCCCGCCCACGAAGACAATCTCTTTCGCCATGATGGCGCACTGCTCATACAGCCGCTGCAATTGCGCGAGGTCAAGCTGCTCGCTTGGCATCTCCGCCGGCACGATGAGTGTGAGTCGCGCCTTGCTCACGCGTCGCATGATGTCAACGATCGTATCCGTTGTGGACTGTGCCGTGAGCTGAATTACCCCTGACATGGCCGGTGCTTCCCGCTGGCGGTCTCGCCGCGTCCTTGCCGACAACGGAGGTTCGCGGCGGATCATGATACTACTCTATACACAGAAACACGTCAGCGGCTCACCTGTTGGCAGATATGGGGAGAAAAGTCCTGGTCAACAGAGGACTTGTAGCATGCAGAACGCGAAGGGTGAGCAGCACGCATTTCCCCGTGCAAACCCACCCTCCCCTCAGCGACGCTCATATCAGCCGCATTCAGCGATTGCCCTAAACCACTGTTGCGGCGATCACATCCGCCAGATCGTGCATGACGCGCTCCAGATTGCCGCTCGCACGGCTCCCACCTTCGGCGGAGGTCTCGCGACCGCCGCCATTGCCGCCAAGGCGCACGCCGAGCTCACGCGCGATGGTTCCTGCGCTGATCCCCCGGGCAGCGGTTTCCACATCCACCGTTACGATGAACTGGATGCGGTCATCGATCTCGCTGGCGAGGCAAATCACGCCCGGGCCGAGACGATTGCGCACCACGTCGCCCATTTCGCGTAAAGCCTGTTTGCTTTCCACGTCCACCACTGCTGAAACGACCGGTATTCCCCGAACGTCGCGGGGCGAAGCTGCCAACCGGGCGGCTTCTTCGCGCCAGAGATTGCTCTTCAGGCGGCGTAGCTGACGCCTGGTCTCGCTCAACTCGTCCTGGAGCTGCTGGATGCGGTCGAGCACGGTATCCGGCGTAACCTGGAGGCGATCCGCGACGTTCGCCACCAGTTCGCTTCTGCGTTTCAGGTAGTCCTGGGCGCCAAGTCCGGTGAGCGCTTCGATCCGGCGCAGATTCGTCCCGACGCTCGATTCCTGCGTAGTGAGATACAGCCCGATCTGGCCGGTCGCCGCGACGTGGGTACCGCCGCACAGTTCCTTGCTCATCCCCATCGAGACGACGCGTACCGTATCGCCGTACTTCTCGCTGAACAGGGCCATCGCGCCGGTCGCCACGGCTTCGCGATACGGCATGATGTCGGTCCGGACGGGTAAATCCGCTACTATCCACAGATTCACCAGCCGGTCGATCTCTTCCATCTCCTCGCGCTTGATCGGACGCGAAAGATTGAAATCGAACCGAAGCCGGTCGGGAGCGACGAGGCTGCCCTGCTGATTGACCTGGTCGCCCAAAACGTCCTTCAGCGCGCGATGCAGAAGATGCGTCGCGCTGTGATTGCGCATGATCGCGAGCCGGCGCTCCCTGTCCACTGCCGCCCGTGCTTCCTCGCCGACGGTCACCTGGCCGCGGCTGACGCGCCCAATATGGACGATCAGTCCCGGTACCGGGCGCTGGGTATCCTCCACGACGAACATCCCGTTCTTCGTCTCGATCACGCCCTGGTCGCCCACCTGGCCTCCGGCTTCCGCGTAAAACGGAGTCTCCGCCAGGACGAGCATCGCCGCTTCCGGCGCCCTGGCGGCGTCCGCTGGCTTGCCGTTCACGACTAGCGCGACGATCTCGCTGTTGTCCAGCGTGCCCTCGTACCCTCTGAATACCGTCGCGGGAATGTTCTTGGTTATGGCCGTCCATGCCTCCTCCTCTCGATTACGCACGAACTTTCTGAGATCGCGCGACTTGTCACGCTGGTCCTCCATGAGGGCTTCGAATCGTGCGCGATCCACCGTCATGCCGCGATCTTCGGCGAATTCCTCAGTCAGATTGATCGGGAACCCGTGCGCGTCGTGCAGTGTAAACGCGAAATCACCAGAGACCACCTGAAGCCCCTCCCGCTCCAGGCGATCCAGCTCGCGCGTGAGCAGGCTCAAACCCACGCTGAGTGTCCTGCCAAATCGCTGCTCTTCCAGACTCAAAAGCTCAATTACCTGCTCACGCCGTTCCTTTAGCTCAGTATAGTGGCCGGCCATCAGCTGGATGACCGTGTCGGCGGCATCCGCGAGGAACGGGTCCTCCAGCCCCAGCACACGACCATATCGCACCGCCCTGCGCAGAATACGGCGGAAGATATAACCGCGACCGCTCGTATCTGGCTGTACGCCATCCGCGGCAAGGAAAACGAGAGCACGCGCATGGTCCGCGATGACGCGAAGCGCCGTATCGTGTTCCGGGTTGCGCCCATACTCCGTGTGGGCAAGGCTGGCAAACTTGTCGATGATCGGGCGAAACAAATCCGTCTCGAAGACCGAGTTCTTGTGCTGCAGGACCATCGCCAGGCGTTCCAGGCCCATGCCGGTATCAATGTTCTTCTTCTTCAGCGGCTCACGGTGGCCGTCGGCATCCTGGTAATACTGCATGAACACCAGGTTCCAGATCTCCAGGTAACGCGAGCAGCGATCGCAACCCGGCGCGCAGTCTGGCTCACCGCAGCCATACTCGGCTCCGCGATCATAGTAAATCTCGGAATCAGGCCCACACGGGCCGGAAGCTCCTGGAGGACCCCACCAGTTGTCTTCAAGCCGGGTAATCCCGACAGCAGGGATACCGGCAATCTCTTCCCATAGGCCTGGCCCTTCGTCGTCTTCCGGATGGACGGTTGGGAAGAGTCGCTCCGCGGGCAATCCGAAGCCCTGTGTGAGCAGCTGCCAGGCGAAAGCGATGGCGTCTCGCTTGAAATATTCGCCAACCGAGAAATTGCCCAGCATCTCAAAAAAGGTGAGATGGGAGATGTCGCCAACCGAATCGATGTCTGTCGTGCGAAAGCACTTCTGGACGGAGGTGAGCAGATGTGCCGGTGGTTCTTCCTGGCCGAGGAAGTATGGAATCATCTGCTGCATGCCAGCGGTGGTCAGCAGAACGGTCGGGTCGTTGCGCGGGATGAGCGAAGAACTGGGCACGCGCATGTGCCCCATGCTTTCGAAAAAGCTGAGAAAAGTCTCTCGAATCTCGTTGCCGCTCCACTGTGTTTTCTTGTTAGTGGTCGAGCGTCCGCTGGATGAACCATTTGAGCGCGTCGCAGGCATGTGTTCGCCCTCGTAGATCGAATATAGAACGTGCTTTCTTGATTGAATGCCGGTAGTCTGCTAATTTCCGTGCTTTGCGCAACCCGTGGCCTCGGCAATAGGTCTCAGCCGCGGCGCGGCGGATGCGTGACCGCCTTACCTTCCTGATGACGGCACGTGCGCGCGGCGGGGAGGTGTGGCTCCGGCAATACGTGGCGCGGTTGCCGCCTCTCCGGGCGGTGTGTCCGGCGGGATAATTTCAGGTCCACCGTACATCTGCAGGCATATCCGGCAGCAGACCTCCGTAGGATACCGGCATTATACACGCCGCACGGCGTCGGCGCAAAGAAAGCCGCGCCTGCATGAAAATGGACCACATCCCTTGCGGGAGTGGTCCGAAACAGGCTCGTTCCTGCGCTCACGGGGAGCACTGGACGAACCAGGCTAGCGTGCTGCTCCGATCAGCTCGTGCTGCTGCAGGAACGTGCTCAGTGTGCCTTCGCTGAGGGTATGCTCCTGCCCGGGCAGAGCCTTATCCAGGCTCTCAGCATGCCACGCCAGCAGCTGATGCAGATCATCCAGATCGAAGCTAAACGTCTCGGCCAGCTTGTTGTTCTCGTCAAAGGTTTCAACAATCAAGCCCATCTCAGTATCGCGAATGGCGAAGCCGTGTGGCTGCGCGAGATCGAGCACGTGTCCGACAGCGGTTAGAAGTTTCTCATGCGTGATGTTCGCCATATGCCTCTTTCGCACCTCCAGCGTGACCATGAATGGGTGGACCCCACTGTCCAGCCCGGCCAGTTCTTTACTGGGATAGAACTTTGTCCCAACGAGACAGGTTACCATAGACGCGCATCTAAATCAACCCGCGAATGTACGTAATCTGGCAATTCGTTGCTTCAATAAACCAAGCGGGAGGCGTGTTTGGATGTATAATGCGCGTCAAGGACACCCATGCAAGGAGAGATGAGACGCACGCCGCACAATGCCTGAAGAGGTCGACAGAGATGGAACCTGAACTTATGGATGTCGTGGAACTCGTGCAGGAGATCGCGGTTGAGCCGGAATGGCACATCGGCGATCAGCCGGGGCCCGCGCTGCTGCCACAGGGCACGCGTGGGATGATCGTACACCGCGAAGATGGCACGTCGCAGTATCGCGTGGAGATCGAAGTTGGCACTACACGCCTGCTAGCGAAGCTTGATGCCAACCAGTTTCGTGTCGTCGAGCGCTATACGATAGAGGAGGAGTGAGTGCCACATCACGACGTTGGTGGCAGTTCTGCCGTGAAGTGGTGGATACGCCTGCGCAGCCGGAGCAGCTCGCGAAACGCGTGTGCGATGACGCGCACATTCGCACCCGTGGCGCTGCCATGCTTGCGTGGGTAGTGGTGTACAGGCACCTGCACGAATGGAATGCCCAGGCGCGAAAGCTTCACGAGCATTTCAGTATTGACCATCGCGCCTTCTGAGTGGATGTCGCAGATGGTAACGAGCTCCGTATCGTAAAGCTTGAATGCGCAATCCACGTCGTCTATGCGCAACCCGAAGAGCAGGCGCACCAGCATGTTCCAGCCCCACGCATTCACCTTGCGCATAAGCGAATCACGCCGGTGCAACCGGTACCCCAGAATGGCGCGATGCCCCTGCTCGCGCAGTCGCAGCAGTTCAGCGATGTCTCGTATGTCAAACTGACCATCCGCATCCATGAAGAAGGTGAGATCTTTCGATGCGACGCTGAAGCCCGCGATCAGCGCGCCACCATAGCCCCGGTTGGGTTCATTTCGAACCAGACGAACGTGCGAATTAGTGCGAACGATCTCTTTGACGATCTCACCAGTGCGGTCGCGCGAGCCGTCGTCCACGACGATGATCTCATAATCAGGCGCAATCAGTGCCAGCGTGCGATTGCACGCCTCGACGGTATCCGCGATGACGGCTTCCTCGTTGTATGCGGGCAAGATGACGGAAAGCCCGCGCGTGGTGATGATCGTGGATTCGGACGCGGCGTCATCCACACCCGCCTGCGGGCGGAGCGACGTCGTTCGGCTCGTGACTCTTTCCACCGGCTGCTCGCAATCAGAAATGCATGAGGTGCGTCGTCGATTGTAGTAGGTGTAGTATCGCGCATTATGACGTGTTATGCCATATGCCGAGAACTTTGGATACTCCATCTGTGTGGGACCAGCACTGGCTTGACACCTTTCCGCGCCAGTGCCTATACTCAATACCAGTTCTCCGACTGATGAGAAAGGGAATGCTTCGATCAGGAGAAGTACGCGGTAATCACACAGCTGAAGCGAGCCGGATCAGGTGAAAGCCGGTGCTGGTGTGCTGCGGAATGGCCCTGTGAGCAGCGATCCTGGAGCATGTGAAGCGCATCTCCAGGCTCGTCGGGTGCCTCCCGTTACAGAGGCGGCGCATCGGCGGCAGATGTTGCGGCCCGTGCGCGCAGAGGAGCGTTGATGCGCCGGCAGGCGCCTCCGCTCGAAAGTGGGTGGTACCACGAAGGCTATTGCGCCTCTCGTCCCTGTGCGGATGAGAGGCGTTTTGTTTTTTTGTTCGGACTTCATCGAGCGCAGAAAGCGGAAGGAGCGCGGAATTGAGCGCATCACCAACCACGCCAACCGCTCCCGCTGCCGCAGCCGCGGCGAAGGGAGGCGTATCTCGCCGCGAGCGAGTCTTCTCCGGCATCCAGCCATCGGGGACGCCGCATCTCGGCAATTATCTGGGCGCAATCCGACACTGGGTCGCTGAACAAGATATCTTCGATAACATCTATTGCGTCGTCAACATGCACGCGATGACGCTCCCCCACAATCCCGCCGAGCTGCGCGATAACACATCCCAGCTGGCTGGAGTGCTCCTTGCCTGTGGCCTTGATCCGGAGCGGAGCGCGCTGTTCGTGCAGTCGCACGTGCCGGCGCATGCGGAGCTGGCATGGATTCTCGACTGCATCACGCCGACGGGCTGGCTCAACCGCATGACGCAGTTCAAGGTCAAAGCGGGAGAAGATCGGGAAGCTGCAAGCGCGGGTCTCTACACGTATCCCGTCCTGATGGCCGCGGACATCCTGCTCTATCAGGCGGATGCCGTGCCAGTGGGCGAGGATCAGCGCCAGCATGTGGAACTGACACGCGATATCGCCAACACCTTCAACTATCGCTTCGGTGAGACATTCACCGAGCCGAGGGCGCTCATTCGTGAATCCGGCGCGCGCATAATGTCGCTGGATGAGCCGGAAAAGAAGATGAGCAAGACGGGCGGAGAGGCATCCTATATCAGCCTGTTGGATCCCCCAGACGTCATCAAGCGGAAAATTGCTCGCGCCACAACTGATTCTCAACGGAGCATCGTGTTCGATGAGACGCGCCCTGGCATCTTTAACCTGCTCACGATCTACCGTGAACTGGGGACCGAAACACCGGAACAGATTGAGGCGCAGTTTGAGGGCAAAGGGTACAAGGAATTCAAGGCCGCGCTGACGGACCGGGTGGTGGCCGCGCTGGAGCCGATCCAGCGGCGTTATGCCGAGCTGAGCGCTGACCCCTCCTATCTGGAAACGCTGCTTCGGCAAGGGGCCGACCGCGTGCGGCCAGTCGCGGAGGAAACGCTCCGGCTTGCTCAGGAGCGGGTTGGTTTGCGCTAGCGGATGGCAGAACGGTAGAGACGAGGGTGCATGTATGGCTGCGACGACTTCCAGTTCGGCACAGGCCGCCCGCCAGCGCGCAGGCAAGCCGGCCGATCTGGTGCCGATCTGGCGCGAGATCCTGGCTGATCTGGAGACGCCCGTCTCAGCCTTCCTCAAGCTGGCGCGCGGCAAATATGGCTTCCTGCTCGAAAGCGTCGAGGGTGGCGAGCGGCTGGCACGGTTCTCATTCGTGGGGACTGATCCCTATCTGGTCTTGCGGGTGCGCAATGGCAAGGCCGAGTATCGCTGGCTAAGCGGGCCGCGCGCGGGCGCCGTCGAACGGGTAGCCTGTGACGACGCCCTCGACGCGGTGCGATGCGAACTGGAGCGGCGCACCGTGGCGCCCATGCCCGGCATGCCTGGCTTTCATGGCGGCGCAGTGGGCTACCTCGCCTACGAATCCGCCGCGCGCTTCGAGCCTTCCGTGCCGGTCCCGGCAGATGATCCGCTGCACCTGCCCGAAGCTATATTTTGCTTCACTGACACACTGCTCATTTTCGATCATGTGCGGCATAGCGCACGCCTGGTGACCTACGCGGATACCGCGGCTGCCGGTGGCGACGAAGCGAGGGCGGTGGATGAGGCGCGCAAGCGTCTGGATGCCATGCAGGCGCGATTAGCCAAAGCAGTCCCGCGCGGCCGGAGAAGACAGCAGCGCGCGCGAACTGATCGACCTGTTCCGTTATCGACACTGCGAAGCCGCGAAGCATACGAAGGGGCCGTGGAGCGCGTCAAGGAGTACATCCGGGCAGGCGATGCCTTTCAGGTGGTGCCATCGCGCCGGGTGGCGCGGCAAACAACCGTGCCACCATTTGAAGTCTACCGCGCACTGCGGTCGATCAATCCTTCACCCTACATGTTCTATCTGAAATTGGATGACATGATCGTCGCGGGTGCCTCGCCGGAGTTGCTCGTCCGCGTGGATGAGGGTGAGGTTGCCATTCATCCCATCGCGGGCACGCGGAGGCGTGATGTTGATCCAGAGGTGGATGCCGCGCTTGAAGTAGAACTGCGCAACGACACGAAAGAGCGCGCGGAGCACGTAATGCTCGTCGATCTGGGGCGCAACGATGTGGGGCGCGTCTGCGAGCCGGGGTCCGTGCGCGTGACGCAGTTTATGGATATCGAGCGATATTCGCATGTCATGCATCTCGTCTCACACGTCACGGGGCGGCTGCGTCCCGACCTTTCACCATTCGATGCGCTTCGCGCCGGATTTCCGGCTGGCACAGTGTCTGGCGCGCCCAAAATACGCGCCATGCAGATCATCGCGGAACTCGAGCGGCAGCGCCGGGGAGTGTACTCCGGCGCGGTGGGCTACATTGGCTTTGATGGCAATCTGGATACCTGCATCGCCATTCGCACCCTGGTCTTCAAACAGGGTGTGGCGTATGCCCAGGCAGGCGGGGGTATCGTCGCGGATTCACAGCCTGATGCCGAATTCATGGAGACGGAGAACAAGCTCGGAGCCGTGCTGCGAGCACTGGAGGAGGCTGAGGCGCGATGCTCCTGCTGATCGACAACTACGACAGCTTCACGTACAACCTGTATCAGTATCTATCCGAGCTCGGCGCGGAGGTCGAGGTTCGACGCAATGATGCCGTGACTGCATCGGAGGTGGAGCGGCTTGCTCCATCGCATCTCGTGATCTCACCCGGCCCGTGCACGCCGAGCGAAGCCGGCCAGTCAAGTGAAATCATCGCGCGGATGGGGCCGCGTATCCCCGTCCTGGGTGTGTGCCTGGGGCACCAATGCATCGGTGAGGTGTTTGGCGGTCGCGTCGTGCGGGCGCCTGAACCGGTGCACGGTAAGACCTCTCTCATCTCGCATCGTGACACGGGCGTTATGCATGGTCTGCCTAACCCATTCGAGGCGATACGCTATCACAGCCTGGTCGTCGAACGTGCCAGCTTGCCGGATGAGCTGGAGATCACGGCCGAAACGGAGGATGGGCTGATCATGGGTCTGCGTCACCGGCGCTATCCCATAGAGGGCGTCCAGTTTCATCCGGAATCAATCTTGACCACAACGGGCAAAGATATCCTGCGCAACTTTCTCGCCATGGCAGGCGAGCGTAGTATCGATTCACGCACGCGTGTGGCACGCGCGCGGCAAAGCATAAGCGCGGCGCGGTGAATGAGGACCGGCGAGCGTAGCGGAGGTGCAGAATGATTCGCGAAGCGATCGCGCATCTGGTGGCTGGTGGCTCACTCACGGAGACGGAAGCCGCCGCGGCGATGGAAGAAATCATGACGGGTACGGCGACTCCCTCCCAGCTGGGGGCTTTCCTGACGGCGCTCCGGCTGAAGGGTGAAACCGTCGATGAACTGACCGGCCTGGCTCGTGTCATGCGCGATCAGGCTGTGCATGTCACCTTGCCCGCCCACATGCATGCGGTGGATACTTGCGGCACAGGCGGCGACTCAGCCGGGACGTTCAACGTATCAACGGCGGCTGGGCTGGTTGTCGCGGCGCTTGGTCAGCCCGTCGCAAAGCATGGGAACCGCGCGGCGACGAGCAAGTGCGGAAGTGCTGATGTACTGGAGGCGCTAGGCGTAAAGCTGGAGCTCGGCCCGGAGCAGGTGGCGCTCTGTGTGGAGCGCGTGGGATTCGGCTTCATGTTCGCTCCAACGTATCATCCCGCGATGCGACACGTTGGCCCGACTCGCCGTGAGATTGGCATTCGGACGGTATTCAACATCCTGGGCCCGCTTACCAATCCCGCGGGTGCGCGCTATCAGGTGCTTGGAGTGGCAGACCCAAAACTGCTCCGGCTGATGGGGGATGTTCTCCTGCGGCTTGGCACGGAGCGGGCACTGGTAGTCCACGGCGAGGACGGCGTAGATGAGCTTTCGCTCAGCGCGCCGACCCGTATATGCGAAGTGCGTGGAGATGCCGGGCAGCTGGTAGAATATACGGTTTCCCCCGAGGATGTCGGCTTGACGATGCATCCGCGCAAAGATGTGCTCGGCGGCGACGCGCAGCGAAACGCTCATATCATGCGCGCCGTGCTTAGCGGAGAAGAGACTGGGCCGATTGCCGATATGGTTGCGCTGAATGCTGGCGCGGCGCTGTACATCACCGGCAAGGCATCTGACCTGCACGACGGTGTGCGGCAAGTTAAGCTGGCCCTGCGGACTGGCCGGGCTCTCGCGACACTTGACTCTCTCGCATCCGCGACACGTGCGCTTGCTGGCGTTTCGGCCTGAGCCTGGCACAGAGGATATTCGTATGGCAGATACGTTTCTTGAGCGCATCGTCGCCTCCACACGCGCTGATCTGGAGGAACGCAAGCGCGCCGTGCCGCCAGATGCGATGCGCGCACGCGCGCTAGTCGCTCCCGCGCCCCGTGGCTTCGCGGATGCACTGAGACCTGGTCGCACCGCTCCAGCACGGGTGATCGCTGAGGTCAAGCGTGCCTCCCCATCGAAGGGCATGCTGGCCGAAACGTACGACCCCGTGGCCCAGGCAGTGGCCTACGAACGAGGAGGCGCTGCGGCCGTAAGCGTGCTCACGGAGCCGCACTATTTCCTCGGCTCACTGGAGCATCTGACGGCAGTGCGCCATGCGGTTAGCATCCCCGTGCTGCGCAAGGATTTCACGCTCGATTCCTATCAGGTCTACGAAGCGCGTGCGGCGGGAGCGGATGCCATTCTCCTGATTTGCGCGATGCTGGACGACGCGACGCTCACCGAACTCATGACGCTGGCGCACGATCTTGGCATGGCTGCGCTGGTGGAGGCGCACAACGGGGACGAAGTACGGCGAGCCGTCGCGTCGGACGCCTCCATCATCGGCGTGAACAGCCGTGACTTGCGTACCTTTGACGTCGATACGGATACGACGCGGCGGCTCCGCGCGTTCGTGCCACCTGAGCGCACCTTCATCGCCGAGAGCGGCATCGCTTCGCCGGTTGATGCGGCGCGCGCGCGGGCGTGGGGCGCGGATGCCGTGCTGGTCGGCGAGTCGCTGATGCGCGCAAGCGATCCCGTGGCGCATGCCCGTGCTCTGGCAAGCGCACCCGGCGGAATGACCGCCGCGCTGTTTAGCGGCACGGGCGATCCCTTCCTCAAACTCTGCGGATTGAAAGAGCCTGAACACGCCCGCCTTGCAGCGGAACTGGGAGCCGATGCCGCGGGGGTCGTATTCGCCCCGCAGGCGCCCGACCATAGACGCGTGAATGTACAGGAGGCATTGCGTATTGCGGATGCGCTCAGTGGCAATGCACGTGCTGGCAAGCGCCCGCTGCTCACAGGTGTGTTCGTGAATCCGGATCTTGACAAGCTGGAAACGCTCATCAAGGACAGCCATCTGGATGCAGTTCAGCTCAGCGGCGGCGAATCGCCGGAGATCTGCGCCCGGATTATACAGCGAACGGGCGTTCCGGTGGTCAAGGCGCTGAGGCTGCGCGGCGAGGCTGAACTCGAGGCACTCGATGCCTATGCCCTCGCTGGCGCGGCGCTCCTGCTGGATGCCTTCGTTCCAGGGAGTTACGGAGGGGCAGGTGTGACGGGTGACTGGGAGCTGGCACGACGGGCAGCCCAACGCTGGCCAGTCATCCTTTCGGGCGGCCTTCATCCAGAAAACGTGCGGTCCGCTGTAGCACACGTCCTGCCGCGTGGCGTGGACGTGAGTAGCGGGATCGAGACCGCGAAGCACAAGGATCCCGAAAAGATGAGAGCATTCGTGGCGGCTGCGCGTGGCGCCGGAGCACTAGAATCGAGCGATTTACGATGACCCAGCATACAGGACATACTGATTCCCAGGCCAGTATCTACCAGCACGGCGTCTTCCCCGATGCGCGCGGGCGCTACGGCGATTTTGGCGGCAAGTTCGTACCAGAAAGCCTGATGGCCGCCCTCGCCGAGTTGGAAGAGGCATACGAGGCGGCCGTCCATGACGAACACTTCATGGCGACGCTCGCCTCTCAGGAGAAAACGTACACTGGACGTCCTACTCCGCTGTACTTCGCGGAGCGGCTTTCCAAACGTGTCGGCGCGAAGGTCTATCTCAAGCGTGAAGATCTTGCGCATACCGGCGCGCATAAGATCAACAACGCGCTTGGGCAGGGATTGCTGGCGCAACGCATGGGCAAACGGCGCATCATCGCAGAAACGGGCGCAGGCCAGCATGGCGTCGCGACGGCCACCGTCTGTGCCAAACTCGGCATGGAGTGCATCGTTTACATGGGCGAAGAAGATATTCGCCGCCAGTCACTGAATGTCTTTCGCATGAAGCTGCTGGGCGCGGAGGTCCGGCCGGTTACAGCGGGTAGCCGGACCCTCAAGGACGCTATCAACGAGGCCATTCGCGACTGGGTAACGAATGTCGAAACGACACACTATCTGATCGGGTCGGCGGTCGGGCCCCATCCGTACCCGCGCATCGTGCGCGACTTTCAGTCTGTGATCGGACGTGAGACGCGCGCGCAGGTGCTCGCGGTCGAAGGGCGCTTGCCAGATGTCGTCGTGGCCTGTGTCGGCGGCGGCAGCAATTCGATCGGCATGTTTTACCCATTCGCTGGCGATCCCGGCGTGCGCCTGCTTGGCGTCGAGGCAGGCGGCAGCGGCGTGGCGACTGGCTTGCATTCCGCCACGCTGGTAGCCGGTCGACCGGGCGTGCTGCATGGGGCGCTCAGCTATCTCCTGCAAAATGAGGATGGTCAGGTACAGGAGACGCACAGCATCTCCGCCGGACTGGATTATCCGGGAGTCGGTCCCGAGCACGCGTACATGATGAAGACCGGCCGTGCGCAGTATGTCGCGTGCGACGATGATGCGGCGCTGCGCGCCTTCCAGATTCTGAGCCATGAAGAGGGCATTATTCCAGCGCTGGAGTCATCTCATGCGGTAGCCGAAGTCATCCGCATGGGCGAGCAGGACGAACTCTCTCCAGAGCAGATCGTCATCATCAACCTTTCCGGACGCGGCGATAAAGACATCAATACCGTCGCGAACGCGCTGCACGTCGAACTGGAATAGTGGCGAAAGAGAGAGTTCATATCAGATGTCGCAGTCATCAACAAGCGAGCGGATCGCTCGTGCTTTCGCTGCCGCGCATGCCGATGGGCGGGTCGCGCTCATCCCGTACGTAATGGCGGGTTATCCGGATCTTTCTACAAGCGAGGAGGTAGCCGTAGCGCTGTGTGAAGCGGGAGCCGATATTCTCGAGTTGGGCGTGCCGTTTTCGGACCCTCTGGCAGATGGAGCGACCATCCAGTACGCCGCGCAGCGTGCGCTGGAGAATGGGATGACGCTCGCGGGCGCGCTGGCGCTGGCTGCCAGGATTGCTTCGCGCGTCTCGACTCCACTCGTGCTCATGGGATACTACAACCCCATTTTCAGCTTCGGCGTTGAGCGGTTTATCGAGCAGGCAGAGCAGTCAGGAGTGGCAGGACTGATTATTCCTGATCTGCCTCCAGAGGAAGCGGACGAGCTGCAACGTGCCGCATCGGAACGCGGCATTGAACTGATCTTCCTCGTCACGCCGACGAGTCCGCAGGCGCGGATCGAGCAGGTGGCGCGTGCGAGCGCCCGAACGGGACATGGGTTCATCTACTGCGTGTCTTTAAGCGGCGTGACGGGTGCGCGTGCGGAATTGCCCCCACAGCTCGCCGATTTCCTCGTCCGGGTGCGTTCGGCGACGGATTTGCCGCTCGCGGTAGGCTTCGGCGTTTCCCGCGGGCAACATGTCGCGGAGATTGGACGCCACGCGGATGGAGCCGTCGTCGCGAGCGCGTTGCTGAACGCGGTGGATGCGGCACCAGCCGACCAGCGGCCGCAGGCGGCGGTGGCGTTTCTGCGTAACTTGCAGACAGGCGCGCGCATGCAATCACACGTCTCATCAACCGGCGCGTGACGTGTATGGGGAACGGGCAAACGCTTGACATGGCTACGGAGGTGAACGAAACCTGGCGCGTTATCCGCTCAGGAACTGGTTCGATGGGTCATCAACTGGCCCTGAGCGAGGCCGTGCTGGCCTGCCTTCCGGAGACCCGCCAGCCCGTGTTACGCTGGTACGTCACGCGGCAGCCCGCGCTCGTGCTTGGCAACGGGCAGCGGATCGATGCGGCAGACCTCGCCGCGTGCCGGGAGTGTGGCGTATCGGTATACAAGCGCACGTCCGGTGGCACGGCAGTGCTTGTGGATGAGAACGCCGTAAGCATGGAAGTCGCACTGCCAGCCGGCCACCCGTTAGCCATCTTCGATGTGTCGAACAGTTATCAATGGATCGGCGAAATCTGGGCGCGTGCGCTGCGCGCACTCGGAATCGATGCGGCGCGCGCGCTTCCGGTTGCCGAAGTGCGTGCGCTTCCTGCGGTGCCGCGCGATAATCTCATCCGCCTGGCCTGCTACGGTACACTCTCTCCCTGGGAAGTTGTGGCAGGTCAGCGCAAACTCATTGGGCTTTCGCAGGTACGACGGCGAGGCGGCGCGCTGATTCAAGTAGGCGCGTACCTACACTGGCAGCCGGAGCGCCTGGCCGCGTTGCTCGCGCTTTCCGAGAGCGAGCGTGCGACACTTGCAGCCAGGTTGCAAGGCGCCGCAGCGGGTCTAGATGACGTGGCAGGACGCAGCCTCAGCGTACGAGCAGTTGTCGCCGCTGTGCAGACCTCGCTGGAAGATTCACTAGGGGTGCATCTCATGCGTGGCGCATGGAAGCCCTGCGAGCGAGCTGCTGCGCGCCGCACCGAGCGAGAGCGCTTTCAGCCACTCGCCGCTGCCCCTCTGGTTAGGTAAACGCCGTCTGCCCGTCTGCCATATGTCTCGCTGGCGGCTTGCGATGAAGCTGGAGAAAGACACGTAGGCGATACGCGCTAGTGGAACGTCGCCAGCAGGTGCGATAAACCGGTAAAGAATAGTAAGCCCAGTGCCCAGCAGGCGAGAGCAGTGATGAGAAGCGCGAAGACGGCAAAGATTGCCAGATAAATCCCGAACCGCTCTGGCGACCTTTTGTGTCGCTTTGTCGTGTTTGTTGGGGCTGGCGCGGCCACGCGCGCGGGCGCCGGAAGACCCTTGGGTGGTGCCGCGCCAGCATCGACGATCTGGCCTGAGACGGGCGCATTTGGAAGCGCATAGACGGGCAATGAAGACGCGGGCGCCAGGCCATGTTCGACGAGGTAGCGCTGCCGGTAATAGGTCATTGCGCGATCGCTGGCCACGCGCAGGAACGTATAGTCGATTGTGCCGCCGATAATCGCCCCAACACCAGGAATCAGCCGCCCGATGAGCTTTGCCGTCTGCTCCTCGGTCAGTTCGATACTCAGGCGGATGAGCACTTTACCCAACAGATCCGGCAGCACTTGCGCCAGCCCTTCACGCGCCAGCCAGTTGCCAATGCCGCGCATGCTGTCAATGCCTGCCGCGAGTGCCAGCACTTCCGCGAGATGTCCCTGTTCCTCAGCCAGGCTCGTGTCGTAGCCATACGACTGCGCCACATCGGATGCCATGCGAACCGCGTAAACCGCTGTCAACTGGACGTCCGCGCCAGCGGCGACGAGTGCCCAGAGACCACCGGGCAGGCCGGTGAGCGCACCGGTCAGCAATGCGCGTCTGCGAAAGCGGTGAGCGAAGTGGCGCGCTACCTGATCAACCTGTGGAAGGCTGAGATTGCGGATATCCGCGAGCGTTTCTACGGTATGGCCATGCGCCCGGTACTCGGCAATGACCTGTGGATCTGCCCGCGCGGCCCAGGTGATCGCGTGCTGTATACGCTCAGGCGTCTTGCCCGGTTTGAGCAGTTCCTGCAACTCCTTAGGAAGAGCGGATCGCAGCGCCAGCGCTCCCAGTGAGCTGCCATCCGTCTGGTCTGAAGGTCGGTTGGAGGTCGCCATGCTGCGCCTGCCTTTCCCCTGCGCTGGCGGGCCGGTCCGAGATGAGTCGGTCTGTCTTGCGCGCTGCGCGAGTGTCTGCGCGATACGAGTGCGTCGGAATCCTCAGGCGTAAACTCACTGCGCCTGCCCGGCTGACATGTGCGCAGTATACGGGAGATTGCCGAGTTGCTCAAGTATATACCTGAATGTCTGGCTGAGCTTGCGCCGGTACATCAGGCACGGCCGCTTGACCCCGCCATTCATCGTCGCTATCATCAAGGCACAGGATGGCATCCAGCCGGTACGCTGGCGGCATCTGAAAAATTCCGGGGGGAACGAGCATGCGGAATGGCCGACAGCCGCACGGCCGAGCATCCACGCGGGGAGCATGGATGTCGGACGATGTTGATCTGGACCCATACGCATCGTCTCCCCGGCAGCGCCTTCGCGACCGCGGCACGGCAAGTGATGTGGATGGTACGACGCGGATGCCTCCGCTACCTGCTCGCGGTACGCGCGCTGACGAGATGGACGACTCGGCCAGACGCCGGACTATTCTCGCTGGTGCCACTGCCGGCATGCGCGCCGCGCGCCTCAGCCCTGAGATGACTGGCGATGACGTCGCGCCTGACGCATACGAACTGGAAGATGACGAGTGGATGTCCAGTCGTAGCGTGCGTGCGCGTGTTGCGGCGCGTCCACTCCCGCCGGCGAGGCGAATCACGGATCGGGGCGATGATGAGTGGGATGACCAGGAGGCGTGGTCCCAGTCAGCCCGCGTACGGGAGCCCGCGCCCGCAATGATAGCCTACCAGCCATCCATCGCGGTTCGCATGCGAGTGCATACGCGTGCGATCGCTGAGAGCGCGCGCAAACCGTGGAACGGCCTGCGTCTCATGCTCGCGCTTTGCGCCGTCGCGTTTGCCCTGGTCACTTCCTTCACGACGTACCGTGAGGCGTCGCAGCCACTGATGGACTCGTGGAACGCATCCGCGGGCGCGCATGACGCGCGGCTGATTACAACTCTAGTCAAGCCTGAGACGCAGGGCACGCGCCCCGATCTGTATGACTCGGTAGCGCAGTTCAACGACTGGTGGAACGCCGCCTGTAGCGCTGCCGTGATGTCAGAGGTGCTGACGGCGTGGGGAGCGCCACACGCGACTATCGGCAAGCTGATCGACGTGATGCAGCCGGATATATCGCTCAATGGCGGGCTGTTGCGCCAGCAGGGATTCCAGCGCGGGGCCGCCGCGTTCAATTATCGCGCGGACATCAGCTGGCACCTCACGTACAACCAGATGCGCTACCTGACGAACACGCTTGGCTTGCCGGTCATCGTGAACGTGCGTATCTCCTATGGCTACTACCACTTCTTTTCCGGTGGCCATTTTCTCGTGATGACTGGTGGAGATAGCCAGGGCCTCTCGATCGTTGATTCGTCGGAGTATTACATCAAATACCTCCCGATTGGCACGTTCAATAGCATGTTCACGGGCATGACGGTAGTGATCGTTCCGAAAGACTTCACCTACACGCTCCCACCCGCCTAGCGGTCTGTCACTATCGTTCGCCGGTTGTGTATACTCCTGTTGGACCGCATGCCTCAGATCGTCCGAAGGAGAAGGACCGCGATATGACCTCGACGTGCGACGTGACCGCTATCCATGCCTCGCTGAAAGAACGTTTTGGCTCCGGCGTGAAATACCACGAGCCGCTCGCGCGGCATGGCACCTTTGCCGTTGGTGGACCCGCCGACACATGGCTTTCGGTGACATCGGAACGCAACCTGCTCGATCTCGTCGCGCTTGCGCAGGCCGAGGCTTGTCCACTGATGCTCGTCGGCAATGGCACTAACGTGCTCTACGCGGATGCTGGCGCGCGCGGGATAGTCGCCCGAATGAATATCGAGGACTGGCGTGTTGAGGAAGTCGATGCGGATACAGCGCGGCTGACGGCAGGCGCCGGCGTGAATCTGCCCAGACTGGTGACCGCTCTTGGCGCACGTGGGTTCAGTGGCCTGGAGTGGGGTATCGGTGTACCCGGCACGGTAGGTGGCGCGGTCGTGAGCAATGCGGGCGCGCATGGCGCGTGTATCGCGGATACACTCGAAAATGCCCGCGTGCTCTTTGCTGGTCTTCATCCCACCATTGAGACGCTCTCGGCAGCCGATCTTGAGCTTGCTTACCGGCACAGTCGCTTTCGGGCTCCCCGCCGCATCGCCTTCGACGACGACGGGCAACCTATCGTGACCGCGCGCGCAGCCATCGAGCCGGCGGAAATGATCACCAGCGCGACGTTCCTGCTGAGGCGGGCACCCGTTGCGGAAATCCGCGCGAAGCTGGCGCACTACCGGCAACATCGCAAGGACACACAGCCGCCACAAGCCAGCGCCGGGTCAGTCTTCAAGAATCCTCCCGGCGATTTCGCGGGCCGGTTGATCGAGGCGGCCGGCCTGAAAGGCAGCACGCACGGCGCTGCGCAAATCTCGCCGCGCCATGCCAATTTCATCGTCAATATGGGCGGGGCAAGCGCGGCGGATATCGTCGCGCTGATCGCGCTGGCCAGGCGAACCGTGCGCGACCGCTTCGGCGTCGAGCTGGAGCTGGAAGTCGAGCCGCGTGGAGACTGGTAAATGCGGCGTCTAGACCGGCATGTGACCGCGGTAGGCGGCATCGAGCAGATCAACGATGTGCAACACGGGAATGCGCGATCCCGCGCGCTGCAACGATGACCGCACCTGCAAGTGACATCCGGGGTTCGCCGTCACTACTGCCTGTGCTTCCGTTGCCAGTGCGTTACGCGCCTTGCGATCACCCAGACGCTGCGCCATATCCGGCCGGATGACGTTATAGATGCCCGCGCTCCCGCAGCAAAGCGCGGACTCCTCCATTTCGACCAGCTCCAGGCCGGGAATCGCCCGCAGCAGGGCGCGCGGCTGGCGGCTGATGCGCTGCGCATGCACCAGATGACACGGCTCCTGATAGGTGACACGCAGCGGGATTGGCGTGAAGCTCGTGTTCAACTCGCCACGCGTGAGGAGCTCGCCGAGGAATTCAGTGACGTCGCGCACGCGTTCAGAAAAAGCCCGCGCGCGGTCGTGCCACTCCGGTTCGGCAGCGAAGATCTCACCATACTCTTTGAGCGTGGAGCCGCACCCCGCGGCGTTGATGATGATGACGTCCGCGCCGCTCCGCTCGAAGGCCGCGATATTCTGCCGTGCCAGCTCGCGCGAGTTATCCATGTCGCCAGCGTGAATTCCAAGCGCGCCGCAGCATCCCTGTCCCTGAGGCATGACGACCTCATAGCCGTTCGCGTTGAGCACGCGCACGGTCGCCCGGTCCGTTTCCGCGAATACGGTGCTCATGATGCAGCCCGCGAACATCGCTACCCGCCCTCGCACCGCCTGGCTGTCTGCCGGAGGATAGAGTGAGTCGGTGGGGATGACGAAGTTCTCCGGAATCGCGGGGAGCAAAGCTTCCAGGCCTTCCAGCCGCATGCGCCTGAGCGCCCCAGAGCCGCGCGCGACGCGTTGAGCGCCACTGCGCTGATAGAAACGCATAAGCGCGCTGGCCCCCCGGAAGCGCCGCATGTCGCCGAATAACCCTCTGAAGGTAAGTCCACGGGTGGCTCGTTGCAATGGAGGGCGTCTGCGGGCGCGCTCAATCTGCGTACGAGCGGTTTCCACGAGTTGCCCGTAGCGCACGCCCGACGGGCATGTGGCTTCACATGCCCTGCAATCGAGACACTGATACATCTGCTCGACGAAGCCGGGATCTGTGATGGAAAGCATCCCGTTGGCCACAGACTGGATGAGGTGAATGCGTCCTCGTGGGGAGGACGTCTCCGAGTACGTTTCCAGGTACGTGGGGCAAGAAGGCAGGCAAAGACCGCACCGGATACACCTCTGCATAATCTCCGGATCGGGCTGATCCGGACCCTGGAATCCTCCGACCGTCATGCTTTTGCGTGGCAAAGTTGCTTGCGCCATCGGTTGCTCCATCCAGCGAGTCCCGCGTGCCATCTGCGGCTCTCTGGATTATACGCCCTACCATACTCAGTCTGCCGCTGTAGACCCCCCCCCGCGCCACACGCAGGCTGTCAGTCTCGCTGTCACGTCAAATTCCCGCGATTCTGCGGATAGCGCAGTTGCCATCTGACTGGCATAATAGGGGACGGCTGATATCTCAGGAGGGGAGTATGTTGCGTGCAACAGGGCATACAGGACGAGAGCCAACCAGCGCGAGCCGCGCATGCAGATATCGTGCTGCGCACCGTCGGATTAACCAAGAATTACGGGCGGCATCAGGCAGTCAGTTCACTCGATCTTGACGTGCGGCGCGGCGATGTCTACGGGTTGCTAGGCCCGAATGGATCGGGCAAGACGACTACGATTCGCATGCTCTTGGGGCTGGTCTGGCCGACGGCTGGTACGATTTCGCTCTTTGGTGACGACGTATCCACCGCGAAAATGCGGAGAGGCGCGCTGCAGCGCATCGGCGCAATCGTAGAGCAGCCAGCGTTCTATCCTTTTCTTTCTGGTCGCGATAATTTACTGGGCGTCGCCACCTTCGCCGGACTCAAGCACGGACGTTCCACCAGCGCACGTGTCGATGAGATGCTGAACCTGGTGGGCCTGGCGGGCTTTGCGAGGCAGGCGTACCGGAAGTATTCGCTCGGGATGAAGCAGCGTCTGGGCATAGCCGCGACCTTGCTGACTGACCCGGAGATGGTCATACTCGATGAGCCAACAAATGGTCTCGACCCCGCCGGTATGGTGGAAGTGCGGCGTATCATTGGCCAGCTCGCCGCGCGCGGCGTTACCGTCCTCCTCTCCAGTCACCTGCTCCACGAAGTGCAGCAGGTCTGCACGCGCGTCGGCATCATCAACAAGGGGACGCTGATCGCACAGGGAGATGTGCGAGCGCTTCTCCAGCAGGATGCGGGGATCGAGCTGGGATTTGATACGGTCGATCAGGCAACGCGAGCGGCAGATATTCTCGCGCAGGCAGCAGCATCTTCAGCCACATGGATTCGTGGCCTGGATTGGGTCGCGCCGCAGCCCGGCGGCTGGGTTCCTCCGGGTGGATGGCTCTTGCGCGTGCAGGCCGACGGTGACAACGCGGCGCAAATCAATGCGATCCTGGCATCTCAAAACGTGTTCGCGGCAGAAGTGCGGCGGCGGGAAACAAGCCTGGAGCAGCTGTTCCTGACACTTACCGGAGGCATGAGCAGCGACAGAAGCGCCGCTTCGCCGGTTACTGCGCTGCCAGGACAGTCGGCAGTACGGGGGGAAGGGGAAGGAAGATGAGGCCTGACACCGCACTGGAACACGGCGGGATTCCCCGAGCCACCGGCACCACGCTGGTGCAGACACTGCGGCTGGCACGCTGGTATTTCTTCACTGCTCGCCGGCGCCTCATGGGCAAAGTGTTATTCATCATTCTCGCGCTCGGCGCGATACTGGCTTTTACACTGCTCATAGCCGCATATGAGGCAATCGCGAGCAATCCACCAACGGCACAGCGTTGCTTCTCGGCGGCTGAAGCCACACAGATTGCCGCGCAGGGGAACACGGCGCCTCCGGCAGGCTGTGTATCGATACCACCGCAAGAGCTGGCCGCCGAGCAAGAGCAATGGCAAGCTACAGTCAACGATCAGCTGGCCGCGGTCACGTTCCCGACAGCTATCGGCAGATCCATAGGGTATGTGAGCTTTATGGGCATCGTGCTCGTATGCATACTCGCGGGCGCTCTTGTGGGGACCGAATTTGCCGCCGGTACGCTCCGGCTCACGGTATCTCGTGGCGTGACACGCGGGCAGGTGCTAGCGGCGCTGGTCATGACCATCGCGCTCTTTGCCACGGTGATGGTGCTGGTATGTGAAGCGATCTTTGCAGCGGGATCTCTCACGCTGGGCATCATGGCAAGCGGCCACGCCGACGGCATCAGCGCGGCGGGGCTGATTCAGCTGGGGAAATATACGCTGGGAGCAATCTTCTGGGTACTGGGATTTGGCCTGATCGCGCTCTTCATGGCCGTCCTGGGGCGCTCCACCGCAGCTGGCATCGCAGTTTCGCTTGGCTATCTGGTTGCCGAGATCGTCGTGGGCGGCATCCTGAGGGGCATAGGCTCCGCGATTGGCGGCCATCTTGGCAACTTCCTCACCGCCGTGCCGGATTGGTTCCTCGGCACAAACCTTTCCGCTGTGGCCAGTTACGCGGGAGTCGGACCACTCGCATTCGGCGCATCCCTCTCTGGAGTGCCCGCAGGGCTGACCTTTGGGCGCGCGTTAATCGTTTCGCTGCTGTACTGCGGATTGCTCATCGGCCTGAGTTATCTCGTGCTGCGAATGCGCGACGTGACGGACTAGCCAGGCCCCGCTCTCTACCTGGACCGTCGCTGGCATGGTAAAATGGCCATGCACTGCTACCTGGTGTGGGTGTCGAGGCGTGATTTCAAGTCGGGCGGAGAGCTGGCGCATGCGGATCGAGCCATTAGAACGGATATTTCCACGGGGTGTTCAGGGCGTTCGCATTCACGCGGTCGGTGCCGGCGGTCATGGCATCAGCGCCGCTCTGGCGCTGGCCACGCTTGCCGGGGCGAAGGTGACGGGGTGCGACGCCACAAGCTCCGCAATGGCTGATTTGCTCCAGCGGTACGATATTCCTGTCCACGTCGGACATGACGCCGACCACATCGCTGATGCCGATCTTGTGGTTGTTTCTCCCGCTGTCACATTCCTTCATCCTGATCTTCCAGAGCTGGCGCTCGCTCGCGAACGCGGCATTCCGGTGGCAAAGTGGCAGGCACTGCTCGGTCTGCTCATGACGGGGAAGACGGGCGTGTCCGTAGCTGGGGTGCATGGCAAGGGTTCGACGACCGCGCTCCTCGGGCATCTGGCGATCTCCGCTGGCCTCGATCCAACCGTCGAGGTTGGTGAGCAGGTGCTCTCATGGGGCTCGAACATTCGGCCCGGAAGTGGGCCGCTCTTTATCAACGAGGCGGACGAGTTTGACTACAACTTTCTCTACTATCATCCGCGTGTGGCCGTCCTGACCGCTGTCGAATTCGATCATCCGGAGTTCTTTGCGGGTTACGATGACTTGCGGCGCGCCTTCCTTCAGTTCCTCGAAGGCATGGATACTGGAACCGGCACGCTCCAATCGCCGCGACCGGCGCTCGTACTCAATGCGGATAGCCCGGGTTGCATGGAAGTCCGCGATATGCTGAACGACTGGCGCGGCCTCACGTGGACATTTGGCATTGCGGCCAATGACGCGGACGTACGCGCGGATGCCGTCAGTGTAGGAGGCGAGACCAGCTTTGACTTGAGCGTGCGAGGCGAGCGGTTGGGCCGCGTGACGCTGCGCTCACCAGGACGTCACGCAGTGGCGAACGCGCTGGGGGCGACGGCTGGCGCGCTTGCGCTAGGGGTTCCTAAGGACGCGCTTATACCCGCGCTAGAGTCGTTCACGGGGCTGCACCGGCGCTATCAAATCGTTCCAGATGGCGACATCACCTTTGTCGATGACTATGCGCACCATCCCCATGCCGTCGCAATTACGCTGGAAACGACTCGCCTGCGCTTCCCGGGCCGTCGGATCATTGCCGTCTTTCAGCCAACGCTCTACACGCGTCTGTATCGCTTCCTGAAACCGTTCTCGGAGGCATTCGACACCTCTGACGTCGCGGTTATTGTGGAAACGCAAGCTTCACGCGAGGTGGATACGGGGCTTGTCCATGGGCGCGATCTCGTGCGGCTGATCGCGGACCGGCCCGCGTTCGCGGGGCACCGGCAGGATGCGCTGTACGGTGGCACCTATGAGGAGACTGCCGCGCTGCTCCGCGACGTGAGCCGCCCCGGCGATGTGATCGTCGTGATGGGATCCGGCCCGGTCGATCAGGTGATCACGCTCGCGCGCACCCAGGCGTAACCCGTCATCCATTGAAGGGCTGCACCTCGTACCAGTTGCGGCCCGTCTTCATCTCGACCTTCACGGGAACACTCAGATGCATGGCATTCACCATGTCGTCGCGCACCATGCCGCTGACTTGAGCCAACTCGTTATCGGGAACTTCGAGCACAAGTTCATCATGCACCTGCAGAATGAGGCGCGCGCCGAGTCCTCTGTCGCGCAGGTGCTGGTCTAGCCGCACCATCGCAATCTTGATCATATCCGCGTTCGTGCCCTGAATGGGCATGTTGATCGCTTCTCGCTCGGCCGCCTGGCGCTGCACGGCTGGCAACGCGGCGAAATCGGCGAAGTAGCGTCGGCGCCCCAGAAGCGTCTGTACGAAGCCCTGCGTGCGCGCCTGATGGAGCGTCGCTTCCACATACTCGCGTACTTTCGGGAATGTCGCCTCATAGTTGCGGATGAATTCCACTGCCTCGCCGTTGCTCATGCCCGTGACGCGCGCCAGCCCGAAAGCGGACTGCCCGTAGAGCACGGCGAAGTTCACCGTCTTGGCGAGCCGCCGCTGGTCCGGTGAGACCTCGCCCAGCTCGATCTTGAAGAGTTGCGCGGCCGTCGCGGCGTGAATATCCTCGTCGCGTTCGAATGCCGCCACAAGGGCCGGCTCATGCGTAATGTGCGCCAGTATGCGCAACTCGATCTGCGAGTAATCCGCAGTCAGCAGTTGCGAGCCTTCGTCCGCCAGGAATGCCCGCCGGATACGCTTTCCGACTTCAGTACGGACAGGAATGTTCTGCAAGTTGGGATTCGACGAGCTTAGTCGCCCAGTGCTGGCGATGGTCTGGTTGAATGACGTGTGCACGCGCTGGTCCGTCTTGTTGACCAGCTGGAGCAAGCCATCCACATAGGTCGATTTGAGCTTGCTTAACTGACGATATTCGAGCAGGGTATCAACGGCGGCGTGCATGCCGCGCAGCCCCTCCAGCACCTCAGCATCGACGGAATAGCCCGTCTTGGTCCGGCGCGCCTTGGGAAGCTTCAGTTCAGCGAAAAGCACCTCGCCGAGCTGTTTGGTGGAATTAATGTTGAATTGGTGCCCGACGGCAGAATAGATATCCGCTTCGAGCGCGTGCAACTGCTCATCCAGCTCACGCCCCATGCGGTGCAGAAAATCCGTGTCGATGCGGATGCCCGCCAGCTCCATCCGGGCGAGCACGGGGATGAGCGGCACTTCAATGTCGCGCATGAGCGCTTCGAGATGACGCTCGCGCAACAATGGTTCGAAGAAGCGCACGAGCCGTAGCGTCATATCGGCATCGGCGCCCGCATAGTCGGCCGCTGCTCGAATCGGAACCTGCGCCATGGTGATCTGTTGTCTGCCAGTGCCGATGAGATCCGTGATCGGCATCATGACGACACCCAGGTTCTCGAACGCTTGCTCTTTCAGGCCGAGATTGCGGCGGCCCGGGTTCATCAGGTAGGCCGCAACCATCGAGTCGAAACCCAACCCTTCGACCCAAAGTCCATGACGAGCCAGCACCATCATGTCGTATTTCGCGTTGTGCCCGGCTTTGACTGGCTGTGGCGAGGCGAGAACGGGGCGGAGACGCGCGAGCACGAGGCCGAGCGGGAGCTGACGTTCCTCAGGGTCGGTCAGGGTGGGGATGTGGCCGACAGGGATGTAGTAGGCCTCCCCTGCACCGGCGCTCAGTGAGACGCCCACGATATGCGCCACCATCTCGTCTATGCTATCCGTCTCCAGATCAAAGGCGACCAGCCGCGCGGATGCCAGAGACGAAACCAGCACGTCGAGCCGCTCCGGCGTATCGATAATCATCGTGTTTGTGGTCTGCGGCGTGGCGGGCGAAATTCGCGTGCGTGCCTCAGGACGAACAGGCGCGATGCCCCCCTGCTCGGTGATCGCCTGCAGTTCGGATTCATCGAAGAGCGACAACTGCATACCCGTGCCATCAGCCGCGCCATCGTGCTCCTCCGCGCGCGCTTCCGTGGATTTGCTTACTGACTCCGGAGCTGGCGGCGCAGATTCCATACCTGCGTCCTCACGCCGCGGCAGCCGCGAGACGAGACTATGAAATTCAAGCTCGCGAAAGAGTGTCAGCACGCGATCAGGATCATAGGCAAACGCACGCGCGTTTTCAAGATGAAGTGTAACGGGAGCGTCACGCACAATAGTCGCGAGATACTTGCTATGCATGGCCTGTTCACGATGTTCTTCCAGCGACTTGCGCGTGCGTGGCGGCAACTCCTCGAGATGCTCCAGGATCTGTTCGAGTGTGCCATACTGCTCGATGAGCCGCTTGGCCGTCTTATCTCCGACGCCGGGGACCCCCGGAATGTTATCCGACGTATCACCAACGAGCGCCTTGTAGTCGACCAGCCGGATGGGATCGAATCCATACCGTTCACGCACGGCATCGATGTCGAAATAGTCGAACTCGCCGCGGCGAGGTGAGCGGGCAAACGTTACTTTCACCCAGTCGTCCACCAGCTGCAGTGTATCCATATCGCCCGTAGCGATGACAGTGGGAATCTGCTTGCTCTCAGCCTGAAGCGAGAGCGTTCCAAGCAGGTCGTCTGCCTCGAAGCCATCAAGCTCGTAGACAGGAATATTCAACGCTTCGACGACTTCACGAACTCGCGGCATCTGCGCGCGCAGACCATCTGGAAGAACCGGCCGGTGCGCCTTATATGGCTTGTACGCCTGGTGCCGGAAAGTTGGAGTGGGACGATCGAACGTCACGATTATGTAGTCGGGCTTGATTACACGGAGGATATCGAGCAGCATGCGGGTAAATCCGAAGACCGCATTGGTTGGCTCACCTGAGACCGTGCTCATCTCCTCCGGGAATGCATGAAATGCGCGATGAAAGAGAGCGTGGCCATCCACCAGAACGAGAGTGCCGCTCGTCTTTGGCGTAGCGGATCCCGACGCTGCTGCCGCCTTATCAAGCTGATTGCTGGCCGCGTGACTCATGCCGCGTGTGTCTCCCCATCCGAATATCTATCGTCCCTATCAGTAATTGCCTAACCTGCAGCGCGCAGTCCATCATGTAGAGTATTCTCACCAACAGGTGCAGCGCCGGTAAACCAGCACATAATGCGAACTTTCGGCTTAACCATGTAGCACGATTGACATGGTTCCCGCGCCGGTGGAGAGCGAATCGACGTAATCCTGCGCGGGAACGTGGCCAAGCGAAGTATTCAAAGCAGCTTGCATCTCACTGCCGGACTCGACGAGGCCCAGCGGGCCAAGCACATGTGTATCTCCGGTGACGATACGCCCGTTCTGCGCCGTCAGGCGGGTTCTGACGGTGTTCTCCAGCCCCGCCGCGCGGAAATCAACGATCATCTGGTTGCCAGGAGCGAAGTGGACGGTGAGGTCCTGCACCTGGGCGTTGGCAGGCATGCGCAGCGCAATCACCGAATTGAGTTCCTGCTCGGTAACGCTGAAGGATAGCGTGCCAAGCGCCGCTGGCACAACCGGCATGTTAGACGTCGCGCTGATCAACTCGCTGCGCAGGCGGCTATCGAGCGCGCGATGCAAGGGCGGGCGAATCACAAAGGCCCATGCCGAGCAGACGAGGATGACGAGCACAGCCAGCACTCCGAGCAGGATGGCGAGCACGCGCCGCCCTCTGCTCTTGCGTCGCGCTGGCGCGTATGCCGGCGGCTGGCCGGGCGCATAGGGAGCGTATGGCGGGACCCGCAGATATGGATCAGTCTGCTCCGCATTGGCCTGCCGCGTGTAGTATGTCGTCGCATCCTGTCCGTATACCGTCGCTGGGTATGTGTCCTGACCTTGTGGCGCCAAAGGGTGTCCGTGGGCGGCGTATATCTGCTCCGTAGCCGCGTCCGGCGAAGCACCCATGAGCGGCCTGCCGCAGCCGCCACACATGCGGGCCTGTGGCACGTTTCGCCAGCCGCAGCTGGGACAGGTCGTCTCGGTTTGCATGGTCCTCGGTTCTGCCTTTCGCTCCGCGCATTACCTCTTTGCCCGTTCGGGGTGTAGTCTAACGCATTTCACTGTCTGTTGTCTGCCGGATGCGCTTTAGTCGACCTGCGAGGTGCGCGGCGCGCTGCGCCATCATGACTGGCAGTTGCCGCAACCTCTTCAGGATGACTGGTGTCATCTGCGTGCGCACTTCGTCATAGATCTGCTGATAGTCGGGCGCATCGGCATCAGCCTCGTTGCTCCAGCGCTCGCGTGAATAGTGCTCACTCAAGCGAACGAGTGCCTCCCGCTGCCCCGGCAGGATCGTTGCCAGCTGCTCAGCGTATTCATGTGGTGTCTGCGATGGGGCGGGTGGCGCCCCAGCCCACGTTCCTAGCCTCGTCAACCGCGCGAAAATCCGCGTAAGCGGTGATAAGCCCTCGTAGAGTCGCTTCCACCAGATGGCAAAGAGCGCGAGCGCGAGCAGGCCAAGAATCACGATCACGCTCAGGCTGAGTCCTGCCCGGGCAAGAATCGTCTGCCCGCCAGCGGAAGCGCCGCCACGTGAGCGTGAATCAGGCAGGTTCTGCAGATCGTTCTGGGGATTTTTCCCTTTGCTCTGCGAACTCGTCGCCGTGCCGGTAGGAACCGCTGAATTGCCGCCGGTACTGTTCCCAAAAGCCCGGTTGAACTTGTTGAACGAAGCAGTCGGCTCGAAATTGATCCAGCCATACTGGCCAAAATAGATTTGCGTCCAGACGTGCGACTGCTGCCCCGTGACGATGTACGAGTTTGTCGCCTGATCGTATTTCCCGGTCGAGAAGCCTTCCGCAATGCGAGTGGGCATACCAAGTGAACGCCCCATCAACGCCATGGCTGAGGCAAAGTAGGTGCAGAACCCCTCGCGTTGCTGCAGGAACCAGACGATTGCATTTTCACCAGATGGCGGCGATTGCACAGTTGTGGTGTACGTGAACTGGCGCAGGTAATCCTCCAGAGCGACGGCCGCGTCATACATCGTGTTGGTGCCGGTCGTGACCTGTCGCGCCAGGCTGGCCACTTGCTTTGGAATCGGCGGTGTGCTGTGGAGATTCTCAGCAAGAACAGCATCTGGATACTGGGCAGCCAGGCTTGCCCCGCTCAGATCGGCTGGATACGGGATTTCCGTAAGCTGTTGCACCGTGGCGTTGGAGACGTAGCCCTTCGCGACGTATTTATCCCCTGGCCCGATGAAGGCCGTTGAATCCCAGGAAATCGGCATTCCGGAGGCTGCGCTGGTGGCCACGACCGATTCCACACTGAATGATGCTGGCTCGGAGCCAGGCGCGAAAATGTGTGCTCCCGCGGGCGGGTGGATCATCGTGATCGTATAGGTATCGGTCGTCTCGTGAGATGACGATGCCGGCTGTGCTACGTTGGGCAGATACTTCACATTGTTCGTTGGCGGCTGTGCCCAGCCATTCTGTCCGTCGTACTGGCTGAATACGCCTGTAATGAGATACTGTGACGCGTCGCCATTCGCGGGAACGGAGTAACGCAGTATCGGCGTATTGGGCAGGCTGACTGACTGGGAAAGCTGCATTTCGGAGCCAAAGAAGTTCAAGCCGGTATTCTTCCCCTGTACGCCCCCAAACACCGACTGAAAGTTGTTCTCGATTGACTGCAGGGGACCAGTAGGCGAGGTGAAGAAGTCCTGAATCCCTGTATTCACAGGCAAAGACGGCAGAGCGTTCGCGAATATCAGGATGATCACCGCAAAAATGGTCCCGGCCTGCATGAAATCCCATCCGAGATCCCGTGAAAACCGCAGGCCGCGCGCGCGCCACGCCCGCATATTCTCGATCAGCGTGAACCGCACGAGCAGGAGCAGCGTGGAAAGGATGAAGACGACAACCAGCAGCAGGGATTTGTCTGCCGTCGCCCAGTTCAGATTGATGAGCAGCACGACACCGTTGGCGAGCGCGGCGATCCACGGCTGACGTATACGGAGCACGAGGCGGATGGAGAGGTATGCCAGCAGCAACGTGAGGACCGCCAGAAAGAGCAGAAACACGGAATTGTCGTCGCTGCTCTCATGCAGCACGAGCGTCCGGTGCAGCCAGAGGGTCAGATGCTGCCAGAGGACGTCACGACTGCCCGCAAGGACGGCGTCGGCTGTCTTTTGAAAGGCAAAGATCATCCCCACGGCGAGCGCGATGGTATGGGCAAGCGTGTGTGAGATAAAGCGCTGCTGTGCCGTCAGGAAGCCCAGAACGAGGCCAGCAGCGGTGGTGACGGTCAGGATATCAAGACCCGGCGCCCACGCAGGCGTGACGTTCTGGATGCTCCACGGAACGCAATACACCATGACTGCAAGCAGGAGTACGGTAATCCAGCCATCCTCAGGGATAATCCATCGCCAGTACGACGTCTTTGTGAGTGGTGATGTGTCTGGTTCCGTGGGCGCAACCCGTGTTGCTTGCATGTTGACCACCTCTTAGTGCGGTGTGCCCGCCGGGCGTAGGTGAGGACTTTGTTGTAGCACCTGCGCCAGTGAGTCCCCGCGCCGAACGGTCATAACCGGAATACCTGCCGCGACCAGCGCGTCGTACGCCAGGTGCGCGTCGCCGATCCGCGCATCAAAGGTCGAAGGGTCGAGCAATACGACAAGCGGGCGTACACCGCGGTGGAGCAGATGCTGCAGCATACCCGGCCAGTCAAGATCCGTGGATGGAGTGATGACGATCAGCACGGTGTTGCGCGCTACACGCGAGGATTCCAGCATGAGCGCGCGTTGCAGAGACTCGGGCTTCGCTGGATGCGCCACTGCCAGCAGCTCCAGCATGCGGTCGAGTTGCCGTTCGCCTCGGTCGAGTGGCAGTGTAGCGTCATTCATACCGCTAATGGTCAGCCCGACAGCCAGCTCCTGCTGCCGAAGGAGATGCGCAGCGATGCTTGATGCTATCGTCACGCCGTATTCCTCGGTGGACTCATCGCCTTCGCCCACCTGAATGTCTCGATCCAGGTCCAGCAAAATATGGACATCGATTGTCGGGTCCAGATCGAACTCTTTGACCATCAGTTCGCCCCGTCGTGCCGTGGTCGGCCAGTGAATACGCGCGAGCGCATCCCCGGCGGTATAGTTGCGAACCGTCACGACATTCGTTGTCACGTGCAGGGAGCGCGCTGAGCCACGTCCTCTTCCGGGGAGGATGCCAGAAAACAGGCCGAAGTTATCGAGCGATACAATCGCCGGCAGGACGAGCAGTGGTTGTTCGCGCGCGAGGGCAAACTCGCGACGGAAAAGCCCCAGTGGATCGCCGGTCGTAGCGGTAACCGGACCCAGATGAAAGCTGCCTCTGCGCTTACACGTCGTTTTGACGCGCCAGGCGATCCGCTGGCTGGGACCAATGCTGGAGACATAGCCGGCGTGATGGCCCGGCAATGTCGAGCCGTCAGCGATTTGCACCCAGAGCTTTGGGAAAAAGGAGTGATTTTCCAGTTCCAGTCGCTCTTCAATACGCTCGCCGACCTGGGCGCGACCAGAGACGGTGCTGCGCACGAAGGTGATACCCCGAACGCTTAACGCAAGCCAGATTACCGAGAGCACAAACGCCGCGACGAGCGTCCACGCAACGATCCAAAGCGGTTTCCAGCCGATCGCCAGAGCGAGGATGAACGTGACGATTGTGACACTCACGAGCTGCCAGGGACGCATACGTCTACCGCTTTCCCACGTATGATCCGGCACCGCCGGGCACCGGCACATGCGTCACCACTTCGTCGAGCACAGTTTCGGCGGTGATACCGCGCACGCGCGCCGCCGGCGTGATGATGAGACGATGGCTCAGAGTAGCTTTCACGAGGAGTTTCACATCATCCGGCTGGACGTACGTGCGCCCGTGCAGGGCGGCCAGCGCTTGCGCCGCATGGAAAAGCGCCAGTGATCCGCGAGGGCTTGCGCCGAGGTAGACATGCTGGTGCTGGCGAGTCGCTGAAACCAGGCTGACGATATATTCCTTGATCTCCTCCGCTACAGTAATCTCGCGAATCTGCTCCTGGATATTGAGCAGTTCGTCCGCGCTGATGATCTGTGCTAGCGAGTCGATAGGACGGACATGCTGCTGCCGGCCAAGAATCTCCACTTCATCGGCGGAGCTGGGATAGCCCATACTGATGTTCAGCATGAAGCGGTCAAGCTGTGCCTCCGGCAGAGGGAAGGTACCTTCATACTCGATTGGATTCTGCGTTGCCATGACGATGAACGGCTGCTGGAGCGTATGGGTGAGGCCATCGATAGTGATCTGTGCCTCTTCCATCGCTTCGAGCAGCGCCGACTGCGTTTTTGGCGTGGCCCGGTTTACCTCGTCAGCCAGCACAAACTGGCTCATGATCGGTCCCGGCCTGAATTCAAATTCACCGGACCGCTGATTGTATATGGAAACACCCGTCACGTCGCTCGGCAGAAGATCCGGCGTGAACTGGATACGACGGAACGTACAGCCAATCGAGCGGGCAATTGCCTTCGCGAGCACCGTCTTGCCGACGCCCGGCACGTCTTCAATCAGCGCATGCCCATGACAGAGCACGGCAATCAACATGAGCCGGACAGAGTCTCGCTTGCCAACGATGACCTTTTCCACGTTTGACGTGATGCGTTCGGCAGCGTCGCTGATCTCCGCGATAGAGACAACTGGGCGATCTTCAAGTTTCACACGTAATCGCGGCCCCCACAGACATCGTGTTCGCGTCGCACATCCACTGCGCAGCGCCTGGGCCGCACTCCTTTCTCAACTTTCGCGAATCTGATGCGAACTACTGGTGACGAAGTTATCGTGAGTACGTGGTACGCGGCGTGAGAATCCAGGTACACGTCTGGAAGTAAGAAAGTTGCACTACTATACGTCTATTATGCCAGATGGGTTATCTGGCGAGGTGCGCGACCAAGCTATGCCAGCGGTTGTCACCTGATATGCGCGCATCATGCGTCGTCAACACCCTGCCCATAGGTGTACGACGTCGCTCCGGCTTTTTACGTTGCCTGAATGCTCACTATACTGGAAGATACGTTAGTACGCATCCGCTGTTCTCATTGCTCATTGTACCGAGCAAATGGAGTTGCTGGCGACAAGCGAGCGGAAGTCTCTCCCGTATCGGTATCTGTGCAGAGACGGTGCCAACTTCCATCACGTCTGCTTGCGATCGATTGCCCGGAGTGATACGGTGACAGCATGCGTCATCTGCTGTCACGCGGAGCATGCGAAACGATGAGAAGGAAAGCCCGCAATGGTCGAATTTGAACCGAGCAATCCCGGTTCGAGAACGCCACAGGAAAAACGCGGGAACACCTCACCCTCACAATCCTCTGACGCCGCGCCGATTCCCCAGCGTACCGCCGCAGAACGGTTCGCTCGCGCGGTGTGGGGGCCAGTTGTTGGCATCTGTGTCAACATCGTGCTCGTGGTGGTCAAGGCCGTCGCTGGTGTGGCTTCGGGGTCCGCCGCTCTGCTCGCCGATGCCGGGCACTCCGGCGCGGACCTTGCCAACAACGCGTTTGTTCTGGCATCGCTGGTCTATTCGCGCAGGCCCGCCGACGAGACACACCCCTATGGGCACGATCGCGCCGAGGTAGTCGCCGCGATAGCATCTTCGTTCCTGCTGGCGGGTGCGGGCTTGTTCTTTGGCTGGGATTCCATTCAGAAGCTGATCAGGGGAACGCCCGAGCCAACTGCGCTGGCGGTCTACGTTGGTCTGGGCACGCTCATCACGAAGCTTGCCGTGGTATGGTTCGAGTCGAAGATCGCGCGGGATGTCGCTTCGCGTGCTGTACAGGCGGATGCGCGCGACAGCCTCTCCGATGTACTCAGCTCTGTAGTCGTGATCGTGGGCGTCATCGGCGCTCGATTCGGCTATCCTCGCCTGGACGGTGCCGCGGGTGTATTCATCGCGCTGCTGATTCTCTTTACGGCGGTTCAGATCGGCGGCGGCGCGGCACATGAATTGATGGACCATAACCTGGATGCCTCTATTCAGTCGCGTGTACGCGAGGCCGCGGCTCGTGTTCCGGGAGTACAGGCCGTGCGGGCTGTTTCCGGACGCGTGCATGGAAGCGACGTGCTCGTCCAGCTGAGCATTCAGGTAGATCCCACTATGAGTGTCGGCTTTGCCGCGCGGGTCGCGGATAGCGTCCGCTGCGCGGTGTATGAGGATGTGCCAGAGGTGGGCGACGCGGCGGTGGAGCTGAACACTGATCATCTGGCGAGGCTATGGGGACGCCTTCAATAAGTCGTCATGTGGAACGCTGGCTGTATTGTAGGTTATTCGGCAGGGGGAGTTGTGCAAATGGATGTGAATGCGCTGCAAGCCGCGGTTCGTGAAGCTGGCCTGGATGGCTGGCTCTTCTATGACTTCCGCCGACTGAATCCGGTGGCGCACCGGGTTCTTGGACTTTCAGAACGCCAGATGTTTTCCCGACGGTGGTTCTACTACGTTCCCGCGCGCGGCGAGCCGACGGCCCTGGTGAGCGCGGTTGAGCCGCACGTGCTGGCGACGCTTCCGGGTGCGCAGCGTGTCTTCCGCACCTGGCAGGAATACCGGCAGTTACTGGGCGAGATGCTCGATGGCGCGACTACTATCGCTATGGAATATGTGCCCGAGAACGCGACGCCGTACGTCTCGTATGTCGATGCTGGAACGGTTGAGCTTGTGCAGTCCCTCGGGCCACGGGTGGTGTCATCGGCGGACCTGGCGCAGCAGTTCGAGGCGGTGCTTTCCCCGGCGCAAATCGAATCGCATCGCGAAGCCGGTCGCGCCCTCATGCGTGCCCGCGACGGTATCTTTGGGTGGCTGCGCGAGCGTTCGCAAGAGGGCGCCAGCTTTACGGAATATGACGTGCAGCGTGAGTTCGCCCGGCGCATGCGAGCCGAGGGTCTGGTTGTTCCTGAAGACCATGAGCCGCTGGCCGCCGTCAATGGCAACGCGGGCATTCCCCATTACAGCCCCACCGCTGAGCAACATTCACCCGTTCGCACAGGCGATCTGCTGCTCCTCGACTTTTCGGCGCGCCTTCCCGGCGAAGACAGCATCTTCGCCGACTACACGTGGATGGTCTTTATGGGCGAACGGGTGCCGGAGCGCATCGAGTCGCTGTTTGATATCATCCGAGACGCTCGCGATACAGGCATCGCGTTCCTGCAGCATCACTTCGAGGCGGGGCAGCGCATCCTCGGCTATGAGGTAGATGACGCGGTGCGCGGCATCATCTCCCGCGCTGGGTATGGCGATGCGTTCGTCCACCGTACGGGCCACAACATCGGCACGCGCGTGCATGGCAACGGCGCCCACCTCGACAACCTGGAGACGCACGATACGCGTGTTCTCCTGCCAAACACCTGCACGAGCATGGAGCCGGGCATCTATCTTCCCGAACAGGGGCTCGGCCTGCGCACAGAGGTGGATGTACTCCTGCTGGAGGGAGGCGTCGAAGTCACAGGCGTGCCCGCGCAGGAACATGTGCTGCCTCTGCTGGCGTAAGGCGTCTCCGACAATTCATAATTCGTCGCGCTACCGGCGGAGCCCCGCGCGGCTGCTGTGGCGCCACACCCGGCGACCACGAGCGCCACGGCGAACAGCAACGCGATGACGCGCGCGGTAGGAAGTGTCGTCAGGTTTCTGCTAGGCCAGAGCCGACCGCGCCGGGCTCGCGGGTGGCGATGGCGATCGAAATGTGTCGCGTGGTTGCGCATGGTTGCCCCTTTCGGTCACTCTCGCGAGTCGCTAGTTTACAGGTGGCGGCACCAGCGACGGCAGTCTCGTCACCTGCTCAAACAGCGTGATGAAGGCTTCGTTGGTAAAGCGACCATGGTTCTGAATCACTAGAAGTCGGCAGCCTGTCGCTGAGAGATCCATTTTCGCGACAGATGCAGCCCCTTTGAAGAAGGTGAGACGATAGACAATGCCTAGATCATTCGGGCACTCAAGGAGGTGTCCGGGAGGGACCGCTGGCAGCGCAAGGGCCGCAGCATACAGCTGACGCACTTCGGTACTGTCACGCACCGTCATGCTCAGGGCGGTACACTGTGGGCAGGTCAGCGGCGGGTAGGTGCGTGTGACCTGCATTCTCATGCCGGCTTGTGGTCCGGAGGTCGCGGTTGCGCTCTCCTGGGCGCAACCCAGCAGCAGGAGGCATACACCGACCAATAGCACGGCTGACTTCAGGCGCATTTCGTCATCCGTTTCTACATCCAAGACGTGCAGAGAGACACCGTGTGATGGGACGTCGCCAGTATCGGGTTTGTTCCCGCGCCAGCGCTCTTGTTCTACACCAGGGGCGCTTTCCTGAGGTGCGATGGGTTATCCGGGCTGCCCCGAGTCGCTCACAGTCGGCACCCGGGATCGTCACCAGCAAAGGCAAGCGCTGGTCAATCTCACCCACCTGGGCGAGACACCGTCGCCACTGCGTGCCAATGCGCCCGATTGGTGAGGGCGATGTTGAATGACATGCCCGCCAACCGGGCGACTCTTTGGTCTTGTGAAACGCAGTTCGTACCAGATCACGTGACTCGCTTGCGGGCAATGGCGTCAGTAGCCGGGAGAAAGCCATACGCAGGTGAACTCGTAACCATTACCGGTGATCGGTCCGGGCTTGGAGATAACATTGCCGCCGGAACCAGTCATGGTATCATCATGATGATTGATCGTGCCGATTGCTGAACCGTTCACCGTGCAGTAGCTGACAAGCAAGGTGTCCGTTGGCTGTCCGATGCCCTGATACTGTGCTAGATGAAGTGGCGAGTTGTTGTGTGATGGGCGCTCCACGATGCATTCGCCGCTCGCGCTGTCTGAGTTGAGACTCGCCCCGCCTGGCGAATTGCAGGTATCGCTAACGTTCCCAGTCGTGGGAAGCGTGCAGCTATTGTAGCTGTCGACGGTGATGTTTTCAATGAAGAAGTAGTCGTAGCCGTCGTTATTCAGGTTGGACGTCACCGCGACGTAGATGTCGTCGCCGACTGCGAGTCGCGCCAGCGGCAGATCTTGTTGGTGTTGTGCGCCTGAGTCTGGAAACACCTCCCACCACGATTCGTTGAACTGCGCGCCGTTCTGCACGCTTGCGCTGATTCCGGCTTGGACCACGACCGCAGGATTAGTGACATTTTCGTCCCCACCAACGTCCGCCCACATAGAGACAGCGGCATCCGGGTCCGATGTGCTAATGCTCGGCACAGTGAACTGGATTTCTGCCTGCCTGTAGAGGCCTCGCTGGGTAGGCGATTCGTTCGCTTCATTACCGGACCAAGTCGAGGAGTAACAAATTGATCCAGGTTGGGGACAGCTGGACGCTGTCGGAGGGGCGGTGACGTCTGGAGGTGGGGTGCGATCCGCACGTGCGGTGAGGTGCCTTGGCCAGGAGCCTCGCACACTTCGCCGGATCGAGACTCATCTCAGCGTGCGTCGGCAGCCCGTACGACTGCAAGGTAGCGTCTGACAGCGTCAGCAGGTTGACATTAGCTGGGGGCTGAAGACACGCTAGCCGGGACGCCGCAGGGGATATCATCGCCGTCTTCGTCATCGGATGAGCGAAGGCCGTGGTCGCGTCCATCGGAACACTGGTAGCAGCAGGCAGCACAATATTGCCGGGATGACAAGAGATAACTGCCGGGTTGCAAACCTCATGTGTATTCCTCCACTCGTTCGCTAACCAACTGCCAGGAAATCTGCGTGCGGCCAGCGGGCGTCCGCTGCCGCACCAAGCATAGCCCGTGAAGTTCAGCGTACGTTCAGAATAACTTCAGGTTACGTTCAGGTTTCGCGATCGGAGGTCTGGTAGCAGCGCCGGGCGGCGTGAGTGCGAACTGCGGCAGCACGAGGGCGTAGCCCATGCGGCGACGATTCACCAGGATCGCGGGGTGGCGGCCGGAGTCACCCAGCTTGCGCCGCAGGGAGTCGATCAGCTGCTCCACGCTGTGCCTGGCCACGCGGTAGCTGGCGCCGGGGCGCGTGAGGCAGCAGGCCAGCGCAGAGGCTCTGAGACAGTGGCCGTGCGCCTGCATGAGCGCGCTGAGCAGCTCGACCTCGCCAGCGGTCAACTGCCAGAGCTGCCCGTCGCGCCAGATCACTCCGTCCTCCAGGTCGAGCCAGAGACCGGACCGCAGTGCGATGGCACGGGGAGGCTGCATGGGCGGGATGCCTGTGCCCTGGTCGCTCGAATCCGCCACCTCCGTCGTGGCCACTGCCAGTTGGCCCAGTGCATCGGCCTAGGCCTCGTCGTTAGCTTCTGGCGCGAGCTGGGCGACCACCCGCACGCCCGCGTCGCGCAGCGCCGCTTCCAGCGGGGCAAACGCGCTCACCACCAGCACGGGCGCCGCTCGATACCGCACTACTGCCTCAACGAGTGCGGTGAGGCCCCAGGCCTCATACGGCCACGTGAATTGGTCCTCGCGCCAGCCGCCGGGCCGGGCCAAATCCAGAATGACGCCCACTATGCGCAGGCCTCGGGCGCCCATCGCGCCAAGTTCAGACAGATGTTTCATCCCTACGACATCCCGGCGTCCATCCCGCTGCCATAGGCGCCGCACGCGCGGCAGGCAGGCTTCATTTACACTGAGGACGACTACGCTGTTGCCACTGAGTGCCATGTTGCCTGCTTTCTTGCTTTGCCCCATCATGAGGGCTCAACTCATCCAGCAAGTTCCCGCGATGTCTATGGCAAACAGACTGCCCATAAAAGCGAAGCGACAGACCTGCGTAAGCGCTGAGTATAGTGGCTCTATGAGCACCAGTCAAGCGCATATGTGCAGGGATCCGGAGGGGGACTAGAGGCGGCCAGGGGAAAAGCAGCGGGCACGCCGCGGCCAGCATGGCATGGCAGTCAGCGTGCCGCCCGGGTAGGCGAGCAGAGACGACTATGCGATTATGCGCCGGGGCTGGTCCAGATGCCACTCTGGATGAGCTGGACGGTAAGCTGGATGTGCCCCAGGTGCAGCGCGCTGTGCTCCAGTGCGTGCAGCACGCAGTCGGCGACCGTGAGCGGCTCATTTTGTGGGAGCCAGTCTCGGGAGACGGGAGTCTGAATGACGCGCGCGAGAGCGCCGTCGGGCAGCGGGTCGAGCACGGTGTGCAGGTCAGCCAGCCACCTGTCGTAGCGGGCGGCGAGATCGGCGAATGTGCCGGTGGCGAAGAACTCGGAAGCACGATCGCGACTGGTGGTGCGCTCCGCGGGGAGGGTCACGGACCAGTACTCACCCGCGCCCGCGAGGTGGGTCGCGAGCGCGTAGAGCGAGTTGGCCTCGGGCATTGGCGCGGACTGATTCAGCGTTGCTTCGGGAAGGCCGGAAATCTGCGCAAGGGCGTCGCGGGCGATGCGTTCAATCGCTGCCGCGTAGCGCTGTGCAATGCCTGCCATACACTATCTCCCTCCATAACAAGACGGCAAGCGCCCTGTACGTTTACCTGCCAGGCGCTGCGCTGGCCAGCGTCTACTCCTACATCGTCGCTGCCGTGCTCCACACGTTGGCAAGGCTCTCCTGATAGCGGTCGAGCCAGAGCCAGAATGTCTCTCCCCACTGGAGCCGCTCAAGGATGCCCTCCTCAGCGGAAGTCTCTTCGAAATCCTCGGGGAACATAATATCCTCGGTGACGCCATTGGCAAAGATGATCGGGAACGCGAGGGTAAGCGCGGAGCCGATCAACGCGGCTTCTCCCTCTGCCGGGGGCGCTTCGTTGCCATAGCCACGCAGATAGGTGATGCTGCGCGCGACGTCCATCCCCTCCGGTACAAGTGGAGGAGTGACGCCCGCCTGATCTTCCCAGCGCACGCCAGCGAAATACAGCAGGCTATACGCCAACTCGTCTATGCGGCGGCCCCAGTGGGCGGTATCAAAGTCGTACACTGCCGAAACATTCGCTCCGGTGAACGCGATGTTATGTGCCTGATAATCGCCGTGAAGATGCAGCTCTGGCGGCCGGGGAGCCTGTTCGAGGGCTTCTTCCGCGTCATCGAGCCGCTCAGTGCATTCATGGGCGATCCGTGCCAGACCCCCGCGCACCCTTTCGGAAAGGGACGTATCCTCCGCCTTGCTCGCGATCAGTCCGATGTACGCTTGCGCGATGGCAGCAGATGATCGCTCTGGCGGCCATTCGTGTCGGCGCCACTGGAACGTCGCGGAAGCCTGATGCAGCTGGCCCAATGTCGCGCCTGCCTGCTCCAGGCGCTCATCGCTCGCCGGCCCATCGGAGAGGTATTGCTGACCATCCATCCACGCCTGCAGCTCGTAAATGCCATCTTCCAGCATGGAATAGGTGCGCCCGTCGGGACGTTGAAGGAGGCGTGGCACGGGCAATCCCTGCGCCGCGAGATGCTGCATAAAGGCATGACGGAATATGGTGTCGTTCTCGGTCAGGTCGTCCGGCTGGCGGCGCAAGACGTAGCGCTCATTCGCGATCCCGATAATGGGCCGTGAGATCCCCTGCACGGAGCTTCGGACGAATCCGACGAGCTGCCAGGTTCCTGGTTCGAGACCCCATTGTAAGACGGCATCTGCGGACTGCTGATCGAGCATTACGACTTTGTCGGGCATTTGCGGCGCCTCCTTGACTGGCATCGTCTCGTTTGCGCGTTGGATGACACTGCTGATGAGTCGTGGCAAGCCATGTGGCAGTTACACTGCGATTACGGTGCATTGTACCGCATGGGTGGTGCCGGTCTGTCCAGATGATGCTGGCCTAAACGAGAAGGGCGAAACGTGCGGGCAGGGTGTGATACAATCACCGGAAACGTACAGGCATATGAGGGGCACGCCCCACCTACTGGGAGGAATCCGTGACGACGGCGAGCATCCTGGATGAGCGCCCCGAGCTGACCGAACTGCATGCTCATGTTGGCGGAGCGGTCGATCCGGCGATCATGTGGAGTATCGCGCATCAGCAGGGCATTCGCCTGCCGACAAAAGATTACTGGCAATTTGTCGATCTTATTACCGTCAGCCATCCGGACAAAGTCAATAACCTCGCGGAATATGACCTTATTTTTCGCTGGACCGAGCTGATTCAGTCCAGTCCTCTAGCTATCGAACGATCCGTGTATGAGATCATCGGCGGGGCCTATCGCAAGTGCAACATCACGACGCTTGAGCTTCGCTTCAATCCGATGAAGCGAAACCGCGAGGGCGAGCAGGATCTTGACCATATCATTACCGCCGCGATTCGTGGGCAGGACCGCGCACTGCTGGAATATCCGCAGGCACGCGCCGGCCTCATCCTGATGATGGACCGCACGTTTCCGCTTGAGCTGAACGCGGTCATCATCGAGAAGGCACTGCGCTACCAGGGGCGCGGCGTGATTGGCATAGACATCGCGGGGCCACCAAATCCCGCGTTTTCCTATCGCGAGCACACCGATCTCGTCGCGCGGGCGCGGGCGGCGGGGCTAGGCGTGACGATTCACACTGGCGAAGAGGGTCGCATCGACGACATGTGGGAAGTCGTCGAATATTTGCGCCCTGATCGCATCGGCCATGGCATCCTCAGCGCCTACGATGAGCCATTGATGGAGCGGCTACGCCACGACGGCATTACGCTGGAAGTCTGCCCGACCTCGAACCTGCGAACACGCGCGGTCCGCGACATCGAGGAGCTGCGCTACATTTTGCATCAGCTGCGTGACCATGGCGTGTCCGTGACGATAAACACCGACGGTCCACAAATGCTCATGACGAACCTGACCAAGGAATATCAGCTCCTGCTGGAGCATGGCATCTACTCGCAAGAAGACGTGCGGCGCGCGATTGAGAGCGCGGCAAAGACGAGCTTCCTTGCGCCCGCCTATGCGCTTCGCTAAACGTGACCGGATCATGGCGGCATAGTCGCTGGCCCGCTAGCGCATACTCTGCCTTAGCGGGCCAGATGTCGCTCACTTATCGCTCTCCCTGGCTGGCAACGTATCCTCCCGTGCCAGTCGCTCGCTCGGATTGGTCGCTCTTGGCCATCGAGCGCAGCGCCTGTGGGCCTTCGAGCGCGACGGTGATGACTTCGCGCGCGTCATCTACCGGCACGAACGTCATTTTCTGACGCAATTCCGGCGGTAGTTCCTCCAGGTCGTCCTCATTGCGGCGCGGGATGATAATCGTCTGGAGGCCCGCCCGATGTGCAGCCAGGACCTTCTCCTTCAATCCCCCGATGGGCATGACCTTGCCACGCAGGCTGATCTCGCCTGTCATCGCGACATCCGAACGTACTTTGCGGCCAAGCGCAAGAGACACGATGGCAGTCATCATCGTCACGCCTGCTGATGGGCCGTCTTTCGGGATCGCCCCGGCCGGTACGTGAATATGCACGCTGTTATCTTCGAAGATGCGCGGATCGATGCCGAAGAGCGCGGCATTCGACCGGACGTAGGAGAGCGCCGTCATAGCCGATTCTTTCATCACGTCGCCCAGCTGGCCCGTCAATGTAAGCTGCGGTTCGTGGCTGCGCATCATTGCCGCCTCGACGAAGATGATGTCGCCGCCGACGGGGGTCCAGACGAGACCGGTCACCACGCCTGGCCGGTCTATGCGCTCGGCTGCCTCCGCGTAGAACCGTTGGCGACCCAGGAACTCGCGGACACGCTCCGGCGTCACCGTGACGGCTCCCTTGTTGCCTTCAGCGATTTGCTTGGCGACTTTGCGGCAGATCGAGCCAATTTCCCGTTCCAGGTTTCTCACACCCGCCTCACGCGTGTAGTCTCTGATGACGGTGAGGATTGCATCGTCCGTAATGGTGATTTCGCTGGGATGAAGCCCGTTGGCGTCAACCTGCTTTGGCACGAGATAGTTGCGCGCGATATGGAGTTTCTGATCTTCGGCATAGCCCGCGAGCTCCAGGATCTCCATGCGGTCGCGCAGTGGCGCGGGGATTGGCTCAAGCGAGTTTGCTGTCGCGATGAACATGACGTTGGACAGATCGAACGGCAGATCAAGATAATTGTCGCGAAAGGTCGAGTTCTGCTCTGGGTCCAGCACCTCTAGCAGCGCGGACGATGGATCGCCTCGCCAGTCAGAGGCAATCTTATCGACCTCATCCAGCATGAAGACAGGATCGTTGGTCCCCGCCCGCCGGATGGATTGCAGAATGCGGCCCGGCAGCGCGCCGATATACGTGCGCCGGTGGCCGCGAATCTCGGCTTCGTCGTGAATGCCACCCAGCGAGAGGCGGATGAACTCGCGGCCGAGTGCCCGCGCAATGGAATGTCCAAGAGAGGTCTTCCCGACTCCTGGCGGCCCGACGAAGCACAGAATCGGCTCGCGGTGTGCCAGGCGCTTGCCGGAAGGCGCTGTAGCGCCGTCGGCAGCTTCGGTGCCGTCTTTCTCCGCGCCATCCGTGCTGGCTGTGGGTTCTTCGCTGGCGCGCTCCAGCTCGCGCTGTCGCTCTTCCTTCAGGCGCCGGACGGAAAGGTACTCTAGGATGCGGTCCTTGATCTTGTCCAGATCGTAGTGGTCCTCATCCAGCACAGTGCGCGCGTAGGAGACGTCTATCGGTTTGCCCGTGCTCTTATCCCAGGGGAGCGACACCAGCACATCGAGGTAGGTGCGGATGACGGAATACTCTGGCGAGGCCGTGGGGATCTTCTCCAGGCGAGAAAGCTCGCGCAGCGCTTCCTTCTGAGCCTCCTCAGACATGTGCGCTGCCTCGATCTTCTCGCGCAGTTCGTTGGCCGTGGCCGCTTCTTCGCTCTCCTCGCCAAGCTCTTTCTGTATGGCTTTGAGTTGCTCGCGCAGGAAATATTCGCGCTGCGCCTTACCCATTTCCTCCTGCGCGGTACTCTGAATCTTCTTGCCCAGCTCCAATACTTCCAGCTCGCGCGCGAGGAATGCCGTAATGCGCTCCAGCTTTTCGCGTACGGAGCCTAGCTCCAGCAATTCCTGCCGCAGAGTGACGTCCATCTGCGCGCTGGAAGCAATCAGATAGACGACCTGCCGTGGATCATCTAGATTCATCGCGGCGAGCGCAAGCTGATCGGGCAGATACTGGACGAGATTCACCAGCCGCTGGAACTGGTCGATTGCCGTGCGCTTGAGCGCCTCGATCTCCAGATCGGTCTGCGCATCTTCAGGTGCCAGATGGCAACGCGCCTGAAGATATGGCTGCTCGGTGGTCACCTCGTCGATGACGATACGCTCCAGACCTTGCACGATGATCTGCATCGTACCATCCGGGAAGCGTAGCAGGCGCGCGATGCGGGCGACGGTGCCGACGTGATAGATGTCGCCCACGCCAGCCTCCTCGACTGTGCTGTCCTTTTGCGCCACCAGGCCAACCAGCCGCGATCCTCCGCGCATGACCTCATCGATAAGGCGAATCGATCGCTCGCGGCCGACGCCCAGCGGCGTGACCGCGAAGGGGTAGACGACTGTATCACGCAGCGGCAGAATCGGGAGCGTCGCTGGCAACTCGACCTTTTCGCCGGCATCTTCGTTGAATTCTGTTGAGATCGTGGCAGGTGTGGTGGCCTCGGGCCCACCCTCCTCGACCTCCGCGGAAGGCTCATCGACGAGCGTTTCCTGCTCGTCGCCGGTTGGCTGCCCTGTGGCAGGCTCCTGCGCTACTGGCTGCCCCTCATCGGGCACCGGCTCGTTAGCTGCCGGATTGTCTGGCGGTGGTGGAGATTCCTCGCGCAGCGTCTCATTCGACGTGTCGTCTTGCTGATCGTGTGGCTGTTGGTCGGGAGCGTTTTTCCCGTCCAGCGTATCGTCATACATGTAGAATGTCTCCTCAGCGGAGTCTTCCCGTTACAGCAACGTCTTTGGCGCGGCACTCGTAGTGGGTACCACGGAGGTAAGATCGACGGGCGCGGCGTCCATCGGTGATTCACTCTGGCTTCGGCCATGTGAGGTCATCTGCGATCTCTGTCCGGATCGCGGATCGCTCTGCGTGACTTTGGGCAGCTTTACCCGCAGAAATCCGTTTTCGTACACGGCTTCCACCGCATCCTGCCGCACCGGCACGGGCAACAGCACCTCGGCTCTGAACGGCCCGTAGCGCACCTGCGCCTCGTGGTAGCAGAGGGTGTCGTCATGCTCCACGTCATCCTCCCGCTTGCCGGAAATGACGACCGCGTTCTCATAGAGCGTCACTTCGATTTCATCCTCACGCATGCCGGCAAGTTCCACCTTTACCAGAAGGGCGTCCGGAGTTTCATGAGTATCTACGGGCGGCCGCCACTGCGTGGCAGGCTGGAGGAGGCCGTAGTGCTGTCCCTGGCGTAAGAGCTCGCCACGCAGCTCGCGAAAATGTCGTTCGAGACTCTGTGTAGAGCCTCCAAATTTATAAGTAGCCGAGCGAAACCGCAATCTCATCGTCTGCCACCTCAGTGAAACAGAGGTCCACGTCTGCCATACGCCGGGAGCGTCCGATCATATGGTCTGCTGGTAGTGGATCGTATCGCGAGAACGATGCCATATGTCATAGCAGAAATTTCAGGGAAACACACGCAGGATGACACGATGACACCACTCGCCTCAGTGCCAGTTGCCCCAGCCAACCCGACAACCGGATAAGAAGGTAACCAGAGGAGACGAGTGGTGTCATCCTTGAAAGCCACCCGCTTTACACGTCTGATACCGGTAGATCTTGCTCGCCACTTGCCAGCTGCTCCTGGCACGACGGACAGAGATATTGGTACTCTGATTGGTCGGTAAGAGCGTCACCCGGCACGATTGTGGCAGATTCCAGAGCAACCGGCTGCCCGCAGCGAGCGCAGGTAACATATGACTGCCGGCGAAGCTCCCGTTGTGTTCCCAGTTCGTCTTCTTCCACGGTATGCCTCCTGGACTGATGCAGTCTTTTGAAGGAGAGCGTTGTCTGCACGTGGCTCTCCATAGCGTGCACCGGGAGAAGTGCGCCAACAAATTATGCCACAGGCGCAATCTGCCCGCAAGGAATGCGAGCGGGCGACGTAGCCGGATCAATTCACAGCGAGATCACAGCCCCTTGGCGGAGAGCGCACCACTTTCGCGAGCTGAACGCGTCGCACAGTCGGATGAACTCTCATGGCGAATATGACCTAGCGGCTCTTGAATTCACAAATCTGAGAGAACTGGGGCGCTATCGTCCCTCATTGCGTCACGAGCGGGTCCATGTTACCCTTGAGGCAGCTTGCCGCAGGTACGCGCCTGCCACGCTGCTGTATATCGTATACGAGAAGCCATGCGCGCGACTCAGGGCGCGAGGAGGCATAAACGATTGTCATCACCACATCCACCTGAGGAGTCGCCAGAGAGCGGAATGAGCCCCCGTGATGCATCCGAGCGGCGGATCGAGGCGCAGGAGACGCAGCAGCGTCCCGCGGTGCCTGGACCATGGAGCCATGAGCAGCCACCGGCTCCGCCGTCCCCCAGCACGGGGCCCGTGCCTCCATACGCGCCATGGAGGGCAGAGCACATGACGTCCTACGGCCAGCAGCCACAGGAGCCGGCACCGCCTGCCAGCTCTGTCGCGCCGTCTGGCCCCGCGCAGACGCCCATACCACAGCCGTATGGGCCGTATGCCCCCGCAGGCGTGCCAGCGGCTCAGCCGGCCAACATTCCTGATCGTCGTCGCAAGAAGCCGCGCCGCCTCTGGCTCACGTGCGGGATTATCGCCGCCATTTTCTTTGTGCTGTGCGTCGCGGTTGGCGGCTTGGTGGGTTATGCGGCTGTGCAGGCAGCGCAGCCACTCAAGGCCGCGCAGTTGTTTTGCCAGGATGTGCAGCGGCAGGATTATTCCGCAGCCTATGGCATGCTCTCGACCAGCTACAAGGCAACCGTAAGTGACTCACAGTTCACGCAGATCGGCAAACTCCAGGATCAAATCGACGGCAAAGTGACCGCGTGCGGATTAGCACAGAACGCTTCAGGCTTGAGCATCACCTTCAACCCAAACCAGAGTCAGGCAACGTTCGACGTGCGCGTGTCACGGAATCGCCAGCTAACCGGCACGGTAACGATGGTAAAAGAGAATGGCGCGTGGAAAGTTGACCAGGTGAGCCAGAGCGTTCAGGGCACCGATGTGCGCCCGTTGCTGGTGGCTGACCAGTTTTGCCGGGCCATCGTAGCGCAAGATTTTCCGACCGCATATGGATTGCTTTCCCCGGCCTTGCAGGCAAAAGCGAGTGAGCAGCAATTTCAGGCCGCGTTTAGCAACGAGAGCAATGTGACTATTGCCGGCTGTTCTCCCTCGCTGGGCACATACACTGTATCAGCCAGAGGCTCCACAGCGACGCTTCAGACCACCCTGCAGGTGACAGTGAATAGCGCTAATGGCGCGTCAGCGACAGAAGTCCCTGTGAGTCTCGCGTTTACCAAGTCCGCTAACGTGTGGAAGATAGACGCGTTCGATATTCGCCAGTCATGAGCGAACCGTGGCAGCGGCCAGCAGTCACGCACGGTCACAACTCGAACCAGATGTCGGGCGCTTGCTTCCCGCCGTCGAGTGCTTCGAGGGGAAGCGAAGCGACAGTGGTGTACGGTATACAGCATGCGTCCTGACTTCCGTGCGCCATTTGATCTGCACGAACCACATACAGATCCTCACATGGCACGACGCATACCATTTGAATTGACGCTTGCGGGAAGCTATGCTACCATCGTGTACAGCAAATACGTGCAGCGCAGCGTGGCGGTGAGCGGTGGAGCTGGAAGCGCTGCATGGTGTGTGGCGCGGACATCACGGGATTAACGAGGGAGCGCCCGATGTTCTTTCTCCAGCTGAAGCGCTGGCTTACCAAGCTCGTGATGAGTCTCCGCCAGGCTTCAATCATTCAGGAATCCGATCAATCCAGTCGCCGCATGGTGTCGCCCGCAATCGGCCAGAGTCGCCTCAGCGAGTCTGATGGCACGAACTCCTCCAGTTGGCTGGATGACAGCCGGCGCATGCGCCCACCGGCCACTTCCTCCGAGCGCACGCAACCACAGGAGACAAATTCTCCCCTGTATCCTCCGGCGGTCCGAACGTACCGGATCGACGAGCACGCGCAGAAGCCTCCCGCAGCGAAAGTCACGCTGGAACATGACGCGGGAGATGGCACTGCGTCAACAGCACCGTTTGCCGCGCGCCTCCCGCGGGAAAACGGCAATTCAAATGATAGCCCGCTGCTGGACGGGAATGCGGCCGAATCCGCCGCGCAGGGCAGCGCCTACGACCGAGTGACGAGGCAGCGATTAATGGCGTTGCGGCGGCTGGTGCGCATGGGCATCTACAATGAGGGCTTCGCGTCCGATCACGTGCCGGCCCAGTACTATTTTAGCCTGGGCCGCGACCAGCAGGATGACGCCGCCGACGAGTAGTGCTGGTCATCAAGTCAGGTACGTCGGGCGGTATTGATTCAGCAACAGTGGGGCGCCATGCGCGCAGATATACCTGCGCGGCTATTTTTCCATCGCGTGTCGTGCCGCTTCGAGCAGGTCCGCCATATCGCGAAAGATGTAATCGGGCTTGCGCTCACCTGCCGCATTGTGCGCTTCTTCCGCGCTGGTCAGGCCAGAGAGCACAAGCGCTGTGCTCACACCAGCGGCATGACCGGCCACAATATCGAGATCCAGCCCGTCGCCGACCATCAGCGTCTCATCCCGTCGAGCACCCAGGGCGTCCATCGCCTGCAACGCGATATCGGGAGCAGGCTTGCCCACGATCTGCGCTCGCTGGCCGCTTGCGTATTCCAGCGCGGCGGCAATCGCGCCTGTGCCTGGCTCGAATCCATCCTCGACAGGTAGCTTCGGGTCCCGATTCACCGAGTAGAACGTCGCTCCGCTGAGAATGGCCTTGAGGCCCCGCTTGAGCCGCTCGTACGTAAGCGAGCGGTCAAGGGCGGTAAGAACGACATCTGGCACGGGGCCCTCAGTATTATCCTGCCAGACTGGATGCAGCCCGGCACGCTCAGCCAACTGCACGACTGACGGCAAACCGATAACTAGAATACGCGCGCCGGGGAACCGCCCCGCGATATGCTGCATCGCTGACCAGCCGGCTGTCATGACGCGGCCATCAGGTGACGGCATATCGAGCCGGCGCAACCTCTCAGCGACATCTTCCGGCGTCGCAAGCGAGTTGTTTGACAGGTACATAACCTTGCGACCCGTGGAGTCTGCCCACTGGACGAACTCCTGTGCGCCGGGCAAGCGAATCTCGCCACGGTAGACTACGCCATCAAGATCGAGGAGAAACGCGCGAAAATCCTTCACCAGCAGCTACCCTAAAATCTCTTGTCGGATGGCAAGCACTTCCTTGCGGAGCGCTGTGTTCTCATTGATCTCGCGGCCAATCTTGTCGCAGGCGTGCAGCACGGTGCTGTGGTCGCGACCGCCGAGTGCCTGCCCTATTTCCAGAAGCGATGCGTCAGTTTCCTGACGCATGAGATACATCGCGACGTGACGCGGAACGATAATGTGTTTATCGCGTGCCTTGCCGCGAATGTCCTCGACACTGATATGATAATACTCCGCGACCGCTTCGAGCACTTGCGAGATATCCACTTTCCGGGGCCGCGCATCCGTGGCGAGGTTCGCCAGCGCCGACTTGGCAGTTTCGAGATTCAGTGGAAGGCCCTGCAACTGTGAGAACGCCAGCAGCCGGTTGAATGTGCCTTCCAGCTCGCGGATGTTGCTCTGCACGCGCGTGGCGATGAACGTGATCACATCATCCGGTACGGATCGGCCTGGCAGGTCCGCCTTAGCCTGGAGAATGGCGATCCGCGTCTCCAGATCCGGAGGCTGGATATCCGCGATGAGTCCCCACTCGAACCGTGAGCGGAGCCGCTCTTCCAGGCTGACAATAGCCTTTGGGGGACGGTCGCTGCACATCACGATCTGCTTATTTTCATCGTAGAGCGCGTTGAATGTGTGAAAGAACTCATCTTCCGTGGATTCTTTGCCCGCGATGAACTGGATATCATCGACGAGCAACACATCCACCGAACGGTACTTCGCGCGAAACTCTTCGGTTGTGCGGTAGCGGATGGCGTTCACAATCTCGTTGGTGAAGGTTTCGGACGATACGTAGAGCACTACCAGATTCTGGCTCAGCGCAGTATGCCCGATGGCGTGCAGCAGATGCGTCTTGCCCAGGCCGACGCCGCCATACAGGAACAGTGGATTGTAGGCCATGCCAGGGGCTTCGGCGACAGCCTGGGATGCCGCGTGCGCCAGCTGATTGCCACTGCCCACAATGAAGGTAGAGAATGTGTAGCGAGCGTTCAGGCGCGGGCCTGGCGTGACTAGCGGGTAATTCTGCGCGCCGGGTTGCGCGACAGGGCGCGTGGGCTCGTCGGGCAGATCATCCACATCCAGCTTTTCGAGTTCATTTGCAGCGCGATCCCGATGGGGACTACCCTGTCCATTCATGCTTGCCAACCCATCTTTGTGCCCTAGCTGGCTGAGATCGCTCTCATCTCCCCGCTGGCCGTTCACCGTGCCGCTCGCATCATCGCTGACCTCCTCGGGCATACCCGGTACGCCGGCGGGCCAGCCCTTCGCGCTTCGCGTGACCTCTGGAGTCGCGGCACGGGCACGATCTAGCGCGGCACGCACACGCTCACCAAGCGCGGCTCCTCCTACCTGACCTGGCATACGCTTTCGCAGCGGGCCAGTAGGCGGGCCGCGCCGCACGGCCTCACGCGGTTGCGACGGCTCCGGACTATCGGTACTCGTTTCGCCCTCAGCATCAGCCGAAGGGGCACCAAAAAGTGTCGGCCCCGCAGGCAACGGCTTGCTGTGATTGGGCCCGCGATGCAAGTTCGACCGTTGACCAGTTTGCCGTGGCATGGCTGGCGACGGCTCGCCGGCCGCCATTTCACCATCGGGTAAAGCGGTCGCTACAGTAATACGCAAGGTACAGGGCTGGCCGGTCACGCTCGTGATAGCAGATTCGATCCGGTCGCGGAAGCGCGTTTCCAGGAGCTCGCGTGCGAAGGTTGTACGGACAGCGAGCACCGTCGCGCCATCCTCGGCCATCGTTAGCCAGGTGCCTCCCAGCCATGTCTCGAATTGCGCGCGAGACATTTGCTGCCGGAGCCGGTCCTGAGCGGCACGCCAGACAAGTCCATTGCTCACGATCGTGTCCACCTGTCGTAGGGTCACGGGTCTGCGGTCGATGCTCTAACCGCACCAGCGCGCACGTATGGCGCGCCGGGTGTGCCCATCATAGTAGCAGACTGCAATATCAGGGGCAAGTGGTGCGCCCGCGCGTGCCATTCGGATATCACGCGGGCGCGAGAAATACAAATTCGCTAGACGGTTCTGACGGCGACTGCCTCGATCTCCACCAGAGCGTTGCGTGGCAGATCCGCCACTGCGATTGTCGAGCGGGCAGGTGGATCATTCGTGAAATACTCCGCGTAGACTTCATTCATTGGCGCGAAGTTCGCCATGCTCGTCAGGAATACCGTCGTCTTTACCACTCCGGCCAGTGAACAGCCCGCCGCTTGGAGCACAGCGCTCAGGTTCTCTAGCACCTGGCGGGTTTGCACCCGTACATCCCCTTCGACGAATTGACCGGACTGTGGGTCGAGGGCAATCTGACCGGAAGCAAAGACGAACTGATCCGTCGCTATGGCCTGGCTGTATGGACCAATGGCAGCAGGTGCCGCCTGTGTCGCGATTCGTTCTCGCTGCATTTCGAATGCTTCCTCCATCAACTCGTTCCCATGTTCGCGCCGGTGGGGTACGGGCCGCGCGGTAGTGCGCGATGCGCGCATCACACAGGGTATCACATCTCCGCTGGTTTATCGCCGCTATGGGACAGACGTCCGTGGATGCCACCTATTGGGTACCAGCTCTCATAGTACTCGCCAGAGTACCGCACTACTAGCGGATGGCGTTGAGCACCAGTATGCCCAGTATAAACAGGAGTGCCGTTACCAACAGCACGAGCACGCGATAGTGGGCGTTTGCGCGTGTGTGCAGCACGAGCGCATGCACGCCGGCGAGCATCTTGCGCGTGGAGTCGGCGGCGAGCGCCGGCTGCGTACGCCGCGCCTCGCGTATGCGGGTGGTTGGTCGGTTATCCTCGTCGACGCCGGGCGCTTGGTGCTCATCCCGCAACAGATCGGCGATGGTTCGCCACTCATCCGTGTTCATCTGCACCTGGGAGGATAGCAACGCCGCATGCAGCGCGTAACCCATCTCGCGGGCAGAGGCATATCGCGCCGCGGGTTCCTTTTGCAGCGCGCGGAGGACAACAGCCTCAACCTCGGCTGGGACTGCGGGGTTATGCTCTCGTATAGAAGGAATCGGCGCGGTGACATGTAGTGTCGCCACCACTCCTGGCGTTGTGCCAGCATATGGAACAGCGCCCGTCAATGCCTCATAGAGCACGACTCCCAGCGAATACAGGTCGGTCTGAGGGGCGAGCGGCAGACCTTGCGCCTGCTCCGGGGAAACGTAATCCGCTGTTCCGAGCACGATCCCGTCTGTCGTGATGCTGCGGGCCGACTGCGCGTAGACAATGCCGAAGTCGGTGAGCTTGGCGACTCCGTTCTCATCAAGCAGGATGTTCTGCGGCTTGATGTCGCGATGAATAAATCCTTTGTCATGCGCGACCTGGAGCGCGTGACAAATCTGCGTACCCACGTCGAGCGCCGTGTGCCAGTCCAGCCGTCCACTTGCGAAGATGTCTTCCTTGAGATTGTGACCCTCGACCAGCTCCATGACGAGATAGTAGCAGCCATACTCTTCGACAAAGTCATACACTTCCACGATATGCTTGCTGCGCAACGCAGCCGTGGCCCGCGCTTCGCGCCGGAAGCGCTCGATGGCTTCCGGCTCGGCGTCTTCCAGTTGACGCAGGATCTTCACCGCGACCGGTCGCTGTAGCCGGTGATCCCACGCACGGAACACTGCTGACATCCCGCCCGTTGCCAGGTGAGAGTGCAACTCATAGCGGTCCGCTATCGTGATTCCTTCCAGTGCGGTCCACATAGTCCTGCCTCCCGTGGCGAAGAATTGAGTGGTTTCTGACCAGATCCCTCTGCGCGTGATTGTGAGCACGAAGGGAGTATCAGAGATGTCAACGAGCGTACACGCACGTTGTATGCCGTCCGTGCCTGGTTGTGCCCACAATCCTTCACTGAAGTTGATGATGTTCCTCTCCCGGAGGCCATAATGCAGCAGAGCTTATGCCGGTTTGAAGATGAAACCTGTTGGAATCTGCCGTGTTTGACCGCGCGTTTGGAGAGATGATACAGTGAGCCACGAGTGACCCTTTGAAAGTACGGAGTCAGCCGTGGATGTTGCACTGCGGTCGTGGTTCGAAGCGCAGGGCCTGATGCGATACGCCGCCAGCGCCGATGAATCTGGCAATGTCTCCGAGTGCGCGATATCGCCTCTCATCGCGCTCGGCCCATCGGATACCGACTTCGTTCTCGCACCCAACCCGGATGCGCTCGGCTACGCGGGCATACCACTTGCCGATATGGCTCTTGAAGACTACAACCGCTTTATCTACCTCTGGCTGGAGCGGGCGGTAGATGCGGGAGCGGTTCGCTGCGCCAACTGCGGCAAGCTCTTGAGCAACGACGACGATCTCCCGGCTGAGGACAGGTGGGATGCAATCTTCATCGAGAAAGAGCTTGTGGGATGGATGCTCGTCCACTTTGACTGCAAGCGCTGGCTTGCCAAGCGCCTCAAGGGGCTGCAGCCGTTCGATCTCCAGCCGCGGATGCCGCCGGAACTCGACCTCACCGGCATCGGCGCGGCGTAGAATTATGATGTGCCGGTTTGCTTCAGACCCCGGCAGGAGCAAGACATGGATAAGGCCGAAGTAGCTGCCATCCTGAGCGAAATTGGCGACTTGCTGGAGCTGACCGGTGGCAATGTCTTCGAAGTGCGTGCCTACCAGAACGGCGCGCGAGCCGTTGAAACCCTGGAAGGCGATATCGGCGAAATCGTCCGCAGCGGGCGGCTTCAGGGAGTTCCAGGACTTGGCAAGACGTTGATCGCGAAGATCACCGAGCTGGTGACGACCGGCCATATGGAGTTCTACGAGAGCCTCGCCGCCAGCGTGCCCCCGGGGGTGCGCGACATGATGCGCGTACCCGGACTCGGTCCAAAGCGCGTTCGCCAGATCTACCACGAGCTTGGCGTGGCCAGCCTGGAGGATTTGCGCGCGGCAGCGGAGACGGGCAGAATCGCGACGCTTCCCGGCTTTGGAGCAAAGAGCCAGGAGAAGATTCTCGCCGGACTGGCCTTTCTCGCGGAGCATCAGAACAAGTTCCGCTACGATGTCGCTGAGCGAGACGCCGTGCCAGTCGCGGAAGCGTTGCGCGCGCTGCCGGAAGTCGTCCGGCTGAGCATCGCGGGAAGCCTTCGGCGACACAAGGAAATCGTGAAAGACGTCGATATCGTGGCGAGCGCGCGCAGCGAAGCCGACCGGCCAAAGATCATGGATACCCTCGTCTCCCTGCCGGAGGTCGTTTCGGTAACGGGCAAAGGCGACACCAAGACGAGCGTCGTGCTGCGATCCGGCATAGCGCTCGACCTGCGCCTCGTGACGGACGACGAATTCCCATATGCCTTGCATCACTTCACTGGCTCGAAGGAGCATAACGTCGCCCTGCGCACCCGCGCGCACGGCGAAGGCATCAAAATCAACGAATATGGCATCTTTCGCGGCGATGCGCTGATTCCTTGCAAGACGGAAGAGGATATCTACCACGCGCTGGGCCTGCACTATATCCCGCCGGAGATGCGCGAGGACCGCGGAGAGATCGAAGCCGCGCGGGCGGGTGAGTTGCCGGAGCTGGTCGCTGAGGGAGATCTGCGGGGCATCCTGCATGTCCACAGCACCTGGAGTGATGGGCAGGCCACAATTCGTGAGATGGCCGAGGCGACTATCGCGCTTGGCAAGGAGTATCTCGGCATTTGCGATCACAGTCAGGCCGCGGCCTACGCGCATGGCCTCTCGCCCGACGCCGTGCGACGGCAGCATGAGGAGATCGACAGTCTCAACCAGGAATTCGCCGGGCGCCTGCGCATCCTCAAGGGCACGGAATGCGATATTCTCAAGGACGGCACGCTAGACTACGATGAGTCGGTGCTGGCGTCCTTTGATTTCGTCATCGCCTCCGTCCACAGCCAGTTCCAGCTTTCACCCGAGGAGCAGACGCAGCGGCTCATTCGTGCCATCGAGAATCCATACTGCTCGATTCTCGGCCACCCGACCGGTCGCATCCTGCTGACGCGCGAAGGTTACCATCCCGATCTGGAGCGGGTGATCGACCGCGCGGGCGAGCTGGGAGTCGCCATCGAGATCAACGCTGACCCGCACCGCTTCGATCTGGACTGGCGCTTTTTGCGCTATGCCGCCGAGCGCGGCGTGCGCATTCCGATCTGTCCCGACGCGCACAGTCCGAACAGCCTGGACTACATTCGCTATGGTGTTGGCATCGCCCGCAAGGGCTGGCTGACGCCGCACGACGTGCTCAACACACTTTCGACCGATGATCTGCTTGAGTTCTTCCGCGAGCAGCGGCTCCGCAGGGGCGCTGGCGCGACAGCCAGAGGACGGTGACATGGATCCACGCATCAGCCGGTGGGCAAAGACTCTCGTTGGCTATTGCCTCGAAGTGCAGCCGGGGCAGACGGTTCTGCTTTATGCCGCACCGGTCGCGGAGCCGCTCGTGGCGGAGGTATATCGCGAGGTGCTGCGCGCCGGCGCGCATCCCGTGCCGATCATCTCACTGCCCAGCCTGGCTGAGATCAACCTGCGCGAGGGCAATGACGACCAGTTGCGCTGGATCAGCCCTGCCGAGCGCTACTGGGCCGAGCATGCCGACGCGCGCCTGCATATCAGCAGCGAAACCAACACGCGCCGTCTCTCGGGCGTTGATCCAGCGCGGCAGGCTATAGCCAGCGCCGCCGGACGTGAGCTGCGCACCATCCGCAGCAGGCGCTCGGCCAGCGGCGAAGAACACTGGTGCATCACCCTCTACCCCACCGAGGCGTACGCGCAGGACGCGGGGATGTCGCTGGCGGACTTCCAGGAGTTCGTCTATGAGGCGTGCTTTCTAAATAGCGATGATCCTGCTGAGCGCTGGCGCGAGCTGGGGCGTGAGCAGCAGTTCTACGTAGACTGGCTCGCGGACAAGCGCGAGGTGCATGTCGTCGGGCCGGATACGGATCTGCGCGTCTCCATCGAGGGCCGCAGCTTCCGCAATAGCGACGGCAAACGCAATTTTCCGAGCGGCGAATTCTTCACCAGCCCTGTCGAGGATAGCGCCGAGGGCCGCATCCGCTTTACGATCCCGACGGCAGTGAACGGGCATCTCGTGCGTGACATCAGCCTCGAATTCGAGCATGGGCGCGTGGTGCGGGCGACGGCGGCGCAGGGGCAGGATTACCTGGAGCAGATGCTCGCGCTGGATGACGGGGCGCGTCTCGTGGGAGAGTTCGCCTTCGGCAATAACGCGGGTATCCAGCGCGGGATTCAGAACATCCTGTTCGATGAGAAGATCGGCGGGACGATTCACATGGCGCTCGGCAACAGCTATCCGGAAACCGGCGGCCAGAACGTCTCAGCGCTGCACTGGGATATGATCTGCGACCTGCGGGCGGCGGCGGGCGGCGGCGAGGTCTACGTGGACGGCACGCTCTTCTTCAAGGACGGCGAGCTAGTCGTGCATCCCTAGGCGTTCGGCGGCAGCGCGAGATGTGGAGATGAGGAGCGATCCGTGGGTGATCGGGTTCTGGTGACGGGCGGTGCGGGCTTCATTGGGCGCGCGCTGGTAGCCGCTCTGATTGCGGAGAACGCGCATGCGATAGAGAGTCCGGTACTCGTGCTGGATAATCTGCACCGGAGCAGCGCTTCAGTCCTTCAACCGCTGGCTGATGCGGGCAAGGTGGTGTTCACCGAGGGCGATATACGTGACGCCGAGCTGCTGCGTGACCTGATGCGGGGCGTAAGCGTCGTCTTCCATCTGGCCGCGCAATCCAACGTCATCGGCTCGGAATCCGATCCGGACTATGCCTATACGACGAATGTCACCGGCACGTATCACGTGCTGCAAGAGGCGGGACGCGCGGGAGTCGGGCGCGTGGTGTTCTCGTCTTCGCGCGAAGTGTATGGCGAGGCGCGGACGCTACCCGTGTCGGAATCCGCGCCGGTTCGCCCGCAGAACATGTACGGCGCGTCGAAGGCCGCGGACGAGATGCTGGCGCGCGCGGCGATAGGACGCTGGGGGCTGGAGGTCGTCGCTCCGCGCATCGCGAACGTCTACGGTCCGGGCGACCGTGACCGGGTCATCCCGCTCTGGATCGGGCGGGCGCTGGCGGGGCAGGAGATGCTGGTCTATGGCGGGCGGCAGGTGATCGACTTCATCTGGCTTGGTGACGTGATACGCGCGCTGATGGATGCGGCGTGGGCATCCCCTGATGCGCTGCGGCCCGCCATTGACGCGACGGGACCCGGCGGCAGGGGCTTTTTCGCCCGCTTCAATCTCGGCACCGGCGCCGGCACGACAATCCTTGATCTCGCCGAGCGCCTGAAGCAGGCGATGCGCTCGGACGTGCCAGTGACGGTCGTGCCGCCGCGCAGCGAAGAGGTCGAGCGCTTCGTCGCGGACAATACCTTGCTCCGCGCGATCTTCGGCTGGGCGCCCGACGCACCACTCGCCCACCTCGATGAGACAGTACGGGCGTATACAGGGGCGAACATCAACTGACCTGTTTCGCCAGCCTGGAACATAGTAACGTCGCCCCGAAGGCTCACCCAATCTCTGCGCTGGCAATCTCGCGACGCTAGCGCGTCTGCCGGCGTCCAGCGCAGCATGCGTGCGGGCCTATCTCATCAGCGATTGCGTCTTACGCGGCCACCCAGCTCGGTATGTGCGACGAGCCACACGCTGTAAGCGTGCCGGAAGGGCGTCTTACTTTCTGGCCAATATTGTGGTGCCGGGGTTTGCGCTCTTGTACCATCGAATCGCGTAAATGACGGATAGCTGGATGTGGCAGGTCCAGTTGGCTACCATCTCTAGCCTACAGAATGACCCACGCTGGTGCATACGAGACGGAAGTTGCCTCATCGCAGTTTTGCAGTAATTTGGCATTGGTGCCTCTGGTCTAGTAATGAATCTATTGGGGGGAATTATGCATAGTGCGGCACAAGCGCCCTCTGTTCCCGGATGTACGTTCGTCACGAACGTGTGGGAGAGGACGCTTCGCCCAACCTTGCGTCCAGGCCGCCTAAACGAAATGGTGGGTGCTCATCAGTATCGCTTCTCCGAGCGCTTACTCGTCATCAACAACGTGACTGACCCAGCCGAGGCAGAATGGATGGCTGGTCAAGCTATTGCTCGTGGCGAACTTGATCGATATGTCTTCGTTCACAGCCTCCTTGAAAATGCTCTCAACATTTGCGGTTTGACTGTGCAAAAGCTCGGAAAGCTTCACTACTACAGTGATTTTGCCTTCGTGGAGTTATATGCCACACGAACGCAGTACATGCTGCATCAAGATGCGGAAGTAAACCTCCGGCATACGTTTGATTGGGTCACTCCTGGACTGGAAAAGCTGGCAGCGAAGCCAAATGTCCTCGTAGTGAATCCTTCATGGTCTCCAGATCCTCATGTCGTTCTGGGTGAAGGTTTCGCGCGTGACGGAGATTATGTCGTGGCTTATGGCTTCAGTGACCAGATTTACCTTACGCGCCGCGACGTACTTCTTGCGCCGGTGTATGGGAGACGGCATCTCGCTTCACTGCGTTATCCGCTCGCGGCTCGTGGTCCAATATTCGAGTCCTGGGTTGACAGCCTGATGCGACGGCGAGGGCTTCTCCGGCTTACGGACTTGCGCATTCAGTATCGACATGTGGCAGAAGGTGAGAGCTATCCGAGGGATTTCACGTTTAAGGAGAAAGTCAGACGTCGTGTCTATGCACGCCTGGCTCCGGTCGGCATGTCTCTCTCCGCTAAAGAAGGCAGCCGCACAGCAAAAAGGTATTTCACTTACTACAGGTAGACGGCTCTGAACTTGTGTGTTCGCTACCTTGAACACGCCATCAGTAGCGCTGCGTTTGCACTCTGGGCATAGGGGCCATAAATAGGTTCTCTGCGGATTGTCCTATTTCTGCTTCTTGTCGTGGCGTGTCTGCTATAGTAGGGCGGGATTGAGAGACCGCTGATAAAGCAGTGGACAATTACTTCAAACGGGCCTTCGAACGGTCGCCTTTGTCGTCATTGGGTGGAACTCAGGTCCCTTGTATGGGCGGCAATTCGGGTTGCGGAGGTTGAATGGACAGCCAGGAACACGGAAAGGAGAAAGTGGCACCTTCTGGCGCGCCGGGCATACGGACCTGGGACGCTAGCGACTGGGTAGCCTATCGAGGCACTACCGTGGAAGATCTGGATGCTACTGAGACCAGCGATGCTGCCACTCTCGTGCTTCCAGCAATGCATACAGCGACCTCCGACCTCGGCGTGTGGGATACTGCGCCGATGCCGGTCGTGCCGGCGGCTCCAGTGTCGATACCCAATCCCCACAGCGGAAAGTCCATTATTCGAAGCGCTGTGTCGCTTATCGTGCGCGAAGGCTTGCTTCGGATCATGATGCTAGCCGCGAATGTGTTTCTCGCGCGCCTGCTATCACCCAGCATCTTCGGCATATTTGTCGTTCTGACGTTTTTTAATTCATTTCTCTCTACATTCGGAACATTTGGTCTTGGCGCGGCACTCGTACAACGCAAGGAAGAACCAGAGCACTCGGAGCTATCCGCGCTGTTCACGTTTCAGTTCGTGATCGCGCTCGCGCTGGTAGTTGTCGCATTTGTCGTGGCGCCAGTTCTCTCTAGCACCTACCATTTCGGAGAACAGGGCATCTGGCTGATTCGCAGCATGGCGATCAGCTTCCTACTCACCTCGGCTGGCTCCGTGCCAGTGGCGCTCATGGAGCGACACCTGGCGTTTGGACGCATCGCGATCATTGAGGTCATCAACGGATTTGTCTTTCAGGCGCTAGCGGTGCTGCTGGCCTGGCGAGGATTCAGCATCTGGAGCCTTGTGGTGGCGACGCTGGCAAGCAGCATATGCAGCTTCATCGCAAGTTATATGGCTGGCGGCTGGTGGCCGCGACTCTCGTTTCGCTTCCGGATGATCTGGCCCATCGTCCGTTTTGGCATGCAGTATCAGGTGAACGGCATCATCTCTCTACTGAAAGATAATATCAGTCCTACCTTTGTAGTAGCTGTTGTTGGCGCGGCTGCCGTTGGTTTCATCAATTGGGCCGCTACGCTCGCTTACTATCCCCTGATCGTAACGGATCTCATTGGCAGGGTCATGTTCCCCGCATTCTCGCGTGTAGTCCACGACCGCAAGCAGCTTCAGCATATGGTGGAATCCACCATCCGCGTGCATTGCTATGTCGTGCTGCCGATGGCAGTTGCGCTAGGCGCACTCGCACCTTACATCACGCACGTCGTCTTCACCGACAAATGGATGCCCGCCGTCCCACTCATCTATTACATGCTGGTCTCAACGTTTATTTCTGGCATCAGTCGCCCTCTCATAGCAGCGTTCAATGCCCTTGGGAAGCCCAACGTCGTTTCCCGCCTGATGATCTTGTGGTTTGTGCTGGACTGGGGACTTATCGTGCCCCTCGTGCTCTGGCAGGGGTTCGTGGGCTACGCGATGGCGAACGCGTTAGTATCGTTCTCAATCGTGGTAACGGTGCGGCTATATAAACGATATGAGCCAGTTCGCATGATACAGAGTATTGCCAAGCCGACGATTATCGCAGCGGTGAGCGGAGGCGCGGTTTTTGTATACAGCAGGATCAATCCACCCGATTCTCTCTTGCTGCTGGCGGTAGATGGACTGGCGGTCTGTGTCTTGTACGTTGGTCTGGAGGCATTGCTCGACCGTAGCTTTGTGTCCGACGTTCGCTTCCTGATAAGCAGCTTCCGGGCGCGAAAACAACTGAGCAGCACCGAGAGCATGAATGCTTGAATTCAAGAGTCGAATGCACTGATCAGTGGACTGAGAAACGCGAGGGGCAGCCGAAGCGATGTGGCAATCACGTAAGGCAAGAGCACTAGCGGACGAACAAACGATGCCTGTGCCAGCAGTGGGACCACGTCCGACGATTTCAGTTGTGCTCATCACGTGCGATGAGGCGCACCTAGTGGAAGCCTGTCTGGAAAGCGTGGCTTCCTGGACAGATGAAATCGTAGTCGTGGATATGTACAGCACTGACGGCACACGGGAAATCGTGCAACGCTACACGCATCGACTCTATGACCACGAGCGTCTGACATACGGAGATCCTGCCCGCAACTATGCTCTCTCCCTTGCTACCTGTGATTGGGTACTCATGCTCGACGCGGATGAGCGTGTTCCACCTTCACTTGCCCAGGAGCTTATCGGTGTAGCCAAGGCTAACCAAGTTGATGTCGTTCATGTGCCGTTCCGGCAGATCATGTTTGGCACTGTCGGAACTTCACCGGGTCTTGCGGATAGCACGCACCCGCGTTTCTTTCGTCGTGGCGCGATAAACTGGCCCGCACATGTGCATGGCGGACCAGATCTGACGAACTTGCGTGCGCTTACTTTGCCTGACCGCTTAGACTGCGCTGTGCTGCACGATACGTGGCGATCAGTGCCGCAGGTCGTGGATAAGCTGATGCGCTACTCGCCAAATGACGTAGCGAATCTTCAGCGAAAAGGTGAGCACTTCACGCTGCGCGGCATGCTCCGGGCAGGAGTCGGCGAATTCTATACGCGCTTCGTTATCGGCAAGGCGTATGAGGATGGAGTGGCCGGATTCTTCGCGTCGCTCTACTTCTCCTTTTACAAGTTCACGATTTACGCCGAGCTCTGGGAAAAGGAAGGTCGCACCAAGGACTACGATCAGCGACTGCGGCGCTGGGGCAGACGGTGGCGTAAACCGCTCATCGCGGTGGTGAAACTGACTCGCAGTTTACCATCGTAGGGTACGCTGCTCCGACCCCGCTATCCCGTTGAGTTGCGGTGCTTGAACCCCCTGACAGCCGTGATCACTCCGCTGGGCACGCGAAGTTTTAGCCAGAGCGACGCTGCCTCTTCTAGTTCGTGGTCAAGCAGAATCTTCGGATACGTCCTCACGGCTTGCGCCATATCCTGATGCGCCGTCTTGAGGTCGTGCTGGGCGTAGGCGAGGCGCGCCGAGTGGAAGAGATACGCCGCCTGCACCCGCGCTTCGTACAGGTCTGGTTGCGCCTGTACGCGGGGATCACTCATCGTTCGCGCGATGATCTGCCAGTGGTTCGCCAGAAACTGGCTGCGATACGTATCCGAAACCGCAGAGGAAAGGCTGTTCGCGTGACTGGTGACGTTCACTACGGGCACCGGCACATAACAGATATCCGCAATCTGCGCGATGCGTGCCCACAAGTCCCAGTCTTCACAGATATTGCCCCTGCTCGGATCGAAGCCCCCTGTCGCGCTCCACACAGAACGGCGAATCAGTATCGCGGGAGTCGCAAGATAACTCTGAAGTAGAAGGTGAACGAGCTCCCGATGGCCCTCCCAGGGACCAGCCGGGCGCTGGAAGGGCGGCTTTCGTATATACTGGATAGTTCCCTTCATGTCGACGATAGCTGCCTGCCCGTACGCCATGCCAGCGGTTGGGAACGGGCCGAGCGTGCCAACCAGAGTCGCCGCGGCATCGGGAAGCAGCGCGTCATCCGAATCCAGAAAGAGCAGGAAATCTCCGGCGGCGTGCGCCGCGCCGGTATTGCGTGCCGCCGCGACACCGCTGTTTTCCTGATGGAGATAGGTGACATCCGAGCCATAGGACGCCGCGATCACCGCGGTATCGTCCGTTGAGCCGTCATCCACGACAATAATCTCGCGCTCGCGGTAGGTCTGCGCAAGCGCGCTCTCAATCGCGCGGCGCAGGAGCGCGCTCCGGTTGTAGGTCGGGATGATGATGCTCACCGTATTCATGCGGTCGCGTTCCCTCGTTGTATGCTATATCCTGTCATCGGGCCGCCATAAGCTCGCCGTAGAGCTGGTCATAGGCGTTGGAGACAGCCTGGGCGGTATAGGTGGCTTCGACAACCGCGCGTGCCCTGCGGCCACATTCCCGCGCGAACTCCGGATGGGTCAAGAACGTAAGCAACGCACGCGCAAGCTCGTCGACGTTTCCCGGCTCGACCAGCAACCCCGTCTGCCCATGATGGATCAGATCACGCGAGCCAGGGACGCGCGTTGCGACGCAGGCCAGACCCGCGTACATCGCTTCAATCGTCGCTATGCCCAATCCCTCGGTCCAGGATGGCAGGACATATATACTAGCCTGCGCGAGATACGTCGGCACTTCGTGAGTGATGCCCACGAACTCAACGGCACCCCCGATGCCCAGTCGGGTGGCCTGTGCCTCCAGCTCGCCGCGCAACGGCCCATCGCCCAGCAGTTTCAGTCGGGCCGTGGGAACCTGATCAATGACCTGCCGCCACGCATCCAGCAGCACCGCATGCGCTTTCTGGGGAACGAGACGCGCGACGCACACAACTATCTGTGAAGCTGCCGGATTGACCGGGAACCCGGCAGCGTACTTCGCGAACGCGGATGTATCTATGCAGTGCGGAATGCGGCGGACCCGCGACGGGGGAACGCCAGATTCCAATAGCTCACGCTCGCAGTCTGAACTGATCGCGGCAGCGAACGCACGAGATTTCAGGATGCGACTGGCCATAAAGCGACCGATTAAGCCATCATGCGTCCGGAGGATATTCATCTCGCTGTATTCCGCGGTATTCTCCAGAATCATCACGACGGGCTTGCGGAGCAGCCTGCCCGCGATGATTGCGACAAACGCCGATTCCAGCATCTCATGCACGTGGATGAGATCGTAGCGCTTCCGGTTTCTAAGGAGCGCGATTAGCATGGGGAGTGTCGCCAGCCCCCAGCGCCGCCGGAGCTTGCCACGCAAGAACAGTCCGCCTGTCCGGATCACGGGGACACCATTGATGGTCTCGCGCGAGGGCCATTTCCTTTCAACACGATAGGTCACCACAAGCACTTCGCGGCCTTCGGCGTGCATGTGGGTCGCGAGCCGGAGCATATTTTGCTCCGCTCCCCCGATAACCGGAAAGAACGTACCGTTGACCATGCATACTCGAACTGGCGCCCGCATGTGTTCCTCTGCCTTGCTGTAAGATCAATGCCCCTCGCGGATGATAGCTCTATCTGCCGTCGCTTAGCTTTCCTGCTCGTATGCCGCCTGTGCCGCCACCTGAGCAGGGATGCGCGCCGGCCCAATACGGTACAAGTCAGCCTCTAGCTGCCTGGCGATCTCTCCCCACGTGTACCTCCGCTCCACGAGCGCCCGCGCCCGCATCACCATACGCGCCGCCGCTTCCGGATTGCGCATCACCGTCACGATGCCGTCCCGGAATGCCTCCGGCGTATCGGCTATCCATACGTGCTCCCCATGCTGAACGTCCAGACCTTCACAGCCGATGCTTGTGGTTACGACGGGAATGCCCTGCGCCATTGCCTCCAGAATCTTCAGGCGAGTTCCGCTGCCGTGTCTCAGCGGCACGATAAAGATATCCGCCTGGCTGACATACGGACGCACATCAGGTACGAGACCGGTGAAAAATGCCGAGCGGTGCCGCTGTTGCCGCTCGAGCAATTCTGGCGCGGGATCGCGGCCCACGAATGCCGCCTGAACCGGATGGACGCTTTGTACCAGAGGGAAGATATCATCCAGAAAGAACTCAGCCGCGTCGATGTTAGGCTGGTAGTTCATCGTGCCAGTCATGACGAGCCGCCAGGGTGAGCCGTCTTCGCTTCTCGTGCGCGGGCGAAACGGAAAGAAGTCGATATCCACTCCGTTGGGAGAGACGCCGCATGGCACGCCGCTTATGTGTTCGAAGATCTGTCGATCCTGATCGGACATCGCCACACGATACGCCACCGTCCGCGCGAGACGCGCCTCATACCGCGTGAGCTTGTAGACTTCCCACCATTCCGACAGGCGGTTAGTGTAGGCCGGCCGGAATCGTGCGATCTCACGCCAGAGCCGGGATTCGATGTTATGGTTGACGAGTAGCTCCGGAACACCCGCCTTGCGCAGCGCGGGAACAAAACCGCCGACATAGATCGATTCGAGCACTGCCGCATCAAACCGGTGCCGCGCGAGGAGCGCGTTGAGCGCGCGGATATTGTCTGGCGGCGCGACGGCAGAGACGAGACGCGGCACAGCCGAGAGCGAGCTTCGCACGCGTCCGGGAAGACCTGGCCGCGTGCTCCGGCGCAGCACGGTCATGCTTGCGACTGGAAGGTGCGATGTGTCGTGAACGGGCAACTCGATATCCGTCTCCACAACTGCCAGTCCGTGAACCTCATGGCGGCGAGCCATCTGCGTCATCACATTGTAAATTCGGAGCGGCGCGCCGCCTGTCGGTGGATATGGATACTCCGGCATCAGCCACAGCAGTCTCATCGCGGCGTCAGCCTTTCCTTGCGCCCGCCGCGCCCAAGGACGCCATCCATGACCGCTTCGAGCCAGAGCCGATACCTGCTCAGAGTCGTCCCCAAGCCGCCGGAATGCTCATCGACATGCTGCCGGCTCTGTCTGAGCATTCTCGGCAAATTGGAAACATACTCATAAGGCGTGCGATGAGCGCGCACGAAGCGGATGTGGTTGCGCGTATGATAGTAGAGATAGACAGGCGAGCTGGCGCCAACCGAACTGGATACCTTGTGCCAGATGCGCGAGCGGGGCGCAAAGAGAATTGTAAAGCCAGCTTTGCGCGCGCGGAAGCAGAGGTCGGTTTCTTCGAAATAAAGGAAGTAACCCTCGTCGAACAGACCGATGCGCTCAAATACGCCGCGCGCGACGAGCATGCTCGCGCCATTGGCGGCTTCGATCTCGCGCACCTGATCGTACTGTCCCTCGTCCATTTCATCCTGGCCGAGATGATAGGCGATGCCCCAGGGCCAGTGGATACCAGCGCCAGCGAACCAAAGCTTGCGCGGCTCGGACGCGTAATACATCTTCGAAGAAGTGATGCCGACTGATGGACGGGTGAACGCGCGCAGGAGTTCAGTCAAAGCGTCTGGCGCAACGTACGTATCATTATTGAGTAGCCAGAGAAAGTCCGCGCCGTGCTCCAGCGCGTATCGGATTCCGATGTTATTCCCGCCAGCGAAGCCGAGATTGGCGCCAGCCTGAAGCAATGTCACATCAGGGCGCGCTGACCGGAGATGCTCAAAACTTCCGTCTGGAGAGGCGTTATCGACGATGACGATTTCGTAGCGGGGATAATCAAGCCTGCGGATGGTCTCCAGACACTCTAGAGTATCCTTCCAGCCCTTATAGTTCACGATAATGATGTGAATCAGTGGCCAGTTGGTGCCTGGCATTGTTCCCGTCCCCCACATAGTCACGCCACGTCGTTCGCGTCTGGCGGTTCAGCCCACTCATGCAGGATCCGCACGCACCCGCCCCTGTCAGGCTGTTGCCTCGACTATCGCCATCGCAGGAGTCGCCGCGGCAAAAGGATACGCGAATAGCCAGAACTTGTACAGGGAGCGAGGACTACTGTGCTCCTGATGTCGCGAGCGGCATGGTCATTCACCCTGCTTTTCCTGGCGCGGCATGTTCACCAGAGTGGCGCCCTGTGCGGCGTCCTCCACCTGCATGGATTGGCCGAGGGCTGGTTGATGTGGATGCGCAAACGTATCTTTGCCGATGGCTTTGATGCGCGCCAGCGTGCTATCGGTCATCAGCCAGCCGGTTGTGGCGGGCGCTGGCGTTGCGGGGCGACTCTCACGCGCTTCCTGCTCGCGGGTAAACAGGCCAAGCGCGAGCCCCGGAATGAACCACAGGAAGATAGAGACCTGCCGGATCTCCAGGTTCGGGCCAAACCACGCGAGGACCGCGAACGCGGGAACGAACGCCATGCATGCTAACCCCAGCCGCTGCGTCAGTTCTTCCGCGCTCTTGCGCCAGACCGTGTAACCAATCCGTCCGACGGCGAAAAAGACCCAGAGAAATCCGATCAGACCAAGAAGTCCGAGCTGGCCCAGCACCGTCATCCATTCCACATCCGCCACATACGTAGCGTTTGGGTCAGAGAGCAGCAGGCCGACATCCAGCTTCTGGTAAAACGCCAGATCGTGAAAGGTCGCTCGTGCGCCAAACGTACCCGGCCCCATGCCGAAAAGCGGAGACTGCCTCAATACTGCCAGACCGCCGTGAACGATCTCGTAGAGACGTGAATTATGGTAGAAGTCCGTCGAGAAAATGCCATACGTCACGGACTGCTCCGCCTTCACATTGAGATGCTGCTGCAGTTGCGCCAGATCTGTGCCGGTTGGAGCGGGCGTAGGGTTCGACGTCGACGAAGTGGACGATGCCGTTCCTCCCACATGCAGCACCTTCGTTACCACCTGATTCAGAATCTGCACGCCGCTCTTGGTAATAACGTAGCCGCCCAGCGTACCGGCGATGACACTAATAGCCGCGTATCCGACATCAGCGACCGGCGTTTTCCAATGGCTGAGGACCACGACCGCCGCAGCTCCCACCACGAGCGCCGCCATGCTTTGACGCGAGATCGCCAGCATGATCGCGAGCGACGTGAGCAGCAGGATGGCAAACAACTTTCCGCGGACGTGGGTTGTCCAGGTATCGGAGAGCATAGCGAGGGCAATAATGCTGACAACGGCCAGGTACGCGCCGAGGATATTCGGATGTCCCATCGTGCCCTGAGGCAACTGATAGCCAAAGAGTTGCACGGGCGTCGTCGCCAGCAGCACCAACTGCGCGACAACCAGGCCACACTCTACCATCGCCACGCCGATGAGCCAGCGGAGGAAGGTCTGCACTTCCTCGACCGTATACTTCGAGCGAGCGGCCAGGTAGAACACCATCGCGTAGCGGAACATCACGTACGGTCCCTGCACCGCCTGCGTCGGTGGAATGTGATTGAACACCATCGAGACAATCGCCACGACGATCAGCATCGCGACCGGGAAATCCATCGGGGTGCCGAAGAGGCGCTCCTTGCGTCGCAGTGCGCGCCAGCCACGATAGAGGAATACCAGCAGGATAAGTCCATCCGGCACGACACGCGGAACAGTGACGTGATGCGGAAAATACGTCAGGATGCCATCCTCGAACGGCAGATACAGCAGCAGCGCGAAAAGCAGGTAGCGGGGGGTTCTGCGCCATGCCAGCGCCAGCAGTGCGGCAGCCGCCACGAGACCAGCGGCATAGATGATTGCTTCATCCCTGCGGGCCGAGAGCGCGAATGAAACGAGCCATACGCCCGCGGCCAGCAGCAGTAGCCAGCGTGCCTTCTTATCCGCTGCGAACACGAGTGCTCCCTCCTGTGCCTGCCGAACTGACAGAGCGGGTTTTGACATACGATTGGCGATAGCGATAGAGTCCCCCGGGGGAGTAGCGCCCCTCGCCGCGGTGTACGGCTGGCTGCGGAAATAGTAAAGCCCAACTCGCCGTTGCCGCGCAAGCGTCTGGGACTCTCTGGCGCATCTCACACACGCAAGAGCGTCTCTCCTCATCGGGTTCACGCAAACAAGCTACCATATTCGAGGAGAAACCGGTACCATTGGCCCTCAAGTTCAGGTTGTGGCGCGGATCGTAGTAGGATGACCGGTGCGTGAAGCAAGTGCTCATTCGGGTCCGGCGGATGGTGCCGGGGACAAGTCCGCTGATACCGGCGGGGAGATGTGCTGGGCATGATACGCTCAACTGTAGCTCTGATGATGATGGACAGCCGATCGCTGGCAAGTACGCCTGGTGGGCTGTTTTCAACGGCTGGCACGTTCTCGCTGGAACGCATTGGGGTAGAAGTGCTGGCCGTACTCGTCGTGATCGTCCTGCTTCTGGCGCTCTCGCTGCTCAGAACACGCCGCCGCCAGCGCATCCAGGCGGAGCAGGTGCTCCGTGAGCTGGCGGACGCGGCGAGCATGCCAGCGGGTGTGGAGCAGCCAGTGCCTGCCGCCGTCCCCGCGACATCGGAGTGGCTGCTCGAAGATAACACGCTGGTGCGCACGGGCGCCGTGCGTCCGCAGTATCTGCAATCGCAACAGACTGATGCCATTGGATCAAGCGCGTCGTCAATCGCCATCGGTCTCGCTGATACCTCGAACCCACGCGGTCGCGTCCCCCAGCGTCCACGCACCCGGCCTCTACGCATCGCCATGATGGGCTCGCGCGGCATCCCGGCAAGCTATAGCGGTTTCGAAACAGCCGTCGAGCAACTTTCGGTGCGGCTCGTCGAACGAGGGCACACCGTTACCGTCTATTGTCGCTCGCACCACATTACCTGGCCGGAAAAGACGTACAAGGGCGTGAGACTCATCAAGCTGCCGACAATCAGGAGCAAGCATTTCGACACCATCGCGCATACGCTGCTCTCGATGCTGCATGGCCTCCTGCGGCGCTACGATGTCATCTATATTTGTGGGGTGGGTAACGCGCCGGTCGCGTTCGTGCCGCAAATCACTGGCAAGCCAACGATCGTGAACGTCGACGGGGCCGACTGGCAGCGCGATAAGTGGGGACGCTTCGCCAAGTGGTATTTGCGTATGGCTGAGCGGGCCGCGACGCGCATGCCAACCTGCATCGTCTCCGATTCGCGCGTGGTCGAGCGGTACTACATGGATAATTTCCGCAAGCCCTCGATCTTCATTCCTTATGGGTCGGATGTGCCGCGCCAGCCCGCTGGAGAGACACTTGCACGGCTGGGCCTCGAACCAGACGGATACATTCTCTGGGTTGGACGGCTCGTGCCAGAGAATAACGCGCACCATGTCGTCGAGGCGTATCAGCGGCTAGGCGGTCCGGCGACCGGACTCAAGCTCTGCATCGTCGGCGACGCGCCCTACGCGAGTGACTACATCACGGACCTCAAGGCCAACGCCGGGCCAGGAGTCGTCTTTGCCGGGTATGTCTTCGGCAGCGGGTATCACGAGTTGGGCTCCAACGCTCGCGTCTTCGCTTTCGCCAGCGGCGTTGGCGGCACGCATCCGGCGCTGCTGGAGGCGATGGCATTCGGCAATTGCGTCATCGTCAATGACATGGCAGCCAATATGGAAACGGTCGGCGATGCGGCAATCCCATATCGGGGGACGGGTGGCGCGGACGCGCTTGCCCCCATACTCCAGCAGGTTCTCGCGCGGCCGGAGTTGATCGCCGAATATCGGCGGCGTGCCCGCGAGCGCGCTGAGAACGTCTATAGCTGGGATGCCGTGACGACCCAATACGAGGCACTCTTCGCGCATCTGGCGCGGAGACAGCACTAGGAACGAAGAAGCGCGGCGAGGCAGCCTACCCCCGTCATGGAGCAACGTCGTGACGGAGCATCTCTGCCAGAACCGCCAATACGCAGATGAGGTGCTAGGCAGTTCTCGCTGCCTGGCCACTTTGGTCGAGCATGGTAGTATACTGCTGATCTTCCAGAGGGGCTGGGACACGGGAGGATAGAGGCATTGGGAAGCAGGCGCGCGACGCGCACACATCCACGGAAGACGGAGGACCGGCTGGCGCACCAGGATGACTGGCCTCGCCGCTCCAGTCGATCAGCCGGCAACCGACCAAACGGACGTTCTGGCGGACAAGGGCTGGTCGCCGCCTGGCAGGACTTCACCGGCAAGGTGCAGGCGCTCTCCGCTCGCATGCCGGTCGCACGGCGCCAGCGTGCCCAGGCACGCGCGGTCCGCGCCACCCGCCGCATCGCGGATGACGAGTGGGAGCAGGCGGAGCGGGCGCAGGAAATGGGATTCGCCCCGCTGGAAACCCCGTTTCCACCCGTTCCCGATGCGCCCGGCGCGCTAGGGAATGAACTCGGTACAGGTCTGGCAGGTAACCCGGACCTCGGGTTGAGCGACTCCGCCCTCGATGAAGCCATCCTGCCCGGCAAGAAGCGCGCGCGCAAGAAGAACGCGGCTGCCGCTGCCGGAGCACCCGGCGTGCGCGTACCGCTGCTGCAGCGCCAGATCTCCTATAAAGTGCTGGTGATCCTCACCGTCGCCAGCCTGCTCGTTGGCTGCATCGGCACCTCCAGCATCCTGCATGCCTTCGATGCCTTGAGCGCCGCCAGAGACGCCAAGGCGCAGGTGGCGCTGATCGAGGCAACCCTCAAGGGGGGAGCCGTCACTGAGCCGGCCAATCTGGATCTGGTCAAGACGCATCTGGAAATCCTGGGAGACGACCTGAACCGGCTGCAGGCAGACGTGCCGCTCGGCGTGATTCCCGGCATGGCGGGAGTCGGCCATCTGCTGACGATGGGGCAGGACCTTGTGCAGGCGGGCGTCTATGGCATCGACGCGGCGGTCGTCGTGGTGCCGGCGCTCAAGGAGGCGCTGCATGGGGTCGGCGGGACGACGACCAGCGGGCAGGCCAGCGGCGCACCCCTCGCACCGACGATTACCCTGGCACAGGCCCAGCAGGCGCAGCAGAACGTCGATACCGCGACGAGCTACGTGCGGCAGGCGCTGGTGGAGCGGCAAGGGGTGAGCAATGCCGATCTCGAGCGGATCGGGCTGGGCTCGTTCGTGCCGACGCTGGCCAAGCTCGATGCGCTCACGCCGCAACTGCAGAAGGGGCTGGATCTGGCGCATACGGCGATGGGAGCGCTGCCCTCGCTTTTGGGCCTGAGCAAGCCGGTGAACTACCTGCTGTTCAACCAGGATAGCGACGAACTGCGGGCGACGGGCGGCTTCAACGGCAACTATGCCGTCATCACCGTCGCCGGAGGCCGCATCACCAGCGGCGTCCATTTGCACGACATCATTTCTCTAGATTGCCCGTATGGCAACTGTTATAACCGGCCGAATCCGCCCGCAATCGCTGACTGGTTCTTTACGAACCATAATTATATTACGAACACAACGCAGTTCGGGGTACGCGATTCCAACTTCGATCCAGACTTTCCGACGACAGCCAAGCTCGAAGAGCAGCTTGCGCAGCAAGAAGGTGTACCACCCGTCAGTGCGGTAGTTGCCATCACGCCAGGGCTGATGGAAAGCATCCTGCAACTTACTGGCCCAGTAAAGGTTCCTGATTTCAATAAGACCGTAGATGCGAGCAATCTGCAGGACAGCATCCACTACTTCCACATTCTGGCGGGAATCTGTCAGGGCAACCCGAACTACCAGCATTGTGGCGAATTATACGCGGCAGGGTCTGCGTCGCAGTACAACACGTCCCAGCGCAAGGTGTTCGATGCGGTGCTCGGCGGCGACGTGCTGCACGCCGTGGCAAGTTTGCAGGGCAAGCAGCAGTCCGACCTTCTCAAGATCATCTCGACCGCGCTTAAAACAAAAGATCTGCAGGTCTACTTCAACGATCCGCAGATGGAAGCTCTCCTGGCGCAGCTCAAGGACAGCAGCACCGTAGCCCCTTCTCAGGGTGACATGGTTTTCCCCATAGATACCAACGTCGGCGCGACCTATGTCAACGGTGATATCCAGGAGACGATCAGCGACACCGTGACGCTCGACAGCAAGGGCAACGCCACCCATGATATGGCCATCCACTACAACTTCCCGGTGGTGAATCACACATGGAGTAGCATGTATTCCATGTGGACTCTCCGAGACGTGCTGCGAATCATTGTCCCCAAGGGCGCGCAGTTGAGCTCAATGTATGGCTGCAGTCCTGTGAATACGTCAGAAGCGGGCCACGATGTCTGGGCATGCGCCTTCATTCTTGGCAGACCCAACTCGACCACAGTCCATATCACCTGGACAGCGAGCAAGGCGGCAACCAGCACGAATGGCGCGACGCAGTACACACTCGTGTACCAGAAGCAGGCGGGATCACACAGCACGCTCAACGTGACGATCATCCCGCCAAAGGGCGCTACCCTTAAATCAGCCGGAGCGCCGCTCAAGACAGGATCACCCGCTCCCCGCGTAACGTACTCTGGTCCTTTGACAGAGGACACCACGTTCCAGATCAGCTATACTGGCTGAGGTTTTCACGAGGCAACCATACGGTGTTATCGGTGGCGAGGCTGTGCGTCAATTTCTCCGGTGGACATAATTGGCGTGGATGCGCAGGTGGAGGCTCGCATGCGCGTATCGTGCCGGGATTCCGCACTCTGACGCCGTACTTTCACTAATCGATAGCAGACGACAGCGAACACAACAGGGAGCAACATAGCGATGGATATGGGCAAGATCGAGGGGGTGGTGGTGCACCCGCTGGTGCGGCACGCCGACGACCGCGGCTACTTCGAAGAGATCATCCGCGTCGATGACCCCTTCTTCAGCGAAGGCTTCGGCCAGTGGAGCCACTCCAAGATGCTCCCCGGCGTCATCAAAGCCTGGCACCTGCATACAACGCAGATCGACTGGTGGTTCGTCCCCGCTGGCCTGCTGCTCGTCGCCCTGCACGACTTGCGGCCCGACTCACCGACCTATCGCGCCACCCAGGAGCTCTACCTCGGCGAGGACTACCCCCCCGCCGTGCTCAAGATCCCCGCGGGCGTCGCCCACGGCTGCCGCGTGCTGGGCACCGCGCCCTGCCACCTCTTCTACGTCACCTCGCTGACCTACAACCCGCAGGAAGAGGGGCGCCGCCGCCACGACGATCCGGAGATCGGCTACGACTGGCTGCGCACGCCACCGATCAAGTAAGCGAGAGTGAGGGGGGATGCCGATGAAAGGCTTGATCCTGAGCGGGGGCAAGGGCACGCGGCTGCGCCCGCTGACATATACCCGCGCCAAGCAGCTCTTGCCGCTGGCCAACAAGCCGGTGCTCTTCTACGCCATCGAGGCGCTCTTGTCGGCGGGCATTCACGAGATCGGCATCATCGTCGGCGATACCCACGAGGAGATCCGCGCCGCCGTCCTCGCCGAGCGTGAGCGGGGCAGCTGGGGCGACGACCTGCGGCTGGTCTTCGTGCAGCAGGAAGCGCCGCTGGGACTGGCGCACGCCGTGCTCACCGCCCGCGACTTCCTCGGCGAGGACCGCTTCCTGATGTTCCTCGGCGACAACCTCATCGGCGAGCCGCTCGGCCCACTGGTCGACCGCTTCGATGATCCCGATTCCACCACCCATGCCCAGATCCTGCTGACCCAGGTGCCCAACCCGCGCGAGTTTGGCGTCGCCGAGCTGGATGGGATGGTGGAGGGCGCTGTGCCGCGCATCAAGCGGCTGATCGAGAAGCCCGCCGATCCGCCCTCCAACCTGGCGCTGGTCGGCGTCTACTGCTTCGACCGGCACATCTTCGAGGCCGCCAGCAGCATCCGTCCCTCGGCCAGAGGCGAACTGGAGATCACCGACGCCATCCAGTGGCTGATCGACCACGGCTACACCGTCCGCCCGCATCTGCTGACCAGCTACTGGATCGATACCGGCAAGATGGAGGACATCCTGTCCGCCAACCGGCAGGTGCTCGCCGGACTGAAACGCTCGATCGCCCCCGACGCGGAGATCTCGCCCGACTCGACCCTGCAGGGCGAGGTGGTGGTGCAGGCCGGCGCGGTCATTACCAGCAGCCTGATCCGTGGCCCGGCGATCATTGGCGAGCGGGCGCGCATCGCGCATGCCTACATCGGCCCCTTCTCCTCGATCTACCATGACGCGCAGGTCGTCGAGAGCGAGGTGGAGTACACCATCGCGCTGGAGCATGCCGAGATCAAGCGCGTGCAGGGGCGCATCGAGGCCAGCCTGATCGGCCGCTATGCCCAGGTCCACAGCTCCCCGGCCCGGCCCAAAGCCCACCGCGTCATGCTCGGCGACTACAGCCAGGTCAGCCTGCCCGACCAGTAGACGACCAGTAGACGCCAGCAGACGATCAGTAGGCGAGCAGCAGCAGACGCCAGCAGGCATACCGGCAACCCGGTCAGATACACCAGACATACCAGACATACCAGACATACCGACCAGAAAGAGGGAGAGATGGCAGAGCAGAGGCCACCCAAGAGTCCTACGAGCCCCAAGCGCGTCCTGATCACCGGCGGGGCGGGCTTCATCGGCAGCAACTTCGTGCGCTACCTGGCCGCGACCCGACCAGCCGATGAACTTGTCGTCCTCGACAAGCTGACCTATGCCGGCAATCGCGAGAACCTGGCTGAGGTCGAGGCCCATCCCGGCTTGCGCTTCATCCAGGGCGATATCTGCGAGCGTGCCACCATCGAGCAGGCGATGGACGGCTGCGACTGGGTGGTCAACTTCGCCGCCGAGACCCACGTCGACCGCTCAATCGTCGATCCGGGGGCGTTCGTGCGCACCGATGTCGAGGGCACCTACACCCTGCTCGAAGCCGCTCGCGCGCAGGGGATCCGCCGCTTCATCCAGATCAGCACCGACGAGGTCTATGGCAACGCCGAAGCCCCCGACGGCACGAGCCGTCCCTCGCTGGAGACCGATGCCCTGAAGCCGCTTTCGCCCTATGCCGCCAGCAAAGCCGGGGCGGACCGGCTGGCCTTCTCCTACTGGGCGACGTATGGCGTGCCGGTGGTCGTCACGCGCTGCTCGAACAACTACGGTCCCTACCAGTATCCCGAGAAGCAGTTGCCGCTGTTCATCACCAACGCGCTCACTGACCGGCCGCTGCCGGTGTACGGGGATGGGCGCAACACCCGTGACTGGATCCACGTGCGTGACCACTGCCGGGCGCTGGTGACGATCCTCGAGGCGTCATCCGAGCAGGTGGAGGGCGAGGTGTTCAACATCGGGGCGGCCGAGGAGCGCAGCATTCTGGAGAATGCCGAGTTGATCCTGGAGTTGCTGGGCAAGCCGAAGGACCTGATCACCTTTGTGCCGGACCGGCTGGGGCATGTGCGGCGGCACGCGGTCAATAGCGCCAAGCTGCGCGAGCGGTTGGGCTGGCAGGCGGAGGTGCGCTTCCGCGAAGGGATGGCGCAGACGGTGCGCTGGTATCAGGAGCAGCAGGAGTGGCTGGCGCATCTGCTGGCCCGGCAGGATAGCTTCCTCGGTCAGGCCCTCGCCCTCGCCGAACGCAGCGGAGCGGGCCGCTAATGGGCACGCTTGCGATCATTGGCGCGGGAGGCGTTCTTGGCGCGAAGCTGGTCGGGGCGGCACTGCGGGAGACCGGCGATCATATCATCGCTTGCACGCGTGGTGCGATGCCGCAGGTACCAGCGGCAAGGTCGCCTCGTGTCGAATGGATACCACTGGATATTGGCGATGAAGACGCCGTGCGGACAGTCATCACGAAGACAAAGCCCTCTATAGTGATCAATGCCGCGGCCATGACGAACGTGGACGCATGTGAGGTGCGTAGAGATGACGCCTGGCGCGCGAACGCTGCCGGCCCCGCCCACATCGCCAGCGCCTGTGCGTCAATAGGCGCGTCGCTGGCGCATGTTTCGACGGATTACGTCTTTCCAGGGGATGATGCGCACCCCGGCCCATATCGGGAAGGCGACGCCACGGGTCCAGTAAATCACTATGGGCAGACCAAGCTGGAAGGCGAACACGCAGTCGCCCGACTCTGCGGCGAGCGGGTGCCCTGGCTGGTGGCGCGCACTGCGCTGATGTATGGGTATGTTCCAAATGGACGGACCAACTTCATTCGCTGGCTGGTAGGAGAACTGCGCGCGGGCAGGCGCGTGAAGATCGTAAGCGATCAGTACAATACGCCGACGCTGGCGGATGATCTGGCTGCGGCGCTGATCGTTCTCACACAGCGCGATGTTACCGGCGTGATACATCTCGCTGGACCCGATCTGGTAAGCCGGGAAGCATGGGCCAGAGCCATTGCGAACTACTATCAGCTTGATCAGGACTTGATCGATGTGACAACCACAGCTGAGCTTGGCCAGACAGCACGCCGCCCACTACGTAGCGGCCTGGTGACAGAGAGGCAACACGAGTTGACCGCGTGTGACTTCAGCGGCATACAGGAGGGTCTGGAGAGGCTAGAGGTAGAGTAACCGGGCAGATAATCTGAAACCGGCACAGCTTTGGCAAAAATGCCGCACAAAGTGCTTGACAGGCTCTGCGGGCTATGGTAACATCGTTTTTGCGTCAGTTGCGAGAGCACTGATGCTGCGGACCACCGCAGATCGCACATGAACAACTGAGATGTGAGCAGCAGGAGCAGCGCGCGCGAGGCGAGCATGCGGGTGTCGCGGCGGCGAGAGCCGGCGGGGCGCGGGCATGGGGAGCCGAAGCGCGGCGACAACACACTTCGTCGGGCGCAGGTGACGCGAGTCGGCTGTGTTCGGTGGAGGCTGATGCAAACACACCGGGA